>ODAI010420419.1_pt1 | contig 139986 bp, 120 predicted proteins | sample 1539321 | NCBI WGS metagenome assembly ODAI01 (sample SAMN02144231, study PRJEB22623) | gut metagenome | biome: sheep rumen | host: Ovis aries | place: New Zealand
CCAGTCCGTCCCTCTCCATAAGCTCCCTTAGCGCATCGATCCTCTTACTGTAAATATTGTCCATTACAAATCTCCCTGGAAAAAACCTTCAGCGGTCTGTCATAAATACTGCACACAAATTATTATTATACATAAAAACGAGGATAAAATCCACCCTTCCCCAATATGCGTTTATCCTAAAATCGATCACGCTTTCCTTGTCACAGACCCTCATGACATGGTATAATATAAAAGATTGCTTGCAGCGGTCCCGGTATGGTTCCGGTTATCATGGGAAACAGCTTTGTTCGTTTCCTCATGCGCCTGCAGGAGCGCTGAAAGCATCGTCTGTTATGGTAAGCGCCGGATAAACCTGCCGTTTACTGTAATGCCTCCGGCGGATACGCACGGATTCCCTTAGCGGATATGCAGACCAAAGGCTGCCGGAATCCCGCGCAGTAAACGCCATTAGGCTAAAACCTGATGTCGTTTACCATAATAATGTTTACGACTGCGAGCGGAAAGTGAGGTGGAAAATGGCGGCAGATGTTAAAAAGTTATATGAAAACACCCCAAAGATCCTTGAGCTTTCGGAATTGAACGCTAAAAACAGTTATATTGATCCGAAGTTGTATCTGAAATATGATGTTAAAAGGGGGCTTCGTGATATTTCAGGAAAAGGGGTTCTTGCAGGGCTTACCCGGATCTCCGATGTAAGAGCCAATAAAACGGTAAACGGCGAGACCGTTCCTGCCGAGGGTGAGCTTTTTTACCGCGGCTATAACGTAAAGGATCTGGTAAAGGGCTTTACCTCGGAAAACCGGTTCGGCTTTGAGGAGATCACCTATCTCCTTCTTTTCGGCATACTTCCGAATGAAAAGGACCTTGAGGAATTTAACACGATGCTGGCGGGCTACCGTTCTCTTCCCACCAGCTTTGTCAGAGATATAATAATGAAGGCTCCCAGCCGCGATATGATGAATACGCTTTCACGGAGCATCCTTACTCTTTATTCCTATGATGACAAGGCGGATGATACATCCATGCCTAATGTTCTGAGACAGTGCCTGCAGCTTATATCGCTGTTCCCCATGCTGTCTGTTTACGGGTATCAGGCTTACCGTCATTATCATGACAACAAAAGCCTTTATATACATGCTCCAAAGCCAGAGCTTTCTACGGCGGAGAATCTTCTGAGGATCCTGCGCTCAAACAAAAAATATACCGAGCTTGAGGCGAGGATACTTGATGTCGCACTGGTCCTTCATATGGATCACGGCGGAGGCAACAATTCCACCTTTACCACCCATGTGGTATCCTCCACCGGCACCGATACCTACTCCGTAATGGCTGCAGCCATAGGCTCACTTAAGGGTCCGAAGCACGGAGGCGCAAACATCAAGGTTGTAGATATGTTTGAGGATCTTAAGCACCGGGTCAGGGACTGGACCGATGAGGAGGAGGTATCCCGTTATCTTCTGGGGCTTTTAAGAAAAGAGGAATTTGACCGTCAGGGCCTTATTTACGGTATGGGACACGCAGTCTACTCTCTTTCCGATCCCAGAGAAAAGATATTCAGAAGCTATGTTGAAAAGCTTGCCGTGGAAAAGGGGCTTGAGAAGGAATTTGATCTTTATGCCCTGGTGGAAAAACTGGGCCCTGAGGTCATTGCAAAGGAAAGAAAGATCTACAAGGGCGTCTGCTGCAACGTAGACTTCTATTCCGGCTTCGTATACCAGATGCTGGGCCTTCCGAAGGAGCTGTTCACCCCCATCTTTGCGGTAGCCCGTATCTCGGGATGGAGCGCCCACAGGCTTGAGGAGCTTGCTCAGAACGGCAAGATCATCCGCCCTGCATACCGACCGGTCGGAGACGATCTTGACTATGTGCCCATAGCTGAAAGACAGTAACCTTTCATATTTTTTAAACCCTTTATAAGGAGGAAATCATGACCAACGAAACACCAAAATTTTTAATCTGTGACGATTCCATACTCGCAAGGAAAAAACTTGTCGACACCCTTAATTCCCTGGGATATGAAGACGTGATCTCGGTGGCCAATGGAGATGAGGCCGTCAATTCATACAAGACGGAAAAACCGGATGTCGTGATACTTGATATAGTAATGCCTGTCAAGGACGGTATTACGGCGACAAGGGAGATCATTGAGTATGATAAGGATGCTTTAATCATCATTTCTTCAAGTGTCGGAACACAGTCTCACCTGAAGGAGGTCATTAAAGCCGGGGCAAAGGATTTTATCCAGAAGCCCATCGATCCGAAGCTGCTTGACGAGATAATAAAGCATTGTCTTAAAAAATAGGAGGCTATAACAGAATGACGGAATTTGATAAGGATCTTTCTCAGTTTGTATCTATCTATATAGAACGGCTTACAGAAAATATCAAGGAACATGCTAACCCTGATATGAAGCTGCTTCCTGTGATCACATACGATGCTTATGAGCTTTCGGAGGAACTCTCTCAGGAGATCACCGGATATCCGTCTGCTTTTTCAGCTATTAACGGCGATCCTGAAACTCTTGTTAAATTTGCGGAAGACTATGCGAGAGTCGGTATCGATAAGTTCGATGATCTTTGCAGAGAAGCGCTTTTGGATTTTCTGAACCTGATCAACGGTCTATTCGTAGTTTACCTGTCTCAGAACAATATCTTTGAGCTGAGCTTAAATGCCCCCAACCGGGACAAGAACAGCGTGGCCCTGGATTCCGATACCCATGGCGACATATATGCCATCCCGGTGGAGTTTTCCTATGGTGTGGTCACCTTTGTGCTGGCAGAGCCCAGGGAGTTTAAAAAAGCAGCCGGGCAGGCATGACACCCGGCCCGGCTGATGAAACGGCAAGCCATTTCGTTAGCCGGTATAACTACACAAGTGAGCCTCTTACTGCCTCCCTCATTTCAGAGCATTCACAGACCTTGTTGTGTATGATATCGGCATTCCTGATCTGCCTGACAGCATCGGGGATGCCGGTCTTTGAAAGGTCGGAAAGATCATCCGCTATCACAAAATCATCCTCCGAAGACACCTCTCCCTTTATCGCTTTATACACGCTCCTTGCGAATTTATAGGGGCTTGCGGTCGATATTATTATATTTTTGGAAGCATCGCCGCTTTCATTTCTGTATACGGATTCCGCGAAGCTTGCCACCGCCGTATGGGTGTCAATCATATAGCCGGTCCTGTTGAAGAGCTCCCTTATTTCCGCAAAGGTCTGCTCCTCGGTCGCATATACCCCATAAAAATCAGACAGTCCCTCTTTCATCTCCTCAGTGATCCTGTATCTGCCGTTCCTTTGAAGCGACTCCATAAGCTCCCTGTTCTTTACCGGGTCGTTTCCGGCAATGTGATATATAAGCCTCTCCAGATTGCTGGAAATAAGGATATCCATCGAGGGCGAGGCTGTAAGGACAAACTCCCTGTTTTTGTCATATTCCCCTGTTTTAAAGAAATCATAAAGAACGTTGTTTGAATTGGAAGCGCAGATAAGCTTTCCAACGGGAAGCCCCATCTTTTTTGCGTAGAAGGCTGCCAGAATATTCCCGAAATTGCCTGTGGGCACAACAAAATTCACCTTCTCGCCAGCCTCTAATTCCCCGCTCTTAAGCATGCTTCCGTAGGCATATACATAATAAGCGATCTGCGGAACAAGGCGCCCGATGTTTATTGAATTTGCGGAGGAGAAAACATAGCCCTTCTCATCAAGCTCCTTCTTCAGGGCTTCATCGTTAAAGATCGCCTTTACACCGCTCTGGCAGTCATCAAAATTACCGTTAACCCCGAAGACCCTCGTATTCCTGCCCTTTTCGGTAACCATCTGAAGCTCCTGTATGCGGCTTACTCCGCCCTTCGGGTAAAAAACTATGATCTCTGTTCCTTCAACATCTGAAAAGCCTGCAAGCGCGGCCTTTCCGGTGTCGCCGCTGGTCGCGGTCAGGATGACGACCTTTTTGTTTATCCTGTTCTTCCTGATCGCGGTAGTCAGAAGGTAGGGAAGTATGGAAAGAGCCATATCCTTAAAGGCGATGGTTTTTCCATGAAAAAGCTCCAGAAAGTATTTATCTCCCTTTTTGACCAGAGGCGCTATGAGTCCCGTATCAAATTTGGCGTCATAGGCCCGGTTTATACAGTCCCTAAGCTCCTCCTCGGTATAATCGGTAAGCAAAAGGCTCATCACCGCGTAAGCCGTTTCCTTATAATCCATATCCTTAAGCTCATCAAGCCCGAAACCGAACTCTGGCAGCTTATCCGGAACGAACAGGCCTCCGTCATCGGCAAGTCCCTTGATTATAGCCTCAGATGCTTTCAGGCTTCCGCCGTTTCCTCTTGTACTGGTATAAATTACAGACATATCTCCTCCTGGAAAAAACATACTGCGCCGGTCTGCAAGCAGACCGAATCATTTCCTTGAATCTGCTCCCTATAACTGCTTCTCCTCAGCTGCCGGGTCTGCCTGTGAAACAGCCGCACTCTTCTGCTCCTTTATATCCCTGAGCTTTTTCCCCAGCATCACCGCGACAACTATGATGGCTATGAAGATAATGCACAGAAGAAAATATGACAGAAACATATTTATAAACGATACCATAATAACCTCCTGATCATCAGTATGATGAATTCTGTTTTTGTGGGATCAAATTCCATTTGTTACCATTCACGGGTAACGTCTATTTCAAGCTGCTGAGGCTCCTCCGGGCATATGACCGTATCCTCAAGTAGCTCCGACATATCCCTGTCAGCGGCACCGGTAGCAAGCCGGTCGCATCTTTCATTTTCGGGATGCCCGTTATGTCCCCTTACCCAGTTAAAGCTCACCTTATGGGGACCGACAGCCTTTAAAAGCCTTTTCCAAAGGTCTTCATTAAGCACGGGCTTGTTTTTGGAACGCATCCAGCCTTTTTTAATCCAGGAATCGATCCAGTGCTCGTTAAAGGCATCGGTGATATATCTGGAATCGGAATAGACCTCAACCTCACAGGGCCTAACGAGAGCCTCCATTCCGGCTATAACAGCCATAAGCTCCATACGGTTATTTGTTGTTTTCCTGTAACCGGCGCTGTATTCTCTTTCGTGGAGTTGTCCTTTGGGGTCGACATACTGAAGGATCGCGCCGTACCCTCCCGGACCGTCGGGGTTTCCCCTTGCCGCCCCGTCGGTAAAAAGCTTAACCTTCATCAGGCCGTAAGCCTCTTTATGATCTCATTGGACTTTCTGTAGATATCCTCCGGATCCTCTCCGATATGATATTCTCCATCCTCATAAAGTATCCGCCCATGTACCATTGTCAGCTTCACATTCTGCTTTGAACCGCTGTATACAATGTTCTTTGCGATATTATTAAGCGGCTGCATGTTGGGCTGGTGAAGATCTATCATCACGATATCCGCCTCCTTACCCTCCTTAAGCACGTCGGCATCCGTAAGGCCCATGGCCTTTGCTCCGTTCACCGTCGCCATCTTAAGGACCTGCATCGCGTCTACCGCGGCCGCATCCTGTGTTTCAAGCTTTGCAAGACCGGTCACGAGGAACATTTCCCGGAACATATCCAGGCAGTTATTTGAGGAGGGGCCGTCCGTTCCGATAGCTACCGGGATGCCTGCATCCATGTATTTATACACCGGACAGATCCCGCTTGCAAGCTTTGTATTGGAACCGGGATTTGTGACTGCTATGAGACCTCTCTTTTTAAATATCTCGATATCGTGCTCGGTAAAGTAAATACAATGATACCCGCCGCCGCCATATTCAAACATGCCCAGAGAATCCATAAGCTCTGTGGGAGTCTTACCGTATCTTTCAATACAGCCCTCGACCTCGGCTCTTGTCTCAGAGTTATGAGCCCAAAGAGGCTGTTTATATTTATGGGCAAGAGCCGCAATGCTTTCAAGCAATGGCAAATCACAGGTATATTCGGCGTGAAAGCCCAGCTTAAAATATGACAGCGGACTCTGACCGTTGAGCTTAAGATATCTTTCCTCCATTTCTTCAATGGAGGGGCCGAATTTGTTTATACCGCTCACCTGTACGAATTTCATTCCGGTGTCTACGGCGCATCTGGCGATATCATAGGGTGCAAGATACATATCAAAGACAGCGGTAACCCCGGTGGTCAGATATTCAAGCACCGCAAGCTTTGAAAGCTCATAGCAGTCCTCTCCGCTCATCTTCGCTTCCATAGGAAATATCTTTTCATTGAGCCATTCCTGAAGAGGAAGATCGTCAGCATAGGAACGCATCGCCGTCATTCCCGAATGAGTATGGGCATTTTTAAACCCGGGAAGCAGAACGTTGCCCTTGCAGTCTATCTCACGGTCGAATTTTTCATCGTGGGCTTTTCCGTTTCCGACATAAGATATCAGATTATCGGTCACATGCAGCTCACCCTCAAACATATCCTCCCCGTCCGCCATGGTAAGGATCCTTGCATTATAAAACCTTATCTTCATAAAAACCTCCTTGTCGTTACCATTCACGGGTCACCCCTCCCCTCCATGCGCAAAGTCCTTGAATGGTAACTTTATTTCTCCAGATTTTCGGAAGAAAACCCGAAGGGTATGATCTCGCTCAGCTTAAAGCATTTATAATCATCCTCTGCCCTTGCAACGATCACCCTGAAATCCCTGTCGCAGAATTCAAGCATGACCTGTCTGCATATCCCGCAGGGGTAGGCATAATCTGTTATTCCTGTATCAAGGCCTCCCACAACGGCTATCGCCGAAAAATCCACGATGCCTTCGCTTACGGCCTTGAAAAAGGCTGTCCTTTCCGCACAGTTTGTGGCACCGTAGGAAGCATTTTCAATATTACAGCCCTTAAATATCCTTCCGTCAGAGGTAAGCAAAGCTGCGCCGACCTTAAAATGCGAATAAGGCACATAAGCCCTTTCTCTTGCCGAAAACGCTTCAGCTATCAGGGCTTTTACGGTTTTTTCATCCATGTGGCTATTCCTTTAATTCCAGATAGGTCACCGTGGTATTCACAAGGGTAAGATCAAAGGTATTCCCAAAGCCGGTGCCGGCATAAGGGACCAGCTTTCCATCCACGAGCTGTGAAAAGATCGCGTTATATTCCGAATCGGTAAAGCTTTTAAACCTTGAGGTCTCCATCGGCAGACCTATTCCGCCGGCCGCGGCGTCCATAAGAAGCGTTTCGCCGCCGGTAAACTTATCCGAATAATAATCAATGAGGCCGGTATAGGCAGCGTTGGACAGCTCCTTCATGGCTGAGGTCAGCACAGTATCCGAATCCCGGCTCTGGTCCACATCCACCCCTATCATCATGCCGCCGTTTTCCTCCGCCGCCTTCATAACAGACCTGCCCATTGCGCCGGCGCAGGCAAAGATGACCTGTGTGCCTTCCCGGTACCAGGATGCTGCAAGCTCCTTCATTTCCGGGCTTTCCTCAAAGGTCTTTCCGTAGCAGTAATTGATATTCACCATCTTTCCCATTTCGATGGCTGCGTAATCCGCTCCCTGCACAAAACCATAGCCGTACCTGATAACGGGCTCCTGTGTATCTCCGCCCAGAAAGCCCAGCTCCGTATAGCCCTCTCTGACCGCCGCGTAGCCGGCCAGAAAGCCCGACTGCTCATCCGAGAACACTATGGGCATGGTATTGGGAGCAACGGTCTCATCGGTATAATCCTCATTGTGCGGCACCCCGTCTATCAGTATAAAATGAACCTTCGGATACTTGAACTGCGCCGAATAAACGACCTCTCCGAAAAGCTCTCCGGGACAGACTATGATATCGGCGCCCCTGTCCACCGCTTTCTTTACTGCCTTTAAATATGACTTGATATCTGTACCCTCAGGCTGATAAAATGCATAGCTCTTTGCGCTCTCATTCACGTATCTTTCTATGCCGTTCCAGACTCCCTGGTTAAAGGAACCGTCCTCGACCGTACCGATATCCGTGATCAGGGCTATCTCTGCTTTTTCACCGCAGCCGTAAAGGAGCACCGATAAAAGGATGAGGACTGCAGAAAGCCGCAGATGCCTCAATATATCAGATGACCGCATTGGGATTTTCTACCCCCATTTTAACTATGGACAGAGACAGAAGCTTTTTGAATACGGGAGCACAGGCAGCTGCCGCGGCCTGAACCTCCTCATGTGACAGCGGGGTCGCGGAAATGCCGGCAGCCATATTGCAGACACAGGAAATGCCGCATATCTTCATTCCGCAATGACGTGCGGCTATGGCTTCCACAACGGTGCTCATTGCCACAGCATCAGCTCCGAGGGTTTTAAGCAAACGTATCTCCGCGGGAGTTTCAAAGGAAGGTCCGGTAAGCTGGGCAAATATGCCTTCCTTAAGATCGATATCCAGCTCCGCCGCAGCCTCCTTTATCAGCTCCTGAAGCTTTTTGTCATACACGGTACTCATATCAGGGAATCGTGTTCCCAGCTCGTCTATATTCGGACCTATAAGAGGATTCGGTACGAATAACGAAATGTGATCAGTGATAAGCATAAGATCCCCCGCCCAGAAGTCGGAGTTTATTCCCCCGGAGGCATTGGTGAGGAAAAGATATTCCGCTCCCATTAAGGACATGAGCCTTGTGGGGAGCACTACATCTGAAATATCATAGCCCTCATAGTAGTGAACTCTTCCCTGCATGCATACCACAGGAACGTCGACAACATATCCGAAGACAAACTGCCCCTTGTGACCCGGTACAGTAGAGACCGGAAAGCCATTGATCTCATGATAACCGATCCTGGATACAACCTTCATGGAGCTTTCCGCAAAATCTCCCAGCCCGGACCCCAGGACAAGCGCTACCTTCGGCTGGAACGGAATACGATCCTTAATGCTGTTATAGCACTGTACAAGCTTCTCATAAATTGCGTCTGCCATTTTTTCCTCCTTATACTGCGTCTGCGCCAATTTGCCTGCAAATTGTGCGCTTAGGAACGAACTTCAGTTCGTTCCGGCCAATTCGACATATGCGTGCATATGTCGAATAAGTTCGTTCAGCAAGCTGAACGAATCATTTCCTTATCTACGCTTACTTTCGATTCATAAGATACTGCATCCCATCCTTTAAGCCATCCACAGTCAGCCGGTTCATCTTAAATATCCCCTTGACCGCTGTTTCCGCTTCCCTCCACGGAGCATTGCCCGGCGCCATCTTGGGATTCAGCCATATGATCCTTTTAAAATGCTTTTTCATCAGCAAAAGCCAGTCATAACCGGATATCCCGTCATTGGGTCCCCTGTAGTTTCCGGTAGGTGAATACAGCTCCTCCGGCGCCATTGCCGCATCGCCTACTATTATGACCTTGTAATTATTATCAAGATTCTTAAAGAGCCATTCGGTCTCTATCCAGTCCCCGTTCTCGCATTCAGGCGTGTTATACAGCCTTGCGTAGATACAGTTGTGAAAATAGTAGGTCTTGACATCCTTAAAGTGGTTGGATCTGTTGACCGACTGGAAAAGCTCGTTCAACAGATTGCTGTAGGGGATCATGGTCCCGCCCGAATCCATCAAAAGCAGCAGCTTTACCGTGTTTTTCCTTGGTCTCTCCATCACGATCTGCAAATAGCCGCCGTTATTGCAGGTCTTGTCGACCGTCCCGTTTATATCAAGCTCCGTCTTCGGGATATCAAGCCTTGTGGAGTACTGCCTGAGCTTTTTAAGGGCCACCATGAACTGCCTGTTGTCAAGCACCCTGTCATTTCTGAAATCTCTGAATTTTCTCTCTCCTATGACCTGAAAGGCAGATTGATAGCCTGTTGCGCCACCTATCCTTACTCCTCCCATATGTCCGCCAAGGTTTCCGAAGGAGGAATTCCCCATGGTCCCGATCCACTGATTTCCGCCGTTATGCTCGCCTTCCTGCTCCTTCTGTCTTTCCCTGAACTTCTTAAGGACCTCCTCATTGTCTATCTGGTTGGCATCGCCCTCGATGAGGTTCTTCTGAAGCTCCATTTCCTTAGTCACCTCAACGAAATCCGATTTGTCCAGCCATTTTTTCATCTGCTCGGAAATATCATCTATATCGGTATGGATACCTCTGAAATATTCGTCAAAAAGAAGATCGTATTTATCAAATTCATTTTCACTCTTAAGAAGGATCATCCTCGAGACATAATAAAAGCCTGTGATGCTTGAGCCGCACAGTCCCTTATCCAAAGCGTCTATCAGGGACAGCCATTCCGAAAGCGAGATGTCCATCCCGTGATCCTTTAAAAAATAGAAATAATCCGTAAACATTAAAACCCCGCTGTCATACTCTGTGTATTACAGCCTCCATATCCTCATCCTTTTTAATTATGGTCCCTATAAACGGAAGCTCCTTCCTTATCCTTTCAGCCTCGATGCCTCCAAGCTGAAGGGCCCTTATCCAGTCCACGAGCTCCGAGGTGGAGGGCTTTTTCTTAATCTCCCGCATATCCCTTATCTCATAAAACGCGTCCAGGGCATTATTTAAGAGATTCTCCTCAACATGGTCAAAATGGGTATTGACGATCTCTGTCATAAGCTTTTTATCGGGAAAGGCGATATAATGAAAGATGCACCGTCTTAAGAAGGCATCCGGCAGCTCCTTCTCGGCATTGCTTGTGATTATTACCACAGGCCTGTGCTTTGCCTTTACCGTTTCCCTGGTCTCGTGGATATAAAACTCCATCTGGTCAAGCTCCCAGAGAAGATCATTGGGAAACTCCAGATCAGCCTTGTCTATTTCGTCGATGAGCAGCACCGCCTGCTCATCCTGACTGAAGGCCTCTCCCAGCTTCCCAAGCTTTATGTACCTGGATATATCATCGACCCCCTCCTCTCCGAACTGACCGTCGTAGAGCCTTTGAATGGTGTCGTAGACGTAAAGCCCGTCCTGAGCCTTGGTGGTGGATTTAATATTCCATATGTAAAGCTTTTTCCCGAGAGACTCGGAAATCGCCTTTGCAAGCATTGTCTTGCCGGTGCCTGGCTCCCCCTTTATAAGCAGCGGCTTTTCAAGCGCGATCGCCACATTGACCGCACTCATAAGCTCCTCTGAGGCAACATAGGTGCCGGTACTTTTAAAATCACCCCTGATTCCCAATTCAGCTTTCCTCCCAGTCTATTTCAGCCTTTTTATCCCGTTTCATAAGGTCGGAGACAGCATCCTTCGCAGGCTTGTCGAAAAAAAGAACCTGATTTACCTGTTCTATGATGGGAAGGCAGACGCCGTATTTTTCGCCCAAAGCGACCGCGGCCTTTGCGGAATACACTCCCTCGACCACCATCCTGACCTCATCCATGGCCTCCTTCATGGTGGCTCCCTTTCCGATGAGTATCCCCGCTCTTCTGTTCCTTGAGTGCATGCTGGCACACGTTACTATCAGATCGCCGATCCCGGTAAGACCCGCAAAGGTCTCCATCCTTCCGCCCATTTTTGTGCCCAGTCTCGCGATCTCCCTGATTCCTCTTGTGATCAGGGCAGCCTTGGTATTGTCTCCGTAACCAAGTCCGTCAGCCATCCCAGCCGCAAGAGCCACCACGTTTTTTAGTGCGCCCCCAAGCTCGATGCCAAGGACATCAGGGCTTGTATACACTCGGAAATATCCGTTCATAAAGATATCCTGGATATATTCCGCGGTTTTCCTTTCCTTTGCCCCTACCACACAGGTAGTGGGGAGCTTTCTTCCAACCTCCTCCGCATGCGACGGACCCGACATTACGGCAACGGTTGAAAACGGGATCTCCTCCTTTATGATATCGGAAAGAGTGTCGAGAGTCTTTTCCTCGACCCCCTTTGCAACGCTTACTATGATCTGACCGTTTTTGACCTTTTCAGACATGAGATGGGCTGTGCTTCTGGTGTACGGCGAGGGAACGGCAAGCACCAAAAGTTCGGCATCCCTGCAGACCTCCCCTATATCGGAGGTAAAGGCTATCGCTTCGGGAATACGGACACCCGGGAGCTTGTCCCTGTGCTCATGAAGGCTGTTAAGCATGCTGACCTCATCCTCAAGAGCAGACCAGACCGTTACCTCATGTCCGTTGTCAAATAAAACAAGGGACAGCGCGATCCCCCAGCTTCCCGCCCCTATAACTCCTATCCTAGCCATTGATCATTTCTCCTCCCGTGCCGATCCTGTCCGACAGCACTATTTTACATCCAGCTCCGGCTTACCGCGTAAATAGGTCTTTCTTTCAGTCCCGTCGAGAAGCCTTTTTATATTATCCTTATGCCTCCACCATGCCATACAGGCAAGAAGGAATATGACGATATTGAACTCGACAAAATATGTCGTTGCCATGGCCTCTCCCCAGTAGCCCCTTTTGCTTAAGATAAACGCCTCTATTATTATACCGGCATATACGCAGATAGACCCGAGGGAAACATAATGCGTAAGGAAAAACAGCCCGAAAAAGGTAATGAGACCAAGCACGGTCATCACCGGCCCGAACATAAAAAAGACCAGTCCGGCCGTAGCCGCTATGCCCTTTCCGCCCTTGAAGCCGAGATAACAGGGATAATTGTGCCCCAGTATAGTGCCCGCAGCGGCATAGAGCTTTAAAAGCGGCAGCATATCCGGCAGGCTTTCCTTAAACATAAAATGCGTGATCAGAATCGCGAGGCCGCATTTCAGACAGTCTCCCGCAAAACAGATGATCCCGTATTTAAGCCCCATGGTCCTCAGAATATTTGTGGTCCCGGCATTTTTGCTGCCATGCTCCCTTATATCCACACCCTTAAGCCTGCCGACGATATATCCGGTCTGGATAAGACCGCACAGATATCCGATCACCAGGCAGATGATCCTCTGCATATTATTGGTTTTCTCCCCTCTCACGTATTATAAAGCGAAGCGGTGTCCCTTTAAAACCAAACGCTTCCCTTATCTTATTCTCAATATATCTTGTATAGGAAAAATGCATAAGCTCCCTGTTGTTCACAAAGATCACAAAGGTCGGAGGCTTTACCGAAACCTCTGTCATATAAAACAGCTTAAGCCTTTTTCCCTTGTCGGAGGGCGGCTCATTCAAGGCTACCGCCTCCGTCATTATCTCATTCAACACACCTGTGGCGATCCGCATGGAATGGTTGCTTTCCACAGAATCGATCATATCAAAGAGACGCGGCAGTCTCTGACCTGTGACGGCGGAGATAAATATAAGCTCAGCATAAGGAATGAAGGAAAGGACCGACCTAATCTTCTTCTCATACTCGTTTACCGTCCTGTCGTTCTTTTCAACGGCATCCCACTTATTGACCGCGATTATGATGCCCTTTCCGGCCTCGTGAGCGATACCCGCGATCTTTGCGTCCTGCTCGGTAACACCCTCCGCCGCATCTATCACGAGCACGGCCACATCAGCCCGTTCCACCGCGGCCACGCTGCGAAGGACCATGTAACGCTCAAGCTCTTCCTTTATCCTGTTCTTGCGGCGCAGCCCCGCCGTATCGATAAAGATATATTTTCTGCCGTTATGAATGACCGGCGTATCGACCGCATCCCTTGTCGTTCCCGCAATATCGGAAACGATAACACGATTCTCGCCTATAAGCCTGTTTATAACAGAAGACTTTCCTACGTTGGGCTTGCCAACTATAGCGATCTTTACAGCCTCCTCTTCCTCCTTAGGACCGCTCATATCCTTAAAATGAGAAATGACCTCGTCAAGCAGCTCCCCAAGCCCGGTCCTGTTTGCGGAGGATATCGGAAAGGGCTCACCTATTCCCAGATTATAAAACTCGTATACATCATTGCCGAACTTCTTAAGGTCATCCACCTTATTTACCGTAAGCACTACGGGCTTGCCCGAACGCCTCAGGATATCGGCGACCCTGAAATCCGCATCCAAAAGCCCCTGCCTCACGTCAACCATGAAAAGGATGACATCTGCGGTATCAATGGCTATCTGGGCCTGTTCCCTCATCTGGGACAGGATGATGTCCCTGCTGTCCGGTTCGATGCCTCCGGTGTCTATAAGGGTAAAGTCATACTGCAGCCAGGACACCTCAGCGTATATACGATCCCGGGTAATACCCGGCGTATCCTTTACTATGCTTATCCTTTCCCCCGCCAGAGCATTGAACAGGGTGGATTTTCCCACATTTGGCCTGCCGACCACAGCCACGATCGGCTTACTCATAGATCACCTCTCCCAAAACCTTTTCGATAAAATCCATTCCGTTAGATTTTACAATATCTATATTGACTTGTAAAGTTCTTTCCATTTCGCCGATGCTTACATCATCAAGCAGGATCGGCTCCTCCTCTCTTGCCATGGCCTCCGACAGAAGCAGGCATTCCCCCAGCTCCCTGTCCTTAAGCTGCTCCATTATATCCCTTCCGGTAAGCAGCCCCGTAACGGTAATCATTTCTCCGAAGAACTCATTTCTTATGGGATAAACGAAGACCTTAAGCCCCGGGATCAGCTCCTCAAGGCGTCTTGTCATATCAAGCACGGCCGAATACGCAAGCATTCCGGTGGCGCAGGAGACCCTTCTGTTTATGCCGTAAAGAGCCTTATTATCCGGCAATATTTCCTTAAGCCTTAAAAGGGCCTCTTCAAAGTCATCCATAAAGGCTCTGAGCATTCCCACACCGTTTTCATACTGAAGATATCCGTCGTACCTGCCGGCCTCCGGCAAAGGCATTTCAGCAAGAAGATAAAATTCATCCGAGGCATGAACAAAGTGATAGCCGTATCTTGAATAGATCAGCCTCTGCCATTTTTCGACAAGCCGTATCACTTCCACGGCATCCTTCTTATCAAAGGGAGTAAGCTCAAAAAGGCCCTCACGGTAGCGGGTAAGCCCTACCGGGACCACCGATACGCTTCTTAAGACAGGCGCATATTCGGAAAGATCCTTTAAGGTCCTTTCAAGTGCTTCGTTATCATTAATGCCCTTGCACAGAACGATCTGTCCGTTCATCTCTATCCCTGCTTCATACAGACGCTGCGCCTTCTTAAGCGCCTCTCCCGCAAAGCGGTTTCCAAGCATCCTGCATCTCAGCATCGGATCCGTAGTCTGAAAGGATATGTATACGGGGGACATCCGGTATTCGATTATCCTGTCTATGTCCCTGTCCGACATATTTGTAAGAGTAACATAGTTACCGTATAAAAAAGAAAGCCTCGAATCATCATCCTTAAAATAGAGGCTTTCTCTCATTCCCCCGGGAAGCTGGTCTATGAAGCAGAAGATGCATTTATTTGCGCAGGACCTGTAATCGTCCATCATGTCCTTCTCAAATACGAGTCCCAGCTCCTCATCGGGATCCTTGTCTATCTCAAGCAGCCATTCCTCTCCGTTCTTTTTTTCAATGAGCATCTCTATGAAGCTGTCCTTTACCAGGAATTCATAGTCAAAATAGTCAAGGATCTCTCTGCCGTTTATCTTAAGGAGCCTGTCGCCCGCTTCTATTCCCGACTCCTCCCCGGCACTGTCCTTAAGCACACTGAGGATCAAATGTTTTTTCATGCCGCACCGTCTCTAACTCCTCCTGTATCCGTTCGTGCTTCCGAAGCCTCCGTTTCTGAGATCCGAGGCGTCATCATCTATGGTGATGCCGTATTCCACAAAAATACCCTGCATAAAGCCCTCTCCCGCAGCGATATGCACGCTTCGGCCTTCATTGGAATCATTCGTAAGCTTGGAGAAGATATGTCCCTCGTTATCGGAATAGTAATAGTCGCTGTCGATTATTCCGACGGTGTTGTTGAGCTGAAGCCTGTACTTAAAGCCCAGGCCGCTCCTCGGGTAGCACTTAAGGACCCAGCCCTCCTCCATGCTCACCCTTACGCCGGTAGGTATCTTGATGGTCTCCCCGGGCTTCAAAAGAATATCTATGGGACTGAAGAAGTCATATCCGGCAGAGCCCACCGTCGCTCTTCTGGGGAGCTTTATGCTCTCATATATCTGTTCTATCTCCAAATCCTCCGCAGCAAAGGAATCCAGCCAATCTCTCTCAAACTGCTTATAGGACACCTTGTAAAACCTTGCTATCTTATTCATCTGTAATAATCCCCACAATAAATAACAGGTGTCATTATATCCTCCTTTTCAAGAGTTTTCCTGACATCTATGACCCGCTGATTTGACGATCCCTTCCATAAGAGCCTGGGGTCCCGCTTTTCCTCGACGTATTCCCCGTCTACGAGTATATCCACCAGAGGCATCAGGGAAAGCCTTGCAACGTCCTCCCAGACAGACCCGGTATACATCCAGATAGTCTTGCCCGGAAATTTCTCCCTTATCTCGAGCATCAGGTTTTTTACATCCAGAGAATTGGCAGGATGAAGGGGGTCGCCTCCGGAAAAGGTTATCCCGGAAATATAATCCTTTGAAAGCTGGTCGAATATCTCCTCCTTAGCCTTATCATCAAATAAGAGGCCGCTGTTCGGATCCCATGTGATGGGATTGTGACAGCCCCTGCAGCAATGGGAGCAGCCTGACACCCAGAGAACGACACGAAGACCGTCGCCGTTAAGCATATCGTCCTTCGTAATATTATGGTATCTCATTTACATGCTCTTCCTTTCCGCGATCTCGGCCATTTTTGCGTCATTCAGCCTGGTATCGCCATGAACACGCGAATAAGACAGATAACCGTTCATTCTTTCTATCTTTGTAAGATTCTTGCTCCCGCATTTCGGGCACACATCCATCTCAAGCTCCTCATGCCCGCAGTCGTCACAATAGGCCAGCGACAGGTTCACCCCCTCATACAGGCCCATCTTCATGGCTCTGCGGATAAGGGTCTTGATGGCCTCTATATTATAGTCTATGGGATATTTGACATACTGTATCTTTCCGCCGTTGCACAGCTCCCAGAAGCGGTATTCCAGATCCTGCTTTTCAATAGGCGTTATATCCTCCGTAACATGACAGTGGAAGGAGTTGGAAACATACTCGCGGTCGGAAACATTTTCGACTATCCCGTATTTTTCACGGAACTGCTTTACCTGAAGTCCGCAGAGGCTCTCCGCGGGGGTTCCGTATATGGCGTAAAGGTTCCCGTCCTCTTCCTTGAACTCGTTGACCCTTTTATTGATATATTCGAGCACATCCAGCGCAAACTGGCCGTCCTCCACCAGTGATTTGCCGTTATACAGCTCCTGAAGCTCATTGAAGGCGGTTATACCGAAGGAAGCCGTGGCAGCCTTTAAGAGCGGCTTGATCTTGTCCGTAAATTTAAGATGTCCCCCGTAAAAGCCTCCCTCGCAGTAAGCAAGAGGATTGGTCGAAGCCCGCATTTCCCCGAGATAGGCGTAGGTCCTTTTATGCAGACCTCTTATGAGCTCGAGGTAATAGTCCAGGACCTCATAGAAATCCTTTGACTCCTGACGGGCCTTTGCAAGGATCATCGGCAGGTGGAGCGACACGGCGCCGATATTAAAGCGTCCCACAAAAACAGGCTCATCCTTATCATCGGCGGGATGCATTCCTCCTCTCTCGTACCAGGGCGACAGAAAGGCTCTGCAGCCCATAGGGGATATTATCTTCCCATAGCGTTTGTACATGGAGGCTATATAACCCTTTCCGGTAAGCGAAAGCCAGTCGGGATACATTGTCTTTGCGGAGCATTCCACCCCCGCCTCGAATACGTCCTCAAGCTCTCCGCCCGGGCCATGCAGCTTTTCATCATAGAGGAAGACGATCTTCGGGAAGAGCACAGGCTTTTTACAGCCTTCCTTACCCTGTCCCTTTCTCCTGACCTCGAGCATCTTTATGGTTGCCATCTTTGCAAACCTTCCGGTCTCGGTTCCGGCAGTGACCGTTATAAAGGGGTAGTCTCCTCTTGAGGAGGCGACTGTATTGAATTTATACTCCCAGCCCTGAAAGCCCTGCTCAAAATCCCGTTCTACGTCCTCTAAAGCGGTTTCCTTCGCTTTTTCCTCGGAAAGCCCGAGCCCGGTGTATTTTTTTATGTATTTTTCATAGGATTTCTCGGCATACCTTTCAAGGATATGATCCACGCTTGGCACCGTAAACCCGCCGTACTGCTGCGAAGCCGCTGAAAGCACTATATCCCCTATGACGTCAAAGGCAACGTCTAAGGTCTTGGGCTCGTTATACCAGATATTTCCCATCTCAAAGCCGCCCGTCAGCACCTCCTCGACATTGAAGAGGCAGCAGTTCATGGTATCACGCCTTGCGGACATATCGTGGACATAGATGTAGCCGTCCCTGCAGGCCTGTATCTCCTCGGTCGTCATGAAAAACTTCTGATAAAGCTCTTTGTTGAACTGGTTGAAGATAAGGCTTCGCTTTGTGGAAACAAGAGCGGAATCGGTATTCGCGTTCTCCTTGTCGCCTATGTACATGATGGACTGGCTTTTTTTGTATACATCATCCATCATCCTGACGAAATCCTGCTTATAGTTTCGATAATCCCTGTAGGACTTGGCCACGATCGGCTTGACCTCCTCAAGAACGCTCTCCACTATATTATGCATGAGCGGAATAGGCACCTCTGTCACATCCAGCTCGTTCACCCTCTCAACGACCTTCCTGCAGATAAAGTGCTTTTCCTCATCGGTAAACTTTGTCAGGGCCCTGTACGCAGACTTGCCGACGGCATCTATGACCTTCTGGACGTTAAAACCCTCTCTCGTACCGTCCTTTTTGATCATCCTGACATCCTTGTCGGGCCTGTACAGCTCTGAAAAGCTGGTTTCCGTTTCCGAACTTACCTCTGAACTTCCCATATTAAAACCCCCTTATGCTGAATGACGATGATTTATGGCGCACGGTCTGCGGGCAGACCGGCACAGTCTTGAAAAGGCGATAAAACGCCCCTGCGGGTTCCATATATGGTATGGCGCAGGAACGTTTCTCCTATATCTTGTGTTCGTCTCTATATGATACAAAACAGCCGTAATAAAGTCAAGCACAAATTAATTGAGGCGTGCCGGCCAGTCAAATGCTTTGGGCCATAGCCCCGCGACATGCGCGTGGCTCGGCGCTGAACAGTAACCCCGACACTCAGATATACCCCATCTCCATGAGCTTATAATAAACCGCTTCGGCGACCTTATCATAGGACTGCTGTGTCAGGTGTACGCCGTCACCCTGAAAACCCTCCGGAAAAGGCGCGCAGGAGGTGATATCCAGAAATCTGCTTTTATATTTTTCCTTAAGAGCGGCATTGATATGTTTATATGTGTCCCCGGGGATGGTCTCAGTCCTTGGCAGATGGGACAGAACGATATATTTTTTCAGCCTGTCGCCCACAAAGCTGTCTATCTGAGCCTCCACCTCAGCTACCGCCGAAAGGGGATCGGAGGCAAGGGCAAAATCATTTGAGCCCACCCACAGGACATAAACCTTCTCCGGATCCTTAGGCTCGCCGTTTTCGTAGTATTCACAGTATCTCCAGAAAATATCGCTCGTCACATAGGCATAATAGCCAAAGCCCTCTACCACATTTCCCCTGTCCTCGCAGAGCTTTGCAAGCCTTTCATAGGGAGCGTTGCTCAGGTTGTCGTCCATATCCCCCAGAGACCCCTGTGTAAGGGAATCTCCGAGCCATACGATGCCGCAGCCCTGAACAGGCTGCTCCTCCTCGGTATGATCCTCCTCCGAAAGCTCGGCCTCCATCTCTCCCGCCTCACCCTGTGAGCCTGAGAGCCTGTGGCCATCCCCGTCCTTCTCTTCCTCATCGGGAACGATATCGGGCCCCGCATCGTTAACTATCGCTTCCGCCGCCACGGTAAGCCTTTCTTTATCCCAAAGCTCCGGATCCCCGGGCACAAAGTCACTGTCGTCATCCTCTATTGCAGGTCCGGGATATTCCTCCTCTACGCTTATTACAGGCTCCGGCTCAGGTTTCTTTTTATACGAGCAGCCTGAGAGCATGAACGCTCCCGCAGCCATAATGAAGAAAACTGTTATAAAATCAAAGAATATGATCCGCATCTTTACCTCTTTTATCGTGTGACCGGTTATTAATGGTGAACGAATGTCATTATCTTAAGCTCGCATCGCAGAGTCGATCATAACATACAGCAGCTTACATTAATGACATTATCAGTAGGGTGCCAGGTAATTATTCAGATTGTCCTTAAGAAAATCCGCATACTCCTTCCGTACCTTCTCCGGCCCCAAAAGCTCCACATCACTGCCCAGGGACAGGAGCCAGCCAAAGAACTGCGCCGATACCTCGACCTCGGTATGGACCCTGACGTTTTTGTCATCAAGCCTGAATACCGAGATCCCCGTCCCGAAACGATCAATGAATATCCCGATCTTCTCATCGGGTACCCTGATGCTTACCGGCGACGCCTCACCGGAAAACATCCCGAAGACCTTATTTGTGTATTCCGCGATATTGATCGGCTCCTCCTCCGTCTCCCTGCTGAGGGAAAGCCTTTCTATACCTCTTATCTTATCGACCCTGAAGGTCTTCCGTCTTTTGTCGTCCATGTCAAGGCCCAGGAGATAATAATACTCATCATCCCAGATAAGTACCAGAGGGCTTACCCGGTACAGCCTTCCGTCGTGCTTAGGGACCAGCTTCTTATCCGTGCTCCAGGCCATGTACTGAAAGCTCACCGCCCTGTCTGCCTGTATCGCTTCATGTATCGCGTCGACAGTTATCAATATCCCCTCATTTTGCGATTTCACCCGGTTTACCGAATATACCTGCCGGTTAAGCCTGTCCTCGTCATAGATATTCGCAAGCCCCGACAGCTTTTTTATAAGCTGGTCGGATTTTTTTGCCGTTATGAAATGAGATGACTGTACCGCGTCCACCAAGAGCTTCAGCTCCGCAAGCTCAAAGTCTCTTGAAGCCACAAAGTATCCGCTTTTCCCTTCCTCAGCCTTAAGCACATCCAGTCCGTAATCCGAAAGGGCCTCAATATCATTGTAAATGCTCTTTCTCTCAGCCTCTATCCCAAAGTCTGAAAGCTCCTTTATCAGCTCCTTTGCGTTTAAAGGGTGCTCCTCGTCCGATCTTCTTGACAGTATATCCTTAAGATACAGAAGCTTAAGCTTCTGCCTTGCAGATTTTGACATCCAGGCTCCCCCTTCTTACCGGTCTCTTCTTCAGACCTGATCTTCCTTAAATCCCCTGATTATCTCGACGCCGCTGCTGGTCCCTATACGCTCCGCTCCCGCCTCGATCATTTCCCGACAGCTCTCCCAGGTCCTTATTCCCCCGGAGGCCTTGACCTTTACCGCGTCGCCGACGGTTTCCTTCATAAGCCTGACATCCCCGGAAATCGCGCCCCCGGTCCCAAAGCCTGTGGAGGTCTTGATGAAATCCGGCCTTACCTCCCCTGCGATCTCCGCGGCCCTTTTTATCTCATCCCTGGTCAGATAGCAGTTTTCAAAGATCACCTTGCACAAAGCTTTGCTGTCGCGGCAGAGCTTCACCATTGTATCCATTTCTTCCCTGATATAATCGTAATTTCCCATTTTGAGCTCGCCTATATTAAGTACATAGTCGATCTCCTCCGCACCGTCCTCGATGGCCTGTTTCGCCTCACAGGCCTTCATTTTGATGCTCATCTGTCCCAGCGGGAAGGCGACCACCGATGCTGTCTTTACGTCAGAGCCGGCAAGCAGCTTTTTGCACAGCTTTACCTGACAGGAGTTTACCATTGCGGCTGCAAATCCGTTTTCCACCGCCTCCTTACACAGCTTTTCAATATCCGCTCTGACCCCGAAGGCCTTCAGATACGTATGGTCCATCATTTTAGCAAGCTTTTCCGGGGTCAGTTCATTTATCAGCATTTCTTATCTCCTTTTTATGCAAACGATATTCAGCATGATGCAATGATTATAACATTTTACCCGAACAATTTACAGACCTTTACAGACCTTTAGATAATTCCGCGACAGCCGCCGCTTGAAAGATATCAGGTGTGATGATATTATATGTAACTGAAGCCGGTGAAAAGCCGGACATGGAGGTAAAATGCAGGGTGTTTTCAGGGCTGAAAGGAAAAACGGGACGATCTGCTACCGCAGCTCGATAACCTACAGGGGAAAGCATATCAGCCTCGGAACCTACCTTTCCGAAACTGAGGCCGCTCAGGCCTACTACGAGGCGGAGGAGATCCTGTACTCAAGGCTTACGATCGATGAATATGAGCCTTCCTTCAGTCTTAAATTCGAAAAATATGTGGTCCTTGTCAATTTCAGGGATAATAACGTTTATATTAAAAATCCCATCTATCTGCTTAACCGGTATTTCAGATATTACTGCGATCCCGATACCGTTTTCAAATTCGATATCGACGATCTTTTTTTCTATTCAAGCCATCATATCTCCAGACGGGGAGGGCATTTTTTTGTCGCCGACTATGGGATGCAGCTCAACCTCAATGCCCGCTACGGCATCAGGAGGCACGCGGTGGCAGGCAGGGACTACCGCTTTATAAACGGGGACAGCTACGATTACAGATATGAAAATATCGACATAATAAACAGATATTTCGGGGTCGAAAAGAACGAAAAAAACGGAAGGATCTGTTACCGCGCCAAGATCCTTATAAACGGTGTCTGGATAATAGGGACCTACCCTACGGAACAGGAAGCGGCCATCGCCTATAACAAGGCGGCAGACCTTGTGATGAAGAGGCTTCCGGAAAAGAAATATGACATGAACTATATAGACTCGGTCTCACCTCAGGAATATGCGGATATCTATACCCGGATAAGGATCTCGCAGAGGCTCCTTGCCCTGCAGGATTTTCCGGCACAGTAAACGCATTTACTTAATGCGTTTACTATAGTATAATTGCAGCATAAAATTCAGGAAGTGTAAAAAATGGATCTTTTAAGCCTTACCTTTGATAACATAAGCGGAGCCTTTAAGGGGGCCTCCGTTCCCACCTCGGTCATTCTGGCGGTACTGCTGTTTTCCGTTCTTCTTAGTGCCTGGGAATTTGCTGTTTACAGGCTGGTCTCACACCGGGCCTTCTATAACCGCTCCTTCAATATAAGCATTACGGTAATGCCGTTTTTCATAGCGACCATCATCCTCTGTCTTCAGTCCAGCATCGTGATCACCCTGGGGACCATCGGTGCGCTTGCCATAATCCGTTACAGGACCGCCGTCAAGGACCCTGTTGATATGATCTATCTGCTATGGTCCATTCATACCGGCATAGTCTGCGGCTGTCAGCTTTATAAGGTGGGGTTGCTTACCTCCATAACCGCCACCCTGGTGCTTATAATCCTCGAGAATTCCCGTATCGGCAAAAAGCCTCTCATCCTGGTATTCGAATCCCTTCCCGAAAAGGAGCAGGATGTGCTTGAGCTGCTCAGGACAGTCTATAAAAAAGTAGAGATAAAGAACAGAAGCTTCTCAAACGGAATAATCCGCTATACTACGGAGGTTTCCTCTCCTTCCGCAGACCTTCTTACGAAACAGCTTGAGGAGGCCGGGGCCGTAAGGTTTTCACTCATTTCCTATGAAGAAGACAGCATACTGTAAAACGGTGATAACGGCATGAGGACCAGGCTCAGATCTGTTTTTTTCATTATATCACTGTCAGCTCTTCTGATCGTTCTGATAAGCTTTGACAAAAGGCCCAGGATATCCGATTATGTAACGAGCGTAAATGAGATGGCTGAAGAGATGTCGGCTCTGAACCTGAAGGCCATCACTCCACCCATCATCTATTTTGATGAGGAAAGGCTGTTTTTTGACAAAAAAAGCAACACCTTCTATTATTCGGTAACGGAAGGCTCCAAAAGCGGCCTTGATCCCCATATCCTTCTTTCAACCACCCTGCCTGACGCAAGGATCATGTTCTCCTCCCTTATAACCGAAGAGCTTATTGCCGGCAATACCCCTGTCCTGCTTTCCATATACAATAAAACGGATTACGGGATCTTCTTTCTCAAGGTAACTACCCTGCCCATGATCAATATAGACTGCTCCGGCACCATAGAAAGCACTGCCAATTCCGAAATGAATTTCACGATCTTCGATAACGGCAGGACCTGTGAAAGACGTCTTGTAGAATCAAAGGGTACCATACATACAAGAGGAGCCACCTCCTCGCTTTACCCTAAGAGCAATTATCATATTTCACTTAAGATGGATTTGCCGGGAGGCTCTTTAAGAAACAACAATGTCTCTCTTTTAGGTATGAGACAGGACGATGACTGGCTGCTTTACGCGGCCTACAGCGACCCCGAAAAGATAAGGAATGTTTTCTCGCAGAACCTCTGGTATGAGTCCTGTCTGACGGACAACAGCTACCGAAAGACCACCGGGACGCAGTACAGATATGCGGAGCTGTTTTTAAACGGGGAGTACAATGGTCTCTATGCCGTATGCCCGCCCATTGATGAAAAAATGCTTGAACTGAGCGGGGATCTTTCAAAGCAGGTCCTGTATAAATACCAGTATTTTATCGGAGATTACCCCGAAAAAAATGAAAATAACACGGCAGACGGAGTCGTGATCAAGCATCCCACACCCGGAGAAGCACCAGACAGCGACGGAAGCTACGGTAAAAGGGAATATCGTCTCTTTTTTAAATACTTTGATTATCTGAACAGTCACCGTGATGATAACGAGCTCCTCGCAAAAGGCATCGATATGGATAACGCCATTGACTTTCAGCTTTTTATAAACCTTGTCCAGGGAGTCGATCAGGTGCGGCCGGATTCCGTAAAAAATATCTATCTTGCCCTGATCAAAGAAAAGGACGGGATAAAGGGACTGTACTGTCCCTGGGATCTTAATCTGACCTGGGGAAACCTGTGGGCGGGCGATATAGTGCATAACATGGTCGGCTCCTATTATCTTTCCGCGGAGGAGAACTTTGAGCTGAACTGCGGCTATCTTCCCCAGATGATCAAAAACGACAGAGCAGGCCTTACAAAAGCCCTTTCGGACAAGTATGCCGCCCTCAGAACCGGTGCCTGGTCCGACGAGAACATACTTGCCATGCTTGACGACTATGAAAAGCGGATCTTCGATTCAGGGGCATACCTGCGTGAAATGGAGCGCTGGCCTGACGCCACCTTTGAGGATCCCTCTCTTAAGCTCTCCTCATTTAAGGAATATGTGTTCAAACGGCTGGAGGTCTGTGACAGAGCCTACGGCTTTGAGAGGGAAAGGGCTCACCTCGCGGAGTAATCTATGAAGCTGATATCCGTGCTCACCGGTCCGTTTATCCCGTCTACGGTACCTGTCCTGTTATACTGCCATATCGAAAATCTATAGGGGAAATCCGTATACCAGTGTTCTGTTTTCACTTCTTCCCCGCTTTCCGCTGCTGCCTCTCCTTCCCCGCTCACCCTTTCGGCTGTACTGCTGCTTTTTCTGTCGTATGAGCTTTTCTGTGACATGGCGCTTATATCCGTATAAACCGATGATCCTGACACCGGTCTTTGTATATCCGAGCTTGAGGAGGTCGTGGTGACGCTCTGCGTTGAATTCGGTATTGAATTCTGCATTGTATTCTGCATTGAATTAAAACGGCTCCCCGTACTGCTTCCTGTACCCGAAGGGACAGAGGGTGCGGCAGTGACCTTTACCTCGGGGTCGACGCTCAGTCCTGCGTCTCTGGCAAGGCTGTAATCCACCGGATCCGACAAAAAGACCGGGAAACCCGAGAGCCTGCTCAGATCTATGTCCCTTATGAGGGTGTTCCTGTCCGCAAGGATCATGGGAGTAAAGCCAAAGCTTTTAACGGTATCAAGCCAGATCTTTACAAGCCGTGTCCGCTCCTCCATGGAAAGCTTTTCGGTCCTCGGGGTATCATTTTTTATGTTTTCGATATGTATGGCTACAGGCCAGGTTATTCCGTACTGGGCGATTGCGCCTACAGTAAAATTGGCTTCCTCCGTAGCTTCGGTTTCGTTTACGGCCTGAGTGGTAAAATAAGCCCCTATGGCTATCCCGTTCGCCGCGGCTCCCCTGGCATTTGCCACGAAGCTCTCATCAAGGGATATTATACCCGAATCATACCCTCGTGAAGCCACCTTTATCATGGCAAAGTCTGTTCCGTCCGCCCTGACCCTCTGCCAGTCTATGGGCCCCTGGCTTTTCGAGACAGTTACACCGTTTAAGGAGCTTATATCCCCGTCATTGTAGGAAAGCCTCCCGTTCTTCATCGACAGGCTCCCCTCAAAGGCATACTCGTTCTTCGGCACCTCATCCATGATCTCATAATATATGGTTTTTCCGTCCGCCTCGATAATCTTTATATGGTCCCTGTCGCCCAAAGCCTCAGGCTCGATCTCCCTTGCCTCCTCCTGTGTTCCGCTGGTATCGGAGGATTTTTTTGCTGTTGATCCGTTATCCCGCGGAAGAGGCGTTACCGGCGGCTTATCCACCGTGTATTCATCCTCATCCTCGCTTGCGGGCTTTGCTTCGGGCTCATACATGTCCCAGAAGTCCAGATCCTCTGATCTCAGGTTGTTCTGCCCTACCCCCATCTCCTCAAGCTCTCTCTGCTCCTCCTTCATGGCCTCAAGCTTTTCCCTTGAGACCCTTTCCTGGGCAGCAAGCCTCTTATGTCTTTCCTCATTATTACGATAGATCATATAGAGGAAGCCGAGCATTACCAGAGATGCCGCAAAAACACAGTACACGAGCATCCTTTTTCTTACCCTTCTGTCCTCCTGATCGTCCTTATTATACCTCTGCATTATCCCCTTCCTCCTGCGCCGGTATGCTTATACCGGATCCAGGGCAATCGCTTAATACCCTCATAACCCCGGCGGGATATGCGGATCATAATAAGTCCGGATCTGAGCTTTTGCAAAACTCACTTAACGAAAAGCGGTTTTTATAGAAAACCTTTCAACCCTGTTTGAGCTCGCGTACTAAATTCCCTCGATAACTGTGAAGCGAGTTGTTGGAAGGTTTTCTTCTTATAAAAATTGCTTTGAGTTTAGTGAGTTTGCAGCCGCGAAGAGACGGAATTCTTATGATCTGCATATCCCACACCACCCTGGGGTATTAAGCGATTGCCCCAGACCGAATCATTTCCGCCTGCGCCGGCCTGCCCGCAGGCCGTGCGCTTAGGTGCGAACTTCAGTTCGCGCCGATTCGGTCTGTTTTCAGACCGAATCATTTCCTTATAGCGAAGCCACCCAAAAACTGATATACTGTGCCTTATGAATATCAGCAAAAAGATCCTTTCAATCCTTATATCGGCAGTCCTTCTCGTTGATCTGCCCCTCTCAGGCTGCAGCCCGGGCTCTTACGGCAGGACTCCCGTAAGCCTTAGCTTCTTTGCCCTTAACACCCTTTCCACCATCACCATATATACGTCCCTTCCGGGGATCAAAGCATCTGAAGTGCTTGACTCCTGCAGGGAGCTGGTTCTTAAATATGAGGATGTGCTTAGCCGGACAAAAAAGACCAGTGACATATACAGAATCAATCATTCGGCGGGAAGGCCTGTGACCGTTTCTGAAACCACCCTTGAGCTTATACGCAAAGGGATCGAATACTCCGAGCTCTCAAACGGGATGTTCGATATTACAATAGCGCCTGTTATTGAACTATGGGGCTTCGGAACTGACGAAATGAATGGTATTCCCGATAAAGCAGCGCTTAAGGAGGCTCTCAGCCATGTTTCCTTCAGGAATATCCTTCTTGACGAGGAAGCCCTGACCGTACAGCTTGCCGATCCCGCCTCAAAGCTCGATCTCGGAGCAATAGCAAAGGGCTATATAGCGGATCGTGTTAAGGAAAGGCTTAAGGAATCCGGAGTCACCGGTGCTGTCATAGACCTCGGGGGGAACATACTGACACTTGGCTCAAAGCCCGGCGGTAAGCCCTTTAACGTAGCAATAAAGGCCCCCTTTACGGATACGTCCTCATATTATATGGGGAGGGAGCTGCCCGAAGACAGCATAGCCGCCTCGGTGGAGATAACGGACAGATCCGTAGTGACCTCCGGCATATATGAAAGATACAGGCTTGTCGACGGAGTAATGTATCACCACATCCTTGATCCCCGTACCGGGTTCCCCGTGGATAATACTCTTGCCTCGGCGACCGTCATATCGGACACCTCCCTTGAGGGCGACTGTCTCAGTACGGTCTGCCTCCTTCTCGGCAGAAAGCAGGCTGAGGCTCTTATAAAAGCCCGCCCCCGGCTTCAGGCTATCCTTATCGAAAAGGACGGTACGGTTACAAGGGTGAACTCACTATAGACCGGGGATTATCTTCTTCGGACATTTCTGGGAACAAGCCCCGCAGCTTACACATTTATCCTGATCTATATGCGCCAGGAAATCCTTCACCTCGATCGCTTCCTCAGGACAGTTTTTTGCACAGATCCCGCAGCCGATACAGCCCGTACTGCATTTCTTCATTACCTGAGGACCCTTATCCTTAGATGAGCAGGCGACCGCGTAGCCGGCAGCATAAGGAACAAGCTCTATGAGATGCTTTGGGCAAATGGCTATGCACTGCCCGCAGGAGGTGCATTTTTCCTTATCTACCTTAGCTATACCGTCTACGATATGTATCGCGTCAAACTTGCAGACGGAAACGCAGCTGCCAAAGCCCGTACAGCCGTATTCGCAGGATTTGGGCCCGCCTGAGGGCACAAATGAAGCCATCCTGCAGTCCTTCACTCCCGAATACAGGTATTGGTCGACAGTATGCTCACAGGTCCCGTTGCATTTTACAAAGGCTACCAGCTTCTCCGTTGCCTCCGCGGAAACCCCCATGATCTCCGATACCTTTTCCGCAACAGCCGCTCCTCCCACGGGACACCCGTTGACCGGAGCCTCTCCCTTTACTATCGCTGCCGCCAGCCCCGAACAGCCCGGAAAGCCGCAGCCTCCGCAGTTATTTCCCGGAAGTGCCTCCTCTACCGCCGCCTCTCTCGCATCCGTCTCAACCTTGAAGATATTCCCGAAAATACTTAAGAATATACCGATAAGTATGCCGACACCGCCAACTATGCCCGTGGCGGTAGCAATTCCCAAAATACTCATAATCTCCACCTTTTTCTATTTCAGTCCGGAAAAACCAAAAAACGCAATAGCCATAAGCCCTGCCGTAACAAGCACTATGGGCATTCCCTGAAAGGGCTTTGGTATATCATTATATTCTATCTTCTCTCTTATGCCTGCCATTATCACGATCGCAACAAGGAATCCGACCGCAGTGGCAAAGCCGTTTACCACTCCCTCAATAATGTTATACGACCTTGTGACATTCAAAAGCACGACTCCCAGCACCGCACAGTTTGTGGTGATAAGGGGAAGGTAAACGCCAAGGGCCTGATACAGTCCCTTCATCTTTTTCTTAAGGAACATCTCCACGAACTGTACTAACGCCGCAATGACCAGAATAAAAACTATCGTCTGAAGGTACGTGATATTTAAGGGTACAAGTATGAATTTATAGATGATACCCGCCACAAATGAGGCAAGCGTTATTACAAAAACCACCGCCGAGCCCATTCCGGCAGCTGTTTTGACCCTTTTGCTGACTCCCAAAAAGGGACAGATCCCGAGGAACTGTGAAAGCACTACGTTATTTATAAAGGCGGAGCCGACCCCGATAGCTATAAGATTTCCCATGCCTATGCCTCCTCCTTTTCCGTATTATCCGCTTTTTCCTTATTATCCTGCACGGCCGGAGCCTCCTGCTTTGGCGTATCTTTTCCGCTGTCGCCCTTTTCCCCGTTTAAGGACCTTGTCCTTTCCATGCAGGCTGTATTCATACAGCCCTCACACAGGGCATCACAGTTTCCGCCCTTTCCGAGCGGCCTTCCCTTACCCATTCTTATCCTGTTAAGGATAGCCACAAACATCGCCAGCACGAAGAAGGCTCCCGGAGCCAGAATAAAGATAGTGAGCGGAACATAGGCCTCGGGGAATATCCTCACCTCAAAAAGCTTTCCGCTGCCCAGAAGCTCCCTGACACAGCCGATAAGAGTAAGGGCTATGGTAAAGCCAAGCCCCATCCCTATCCCGTCGAACATAGAGGCCACTACTCCGTTTTTTGAAGCAAACGCCTCTGCACGTCCGAGGATGATACAGTTAACGACGATCAGCGGGATATATATCCCTAACGCCGCATATAACGACGGGATATAGGCCTGAAGCAGCATCTCAACTATGGTCACAAAGGAAGCTATGACCACGATAAACGCGGGAATACGCACACTGTCCGGAATAAGCTTCCTCAGCACTGAGATAAAAACATTGGACAGGACAAGCACGGCCGTGGTCGTAAGTCCCATTCCGAGGCCGTTTACCGCGGAGGTCGTTACGGCAAGTGTGGGGCACATCCCGAGCATCAGCACGAAGGTCGGGTTTTCCGTGATCAGACCGTTTATAAGAGGCTTTATATTCTTATTCATCCGCTGCACCTCCCTCACTCATTGCTCCAAACCATACAAGCCCCGCATTCACGGCATTCACCATTGCATTGGTCGTTATGGTGGCGCCTGAAAGGGCATCTATCTCATAATCCATGGCCGCACCCGATTTGGTATAGGAAAACCTGGATACCTTTCTGTTCCTGAACTGATCCTTAAACTCCGGGGTATCAGCCTTCATTCCAAGGCCTGCGGTCTCGCTTATGGAAAGGATCTCGATACCGTTCAGGGTCCCGTCGTTCAATATACCCATTGAAATATCTATTTCGCCGCCGTATCCCTCCATAGTCCTCACATTAAGTACATAACCCAGGGTGTTTCCGGAGCCGTCCTTTGCATAAAAGGCCTCAGTCACTGCCTCCTGTGTAAAGCCCTCTTCAGCAAGGAGCTTTTCCATAGAAGCCCTGCCTTCTTCGGTATTGAGCTCCTCAACAGGTTCAAAGGTCTCGGCGCTCTCAAATACGCTCTTTGCCGCGTTCTGCCTGGCAAGCTCCTCCTGTGCCGCTATAGGCTCCTTTGTAAGCTCAAAAATAAATCCCAGCAGCACTCCGGAAACAAGAGTTATTACCGCAAGCGTAACGATCGCTCTTATATTCTCCTTCATCATTCTCCTCCTTTTCCAAAGCATTTCGGAACGGTCACAAGCTCAATGAGCGGAACAAGGAGATTGCTTATGATGATGGCAAAGCTGACTCCCTCCGCCGAGCTGGAAAAGATCCTGAATATGCCCGTCAGGACTCCGAGAATGATCCCGTATATATATCTTCCTCTTGAGGTGATGGGACTGGTGACGTAATCGGTCGCCATAAAGAAGGCTCCGAGCATGAGCCCGCCTCCGCAGAGCTCTGCGATCAGATACCCGGGATCCCATCCTCTTCTCGAAAACAGGCCGATGAAGATCAAAAAGGTCACGATATAGGTAAAGGGTATCCTGACATCAATGACCCCCGTAACTATGAGCAGCACAGCACCTAACATAAGAGCGATCACGCTGGTCTCGCCTATGGTGCCGGGTATCCTTCCTATTATCATATCTATAAGGCTCACGTTGTTCCCCTGTCTTATAAGCATAAGGGGGGTTGCCGAGCTTACCCCGTCATAAACGAAATCCGTCATATGAGCAGCAAAGCAGATCATCAGAAAGCATCTGCCGGCAAGGGCAGGATTCATAAAGTTCTGTCCCAGGCCTCCGAACAGCTCCTTGGCAATGAGGATGGCAAATACGGAACCGATCACAGCCATCCACCAGGGAAGATTGGAAGGAAGGTTAAGCGCTAAAAGCAGTCCCGTGACCGCCGCACTAAGATCAGAGATCGTGACCGCCTTCTTCATCCCCTTTGTATACAAAAACTCGGTAAGCACACAGGTCCCTACACATATGAGTATCAGGACAAGCGCACCTGCTCCAAAATTCCAGATCCCGAACCCGGCAGCAGGAAGGAGCGACGCAATGACGAGCAGCATGATCTTCTGCGTCGACATATTGCTCCTTATATGCGGGTTCGAGGAAACATGTTTAAGTTCATTCAATTTCAGCACCTCATTTTTTTCTGTGGCTTAAAGCTATCTTTCTCATGGACTTGATGCTCTGCGTAAGCTGTCTTTTTGCCGGACAGACATAGCTGCAGCAGCCGCATTCACAGCATTCCAGACCGTTATATTTCAAGAACCTCTCTTCATCATTGTGCTCGGCAAAATCAGCAAGCTTTGAAGGCAGTACCCTGCCGGGGCAGACCTCAGCGCATCTGCCGCAGTTTATACAATGCGTAGGCTTGGAATCAGCGACCTCATCCTTTGACAGGCAAAGCAGCGCCGAGCTTGTCTTTGTGGTGGGAACGGAAAGATCAAACAGGGCAAAGCCCATCATAGGCCCTCCTGATATGATCTTGGCCGGCTCCTTCTTAAAGCCTCCCGCCTCCCTAAGAAGCTCTTCATAGCTCATACCGCAGGGGACAAGATAGTTCTGTGGAAACCTGACCGCATCTCCCGTCACGGTGATCACCCTTCTTATAAGCGGGCGCCCCTCTATAACGGCATTGTATATGGCGCATACGGTATCCACATTATTGACTATGCAGCCCGCATCGGCCGGAAGCATAGAAGCATTGATGGCCCTTTTGGTGGCCGCGTAGATAAGCTGTCTTTCGGAGCCCTGAGGATACTTGGTCTTTAATTCCTTTACCGTGATCCGCGCCTCGTCTATGGTAAGCTCTTTAAGCTTTTTTATGCAGTCAGGCTTGTTATCCTCGACCGCCAGTATCCCCTCAGCGTGATCATACAGGGCAAGCATGATCTTTAAGCCGTTCACCAGCTTTTCAGGATCCTCGAGCATCCTTCTGTAATCGCTTGTCAGATAGGGTTCGCACTCCGCGCAGTTTACGATAACGTAGTATATCTTATCGGGATTTTTGGGTGACAGCTTGACATGGGTAGGAAACCCTGCTCCCCCCATTCCGACGATCCCGGCCTCCTTTATTATATTGATCACCTCGCCCCTGGTCATGTCCGCAATAGGGCGAACGGGTATGCGCGGTGCTTCTTCATACAGACCGTCGTTTTCGAGAATAATGGAATTTACCATGTCGCCGGTCAGGGTCCTGCGCTTTTCAATACCCTTTATCGTGCCGGAAACAGACGCGTAGACCGGAGCGGAAACATAGCCGTCCGCCTCTGCTATCTTCTGCCCCATAAGCACCCTGTCGCCTTTTTTTACAATGGGTACGGCAGGCTTTCCGATATGCTGCGATAAGGGATATACCATCTCGCCTTCCGGAAAGACCTCCTGTATCGGCTTATCCTTTGACATGGCCTTACCGTCAAAAGGATGAATGCCTCCCCTGAATGTAAACGCCATATAAAAACCTCCTTGTAATTACTTTTACTTAAGTTCTTTTTCCTTAAGTTCCTTTTCCTTAAGCTCCTTTTCAAAGCTCACGTACGACTTTATCTTCGGGTAGGCCCTTAATATCCTGCTCTCAAGAAATTTGAGCTTTGCATGGGACCAGGATTCCTCAAATTTTGCCGAGGACCTGCCTAACCTCTCAACAAGCTCGGTCATGGACTCCTTTATGCCTAACACCTTCCGCTGATCCGCCCAGACAGCCTGCATTATCTCAAGCCGTTTTGAATATCTCCGCAGATAATCCGTTTCTATAAGATTTTGCCTTACACGCTTTACTCTTGAGAGGATCTCCTCGCTTGTGGAATAGAGCCTGGAGCTCTTTAACATGCCTCCCACCTCATCAAGCAAAAGCTCCAGTCTTTTTATCTGCTTGCTGATATCGGCTGCCGCTATCGTTGCGAGAGTAAAGTCAATCAGATACATGACGAAGATCACCGTATATATAGCCTCTCCGGTACGTCTTGAATAAAGACCGGTAAACCATTCAAAGAACGGGATCAGCACCGTAAACAGAAGCTCTGCGCAGATCCCCCAAAGCAGTGAGGCCTCAAGGCAGATCCTGCCCTTGTAATTGAATTTTTTATCGGAATAGTCCCACCAGCTGGTATGAAATACTGCCTCCATAACGATAAAGGTAATGTACTCAAGCACTGTTGCAAAGACTACGCCCCCCAGAAAAAGCGCCAGATAATTCCCTCTGAAGGGCTTTAACATAATATAGGCTCCTGCGACGGCTACCCCGTAGATAGTACAGAGCGGTCCCATCACATAGCCTCTGTTGGTAAGCCTTCTTTCGGACACGGAAACATAACAGCTTTCCCAGACCCAGCCCAGAAAGCTGAATACAATGAGAAGCCCGACGATATAATATAATGAAACTCCCAGAACGGAAATATCCCAGATATCCATATATAAGCCCGTAGCCCGCTCGCTTCTGCTGTCAGGCATTCTGAGCCGCCGTGATCGTATGAGCGTCTGTCAAAAGCCCTCAGGCTTTAAGTGAATGTATGATATAATGACCTGACAGATCCTGCAGATCCCACAGCGGGTATAAATTAGATTATAACCCAAATTTGAAAATAGTAACAGTATAATTTATTGTTAAACGACGATGTATATGATATGTTAACTTAATGACCTGTGAATGACAGCTCTTGCCGGGTCCCGCAATACCTGTACCTGAGGAGAACACAATGAAGATAATAAGATCAGAAGTGAGTATCACAGAACCTGCTTTCGGAAGGGAAATAAGCCTTTTTGAGGAGCCCGAAAAGCTTCTGTTGCTTGATATCGAGACGACCGGGCTCTCCCGTGAACGATCCGCGATATATCTTATCGGTTTCGGTCATCTGTCGGGAAACAATATAAAGACGGTTCAGTTTTTTGCAGAGCATCCGGCTGAGGAGCCTGTGATCCTTAGGGAAGGGCTCTCCTTCGCAAAAAGCTTTGATATCCTGCTCCATTATAACGGAAAGCATTTTGACCTTCCCTTTCTGGAATATAAAGCCCTTAAATACGGAACAGACTACCCTCTGAAGAAGCTTCGGGAGTTTGATATCTATGCCGCGATAAGACCTTTAAAGAAGCTTCTCGGCCTGACCTCATTAAGGCAGCGTGAGGTAGAAGGATTTCTTAACGCTGCAGGCGATGATCCATATACCGGACGAGAGCTTATAAGGGTATACCACGATTATGTAAAGGCTCCCTCGGATGAACTGCTTTCCCCTCTTCTTTATCATAACAGAGAGGATATACTGGGCATGCTGAACATCCTTCCGATGCTTAGATACAGGGAGATCCTTTCCATGACACCCGGATACCTGGGACACAGGATAAATTCCTATCCGGGATTTGACGGGTCACAAAAGGAGGAGCTTATAATAGAGCTTTCCCATTCCTTAAGGCTGCCGGCAGATTTCCGTTCCCTAAACGGCAGTGTATTTATATCCTTTGAGGAAAACAGGGTGCTGATACGGGTTCCTTCAGTACAGCTGACCCTTAAGCATTTCTATGACAACTTCAGGGACTATTACTATCTGCCGTTTGAGGATACCTGCATCCATAAAAGTGCTGCCGCAGGAGTAGATAAAGAATACCGGGAACCGGCCCGCAGGGAGACCTGCTACACAAAGGCCTCCGGTCTGTTTGTCCCGGGCTGTAAGACCCCGGGCTTTACCCTGTTCAGGCCGGAGTATGACTCGATGGATGAGTATATCTCTTTATCCGAGCTCAACAAAAAAGAAGCGCTGCTTTCTTACGGCACAGCGCTTCTTAAAGAACTCATCGATAAAAGGACCTGAAAACCTTCCCGGCCATACTGCAGATCAGACCGGCTTCTGGTAATAGAAGGAATTTCTCCTTTCAAAGCCATACTGCTTGTGATTGACTATCTGCTCGGTGCTGCCTATAAAGAAGAAGCCTCCGGGCATAAGAGAGTTGTAGAACTTCCTGTAGATACCCTCCTTTGCCTCATCGGTAAAGTATATGAGCACATTTCTGCAGACTATAAAATGACATCCTGTAATATAGGGATCCTTAAGGAGATTATGCTCCTTAAATTCGACCCTTGACTTGATATCATTGGATATCTGATAGGAAGGCCCCACCTTGGTAAAATACTTTTCCTTAAGATCCTTCGGGACCCCGGCGATACTCTTTGCGGCATACAGCCCCGTCTTTGCCTGAGCCATCACCTGCTTGTCCAGATCGGTGGCAATGATCTTTATCTTGTTCAGGGGGATATGTCTCGACAGAGCCATAACCAGCGAATAAGGCTCATCTCCGGTAGAGCACGCCGCGCTCCACACCTTGAGATTAGTTCCAAAACGTTTGATAAGCTCAGGGATATATTCCTTATCCATAAGCTCCCACTGATCAGTATTCCTGTAGAATTCTGACACATTGATCGTTAAATAGTTGACAAACTCCTCAAAGAGTGCCTTGTCAGTCTTAAGCTCCGCGACAAAAGCATCATAGCCCTTACACTTATGCTTGGTAATGAGCGTATCTATACGCCTCTTCATCTGCTTTTCCTTATAAGCAGTCAGATCGATACTTGTCAGCTTAAACACCTGACTCATAAAGCTCTCATAATCGTTAGCCATTTAAAATACCTCTTTTTTATATTTTTTCCGGCCTGCCTTTACAGACCATATTATTTTCTTCCTGACCGCGCCGGTCTGCCCGCGGACCGTACGCTAACCTTTCTCCGGTGTGCCGCTGACGCCCGGCCCCAACCGTATGCAGCTCCTTAACTATAGAGTGGCAAGCACGAAATGATCCGGCTTGCCCTCTTTAAGTACTGTTATATGTTTATGAACTGTTTTGAATGTCTGACTTTCCCGCGAAAGCCTCTGAACCCGAAGCCCCATATCCGTTTATAAACGGCTTATCAGTCCTCTGCAGCCTCAGAAGGAGCAGCTTCCTCTGCAGCAGCCTCTGCCTCTGCCTTTGCCTTCTCCTCGGCCTCCATTTCAGCCTTGCTCTTTGCGATCTCGGCCTCTATATCCACGGAAGCAAAATCCTCATCGTCATCCTTTGAGATGACAGCCTCCTTATTTTCCCTCTGCTTCTCCTCAGCGGGGATCAGAGCCTTGATGCTCAAGCTGATCTTCTTTTCATCAGGCTTGAGATCCACAACCTTGGCGGTAACCTCATCACCGGTCTTCAGGACATCTGAAGGCTTGTTGATATGCTCTCTCGCTATCTGCGAAACATGAAGCAGTGCGTCGATCCCGGGCTCAAGCTCCACAAAAGCGCCGAAGTCAGTCATTCTGGCCACCTTACCCGTAACAACGGTACCGATGGCATATTTATCCTCAACCCCGTCCCAGGGATTGGTGCCTTCAAATTTAAGGCTTAAAGCTATCTTGTTCTCATTTATCTCCTTGATGAGTACCCTGAGCTCCTGCCCCGGCTTAAAGGCCTTTTTCGGATTCTCGACCCTGCCCCATGAGATCTCGGAAATATGAAGAAGCCCGTCTGAGCCGCCAAGATCTACGAATACACCGAAATCAGTAACATTCTTTACTACGCCGTCCACGATATCACCCTCATGGATACGCTCAAGGAGCTCCTTCTGCCTTTTTTCCTTCTCAGCTAACAGAAGCTGCTTCCTGTCACCTATGATCCTTCTTCTCTTGGGGATGAACTCAGTAATGACAAACTCTATTTCCTTATCCAGATACTTGGTAAGATCCTTCTCGTAGGAATCAGACACGAGACTTGCGGGGATAAACACCCTTGACTCATCGATCACAACGCTGAGCCCGCCGTTCAGCACCTCGGCCACCTTTGCCTTTAAGGGCGTCTTGTTATTGAACGCCTCTTCAAGCTTCTTGTTGCCCTTGTCCTGAGCCAGTCTCTTATATGTAAGAAGCACCTGCCCTTCGCCATCATTCACCTTAAGAACCTTTGCCTCAAGAGTATCTCCCACGCTGACACATGTAGTAAGATCAAGTCCCGGAATGTTAGAGTATTCGGACCTCGGTATAACGCCTTCGGACTTGTATCCGAAGCTTAATATGATCTCATCCGGCTTGACTTCGATAGCAGTGCCCTCTACAATCTCACCGCTGTGAATTGTTTTAACATTACTCTGTTCAAACATCTCTCCAAAAGTTAGTTCTGACATAGTTTAAAATCTCCTCAATGATATAATTTGGGGTAGATGCTCCGGCCGTTACACCCAACCTACTTACCAGAGAAAAATCCTTTTCCTTTAGGTCCTTAGCAGTCTGAATAAAATAAGTATTATTACATTCACTACTACATATCTCAAATAGCTTTTGTGTGTTAGAGCTCTTGGCACCGCCTACAACCAGCATGGCATCCACCTGCTTTGCTAACTCAGCCGCTTCATTCTGCCTAAGCTCGGTTGCATTACATATCGTATTTACAGCATTTATATCATAACAATATTTGCGGAAATTTTCAACTAAATCTTGAAATTTGTTTAAATTAAAAGTTGTCTGGGATACAACGCACACCGGAACATCCCTGAAACCCGCAAGTTTTCGGGCATCCCCGTCATTTTCCACGATGACCGGAGTGCTCCTGCACCACCCGGTTATGCCCTCTACCTCAGGGTGTCCGGGGTTGCCTGTGATGACGATCTGCTTACCCTTTCCGCTTTCCTCAGCCACGATATCATGTATACGCTTTACGAAGGGGCAGGTGGCGTCCGACAGCTCAAGCCCGTTTTCCTCAATGATATCATAGATCTCTTTTTTTGCCCCGTGAGATCTTATGATCACCTTTTTTTTAGTATTGCTGCCGGGGTCCTGCTTTAAGGCGCGAAGCTCCTCCTCGCTTCTGATTATCTTCACGCCCTTTTCCTCAAGCTCCCTTATCACCTCGTCATTATGTATGACAGGGCCGAAGGTATATATCTCCCCGCCCTTTTCAAGCTCCTCATATACCCGGCTTACGGCCCTTTTCACTCCGAAGCAGAAGCCTGCATGCTCTGTGACCCTTATTTCCATAGGCCGGTTTTCTCCCTGATGATCTCCGTTATCCTCTCCGTCGTCTCGTCTATGGAAAGAGCTGAGGAATCGATAAGGATCGCATCATCGGCTCTCTTAAGCGGGGATATCTCTCTTGTCATATCCCTGTGATCCCGTTCGATTATATCCCGCTCAAGCTCCCCTATATCCGGTGTCTCTCCCCTTTCAACAAGCTCCTTAAAACGCCTCTCTGCCCTGACGTGGGCATCCGCCGTAAGGTAGAGCTTGACCTGTGCATCCGGCAGCACTACGGTTCCGATATCTCTCCCGTCCATTACGACATCCTTTTCCCGGGCAAGCTTTTTCTGAAGAGCGGTAAGCTTTTCTCTTACCCTTCCGTTGGCCGAGCTTACAGAGGCCATTTTTCCGACCTCCTCCGTCCTTATCAGAGAGCTTACGTCCTCGCCGTTTAGCAGGACCTTCTGAACGCCTTCCTCATGATCAATAGTTATGTCAACCGATTCGCAGGCTTCCTCGATCCCCGGCGTATCGGAGGGATCGATTCCCTGTCTTAAAAGATACAGGGCCATAGCCCTGTACATCGCTCCGGTATCCACATATATACAGCCAAGAGCCCTGGCGGTATTTTTTGCGACCGTGCTCTTCCCCGCGCCCGCCGGCCCGTCTATCGCTATGTTTACGCTCATTTCATCCTCCATCTGTACCGATCCCCTCTGCAGACCGCAGTCTTTGGCGCGAATCTCAATCCGCGCCGGTCCGGTCTGCTTTTCCGGATCGGGTCATTTCCTCACTGTACCGGGCCGCCAAACATACCTTCCGCCGCAGAGCTTCCGGCCAACGCTCCCGTAGACCAGGCGATCTGCAGGTTAAAGCCTCCCGTATAAGCATCCGTGTCTATCATTTCACCTGCCAGGTACAGCCCCTTTATCTTTTTAACCCTCATTGTCGAAGGGTCTATTTCCTTTACCGAGACCCCGCCTCTGGTTATTACAGCCTCGTCAAAGCCTCTGTTTCCCGTAACCGTAAAGGTAAGAGCCTTAAGTGTCTTAAGGAGTCCCTTCCTTTCGTCCTTTGTCACGGAATTGACCTCCTTTTCCGGGTCGATCCCCGAAAGCCTTACCACTGTCGGTATGAGCTTTGCGGGAAGCAGCCCTCCCAGGGAATTTTTGAACCTTTTGTTCGTATTCACGGAAAAATCCCTTAACAGCCTGTCATCAAGCTGCTTTTCCGACAAGGCGGGCTTAAGATCGATGACGGCCCTTACGCCCTGGGCGTAATCTGCCTCCTTAATATGACAGCTGCCGCTTAAGGCAAGGGGTCCGCTCAATCCGAAATGCGTAAATAAAAGCTCTCCGAAGCCTTCATATTTTTTTACGTCAGCCGTAAATAGCATAAGGGAAACATTTTTTAGCGACAGCCCCTGAAGCTCTCCGATATATGGCTCCGAAACAACTAAAGGCACCAGCGAGGGCTCCATTTTCTCCATCCTGATACCAGTATCCCGAAGCAGCCTTTCCCCGTCGCCGTCCGAACCGGTAAGGCTGTAGGATCTCCCTCCCGTACAGAGGATCACCGCGTCTGACCTTATTTCACTCCCGTCCGAAAGCTTTACTCCGAGGACCCTTCCGTCCTCAAGGATGAGCTTCATGACCTTTTTGTTCAGCATCACCCTTACGGACAGTCTATCAAGCTCCTTTTCGAGAGCCCTGATAACGTCTGAGGAATGATCGGATACGGGAAAGACCCTGTTTCCCCTTTCCGTTTTATGCTTAAGGCCAAGCTCATCAAAAAAGCTCCTTACAGCCTCACTGTCAAAGCCGTAAAATGCCCCGTACAGAAACTTTTTATTTGTAATGACATTATCGAGAAGGGTTTCGGTATCACAGGCATTTGTAAAATTGCATCTTCCCTTTCCCGTTATAAAGAGCTTCTTCCCGAGTTTTTCGTTTTTTTCGATCAGGCAGACCCTTTTACCGCTTCTGGCGCTCATTATCGCGGCCATCATGCCGGCCGGTCCGCCCCCGGTCACCAGAATATCCGTCTTTTCCATACCTTCACAACAGGCTCACTGGTTTTTGGTGAAGCTCTCGATTATCTCCGTAAGCAGCTGCACCGCTTCATCCCTTGACAGATCAAATTCCCCGCTGGTAGCCATACAGGCCATTCCGTGAATGAAGATGAAAATCTTCATGAACAGAAGCTGTGCCCTGTCCATCCTGAGATTGTGCACCCTTTTGAGCTCCTTTATGACAAATCCGTTTTCCTTGCCGTTAATAAGGTCATACATGGTATTATCCTCATCGTGAGGAGACAGGAACAGGAGCTTGAAAAGGTTAAGCTCCTCCTTCGCAAAGCCTATATAGCAAAGTCCCAGGTCCACAAAGGGTACGGCGCTCTCCTTTTTATGATTAAGGCAGTAATTGTCATAATAATCCCTGGACAGATTGAAAAGATCCGCTCGTAACGACTCCATGTTTTCATATACCCTGAAAATGGGCTGAGTTGAGCAGCCGATATGAGAAGCCAGCTTCCTTGCCGTTACGCTCTCTATACCCTGTTCCCTCAGCAGCTCAAAAGCCCCCTTTAGGATGACCTGCTTTGTAACCTGTTCCTTTCTAGCCATAGCACACCTCTTCCGTCACTAAAAGTCCCGTACACGCCTTATACCAGCCGCCTGCCGTATTTATTTTACGAAGTTTTACTGTCCTTTGATCTGTAAACGGCTGCAAGCTTTATTATAACATATGTTATGCAAATTTAAACAGGAAATTAAAGCTTGGGGTCAAACAGCTGCTTTTCCCCTGATGAAAAGGTGACAAGCATGATCCCGCCGCACAAGGGCTTAACCTCTGTGATCCTGATATCGTTCTGCATTTCCCCGGCATAACAAATATCATCCAAAATATACATTACCTTCACCTCATTTCATGGGAGGAATTTTCTCAAAAATATTAAAATTGCAGCTGCCCGGTCATCCCGGGCAGCTGCAAAACTGCGTTGATCTGCCTGCAGATCATTTCACTTTATTTTATCCCTGCTTATACAGGATATGCTCCGTTCTCGGTGTCGGCCTTTGAAGCATCCATCTTGGTCTGCTGAGCTTCACGATACTTGAAGAAATCCGTAGCGACCTGAGGGAAGAGCGCATAGGAAAGCACATCCTCATCCTGCTGCTTATACTGCTTCATCTCACCCTCAAGCGTTGAAAGCTCGTTGGGGATAAGGTCAGCCGGCCTGCAGGTGATCCTCTTCTCGCCGGGGATGACCTTGTCGATGACCTCCTGGTTCATAGGCTTTACGGTCTGCCCGTATTCTCCCCTGAGAACCGCCTTTGTCTCCTTTGTAGCCATCTTGTAGCGCTCGCCCATCAGTACGTTGAACACAGCCTGGGTACCGACGATCTGCGAGGAAGGAGTAACAAGAGGAGGCTGTCCCAGATCCTCACGGACCTTCGGGATCTCCTTGAGAACATCTTCATACTTATCCTCCGCGTTCTGCTCCTTGAGCTGCGATACCATGTTGGAAAGCATTCCGCCGGGAACCTGATACAGCAGCGTCTTGATATTAACGCCAAGGACCTTTGTGCTCATGAGGCCGCTCTCAAGGCATTCCTCTCTGTAGGGCCTGAAGTAATCCGCGATCTCCGCAAGAAGGTTCTGGTCAAAGCCTGTATCATAGGGAGTGCCCTTGAAGGTCTCCACCATGACCTCGGTAGCAGGCTGAGACGTGCCGAGGGCGAAGGGCGAAATAGCCGTATCGATAACGTCTACCCCGGCTTCCACTGCCTTCAGACAGGTCATTGAGGCAAGCCCCGCGGTATAATGCGTATGCAGCTGGATGGGAAGCTTTGTCGACTTCTTCATGGCCGTAATAAGCTCCTGGGCCGTATAAGGAAGAAGAAGACCCGCCATATCCTTTATGCAGATGGAATCCGCTCCCATCTCCTCTATCCTCTTTGCGATATTCATCCAGTAATCAAGGGTATAGGCATCGCCCAGCGTATATGAAAGAGCGACCTGCGCATGTCCCTTTCCGGACTGCTTCTTCTCCTTGATCGTCGCGTCGACCGCGGCCTGAAGGTTACGAAGATCGTTAAGGCAGTCAAATATCCTTATTATATCGATACCGTTTGCTATGGACTTCTGAACAAAGTACTCCACGACATCGTCTGCATAGGGACGATAACCCAGGATATTCTGTCCTCTGAAAAGCATCTGGAGCTTGGTGTTCTTAACTCCTGCCCTTATCTTACGAAGCCTGTCCCAGGGATCCTCCTTTAAGAACCTTAAGGATGCATCAAAGGTGGCTCCTCCCCAGACCTCAAGGGAGTGATATCCTACCTTGTCGAGCTTGTCAAGGATGGGGAGCATCTTCTCGGTAGGCATTCTCGTGGCGATCAGTGACTGATGAGCGTCACGGAGTATAGTTTCTGTTATTTTAATAGGTTTTTTTGCAGCATCTGCCATTTTATTACCTCCACAATTTATATATGTCAAGTAAACGCACCGGTCGTCAGACCCCGCCAAGCCGCCACAAACTAAAGTCTGTGCTTAAGCGCGAGATCCGAAAACGGATCTGCGCAGTTCAGAAAACCCCGAATATGGCCATAAAGGTACCTGCCGCAACCGCTGTTCCGATTACACCGGCAACATTAGGTCCCATGGCATGCATAAGCAGGAAATTCGTAGGATCAGCCTCCGCTCCCACCTTCTGGGAGACCCTGGCCGCCATGGGAACGGCGGAAACTCCGGCAGAGCCTATGAGCGGGTTTACCTTGCCGTGTGTAGCGACGCACATGATCTTTCCGAATAAAACACCGGCCGCGGTCCCGAAGGCGAAAGCAATGAGACCAAGCACCACTATCTTTAAGGTATCCAGGTTAAGGAAAGCCTCTGCACTGGTGGTCGCGCCTACCGATGTGCCGAGAATGATAACGACTATATACATAAGAGCATTGCTCGCCGTCTCGGTAAGCTGCCTTACTACTCCTGACTCCCTGAAAAGATTACCAAGCATCAGCATACCTACAAGAGGCGCTGTTGTGGGGAGGATAAGGCAGACCACTATGGTTACTATAATAGGAAAAAGTATCTTTTCTAGCTTCGATACCGGGCGAAGCTGCTCCATCTTTATCTTTCGCTCATTTTCTGTCGTAAGCAGCTTCATGATAGGCGGCTGAATTATCGGAACAAGCGACATATATGAATAAGCCGCCACGGCTATAGGTCCAAGCAGAGCCGTCTGTCCAAGCTTACCGGCAAGGAAGATCGAGGTAGGTCCGTCAGCTCCTCCGATAATGGAGACAGCTGCCGCAGCCTTGTCGTTAAAGCCCAGGGCTATGGCACCGAAATAGGCCGCAAAGATACCGAACTGTGCCGCCGCGCCCAGAAGAAAGCTCTTGGGATTCGCAATCAGCGGACCAAAGTCGGTCATGGCTCCGACTCCCATAAAGATAAGCGAGGGAAGGATAGCCCATTCATCCATCAGGTAAAAGTAATGGAGAAGACCTCCCACGCCGTTGGTCGATTCTTCTATCGTCATCATGATATCCGGATAGATATTTACGAGAAGCATACCAAAGGAGATCGGAAGAAGCAACAAGGGCTCATATTCTTTTGCGATTGCTAAATACAGGAAAATACACGCGACAAATATCATAATGAAATTTCCGACCGTCAGGTCGAAAAATGCCGTCTGGTGTATGAGATTTCCTAAAGTCTCACCAATGTATGACATTATATAAAACCTCCTGAAAAGTCGATTAATTCATGGTTGCCAAAACCGCGCCCGCTTCGATCGCGTCTCCTACCGCCACCTCAATGCTCGCTACAGTTCCGTCCTGAGGAGCTACTACAGGGATCTCCATCTTCATGGCCTCGATTATTACAACAGCCGCGCCCTTCTTAACGGCAGTCCCCGCAGGAGCCTCGATCTTGAATACCTTTCCCGCAGCGCCCGCAGTGATCTTTATACTTCCTGCCCCGGCAGAGCTCTTATGAGCTGCCGCAGCCTTCGGAGCCGCGGCGGGTGCAGCCTTCGGAGCCGCCTTGGGTGCAGCCGAAGCACTTCCCGAGCCCTCTTCAACAGTTACATCGTATACGTTTCCATTAACGGTAATTGTATAATTTTTCATCATCAAATCCTCCTGAAATAATAGTTTAGGTCGTTTATCTTCTTCTAATGCTTCTTACAACATATCCGTCAGGGCTTTCAGCGCCCTCGTATGCAGCTATAGCCGCCGAAATAACTGCTATAAGCTCTGTATCATCGGCTTCCTCAATAACCTCGGCAGGAGCTTCGGTAACAGCTGCCTTTTCCACAGCCTCCGTCCTCTCCTGAGGCTCCTCCTTTGCAAAGGCGGCCTGTATCCTCGGTATAAAGTTAAAGCAGGAAATAACGATCATGATAATGATCAGTACCACGAATACGGTACCCATACCCATAAGAGTGTTGAGCCCGGCCTTCTGCATCTTCTGACCGAAGGTATAATCAACATTTAAGGCCGCACTCTCAACTGTATGATTGAGATCGTCCTTGATGGTAAGCTCCACCACTCCCGTGCCTCTTTCACACACGACAGCTGTGGTGACAACGAAGCCGTCGCCCTTGGAATTGTACCTTGCGTCGGTTTCTCCCATTTTCTTGTAGGCGCCGATCTCCTCAATGCCCCTTGTCCAGGAATCGAAGCCGGATACCATTCCGTTTCCGTCAACCTTCATTCTCATGGCATTTTCAAACACATATTCCAGATATTCCGCACCCATATCCGTAAGCTGCTTGGACTGCTCGGCATCGAGGGGAACGAAGGCACCCTCGATTATTGAAGCGGACATATTCTGAAGTACCGTTTTCGTATCAGGATCGACCGGCTTTTCCGGAGCGCACGCCGGCAGACAAAAGAGGCATGCGATAAAACATAATAATAAGCTTAATTTCTTCATATTACGTATCCACCATACCTTTCCTATACTGTTCCGTGCTTCTTATCGGGGCGTCCCTCTCTCTTGGTGCTAAGCATGTCAAAGGCACCGATCAGATACTTTCTGGTTGAAGGCGCATCAATGACTGTGTCCACATATCCTCTTGCAGCCGCGGAATCGATACTGTTCTGAAGCTTCTCGTATTCGGAAGCCTTCTCCTTTAATACCTCGGGCTTTTCGCCCGCGTACATTACCTTTGCGGCAAGGGAGGCATCCATCATCCCTATCACCGCATCCTTCCAGGCAAAGGTCATGTCCGCGCCCAGAGCCTTTGAGTTCATTGCAACATAAGCGCTTCCGTAAGCCTTTCCCGTGATAAGATTTATCTTTGCGACATCCGCGTTGGCAAGGGCATAGATGAGCTTTGCCACCGCGATGGAGATCTTCCTCTCGGAAGCCACCGTGGCCTCATAGCCCTCCGTATTGGTAACGGTCAGCACCGGGATATCAAAAGCATTGCAGAAGTTGATGAAGTCGGCAGCCTTATAGCAGCCGTTTGCCGTAAGCACGGGATCAAACTTTTCTGATACCTTCCCGTTTTCATCAAAAACAGCAGTCCTGTTCGCAACAGCACCTACCGTAAGTCCGTCAAGCCTGATAAAGCCTACTGCCATTTCCTTTGCGGTATCAGCCTTTACCTCAAAGAAGGAATAATTGTCGGACAGGCGTGAAAGCAATGCCCCCGCATCCTCTTTGCAGCCCTCGATATCGGATACGAGCCGGTTTGCGTCATCCTCGGATTCCTCGCAGGCGTAGTCCATATTATTTGAGGGTATAAGACCGATAAGCTCACGTATCTTTTCATAGATCTGAGCTTCATCAGCCACTACGTCCACTACCCCCGTTTCCTTACTCTGAAAATCGGCGGAAGAGGTATCCTTTTTCGCCTCATAATTTCCGTCAAGAGCATTGGGAGAATTTACAAAGAGCCTGGCCTTTTTCTCCATGAACGTAAAGTCCGTAAGGGTGGGGAAAAGCGCAAGCCCCCCTCCGCAGTTACCGAAGATCGCGCTTATCTGGGGGATCACTCCCGAAGCGATGGCCTGCTCCCTGTAGATCTGTCCGAAAGCATTTAAGGCATCTGTTGCCTCCTGGAGCCTTAAGCCGCTTGAATCGATAAGACCTATGACAGGCGCGCCCGTCTTCATGGCCATCTCATAAAGCTCCACGATCTTCTTTGCGTGCATTTCACCAATTGATCCGCCTAACACCGATGAATCCTGACTATAAACGTAAACCAGTCGTCCGTCTATCTGTCCATAGCCTGTCACAACACCGTCTGCCGGGGCATCTTTTGGATTTAAGTTGAAATCGGTCGCTCTGGCCCTGACCATCGCACCGATCTCAACAAAACTGTTTTCATCGAGTAAAGAAGTGATTCTTGCACTCGCTTTGGAAGTGTTACTCATTTTGTTTCTGCCCTCCATGATTATTAATTCGCCAAAAAGCGATAAACACTAAATGCCTGCATTAATAAAATGCGCTATCGGCAATTATAACATATAAAGACCCATAAATACAGTATCTTTTTACTTAAATATCCACATAGACGGAAGCGGCTTCCTCCTCTGCCTCCTTCTTCATTTCCTCCACTCTTTCGGGAGTAGCCGAGGGAAGCTCGTCTATGGACTTGACGCCGAAGCTCCTTAAGAATTCCTCCGTGGTCCCGAAAAGCAACGGCCTTCCCGGGGCGGGAAGCCTTCCCAGCTCTTCTATGAGGCCGTATTCTATCAGCCTGTTTATGGCATGATCAGAGCTTACCCCTCTGATCTTTTCTATCTCAAGCCTTGTAACGGGCTGCTTATAGGCAACTATCGACAGTGTCTCAAGGGCCGCCTCCGAAAGCTCAAACTTTCTCGGTATCTTTGCGATCTTTATCAGATGCTCATACATGCTGACCTTGGAGCACATCTGCACGCTCTCGTTAAGCTCCATGAGGGTTATCCCTCTTGAGCTGTCCTTGTCATATTTGGTCTTAAGGCTTCTTGTAAGCCTTACGGTCTCATCCACATCCCTTCCCAGAACCTCCGCGAGCTTTTTATATTCAACGGAATTTCCCATGGAAAAAAGGACCGCCTCGATGACAGCCTCCGGGTGCTTTACCTTTACTGCCCTTTTCTTTTCCTCAAACGCTTCGGGCTCTGTATTGCCTTCCTCAGGAATGTTCACATCCTCGTTCATACTCTTCTCCCGTGTATAACCTTAAAGCACATGTGCAGGCCCCCTATGCCGCCGCTACATTTGAGGTTATCATTATATCATCAAAAAGCTTTTCCTGTGAGATGCGTATATCTCCCGTCTTCATAAGCTCAAGGATGACAAGGAAGGTAACGACCGTATCCATCCTTGAATGCTGGTTTTCAAGCAGCTCCCGGAAGCTGAAGAATTTATGCCGCCTGATGAATTCCGAAATTGCACTCATCCTCTCCTCAAGGTTCACCTCATCCTTTTCTATTTTCCCAAAGCCGCTCCTTACGGGATCTATCTTATCCGTCTGCCTCTTCATTATGGCCTTGAATATCCGGTTCAGCTTTTCAAGATCCATGTTTCCGATGAGCTGCTCGTAATCCACCGGTGCCTCGTATTCAAGCACCTCACCCGGGATAGTAGGCTTCTTGAACAGGGATTTAACGGCGTCGATCTGTCTGTCCTTAAGCTCATAGGACATATATTTGCAGAGCTTGTATTCTATCAGCCTCTCCACAAGCTCAGCCCTCGGATCCTCCTCTTCTCCCTCCTCATTTACCTCCTTCGGAAGGAGCATGCGGCATTTGATATCAAGAAGAGTAGCGGCCATCACGAGGAACTCGCTCATAAGCTCCATATCCTCCTTCTTTATCGCCGCTATATATTCCATATACTGCTCGGTGATCATGGCTATCGGGATATCATAGATATCGACCTTGTTTTTTTCTATAAGATGCAGAAGCAGGTCCAGAGGGCCTTCAAAAACCTCCAGCTTTACACTCAGACTCATTTTTGTCCTCCCAGTGGTCAGGCACGAGCCGGGTCGACCGGGCTCATATCTGACCCTCCAGATTTTCTAATCTATCGCTTTGATCAGCTTGATATGAACTATCTCCGCTCTGTTGTTTATCCTTAACGGGATCGTATGGGTCCCGAGCCCGCGGCTAAGGATCATAACAGAGCTTCCTTCCCGAAACAGCCCCGAATCATATTTCGGAAACAGCTTAAGCTGGGGGGAGACCACTCCGCCCAGAAAGGGCAGCCTTATGATACCTCCGTGGATATGCCCGGAAAGCACAAGATCCGCGCCCCACCCGGCATAGGCCGGAAACTGATCGGGAAAATGGGCTATAAGGACAGAATAGTACTCCCTGTCAGGCTCTCCGAACAGCTCCTTAAGGTAGCCCTCAGGAACAGGCAGCTCCTTAAGCTTTCTGTAATATTTATTCTCAAGGTCAAGCCCGTAAACCACTATCCCCGCATCCCTGATATATACTTTTTCGTTCTGCAGGATGTGCACCGACAGCTTTTCAAGCTCACCGGTATAATACAGCCATTGCTTTATCTGCGTCCCCGGAGGCCTCTTCAGCTTTTCCTCATGATTCCCGATGCCGTAATATACGGGATATCGTCTGCTCAAATGCTCTATAAAGCTTAAGGTCCTCTTATAGTCCGAAAAGCGCTTTCCGCCTGAGCTTATCATGTCTCCCGCAAAAAATACCGCATCAGGCCCGATCCCGTCGATAATTGAAAAAACCTCTTCATTGTCCTTCCCGTGAACGGTTTCATGAAGGTCCGAAAGCATCACGATATCATATTCATCCCTTTTAAGCCTCGGATCGCTTAAGGTATATTCTGTAACGCTAAGGGCCGTGCTTTCCCTGTATACATATATCGCAAGCAGCAAAAGAACGATGACTGCGGCAAAAATCAATATATATTCCATAATATTCTCAAAAAACCACAACATATTGTATTATAACACAAGGATCCCCCGGTGCAAACACTTTTTAATGCGCAATTCGACCTTCCTTCCGGCCCTGCGACAATAAAAAACCTCCGGTTTTCACCGGAGGCCTGTTCTTAATTATTATATTTACGTTTTCTCGCTGCTTCAGACTTTTTCTTCCGTCTTACACTCGGCTTTTCGTAATGCTCACGCTTACGGATCTCCTGCTGAATACCGGCCTTTGCACAGTTTCTTTTGAAACGGCGAAGCGCACTGTCAAGAGATTCGTTTTCTTTTACGATGACATTCGACATATTTTCCACCCTCCCTTCAGTTTCAGATTGTGCTGAAGGATTTTGCACTAGTAGCATTATAGCATAAAAATCCTTTTCGTCAAGAAACAAGAAGGATATGTTTTTAAAAAACTTTCCGGTGCCTAACCAAGCATACCTTCAAGAGCCTTCTCCGCCTCCGCGAGACATTTATCTATTCCGGAGGGATCCTTTCCGCCCGCCTGGGCCATATTGGGCCTTCCGCCTCCGCCTCCGCCGACCGTACCGGCAATGGCCTTTATAAGGTTTCCGGCATGCGCGCCCTGCCTGACCGCACCCTCGGTGGCCATTACCATAAGGTTCACCTTCCCGTCAGAGTCCGAGGCAAGCACCACGACTCCCTCCTTAAGCTCGCCCTTAAGCCTGTCTCCGAGCTCCCTGAGGCCGTTCATATCCACATCCTTTACCCTTGCGGATATAAAGCTTAAGCCCTTTATCTCCTTCACCCTGTCGGACAGATCCCCAAGGGCGTCATTTGCGGCCTTGCTCTTTAAGGACTCAAGCTCGGAGCTTAAGCTCTTTATCTCCTCCTGCAGATGAGCTATCCTGTCAATGATCCCTGAAGGAGCCGTCTTAAGCATCATCCCGGCCTTTTTAAGGATAAGCTCCTCCTCCCTGTAATGCTCATATACCGCGCTTCCCGTGATGGCCTCTATCCTTCTTACTCCCGCGGCGATACCCGCTTCGGAAAGGATCTTAAAGGCGGAGATCTCGGAGGTGTTCTTTACATGGGTCCCGCCGCAGAGCTCCACCGAAAAATCGCCCATCCTTACGACACGTACCTTTTCACCGTATTTTTCTCCGAACAGAGCCATTGCCCCTGTCTTCCTTGCCTCCTCAAGGCTCATTATCTCAGTATCAACACAAAGGCCTGAGGCTATGGCCTCATTTACCATGTTTTCGGTCCTTGAAAGCTCCTCCTCCGTCATGGCCGCGAAATGACTGAAATCGAAGCGCAGCCTGTCGCCGTTAACAAAAGATCCGGCCTGCTCGACGTGAGAGCCCAGAACCGTCCTTAAAGCCTTCTGCAGGAGATGCGTCGCGGAATGGTTTTTGCAGGTCCTTTCCCTGTTCTGTTCATTCACCATAAGGGTGACCCTGTCGGAAAGCTTAAACATTCCCTTTGTCATCCTTCCGATATGGCCGGTCCTGTTCCCTGTAAGCTTTACGGTATCCTCAACCAGGAATTCATTTTCTCCGTCCTCAGAGACAATGATCCCGGTATCTCCGCTCTGTCCTCCCATAGTGGCATAAAACGGGGTCTGCGGTACTATTATCGTTCCCCTGTCGCCGTCTGCAAGCGCGTCCGCAAGCTCCTCCTCCGTTGTAAGGGCAGTTATGACCGAATCGGCCTTAAGCCTGTCATAGCCGATAAACTCAGAGGTCACGCTCTTGTCTATCTGCTCGTAGACCGTGGCGTCGGCCCCCATATAATTAGTAGTCTTTCTTGCCTTTCTCGCGTTATCCTTCTGCTCCTTCATGGCAGCCATAAAGCCTGCCTCATCCACGCTGAGGCCCTTTTCCATAAGGATCTCCCGGGTGAGATCAAGAGGGAAGCCATAGGTATCATGAAGCTTGAAGGCATTCCTTCCGTCAAGCTCCTTTATGCCCTTTTCCTCAAGCTCCCTGCAGAAGTCGTTCAAAATAGACAGGCCCTGGTCTATGGTCTTATTGAACTTGTTTTCCTCCTGGGTAAGAACATTTAAGATGAATTCCTTCTTCTCAATAAGCTCCGGATACCCGTCTCCGCTCTCTCTTATGACTGTCTCCGCAAGCCCCGCAAGGAACGCGCCCTCTATCCCCAAAAGCCTTCCGTGTCTGGCGGCCCTTCTTATTATCCTTCTGAGCACATAGCCCCGCCCTTCGTTTGAGGGCATGACACCGTCGGATATAAGGAAGGTGGCGCTCCTTATGTGATCGGTTATCAGACGGATCGAAACATCCTTATCCGCGCCGGCATTATCCTGCTTCTTCCCTTCGCCTGCCTGGTATTTTACCCCCGCAAGCTCACAGATGTGATCCCTGATCGCCTTCATCGTATCGATATCAAATACCGAATCCACGTCCTGAACCACCACGGCCAGGCGCTCAAGCCCCATACCTGTATCTATGTTTTTGTTCTTAAGCTCGGTATAGCCTCCCTTACCGTCTCCGTCAAACTGGGTAAAGACGTTGTTCCATACCTCCATAAAGCGGTCGCAGTCACAGCCCACCTTGCAGTCCGGCTTTCCGCAGCCGTATTTTTCACCCCTGTCGTAGTATATCTCTGAACAGGGTCCGCAGGGACCTGCACCATGCTCCCAGAAATTGTCGCATTCTCCTGTCTCCGGATCCCTGTAAAACCTGGTGATCTTTTCGGCAGGTACTCCCACCTCCTTAGTCCAGATCTCGAAGGCCTCCTCATCCTCTCCGTATATTGAGGGATACAGCCTTTCGGGATCCATTCCGATCACCTCGGTCAGAAACTCCCAGCTCCATTTTATCGCCTCATGCTTGAAGTAATCTCCGAAGGAGAAATTGCCCAGCATCTCAAAAAAAGTAAGATGCCTCGCGGTTTTTCCCACATTCTCGATATCACCGGTCCTCACGCACTTCTGACAGGTGGCTACCCTTTTGCGGGGAGGTATCTCCTGACCGGTGAAATAAGGCTTAAGAGGTGCCATTCCCGCGTTTATCAGAAGCAGACTGTTATCGTTATGCGGTACCAGTGAAAAGCTCTTCATTACCAGATGGTCCTTGCCCTCAAAAAACTCAAGAAACATCCTTCTTAATTCGTTGACTCCGTATTTTTTCATGCTTATACCTTTCCACGCCGTTCTATGGCGTGCTTTTTCTTATTATAGTGAACCAATGTCATTAGCTTAAGTTAATGACATTGATAGTGAACGATGCCTTCGCGCTGCTGCACTTTTTATAGCAGGCGGATCCCGGCCTCCTCAAGCCGTTTAATATCCTCCTCCCTCCATAAGGAGCTCTGCACCTCTCCGATATGTGCCTTTCTCAAAAAGAACATACAGATCCTTGACTGTCCGATGCCGCCGCCGATGGTATAGGGAAGCTCCCTGTCAAGTACAGACCTCTGGAAGGGAAGCTTTTCCCGTTCAGTGCAGCCCGCGATCTCAAGCTGGGTACGCAGGCTGTCCTCATCCACCCTGATACCCATTGACGAAAGCTCCAACCCTATATCAAGGACCGGATAATAGACTATGATATCCCCGTTAAGCTTCCAGTCATCATAATCCGGAGCCCTCCCGTCGTGAGGCTCTCCGGAGCTTAAGGCTCCGCCTATGTTCATCACAAAAACCGCTCCGTATTCCTTTGCCGCCTCCTTCTCTCTTTCCTTTGAAGAAAGTCCGGGGTACCTGTCCAAAAGCTCCTGTGACGTGATAAAGGTTATCTCCGGGGGAAGGATCGTCTTCAGCTTAAGATATTTTGAATGAATATACCCCTCGGTATCCTTGAGGGAGGAATAGACCTTTCTCACAATCCTCTTAAGGGTCTCCTCCGTCCTGTCGGACTTATTGATTATCCTCTCCCAGTCCCACTGATCAACGTATATGGAATGTATATTATCGGTATCCTCGTCTCTTCTTATGGCGCTCATGTCGGTATAGAGCCCCTCGCCCTCCGAAAAGCCGTACTTCTTCAGGGCCATTCTCTTCCATTTTGCAAGAGAATGAACTATCTCAGCCCTTCTTTCGTCCTGTTCCCTTATACCAAAGCTTACCGGGCGCTCAATGCCGTTCAGATTATCATTAAGGCCTGACTCCGGATAAACGAACAGCGGAGCCGATACTCTGGTAAGGTTAAGCTCTCCTGCCAGCGCCCTTTCGAAATAATCCTTGACCTGCTTGATGGCTACCTGCGTTTCCCTGATCCCCAAAACGCTCCTGTAGCCATCCGGAATAACTGCACTCATCTTCTTTCCTCCTCAAAAAAACTGACAGCTATGATTATAGTTTCACATAAGGATATATGCAACCTGTTTTGCTGTCATATCTGCTTTCTCACCACGCTGTACTCATCTCTGAAGCGGAAGAACGGACATAAAAAGCGTCCCTCCCCGGCCGAAAGCCTTCCGTAATCATCCTCGTCAAGCTCGACCCGGCAGTAATATTCCTCATATTCCCCGTCAAAGATATAATTATCGCACTCGTCGCAGTCCGGCCGCATAGCCTCTCCCTCCGTTTGCGCTGATGATCATTTCCTGTCTCACACCGGTCCGGTCTCCTTTTCGGGCCGGTCCGTTTCCTCAAACTGGCTGTTATACAGCTCTGTATAGAAGCCGCCTCTCAAAAGGAGCTCCTCATGGCTTCCCTGCTCTATCACCTTACCGTTTTTCATCACAAGGATCGTATCGGCATTTCTAATGGTCGAAAGCCTGTGTGCCACGATAAAGGAGGTCCTTCCCTCCATTAGCTTTCTGAAGGCATCCTGTATCCGCTTCTCTGTCCTTATGTCGATGGAGGAGGTCGCCTCGTCGAGGATAAGCATCGGCGGAAGGGAAAGCATCACTCTGGTAATGCACAGAAGCTGCTTCTGCCCCTGGGAAAGCTGTCCTCCGTCCTCGGTGATATATGTATCATATCCGTTTTCAAGCCTTCTTATAAAGGAATGAGCCCGGGTCTCTCTGGCGGCGGCGATGATCTCCTCAAGGGAGGCATCTTTTTTCCCTATCCTAATATTGTCGGCAATGGTCCCGCTCCTTAACCATGTATCCTGAAGCACCATTCCGTAGGAGCTTCGAAGGCTGTTTCTCGTTATGTCCCTGATATCCCTGCCGTCAACGCTTATAGAGCCCGCGTCCGTATCATAAAACCTCATAAGAAGATTGATGATCGTGGTCTTTCCGCACCCGGTGGGCCCCACTATCGCGACCCTTTCACCGGGCTTTACACAGAGATTAAGGTCCTCAATAAGTGTTTTACTCCTGTCATAGGAGAAATCCACCTCGGAGATATCTACCCTGCCCGATACGTCTGAAATCCTGTCAAGCCTTGCATCGGAAACCTCCGGCTCCTCGTCGATAAGCTTGAATATCCTTGCCGCGCAGGCCACCGCATTCTGAAATTCCGTTATCACTCCCGTGATCTCGTTAAAGGGCTTTGTGTACTGGTTCGCATAGCTTAAAAAGCAGGTCAGGGTTCCTACGCTCATTCCTCCGGCAAGAACGTTAAGAGCCCCGAAAAGGGCTACCATGGCATACATCACGGCGTTGACGAACCGGGTGCCCGGATTTGTGAGCGATGAATAGAAAACGGCCCTGAGAGAAGCCTTTCTAAGCTCCTCGTTCACGTTCTCAAAGCTTTTCTGCGTTTCCTCCTCTCTTCCGAAGGCCTTGACTACCTTTATATTGCCTAACATTTCATTGACAAAGGCGGTCTGCTCCCCTCTTATCTCGGACTGGCCCTTAAACATCGAAAAGGTATGCTGTGAAATGAACCTGGCCATAAAGAGTGAAAGAGGCGTGACAAGGATCACGATAAGGGTGATCCTTATATTCATCCTGAGCATGAACCCAAGCGTCCCCGCTATTGTTATGACCCCGGTAAAAAGCTGGGAGAAGCCCATGATGAGCCCGTCCGAAAGCTGATCCACATCGGCGATCATATTACTGACCGTATCGCCATGTGAATGTGAATCCAGCCAGGAAAAGGGAAGCCTCATAAGCCTGTCAAAGGCATCGTTTCTTATATCCCTTACCGTATAAAAGGCCGTCCTGTTATTGATAACGTTCATGACCCACTGTGACAGGCCCGCGATGAGCGCACACAGTGCGGCTCTCGTAAGAAGCCATACGATCCCTGCAAGATCCGCCTCTTTGTATACAATAAGATCTATGGCTCTTCCCGTAAGTATGGGAACATACAGCGTAAGAACCGTAGATACCAGGGCGCACAGCATGGAAAGGATCACCGCCGGGCTGTAGGGCTTAATGTATATGAGTATCCTTCTTAAGGTATTCCTCTTCCCCTTCATGCGCTTTCCTCCGAACATCCGGATTCATGGATCTCTCTGTATACCGGACAGTTCCTTAAAAGCTCCTCATGAGTGCCGCTTGAAACAAGCTCTCCGTCATCCATCACAAGGATAAGATCCGCGTTTTTGATCGTTGAGGTCCGCTGTGATATCAGAAATACCGTGGGAGCATAGTCAAGGCTTTGAAGATTTGTCCGAAGCCTTCTGTCAGTCACAAAATCCAGTGCCGACGCACTGTCGTCAAGTATCAGTATCTCGGGCCTTCTGACAAGCGCCCTTGCTATGGTAAGCCTCTGTTTCTGCCCTCCGGAGAAATTGGCTCCGTTCTGCCTGACCTCAGCGTACAGCCCTCCCTTTGAGGATATCACATCGGAGGCTGCGGCAAGCTCTATCGCCTCCATTATTTCCTCATCCTGGGCATTTTCATTGCCCCAGCGCATATTGTCGGCTATAGTTTCCTTAAAGAGCACTGCCTTCTGGGGAACTATGCCTATCCTGTTACGAAGCTTTCGGGGATCGTATTCTCTCACATCTCTTCCGAATACCCTGACCTGTCCCTGCATTACATCATAGAACCTCGGAATAAGGTTTACCACTGTGGTCTTTCCCGATCCGGTACCGCCGATGATGCCGATGGTCTGTCCTCTCAGGGCTTCAAAGCTGATATCGCTTAAGGCCTCGTCTCCGTTTTCGTTATATCTGAAGGATACATGATCAAATTCCACCGAAAAATCAGGTGCCTGAGCGCCTAAAGCCTCCCCGTCCTTTTCCCTTTTTCCTGAAGGCTTTCCTTCCTTTACTGCCTTATCCCCGGCATCGGAACAAGCCTCCATCGGAAACGACGGCTTTATGGCAAATACCTCAGCTATCCTGTTTCCGCTGGCTATGGCCTTGTTTGTGGTGATGATGAGGTTGGCGAATTTAACGAGCTCAATAAGGATCTGCGACATATAGTTGTACAGCGCGACTACCTTCCCCTGGGTAAGGGCTCCGGCATTTACCCTTACGGCACCGGTATATATAAGTATCACTATCGCCATATTGACTATGATAAAGGTGGCGGGATTAAGCAGTGCCGAAATATGTCCGGCCTTCTTGCTCACTACGGTATAAGCATCGTTTTCGTTTCTGAAGCCCTCCCTCTCTGCTTCTTCAAGACAGAAGGCCCTTATTACCCTTGCGCCCGTAAGATTCTCTCTTGTGAGGAGAGTGAGCCTGTCAAGCTTAAGCTGTACGGTCTTAAGCAGAGGAATATTGTAATGCATGACGCACCAGATAACAAGGGACAGTATGATAAAAAGAACAACAAAGATAAGCGCCGCCTTAAAGTCAATGGTAAAGGCCATTATCAGGGCACCCAGGAGGATAAAGGGTGAGCGCAGAAAAAGACGCAGAAAAAAATTAACTCCTGTCTGCGCCTGATTGACATCGCTTGTCATTCTGGTTATGAGTGTCGAGGTCGAGACCTCGTCTATCTCCTTATGAGTAAGGCTCAGTATATGCTTAAACAGGTCATTCCTTAAATCCGATGAAAACCCCGTGGCCGCCTTCGCGGCAAAATACTGGGCCGAAAAGGAGGATATAAGCCCTGTTATTCCCAGAATGATCATTAAGATGGCTCTGCTTATGATAAAGTCTCCATCCTTAAGAGCTATCCCTCTGTCTATCATTTCCGAGACAACCAGAGGGACAAAAAGCTCAAACACCGCCTCAAGCATTTTAAAGGCAGGTGCCAGGATACACTCTTTTTTATAAGGCTGAAAATACTTTAATAATGCTCTCATGGCTCATTTCTTGCCTGAAGAGAACAAAGCTTTTATGCCATCAAGGAAGCCCTCGAGAAAACCTTTTTTTGCGCTTTCCTTACCGGCTTCTTCAAAATTAAACGTGTCAGCCCTGTTTTCCTTCCCGTCAGAGCCCTGAGCATATACGGTCTCCTTCTCCTTATCGCCTCTTTCATTATAGGGCCGGTCGAAATTACCGTTCCTGTTTTTGTTTCCGTGATATTTCCTCGACCTGTTCTTTTTATTGGTCTTTCTGCAGTCACTGCAGCGCTTCGGCAGCTCAAGTCCCTTTCCTTCAAAGAAGCTTACCTCCGAATCGGTAAGCTCAAATTCCTTTCCGCACTGAATACAAATTTTTTTCATGTTCTCCTCTCCGCCTCAATCAATTTTTAAAGGTGTCCGGCTGACCTCCATAAGCTTTTCTCTCATCTCAGTTTCAATCCTTGCAAGCTCGGTCTCAGCCTCTCTTCGTTTTGTTCTGCCCTCTGCCTGGATCCTCATCACCTCATCCAGAGTATCTATAAGAGACTGATTAGTCTGGGTAAGGGTCTCTATATCCACTATGCCTCTCTCGCTTTCCTTTGCGGTTTCTATAGTGGCAAGCTTCAGGGCCTCGGCATTCTTTTTCAGCAGCTCATTGGTCATATCGGTGACCTCATGCTGAGCCTTTGCAGCCGCGTCCGCATGGTTTAAGCCTATGGCGATTACCATCTGGCTCTTCCACAGGGGGATGGTATTTACAAGGGTAGACTGGATCTTTTCCGACATCATGGTGTCGTTGTTCTGGATCAGTCTTATCTGAGGGGCCATCTGCATCGAGATATTCCTGGTCAGCTCAAGATCATAGATCTTTTTCTCAAACCTTTCAACCATCGAGGAATAATCCCTTGCCGCCTGGGTATCCTCCGCAAGTCCGCTCTCCTCCGCCTTCCTTAAAAGCCTCGGAAGCTCGTTTTCCCTGGCATCCCTGAGCTTTTCCTTCCCCGCGATGATATAAAGTGAAAGCTCCTTGAAATATTCCAGGTTCGTCTCATACATCTTGTCGAGCATGGCCACATCCTTTAAAAGTATGACCTGATGACCCTCCATGGCCTTGACTACCCTGTCGATATTCCCCTCCGCCTTGTCATATTTTGCCTTCAGTCCGTCAAGCTTTTTATCCGCCTTCTTAAAGAGCCCCAGAAAGCCTCCCTTCTGTTCGGTCTCGTTATCAAAGCTTTTAAGCTCCGAAACCACGGAATTAAGAAGCTCTCCGATCTCTCCGAGATCCTTGGTCCTTACATTTGCAAGTGCCGTCTCGGAGAAATCAGCGATCTTCTTCTGCGCTCCCGCTCCGTACTGAAGGACAAGCTTTGAATCATTGATATCGATCCTGGAAATAAATTCCTTTACCTTTTCCTCCTCGTCCGGGGTAAGCGTGACCCCCTCCGTATTGACAGCTGAAGCCTCCTGCACCGCAGTCTCATGCCTTACCTCCGCAATGCCCGCTTCCCTGACCGCATCATCCATTAAAGAATCCAGTGTACCGCTCATTTTATACCTCCCTTTTAAAAGCCCTTATCAAGACCGTCCTGCTTAAGCATCGTTTCCAGGACCTTTGCATCCGATGTCACATCCCATACCGAATCCCTGAAAAGACTGTTCAACAGCTGAGTAAACGCGTCATTAATCTTATCAAGGGTAGCCTCTATCTCTTCCTTTGCCTTTAATATCTCATCTCCCGGAGTGCTTATCCGGTCATATTCCGCATAGGCCTCCACAAGCTTCAGCATGGTAGGAAGATAATAATCCATCAGCTTATGGATACGGCCCATCTGCTCGGGATGTTCCTTTACGCAGTTGAATATCTCGCGGAGGATGCCTTCAAGCCTTGTAAGCTTGTCTGAGATCACCTCCCCCTTTATCTCATCATTCAGCGCATGCAGCCTGTTGATATATGAGATGCCGGAGTTAACCATCGCCTCAAGCTCCGTCTTTTCAGACCCTTCAAGCTCTTTATCACCCTCCACCATGTCTATTATGTTTTTTTCTTCCTCTAAAAGCTTCCTTTGCTGCTCGGTCCGTCTGTATTCCTCATACACAGACCTTGAGAGCATCAGGGTCGTCTCCTTCTCATCAAGATATCCCTCAGGATAATAGCCCCTCTTTAACAGCTTCTTTATGTCACGGAGTACCTTCCTTGGCTTCATTCCCATGCCCGAGGCAAGGTTTTCCAGAGAGGAATACATCCTTTCGCCGCAGAGGGCGGCATATCTTTCCGCTCTTGACAGTATGCCTTTATTATGAAGGCCGGCAAAGAAAACACAAAACGATACGATAGCGGCGGCAGCGGGACCCGCGGCCGAAAGAAGCGACCCTGAAAGGAGCAGCCCGGATATCCCCCGGATCAGGGTCCCTGCTCCGAAAAACACCATTCCCACTGCTCCGCCCGTTGTCATTATATTTGCGGCAGTCCTCCCCACCGGCTTAAATGCGCCGGGGATCGTAAGCGCATTGTTTACCTTCCTGTATCTGCCGGAAAGCACCCTGTTCTGATTGTTCTTTTCTACCCGCTCCCTGCGCCTTTTTTCCGCCTCCTCAAGCTCTCTTTCCCTTTTCTGCTTTGCCTGCCTCCTGGCCTCATGCTCCCTTGCTATTCTTTCCTGGGTATCTCTGGTGCGGCTGCCCTTATCAAAGGTCACGGCATCGTAATCGCTGGTTTTCCTGACCATATCGGGATTGATCCCGATATCCTCAAGCACGGAATCCAGAGAATCGGATATGACCCTGTTGAGCGATGTGAAATCACCGCTCTTAAGCCCCTCGGAAAGCGAAGCGGTTATCTGCTTCCCGATATCTCCGTAATTATTCTTATTCCTGTCCTTCCCCCCAGAGCTCATTTACCACCCCTCTGCTTCTGCACCGATCCGTTCAGCTTGCCGAACGGATCATTTCCTTATACTCATAACTTCTCCAGCACCCTGAGTATATAATCCCAGGTCCTTTTAACGCTTGAAATATCCAGAGTCTCCTTCGGAGTGTGTATATCCTTCATATCAGGACCTATGGATACCGCGTCAAGTCCCTTTACACTGTCGGCAAACAGCCCGCATTCTACTCCCGCGTGTATGGCCTGGACCTTCATTTCCCTTCCGTAAAGCTCTCTGAAGGTATCCGTCATTATCCTCTGAAGCTTTGAGTCCTCGTTGTATTCCCAGGCGGGATACACTCCCTTTAAGGTCATGCTGCCCGATAAGGATTCCATAATATTCATAAGCCGGTCATTAAGCTCATCCTTTTCCGAATTTACCGAGCTTCTTACCGAAAAGGCTGCCGAGAGCCTGTCGCCTTCATCCTTAAGTATCCCCAGGTTAAGGGAGGTCTCAACGAGCCCCGGAATGGATGCGCTCATCCTCTGTACGCCCTGAGGGAAAAGCCTCAGCATGTGAACGGCCCTCATTGTTGAAGCCTCATCCATAGGCCTGCTTTCACAGTCCGTGCAGGCCTGCACCCTTATGCTTATGGAAGGATCAGTCAGGTGATATTCGTTTGCGATGACCGCTGCAAGCTCATTGACGGCATTTACCGCCTTTTCCCTGCAAACCTCGTCACGCACCGAGATCACGGCATATGAGGCCCTGGGTATTGCGTTATCCTTGTTTCCTCCCGAAACCGTTACTAACCTGAAGTCGGTCGATCGGTTTACATAAGATAACAGCCGTCCTATCAGACTGTTGGAGGATGCTCTGCCCTTATCTATTTCCTGCCCTGAATGACCGCCTAAAAGACCATCAACGGAAATAGTTAACATAATACCATCATAGTCCTCCCTCGTGACAGGCAGCTCGCACACCGCCGTGGCTCCTCCGGCACAGCTGACAAGCAGATACCCTTCATCCTCCGAATCCAGGTTGATCATATTTGCCGACCTTAAAATACTCATGTCAAGAGCATTGGCTCCAAGCATGCCTATCTCCTCATCGGTAGTAAAAACAGCCTCGATGGGGGGATGGGGAATATCATCCGAAGAAAGCAGGGCAAGCGCATAGGCAATGGCGATCCCGTCGTCTCCGCCGAGAGTCGTCCCCGACGCACTCAGGATATCATCCTTAAGCTCAAGAACAAGCCCGTCCCTTTCAAAATCGATATCCGAATATGCCTCCTTCTCGCAGACCATGTCCAAATGACCCTGAAGCATTACATACGGCCTGTCCTCATAGCCCTTTGTCCCGTCCTTCCATATCACTATATTATTGCTTTTATCCTGATAATACTCAAGACCGTGCTTTTTTGCAAAGGAAACACAATAATCGCTGATCCCCTTTGTATTTGTTGAGCCATGCGGTATCGAGGCTATCTCCTCAAAATAACGAAGTACCGCCTCTGGTTCGTGTCCTGCTAAAATACCCATATGATCATTCTCCTTTTCTGCGGCGATCCCGCGCCGGTTCCTTAATCTTCCCTATCAAGCCTCTGCCTTTCCACCAGCTCCGCGAAGAACCCCTTCCTGGCGATAAGCTCCTCGTAGGTCCCGTCTTCAATGATCTTGCCGTTATCAAGGACCAGAATGCGGTCGCATTCCATTATTGTGGAAAGCCTGTGGGCTATTACTATCCTGGTACAGTTTAACCCGTTTAAGGCCTCAGAGACCTTTTTCTGCGTAATATTGTCAAGCGCCGAGGTGGCCTCGTCAAAAATAAGTATCCCGGGCTTGGGCGCGATCGCCCTTGCGATAAGAAGCCTTTGCTTCTGTCCGCCCGATATTCCTCCCGAGCCCTCGGAAATGACAGTCTGCATACCCATCGGCATACGGCGGATATCATCCCCGAGGCCTGCCTTTTCAGCCGCGTCCCAGGCCCCGGCCAGTGAAAGTGTGGGACATGAGATCGTTATATTTTCATATATGCTGCCGATAAACAGCTTTCCGTTCTGCATAACGGAGCCTATATTCTTCCTCAGGGATTTCAGGTCGAGCCTGTTCATATCCTTGCCGTCATAGTATATGGCTCCCTTCTGCGGAGTCTCAAAGCCAAGCAGAAGCCTCATAAGGGTCGATTTCCCGCAGCCCGTTTTCCCCACTATGGCAATATACTGCTTCGGCCGTATCCTGATGGAGATATCATCAAGGACCTTTGGCATGTTTTCCGAATACCTGAAGGAAATATGGTTCAGCTCTATGCCCCCGGCAAGGTTCTTGACTATCATCTTCCTTTCCGATATCTCTGGCACGGTCTTTAAAAACGGCTCCACCATCTCAAGTATGGGCTTTATCTGGGCCACCTGCAGCGCTATCCCCGAAAGTGAGAGGAACGCCCCCGACACCATTCCGTAGGCTGAGCTGAAGGCCCTGTAATCTGCCACAGATATCCCGCTTTCCAGAGCCCTGTAATAAAGGTAGATCATTCCGAAAAGAGAGATACCCTGTGAGATCACGGCGTTCAGCTTCAGGAACAGCATCGGATTATACTGAAGCCTTATGGATTTCGAATACTGGATGGCCCACATGGAAAAGGCTCTCTTTTCGGCGCCTCCGAGCCTGAGCTTCTGAACCCCGGTAACAAGCGAATGAGTCAGGCCGCTTTCCTTGGCCGAAAGCTCCATCTTCTCTCTGCTTATCCTTATCTGCAGAAAGGTGCTTATCACGGAAAAGACCACCGTAACAAGGATAATGAACAGGGAAGGCGCAACCAGATCGGGCGCATAGGCAAATATCTGGGTTATGTACGCAAGCGAGAATATCGAGGTCAGCCCCGTAGAGAGCACCATATCCATAATGGCGCTTGACAGTTCATTCACATACTGCATTCTCCGGCTCAGCTCACCGGAGGTATAGCTTCTGAAAAACCCCGCGGGGAGCGAAAGCACCCGCATCATGGTTGCCGCCTGGACATTTACCGAGATCTTTATCTGGATCTTTGACATCAGAAGATTTTTGATCGAGCCTATAATGGTAGTGCTTATAAGGAGAGAGATCAGAAAGGCTCCCGCTCCCGAGAGGACTCTGAGACTCCCGCTGTCAACTATATCCGAAAAAAGCGCATGCTGGATCCGTGGCTGTATGAGCCCGAGAAAAAGGGCCGCAAACATCGCCCCAATCACCGGAAGCACATCCCATAGTGACACACAGCCGGCCATATATCTTATAAGATCCGATATTCCAAGCTTTCTTAACGGAAAAGGCTTGTAGAAGCATATCGCTTCATCCTCAAAGTAATCCTGATCCTTATCCGTTACGGTCTTCTTGGCTCCGTCCTTTATGAAGGTATAACCTGAAAAGCCCTGCTTCGGGAGGAGAGCCACCAGCTCGCCACCTTCCTTTCTAATGGCAAGCATGGGGCCCATGGCATCCCTGAACCACCCGTCCTGCAGCTTTACCGTTCTGTACATTATACCATAAGGGCGGGTAAGGAAATCAAGCTTCTCTTCAGCGGTCTCTATCCCCGGAGGAAGCTCCGTTATCCTCAAATGATAATATTTCAGGATCTCCTCGATGGAGTTCTGGGTGATCTGTCTGTCGTCCATAAGGGCCACAGCCGTCTTATCTCCCAGTACAGCACCGGTCATATCTATCATGGCCCTGGCGAAAAGCTCGTCATCGCTCATTCTTCTCTGCTTTAACTGTTCGGAAAACCATCCCTCATTCATTTCACAATTACCCTGCCAACAGACTATTCACTGGCTACAAGCTCTGAATACGCCCCGCCCTTTGCAAAGAGCTCCTCATGGGTCCCGCGCTCCACTACCTGCCCGTGATCAAGCACCACGATCTCATCGCTGTCCCTGATGGTGGACAGCCTGTGGGCAATGACAATACAGGTAATGCCTCTTTCCTTTATAGCCTTTACGACCTCATATTCCGTTTTGGCGTCAAGCGCCGAAGTAGCCTCATCAAGAATGATGATCCTCGGATCGCCGGCAAGTATCCTTGCTATCTCAAGCCTCTGCCTCTGGCCTCCCGAAAAATCCCTTCCTCCGTCGCTGATGACATACTCATAACCGCCTTCTCTCTGCATGATCTCGTCATGTATCATTGCGTCCCTGGCAGCCATTATCACCTCAAAATCCTCTATTGAACGATCCCACATCTTCAGATTGTTGGAGATCGTATCCTCAAAAAGGATGATATCCTGATCAACTACCGCTAAGGAGCCGGTAAAAACGCTTCTGTCAATGTCCTTCATGGGCCTGCCGTCAAACAGGATCTCGCCGCTCCAGGGCTTGTACAGCCCGGAAATGAGCTTTGAAAGAGTGGATTTTCCGCAGCCCGAAGCCCCCACAAAGGCGACCCTTCCTCCGGCCTTTATATTAATGCTGAAATCCTTTATAAGCGGCTCTCCGAGCCTTGAATATCCGAACGTCACATTCCTGAGCTCAACTGCCCCGGAAAGCTTATCGTAATCTTCTTTCCCGTCGTTTTTTTCGGTCAGGACCTCCCCCATGTCGTCCTCAGGATACTCCATAACATCCTGGATACGCTCCATATTGGTGCGCATTTCCTGAATCGACTGACCTGCCGATATAAGCTTCATGGCAGGTGCTGTAAAGGAACCTAAAAAGCCCTGAAAAGCCGTGACCATACCGAGTGTAAAATGTCCCTGCATTGTCAGGAAAATACCTCCTGTAATGACGAGGATATCCGCTGCCCCCGCAACTATCGCAGGCAGCATTCCAAGGATCTGGTTGAGCTTCATGTATTTTACGTCAGACATGTTAACACTGGCCTGCAGGCCCGACCAGCTCTGAAAATATCCGTTTTCAGCGCCATTAGCCTTTATCGACTCTATCATGTCTATGGCGTTTACGGTAGAAGCGGCAAATTTTCCGGAATCCCTCATCTGTACCCTGGTAATGTTGATCCGCTTATTGGATATATATCTCGAAAAGAACAGATTGATCATTATGGAGAAGACACCGAGTATGGAAAGCGTGAGGTTATAGCGCACCATCACTATAAGATAAAAGAACATCATCCCCGCGTCCAGCACAAGCGGCGCGAAGGTGTTCACAAGCTGCGCCGCGACACTTTCGTTCTGTAATCTTCTCAGCTCTATATCTCCGGCCATACGCTGGGAAAAGAACTCCATCGGAAGCCTTAATATCTTCCACATATAGGTAGAGCTGCCTACCACTGCCATCTTCCCGTTTATCCTCAGGGAATAGATCGTGGACAGGGCCGAAGTAATGAGCTGCACGGAGGTGAAGATCGTAAGCGTAAACAAAAAGGGCCTCTCCCAGTCCGGATTTACCCCGGGCAGAAGTCTGTCCATGAAGACTCTGGCAAAAACAGGATTTATGATCCCGAACAGGGAGGTTATCACCGATGTGACAAGCACAAAGATGACCGCGGTCTTTGCGCCCTTTAAGCGCTTTTGGGCAAATTCCAGCACGCTCTTCTTTTTTCCGTCCGCAACAAACTCCTCCGTGGGTTCGAACATCAGGCATATACCGGTGAAGGAGCTGTCGAACTCATCCATTGATACGGCCACATTTCCCCGTGCGGGATCGTTTATGATGGCCTTGTCATTCTTAAAGCCGCAGAGCACCACAAAATGATTGAAATTCCAATGGATTATGCAGGGATAGCTTCCCTCCTCCTTAAGCTCCTCCGGCTCAAAGCGAAAGCCGGCAGCCTCCAGGCCGTAGCTTCGTGCAGCCTTGAGGATATCCCTGGCGTTAGAACCGTCCCTTGAAACTCCGCAGTCACTTCTTACCTTTTCAAGGGGTATCCATTTGCCCATATAGGCAAGTACCATTGTAAGACAGGCCGCGCCGCATTCAAGAGCCTCCATCTGCATGATCACGGGGACCCTGGCGACGCTCTTTTCCAGCGGAAGCCTGACTTTATTGAGTGATCTTTTGCCTTCTTCTGTAGCTGACATACTGTCTCCGAAAAAAGTTTGAATTATGTAAACCTAAAGCCGCCCTGTAAAAGCCGTAAGCGCTTTTACAGGGCTTATGCGCTGATCTGTACTCAAATTGTTCCACCTGTACGGTTGGAAACTGATGTAAACGGATGCCGCAGGCAAGGGTGCCGCGCGGCGAATCACATCATCAGTTAAATATAAGCTCCAGAGGCTTTAATGATTCGAGGGTGATGATCGCCTCAAACGTACTGCCCTCGGAAACCTTAAGATTTGTAATGACAGGATAAAGCGGTGTGTTGCTTTCATATCCCGTTCTCTGGATCAGGGCATCGGTAAGGATATCACTTGCCGGGACCGGGTAGGGGGACAGCTCACTGATCTGCCCGCTCTCCTTGTCCGCTTTTACCTGCATTCCCAGTTTAAGCTTCATGAACCTGTCCCCGGTAACATATATAACGAACCTGCCGTCGTCCATTCTTCCAAAGCCTGTCATGGTACTTTCCAATCTCCCGAAATATCCCCAGATCATAAGCCCCGCAAGAAATACCACGACAGCACTCAGGATAAACCAGGTTCCCGGATTGGTAACCTTAAGATAATTGTCAAGCTCTTCCGGAGAGGCCATTCTGTTAAGGCTCTTCTCACGAAACAGGCCATTATTCCCTTCTTCCATTTCCTGTCCTAATTCTTTCTGCTTTCCTGATAAGCCTTCTTCGCCTGCTCAATCCCTGCCTTAAGGCCTGCCAGTCCGGCCTTGGCCACATCAGCCGAGGTCTCCGCAAGATCCCTTGCCAGGGCCTGTGCCTTCTCCGCGGCTTCCTTAAGCTTCTGGATGGTTTCATCATCGACCACCGATTTCTTCGTGCTCTTTTCCGAGGCATCGGCATTCTTCTCGCTTATGGCGGCCTGGGCGGCGGAAAGCCTTGCTATGGGAACTCTGTAGGGGGAGCAGGATACATAATCAAGCCCGATCTTATTGCAGAATTCCACTGAGGAAGGATCACCTCCGTGCTCGCCGCAGATACCTATATGCAGACTGTCATTGGACTGCTTGCCCATATCCACGGCCATCTTCATCAGCCTTCCAACGCCTTCCTTGTCAAGCTTTGCAAAGGGATCGTTCTCCATTATCTTCTTGTCATAATATGCATTTAAGAACTTTCCCGCATCATCTCTGGAGAAGCCGTAGGTCATCTGGGTAAGGTCATTGGTGCCGAAGCAGAAGAAATCAGCGTCCTTTGCGATCTCATCCGCGGTAATGGCTGCTCTCGGGGTTTCGATCATCGTTCCTACCTCATAGGAAAGCTCCTCTCCCGAATCCGCAAGCTCCTTATCAGCCGTTTCAACGACTATCTTTTTAACATAGTCATATTCCTTTGCCTCACTGGTAAGAGGGATCATTATCTCAGGCTTCATCTTCCATTCGGGATGCTTCCTGTTGACGGAAAGCGCCGCCCTTATGACAGCTCTCGTCTGCATCCTGGCTATTTCAGGGTAGGTTACCGCAAGCCTCAGTCCCCTGTGTCCCATCATCGGGTTGAACTCATGAAGACTGGCGATGATGCCCTTTACGCGCTCTATTGATTTGCCGAGGGAGAAAGCAAGCTTTCTGATATCCTCTTCCTCCTGAGGCACAAACTCATGCAGAGGAGGATCAAGGAAACGGATAGTGACCGGACATCCCTCAAGTGCCTCGTACAGCTCCTCGAAATCCTTCTGCTGATAGGGAAGTATCTTTTCCAGGGCCTTTTCTCTTTCCTCAACGGTATCAGAACAGATCATCTCACGGAATATCTCGATCCTGTCCTCGGAGAAGAACATATGCTCCGTCCTGCAGAGACCTATTCCTTCTGCGCCGAGCTCCCTGGCCTTCCTTGCGTCAGCGGGTGTGTCGGCATTGGTACGCACCTTCATGGTACGGTATTTATCCGCCCAGCCCATGATCCGGTCAAAATTGCCTGCTATTGAGGCATCCACGGTCTTGATAAGCCCGTCATAGATATTACCCGTGGTCCCGTCTATCGATATCTCGTCGCCCTCATGGAATTCCTTTCCGCCGAGAGAGAACCGCTTGTTTTCCTCATCCATTATGATATCGCCGCAGCCCGATACGCAGCAGCGACCCATTCCCCTTGCCACGACCGCGGCATGAGAGGTCATACCGCCGCGGACGGTAAGTATGCCCTGGGCGGACTTCATACCTGTGATATCCTCGGGTGAGGTCTCAAGCCTGACCAGAACGACCTTCTCTCCCCTTGCGTTCCAGCTCTGGGCATCATCAGCCGTAAATACGATCTTTCCGCAGGCAGCGCCGGGAGAAGCTCCGAGCCCCTTTCCCATGGGCGTTGCGGCCTTCAGTGCATTTTGATCGAACTGAGGATGAAGGAGGGTATCAAGATTTCTGGGATCGATCATGGCAACAGCCTCCTCCTCGGTCCTCATTCCCTCATCCACGAGATCGCAGGCGATCTTGAGCGCAGCCTGAGCGGTACGCTTTCCGTTTCTGCACTGCAGCATGTAGAGCTTTCTGTTTTCAACCGTAAACTCCATATCCTGCATATCCCTGTAATGCTTTTCAAGAGTGGTGCATACCTCCGTAAACTGCTTGAAGGCCTCCGGGAATTCCTGCTCCATCTGGCTTATGGGCATGGGAGTCCTGACTCCCGCGACCACATCCTCGCCCTGGGCATTCTTCAAAAACTCGCCCATGAGCTTCTTCTCGCCCGTAGCGGGATCTCTGGTAAAGGCAACTCCCGTGCCCGATTCATTATTAAGGTTTCCGAATACCATCGGCATTACGTTGACGGCCGTACCCCAGGAATAGGGGATATCATTGTCTCTTCTGTATACATTGGCCCTTGGGTTGTCCCAGCTCCTGAACACCGCTTCTATCGCAAGCTTAAGCTGTTCCACGGGATCGGAAGGGAAATCCTTTCCGAGCTGGTTCCTGTATTCCGCCTTGAACTGCTCTGCCAGCTTTTTAAGGTCCTCTGCGGTGAGGTCTACATCATACTCGACTCCCTTTTCGGACTTCATGTCGTCAATGAGCTTTTCAAAATACTTTTTGCCCACCTCCATTACCACATCCGAGAACATCTGTATGAATCTCCTGTAGGAGTCGTATACGAACCTTTCGAATTTAGGATCCGGATTGCCTTCTATCATTGCGGCAACGACCTCATCGTTGAGCCCCAGGTTTAAGATCGTATCCATCATTCCGGGCATGGATGCTCTTGCGCCTGATCGAACCGAAACAAGAAGTGGGTTCTTAAGATCGCCGAATTTTTTTTCATTCATAGCCTCGATCTTAGCGACATAATCCATGACCTGCCCCATGATCTCATCATTGATCCTGCGTCCGTCCTCATAATACTGTGTACATGCCTCCGTAGTAATGGTAAAGCCCTGGGGGACCGGAAGCCCGATATTTGTCATCTCTGCCAGATTTGCCCCCTTCCCTCCAAGCAGATTTCTCATATCAGCGTTACCCTCACTGAATAAGTACACCCATTTCTTCATTTTCGGCTTTCTCCCTTCTTTTTATATTTTGAATGCATCGAAAAAAAGCCAACTTTCCCCCGGGAAAGTCAGCTTTTAGTATTCTGTTGTATAGATTCACAAAACCAAGCACCTATGCAACTACCTCTGTATCCCTTATGTATGGCCATTAAATATTATCACACAAAACAACATTTGTCCAGTAAGGCTCATATCGGAATCAGAAATCGAATTTATCATAAAAGAACGCTTCAAGCTCCTCTATCGCGACCCTTTCCTGCTCCATGGAATCCCTGAACCTTACAGTGACCTTATTATCCGTTTCGGAATCAAAATCATAGGTCACGCAGAAGGGCGTACCGATCTCATCCTGTCTCCTGTATCTCTTCCCGATATTGCCCCTGTCGTCAAATTCACAGCTGAATCTTTTTGAAAGCATTTTATAGATCTTCTCCGCCCCCTCGTTCAGCTTTTTGGAAAGGGGCAGGACTCCGATCTTAACGGGAGCCAGCGCGGGATGGAAATGAAGCACTGTCCTCACATCGCCCTCCGCAAGCTCCTCCTCGTCGTAGGCCGCGCACAGGAAGGCGAGCACCACCCTGTCTGCTCCCAGCGAAGGCTCGATAACATAGGGAACATATCTTTCGTTTTTACTGTCGTCGAAATATGTAAGATCCTCTCCGGAGGTTTCCTGATGTCTGGAAAGATCGTAATCGGTCCTGTCCGCAATGCCCCAGAGCTCTCCCCAGCCGAAGGGGAACAGGAATTCTATATCCGTGGTGCCCTTTGAGTAGAATGCAAGCTCCGCGGGGTCATGATCCCTGAGCCTCATCTCATCCTCCTTTATTCCGAGTGAAATGAGCCAGTCACGGCAAAAGCCCCTCCAGTACTTAAACCACTCAAGGTCCGTTCCGGGCTCGCAGAAAAATTCAAGCTCCATCTGCTCAAATTCCCTGGTCCTGAAGGTAAAGTTTCCGGGAGTGATCTCATTTCTGAAGGATTTGCCTATCTGGGCAATTCCGAAGGGCAGCTTTTTCCTTGAGGTCCTTTGCACATTCTTGAAGTTTACAAAGATGCCCTGGGCGGTCTCAGGCCTTAAATAAACGGTGTTTTTCGCGTCCTCCGTGACTCCCTGAAAGGTCTTGAACATAAGATTGAACTGTCTGATATCAGTGAAATTATGCTTTCCGCAGCTGGGACAGGAAACGTTGTTGTCCTCGATAAACTGCTTCATCTCCTGCTGTGAGAACGCATCTATCGGCTTTTCAAGGGTGATCCCCTGCTCCTTCGCAAAATCCTCTATAAGCTTGTCGGCCCTGAACCTTTCATGACATTCCCTGCAGTCCATCAGAGGGTCCGAAAACCCGCCCAGATGTCCGGAGGCTACCCAGGTCTGCGGGTTCATCAGTATCGCACAGTCGACCCCGACATTATAGGGATTTTCCTGAACAAACTTCTGCCACCAGGCCTTTTTCACGTTATTCTTGAGCTCCACCCCCAGATTTCCGTAATCCCAGGTGTTCGCAAGCCCTCCGTATATCTCGGAGCCGGGATATACAAAGCCCCTTGATTTTGCCAGCGCAACGATCTTTTCCAACGATTTTTCCATTTCTTTCTCCTCTTGTAAACGTGATATATACTCGTTAATGTAAATTACTGCCGATTACTGAAATGTATATTATCTTATTTTTCTACAACGATGTAGGCAAGCCCTGCAGATTCGCCCGATATCCTGGCCTGCCTCCTGTCGATATATTCCACATTGGCGGATACATACTGTATGTCACTGTCAGGCTCTATAAGCACCGGCTCTGAGACTATCAATATCCTTCCGCCCTCCTCCGACAGCTCGGAAAGCCCGACCCTCCTTCCGTCCTCGGCGGATGAAAGCGTCATGGTCATGTCATAGCCGCGGGACAGGGCATCGGAAATGCTTCCGTAAAAGAAGTCCACCTGATTGAAGGAGGCGTAGTCCTCCCAGCTCTTATAGAGCACGGACACAAAGATCATATCATTTTCGGTCTCAATGCTCTTTATTGAGATCCTGCCCGCTTCCTTTGCCTTCCCGTCATAGGCCCTGATGGAATCCTCAAGCATTTTTCGAAGCTCGGCTTCATCATAATAATTCATTCCGAAGGCCTCGACAATAGTGTTTTCTATCTGTCCCTTTTTGAGTATCCTTATCCTGGTCTCGTTAAGCTCCTCCTTCCCGCTGCAGCCGGAAAGAAAAAGGAGCATAAGAATAACGGATAAGCGTATACACAGGCTTATTCGGTTATTTTTCTCTTTCTCTTTCTTTTTTCTTTCCTGCATCCTCTCATTTCCTTATCCGGGGCGTTACCGCATCAAGTATCTCCAATGATTTAAAGCTGTGATCCGTAAATCTTCTCCGGTATTCGTCCGAAAGCTCTGTAAGCTCTGACAGGACCTTGTCTGACACCTTAAACGTATAGAGCCTTTCGATAGGCGTATTGATGATAAAATCGACCGTATATACTGTGGCGGGAAGCAGCTCCCTGTCCGCCGGGAGCCCGGGGAATTCGCCGTTTACCTGCAGTATCCTTATCTCATAGACGGAACGGATCAGCCTGTAGTCGATGGTTCCCCTGACTATTGCCCTTACCGACTGGAACAGAAGCTTTAAAAGCTCCGATTCATCATTGTTCTCTCTTGAATAATACGAAGCGTATTCCAGGAAATACATTCCAAGGTAGGCTCCTTCGATATTATTTCTGAGCTCCTCAAAATAATACCTTATATCCGCCTCCACCAGATTATAGGCGTTCTTTCCCTCATATACCTTGAAGACACCGAAGGAAAAGGGGTTCGCAGCTGCCGTAAGCCCTGAACGCTGGGATCTTGCTCCCCGGGCAAAGATGACTACCTTCCCTCTTTCCCTGGTCAGTACCACAAGCCTTCTGTCATAGTCGTTAACGGGAGAGGTCTGAAGTATCATTCCCGTAAGCAGAGTATATTCCTTCATTTGCCAAGGCACAAGCCTGAGCTTGCGCGCCGGGTCCGGCAAGCTTCCCTACCGGCTCTCCTTATACCCGTAATTTTTAAGCAGCAGCTCATTGTCCCGCCAGTCCTTTCTTATCTTGACCCAAAGCCTGAGATAAACCTTCTTTTCCAGCAGCCTTTCTATCTCAAATCTGGCGGCGCTCCCTATTTTCTTAAGCATGCTGCCGTTCTTTCCTATAATGATCGCCTTATGCGATTCCTTCTCGCAGACTATCTCCGCTTCGATATTTACGATCTTCTCCTTCTCCTCCATTTTTTCAATGGTCACCGCGATCCCGTGAGGGACCTCCTCGTCGAGGCATTTTAACGCCTTTTCCCTTATGAGCTCAGCCGCTATCTGTCTTACGGGCTGATCCGTCAGGGTATCCTCGTCAAAAAAGGGCTCCGAATAAGGAAGATACTTAAATATAACGCTTAACAGCTCATCGAGGTTATCCCTTTTCAGGGCCGAAACAGGTACTATATCGGAAAAGTCATATAACCGGTCAAAGGTATTAATGATCTCAAAGACCTCTTCCCTCTTTACCGCGTCGATCTTGTTTATGACAAGGATCACCGGCCGCCTGACGCTCTGCAGCTGTCTTGCGATCTCCCGATCGGTTTTGCCGATATAGGTCGAGGCCTCCACCAGCCAGATAACAGCATCCGCTTCGTTCAATGCGGAGCCTGCCACCCTCACCATATACTCTCCCAGCTTGTTCTTCGCCCTGTGTATCCCGGGCGTATCCAGAAATACTATCTGACCCTGCTTTGATGTATAAACAGTCTGTATCCTGTTCCTCGTAGTCTGAGGCTTATTTGAGGTTATGGCGATCTTCTGGCCGATGAGAGCGTTCATCAGAGTCGATTTGCCTACGTTCGGCCTTCCTATTATTGTGATATATCCTGCCTTGAAACTGTCGTCCTTCATCCGTAATGCCTGTCCCTGCCGTTATCCCTTATCGCTCTTTTTATCTTCGCTCTTTTTAGCTGTGTTCTTGTCACTATCCCCGGATACGGCCTTGTCTCTTTCACCCGGGGTTCCGTTTACGGTTTTATCGCTCTCATCGCCAAGCGGCTTTCCCGTCATCGGATCATAGCCTCCGGGATTGATCCTCCTGTCCGCGGGCTTTCTGTTCCTTTTTGAGGGCTTTCTGCTCCTTTTTGCGGCAGCCTTTACGATCAGAAGGATAATGACCGCAATGATGCCCAAAACCAGAAGGAAGGGAAGCAGGCCTACGAGAATGACAATAAAGCTCTTTAAGCCCTCAAACAGTGACCGGCAGCTGTTAACAAAGCTTTTTCCTATCCTTTCGGCAAAGGTTTCTTCATGAGTCGGGGTCGGAGTGTACTGCACTACCTCCTCGATACTGACATTTACCGTCGAATATCTGACCTGATTGTCCATGGTGCGAAGCCTTGATTCATAGGATTCAAGCTCATACCTGACCTCCGATAGCCGCTGCTCCAGAAGTATCAGGGTCTCAAGATCCTCGGCGGTCTCTATAAGCTCGTTGAGCCTTTCGTATTCCGTCTTCAGGGATTTCTTTTTGGCCTCCATATCCACATAGTTAAGCGTTACGTCATCTATGGATTCATTTCTGGAGATCACGTTTGAGCTTCCCGCAACATTATCCGTGAAGGCATCCAGCCTGTCAGCCGGTATCCTCGCGGTGATATAGGCATATCTTTTGGAGCTCGTGCCGTAGTTATTGCCGTTTATACTGGTATTCTCAGGATATCCGCCCAGGCTCTCTATATCGGACAGGACCTTCCTTACAAGGCCGTCGAAATCCTCCGTTTCAACCTCCATGTTGACGGTCTTGATAAGCTTTCTGTCGGATGCAGCAAGTGACTCAAGCTCCCCCTGAGATCCCGGATCATCCGTGAGCACGCCGTCAGATTCCTGAGCGACCACGGCTTCATCCGCGTAATCCGCCGTATTAAAGCCCGCACCCATATCATACTCCTCATAGGCAGCCTCTTCAGGATATGCGGCCTTTGCAGCCTGATAGGACTCGCTGTAGCCTGAGGAGGCTGCGTCCTCAGTATCCTTTGAGCCTGAGCAGGCAGTTAAAAAAACCGAGATGATCACTGCGCCAAGCAATACTTCTTTCAAACGTTTCATCATGCCATACACCTCCCATTTCCGGGCTTCCAAAGCAGCTCCGCCTAATCCGTATACAGATTCTCCACCCTGTCAAACAGAGCTTTTTCACTGTCTATCTGAGTCTCTCCTCCCACCACGCAGATATTGTTTTCGGCTATAACAGCCTCCACATGATCAGCAAGCCTTCTTATATCCTCCACGCCGCACTGAAGCACCTGGTCACGCTCCTTCTGGATAAACTCAAGCGAATCCTCTGACAGATAGATGCTCATGGCTCTCTGCCCCTCGGCAAAGGACGACAGCGGAAGGTCAAGGCCTGATATCGCTCCTATTATGTATTTGGTCATATCCCTGTCGTCGGGATCAAAGCTTCTCAGATAGTCCGGCGCATTACGGTACACCTCAAGCGTCCTCCTGAGATTGGGATCTCTGTAGGAGGTGAAAAAGGCATTCCCCGTCCTTGAAAAGGAGCTCATGCAGCCATAGGCGCCGCCCTTTACCCTTACATTATTCCATAGATAGTTATAGCCCAGAATGACCTTGAGGACTCTCAGGGCTCCGGTATAATGTAAGCCCGCCTTTATAAAATTACCCGCAGCGGCAACGTACTGTACCTTTGAGGCAGTCCTGTAAGCCTCCGTTAGCTTCTCAGTGGGAAGCGTCAGGCCTCCTTTCTCATACGGAGCATCAAAGAGGCAGCCGGCAAATTCCTCCGTCAGAGCCTTAAGCCCTGATTTTTCAGGCTCGCTTTCTATATAGTCGACAAAGAGCTTTTCCTTCCTGAAAATCGCGTTCATTGAACGCTTCATTCCTGCGATCAAATCCTCCTTTTCAGCCTCAAAATCAGTATCGAGCCTTTCCACATACCTGAAGAACTCTATCCCTGAAAGCATATCCGCAAGCTTAGAGCTTCTTGAGATATGCGAGCTTGCCCTTAATGCGGCAGTCTGGTGTCCTCCTGAAAGGAGCTGCTCCTCAAGCCTTGATCTGAGAATGCCCACGATCTCCTTAAGACGCTTCTCATCGGAAAGCTTTGAGGTCGTAAGTATCTCTTTTATCATTTTGAAGGCAAAATCCAGCCTGTCGGAAAAGACCTTTGCGCTGAATTCAAATCTGGTTGAAAAGCTGCCTGTGTCCTTTGCGCTGTAATAGGTGGAGATCCCCGGCCTTATCCCTCCGGAATTCTCGTTTATCTCATTAAAAAGCTGATTATAGGAATAATTCTCCGTACTCACCATACCGAGAACATTCTTTAACATCGCAACATATTTGATATCGGCATCATTGAGATCATCTATACTGAAGCACAATGTCAGATAACCTATCCCGTTGGTAAATATCCTGTGGGTAAGAAGCCTTATGCCGTTTACCTCTCCCTCCTCGTAGGAGAATGGCCTGGCCTCCTTCCTGATATCCGATATCTCAAGCAGCGGAAGGGAACGCATCGCTTCCTCCGTGTCCTCCTCCTCCTGATATTTCCTGAGCGCCTTTGTGTCCTCTGCCATCCTCTCAAGCTCCTCCTTTGAGAGAGAGGCCTTGTAATCAAGAAGCTTTTTCCTGAGTATTTCATCATTTTTTGCGGTCAGTCCCTTTTCCGGCTCAAGGATCACTACAGAGGAATGAGGATTGTTGAGAAGGTATTTCTCCACAAGCTCCTCAAAATACCTTGTATCCGCCATTTTTCTCATGTACGCAAAGGTGTCGTTCTGCAATATATGCATATAAGGGTCCGTCTCATCGTAGAGCCAGGAATCCAGCGCGTTAAGCCCGTACATAAGGCCCTTGGGATATGATCCGAAATCCGCCTCCCTGTACTGGAACTCAAAGGCATTAATGGAGGCAAGCAAAGCCTTTTTATCTATCCCCTCCCTTACGGTCTTTTCAAGTGTTTCCCTGATGACCCTTATAAACCTGTCGGCGTCCTTCTGATCGGCGTTCTTGGCGATGATGGAAAAATACGGCTGAAGTATCCCGTTTTCATACACGCTCTGTATATCAGAGCCTATTCCCTCATCCAGAAGGGCCTGCTTCAGTACTGCGCCCGGTGCCTCAAGCAGCGCGTTCTCTATTATCTGAAAGGCTACATACAGCTCTCTCTGAAGACAGGTATCTATCACACAGTTGTAGCTTAAGTAGGCAGCGTTTTCCTCAGACTCCTCATTCGTTATACCGTATTTTCTCGTTACCCTTATCGGTTTGTCAAAGGGCTTCTGAAGCTTTAAGGCGGAATCGATGGAAGCCTCATCAAAATCGGAAAGATACTCCCTGTCGATCAGCTCAAGCTTTTCTGCCATATCCATATCCCCGTAAAGATAGATATAGCTGTTTGACGGGTGGTAAAGCGTTTTATGGAAATTTAAAAAGCTCTCACCCGTAAGCTCCGGTATATACCTGGGATCCCCTCCGGATTCAAAGCCGTAAGCGGTATCCGGAAACAGAGTATTGAAGACCTCTCTGTCAAGAGCGGAATCCGGAGACGAAAAGACCCCCTTCATCTCATTGTATACGACCCCGTTTATACGGATCTCATCCTCCGTATCCTCAAGCTCATAATGCCATCCCTCCTGCCTGAATATCTTCTCCTCATTATAAATGGCAGGATAAAAAACCGCGTCGAGATATACCCTCATAAGGTTGTCAAAATCCTTGTCATTGCAGCTTGCCACCGGATATACGGTCTTATCCGGGTAGGTCATGGCATTTAAGAAGGTATTGAGAGACCCCTTTGCAAGCTCCACGAAGGGATCCTTTACGGGATATCTTTTGGAGCCGCACAGCACGGAATGCTCCAGGATATGCGTAAGCCCCGTATTATCCACGGGCGGGGTCCTGAAGGCAATATAAAACACCTTATTGTCGTCATCGTTTGACAGCAGGAATATCCTCGCGCCGGATTTCTTATGGCGCAGCAGCATCCCCTTTGAATTAAGATCCCCCGCGTCCCTCTCTTCGATTATTTCATAAGTCCCCAGCTTATCCACATTTTCAAGCTTCATTGAATTTCCTCTCATTTTATATATTCTATTCTGTTCCCGGTAAGCCTTATAAGCTCTCTGATAAGCTCAGGCTCCATATCCGTCTCCACGGCCAGCTCTTCTACGGTAACGAGCCTTTCAAGGTCCTCGGAAAGCTCCTTTGCCCTGTCATTGAGCTCGTTTACCCTTTCAAGTATCCTGACGGCGCTGTCGTTTGACCCTGACTCGGTAAGGATAAGGTTCTCCATGGCCTCCATGACCATCCTTACCACCATCTCCTCTATCTCCGCGGCGCTTTCGCAAAGCTCCAGGGCCCCTGCCGCAAGTACCAGGGCAACATTCCCCTCTCCGATCAGGTCTTCCCTTAACACGCCCTGACCCTCGTAAAGCCTGGCGAGCTCCTCAACATCCTTAAGGTACAGCTCCGGGAGTATGGTAACGGCTTCCTCCCGGTTTGAAAGAAGACCGTTCAGTCTTTCCCGCCGCTCATTTAGAGTCCCGCGCTCCGGTGTTTTTAAAAGGCCTGCGCCGTAATCCCCGGAAGGTTCCGTGCCCTGAGCCCCGGCAGCCTCCCTTTTCGTTACAGGCCCCTTTACCACACGGATCTTTTCCCCGCGCAGATAATCATAGACATACTTAAGCTGCTCCTCGGTGATATCGAGCCCGAATAGTCCCTCCTCGACCTGCTTTCTGGTGAGAAGGTTTTCCTGACTCCTCGCAAGAGCCTTAAGCTTTACTATTTTTTTCAGAAAGGCGGCTTCATTCATATTCTTTATTATTTTATCACGCACTGAGCAGTAAATGCCCTGTCCCGAAAAGATATCTATACTCTGTGGGTATGTGTAAACAGATGATCCTGGCAGTATTCGTAATTGCCGTTGCATTTGGAACAGAACCTGAATTCCAGATTATCCCCGTCAAGCTCGGTCCTTCCGCAGATAGCGCACTTATGCTTCGTGATCCTTCCGTCGGTGTTGGTATATACCTTTGCAGCGCCCTCCGCCTGCCTCCTGAATTCGGCCCGTCTGTGCAGCTCTCCCGGAGAGTACCTTTTCAGGTTCATGGTCCCGAGGAAGAACACGATGAAATTTAAAAGCGAGGCCATTATGGATACCTTGATCGCCATGTTGCCCGTAAAGAAGCTTATGAGGATGACCGCGGCGTCAAGCCAGGCAAGCCACTTTATCTTTACCGGGATGATGAAATACAGAAGCACCTGCATATTCGGATAGATCGCAGCAAAGGCCAGAAATATCGAAAGGTTGATGTAATAGGTGCTGAAGGCGTTTGATATGAACATCCCCACCACCTCCTGGGGATAGCTCATAAGGCTGTATATCCCGTAAAGAAGAAAGGCGCCGAGCACCGTAAATATCATCCCCGAAAATATATAGACATTGTAGCGGAAGGTGCCCCAGGTCCTTTCAAGAGAGGACCCCAGGGAATAATAGAACATGAGCATGATCACGGTAAAGATATTCAGTGTTGAAGGCGGCACTATTATCCAGGTGACAGCCCTCCATATCTGCCCGTGAAGTATCTTATACGGATTTAAGGATATGAATTCCATTGATCCGGTAAGATTAAGGATATATCCGATAACATAAGCGATGATTATATAAAGGGAAAGATTCGATATGGCATATCTTCCGAACCTTCTCTCAAGCCTGTTTAATAATTTTTCCATAAGATCCTGCCGCTCCCAAATATCCGTTTTGCTCATTGCCGCGGGAATAAAGCCTGCTTAACTTTCAGATTGTTATTATATAATATCGTTTTCAATAAAACAAGTCAGGTACGGCTTTTGAAAATATATATAATAAACGGATAATAAACGGATTATATTCACTCTCTGTAATAGGATTTGAATTTAATATCGAAAAGGTTTATAATACCTAACCTGGAATCATGAACTGCGCAAGTGACCACAAGTTATGAAAAATAAAATGTAAGCTTAAGTCAAGGTCATTGCCGGCTAACTGCGAAACCACAGAAAAGAGAGAGATATGTACACCTTAGGAATAGATATCGGTTCCACTACCGTAAAAATAGCGATACTCGGTCCTGAAAACACACTGGTGTTTTCAGATTACAGGAGGCATTTTGCCAACATCAGGGAGACTCTGCACGAGCTTGTAGGTACGGCCCGTGAAAAGCTTTCCGATATTACCGTTCATCCCATGATAACAGGCTCCGGGGGGCTTACCCTCGCAAAGCATCTCGGCATACCCTTTGTACAGGAGGTCATCGCTGTATCAAGCGCCCTTACTGCCTTTGATGACAAGGTAGACGTCGCCATAGAGCTGGGTGGCGAGGATGCCAAGATCATATACTTTGAGGACGGGAACGTTGAGCAGCGCATGAACGGCATCTGCGCCGGGGGCACAGGTTCCTTCATCGATCAGATGGCGGCTCTCCTTCAGACAGATGCCACCGGTCTTAACGAATACGCTAAGAACTACCGCTCGATGTATACGATCGCCGCCCGCTGCGGGGTGTTTGCCAAATCGGATATCCAGCCTCTCATAAACGAGGGGGCGACAAAAGAGGACCTTGCCGCTTCCATCTTTCAGGCCGTGGTCAATCAGACTATTTCCGGGCTTGCCTGCGGGAAGCCTATAAGAGGACACGTTGCCTTTCTCGGCGGCCCGCTGCACTTTTTGTCAGAGCTTAAGGCCGCTTTTATCCGTACCCTTAAGCTGGATGATGAGCACACCATAGCTCCTGACAACTCCCACCTCTTTGCTGCCATCGGTTCGGCATTAAACTATAAGGAGGATAATTTCCTGACCCTTGCCGAGCTTGAAAAAAGGCTGGGCTCCGATATTAAAATGGAGTTTGAGGTCGCAAGAATGGAGCCTCTCTTCAACAATGAGGAGGAATATCGGGATTTCCTGGACAGGCACAGCAGGGCTTATGTAGAAAAGGCCGGCCTGTCCGATTATCGCGGAAACTGCTTTCTGGGTATCGACGCAGGCTCCACCACCACCAAGGCTGCTCTTATATCAGAAGACGGAAAGCTCCTGTATTCCTTTTATTCCGGAAACAACGGAAACCCTCTCAGGACTACCATTAAAGCAATCAAGGAGATCTATTCCCTCCTTCCCGAAAATGTAAGGATAGTACATTCCTGCTCCACAGGCTATGGCGAAGCTCTGATAAAGGCTGCTCTCATGCTTGATGAAGGCGAGGTGGAGACCGTCGCCCATTATTATGCCGCGGCCTTCTTCGAGCCCGAGGTCGACTGTATCCTCGATATCGGCGGTCAGGATATGAAATGCATAAAAATAAAGGACGGTAACGTGGATACCGTTCTCTTAAACGAAGCCTGCTCCTCGGGCTGCGGTTCCTTTATAGAGACCTTTGCAAAATCCCTGAATTATTCCGTCGCCGATTTCTCAAAGGAGGCTCTTTTTGCGGCCCATCCGATAGATCTCGGCACCAGATGTACGGTCTTCATGAATTCAAAGGTCAAGCAGGCTCAGAAGGAGGGCGCCTCAGTAGCGGACATTTCCGCGGGACTGGCATATTCCGTTATCAAGAACGCCCTTTTCAAGGTCATTAAGGTCTCAGACGCGAAAAGTCTCGGCAAAAAGATCGTCGTGCAGGGCGGCACCTTCTATAATGACGCCGTGCTGCGTTCCTTTGAAAAGATCGCGCAGTGCAGGGTCATCCGTCCTGACATCGCAGGTATAATGGGGGCCTTCGGAGCGGCTCTTATCGCGAGAGAAAGGTTCAACGCCAAAAAGGAAAGCAATACGGGAGCACAGGCTCTCACATCGATGCTTTCGATAGAAGCCATCAATGAGCTTACCATTACCACCTCCATGGCAAAATGCGGGCTCTGCACCAACAACTGCCGTCTTACGATAAACAATTTTTCAGACGGACGCCGCTACATTTCCGGAAACCGCTGTGAACGCGGCATAGGCAGGCAGAAGAATGAGAATAATCTTCCAAACCTTTTTGAATACAAGGAAAAAAGGATCTTCGGCTATGAGCCCTTAAGCGAGGAAGCCGCGGTCAGGGGATCGGTAGGGATCCCACGGGTCCTCAACATGTATGAGAACTATCCCTTCTGGTTTACCTTCTTTACAAGGCTGAAATACAGGGTGATCCTTTCTCCGCCCTCCTCGCATAAGATCTATGAGCTTGGTATAGAATCGATCCCCAGCGAATCGGAATGCTATCCCGCAAAGCTGGCCCACGGTCACGTGCAGTGGCTTATAGATCAGAAGGTTCCGTTTATTTTCTATCCCTCCCTCTTTTATGAGCGGAAGGAATATGAGGATGCTCCGAACCACTATAACTGCCCCATTGTCACCTCCTACCCGGAAAACATAAAAAACAATATGGAAAGCCTCCGGGAAAACCATATTGATTTCAGGAATCCCTTCTTAGCCTTCACCTCTCTTGAGGTGGCTTCAAAGGCTCTTGTAAAGGTATTTGGCGATATACCGCGTTCTGAGGTCCTTGCCGCCGCAAAGGCCGGCTGGGAGGAAATGGCTGCCGCCAGGGAGGATATGAAGAAAAAGGGGGAGGAGACTATAGCATGGCTCAGGGAGCATAAGGCTCACGGGATCGTTCTTGCCGGCCGGCCGTACCATATAGATCCGGAGATCAACCACGGCATCCCTGAAATGATCAATTCCTACGGGCTTGCCGTCCTTACCGAGGATTCGGTCGCCCATTTAAACCCGGTGGAACACCCTATTCTTGTAGCGGACCAGTGGACCTATCACTCAAGGCTCTATGCGGCTGCCAATTACGTCAAGACGGTCGATTTTCTCGATCTTGTACAGCTTAATTCCTTCGGCTGCGGCCTTGACGCAGTGACCACGGACCAGGTCTGCGATATCCTGAACGACTCGGGCAGGATCTATACCTGCTTAAAGATCGATGAGGTGAACAACCTGGGAGCTGCCAGGATAAGGATCCGCTCCCTCATAAGCGCCATAAATCTGAAAAAGCGTCTTCATCCTGAAATAAAGCCGGTATCGGCAAAATATAACCGGGTCATCTTTACGGAGAGCATGCGCAGGGATTATACCATCATCTGTCCCAATATGTCCCCGATACATTTTGACATACTGGAGCCTGCCTTCAATGCCTGCGGCTATAATCTGGTGGTACCGGGCAATTCCAACAGGGCCTCCGTTGACCTGGGGCTTAAATATGTCAACAATGATGCCTGCTATCCCTCACTGATAGTCACCGGGCAGATCATGGATACCATCCTGTCCGGAAATTACGATACCGACAGGCTCGCCGTACTGATGTCACAGACCGGAGGAGGATGCCGGGCCACAAATTACGTCGCCTTTATAAGGCGTGCGCTTAAAAAGGCCGGCCTTGAGCACATTCCAGTGATCTCGATAAATCTCTCTAAAATAGAAAGCAATCCCGGCTTTCATATAAACCTTGAAATGGCGGTGAGGCTCACCTACGCTGCGGCCTTCGGAGACATCTTCATGCGCTGCCTCTACAGGATGAGGCCCTACGAGCTCAATAAGGGAGACAGCGAAAGGGTACATGAAAAGTGGAAGAAGATCTGTCGGAAATTTGTCACCAAAAAGTTTCCCGGGCTCCCGGAATTCAACAGGCTATGCCGGGAAATGATACGGGATTTTGATTCCATAAGGATCGACGAGAGCTTAAAGAAGCCAAGGGTCGGAATAGTCGGCGAGATCCTTGTCAAATACTCTCCCACGGCAAATAACGATCTGGTAAACCTGATCGAGGCTGAGGGCGCGGAAGCCGTGGTTCCCGATATACTTGATTTTATGCAGTACTGCTTCTATAACCAGATCTATAAGGCCGAAAACCTCGGGACCCAAAAATCGACTGCCCGTATCTGCAGCATGGGCATCCGTGTCATAGATCATGCCAGAAAGGCTGCCTTTAAGGAGCTTAAAAGGAGCAGGCACTTCTATCCCCCCGTTCCCATAAGGGAGATAGCAAAATACGCAAGCCCAATAGTGTCCATCGGCAACCAGACCGGTGAGGGGTGGTTCCTGACCGGTGAAATGGTAGAGCTCATACATTCCGGAGTTAAGAATATCGTCTGTACCCAGCCCTTCGGCTGCCTTCCCAACCATGTGGTGGGAAAGGGCGTAATAAAGGAGCTCAGGCGTAAATATCCCGGCTCCAATATAGTCGCTATAGATTATGATCCCGGCGCCAGTGAGGTCAATCAGCTTAACAGGATCAAGCTTATGCTATCAACGGCCTTTAAAAAGCTGGCCTGATAGGGAGACTCTCTACTGCTGTTTATCCCCGGAGGCATCTGCGTCATTACCCTGAATGTCTCCGGGCCTTCCAAAGCCGCGTCCGCCTCCCATTCCGCCGCCGAAGCCTGCCGTTTCGCCCAGGCTTGTGACCGTACCTTCAAGTACGATCTCCTCTTCCTCTCCGCCGATGCTTAAGCTTACGGTTTCGTTAAGCTTTAGCCCGGGGCAGCTGAGTGTAAGATTGGAAAAGCTGCAGGGCGGCTCATAATCCAGGATTACCTCCCCCGCTTCGTTCTTTAAGACGACAGCCGTCCCGGCCTCCTTCGTTTCTGACAGATTATAGAAAATGGAGCACTGCGTCGAGGCCTCATCCGGACTTTCGGCCATCATGCTTCCCCCGAGGGCTATTATGTCTCCCCCGTTTATGAGAAAGCTTCCGCCGCTTTCACTTCCGTAATCTACGGCATTATTGCTTCCTCCACCGGAAAGACTAACTCTTACGGTCCCTCCGCTTATCAACACATCTCCGTTTGAATCAAGTCCGTCCGAATCCCTTCCGTTTTCATTTACGATAAGCACCGAGCCCCCGCTTATCCTTATATAGCTCTTTTCCTCCTCAGCTGATTCCTCGCTCTTTGTGTCAGCAGCTGCGGCCGAAGCCTTATTGTCTCCTGTCCCCTGCATTCCCGGCATTCCCTTCATGCCTCCGCCCATGAAGGTATTCGATCCGCCGTTTGCGTTTATTCCGTCATCCTGCGGATGTATTTCTATGCTGCCGCCGGAAATGTCGATATTTTTCGCCTCCAGCCCTTCATAGCAGTCACTTATGTTTATGCTTCCCTCTGACACGATGATATCGATATCCGAATGTATCCCGTCATCCCCGGCCTTTATGGTAAGCCCGGCATCCCTGAACTTAAAGGCATCATTGACATGAAGCCCGTCCGAAGCCGAATCAACGCTTATAATGCCCCCGGAAATGACAAGATCGTCGTTTGCGTCTATACCGTGCTTATAGGCTGCCTTTATGCTTAAGGCCCCGCTCCCGTTTATCGTCAGATCATCCCGGGAAAAAATCGTGCCCCCCGAGCCCTGATCTATGGCCTCATCGGAATACTGCGCACCGCTCTCAAGATGATTTTCGCTTCCCTCCGCAAGGGTAAGGAATACCTTGTCAGCCTGGTTTATCCTTAGAGCGGCATCATCCTCCTTATAAACGTTTATACCGTCAAGCATTATCCATACCTTTGAGGAGCTGTCGGCATCCACAACGATCTGTCCGTCCGTAAGCTCTCCGGAAACGGCATACCAGCCCGCGGAGCTGATAAAAACGCTGCCGTCATAAGCATAGGCGCCCTTTCCCGAAATGGATATGTCGGTACCGTTAAGGGAAATAACCGTTGCCATAGAGATGTCCCAGTTTCCGTCCATATCATTTTCGGTAAAAACATATTCATCGGAATTTGCCTCCGAATCCTCGTCGACAACGGCTGTCATCCCTAATTTTTTTCCGTTCATAAACACTATCGTGATAACTATGACGACTGCCATTATTATCAGGCATATCTTCTCAATGTTTTTGTTGGTTGACATAACACTCGTACCTTTCCATAGGCAACTAACATCAGTATGACCCGGATGCTTCAGACTGCTCGCCTGCTCAATATCTTAAGGAAGGCAGCCTCCTCCCCCAGAAGTATCTCCATATCCCTGAACAGGTCTTCATGGTGTCCTTCCCTCAGGTCCTCGGTCACCGCCGCGGCTGCATAATGAAGGGGCATAAGCCCCAGGGTGACCGTAACCCCCTTCAGATCATGGGCTATCCTGAAGGCTCTATTATAATCCTTATCCTCCAAAGCCTCCTTCAGAAGCTCTGTCTCCTTAAGCTCTCCGAACTCCGAAAGCTTTTCATAATAAAAACCCTTATCTCCCAGGACCAGCCTTACGGCACTGTCCGTATCCGCTCCCCAGGCCTTAAGCTCTGAAAACAGTACATCCATCGGCTCACTGTTCCCCCTGTTCCTTTTTCTGGAACAACTCCGCAAGCATATAGAAGAGCTTTTCGGATTCTACGGGCTTGCTTATAAAGCTGTTCATTCCCGCTTCCCTGCAGCGCTCCTCGACTCCCTCCGTCACATCCGCGGTAAGCCCTATGACAGGTATGGTGGAAGCGTCCTCAAGTGGAAGATGTCTTATTTCCGTCGTCGCTTCCTCTCCGGATTTGACAGGCATCATCAGATCCATGAGGATAGCCTGGTAATGATAGGGGCCTCTTGCAAGGAACATATCCACAGCCTCCTGTCCGTCTGAGGCAAGCTCCGCGTGTATCCCCTTTGTATTAAGGTTTTTTATTATCACTTCGGCATTTATCCTGTTATCGTCGACCACAAGGATGTTCTTTCCATAGAGCACCTGATCCTCATAGGTTTCTGCTCTGTGGGCGGAAAGCGCTATCTGCTCTTCGGTTGCCAGACTGTAGGAGAGCTTTACCGTAAATATGCTGCCCTTACCTATAGAGCTCTCACATTCAATGCTTCCTCCCATAAGCTCAACAAGCTGTCTGCATATATACAGGCCCAGTCCCGCGCCGTCATGCAGATCGCCCTCTCTTATGTCCTGCTCAAAGGGAAGGAACATTTTCTGTTTGAAGCTGTCGGTTATTCCCACCCCGGTGTCTCTGATGGTGTAGGTATACTGCGCGCAGTTATTGGCATAACGGACCTCGGCGTTAAAAGAGACCTCGCCTCCCCTCGGGGTATACTTTATCCCGTTGGAAAGGAGATTAAGCAGCACTCTCTCAACATGAGGCACATCCATGAGCACGTATCTGTTCTGGGAACCGGAAATATTTACCGAAAAATGAAGGCCGGCCGAGCGCATCTGCTCTTCTATTATGGTCTGTACCGAGCCTATGACCGTCTCCTCCCTTACCGCCGAGCTTGTAATGACTATCTTTCCGGCATTTATCCGGCTTGTCTCAAGTATCTCCTCAATAAGTCCCACGAGATAATCACTGGACATTTTGATCTTTTCCAGATTATCTCTCACACTGTCCGAGATAGACGCGTCCTTAAGGGTCAGCTCTGTAAGCCCGGATATTGCGGTCATGGGAGTCCTCATATCATGCGACATCTGGGACAGGAAATTCTCCTTTTCCTGCCCGGTACGCACTGCCTTTCTTAAGGCCCTTGCTATTTCCTCGATCTGCTCCTGATCGTCTATCTGCTTCGTGGTATCGACAAAGGTGAGCACCAGTCCCTGAAGCGTGGTCATCTGGTCCCTCACATCCGCGCCGTCAGCCTTTTCCAGCTTACCTCCCTCCTGTGAAAGGTAGGGCGCGATCCTGATAAGATAGGTCTTGCCCGCAATCGACGCACAGTGCTGCTCTATCGGATCCATGGTGCTCAATACCTGGCTGCACTGCTGCATAAGGTCCACCGTGGTAAAGTTAAAGGTGATATATCTTAAGGATCTTCCGATATCCTGATCCGCCAGGTTGAACTCTGTCGAGATATACTCGGTATATTTCCTTATCTTAAGCTCCTTGTCCACCATCAGTATGCCCACCAGTGTCGTGGAAAGGAAATTAGCCATATCGTCATTAACGCTTGCCAGCTCATTTACCTTGGACTGGTATTCGGAATTGACGGTATACAGCTCCTCATTAACGGACTGAAGCTCCTCATTGGAGGACTGAAGCTCCTCATTTGCGGTAAGCAGCTCCTCGTTTGCGGCCTGCAGCTCAGCATTGACGGATTCAAGCTCTGTCACGGTCTGTCTCAGATCGTCCTTAGTAAGCCTGAGCTCCTGCTCAAGATCCGATATCCGTTTCGATGCCGCAGTATCGATCCTGTACTCCTCTACATTTCCCGACAGCTCCGCGTTTCCGCGTAAAAAGGCTATTCCGGTAAAATTAGTTTTAAGGCCATGCCTGTCAAGTATGGGCTGCGCAACGATCGCTATATGCTCCGGGTTCTCCGAAAGCCTGACCGGAACGTTCTCATAGCTTACCTTCTCATCCTTCTCCCTTGAATCCTTCAGCACTGTGGATACCGCGATCCTAAGGTCCGGGCGGATGAGCATGAATATATCAAGGGTAGCATCCCCCGAGGGGATCGACAAAAACTGTGAACAGTCTCCGTAGGAGCGGACAAGCTCATTCTTTTCATTCACCAGCACACAGGCAGGCATAAGCGCCTCCAGCACCGAGGTGTCAAGCTCCGCGCTCTTATGCTTTACCTCAGCATCATCCTCCGTTTCCTGTATGGGAATGGGCTCAAGCATGTTTTCAAAGGAGGGCATCGTATAGGCAAAATGCTCATGCACCGGTGCCTTGCCTGCGATATTATGTATGAATATCTTTTCGTTTGCGCACACGCCCCGGAATATCTCGTCATAATCTATGACGGACTCGCTCCTTCCGAGGAAAAGATATCCCTGATCGTTCAGGGCCTTATGGAAGATGGCAAACAGGTTCCTCTGAAGAACGGTCTGGAAATATATCAGCACGTTCCTGCAGCTTATAAGATCGAGCCTTCCAAAGGGCGGATCCTGAAAGATATTATGCTGGGCGAATATTATCATCTGGCGTATGTCATGATGTATGACATACTTGTTGCCCTTTCGCGTAAAATATTTGGAGAGCCTGGTGACCGACACGTCCTCTATGATGTTATCGCTGTATACACCCCTTACCGCACTCGCTATGGAGTCTGATTCCAGATCGGTCGCAAAGATCTTGATATCCCTTCGAAAGCCCAGCTCCTCCATCGCTTCGGCAAAAAGGATGGCTATGGAATAGGCCTCCTCACCGGTTGAGCAGCCCGCGACCCAGACCCTGATCTGCTTTTCCCTGGGTGAGCTTCTGAGAATATGCTTTATGACCGTTTCCTTAAGAACATCAAAATATTCCGAGTCCCTGAAAAAGCTGGTAACACCGATAAGCACCTCTTTTGCGAGGGTCTTTGCCTCCTCGGGATTATTGTTTAAGTAGGTGACATATTCATTAAGGTTGCGGCTGTGGGTTATGACCAGTCTTCGCTCAATACGCCTGAGGATAGTAGTCTGCTTGTAATATGCGTAGTTTATGTTTGTAACATTTCGAAGGATCGAGAAGATCTGTGACATCAGATCCTGATCCGACAAAAGGAACCTGGAGTTTGACTCAATTATAGAAGCTGCTATATGAGCCATCTCCTTGGCGATGGAATCCGGGTTCTGAACCATGTCCACAAAACCGGTCGCAATGGCATTTCTCGGCATTCCGTCAAACTTTGCGGATTCCGGTGTCTGAACGATAATGACGCCGTTCTGTTCCTTTATCGATCTTATCCCGCTGGTACCGTCGGAACCGGTCCCGGAAAGGATCACGGCAACAGCTCTGTTTTCATAGGCCGCAGCAAGGGATCTGAAGAAAATATCTATGGGATGATTGATTATCCCAAGATCATATTCCTTTAAATGGAGGACATCCTCCTCAATTTCAACATTGTAGCGCGGCGGAATCATATAGACATGATTACGCTCTATCGTCATGCCGTCCCTTATCTCAGTTACCGGCATCGCGCTGTATTTTTCGAGTATGCCCGCAAGCATGCTCTTATGATCGGGTGCCAGATGCTGGATTATGACAAAGGCCATTCCGGTATTTGAAGGTAAAAAAGTAAGGAACTGCTGAAGTGCCTCCAGGCCGCCTGCGGACGCGCCTATCCCAACTACACAGCTGGGCTTCAAACTGACCGACTGATGTACAGTATTCATCCTATCCCCCTCTCTGCACACTGTTTTCCTTTGGAAAATCGTGTGCTGGTGCGAACTTCACCTATTAAATGATTATAAACCTGTTCGGAAAAAAAACCACTATTTTTTTATTATCTATGTTATAATACGCCTCATGGATAAGAGTTTAAATTTCAGCGACAAGGCTGCGCTTTTCGATAAATTTCTCAACGCCTGTTATGAGGTTGTGATCCATATAGACAGGGCATCCGGAAATGCCGAAACCCTGTATTCAAAGGATCCGGTCTGGGATGTTACCATTGGCAATCCTTACCCCTTTGAAGAGACCTTTAACAGATATCTGGCTAACTACCTTGCCATCTCAGACAGGGATTTTCCGTTTATGTCCGTAAGTCTTGAGGATATCAGGCTTAACGTGACTTCAAAGCATGATTTTCCCATTCTTTACACCATCCAGGGGCCTGACGGCGGTCTGCATGTTAAGGAAGGGCTGTTTTTCAGGGACGATTCCTCTATATGGCTCTTCATAGCCGACATAACCCAGAGCTACGAAAAGGCGGATAAGCGTATACACAACCTGAACGATGCCGTAAGCCTTACCACAGCCGGAAATGAGGAGAAAAATGCCATCTACAGTATTATGCAGGACAGCCTGAGAAAGCCTCTCTACTCCACTATGGGTATACTTTATATCTCAGGCAACACCAGGGAAGACGCCAATATAATCGGCAGCTATGTAAACAATCTTCCTCTTTCCGGAATGCAGCTGAACGAATTTATCGAGGATATAAATGATCTGAAGCAGATAGCTGAAGACAGGCTGGTGCTTAAGCCGGAGCCTGTCAGGCTTCAAAAGGTGCTTAAGGATATCCATTCGGTAATGAAGACCGTCTGTGAGGACAGGGGATATCTCTTCAGCAGCTCGCAAACCATAATTTCGGAGGCTGATGTATATCTGGATTCCCACCTCTTCAGCCAGCTTATGTACCGGATCCTCCAGATCATTCTGGCCAGCTCCGTCCGCGGAAGCAGGATACACATGTTCACACAGGAGTTTCCTTCACCCTCAGGCAGGCTGACCTGTGAATTTTCTCTTGAGTGTACCGGTGTGATCCTTGACGCTGAGAGAATGTCTGTCCTTATCCGGCCCTATGACCTTATTAAGGAGATCGCCGAAAAAAATCCTGATTCCTTTGATGTTTCAAGTGTGATACTTAAGTATTATCTTTCACTTTTCGGCGCCGAGACCCTTATCATAGAATCGGACGGAAACAGGGGCAGCCGCATCTCGTTCATTCTTTCCTTCGATATGACCTCACAGACCAGGAAGCAGGCCGAGGAGGTCATCGAACGGCTGGCGCCTAAGCTTAAGGGTATAAGGGTCCTCATCGTCGATGACAATGATGTTACCCTTGATATAGAGGAAAGGCTGCTTTCAGGCTACGGCATATACACCGAAAGAGCCATCAACGGTCAGGATGCCATTAATGTATTCACCGCGGAGAACGGAAATTTTGACGTTATACTGATGGATATCCTGATGCCCGATACAGACGGGCTTGAGGCCACAAGAAGGATAAGACGGCTTAAGGATGTCCCGGGTGCCGAGACGATACCCGTGATCGCAATGACTGTCGGAGCCTTCCGAAAGGACTTCAAGGAGAGCCTTGACGCGGGAATGAACGCCCACCTTATAAAGCCTATAAATCCGGAAAGACTGTTCACCGTATTATGCAGTGTTCTGGGAAGAGAATAGCTTTTTGTATAGCTTTTTGTAACGCTTTTGTAAAAAAGAGAAATGCTCCGTCCGGCTTTACCGGACGGAGCATTTCTCTTTTTTGTCGTTATATGCTGTATAGAACAGCAGCAGATCCTTAAACCGTAAAGAAGCTTATCTCATCATTCAGTCTGGAAGCAAGCTCCTGAAGCTCACTTGAAGCATGATTGATCATCTCAAAGGTCGCGTTAAGCTCCTGCATGGAGGCGGTAGTCTCCTCGGTCGAGGCCGCATTCTCCTCGGATACCGCGGACAGATCCGAAATAACATTCAACAGACCGTTCTTCGACTCATTAAGAGTATCCACACGATTGGAGATACCGGTGGAGCTGCCGGAAACGCTGGCGACGTTCTCCTGCATACTTATCATATCATTCTTCGTTGATTCTATCTTGGATGTCTGAGCCTCTATCGCGCTGTTGAGATCCTTGACCGTCTGTACCGTCTTCTCTGATTCATTTATAAGACTTGAGATTATACCGTTAATGGTTACGGTAGCCTCCTGCGTCTGAGACGCAAGCTCTCCTATCTCATTTGCTACTACCGCAAAGCCTCTTCCCGCTTCACCCGCACGCGCCGCCTCAATGGATGCGTTCAGGGCAAGGAGGTTCGTCTGTGAGGAAATATTGGTAATAAGGTCGGAAGCCTCTGATATCTTCCTTGCCGCATCGTTCGTCGAACGGATCTGGGCATCGATTATCCTCATGCTCTCTACTGTGGACTCGTTCTGGCTCATGAGCTGGTCAAGAGCCTCCATGGCACGGTTGCTTGCCGAAGCCATGCTCTCGGCATATGAACCAAGCTCCTTTACGTTGTCCATGATGCCCTCGATATCGGTACCGATGTTTGCGGTGTCGTTTGCGGAGGTCTGTACGCTCTCAGCCTGTCCCACGGCGCCCTTTGAAATATCATCGATAGCGCTGGTAACCTGGTTGGATGCTTCCGCCGCCTGCTGAGCAGAATCGGAAAGCGACTCTCCTGCATCCGAAACATCACCGGAAAGGGACTTGGCGGTGCTGAGAACCTTCTTAAGCTCATCCGTAAGGATGCTTGCGCTCTCTGCTATGGTACCGAGCTCGTCGGTCCTCTTAAGCGCGTCCTCCGAAAATTCCACCCTGAGATCTCCGGTAGCCATCTGGGAGATCGCGTCAACAATGTTCTTCATTGCGTGGGCACTGCTCCTGTAAAGAACGATGCCGATGATGATGACGATCAGGATGCAGCCGACAGCCAGACCGATCATCATAAAGATTATCCTTCTTATCTGCTTGTTTATGTCAGCCGTTTTTCTGAAGGCACAGGTCATTCCGCCAACATTCCCGTTGTCGTCAAGGACCGGGGCATATACGCCCGAATACTGTTCGCCCGCCACAACATAGTTGGTACGGTAATATGTCTGCTTATTCTGTACCACCCTGGAATATATGTCGCTGGGAGCGATGGTGTCGTTATTCTTACGTCCCACAGGGGAACCGTTTACGGTAGTTATCGCCCTTATATTATCATAAAAGATAGCGTAATCCAGTCCCGTCTGCTGCTTAAGAGCCCCGATGAACTCTCCCTTAAACGCATGATCACCCTTCCACAGGACGTCATCCTCATCCAGGTTCCACGGGCCCTCATACATACGCTGTATCTCATCCGCCATCTGGATCGCTGCCGTATTCAGGGTCTCCTCCACGAGATTCTCATACGCACTGGAGAGCTCTGTGGAGCTTACGAGAGTAAGCAGAAGCGCTACCGCCGTACACGCTGCCACCGAGATCATAATAATGTTCAGTACCAGCTTCTTTGACCTTTTTTTTGCCTTCATACAAAATCCTCCCTTATTTTTTGTTCTGCATTTTCATACCCGTAAAAAACAGGAACCTGCTTTAATGGGCATACCATGCAGGATTTTCAGAACCACCCGGCAAAAGGCCTTCCGGGCAGAACATTGTATCAGGCCGCAAAAGAAACCACACGCCTTATATTATTTTACTGTATTATTAAAATTCTGTAAACATATTTTTGTGAAAATTAGCTAAAAACGTTACCTTCTTCACCTCTCCCACTTCACAGCCATCATGGTCAGATCGTCAAAGGGCTCCCTCTCCCCTACAAACTCACCGACGTTTCTTTTTACGGAAAGGAGCAGTTTCTCAGGATCCTCATCCCTGTGCCGGTTTAAGAATCCCATCATCCTTGTGGTCCCGTACATTTCCTCCTCGCGGTTCTCAGCCTCCGGAAGCCCATCCGTATAGACAAACAGAAGATCTCCTTTGCCAAAGGAAAAGCTGTGCTCCGAATAAACCGTTCCCTCCATTACGCCCACCGCCGGGCAATGCCTGTATCTGACCAGCTCAAAGCCTTCATTGCAACGCCTGACCACCGGATGCTCATGCCCCGCATTGACAGAGACCGAGGCACCGGTCATGACATCGATGAGGCAGGCCCATACGGTAACGAACATACTCCCTATATTATACTCGCAGATCTGATTGTTGACGTGAAAAAGAGCCTCTGAGGGGCTGTCTCCGCTCTTCATCCTGTTTTTGATAAGAGCCTTCGCCACCATCATAAACAGCGCCGCAGGAACGCCCTTCCCGGAAACATCCGCTATCACCAGGCACAGGTGACCGTCGTCCGTCATGAAGAAATCATAGAAATCTCCCCCGACCTCCTTGGCGGGAGCCATAGTGGCAAAAATATCCACCCCGGCCTTTTCACGTATCGGGTCAAATTCAGTGGAAAGCACCCCTGCCTGTATCCTTCTGGCAAGATTCAGCTCCGTATCCAGCCTGGCCCTTTCCATAGCAAGCCGGTCAAGGTCGCTTAAATAGCTCCCTATCTCAAGCTCCATGCTCTTAAGCGCCGATGTGAGATTATGAAGCTCTGTGATATTGCTGCCCTCCATGCTCTCAAAAATATGACTGTTATCACGCCCGGCGGCTCTCAGCTCATAATTTCCCACAAACATTTCGGCAGTATCCGATATATTTCCGATGGGCTTTACGACCCTACTTCTGAGCAGCACAACGACCCCGATGCTTATAACTACCGTGGCGATCAAAGCACATAAAGCGGTCTGAAGCAGAAAGGACCTTACCCCCCTTGAGACATTGCTTACGGGAATATCTGAAAGAAGATAGGCATATATCCCCCTTTCCGGATCAAGCACTACAGCCGTACCGTCGGTCCTTAAACGCCCGTAGGTTGAGGAATGTGTGATAAAGCCATCAAAGTCCTGCCTGGGCCCGTTCATATACGGCTCCGTATCTATGATATGTGTTTCCCCGCAGGGCAGAACATTCACATCACAGGCATCCAGAATGAAGACCTCCATACCCTTTTCGGGGTAAATAAGGACATAATCCATGGCCGTAGATATGGTGCCCTGCCTTATGGTATTAAGCTCCTCCCATACCCTCCTGTATACCTCTGACTCCTCAATCCTCTTAAAGTCAGAAATCCATTCCTCTTTACTGTTTTCGTATTCCTCCGGTGAAAACTCCTTTGAACGAACGACGGCGTCAACCTCTTCGGCAAGGCTTTTCATATCCCCTTCGTTCACCGCCCCAAGTGCCGCCCCGGTGATGGAAGCATTCATATCGTCATATACCGATGACAATAGCCTCCCGAAAAAAACAACCGCGACAAGCAGGCATACCCCCACCATCAGCACAGACTGACCGGCCACCATGCAGATGGCGGTAAAGGAAATCGATCTTTTCTTACTCATGTCCCCCCTCTACAGCCCCACGTCTGCGGCATAGGGCTCAAAATCAGATCTTGTAAACACCTTTCCGACCTTGACAAATTCGTACTTTACCGCAAGCAGATAATGCTTCATATGCACCTTACCCTCTGCCTGCGGATCAGCTGCCGCAAGAAAAGCTGCATTTAAGATACAGTTCTTTATATTACCTCCGACAAACTCAAACTTCTCCGCTAAAAACCTTATGTCCACATCATCGGCAAGCGGTGTTCCCTTAGGTATCGTCGTTGTCCAGAGCATCTCCCTTGTATCAACGTCCGGGAACTGGAATTCAACGATATATTTCATTCTTCTGAAGAAGGCCGGATCAATGTTGTGCTTGTAGTTCGTCGCAAGCACGGACACACCGTCATAGGCCTCCACCTCCTGAAGCAGGAGCGCCGTTTTGTTATTGTTCGAGGACTGGTTGGAGCCGCCGTCATCCGAACGCTTTGCAAACAGGGTATCGCACTCGTCGAAGAAAAGCACCACATTGCACTTCTTGGCCTCCCTGAAGATCATGGAGATCGATTTTTCGGTCTCACCTACATACTTGTCAATGACCTTGGAAAGGTCAACCCTGTATAATTCCAGTTTTCGTAGACCTGCTTCCTGAAGTTCATCTGGTCGATGGCGTGCTCTAAGGTCTCTCTCTGGCTCGGGTTCATGACTATGTCCTCAAAGCCGAAGTTGGCCTTTAACTTTGTCGCCTTCTGGGTAAGCTCAGAGCTCATCTGATTGTAGCAGCCCTTAAACAGCTTGTCCCTGCTGATCTCCGTTTCCTGAGCCATAACCGAAAGGGATCTTGCATGCTTTAAGGCATCGGATATCTTTCCGGGCGTGAACAAAAACTTCGTTGCCATCTCAAGCATGTCTATATCCTGCGCAAGTGTATAGCTTTTTGCATAATATTCCCAGCAGGACTGCCTCTCGGCGGTATCGGGAGTGGGAAGCTCAAGCTCCGTATAGCCAAGCTTTGTGACCTCCCTGAAATCTATATGCTCCTTGCTCATGGCAAATACCATAATATTCTGGTCGGTGAGCTTTGCAAAGGCCATGTCCATATAGCCGAAGAACTTTTCCTTCTCCTCCTCCCTGAAGCTGAGCTTCGAAGGGCATGCGCATCAACTCGTTATACGACGTCTGTAGTTTGTATCGGCAGCTGTTTACATGATCGAATATAACACATCAAGGGACACAAAAAGGACACTACTGAGTATCCCCATGATAAGACCCCTGATATGTTCCCTCAAACAGAGCCTGACGGACAAGCCATTTGATTCCTCTAAGCAGATATATTAGCATAAAAAACCGAAAACGGCAAAAACTTTTACAGCCTTGAAAAAATCCCAAAACAGCAGCAAAACAGGCCGGAGATTCCCGACCTGTCCTGCTGTTACGATATTATGCTATAGCCCTTAAAGGGCTTCGGCCTCTTATGATATTTATGACTGCGGATCCCCTCTGCACCGGTCTGCCCGCAGACCGTGTGCAGAGGCACAAGCTTCAGTTTGTGCCGACAGGTTCAGTTTGCTGATCCTGTCATTTTCTGCTTCCCGCGGGCGGAAGCGCACATGCCGCAATGAGCACAGTTTCCGCCGCAGGATGAGCGTCCTTTTTTTCTGTCACCCGCAAGCTTACAGACTATTCCGCAAACGATCAAAATAAGCACCAGCAATATAACGATCGTTCCGATATTATCCGCTAACCACACAAACATTCCTTTCCTCCTTACAAAACGCTTTTGCGCCGGCATTCATAAAACCGGGAGGTTTATTCTCTGAGCCTGTCAGCCTCCTTATACTTCCTGAAAAACAGCATATATATCATTCCCGCAAGCACCGCGACGGCAAGTATCAGTCCGAATATATTAACCTGCCCCGTAAACGCTCCGCCAAACTGGTTTATCATAAGAGCTATGGCATATGCGAAGCAGCACTGATAAAGGATCGCAAACCAGGTCCATCTTGTGTTGTTCATCTCTCTCTTTATGGCTCCTATCGCCGCAAAGCAGGGAGCGCAAAGGAGGGTGAATACAAGGAACGAAAAGCCCGTTATCGCCGTAAACGCCTGTGAGAGCGCCTGCCAGGCCGTAAGCTCCCCGTTTCCGTAAAGGATGCCCATGGTTCCCACTATATTTTCCTTTGCTGCAAGGCCCGTGATGGATGCCACGGCAGCCTGCCAGTTTCCCCAGCCGAGAGGGATGAATATCCACGCGATGGCGCCCCCGATCTTTGCGAGGATGGAGTACTCAAGCTCGCTGTCCTCAAGCATGCGGAAGCCCTCCTCCGTAAACCCGAAGAATGAGGTGAACCAGACCACTATTGTCGACAGAAGGATGATGGTGCCCGCCTTCTTGATGAAGGACCAGCCTCTTTCCCACATGGAGCGGAGTACATTTCCCAGCGTAGGCATATGGTACGCGGGAAGCTCCATGACAAAGGGTGCCGGCTCGCCCGAAAACATCTTTGTTTTCTTAAGCATTATTCCCGATACTATGATGGCTGCCATTCCGATAAAATACGCCGAGGTGGATACCCACGGTGAGCCTCCGAATATGGCGCCTGCGATCATGGCGATAAAGGGAACCTTGGCCCCGCAGGGAATAAACGTCGTCGTCATTATCGTCATCCTGCGGTCTCTTTCATTCTCTATGGTACGGCTTGCCATGATACCGGGCACTCCGCAGCCCACTCCCACGAGCATCGGTATGAAGGATTTACCGGAAAGCCCGAACCTTCTGAATATACGATCCAGCACGAACGCGATACGGGCCATATAGCCGCAGGCTTCAAGGAAGGCTAACATCAAAAACAGTACAAGCATCTGCGGAACAAAGCCGAGCACCGCCCCGACACCTGCAACGATGCCGTCAAGAATGAGTCCCTTAAGCCAGTCTGCAACATTTAAGGAATCAAGCGCATTTTCAACGATCACGGGAATGCCCGGTATCCAGGTGCCATAGTTTGTGGGATCAGGCTCCTCCCCAATCTCCTCAAGGGTCTTTACCGCAGCCTCATAGTCCTCAATGCTCGCTGTTTCCTCGGTTATCTCCAGAGTCTCCTCATCCTCTACCGTATAAACGAAATTGCCTGAAGGCGCTGCCCCGTTTTCCTCGGTATAGGCGTCGTACCCCTCAACTATCGCGGAGGCCTCCGCGTATCTTTCGGAGATCTCACCGTATCCGCCGTCATTTCCGAACAGGAAGAAGCCGTCTCCGAAGAGACCGTCATTGGCCCAGTCTGTAGCGGCCGCTCCTACCCCGACCATCGCGATCCAGTATACCAGAAACATAACAAGCGCAAAGATCGGGAGACCGAGAATACGGTTGGTCACTATCCTGTCTATCTTGTCGGAAACGGAAAGAGAGCCTGCGCTCTTCTTTCTGTAGCAGGATTTGATCACCTCGGCAATATAGACATACCGCTCGTTGGTTATAATGCTTTCCGCGTCGTCATCAAGCTCCTTTTCCGCGGCCTGTATATCACTTTCGATATGCCTGAGCGTATCGGAGGGGATCTTCATCTTTTCAAGCACCTTGTCATCCCGCTCGAATATCTTGATCGCATACCACCTTTGCTGCTCCTCTGGCATATCATGTATGACAGCCTCTTCAATATGTGCTATCGCGTGCTCCACCGGACCCGAAAAGGTGTGAAGGGGCACCGTTTTTCCGCTTTCGGCAGCCCTTATCGCTTCCTCTGCCGCCTCCTCGGTCCCGTCGCCTTTAAGTGCCGATATATCAATGACCTTGCAGCCCAAATGCCTTGAGAGCTCCTCGATCTTTATTTCATCTCCGTTCTTTTTTACGATATCCATCATGTTGACGGCCACAACCACCGGTATCCCGAGCTCGGTAAGCTGGGTGGTGAGATAAAGATTTCTCTCAAGGTTTGTGCCGTCTACGATATTCAATATCGCGTCCGGCCTTTCGTTGATCAGATAGTTCCTCGCCACTACCTCCTCCAGAGTGTACGGAGAAAGTGAATAAATGCCGGGAAGATCGGTTATGATGACATCATCATGCTTCTTAAGCTTGCCTTCCTTTTTTTCGACCGTTACTCCCGGCCAGTTTCCCACAAACTGATTTGAACCCGTAAGGGCATTGAACAGCGTGGTCTTACCGCTGTTCGGATTTCCAGCCAATGCTATGCGTATGCTCATTCTTTTTCATCCCTTCCCTTTATTCTACTTCTATCATCTCTGCATCTGCCTTGCGCAGTGAAAGCTCGTAATTCCTTACCGTTATCTCTATCGGATCTCCGAGCGGCGCCACCTTCCTGACATAAACAGATACATTCTTTGTTATTCCCATATCCATTATCCTGCGTTTTACCGGTCCCTCCCCGTGGAGCTTAACTACCGTGACCGTTTCTCCGACCCTGACATCTCTAAGCGTTCTCACAAATCAATCCTCCATCCTTTTCTTATACCATTATCCTTCTTGCCAGCTCATCGCTGACCGCAACACGGCTTTCCCTGACCTTTACGATCAGATTGTCGCCGAGTGAATTAATAATGTTCACCTCACTCCCCACGTTAAAGCCCAGGTCCTTAAGATGCTGTCTGACCTCGGGATTTCCTCCTATCTTTTTGATTATCTGTGGCTTTCCCTGCTCCGCATAAGTAAGAGGCATCATTCCCCATCCTCCTTGATCGTTTTGTATCGGGTCGCTGCTGAAATTAGCCAGAACTAACCCATACATCAGTATAGTTAGACGACGCTAACTTGTCAATGCATTTTTTATTTTAAAACATTCGTTGTCTGAACTGTTCTTTTATGATACCTTATAATAAATGATCGTATTGATCTCGGGGATCTGCAACACCGGTTTTAACCGAAAGAAGGGAGTTAATAATGCCGTTACAGGAATCAGGCGAAATGTATCTTGAAACCATATATGTTCTGTCACTCACTTCGGATTCCGTTCGCGGGATAGATATCGGTGATCACCTTGGGTATTCCAAGCCCTCTGTAAGCCGGGCTCTCGGGCTTCTGAAGGAAAAGGGACTGGTGACCAAAACCGAAGAGGGCTATATCAGGCTCACAAATGACGGAGAAAGGATCGCAAAGCGTATATACGAGCGGCATACACTTTTAACAAAGCTTTTCATAAGCCTCGGAGTAGACGAAAAGACCGCTACGGATGACGCATGCCGCATCGAACACTATATCAGTGATAAAACCTTCAATGCCGTTAAAAACTGTATTGAAAAAAAGAACCCGTCCTTTTTGAGGCTGCCCTGACGGGCTGACCGGGCCGCTATCCTTTTGCACCGATCCGTTTCACCGCCGCGTACCCTCTGTTTATGACCTCTATGAGCAGATCATTTCCTTTTCACTCCTTGTCGGTTATCCGGAGACTTCCGTCATCATCCCAGAGGAAAACGATGGAACGCCCGTCTCCGACAAAGGCCTCTACCGCCACCTGATCGGCATAGCCTCCTTCGGGCATCTCCCCGTCCACAATGATACTTCCTGTTGCCTTTCCGGCACTTTCGGATTCCTCAGTGCTTACCTTAAGCTTCTCTCCTGTGTAGTATCTGGCGATCACATGATAACCCCCATAGTTGAGATAAGTCTTGGGGAAATCCTCCACTATGAGCTCCGCGTGAGGGTCTGTGGGGCTTCCCGTGGTCCATGCGGTAAAGGTCTCAAGAAGGCTTCCGTTTTTATTATCCGTAATTCCCACAAGCTGTTTATGACCGGCCGGAACCGTTACGTTATCCCATGCCGCCTCTGACCCGAGAGCAATCTGAAGAAGCTCCCCGGCTTTTTCCCGGGATTTTTCAGCCTCCTTTGCCCTTTCCTGCGCAGCCTTGAGCCCGCTCTCATATAAGGGGTTATACCCGGCAAGCGTCTGTACACTGCCCAGGTATTGCTTCGCTATCCTCTCCTCCTCCACACATGCTCCATACATATCAGTCATGAAGGTTATCTCCATGGACCTCTTTGCTGCCTCCAATTCCGTGACAGCATCCGCCTTCACATTTACTGTCCGGGCATACAGCATTGAAGCCGCAGTCAGAACGACCGCACAGGTTTTTAAAGCGTCGGTGAGCACAACCATGGACAGCCTTGTCAAACAGGCTGAAAACGGTCAGAAGGATATGACCGCCCTGCAGAACAGCATGAGGCAGGTCGCGATCTCCATGAAGGATATGAACGCGGTGGTGCTTGAGGTGGACGAGGCAGCTAATAAGATCAATTCCATCGTAGAGATGATCAACTCCATCTCCTCCCAGACAAATCTCCTCTCCCTCAACGCTTCCATCGAAGCCGCAAGAGCAGGCGAAGCAGGAAAGGGCTTTGCGGTAGTCGCAACCGAAATAGGAAATGAGAATATATTTGAAAACCTGGAGGTTACCGGCGGGACTCTGGCAGATATGATCAAAATGGTATCCGATGTAAACGAGATAGCAGCCTCGGTAGCTGCCATCTCACAGGAGCAGTCTGCCAGCACCATAGAGATAGCGGCTACCGTTGAAAATGTAGTTGATAATGCCGAAAAGGTGGCCTCTCAGACCGTCAGAAGTCTGCGGAGCTTTGAGGCCGTCTCCTCGAGCTCATCCTTATCGGTTATTTTCTTCCTGTCAGGATCCATGAGGAACACCCCGCCCCATTCATACTCGTCCTTATACTTGGGAACAAGATGCATGTGAAGATGATGTCCGGTATCTCCATACATACCGTAATTGACCTTATCAGGATGAAAGGCGTCATGGATCGCCTGCGCGGTCCTGACCACATCCTTAAGGAAAGCCTGCTGTTCCTCCTCTGAAAGCTCTATGAGCTCAGATACGTGATGCCTGCTTGCCACAATGCATCTTCCCGGGTGTGACTGCTCCTTAAAAAGGTATACTGTGCTTGAAGGAAGCTCGCATATCTCGTATCCGAATTTCTCCACCAGCTCTCCCTTCATGCAATAAGCACAATTCTGATCCATTTTGTTCCTCCCTTCAAATAATGAGTTGCCCGACAAAAGTCCTTCGGGCAACTCTTATAAATAATGTCAGCCTACCATACCGCGACCCGGTCCTCTGGCGCAAGATACATCCCGTCTCCCTCCGTGATCCCGTAGGTATCGTAGAACTCCTCAAACTGCTGCACTATCGCATTGACCCTCAGATACTCAAGAGCGTGGACATCTGCCGCAATAAGATAATCTACATACTCCTTAGTTGCGATGGTTTTCCATGTCCTTGCGTAGCTTCTGAAGAATTTGTCATAGTCAAAGCCATCTATCTGCGAAGCAAGCGCGAGCATACATTTGAGACCGGCCATATCCGCAATGGTCTCAGTCTGTACTAACGCTCCGTTATAGTTTTTCCCGGAGCCGTCAACGGTCATGCTGCCCATATAGCTTATAAGCCTGTCGGCACGCTTCTGGAAGGTATTGTAGTCCTCCTCTGTCCACCAGTCTGCCACATTCCCGTCTCCGTCAAACTGGGCACCTCTGGTATCAAAGGCGTGAGACAGCTCGTGACCTATCACGGTGCCTATACCCCCAAGCTTCTCCTCAATGGACATATCCGATCTGTAGAAATCGCCTCCGAGTATCCCCGCAATGATATATATCTCGTTAGTATTCGGATAATAGAAGGAATTGATCTGCGTTACATCCTCCGACATCCAGTAGGAATGATCCACCTCGGTATTTACAAGCGATGTCGAGTATTCATGGTTGAACCTGTCTATTTTATCAACGGCGGACAGCAGGGTTTCACCCTCTTTCCCGCTTAATATCACAATAGCGCTCTCATCCACCCATTTGTCCGGATAGACTGCCTTCACCCCAATCTTATCAAGCTTACCGACCGCCTTTTCCCTGGTCTCATCTGAAAGCCAGTCAACGTCTGAAAGCATCCTGCGGTAATAGTCCGTTGCGTCCCCGATGATGCTTTCTATTTCCTCCTTGATCTCCTCCGTCATATATTTTTCCGTAAACATACGGGATACTGAAGCCGAAAGCCGGGTCGCGGTAAAATTATAAGCAAGCTCCTCATCGGAGGATACCTCGGATATACCGTTCCTCTTCATGCTTATCTCCTGAGCCTTCCTGTAAGCCTCCTCATCGATCAGACCGATATAGCCGGTAACGATATCATCTATTATATACGCCTTGATCCCCTCAAGGCTTTCCTCAGTATACAGTTCATTCAGGCCCTTAAGCCACTCGGGCTCCGGGAGGTTTAAATACTGTGACTTAGCATATCCGGCCGTCTCAAGGATCTCCGTAAAGGGATAAGCGGGAGAAAGCTCTGACAGCTCTTCAAGGGTCACAGGATTATAGGTAAGCTCAATTGCTGAGGGCGAGTTCCATTCCTGAACGCTCATCTCAAAGGCAGCAAGCTTCGCTTCAAAGTCATATTTTGCCTGAAGGAGAGACTCGATCTCATCAGCATTATAGCCCGCCCGTCCCAGCATATATCGTGAGGTCTCATCCGCCGCTTCCTTCGTCCTTTTTCCGTTTTCGGTAAGAGCTTCATACTCCGCGGGATCCCCAAGGGTAAGCTCAGTTGCATGCATAAACACGCTGTATTTATCGGAATCCTTATTATCCAGATCGATCCCCGGCGACGACAGGCAGTTTCCATAGTACCAGCATTCCTCAGAGGACAGATAGCTGCTTAACTCATCCATGTCATTTATTGCCTCCACCGGCTCGATATGCTTTTTTATCTCCCCGATATTATCAAAGCTGTTTCTGGCATCCCAGTCAAGCCAGAGGTTATAAAGGTTACGGCATTTTTCCGCATCCTCACCCTCAAGGCTATCATCCGTCATCAAAGCCATAAGCTCGTCGCGCCTGACTGTACCCAGCTCGTCAAAGCTTCCTGCCCTTACATGCCCCGGCTCAAGCTCAGCCGCCTTCAGCCATTCAGCGTTTGCCGCTGCATAGAAATCATCCTTAATATCAGGAGCATACCCTAATTCCTTTACCGTTCCGATCAGCATGGAGTTGACCCACGGCTTTTCCGCTTCCATTCTAAGGGCCAGCTCGTCCTCTGCTTCCTGAGCAGCCTCAGATCCGTTAAGAGCCTCTTCATGACTGCCCTGCTCCTCTGCCGCCTGCAGCTGACGGATCGATTCCGCGTAGGCGTGAAGCGCCTCAAGCTGTGCCGGCTGACAGCCGCTTATTGCACCCGCAAGCATTACTGCCGTCAGAAGGAAAGCAATTTTTCTTTTGAAAGCAACTATTCTCATCCTCTTTTTTCTCCTTTTCTATGCACCGATCCGTTTGCAGACATTTGCGAAGCAAATATCGAATTGGTTCGTGTATATTTACAATGCGCCGTCGCTCTCTCTGTTTTCACTTTCAAGAAGGGCTGAAAGAAACGCAAGCATCAGCCCCTGGCCCCAGCCCTGTATCCAGTCGCGGCTGATACCCCTGTAACCCTCCGCATCCTTCATGACCGCAGTACCCGCGGAAACATTCAGTACCCTTCCGTCAGGACTGATATTTGAAAGCAGCCCTCTGACAGCTGCCTTAACATATTTAAGATGCAGGGGGTTCCCCTTTTCAAGCATGGCCGCGCTGATTCCGGCCGAAGCTGAGACCTCCTCGTAGGACAGCGGATCATCAAGGACGGTCCTGAACAGACCGTTTTCTGTCTGCAAAAGCTTAAGCCCCGACAACAGTTCATTCAATGAGCCCGCAATATCCATGTACTTCGGATAGAGATAGGCCTCAGGAAGCACCACTCCTGCCCTTGACATGGTATAGGCCGCCCATGCATTGGCACGGCCCCAGTGTATGCCTGACATATGATCCTTATGTATATTGTCATAGCCGTGATACCAAAGACCGGTGGAGGGCTCCTGCAGATAACGGATATGCCAGTAATACTGGTTCAGAGCATCATCGATAAGAGCCTGATCCTTTTGCCTTACTCCCACACGGAGCAAAAGATAGGCGGCCATAAAAAGAGTATCCGCCCAGCACTGCTCATTAAAATCCGAGCCTGCCGCTACCGTATGCTGCAGGACACCATCACCGAAGCGTACTGCCTCCTTTTCTATATGCTCGATCTTGGAAAGGAGCAGCTCAAGATATTTCTCTTCCCCATAGGTCTCATAAAGGGTAAGCAGCGGATGGCCCATGGAACAGGTATTGACCGTCCATTTTGCAGGCAGCCCGAGCTCTATGAGCTCGTCTGTCCTCTCCTTTACGGGTGCTAAGAGGCTCTCATCACCGGTGGCCTCGAAAGCCCTGCATATCCCGTAATATGCCACGCCGCAGGGCCAGTCCCAGGTCAGGTCCATCCGCATGGTCCTCTCCGTGATCTTCCTTATAAGCTCAAGGATCTCATTTCTGTCGTATTCGATCTTCATTTTTGTCCTCCAGTGTCAGGCACGAGCCGAGTTTACTCGAGCTCATATCTGACACGCCTTAAGCCTCATTTCTATAATGCCGTTACGCTGTAGAAGCCCTAAGCTTCACTTCTATAATGTCGTAACGCTGTAGCCCTCCTCCACCTCGGCGTTTTCTATGCTCACCGGGGCGTTTACGAAGGGAGCCATGCTGTCTTCTATGGTAAAGCTGCAGTCTTTAAAGGCTATCCTTCCGGTATTATGGACCGAGAGCACTCTCAGAGAGTCCTTTATCAGCCCCTCCCCTGCCGTCGGCCTTATATCATAGGTGTCCTTCGGATGCCCGGTCTTTTCGGAAAGAGTCACGCAGACCCTTTCAAAGAGAAGGCCGTCTATGTTCTTAAGCTCTTCATCGCCGTAGATGAAGATGCCGTTTTCTCCGTTGGTACGGATATTGCTGAAGGTCACGTTCCTTATGCAGCCGGGCTTCGTATCGTTTGTGCGCCTGACCGCCGTTACCGCAATGGGTTCCGCTGACCCCCACCAGTGCAGCTTTGAGAACATACGGGTATTGATGATAAGGTTTGAGAGGATCACGTTCTCGATGCAGCCCTTATCCCGAAGCTGCAGTGAGATACCCCTGTTGGTGCCGTCAATGGTACAGTTTTCAACTACAATGTTGCGGAACACATCCTCGCTTTCGCTCCCGAACTTTATGGCGGCGCTGGTGGATTTTAAGGTGCAGCCGCTTACGACTATGTTCTCGCAGGCGCCGTATTTTGCAAACTGAGCCGTGTTCTTAAATACTATACAGTCGTCGGCAGTCTCAATATTGCAGCCGATGATCCGCACATTCTTGCAGTGGTCGGGATCGATCCCGTCACAATTTGCAAGCCTTAGATTGTTCAGTATCCTCACTCCCTGTATGAGCACATCCTCACAGCCTATGAGATGTGTCGTCCAGAAGGCGGAGCCGCACAGGGTGACACCCTCTATGGTAAGGTGCTTTACCCCGACCATGTAGATGAGCGGGGCCCTCGGATAAAACTTTCCGTCAATGTGCCACTTTGTTACCGTTCCGTAAAAGATCTCTTCGTTTCCGTCTATCCTTCCGCGTCCGCTTATGGTCACGTTTTCCAGCTCATTCCCGTACAGGAAGAACATGGTTGGCGCACCGTCATAGTCGCAGGCTTCATAGGTCGGACGTGAAAGAGCCTTTACGCTGCCTGTGCTCTGACCGAAAAGATCAAGCTCCTCCATATCATCCACTGCCTTCAGCACAGCCCCCGCCTCAAGATAAAGCTCGATATTCGAGGCAAGCTCAAGGGCGCCGCTTCTGAAAACATGTCCGCCGGAAAAGACCACCCTTCCTCCGCCAGCCCTGCCGCAGTCGTTGATAGCTCTCTGAATGGCATCCCGGTCATTGGTCGCCCCGTCTCCCAGAGCACCGTACTTCATTACGTCTATTATCATATTCTGCCCCTTTCAGACCTTTAAATGATGTGGAAAGCTTCTCAGCCCTTAAGCCCTGAGGTGGAGATACCCTCGACAAGATACCTCTGCAGCGTGAAGAAAATGATCATAGCCGGCAGGATAGAAAGCGTTGCCATGGCAAACATCGCACCATAGTCGGAGGACGAGCTCGGATCCGCAAACATCTTCAGAGCTAAGGATGCCGGATACATCTCGGTAGAGTTTACATAGAGCAGAGGCCCGAGATAATCATCCCATCTCCACATGAAGGAGAAAATGAGCCCCGTGATCATGGCGGGCTTCACAAGGGGAAGGATTATCCTTGAAAAGATCGTGTAATAGGAGCACCCGTCGATCTTTGCCGCTTCATCAAGCTCTCTCGGTATTCCGTCAATGAAGTTCTTCATAAGATAAACGAAAAAGCCCTGTGTGGCAAACCAGTAGGGAATGATAAGCGGAAGGTAGGTATTTACCCAGCCAAGCTTCTGATACCATAAATACTGAGGGATCATAAGGACCTGAGCCGGCAGCATCATGGTCGCAAGCATGGCCGCAAAAAGAATGCCCCTTCCCGGGAAGCTGCAGCGTGAAAAGCCATACGCCACAACGGCCGATGAGATTATCGTACCTATAGTGGCCACGACCGAAATAAACATGGAATTCTTGAAGAATACCGCAAAGCTGGTCTTGGCAAAGCCCTTCCAGCCCGTAATATAGTTATCCGCCACAAAGGGATCGGGAATAAGCTGGGTGGCCGTAGTAAAAATAGTATTGGTATCCTTAAAGGAGCTCATGATCATCCACACCAGGGGGTATATCATAACAAGCCCGAAGCCCAGCACCAGGATGTGATAGATAATGGTTCCGACAGTCTTCTTTTTCTCCATCCTAGAACCCTCCTTCGTAGACCCAGAACCTCTTCGTCGCGAAAAGGATCCAGGTGATCAGTCCGATGATGGCAAGCATCACCCACGCAAGTGCCGCGCCGTACCCGGTATTTGCGAACTGGAAGGACTGCTGGTACATGTACACGGTATAGAACAGTGTCGAGTTCATAGGCTTGCCCTGTGTAATGATCTGGGACTGCGTGAAAGCAAGGAACCCGTTGATCATCTGCATCACAAGGTTAAAGAATATCGTAGAGGTCAGCAACGGCAGGGTGACCCTCCAGAACTGCTGCCACTTATTGGCCCCGTCTATCTCGGCGGCTTCATAGAGGCTTACAGGGATCTGCTTCAGGGATGAAAGAAAGATCAGCATCGATGACCCGAACTGCCATACCGCCAGGATGATAAGGGTCCAGATCGCGGTCCTTGTGTCTCCAAGCCATGAAACAGGCTCCTTCATACCAAGGAGCATAAATATTTTATTTATAACACCGTCAAGGGCGAACAGTCTCTTCCATAATATCGCAACGGCAACCGAACCGCCGATCATTGAGGGCAGGTAATACATGGCTCTGTATATACCGGTCATCTTTGTTGAACGGAACAGGATCAATGCTACTATAAGGGCAAAGATCAGCCTGAGAGGCACCGAGATGAACGCAAATTTAAAGGTGACCTTCAGCGATGTCCAGAATACCTCCTCATTGAACATCTTCTGATAATTTTTAAGGCCGGAAAAGACCGGCGGTGTCAGGATATTGTAATCACAGAACGAATAATACAATGAAATTCCCATCGGAACTATCATGAACAGCAGAAAGCCGATGATAAAGGGAAGGGTACAGATGATGCCTGCCGCCTTTTCCGTGTTCAGCTTCTGCTTAAGGGTCAGGTGTTTATTTCCCATGCTGCCTCCTAAATCTGTTTAAACTGTTTCCCGCTGTCCGAACATGCGCGGACCGCGCTTATCTTCCTGCAAAGCCGCAGCGCGATGACAGAGACCGCGGCATAACTGGTGTAAATTTATAAGGGAGATATGTGTGAAACAACACATATCTCCCTTGAAATATTCAGAGAATAAGCCTTACTTCTTGCTGGCCATGATCTCGTTGCCCTTGTCGAAGGTAGCCTGAGCGGCTTCCTCTGCGGTCATCGCGCCGGCAAGGATCTGATCTATGTACTGGTTGGCATAATCATAAACCTCGTTCGCACCATCAGGTATAGCGGGGCTTATGGGAGAGCTGTTGGGAGTAACGACCTCATTGATATACTTTGTAACGATCTGAGCCGTCTCGTCCTGTAACGGAGCAATGGCATCGGCTACAACGCTTGAAGCGGGAACGCCGCGCTCGCCGAGAAGGATCTCGTTTGCCTCAACAGAGTTGGTAAGGAAGTCTATAACCTTTACAGCCGCCTCTTCCTGAGCTCCTGCATTGCTGGAAACAGAGAAGAACTGGCTGGGCTTTAAGAACATGGAGGCCTTGGGATCCTTTGAAGGCCAGGTGGTTATACCTATCTCCATGTCGTCCGGAGCTGCCTCTGCCATCGCCGCCATCTGGTTTGACCAGAAGAAAGCGCACCATGCCTGAGTTGAAGGGCTTGAGAAATAAATAAGAGGGCTCTGCTCAACAGAGTTGTTCTGAAGCTCAGCGTGAATATCAGCGCCGATGATCCAGCCTTCCTCATAGCCGTCCTGGAATACCTTGAAATAATCTACCATCGGGGAAGGATCATCCATGTTCATCCTGCCCTCTTCCTTATTGAACAGAGCGGTCACGCCGTTTGCCCTTGCAAGGTAAGGAAGATAGTTATCCGCTGCCATGTAAGGAAGATCAGCCTTAACGCCGCTCTTTTCATATACCTGACGGCAGATATCCTCAAACTGCTCTACCGACATATAATCCGGAACCTCGATCCCCAGCTCGTCCATGAGGGTCTTGTTATAGAGAAGGCTCGGTGCGTTGACACCGGCAGTAATTGCGTAAACCTTTCCGTCTACGGAACCGGAATCCATAATGCCCTGTGAAATATTGGAGGCATCCAGAGCCCCGCTCTCGATATAAGGCGTAAGATCAGCTAAAAGACCGCTGCTCACATACTGCTCAAGATATGAGTAGTCCATCTGAAGGAGCGGAGGAAGGCTGTTTCCGGCAGCAGCCGTTGAAAGCTTCGACCAGTAGTCGTCCCATGCCGCAGGCTGTGCGTCAAAGGTGACGCCGGGATTCTGCTCTGAATAAAGGTCAAGAGCGGCCGTCGTCCTCTCGTTACGTGTCTGGTTTCCCCACCAGGTGAACACCAGTGTGTCTCCTCCCTCTGCGGCAGCGGGGGCAGCGGCATCCGATGATGCCTCGGCACCTTCCGCGGGTGCAGCGGCGCCTCCGGCAGCAGGGGCAGCAGTTCCGCCGCAGCCGGCAAGCACGCCTGCTGTCATTACTGCGCAGAGCAATGAAGCCAAAATTCTCTTTTTCATCAATTTTTCCCTCCTTAAGATCTTTTTATGTTGTGCATTTGGCACGTATTGGCATAATTATAATAGATAAATGTATAAAAATCCACCAAAATTCTGATTTTTTTTTGGAAACATTATACATATCCGCGGGCGCCTTACTATATGGGACTCTCCGTCATCCTTTTTGCGTCCAGCTTAAGCTCCTCAAAGGTAAAATCCGAAAGCAGATATTCATCCTCCTTGGGTGTGATAAAATATGCACTCATGCAGCTGACCTCGCAGCGCCGCATCGCAATATGCTCAGCCTTTGATACCGGAGGCTTCTCCATGCCCTTAAGATCATAAAACTGTGTCCATGGATTAACATTTATAAATGTATTGACCGTTCCCTTTATATCCTCAACCGTCACGTACTCGTAGTGCTGGGGTGTATCGGGACGCATCTTAAGCCACAGAAGATTATAGCCCGAGTCCACCCTTATCCTTCTTAACAGTATGTTCCTGTCGTGTATGGACTCGGAGCCCAGCACCAGACAGCCGTGGCAGAAGCCGTATACACAGTCCTCTATGATTATCCTTTCATTTGCTCCGTTTACGGAAAGCCTGTCGGCGTCAGGCCCCTTTCCGCCCTTTAAGGCTACCGCGTCGTCATTGACATGCATGTAGCACCCCTTTATCAGAACATCGCTGCAGGCATCAATGTCTATAGCATCGGTGCTGGGAGCCTTTACCGGCTCCCTGGGCGAGAAAAATGAGCAGTCAAGATATTTGACGTGATCGCTCTTATAGATATGAGTAGTCCAGAACTGTGAGTTCTGGAAATGTATATCGCAAAAGGTCACATTTTTGCAGTTTGAGATGTATACAAGCCTTGCCCGCTGCTCGTCCTTGTTAAGACAGTCAGGCTTCCATTTTCTCCGAAGCCACAGGCTCTCCCAGGAACGCAGTCCGTTTCCGTCTATACTGCCCTTTCCGCAGATCGTAAAGCCGTCAAGTCCGTCGGCATTTATAAGCCCCGGGAAATATTTGCAGCTCTCTCCCTCGATCCTTGTCTCCATAACGGGATAGTCGGCAATATTATCGCTTCCCTTTAAAACACCGCCCTCCTCAACACAGAGATGGACCCCCTGCCTGAACCATACCGGACCCGTAAGATAGGTGCCCGCCGGGATGACTATAACGCCTCCTCCCTCTTCAAAGGCCCTGTCTATAAGGGCCTGAAGCTCCTGCGTATGAAGCCTTCCGTCATCCCTAAGCCCGTAATCCGAAGCTCTGTACCGCTTTCCAAGCCTGTCCGGTGAGGGCTTTTGTGTATCATAAAACCACTCGTCGATCCTTGTCCCGTCCGGGAAATATTCCTGAGCCATTTTCTCTCCTTTCGTGAACTGTTGCGATCGTTTCCTTTGTTTTGTGTCCTACATGAGATCCCGGTTATCTACATCGTCCATATCATCAAAGTCCTGGTTTTCGCCCACCATTCCCCAGATAAAGGTATATGCCTGTGATCCGGCGCCCGAATGGATCGACCAGCTCGGGCTTATAACAGCCTGTTCGTTACGCATGACAATATGCCGGGTCTCCTGAGGCTCTCCGCAGAAATGCATTACAAAGGCATCCTCAGGGATATCGAAATAAAGGTAGACCTCCATCCTTCTGTCGTGGGTATGGCAGGGCATCGTATTCCAGACACTTCCGGGCTTAAGCTCCGTCATCCCCATCTCAAGCTGGCAGGTCTCCACCTGACCGGGCAGGATATACTTGTTTATTACCCTGTGATTCGAGCCCTCAAGGGAGCCTAACTCCTTTTTGTTCTCCTCCTTTATAATGACCACGTCCTCGGAGGGCTCCCCCTCCCTTTTGATAAGGACCGTAGGATATGTCTTATGAGCCGGGGCGCTGTTTATGTAGAATTTCGCAGGCTTTTCGGGATCGGCGGAGGAAAAGCATATGTCCCTCTTTCCCATTCCAATGTACATTCCCTGCTTGTAATCCACCTCGTATACCCTTCCGTCAACGGAAATACAGCCCTTTCCTCCAATGTTGATGACCCCCATTTCCCTTCTTTCAAGGAAATAGTCCGCTCTGAGCTCCTCTCCCGCGGTCAGCTTAAGCTCCTCCTTTACCGGTACGGCAGAGCCGGTTATGATACGGTCGATATGACTGTATACCAGCTTGATCTCGTCCTTCCTGAACAGATCGTCGATCAGAAACTCCTTTCTTAACCTCCCGGTATCATAGTGCTTTTCGTCCACAGGTGAACATGCTGTTCTTACTTCCATTTTTTTCTCCTTTCCATGCTGAACCGCAGCAGATCATTTTTTGAAGGCCTTTTCGACAAACTCCCTTGCCCTGAGAGCATTATCCGGCCTTGTATCCTCAAGTGTACACTGGACGAAGGGCTTACAGCGTCTTATCTCGGACATCAAAAGCTCATAGTCAAGCTCTCCCTCCCCCGAAGCGACGGAAACAAGCTCTCCGTTTTGTATCTTAAAGTCCTTCAGATGAATAACATCTATAGCAGGTCCCAGAAGCTCGAAGGAATCCCTGATTATCCTGTCCTGATCACCCGCATTTTCCACACAGAGCAGATTCACCGGATCAAAGATTATCCTTAAATTAGGCGATCCGATCTCGTCAAGCACTCTCCGCGCCCTCTCCGGCGAGCATACAATATGCCGCCATACCGGCTCGACAGCTATGAAGGCCCCAAGCTTTTCTGCCGCCTCCACTACCGGACGGAGGCGCTCCGTAAACAGGGAAAGAGCCTTCTCACTGTGATTTTCGGGCTCGTACCGGTACTCAGGATTCACGGCGCCTGTCTCGGTACCGACGACCCCCGCTCCCAGCCATCTTGAGAACCTGAGATGGGCAATATACTTATCAAGACTTTTTTTGTACCTTTCCTCATCAGGGTCGCAAAGGTTCAGATAATTCCCAAGCACCGCTATATCAAGCCCCTGAGCCTCGCACTGCCTCTTCAGATACATGGCAAGACCGGGTGTCAGAGCCTGAGGCTTCGGATCAAAGTCCGGTATGGACTTCGAAAGAGCCACATGAATACAGGTAAAGCCCTGCTCCCTTACCTTAATGACCATTTCCTCAAAGCTTTCCGCAGCCGTATCGTGTGCCCTTATTCCTATCTGCATTTGCCTCCTCCTTTCCGCACCTCTCCATCAGATCTTCAAATGTTATGTCAACCTTCCTCAGAAGCTCCTCTGCTTCCTCATCTGTAAGTATCCTTACCCAGTCATTCCTTCCGCTTATATCCGCACCGCTTCCGTCCGGGCACAGTGAGCCGTACTCGGCAAAAAAAGTCCCGGGATCGCCGGCCTCCTCGCTTTCCCAGCCCGAAAAGCCTTTCCTGCTAAGGCCCTGATCGAGCCTGCAATTTATGTAAACCGCCTTAGCCTCGGGCCTCCATGGACGCCCCAGATATATTCCCGATTTATGTAAACCATCCCGGCAGGTGACCGCACAGTCTCTGAATACAAGCCCCAGCTTCCCCTTTCCCTCACAGGGAGCGGCCACGTACGCAGGTGATCCGTTTATGATAATCCTGCACCCGTCAAAGAACGCATCCGCGCCTCCGAAGATAAAGTCGATATCGCCCTCTATGGTGCAGTCCCTGTAATACTGTCTCGTACCGGTCCGCGGCAGGAAGCAGCGCGGTCCGAAGAAGCCCCTCTTTTCCCTCTCCTTTTCAGGCAGCGGTGACATAAACAGCGTATCCTGGTGAGCCCTGAGCGTCACGTTAAAGGCCCTCAATACCTTAGCATCGGCATACAGGGCTATGGCCTGCCCCGCTCTTTCCCCGGGTCCCGCCGTGTTTTCTATGGTAAGGCTTCTTAAGGAAACATTTTCCCCTCCCGCAAACACCGTATAGGTCCTAAAGGTCCCCCTTTTTTCCCCGTCGGGTAAGAGCTCATACGCACCATCTCCCCAGGTGATCACCGTTCTGCCCTCTCCCTCGCCCTCAAGGCATATATCCTTTTTTTCAAAGAAAAGCTTCTCCCTGTAGATACCCTCTTCTATAAATATGTGGGCAGACTCCCGGTAGGGCACAGCCTGAAGCGCTTCCATTACAGTAGTATAATCGCCGTTTTTTCCGACACGAAGCTCAAGCATCCTTCACCTCCAGACTGTCGACTGAAAGGACATCCGGACGTATATCCGAAATGCCTTTAAGCTCAACATTTTCAAGGCTTACCCTTTTGGCGTTGCGTATGAATATCCCCTTTCCCTTCATTGGACTGAGACCGTCCATCATGGCGGGCACCTCCTCCATACAGCACTCGGGTTCCTTATAGGAGGCGTTTATATCCGAAAGAGATATCTCCCCGATCTTTTCTTCAGGCAGTCCATAGGCACACAGAAAGCATACCGATACCTCCTTACAGACAATGTCCGAAGCCCTTATCCCTTCGATCCGCGGAGTCATATCGTCAACTGGAAGTGTCTCCCTGCTCTGGACATAGTCGCTGTGGCCGTCGGGATCGCAGAAGTAAAACATGTTGACCACAAAGGGCATCTTTACATCCTTCATGAGGATATGCTCAAATACTATATCGTCAATAACGGCTCTCCTGCCTCTTCCCCGTCTTGTTTTGATCCTCATGCCCCTGTCCGTCCCGTTAAAGACGCATCCTGATACATGTACCCTGTATATACCGCCCGCGCACTCACTGCCTATGGTTACGCTGCCGTGGCCTGACTGAAGCAGACAGTTCCTTACGATAATATCCTCGCACGGCTTATGGTGCTTAAGCGCCATATAGTATTTCCCGGATTTTATCGCTATACAGTCGTCCCCCACAGAAATGTCCGCACCGAGTATTTCAACCGACCTGCAGCTTTCCGGATCTATTCCGTCGGTATTGGGAGCATCAGAAGGATTTCTGATCTTAAGGCTGTAAAGCCTGAGCTCATCCGAATAATACGGGTGGATGGTCCAGGAAGGAGAGTTTCGTACCGTGATCCCCTGCAGCAGGATATTACGGCAGCGGCAGAGAAAAACGGTCCTCGGTCTCCACGCGCCTCTTCTAAGCTTCTCATCCTTCCACCAGTCTCCCCTGTCGCCTCCTCCGTCGACCGTGCCCTCTCCGAAAATATTGACATTTTCCGCCTCTATCCCGGTTATCAGTGAAGCATAGGTGTCAAGAGGATTGCCCTCCCAGGAGCCAAGATTGTACTCGCCGTCCTCATCAGTGCAAAGTGTCATCCCGGGAAGCACCGGGTATAAGCTCCTGCTGCCGCAGGCAAAAAGGACCGCTCCCCTGTCAAGCCAGAGGTTTATATTGCTCTTTAAGAAGACCGGCCCCGTAAGATACGTCCCGCCCGGAAAATAAACCGTTCCTCCGGGCGGACATGAAAGGACAGCCGACTGGATAAAGGAGGTATCGTTACATATCCCGTCCCCCTTTGCCCCGAAGTCCCTTACATTGAGCAGTACGGTCTCCTTTGCCGTTTTTATCCGCTCTCCGGAATGCGAAATATCCCTGCCTATCTCCTCTTCATCACCGGCCACAGCAAGGAGCCTGTATTCTCTGTCAGGCTCCAGCCCGAAAATACTGTATACATTCGGGATATCATCCTTTATCATCACTCCGTCAAGATACAGCTTCACGGGTACCATACAGCTGTATTTAGCTTCATTTTCAAGCTCGATGGTAACGCTTCTTGCAGTGATCGCACGCACCTCAAAATTCATCTGAGTCCTCCCGGAGCCAAACTATACTATGGTAATCGTAATAAATTCGTTTCCTGTAATTACGGGTATATACCGGGCTGTCTGCCCCGGCCCATACCGAAAAAAATCATATCATAAAAATCAGCTCTTTAGAAGCTTTACCTTTGCCTGAACTATATCTCCCTTGCAACTGATTTCGCCCTGATTTTAGCATATCTCCTGAAGATACGCAAAATAAACCATATGCATTCTCTGGTGTATGCACAGTTTCATTTATATATCACATTGGTGTATGCGCGGATAACAAATAAATCGCTCCCGTCTGTTTTTTTTATGACATTTTTTCGTGCGGAACGTATAATATATCAGAGCGTGCGATACCTATTCTTTTATCAGACGGCTCATAATAATTGACAGAAAGGACAGATATTTATGAAAAAAATATTTAAAGAACTGGCGGCGGCACAGATCATGGCTCTGCTCATAACAGGCTGTGCTTCGGCCGTACCGGCTCCGGTGGAAACGGCCCCGAAGGACGGTGAGCAGCAGGTTACCGAAGCGGCGACGGAGGCTGAAACGGCGGAGGCGGCCGTTAATGAAGCGGAGGCAGAGACAGAGGCGGCAGCCGAAGCTTCTGCCGATGCTCCCGAAAATGAGGCATTACCCTATGACGATCCGAAAAGCCTTCCTGAATATACCTATACAGGCACCGAAGAATATCTTGACGTCATAAGCAAATATATGATCGATCAGGACGCGGAGCTTTTCGGGGAGGAAAGAGCGGATGTATACATCCCCTGCTCACTTATTGCAGAGACGGATGATACAGATCCTGAGAACATCCTTGTATACGGCGTCTTCAATATTGATGGCTATGACCTTCTGAACACCACGCTTGCGGCGGTAAACGGCGCACAGAACTACGGTATCTTCCACCTTAAGAAAAATGGTGATTCCGCAGAGGTCATAAGTGCCGAGCTTCCCCTTACCGAAGAGGAAAGCATCGACCTGTTTGCTCCCATCCCGGGTCTGTATGAAAGAGTGGTTGAGCTTGAAAACAGCCAGGGTAATGCTGCCCGGGCGGAGGCCATAGCCTCGTATATCAATACCAACGGACTGAACATCACACAATGGCAGGATCACGGAAAGGCTCCCGAGCCTGTGTTAAACGCCCCTGATACGCCGGAGGCCGCCAATTTCTACACCTTTAAGAGCGATCTCGGATATCAGATAACCTATGACCTGAGAGAGTACTCCCATATGTTTACCGGGGATGAAGATATTTACGGAAGGATCGAGCCCGACGATGTATGGACAGGAACGCTTATGTCAGTCGAAAAAACAGACGGGGATGATACGGATGCCGCCATAGCTTCCGCACTCTCAGATACCGGCGCGGAGGGGCTTACCGGCACCGATGCTGTCATAGGCGACGGTATCTCATGCAAAAGGGCCGCATACGACGAGAAGCTTTCTGACGGGCGTATCTTCAGATATATATGCTACGCCGTTCCCGCAGGCGGGAGCGTGATCACCGTGGTCATCGAGACTACGGTTGAAAAAGGCATATCCGAGCTTTCGGCAGAGGAGCTTGAGAAGACCTTTGAGGCGACACTTCAGACCTTTACGCTTCTGTAAGGAAGGCTTTGTTTGATCCATATCCCAAGAGAACGGAGCCGGCAGATCAAATAACCCGCAGCAAGCTGCGGGTTATTTGACATTTGCGGCATTTCCCGGATGGACAGGCAGGCTTGTCCGCCCGGCTCATTGCCCACGGAAATAAATATCTTAATGCTGTCCTCAGTTTTTTCTCCTGTCCTTCCCCTCCCTGCGGTAGTAGTCACTCTTCTGCATATACATACGCTTTTCCGCTTCTCTCCGCATATCCTCAAGGGTCATTGACGGATCCTCGTCAGAGGCCGCATAGCCCATGGCGACAGAAAGGACCTCGCAGGCTTTTCCTCTCCAGGCCTCAAAGCTTTCGTAAAGCTTTCCCGCTATCCTGTCCCTCTCATCACCTTCACAGCTGATAACAGCCGCAAATTCATCTCCTCCCGTCCTGAAAATACTTCCGTTCCTTCCGAAGACATTTTTCATACAGTCGGCCAGGCCGACTATCAGCTCATCTCCTGCTTCATGCCCGAGTGTATCGTTCACGGTTTTCAGTTCGTTAAGATCAAAGGAGAAAAATACGGTACTCCCCTCCGGTCTTCCTCCGATATGGCTGTCCATATATTCATCAAAGGTACGTCTGTTATTAAGATCCGTCATGCTGTCGATGTGTGCCATGCTGTAAAGGATGCTCTTTTTCTTTTCCTCGGCGATGACCTCGTCTATGTTTCTGAAGCCGCACACGAATCTGGTCACCCCTAAGTCATCCGTTACTCTTGAATAGACAAGCTGTATGTAATTTTTCTCTCCCTCCTCATTGACGCGCCAGTAATTTACATGGTACAGCGAATCGTCCCTGGCATTTCGCAGCAGAGAGTCGATTGCCGTCTCCGAATACATCCTCTCCCTGTCTCCCGGCACCACGTATTTCTCAATATAGTTTTCAAGCAGCACCTCATAGTTTCCGGAATTGATACTGTTCATCATGGCGGAGGATCTGGTGTCCCCCATATTATTGCGTATGAGCTTTGCATTATGGAGCGCGGCATCCACCAGCCATACAGTTTCATATTCAGAGGACAGACCCGCAAGAAGCGTCATCTGCGTTTCCCTCTCCTCTTCTCTCTCAATCCTTTCACGCACCTGCCTGTCAAAATGCTCAAAGCCGTACACCAGCTTTTTCCCGTCGTCAAGGAGGATGATCTTGAGCCTGTAATAAACGATCCTTCCGTCACGGATCGTCCTGAAGGTATGAAACAGCGGGTTGGTCTCCCTGAGCCTTGACATCACATAGTCATAGTCGCCAAAGCGCAGTACGGAGGCTGCGTCCTCCCTGAACACAAGGGTTCTGACATAAGCGTCAAAAACGTTTCTGAGTACCGGCTCCCCCTGCAATTCATCACTTACCCGGCGACCGAACCTGTTTAAACGGACGGCATGAACGCTCAGATCGGAGGTATCTACATATATGACCGAGGTATAGCTTCTGGCTATCGCGTCATCTATCTCGACGCGGAGCCTGTCACGCTCCTCTATCTCCTTCTCCTCGTCCTTAAACAGATTCCTCCTTACCTTGTCGGACACCTCGTCATAAAGAAGGATGCTGTAGCGCCTGCCATCCGCGGTATACTCATGAATACCTGTACAATGGACGGTTATAAGCTTCCGCTCCGGGCCCACGTATTCATGAAACACCACATCATAGGGCGCCCCCTCATATGAAAAAGCCCTGACAGCCTTAATCATCTCTTCCTTCTCAACGATATTTACAAAGGGATCCGGCCCGTTGAGCCTCTTAAGCATCTCTCCCCTGGTCGACCTGTACATCCTGCAGATGCCGTCAGATACCACATGAACACGGAACCTGCCGTTCTCCACATAGCATATTCCCATCGGTATCAGGCTTCTCTCATACAGCTCATATATCTCTCTGGTAAATATCCTTGTATTATCTTCCATAATTTCACCTCACATACCGCATGGGAAGATGTCGGGATCAAAAGTCACATGGCACTTTTGACCCTGATGTCATCATCATGGGAAACGCCCGACCGGCATCCATCAAAGGTCATAATATTCGGCAAACTCCGCGGGATGCGGAAGCACGGATATCCTGTTTCCCGCTTTACGATATCTTTCAATGAGCTGTCCTATAAGCCTTTCGGGAAATACTCCGCCGGCAGTCAGGTAATCATGGTCCTCAGATAAAGCATCCAGCGCTTCGTCAAGGTTTTTGGGAAGCCCGGAAAGCTTTTTCTTCTCCTCCTCGGGCAGCTCATAGAGATTGCAGTCATACGGACCCCAGCCCTGTGCGTGGGGATCTGTCCCGGTCCTTATTCCGTCAAGGCCCGCCATAAGGATAGCGGCATACGCATAATATGGGTTGCAGGTCGCATCCGGATTACGCAGCTCAAACCTTTTGGTCTCCGGAGTTTTGGCATAAGCGGGGATCCTTATAACCGCGCTCCTGTTGGACATCGCGTAGCCTATGGTAACAGGGGCCTCAAAGCCGGGAATGAGTCTTTTATATGAATTCGTGGAGGGATTGGTTATGGCGCATAAGGAACGGGCGTGCTTAAGCAGCCCTCCCATAAACCGGTGGGCAGTCTCGCTCAGCTGCGCATATCCCTTTTCATCATAAAATACCGGTTTCCCGTCCTTAAACAGCAGCATATGCACATGCATTCCGCTCCCTGCCTCTCCCGCAAGAGGCTTGGGCATGAAGGTGGCGCTTAAGCCGCTCTTTACGGCTTCATTTTTTATGATATATTTGGCGTTCAGGGTGTCGTCCGCAAGCTTCAGCATATCCCCGAGCTCGACCTCTATCTCCATCTGTCCGCTGCCGCCCACCTCGGGATGATGGTACTTTACCGCTATCCCCCACTCTTCCATTGCAAGGCACATGCGGCTCCTTAAATCGTTCCTTATATCCGTCGGAAGGCTGTTATGATATCCCGCACCGGGAGCGACCTGATAACCGTTGTTGTTATTCTCATACCCCGATGCGTAGCCTGCCTGAGGCGTGAATATCTCGGTATACATATTGTAATAATCGGTATTGTAGCTCACGCTGTCAAAAACGTAGAATTCGTACTCGGGGCCGATCACCATCCTGTCGGCAACGCCCTGCTCCTTCATATATTCAAGAGCTCTTATGGCGACATTACGCGGATACTGGTCAAAGGGCCTGTTGGCCGGAAGGTCTATCACCCTTACGTCCCCTATCATCGATATGGTCGGTACCTCACAATAACGGTCTATGACCGCGGAATCAAGGACAGGAATGAAAACCATATCACTGTTCTCGACCGGAGCATATCCGTAATTGGAGCCGTCAAAGCCTATTCCGTGCTCCATCGTACCCTCATTGAGCCTTTCTGCGGGAATGCTTAGATGACGCCACCTGCCGTCAATATCCGTAAGCTTGAAATCCACCATACGGATCCCCTCTTCCCTTATCATCCTCTGAACATCCTCTAATGTCCTTGCCATAAATTCCTCCTTCAGTGTTTATTATTCCGTATTCACAGTATTCACAGCACTCTCAGATGCTGTGAAGGCTTCCCTGTTATTCAAACGGGAAGACGATACCGAACTGCTTCCGTACAGCATCCATCTGGCGCATGATCTCAAGAGTCTCGCTGTGAGGCATTTCGCTGCACTCGATCCTTCCCTCCTCAATAGCCCTTTTGCAGGCCAGGACCTCATACTCATAACCCGTGATCTGCTTCGGGACCGTGATCTCCTTCTTTATCGCGTACTGTGTCCTGTCCGGAGCATAGACCGTGATCTTTTCGGGATTGTTTATGTTCTGCACGCTGATAAAGCCCTCCCGTCCGCAGATGAGCCCCCGTCTGTCGGTGAGTGCATACATAGTGGTGAACATGCTGGCCATTTTGCCGTTTTCGTACTCAAGCATCACGGTGTCCTGCCCGTCCACACCGGTATCCGTGGGGACCATGGAGGCCTCGATACGTTTTATATCATTTCCCATTACCATACTGGAAAAGTTCAGGGTATAGACCGTCAGGTCCAGAAGACAGCCTCCCGCAAGCTCCGGCCTTACCATCCGCTCGTTCATATCTATGCGGTATCCGAGGTTTGAGGCAACCGTCATCACCTCTCCGATGTCGCCGGCTTCGATGATATCGTTTATAAGCTTCCTCGACGGCATGTAGCGTGTCCAGATCGCTTCCGTAAGAAGCAGTTTCTTTTCTTCCGCAAGCTCAAGCATTTCTCTTGCCTGCTGCTCATTTGCGGCAAAAGCCTTCTCACACAGTACGTGCTTTCCGGCCTCAAGGGCCTTTATCGTCCATTCATGGTGATGTGAATGCGGAACCGCAATATACACAAGCTCCACATCGGCGTCTGAAAGCATTTCCTCATAAGAGCCATAGGCCTTCTCAAAGCTCCATTTATCCGCAAATGCCCGTGCCTTATCAAGGCTCCTTGATGCGATCGCATAGCTCTCGACTCCCTCCATCGGAAGGATAGTTTCCGCCATTGTGGCGGCAATACCGCCAGCGCCGAGAATAGCCATTTTCATGTTAAGATACCTCCTCTCAGATCTCCGATAATAATTTTAACATAACGGGTGCTTTTGTACAACTTTTCTTTTCTGCGCTTACACCAATGACTGCAAGGGCATCATTTTATCCGCTCCATAATGGTGACGTTCATGCATCTGGGTTCATGGGCCAGATCGTACAGATCTCTTCCGACCAGAACGTAGGGGCGCAGCACCATTCCGGGTACATTCTTAAGCACTACTCCCTTCTGCCCGGTCGACAAAAGGACACCTGAGCCTACCGGATACGGCACTATAAAGCGGAACATCGCCCGCATGCAGTCCACCGAATAGAGGTTGCAGCCCTGAAGGTATTCCAGAGCATCCTTCTGATCCATAGGCTCTTTGTTGTATACCTGGATGTTTATCAGATTATCAAAGGCCGATGCCAGGGAAACGATCTGCGCGGGAAGCGTGATCTTTCCTATATCCAGGCCGTTGGGATAACCGGTCCCGTCCGCCTTCTCGTGATGCTGCCACACCGCGTAGGAGGTGTTTACGGGATATCTTAACGCCTGCAGAACCCGGAACATCTTCTCCGGATGCTGCTTAAGGAGCGTTTTTTCCTCCTCCGAAAGCTCCTCCCTGTTATAAAGCTCCGGCCCGAAATACACCTTGCCGTAATCATGGTATATCGCACCGACGCCTATCTCCCCTGCCTCCTCCCTGGAAAGCCCGAGATTAAAGGCTATGCCGATGGAAACGATGCAGGTGTTCAGGGAATGATGGAATATCCAGTTATGTGAGGTACGAACATAATCCTCTACCTCATAAAGAAATTCGCCATTGTGATATAAGGAGGATATCTTGTCCGTCAGTTCGGATACCGACGCTTCGATATCGTTTCTCCTCCTTTGAAATTCGATATTCATCGGATCATAAAAGGCCTCGGCCGAGGAAAAGAGGGCCTGAAGCTTACGGATGACCGCGATCTCCTCCATATCATCAAGCAGAGGCTCCGCAAGGGGAACATCCTCACGGCGGAATTCCTCATTATGCTCTACATAGCAGCCCTTATAGCCAAGCTCCGATATTGTCTGGATGCTTTTGATGGTAAGGACATTGCCCGCCTTAAGCAGGAGCTGAAGACGGTCATTATAAACCGTCTTTGCCAGCCTGTCCCCCGGCTTCAGATTCTTGATCTTTACAAATTCTATCATGGGAAATCCGTTTCTCTCCTCATCAGCTGTTGATTTTATCGAACATATGTTCTATAATAGGTAAAGCTGCCATATGACTTTATACCCCGACCTCATTCTACAATAAAATGGCTGAAAATGACAAGCATGACCCTAAAATGACATACCGGTATATCTGCATAGATCTTAAGAGCTACTACGCCTCCGTTGAGTGTGTTCAAAGAAACCTTGATCCTCTTACCGCAAACCTTCTTGTGGCTGATGAATCCAGGTCCGAACAGACCATCTGCCTCGCGGTCTCGCCCTCCCTAAAGGCTATCGGCGTTCCGTCAAGGCCCAGGCTCTTTGAGGCCAGGCAGGCGATAAGAAGGTACGAGGCGGCTCACCATACCCGGATACATTATATAACGGCAATGCCCCGCATGTCGGAATATATCCGGATATCCGCCCTTATCTATTCAATATACCTTAAATATATAGCACCTGAGGATATCCATGTATACTCCATAGACGAGTGCTTCATAGACTGCGGAAGCTACCTCCATCTCTACCGGGAAAGGGCCGGGCAGTCCCATGTAACGCCTGCCCGTCTGCTCGCACTGACCATGATCAGTGATGTCCTTAAAACTACAGGCATCACGGCGACCGCCGGGATAGGCACCAATCTGTATCTTGCAAAGGTCGCGATGGATATAGTGGCAAAGAAGTCCCCTCCGGATAAATACGGGGTCCGCGTGGCTGAGCTTGACGAGGTATCCTACAGATACGCTCTCTGGGAGCACAGGCCTCTTACCGATTTCTGGCACATAGGTCCCGGAAGGGCAAGGAGGCTTGCCGGGGCCGCTATCCTTACCATGGGTGATATCGCGGAAAGGTCACAGTGGGACGAGGAATATTTCTACAGGACCTTCGGCGTTGACGGCGAGATCATCATAGACCATGCCTGGGGCATAGAGCCCGTCACCATGACCGACATTAAAAATTATCATTCCGCCGCCCACAGCCTTTCAAGCGGTCAGGTCCTCCCCCGGCCCTACTCCTACGACGAGGCCCGGCTGGTCTTTAAGGAAATGACTGAGGGACTGTGCCTTGACATGGTGCTTAAGGGCCTTACCGCCCGCACCTTTTCCTGGTGGGTATCCTATGACTACAGGAGCCTTGAGCTGGTCCCGGATTATTCCGGCATTCTCTCCATCGATTTCTACGGCAGGGTCCATCCGAAGCACAGCAACGGGATCGTAAGGCTCAGCACGGCCACAAATTCGGCCCGCCTTATAACGGCCCCTCTGCTCTCCTCCTTCGAGCTTAAAACGGATCACCGGCTGCTGTTTCGCAGGCTCGGTGTCTGCGCCGACAATATCACAGCAGATAACGGAATGTCCCAGCTTGATCTCTTCACCGATTACGATGCGCTTGATAAGGAACAGAGGATACACCGCGCAATGCTTATGATCCGGCAGAGATACGGCGCAAACGCCCTGTTTCGGGCTTCAAATCTTCTTAAGGCCTCTACCGTCCTTGAAAGGAACCTTCAGATAGGCGGTCACAGGGCCTGATAAGGAAATGATATTTACGCATGGAAAATACAGAACACCCGGCAATACCGGAAAATTTCAGATACAAAAAGGTCTTTGAGAAGGGAAGGCCCGTTCACGATCCGGATGATCCCTTCCGAATCCGGCATCCCAAAATGGATCTGTCCAAAAGGGCCAGGATATTTGCGCCCTTTGATGCCCTCAGGGGCTTTGATGCCGCACTTGACTCACAAAACCCGCTTCATTTATAATCTACAGGCAGTACTGTTACCTTTGATCCCTTCACCTCTCATGATAAGGAGTCCCTTATGAGTGACGATTATGATTACGACTGGAATTATCCCGAAAAGAGCACCGAAAGCACGGTGACCTCTGCAAAAAAACCCGGCAGCGCCGGGGGCTCTGCAAAAAGGCCCGCTTCGGCCGGAAGGAATCCGGACAGGAATGAATCAGCGGAAAGGGAAAAGGATACGTCCGTGGCGGTAGCCTGCCTTATTTTCGGTATAATGGGGCTGCTCACCTCGTGGCTCGTCATAGGCCTTGGCCTTGGCATTGCCGCCCTGGTCCTTGCAGTCATAGTCATAAAAAACAGCTACTACGGAAGAGGCTACGCCATCGTCGGGCTTATAACCTCCGTGCTTTCTCTGCTTGCCGGCATCATCCTGCCGATCGTTATCCTTACGTCAGCCAGAAACGCGCTAAACGGTCTGCAAACGACACTGATCGATACTCTCACGCAGAGCGTGATAAACTCCGCAGGCGACTATCTTCCCGAATATATCCGGGAAACCGGACAGGATTATATAAAGCAGTATATAGATGAGCTCGGCAGGGACTACCTTCAGGATTATATGAACGGCCTCAGTACACAGCAGCCCTGAAAACTTTTCATCATAAATGTCCTGTTCGCCGGCAATTATTATTCACCGTAAGAAATCCCGGATGCCGAAAACGATTACCAGAATAAGCAGCAGAGGCACAAAGTATTTCATGTAATTCTTAAGCCATACGGGCATCTTTATCCCCTCTCCCTGATTGGCTTCCCTTATGAAGCTGTCCCAGCCCCATCCGATCTTTGCCGTACAGAAGCAGACATAGACTAAGGCGCCTGTCGGGAGGATGAGATTCGACTCTATAAAATCCTCAAGATCAAGGATAAATGTTCCCTCGCCAAAGGGCGTAATGCCGGATAATACATTAAAGCCAAGGGCACAGGGCAGCGCAAGGATGAACATGCCGATACCGCAGATAAGGCAGGTCTTTTTTCTCGTAAAGCCTGTCAGCTCCATAAAGTTGGCAATGATACCCTCAAATACTCCAAAGGCAGTCGTAAATGCCGCAAAGGCCATAAACAGGAAAAACAGGGCTCCCCACAGCCTGCCACAGGACATGTTTGAAAACACACCGGGCATGGTGATAAAGAGCAGTGCCGGTCCTGTGTTTACATCTATCCCGTAGGAGAAGCATGCCGGAAACATGATAAGGCCTGCGGTGACCGCTACGAAGGTGTCAAGAAGTGTCACGCTCATGGATTCCCCGAAAAGGGATCTCTCCCTGCCTATGTAGCTTCCGAACACAGCCATCGAACCCACGCCGACGCTTAAAGTGAAAAAGGCCTGGTTCAGGGCTCCCATAATAACTCTTGTAAAGCCTATCTCCCTTGCTCTGTCAATATCGGGAAAAAGGAAGAACTTAAGGCCCTCCCGGGAGCCTTCAAGGGTGAAGGAATTGATTGCCAGAACTACCATGATCAGAAGAAGCGCTGCCATAAGATATTTTGTGATCCTCTCAAGTCCCTTCTGCAGCCCCATCGCACACACCGCGAAGCTTATTGCCACAACGATGGCGGTATAGAATATGTTGATGAAGGGAGAAGCAAGCATCGCCTCAAATTCCGCCCCTGCCGTGTCAGGAACCACACCTTCAAGGCTGCCGCACAGATACATGATAAAATACCTTACTATCCAGCCCGCCACGACAGGATAATACATCATAAGAAGTATGCAGCCAAACAGCCCGACATACCCGTGAATATGCCATTTGGTACCCTTCGGTTCAAGATCATCATACATACGGACGGGTGCCTTCTGCGCTGCCCTTCCTATGGCAAACTCCATGGTCATGATGGGAATCCCAAAGAATATGAGCATGATGAAATAAAGGATGAGGAACACTCCTCCCCCATACTGCCCCGCCACGTAAGGGAACTTCCATACATTTCCCAGTCCTATCGCACAGCCCGCGCTCAACAGTATAAAACCAAGGCGGCTGCTTAGTTTTTCTCTTCGCTTCATTTTAGGCTCCTTTGACCCGGCCTGTCACCTCAGCCCGGGTCTCCTGCCGCTTTTTCAGTTCTTTACGATCTCATCCGAATCCAGAATGATTGTAAAGGGCCCCTCGTTTACCAGGCTGACCTTCATTTCCGCGCCGAATTCCCCTGTTTCTACCCTGGCAATGCTGTCCCTGCACTTCCTTACTACATACTCATAGAGCCTCTCCGCCTTCTCAGGTGCCCCGGCTCCCGTAAATGAAGGCCTGTGGCCCTTTCTGCAGTCTGCATACAGAGTGAACTGGGATATGACCAGAAGCTCTCCTCCAACATCACCAAGCGAGAGATTCGTCTTACCGTTCTCATCCGGGAATATCCGAAGCCCCACCAGCTTGTTCACCATCTTATCGGCAATGGCTTCATCGTCATTTTGTCCCACTCCGACAAGCACCAGGAAGCCCTTCCCTATGCTTCCCTTTATTTTACCGTCTATGCTGACGCCGGCCTCAGACACGACCTGTATTACAAATCTCAATTTCACCCTCCCAAATCACACAAAACGACCGGTCCTTTACCCTGGCGCTTCCGGCTCTGGCCGTCACCCCGCCTCTATTCCACGGATTTTATTTCATCCTGCAATTCCTGCTTCAGCGAATAGGTATCAAAGGACGGTTCCCCGGGAAGCTTTATAAGCATGCTGTCGATCTTATCCACCTTTGCCGCCCCCTCCCGTATGCTCGCGTCAAATACATGCCCTCCCTTTGATCTGTCTTCGGAAAGAAAATGAAGATGCCAGCCGGGCATATTGATCCCGTCCATATAATCCGGGAAATAGACACCCACCAGCGACCCGCGGATATTTTCAAACAGAAAAGCGTTCTGGGTCTGGCTTAAGATCTCCTTCAGCGTGATACGGGGTGACCTGTACGGAGCCTCGGATCTTGCGTCTATCTTTCCGAATAAGCCGTCGATCCTCACAATATGCATACTGTTCAGGCCAAACCTCTCTTCGATCTTCCTTGTCAGCTCTGTTCGAATGGATGTGATATCCGGCATATCCTCAAGAAAAAACTGCTGGCCTCCGTAAAGCCTCGCAACAGCCGCAAAGGGAACTCCCGTTTCCGAAGCGACCTCTGTTACGTTTCCGTCCCGGTCCGCCCTGTAGCAGTGCCCGTCCATTACGATCATCTCACCGTTTACCTCTTCAAAGGTCCCAAGTCCGGTATCCCCCTCCAGAAGAAGCTCTCCCACGTTTATCACCGGCTTGCTGTATCCTAAAACAAGCGCCTGCAGCGTCGAAACCTGATACATCTTATTATCCATGCTTTTCTCCTCCTCAAAAAACAGAATGTATCACCAAAGATCATCTCTCCTGCGGCGTAACTGTTCACCACCCTGTGCGGAACAGTTACTCAACAGCTTCATATCACTTTCCGTCCATGAAATTTGTATACACCGTATGCTCCTCTTCAGGATATTCACCCCCGGCACCCAAAAACGCCCTGATCATAAAGCTCATGTTCCTTGCCAGGTTTCTCATGGTCTGTAAGCCCTCCAGGTCCTTCTTCACATCTTCGGCAGAGCCGCCATGTACCATATTCCAGTAGGTGCTTGACGCAACCGGCATGCCGCTTATAGTAAAATACTTATTCAGCACATCAAAGCTTGCGGTATTGCCGCCTCTTCTGCAGCTGACGACCGCCGCGCCCACCTTCAGGTGCTTATCAAACGGGGTGCTGTAAAAGAGCCTGTCCATGAATGATATGATGGTCCCGTTCGGAGAACCATAATAAACAGGGCTTCCAACCACAAGACCGTCTGCCTCCTTAAACTTCCCGGCGACCTCATTTACCAGATCATCAAAAACACACCTGCCTGTTTTGCTGCAGGAGCCGCAGGCGATACATCCGCGGATCGCGTTATTTCCCACCTGGATAAGCTCGGTCTCCACACCCTCCGCTTTAAAGATACCGATCATCTCTTCCAATGCTGTCGCAGTACATCCATGCTGATGGGGACTGCCGTTTAACAATAATACCTTTGACATTATGTTCATCTCCTTTCTGTGTTTTCACACCGCATGATTTCAAGAAGCATAATTTTTCCCTGTAATATTCAAAGCCGCTGTCCCTCTTATCAATCAACCGTTCCCGTGACAGTGCAGACCCCGTTTTCAAAGCTGTAGCTTATGTCCCCGCAGGCATTTGTGAAAAGTGCCCGCGGCAGTTCATCCGCACCGTAAACCGGGTTTTTATCCCTGCCCTCATAGGTCACAGTCATCCTTGAGCTTTCGCCGTCGCCGGCAAACTCAAATATAAGGTCCAGCTTCCTTATTTCAGGATCACCGTTCAAAATGGTATTGATGCACAGCTCCTCGGTAAGTGTCTGCATCCTGTACACCAGTTTTCTGTTTATAAGATTCTTGTACGCAAACTGCTCGATCTCGGAAATAAGCTCTAAATAGTCACACTCCTCAGCGTCTATCGTTTTCTCAAATACCTTAAGGTGGTTGATGAACTGTCTCGTCCGATCCTTTTGCGGTGAATCAAATATCTGCTCCGGACTTCCCTCCTCATAGATCACACCCTGGTCCATGTAAAAAACACGGGTCGAAACATCTCTGGCAAAGTTCATCTCATGAGTCACAATAAGCATTGTGAGCCCCTGCTTTGCCAGGTTCCTGATAACCGTCAGGACCTCAGCTACCATCGTGGGGTCAAGCGCGGAGGTGGGCTCATCAAAAAGAATGACCTCCGGATCCATGGCCAGGGCCCTGCATATGGCAATCCGCTGCTGCTGTCCCCCTGAAAGCTGCCCCGGAAGGCTTAGTGCCTTATCAGACAGTCCTATGAGCTTAAGAAGCTCCATACTCTTTTCGCAGGCCTGCCTTTTGCTCCGGTCAAGAAGCTCTGTCTGGGCGATCATCAGGTTTTCAATGATAGTCAGATGTTCAAACAGGTTCATCAAGTGTTATACCCGCAACAGGGTAGCCATTTTCATCCAGACCTGCGGAGTCATCGCTGACAGTTGTGGTCCCGACCGTTTTAAACAGAAGAAAAATGACGATAACAGCTATTACTATCGCGATCTCTTTGTATACTGTTCCCCTGTTTCGCATAAGCTTCTCCTATCCTCTCTGAAAAAACAGGCTTAAGCAAGCGCTCCCAGGGGATCCCAGGGCTCAAGCTCGATGGGAGCCTGCTCAAAGAGTGACAGCGTCTCCTTCTCAAGGTATTTGCGGTCTGTCACCACCTGATATACAAATTCGTCAAACCATTCATCCGAGGCCACATAGTAGCCTTCCATGCCGCTGTCCTTTCCCCAGCTGTTTTCGATATGCCATTTGTCGGGCCTTCCGTCCCTGTCAAGGTTAACGCCCACGATCGTCATGGCATGGTTCATGGCCGAATCCCCGTAGGTCAGGCGTTCTCCCTTTGTAAAGCCGTAATGAATATCAAACAGGCTCTCGATATCCGCAGAGGCTCTGTCAAAGATCCCCTTCTTGCGGAGGGAGAACTTGGCGCAATCGGAACCGAACCACACCGGATGCCCGTCCTTAAGCTGCCCGATAACGGCCTTTTTTATCTTTTCCATCTCCAGATTCAGGTATGCCACCTTCTTACCTTCCCAGACATTTCCAAGAAACTTAACGGTATACATTCTGTTCATAGGACGTTTTTCTGCAGGCGCGTTTATAAGGCTCACCCTGTCGGAAAGCTCGAGCCCCACATATTTTTTAAAGAATTCCTGCGGTGTGATGCCGTAATCGGCAATAACCTTATCATCCTTATCGGAAACGATAAAATCAAAGCTCTTCGGAGGCTCTCCAAGGCAGATGCAGAGGATCCTGTATACCTCCTTAAGCATTTCCCGCTTCATTTTCAGAAGCTCTTCAACGCTTTTTCCTTCCTTTGAGGCCCTTCTGAGGCACACGGCATCCTCCCGAAGCCGTGACGTAAGTGCTTCGTTCATCCAGCGGGAGGTTTCGGCGCTCTTTGCGTCATTATACTGCTCCTTTGGCACCACACCGTACTTTACGACCAGATTTGAGACCATGCTCCACTGTCCCCCGTCCTGCAGCGGCGACTTGTTTAAAAAGCAGTAGAGCCTTCCGTCCACCGGCTCATCCGCGATCGACAAAATGCTCTCCAGATAGTAATTGGCCTTCTCCAGCTTGTCATAAAAGAACAGATAATTCTGTGACAGCTCAAAATCCTTCAGGTTCAGGTTCTTCATCACTTCAAAGCGGAACGTGTTAAGCGCCGCAAAGATCCAGCAGCGCCCGCTGGCCCTCTGGTTTGTGATCTTTCCCTCTTTTGATCTTAAGTCAATGGTAAAGCCCTCATTGAGCTTACGGACTGCCGTATAGTCCTCCGCAGCCTCCATCAATCCGTTATTGACAACGGCTCTTGAGGCGATCACATATGCCCTGTTTTCATTAAAGGCTTTCGAAAACTCCTCCGAAAGCCCCTGATCGATCATTCTCATTTCTGCATCCATTTTTTAACCTCTTTCGCTTGATTTATCTGCCTCTGTTTTATTCATGATTTTTCTTCCGGAAAAATTCTGCGATGTGATAATAACGGAGATATTGTAGCAGAATAAGCCGGATTGTACAAGATATGGATGGGGCTGGAAAAGAAATCCCCGCCGGTATTATATGCAATCAGGCTCGGATGTGCTATTATCTTATACAGGAGGCAAAGGACGCATGGAGAATATAAACAGCGAACGGATAAAAACGATGCTCGACAACCTCATCAGCGGGATCTGTGCTTTTTCCTATGACTCAGCATCTAAGGAGCTGATATTTGATTACATTAACGACGGTGCCTTTCGCATGCTTGGGACTACACGGGCTCTTGGAGAGAAATATATCACACAGCATGTTAAGGATATGATCCTCCCCCAGGATCTCCCCATCGCCGCGCAATGGCTCTCCGACATCCTCCAGGATAACGGGGATGAGGAGACTATCTTTCGCTATGTTACGTTTCAGGGCAGTCTTGCGCATATGCGGATCAAGGGAAACCTCTACAGCCGGCAAGGGAGCATCCATAACATCGTCTGCACCTTTTCCGACTGCTCCGAGGAGATCTCCATACAATACGAAACGGAAAAGGAGCTCAACTTCATGAATTCGGTCGTGGGCTACCGTACCCGTTTTGATTACCTCGTCCGTACAGATTCCCTTGTGATCCACAAAAACGATGACCCCGCGGAAAATAATGAGGTATTTATTCCCCGCTATCTTTCCTCCGAAACTACCCACGGCATTCATCCTGACGACTGGCCGTTGTTTTCGGAGGCTATCGAAAGAGCCATGAAACACCCCTGCAAGGACCAGATCGATTACCGCGTCCGTGAGGCAGCAGAAGGCGGCGAATACCGGTGGTATCAATGCAATCTGATGAGCATTCAGGGAAACGACGGATACGTCACCCATGTCCTTGGAATGAACATTGATATCCATGAGCGAAAGGTATGGGAGCTTATGCTTCAGAGCCGCGCCAACACGGATTCCCTGACACAGCTTCTTAACAAGGGAGCTACGGAAAACCGCATCAGAAGCGCGATCACTGCCCACCACAGCAAAAAGCACATGGATGCCCTGATGATCATCGATGTCGATGACTTCAAATATATCAACGATACCTTCGGGCATCTGATCGGAGACGAGGTGCTTCACTTTGTCGGCGATGCCCTGAAGCAGAATCTGAAGGGTATTGACATCGCGGGCCGTATCGGCGGAGATGAATTCATGGTATTTCTTCAGAATATTAAGTCTTCAGCAGACGCTGAGACCGTTGCGTCCCACCTGCAGGACATCATACACACCGGCTTTAAGAAAACGGAGGTCGCGGATCACCTTTCAGTTTCCATAGGTATCGCGATAGGCCAGGATGAAAGCGAGGAATACGAGGAATTGTTCAGGGAAGCCGATACTGCCCTCTATGAAACCAAGCACAATGGCAAAGCAGGCTACACGCTGAGCAGGAATACCCCATCCTGTTAGGTGATTCAAATAAAGGTCAGCTTCAGGCAGCTCTTTTGTTTTTCTCAATACTCTCTTGAGATTTCATCCATACCGGTCATTGCCTTAAAGCTGTCAAGATCCCCTTCATTTCTGATAAACATGATCTCTTCAAAACGCCCCGTACGAAGATCCTTAAGACCGGCCACCTGCTCCCCGTTACAGATGCTGCATCTCAGGATCGGTTTCTGATACTGCGGGTCAAACTCTATCCTCGCAGCCTTCTTTTTTTTAACTGGTTTTGTTTTGATCGTTGCCGCATAGGCGCTGTTGCAAAGCCCAAGAACAGCCGATAGCACGAAAAGCGTTTCGATCCCCAGCTTCTGCCATATCAGCCCGCCGAACAGCGCGATAAAGACGGTGATCATATGATTGACGGAAACGCCCGTTGAAATCGTCTTCTGCATCTCGTCCCTGCTGTCGGAAATATCCTGCACATATACGTTTGCAGCGATAGACGCAAGCGAAATGATCGAATCCAGGACATAATTTGCGCAGCAGACGGTATAGGCTATATCCCTTGGGAAGATATGGTGGGCGAAGCCGTAAAAGAAACAGACTATCACAAGGATCAGGGTATCCGTGATCATGACAGCCTTATAGCCGAACCTGTCTATGATCCTCCCAACTATCGGGGCAAAAAAATAACCGGATACGGCGGAAATCGCAAAGAGCAGGGATATCCTCCCTGCATCCGCTCCGTAAAACAGGATGAGCACATATGGCCCAAAGGTAAAGAACACCTGCTTCCTTGCCCCGTAGAAAACCTCCAGCATATAATATTTTCTGAATTTCTTCTTAAAATAAAACCGGCTGCTGTTCCTGTTGAGCTCGCTTTCACCCGTCAGCTTCAGGCTTACAAAGAAGCTTATGGCAAAGAGCACCGCCGATATAAGAAAAAAGGTTCTGTAGGGCTTATCCTTAAAAAAACGGGTAAAGCACGTTATTATCACAAGGAACCCGAAAAGCGTGCCGATCTGGTAAGCCGCATTCTGGTATCCCAGCGCTGTCCCGCCCTTTTTCTCCTCAGCATACTCAAGCGTGATGGTATTCTTCATTCCGAGCTGGATGTGCTCTCCCAGGGAATACACAAAAACAGAAAGAGTCACAAGGACCCGGGTAGCAGGGACGGCCGCTATCATCCCCATTCCCGCCAGCATGATAACCGCTCCGATCTTATACAGCTTTTCTGCGGAAAAGGTATATAACGCCGCCAGTATAAACACCAGCATCAGGCCCGGGATTTCCCTGAAAAACTCAGTGACCCCACGGTCAAACTCTGTCATGGCGACTATCTCTGCCAGATAATTGTCCAATATTCCTTTGTATATGCCATATCCCAGACCCGAAAGCAATAACGAACCAAAAAAGATCTTAAAAGGAGATTCCGGCTTGAAAATTTTTTCGAGATTGTGCCTGAACATGTTTTCTATTATACCCGGTGCGTTTTCAATAATAACGCAACAATTTTCTTCTACCTCTTGCCCTTATCATAGATCTCTCCCAGCGCTCTGGGACTTTTGTTGTCCTTGCTGAAGAAGATCAGCAGTACGAGCGTGAGCACATAAGGGAGGATCCTCACAAGGTCATTAAAGGTAGAGGGCATCCCCAGCCTTTGGATTATCGCGGAACCAGCACTCCTGGCAAAGCCGAAAAGCAGGCAGGCTCCAAGCGTCGGCATTATGGACCAGTTGCCGAAGATAAGCGCGGCTATGGCAAGATATCCGTAGCCCAGATAAATATCCGGCGAAAAGCAGGCCGATATCGAATAGGCATAGCTCATGCCTCCGATGGCTGAAAGCCCCCCTGATAATACGACCGCGATCGTCCTTACCCTGTCAACATTTATGCCGGCCGCGTCTGCCGCATGTGGATTATCCCCGCATGCTCTTAAATGCAGCCCGTAGGTTGTCCTGTACATAACATACCAGGTAACCGCGGCGACCAGGATTATCAGGACCTCGAAGGGATATACCCTGGTGAAAACCGCACCAAGCACGGGTATCTCAGACAGTCCCGGAACCGTGAACCTTACGCTTGTTTCAAGAACGAACTTATCAGACCTGGCATTAAAGGCAAACTCGTTAATGCGCTTTGTCAGAAAGGCTGTAAGCGCCATCGCAAGGATATTGATCACAACGCCGCTTATGACCTGATTGGCCCTGAACCTTATGCACAGAATGACATGAACCATAGCATACAGCATGCCCCCCAAAACAGCGGCAAGAAACGAAGCGTAAAAAGGAATGCTCCCGTGAGAGCCGGAGCTTCTTGTGATCAGCACGGCGATCAGCGCTCCGCAAAAGGCGCCGAAGCCCTGAAGCCCCTCAAGGGCAAGATTGGTAATGCCGCTTTTCTCGCTGAAGATCCCCCCTATAGCCATAATGAACATGGGAAGCGTAAAAGCCAGTCCGTCAATTATGATTGTATCGATCATGCTTTCTGCTCCCCTCCTTCCAGGATATCCTCTGCCTCGATCCTTGAAACAAATCTCCTGATAAATTCACCGCAGGCCGCAAAAATAAGAATAACGGCCGTTATTAGATCGGCTATCTCAATATCCACCCCCTGTTTACTGCTTAAATATATCGCCCCCTTCGAAAGGATCGTGATAAGGAAGGAGGCAAATATGCAGCCTATGGGATCGTTGTTCCCCAAAAGTGCCACGGCAATAGCGTTAAAACCCATGCCCGGAACCACCCCGGGCTGTATCGACCCCATATACCCGCAGAAATACGTGACCCCGGCCAGTCCGGCCAGAGCTCCCGAAATAACCATCGTCTTTATTATGCTCCTGCTGATATTTATTCCCGCGTATCCCGCCGCTCTCCGGCTCAGGCCCACCGCCTTTATCTCGAAGCCCGCCGTCGTCCTTTCCATAAAGAACCTTATATATACCGCCGTAAGTATCGCAAGCGGGAAGGCAAGCGGTATGTCAAGCTTAAGACCTGAAGTCCTGACCGCCTTGAGCGAAAGCCGCGACATCTCACTCACAGGAGTGCTCTGCCTTGAGATCGGATCAATATAATAAGAGTTGATGAAGAACGTAAAGATGTACATGAGGATATAGTTCAGCATTATTGAAGAAACGACCTCATTTATATTAAATCTGTATTTGAGCCATCCAATGAGGGCACCGACCAGCGCTCCCGCTGTTATGCCGATGATAATAACGATCGGTTTCGCAAGAGGCGCGGCAAGCTCCGACATCCCGACGCTTACGCTTGCAAAAAACCCTCCCGCAAGCATCATCCCGGAAACCCCTATATTGAACATGCCTCCTTTAAGAGCCACCGCCACGGCAAGCGAAGCAAAGATCATGGGAGTGAGGGCGTCCAGAAAGCTCATGAAATCCGTAAACATATTCTGCTTTCCGGCATAAGATCTTTTGGGCATAAGCCCCGAACCCTGAAGAAGATTCCCATACGCCGATATGGGATTCTTTCCGATAACGATAAAGATCAGGGAGGCCACTATCAGGCTTACGGCTATCGCAAATACGGATATACGGAGCATCTGCCTTTTTTCGCCGCCCAAAAGCCTTACAATCAGTTTTTTCAATCAGATCACCCCTCTCCCTTCTCAGCACCAAGCATGAACAGGCCCACATCCTCGACCGTGAGCTCACTTGCCTTTGCTATCCTGTTTATCCGGCCATTATATATTACTCCGATCGTATCAGCAAGGTTCATCACTTCATCAAGCTCAAGAGAGATGAGCAGCACCGCCGCCCCTCTGTCGCGCTCGTTGACTATCTGTTTGTGGATATTTGATATGGCGCCGACATCCAGCCCCCTCGTGGGCTGCATGAAAATGATCAGCCTGCCTTCCATATCGATTTCCCTTGCAACTATTGCCTTCTGCTGATTGCCCCCGGACATGGAGCTGACTACCGTTTCATTCCCTTTTCCTGATCTTATGTCGTATTTCTCTATAAGCCTTTTTCCGTTATCGTTAAGGGCCTCTTCATCAAGCACTCCCTTCTTCGCAAAATCCGGACCGTAATAGCTCTTAAGCGCCAGATTGTCCCTGAGTGTAAACCCCATCACCAACCCGACGTTCTGCCTGTCTTCAGGTATGTAGGCAAGCCCCTCCTCTGCCCGCTCCCTTATCGTCCTGTCGGTTATATCCTCTCCGCATAAGAAAATATGCCCGCTTTTAACCCTTTCAAGCCCTGCGATCGCGTCCGCAAGCTCATTCTGTCCGTTGCCGGACACCCCGGCGAGGGCGAATATCTCTCCCGCTTTGACCTCAAAGGATACGTCCTTTACGGCTTCAAAGCCGTCCTCATTGCAGACCGTAAGCTTTTCGACCTTAAGCACGGTCTCCCCCGGCTCTGCTCCGGCCTTGTCCACCGTAAAGGATACCTCTCTGCCGACCATAAGGCGCGCCATCTCCGCAGTGGATGTCTCCTTCACGTCCTTCACAGCCATAAGCCTGCCCCTGTTAAGGATCGCACATCTGTCCGCTATCGCCTTTATCTCATTAAGCTTATGCGTGATTATTATTATTGTTTTCCCGCTGTCGCGCAGCCCCCTTATTATATTAAGCAGGGCTTCTATCTCCTGAGGGGTCAGAACCGCCGTCGGCTCATCAAATATCAGGATCTCAGCGTCCCGATAGAGCATCTTGAGGATCTCCACCCGCTGCTGGGAAGAAACATTTAAGTCGCTTATCAAAGCTTCAGGTTCCACCTTAAGTCCGTAGCTTTCAGACAGCCTGGCTATATCCCTGTTTGCCCTGTCAAAATCTACTGCCGGCAGGAATCCAAAAAGCTTTTTCCGAGGCTCCTGTCCAAGAATTATGTTTTCGGCGATCGTATAATTCGATACCAGCTTAAAGTGCTGGTGCACCATGCCTATACCAAGCTTCGTAGCCATCCTTGGGGATTTTATGTTAACCTTTTTCCCCCGAATGAAGATCTCTCCCGCGTCAGGCTCATACATTCCGAACAATATGCTCATTATCGTCGACTTTCCGGCACCGTTCTCCCCCAGAAGGGCAAATATCTCACCCCTCCTTATACTCAGGGAAACATCATCATTTGCGATTATACCCGGAAAACGCTTGGTGATATGCTTCATTTCAACGATATATTCAGCATTATCCATAATACTGTTCCTCTTCCTTATAATAGGGTTGCGGAAGCTCTGTGATAAAGAACAGGCGGCAGCTTAAAAGCCTGCCGCCCACATGAGCTTAACGTTATTCAACATCGATCCCTGTAAAGTCATCCGGCGTAAGCCCGTTAAAGTTTGCGGCCGGAACTATGGTCCCGTTCTTCACCAGCTCATAAGCCTTGTCGATGTTAGCGATAGCCTCGGCGCTCAGCTGGCACCTGCCTTCTTCACTTACATAGCCTACGGAATCAGTATCTATGCCAAGAAGGTAATTGCCGCCCTTGAAGGAACCGTCAAGCACGGTTTCAAGAACCCGCTTATCGTTTACACCCATGATCTTAAGAGACGATGTAAGGATTATATTGCTGTCTCCGTTTGCGCCGTCATCGTACTGGTCGGTATCGCAGCCTATGACATAAGCCTTGTCCTTGCTCTCCTTGACAGCGGTAAACACACCGTTGCCCGAGTCTCCGGCCGCCACGAAGATAACATCGCAGCCCTCCTTTAAGAGCGCATCGCCTATAACCTTGCCGGTGGCGGGATCAGCAAAGGAGCCTATGTAGTTGCCGCCTACGTTTGCCCCGGTCACATCCGTGCCCGCATATGAGGCAAGCTCCACTATCTCGGCGCTCGTACCATAATGCCTGTTGCTGTAATTAACTCCCGACATAAATCCGTACTGATAATTAACATTCGTCGGATATGCTATGCCGTTTACGACCGCAACCTTTCCGGTAACCGTCGTCATTGCGGCTGCGATCCCCGCAAGGAAACCGCCCTCCTGCTCCTTGAAGGTCATGGCATAGATATTGTCGAGCTCTACTTCATTTCCCTCGGCATCCGTCGGGGAGGTATCCACCAGAATAAACTTTGTATCCGGATTATCCTCCGCGATCTCGGTTATCCCGGCAAACTGGAAACCATCGCAAACGATAACGTCATAATCGGCAACAATATCACTGACCGCATTGATGCAGGCGTTCGTATCCCCGGTGGTTTCCCGGACAGGGGTCACCTCCGACTCCGGATGATCCTCTATGAAGCTCAGTATGCCATTGTAATTATCCTCGTTAAAGGAGCCGTCATCAACTCCTGACGGAGAGGTCACAATGGCTATCTTAAGACCTCCCCCGGACTGCTCTGTGCCGGCGCTCCCCGCCGCTTTCTCTGTCGAAGTCCCGCCTGTGGTTACCGCGCAGCCGGAAATGCCAAGCGCGACCGCCAGGCTCATCATTACCGCGATGATTCTCTGTTTCATAATTGCTGTCCTCCTTATTTTACAGATTTTTGGTTTCCGCATAAATCTATAAACATTATAGCTCTTAAACGCGAACATAGCTATTATATTTTGCAATTTA
>ODAI011473296.1_pt1 | contig 138184 bp, 115 predicted proteins | sample 1539321 | NCBI WGS metagenome assembly ODAI01 (sample SAMN02144231, study PRJEB22623) | gut metagenome | biome: sheep rumen | host: Ovis aries | place: New Zealand
AAGACAAAAAATTTGAGCGCGAAGTATTTGGCATCAAATTTCCCAACCCTATCGGGCTTGCAGCCGGTCTCGACAAGGACGGCGAGGCGATTGATATGTTGGGCTTCCTCGGTTTTGGTTTCGTGGAGGTCGGCACGGTAACACCCCTGCCCCAGCCCGGAAATCCAAAGCCGCGACTCTTCCGCCTCAAACGAAACAAGGGACTCATCAACCGTATGGGTTTCAATAATGACGGTGTTGAAGCCTTGGTAAAAAAACTTAAACAAAAGTACAGTAAAATTATAGTGGGCGGCAACATCGGAAAGAACAAAATCACCCCCAATGAAAACGCTGTCAGCGACTATATCAAGGACTTGCAGGCGTTGCATGACTATGTTGACTACATTGCAATCAACATCTCCTCCCCCAACACGCCAAACCTCCGCGAACTCCAAAACAAGGAGCCGCTGAAACAGCTTCTCTCCGCCCTCAAAGCCGAGGACAAGAAGTTCGCCACGTCCAAGCCAATACTCCTTAAAATCGCCCCCGACCTCACCAACGAGCAACTCGACGACATCGTGGAAATCGTGCGCGAAACCGGAATCGACGGCATCATCGCCACAAACACCACAATCGCCCGCGACGGCATCGACTACACCAAGGAGGAAATTGAGGCTTTCGGCAACGGCGGAATGAGCGGTCAGCCCGTAAAAAAACGCAGCACGGAAGTGATTCGCTACCTCCATGAAAAGACCAACGGCGAGATTCCAATCGTGGGCGTAGGCGGCATTTCTGACGCCGACGACGTGAGGGAAAAACTCGAAGCGGGCGCATCACTCGTTGAACTTTTCACGAGTTTTATCTACAACGGACCAAAGTGCGTGAAGAACATCTTGAAAAAATTGTAATGTTTTCGCGCAAAATTGCCGTAGAAAAATTTGGATTTTACGAAAATTAGGCATAACTTTGCGCCGTCAAAATTTTCTGTCGCGGGAATAGCTCAGTCGGTAGAGCGGTAGCTTCCCAAGCTACAGGTCGCGGGTTCGAGGCCCGTTTCCCGCTCAAAATCTTTATTAAGCAGGCCGGCTTGTCGCTGCCGCTGCTGCTTCGGCATCAGGGGAGAGGAAAGTCCGGGCAACACAGAGCAACCGCCCTTCTTAACTGGAAGATGGCCGCGAGGTCGTGGAAAATGCAGAAGAAAAAAACCGCCCGAAAGGGCAAGGGTGAGAAAGCGGGGTAAGAGCCCACTATCGTCGGCAGTGATGCCGGTGATGTGCATCGGCGGGTTGAAAGACCAAATATACCGGCATCATTCGGGCTGCTCGTCCGAGCCGGGGGGTAGGTCGTTAGAGGGCGTCAGCAATGGCGTCAGTAGATAAATGACAGGCACTTGGCTTCGGTCAGGAACAGAATCCGGCTTATAGGTCTGCTTTTTTATTTATTGAGGAACGAGGAAATCATCAAATCAACAAATCATCAAATGAAAAATATCATCCACACTGACAATGCGCCAAAAGCCATCGGACCTTATTCTCAGGCTGTTATGGCGGGCGGAATGTTGTTTGTTTCGGGTCAAATTCCCATCAATCCTCAGACCGGCTAACTCTCTACCGCCGACATCTCGGAACAGACTAAACTCGTAATGGACAACATCGGCGCAATCCTAAAAGCCGCCGGACTTTCATACGAAAACATCGTAAAAACCACCTGCCTCCTCGCCGACATCAATGATTTTGCGGCGATGAACAAGGTTTATGCCGAATATTTCCCGACGAATCCACCCGCAAGGTCGGCGTTTGCTGTGAAGGATTTGCCGAAGGGCGCAAGGTTGGAAATCGAGGTGATTGCCCAATAATGGGTCTTGTTTCGATATAATAATATGATGATTAGTAATGTTTTGCATCCGACGATGCGAGCCAAAGGGTATGTGCTTGCCATTGTTGGGTCGATGTGTTATGGACTCAACCCTCTGTTTGCATTGCCGCTTTATGGGCAGGGCGTAGATCCGGTTTCGGTGCTGTTTTATAGGTATTCATTCGCGGTCTTGCTCATCGGGATGTTGCTTATTATAAAAGTCGAAGGGCTACGAATCAAGCGCAAAGAATTTTTGATGTCGATGGCAATGGGATTGTTTTTCGCGTTGTCGTCGTTGTTCTTGTTCCTGAGTTTCAACGAGATGGATGCCGGTATCGCGTCCACCATTTTGTTCACGTATCCGTTGTTTGTGGTGCTGATGATGGCGGCGTTTTTCAAGGAAAAAACCGGCGTCGCCACGTGGATTTCGCTGTTGTGCGCAGGGTTGGGCATAGGGTTGCTCTACAAAAGCGACGGCGGCACACTCAGCACTTATGGCATCATCCTTGTGATACTCTCGGCGATTACGTATGCAGTTTATCTTGTGGGGGTCAACCGCAGTGTGCTTCACTCGCTGCCAACCCTTAAACTCGCTTTTTACGCCACATTGTCGGGTGCGATGATGTTTGGATTGATTTCGATTTTTGACGGCGGAATCGTACCGCTCACAACTATGTCGATGTGGGGCAATGCGTTCGGGCTGTCGTTTTTCACAACATTTTTGTCGTTGGCGCTTGTAACGTCGAGCATACACATCATCGGCTCCACACCGGCAAGCATCATCGGCGCATTGGAACCCATAACAGCCTTGGCGGTGTCGCTTACAGTGTTTGGCGGCTCGCTCACAATCCCAAACTGCATCGGCATTGCGCTGATAATAACCGCCGTCGTGGTGATTGTGAAGTTTGGGCGGAAAGGATAAAAAATTGTCATGATAAAACAACTCTAAAATTTTTTTCCATAAAAAATAATCATTACCTTTGCACTGACAACTAAGGAAAAAATGTATCGACGATACACTTTTCCTGACTTAAAAGTGTAAAAAGTAATGGAAATTTTACGTGATATAATCGAAGATTTAAAACGGTGGAAAGATTCTGCCAATAGAAAACCAATTTTGCTGAAAGGCGCACGGCAAATTGGCAAGACGTGGGTTATGCAGCAATTTGGAAAACAATGCTACGAACATTGTGTGAGGTTCGATTTTGACCGTCAGGAAGAACTGAAAACGATATTTTCAGCCTCCAAAGAACCCAAAAGAATCATCCGCGAACTCTCGGTTTACAGTGACGTGCCATTGCTGCCGGGCAAAACGTTGATAATTTTCGACGAAATTCAGCAATGCGAGGAGGCACTCAACAGTCTGAAATATTTTTGTGAAGACGCGCCCGAATACCACATCATTGCGGCGGGGTCGCTGTTAGGTGTTGCCGTCAAACACAGGCGTATGACCGTACCCGTTGGCAAGGTAAAAATAATGAGGATGTTTCCGGTGTCATTCAAGGAGTTTTTGCGTTGCGACGACAATTCTATCTACCAATATATCGATTCTTTACAACAGCCTGAACATCTACCCGAAACCATTCTAAATAAACTGAAAATCTCCTACCGCCGCTACCTCGTGTGTGGAGGAATGCCCGACGCCGCCGTGGCTATGCTCGAAAATAGTGGGATGCAAACTATTGACGACATTCTACAAGGCATTTTGGATTTGTATGAACTTGATTTTGCCAAGTACGCCACACCTATGGAGATTCCACGAATCCACAGCGTATGGCATTCGCTTCCATCGCAGTTGGCGAAAGAAAACCGCAAATTCATCTACAAAATCCTCAAAACCGGCGCAAGGGCAAAGGATTATGAGGACGCAATAATGTGGCTCGAAGATGCTGGTATGGTTTATAAAATCAACAATATTTCCAAGCCGGGAATGCCTCTGAAAGCATACGAAGAGCCCAACATTTTCAAACTTTATGCCTGCGACTGCGGACTTCTCCGCCGCCTCGCCAACTTGCCCGGCAGCGTAATAGCCGACCCGATAGCCAACTACACCGAGTTTAAGGGCGCAATGGCAGAAAACGCTGTCCTTCAATCTATTGCACCGATGCTAAGTCCCGCATTGCCAAACTATTGGTCGCCGGGAACAATGGCTGAATTGGAGTTTGTAATCCAACTCAACGACAAAATCGTCCCCGTGGAAGTGAAAGCCGAAAACGCCATCAGCGGCCGCAGCCTCGGCGTTTACAATGAAAAATTCAAACCCGAAACGCGCATCCGATTCTCAATGCTCAACCTTCAAATGAACGGCGGACTTTTGAGTTGCCCCGCGCCGTTGGCAGAATGGGCGGCGAAATGGTGCTAATTCTCCCCTATCTCGCCTCCAAAATAAACCCATATTTCCACGGCTTATTTCCGTCGATTGTGTATTGCGGAAGGGTGCGTTTGCCCCAAGTGTCGGCGCCGCCGACGCCGTGGATGTTGAGGTCGATATTGAGGTTAATGAACTTACCGCGAGCGATGTCCTGCGGATGCCGTGCGCCCGCCAAATCTTCCTCGCCATAATCCCAAGCGCGGATGCAGAGCGGCTGACACCCATCAATGACAACCGTCCGATGTCCCGAGCCAATCTTAAACTGCCACACATCGCAACGGTTACCATTGTCCTGAGGGTGGATGTAATCGGTCTGAAAATCACTGAGCGGCATTTCGTATTCGCCAATGAAAGCCGAATGTTTGCGGTCGGGATAATTTTCCCAAGGGCCGCGACCACAATATTTTATGTTAACGAAATCGGGATTGAGGCGCATACGCATACCAAATTTTGGCATAATCGGGAGGTTTTGGGCGGTGGGTTTGTAATCCATTTCTACCTTGATTTGACCGATGTTATAGAATGAATACGAGAGCGTTAAGTCTGCGCCAACGGGCAACGACATTTCGGCTGTGATGACCAAAGCATCGTCGGCAGTGGAAGTATGGAGCGACTTCAAAACACGTTTTTCGGCGGCATCTTTCCACACCGCAACACGCTCGGCAAAATGCGCCGCAGACTGATTGTCGTTTTCAGGCTTCCAAAAATACGGCTCCAACGGCGACTGCAATATCTCTTCGCCGTCCTTCACCCAACTTACCAAAGAGCCTGAATTGTCGATAGTTACAGAACCATTTTGGAAGAAAACAACGTAGCCAAACGCCGTTTGGAGGGCTTGGGCGGGTTTGCCGTCAATCATCATTCCAACGCAAGATTCGATACAAAATTGTTCCTTAGACACAACGAAGCCCTTCTTAGCCCACGGAGTGTCATTTTTGAGATGGGCGGCAACGTTGACAAACGTTTCTTCATACACCTTTACCGTGTCGTATGTGATTTCGTATTCGTCAATTTCCGTGAAAAAATCGCGGTTGATGATGCTGATTTTGCCGGTAATAGTATCCCTTACAAATTTCAAAGGCTGATATACATATTGAACCTCGTAATATTCGGGGTGAGGCGTGCGGTCGGGCGCAATCAAACCGTTGATACAGAAAGGGCCGTCGTTGGGTTTGTCGCCAAAATCGCCGCCGTAGGCATAATGGTCGCCCTGCCAAATTCCTTGGTCAACCCAATCCCAAATTGCCGCGCCACAAATCGACGAATCGGCATAAATAACGTCCCAATATTCCTGTAAATTTCCACACGAATTGCCCATCGCGTGGGCGTACTCGCGCATCATAAACGGCTTGTCCTTAACCTCTTGCGCATTGCGGTGGAGGTCGTCGGGATAGAGATAACTATCGTCCCAAATGGCGGAATAGCGGCGGTCGCTGTCGTAAAATGGCGGTCGCGTGGAGTCCAACTCCTTGACCTTATTATACATAGCCTCAATGTTGGGTCCCACGCCGCCCTCGTTGCCAAGGCTCCAAAGTATCACGCAAGGATGGTTGATGTCGCGTTTTACGAGCGATTCGGCGCGGTCAACGTGAGCCTTTTGAAAACTTAAATCGTTGCCCATCACATCATTAGCATAGCCGTAGCCGTGGGTTTCGTGGTTAGCCTCATCCATCACATAAATGCCGTAACGGTCGCAAAGTTCATAGATATACTCACGGTCGGGATAGTGGGAGGTGCGGAGGAAATTGATGTTCGCCTGTTTCATCAGGCGGATGTCCTGTTCGTAGGTTTTGTCATCGACATAACGCCCCGTAATCGGATGATGGTCGTGACGGTTTACGCCACGGAGTTTCACGTTTTTGCCGTTGATTTTGAACACCTCGCCAATAATCTCCACTTTCTTGATACCAGTCTGATAATCAAAATGTTCGGTGCGTTGCTTGCCGTTAAAAAGTTCGATGTGGAAGGGATAGAGATTTGGCTTTTCTGCCGACCAAATTTTCGGATTTTGGATGTTGGCTTTGAGCGAAACTTTAACAGTGTCATTGGGTGCGATTTTCTTTATAACATACTGATAATCACGATTGTTGATACTGAAAACCACCTTTTGATTCTTCACGGTTTGAGAGCCGGTGTTGCAAACGAGGATTTCGGCGTTGATGTCGGCAGCGGAATAGTCGTTGTTTAACGTCGGAATCACCTTATAATCAGCAATATGCACCGTCGGGCGCACCCAAAGTTCCACGCTCCTGAATATGCCGCTCAACCGCCACATATCTTGGTCTTCGAGGTAACTGCCATCGCACCAACGATATACCTCCACAGCAATTCTGTTTTTGCCCTCGCGGAGATATTTTGTGACGTCAAATTCGGCAGGCGACATTGAGTTTTGACTGTAACCAACCTTTTTGCCGTTGATCCACAGATACATAGCGGAATGAACGCCGCCAAAATGAAGTATGAGATTTTTGCCCAACATTTCGGGCGTAACGTCCACAAAAGTAACGTAAGAGCCTACGGGATTGCGGTTTATGTATGCCGTCCAAGACTTGTCCTGCGGCTCGGTGGTAACGCTCGGTCGATTTCTGAAAAACGGATAGTTGATGTTGATGTAAATCGGCACGCCGTAGCCATGCGTCTGCCAATTGCCCGGGACGTTGATTTTGTCCCAACGGCTCACGTCGTAGTCCTCTTTATAGAAATCCGCCGGACGCTCGTCGGGGTTTTTGCTCCAATGAAACAGCCACTTGCCATCGAGCGACACAATTTCTTGGCACTCCTTCATTTTGGAAGGCAGTTGAAGCGTGGCGTGGTAAGGCAGTTTGTTAACGCCCAATATATCAGGATTTTCCCAATCAGGAACATTCTGCGCTCCGGCATCAAAGCCCATCAACGCAGCGAGAATCAGTAGAAGTCTTTTCATAATGGTAATTGAATTTGGATATGCAAAGATAGGAAATCTCAGGATATGATACAAAAAGAAGGCGACAAAAGTCGATATTGTGCAATTTTTTCACTCCCCCTCATACTCCATCCAATCAATATCCGCATACCCTTTGCCGCCTTGGGCGAAAACGCCTAACATTACGCCGGTGAAGCCGCCGATGACTTCGGTGGTGAGGTAACGGAAATCCATACGGCCGAGGGATTGGAATTTTTTGCCGTCGTCGGATATTTCAAGGTAATAAAACTCCTTGTCGGATGTGATGCGGAGGTAAGCCGTGGTGGATTTCAACTGAATTTCCTTGAACGAATGTGCCATTTCGCCAATGCGGATGTTGGAGCGGGCATAAAACTTGCCGCCACGTTTTTCTACCAAAACGTCGTAATGGTTGAGCGGCGCGGCGTAGGCGGTGAGACCCGTCTGCATACCGTCGGTGAGGTGCGAACAATCAACCAAAACCGTTGCCGAAAAATTGCGTTCGGTCTGACGCCTTGCCACAAAAGTTGGCGACGTGGCGTGGTCGAGAGTGATTCCGGCGGCGGGTTTGAGCCTCAACCAACCGTTGCGCTCGGTAAGCGAATAGCGCGAAAGGTCGGGGTTGCCAATGCTGTGCCAACCCATCGGAAGTCCCAACGAGGAATAACTATCGGCGGGGGCGTTGCGCTTAATGTAATTGAAATCCTCACGCAAAGGTTCGGGCGCAAAAGGCACTTGCGGCAACGTGGCGCACTGCATATCGGTTTGCAAAGTGCCGTTGCCATTTACCACAGGCCAAGCATTCTTGTCCCAACGCACGGGCGCAAGGAAAGTTTCGCGACCCATCACGTGCAAAAGGTATCCACTTGTGCGGTATCCAAGGCAAATCATCCACCACGACGAATCGGGTGCTTGCACCAAATCAGCGTGTCCAAGTCCCTGAATATCACTATTCTGCATCTCCATACTAAAATGCGTGAGAATCGGGTTTGCCCTGTTGTTTTCGTAAGGACCAAAAAGCGAGCGGCTGCGGAGGATATTCACGTGGTGTCCCTGTTCGGTGCCGCCCTCAGCCAACATCATATAGTACCAACCGTCTTTTTTGTAGATGTGAGGACCTTCGGGATAACGTCCGCCAAGACCAACACCAAGATGATGAATTTCACCGATTTTCTTGCCGGTGGCCACGTCGATTTCGCAAATCTTGATGTCGCCCTCCTTCCAAAGAAAATAGCATTTGTCGTCCTCAAAATACAATGTCGGGTCGCAACTACCAATGGCAAAGTCAATTACGATAGGTTCTGACCACTCGCCGGCGGGATTGTCGGTATAGACATAAAAATGCCTGCGCGACGGGAAAACCGTTGTCACCATATAAAACCGTCCGTTGTGATGTCGGATTGTGGTGGCATATACGCCCGCATTTGTCCAACCGCGTTGAGCATTGTCTTGATTGTAGATACCTGTGAGGTCGATTTGCGACTTTCGCGTAAGACAGTTGCCCACTTGCTCCCAATGAATGAGGTCTTTGCTATGAAACACCGGCACACCCGGAAAATATTGGAACGTGCTGTTAACCAAATAGAAATCGTCGCCCGCACGGCACACGCTCGGATCGGCGTGAAAGCCCGGCAAAACAGGATTCTTAAATCCCTGCGCCACAGCCATCCACGCCATCGCGCACAATAGAATTGTTGTAAAAAGTCTTTTCATAATAGTAATCGATTTTGACATTGCAAATATAGGAAAAAAATTGTATGGCTCAAAAAAACTTCACATTGACAAACACCTCATCGTCCTCCGCCTTGTTTAAGTGGATGGAGTTGTACTTTTCAACGCTGAAACTGTCCGACAATGATTGGAAAAATGGCTCCACTTTTTGACTTTCGACCTCGATTTGCAAAATCCGATAGTCGTCGGCAAAGATTTTATAATCAACAATATACCCATAGCATTGCACAATTTCATCGATTTTGTGCAACGCCTCGGTAGTCTTCTTGTTGGTGTATATGTTCCAAAAATGCCGCGTCATAATGTGCAAATGTAACGAAATTTGCCGAGCGGCACAAAAAAGATTTTCAAATATCAAAAACTAATGCTATATTTGCGAAAACAATAAACCTGTTATAACTATGACCAAACAATCATCATTACAGATATTTGAGGAGAAAAAAGTCCGCACCGTGTGGGACGACAAGGAAGAAAAGTGGTATTTTTCGGTGTTGGATGTAGTAGAAGTGCTCACAGACAGCGCAAATCCTACCGACTACTTCAAAAAGATGCGTAAACGCGAACCTGAACTTGCTGCGTTCGTGGGGACAAATTGTCCCCATGTAGAAATGCCGACAGCATCGGGTAAAAAACGCAAAACATTGGTTGGGGACACAAAAACGATTTTCCGCATCATTCAGTCTATTCCGTCACCCAAAGCCGAGCCTTTCAAACAGTGGATGGCGCAGGTGGCAAGTCTCCGCATCGACCAAATGCAAGACCCCGAACTTGACATTCAACAGGCAGTTGCCGACTACAAACGCCTTGGATATTCCGACGCTTGGATCAACCAACGCATAAAGTCCATCGAAGTCCGCAAGGAACTCACCGACGAATGGAAACGTACAGGCGTCCACGAGGGTTTGGAATACGCTTCTCTCACCGACATTATAACGAAAGAATGGAGCGGTTTCACAACCAAACAGTACAAGAATTTCAAGGGTCTGAAAAAGGAAAATCTCCGCGACAATATGACCAATGTGGAAATCGCACTCAACATTTTGGCGGAAGCCTCTGCCACCGAACTTTCAAAGGAGAAGAATCCGCAAGGTTTCGACCAACAAAAACACATCGCCAAAGCCGGCGGCAGCGTTGCCAAAGCCGCCAAAAACCAACTGGAAAGCCAACTCGGACATTCAGTAATTTCACCCGCAAAGGCAACTGATTATATCTTGCCGCAAGGGGAAGAAGAATAATTTATGCACACAGGCGTGGCTGTGTAAAAAGTTTTTGTGAATACAAAAATACTTGTTATATTTGCGGAAATAATTACATAAAAAAGAATTATGAACGACCACGAATACGACAAAATACATCTTGCAATAATGGCAATAGAAAAGGCCTCGCGCAAGATTAATGTTCCAAAAGCGGAACTATACGACAGGCTCAACAAACAAAACCTCGTACACGACCGCCTTATTGGAATGTATGACGTTTTGCATACGCAAAGTCTTGATTTCGTTGCCGATGACATTATCGAAACATTGCACAATTACGAAACGGAGGGCGCGATATGAAGTCATTTTATCACGGTTCAATTAGCAAAGTGGACTGCCCACTTGTCTCTGTTGGCAGAAAAAATCTTGACTTCGGTCAGGGTTTCTATATTACGCCAATTAGAGAACAAGCCGAAAAATGGGCAAGGTTCGTAGCGTCAAGACATCTCGCTAACAAAACCCCGTGTTTAAATATTTACACAATGGACATTGACAAAGTTATGTCTGAGTGTAAAGTGTTGAATTTTGACGAGTACAATATAGAATGGCTTGAATTTGTGGTTGCTTGCCGTGATGGCGAAGATGTTTGGCGACAATACGATATGATTATGGGAGGTGTGGCAAACGACAAAGTGATAGACACCGTTGAAGACTATAAAAATGGAGTGATTACCGCGAGTCAGGCACTTGGACAGTTGAAGTTTCACAAACCCAACCACCAAGTTTGTATTTCTAATCAGACCATCATTGACAACTATTTGATATTCAACAACTGTATAAAACTCACAAGACAATGAGAGATTCTGTTTTATGGCGCAAGGAGACCAATATAGTTATGCTACTATCCAAGCGGCTGAATATAACACCAGAAAGGGCGTTGGACGTATATTTCCACACCCGAGTCAACAAATATATGTCATCGTCGGAATACGGTCTCCAACAAATGAGCGACTTGTATATAGTTGATGATATTATCAATGAACTGCAATTCGGATAACCCGCACCGACGTATATGTTGATTTGCCAAGCGATACGATTTATGAGTATGGAGAGGCGGTGTAAAAAGTTTTTTGCGAATACAAAAATACTTGTTATATTTGCGGAAACAAAAGAACGCTAAATTCGCTTATGTGCAAATTCAAAGACACCAATTTAGGAATAAAGAAACTTGATTTCAACGTCAAACGCGGAGCGATGGCGGCGTTCAAAAACCACAGCCGAAAACAGCGTGAAGAATGGATGATAATGGATGACCAATATTTTTCATTCGAGGCTATTAGTAATTTTTTTCGGTAAAAGATTTGTTGAAAGTGTAAATGACTTTGAAATATGGACTATTGGAAATTAGGATGTGATTATTGGGGTAAAGGAAGATTTGTCTTTTATGACCTCCTCAAAGCCGAATCCATTGTTATTTGTAAAGAGTGTGATGTGCAAGTGGGTGATGCCGTAGCGATTTCATTTGGTTACAACGTAAAAGCAATTGCTATTATTATAAATCAATGGCAACCAGTTACGAATTTACCACATTTGGAATCGTTATTTCATAAGTATGAGATTGGATATAATAGTTGGGTTTATGTGGCTAATTGTAAATTTATTGAATTGCCTATAAACGAGCGATTTAACTATCACGTTAGTCAAGGTATTAGTAAAATTCAGAATAAAAGTGTTATAGAGAGAATCCAAAGAATTATTTCAGAGTATAAATCTAATACTGTTTTTGTAAATAAAGCGATTGAAATGTATCAACCCTACATCAACCTACTCCGCTCCACCCACAACCTCATCCTAACCGGCGCACCCGGCACAGGAAAAACCTATCTTGCAAGACAAATTGCAGAGGCAATGGGCGCAGAAGTTGGCTTCGTACAATTCCATCCGTCATACGACTACACCGATTTTGTGGAAGGATTACGACCAATTCAAGACGACAACGGCAATGTCGGATTTGAACGCAAAGACGGTGTGTTCAAAGAGTTTTGCGCAAAAGCATTGGAAAAATTCGATACAAACAACTTTGATGATGCGTGGTCATCATTTCTGAATGAAGTTGTTGAAAATGGCAATTTAATGGAACTAAAAACTCCGTCGAATGCTGTTTTCTATGTATCAGTCAATCAAAGAAAAAATCTAACTTTTTATACAGGTACAGAAAAGAAAGTTGGCGGTTCTCTAACACGTAAAGGTGTCAAGACTGAATTTGAAGGCAACCCATTCTATAAATATTGGCTCGGTTACTATAATGGTGTTATAGATTATCTAAAAAACAAACACAATCTTCATAATGTAACTAAAATTAAACCAAGAGATTACGTCTTCATCATCGACGAAATCAACCGTGGTGAAATCTCAAAAATCTTTGGAGAATTGTTTTTCTCCATCGACCCGGGGTATCGTGGCGAAAAGGGGCGCGTACAAACTCAGTATCAAAACATTGTGGAAGATGGCGACATTTTCAAAAAAGGGTTCTTCGTCCCCGAAAACGTCTATATCATCGGCACAATGAACGACATCGACCGAAGCGTGGAGAGTATGGATTTTGCGTTCCGCCGCAGGTTTGCTTTTAAGGAAATCAAGGCTGATGAAAATGTCGGAATGTTGGAAAATCTTACTCAAAAAGTCGAGGCTATCAACAGAATGAAAAAACTCAACTCCGCCATCGAAAAGGTTGACGGACTTTCGTCGGCTTACCACATTGGCGCAAGTTATTTCTTGAAACTCAACGACTACAACGGCGATTTCGACAAACTTTGGGAATATCATCTCGAAGGACTTTTGCGCGAATATTTGCGTGGTACACAAGATGTTGACAAAGAGATAGAAAAACTCAAAACAGCCTACAACGATGAGTCAGATCATAACAACGGACAACCACAACAAGCACATTGATTCCGCATTTGACTTGCAGAACCTCGCCAAAATCGCCGACGTAAAAATCAAGGATTTGAAACTCGACGACAACCCTAACTTGCTCGTTTTTCCGCGAGATTTGCACCAATACGGCGACAAGATTAGCGAAAGCAACATAATTTCGTTGCAAGGCGACCAAATCTCCACCGGCAACATTATGGGCTTTGTGGGGCTGGGCGATACGCAGTTGGATATAAAATCGAGGTTTGCGCAAGACGACGGCAGGGATTATTTTTTGCATTATATGTTGCAAAAAGTGTTCTCTATCAATCTGTTCGACATTAAGCACACGTCAAATCAAGAACAGATTTTCGACTTTTTGCTATATCTTTTTCCGTATTATTTGAAAAAGGCGTTGGCGCAAGGACTGTTCAAAAAGTATCGCACTTTTGAGCATAACGACGCCAATATCCGTGGCGTGATTGATGTTAGCCGCCATATCCGTCAAAATATTCCGTTCAGGGGAACGGTTGCCTACAACACCCGCACGCATAGTTACGACAACGAAATCACACAACTCATCCGCCACACCATCGAATTTATCAAGACCAAATCGTCGGGCAGTGTTGTCCTCAACAACGATTTGGAAACTCGGCAATGTGTTTCGCAAATTGTGGCTGCCACGCCCACTTACAAGCCAACACTTCGCGACAAAATCATTGGTCAAAACCACCGCCCCGTCCGCCATCCGTATTTTTCAGCTTACACGATGTTGCAAAGTCTGTGCATAAAAATCCTCCGTCACGAATCCATCAAATTTGGCAACGAAAAAGACAAGGTTTACGGAATCCTTTTCGACGGCGCGTGGCTTTGGGAGGAGTATTTGGCGACGTTTTTGAAAGACTTTATGCATCCACAAAACAGAACCGGCAAGGGTAGAAAGCATTTATTTACAGATAATTCAGGGTATTGCTATCCCGATTTTTATAACAATGAAATTGTGCTTGATGCCAAATACAAAGGTTATACTGATTGGTCAAAAGTTCAAGGCGACGATTTGTATCAAGTTATTACGTATATGCACATTTTGAATTTGCAACGCGGCGGTTTTATTGTTCCAAAAGAAACCGCCAATCTCACCCCAAAAAACTTAAACGGCGTTGGCGGCACAATGAATATTTACGGAATGACAGTCAACCACGAAGCCAACAGTTTTTTGGATTACGCCAAGGCAATGAAAAATGAAGAAACCGTTACCGAGACAACGTGGAAAATTCTCTGAGCGTAAAATCTTTTTGCTCAAAAAAATCTCTGAGCGTAAAATCTTTTTACTCAAAAAATACTCTGAGCGTAAAATTTTTTTGCCCGAAATCACCTCTGAGCGTAAAATTTGAATTAATAAACCACAAAAAAATCCTCCGCGCACATACTTGCACACGGAGGATTTTTATTTTACATAATGTTGATTATGACGGCTCGATTACGCCAAACGCTGACGTATTGCCTTCGACGCCTCTTCGTAGCCGGGCTTGTCGAGGAGGGCAAACATGTTTTTCTTGTATGCCTCAACACCGGGCTGATTGAACGGATTGACACCTAAAATGTAACCACTGATGCCACACGCCTTCTCAAAGAAGTAAATCAATTGGCCGAGGTAGTATTCGTTGAGTTTGGGAATCTCGATGCGAATCTGCGGAACGCCGCCGTCGAGGTGTGCGAGTTGAGTGCCGAGTTCTGCCTGTTTGTTGACGAAATCAACACGCTTTCCGGCGAGGAAATTGAGTTGGTCGAGGTTCTGAGCGTCAGACGGAATCTCAACCTTGCGGTCGGGTTCGGCGATTGACAACACAGTTTCGTACATCAGGCGAACACCTTCCTGAATGTATTGACCCATAGAATGGAGGTCTGACGTGAAATCCACCGACGCCGGGAAAATGCCCTTGCCGTCCTTGCCTTCGGATTCGCCGTAGAGTTGCTTCCACCACTCGGAGAAATAGTGGAGTTTCGGGTGGAAATTGACGAGGATTTCAGTGGAGAATTTCTTGTACAAAAGATTGCGGACAACGGCGTAATGAGCGGCGACATTCTCATCGAAACTCTTGCCCTTCTGCGTCATTTCCTCAACCCTGTACGCGCCTTGCAACAATTGACGTACATCGAAACCAGCCACAGCAATCGGGAACAGTCCCACGGGAGTCAATACCGAGAACCTGCCGCCAACTGTGTCGCCAATTACAAATGTCTTGTAACCCTCTGAATTAGCGAGAGTTCTCAAAGCGCCGCGCTTTTTGTCGGTGATGGCAACAATGCGGTCGGCGGCTTCCTTCTTGCCATATTTTTCTTCGATTTTGGCTTTGAGGAGACGGAATGCAATGGCGGGTTCGGTCGTTGTGCCCGACTTTGAAATCACGCACAATGCATACGACTTGTCGGCGATTGCGTCCATAAGTTCGGCGATGTAGTCCTCGCCAATGTTTTGACCGGCAAAGAGGATGAGCGGGCTGCCCTTCTTGGGACACATCTGCGCAAATGAATTGCTCAATGCCTCGATGACAGCCTTTGCGCCGAGGTAACTGCCGCCAATGCCGATGACAACGAGCACGTCAATCTTCTCGCGGAGTTCTGCCGCCTTCTTCTCGATTTCAGAAAGTTCCTCTTCGGAGATGATGTTTTTTACGTCCACCCAACCGAGGAAATCGTTGCCGGGGAGGGTTTTGTCATAAAGGGCGGCGTTTGATTCCAACGCTTTGCCCTGCAAGGCCTTGTAGTCGTTTTCAGAAACGAAACCAAACGCCTTTGAAATGTCAAGTGTTAAGTCTTTCATTACAGTTATTTTGTTAATCAATGTTGTCCATACTAATACGACCCCAAATATAACAACATTTTTCCAAACGCCAACAAAAAAACAATGAAAACTCCATAAAAAAATCCGGCAACGTTTGCAAAAGCGCATAAAAGGCTTCCAGACTTTGGGCACATCAAAAAATTAATTAACATAATAATAAATATCTCGACCATCTGACACAAAAAATGCCGCAGGGCGATTTTATGGAAAAATCGGCTCTGCGGCACTGAAAAGATTGTCTGATGGTTTACAAAACTGCAATGTGGATTACTTCACGTCCTTAACGAGACGGACAGCCTTGTAGTAATAATCACCCCTCTGCCTGCCTGTGCAGTCGCTTGTTCCTTTGGCATAGATGGTGTTGTGCTGGAAATACATTTGTTTTCCGTCTGCTGTCCAGTAGTAGCCATAAACAGGGGTTTCATTGTTGGAGTACCACCTTGTGAACGGAATGAACACCGCACCAGCGTTTTCCATCTTAGCCCAGTCTGCAACGGAGTAGGCATTGAGTTTAGTGAGGTCGGCTTCGCGTGGCATCTTATTGATTTTTATATCACCGCCAACATTTTTAGCGGTGTCGGCAAGCGACGCGAATTTTGCACCTTCGGGCAACTTCCAATCGTCAGGCAAGAGGATAATTCCTTGTGAATTATCAACCATACCGTATGCCAGAAGGGAGAGAGCATTGGCGCGTTTTTGCAATAGGAATACCCACTCCTCCGATGTCAGTGTGCGCCACGGGTCATTGCCGCCATTGACGATTTTGTTGGTGCCCCAGTCGGTGAAGGTTGATTCGGGTTTGAGACTTTCGATTCTCGGATTGTCGCCAGTACCCCAACTGAACATATCAAGGACTTCTGCCTTTTCATACGTGTCAGAGCCATAACCTTTGTCGCCAAGCACAACGTCCCACTGATGGTCTGCGAATTTGCAGGTCTTGGTCGCCTTTTCATACTGGAAGTTTCCGCTCGAAAACTTCACTTTCTGTGTCTCGCTTACCGAAAACACACCGTTGATTGTGCCTTCCTCCTTGCTGCTGCAACTTGCAAGTAGCACACTTGCGCACAATGCGCCAAATAGAATTTTTTTCATTGCTATTATACTTATTGTTTACAACTTTTTTTACTTCACCATCTTGTTGTCAGGCTTCTGTGCGCCGTAGCCATTCACCTTGCCAAAGAGATCCTTTGCCTTCTCCCACGGATATTTGTTGCAATACATCGTGGGGCGTACAATCTCTGTGCCCTGCTGGTTGAGACCAAATGCGCGGTTCACCTGATTGGCGGCGGAATTGGCGTTGTAGGACTGTGAAGCCATGATTTGGAGGCTGAGGAAGCCTTTGAGGTAACTCTGGTCGATGGCGTCCACAAATGCCGATTCAGAAGACGGCAATTCCTTGTTGCCTTCATATTTAGGACCAATCTGCTCTGCCTCCTCGATGCGGTCGGCGGATACAGAAATTGAAGCGACGCCTGCCGAAGCAATTTCGAGGTCGCGTTTGTTGGCGAAGAAATAGTTGTTGTACAGGTTGCTCTGTTTGAGAGCCTCCATTTGCTTGTTGGTTTCATAATAAACACGCTCCACACCACAGTTGCTGCTGCAACCGAAAATGTTGTTGTGGACGTCGATTGTGCGGATGCCATTCATGAAGCGGAAGCCCTGTCCCATTTCGTCCAAAACCTTGGTGCGTGTCCACGAGAAGAGGACGGTGTTGTGGTGGAAATCCAACGAAACCTTGTCGATGTCCGCATCCCTCACGTTGCCTTTGATTTGGCATGATGCGTAACGGCAGGCGATGAAGATGTTGTTATAAACCTCCACATGCCCCTTGCCGACGAGGGCGGCGATGCCGTAGTCGCGGCAGTTGACAAAAATGCAGTTTGCAATCTTGACGTTGCCCTCTACATCCATGTGCAGCGCGTACTGGTCACCATTGTGGTAGCCTTCCTTGGCGCATGTTGGGGATTCGCCGAGGCCGATGAAACGACCGGTCAAAACGCCGTCATTCGGAGTTGAGGTAACGGGGTCGTTCACATTCTTGACGCAGTAGAGATTGTTTTCGCCAAGGTCAAACACGAAGCCGTCGATTACCACGTCGCCGTCCGGTCCTGTGTAGCCGTATGCCCTACGCGCATTCCAGTTGAATAGCGGCGCGATAAACTTCTGCTCCTTTGGCTGGAATTTGGTGACGTGCTTGATGACGTCGCGCTCCGAGAAGTCGGTGGAATATCCGCCGTAGAGGCTGAGGTATTTGCCACGCTCCGTGGATGAGTTTCCGAAACGTCCGATTTCTATGTAGCCACGGTCGAGGTTGCCGAGGTAGTTGCCCTCAGCTACAAGGATAACGTCGTTGTCCTGCGCGAGGTCGATGGCTTTCTGGAGGTCTTTAAGAGGTGTTGACGGAGATTTGCCGTCGTTGCGTGCGCCGCCGGTCGTGACGCTCACATAGTAGGTCGTTCCCTTTGCGGAGTTAGGACGAGCCGAATTTGAAGAGGACGGCTGTGCATTCTGCTGTGTGGAGCTCGAAGAAGAGCTGCTGCTTGAAGATGAGGTGCTGCCCGAATTGCCATTCACAGCGTTTGTAGCGGCTTCCTTAGCCTTGTTGAGAAGGTTTTTGCCGAACTGCGCGTTTGCGTCTCCCGCCGTGGCGAGCATCATCGCCGCTGAGGTCAAAATCGTAAAGATTCTTTTCATGTTCAGATTTATTTAATTGGTTTGTTATATTAATGTCAGTCTTAAAAAATCTTCAATCATAAAACGCATGAAAATACTCATATATTGTTGCATAAAAAAACGGGCAACGAATAATCACTGCCCGTTTTTTTATGATTTTTTTTTTCAGATTGCTCCCTTACTCCAATGAGTAAGCCAAGTCGCCGTCATCATCAATGAACAGCGTCAATGTGGTGTAGCGGCCGAATGTAATGCCCTGGAACTCAACATAGCCATCCTCCTCGTCAGGATTTACGAAGAAACGGATGTCCCATGCTGCGTTCTTGTTTGTTACTGTGACCCTTACAGCGTCGCCGTTGTCCAAGGTCTCGTCGCCCATGATGTCTTCCCATTCGTCATCTTCGGATGCCGACATCATCACGCCATAGAAATCGATGCCGCTCTGGTTTACAAGCCTGATTGTGCCTTGCTGAGCGTAACTTGCTGCACTGCAAATGAATACCAATGCAAGTGCCATGAAAAATTTTTTAATCATGTTATAAAGGGTTTAGATTTATGAAAAATGTTCATGGCAAAAGTAATGTTTTTTCAGACATGAAACATTAAATCTTTTTTTAAAAAACATTAAAAATTTGTTAAGACGCGGATTTGAGCCCCTCATTTCAAAAATGTTTTCATACATTTGTGCAAAATATCTACCAACCATTCACATATAATCAATGACTAAACAAGACCTAAGAATCATATACATGGGCACGCCCGACTTCGCTGTAAGCCCATTGAAAGCATTAATAGACAACGGATTCAACATCGTAGCCGTCGCTACCGGCGCAGACAAGCCGCAGGGACGCGGCAGAAAAATAATCCCGACTCCCGTCAAGGAATTTGCCGTGGAGCAGGGAATCCCCGTCCTGCAACCCGAAAAACTCAAAGATCCAGCCTTTGTAGAGCAATTGCGCTCTTATAAAGCCGACCTTCAAATTGTGGTGGCGTTCAGGATGCTGCCAGAAATCGTATGGGCGATGCCGAAGCTCGGCACTTTCAATCTCCACGCCGCGCTCCTGCCACAATACCGTGGCGCAGCTCCAATCAATTGGGCTGTCATCAACGGCGAGACCATGACCGGCGTTACAACATTTTTCATCGACAAGGACATCGACACAGGCCGCATAATGCTGCAACGCGAAGTGCCAATCACGGACTCCGACAATTGCGGCACAATACACGACAAACTCATGGAAACCGGCAGCGCACTCGTTGTGGAGACCGTTGACCGCCTCATCGCCAACGACATGAAGCCCATCGAGCAAGAAAGCCTCATCAAGCCGGGCACCGTCCTGAAACCCGCGCCAAAGATATTCAAGGAAGACTGCCGCCTCGATTTCAACAACGACGCCACAACCATCCGCAACCTCATCCGAGGCCTCAGCCCCTACCCCGCCGCCTTCACCACAATCAAGGTAAAAGGCAAAGAAATGTCGCTGAAAGTGTTTGCCGCCAACGTCGAAACCACCGACAACCACCCCGCACCAGGCTCATTGGAGACCGACAATAAGAATTTTTTAAAGATTTCTTGTCAAAATGGATGGCTCTATCTCACTGACGTACAGTTAGAAGGCAAAAAAAGAATGAAAATTGTTGAATTTTTGCGCGGAATAAATTTGGAGAATTAAAAAATTGTTTTTATCTTTGCAGCGCAATTGAGGGAAACGCCCTCCGCTGCAAAGATATTTGACGGTCCCATCTTCTAACGGTTAGGAAACAAGATTCTCAATCTTGGAATTGGAGTTCGATTCTCCATGGGACTACGATTTTTTTTTGGATAGTTAAATATTGTGTTGATTGGTCCCATCTTCTAACGGTTAGGAAACAAGATTCTCAATCTTGGAATTGGAGTTCGATTCTCCATGGGACTACAAAAAAGCACCGCTCGAAACTTAGTTTTGAGCGGTGCTTTTTTGTGCAAAAATTTGGATTTTTTTCCAGTGGAGAGTTGGAGACTATGCGAGCCGGAGATGGAATTGGGGCGGATTTTGTGTATTTGCAAACAACCGCCCGAAAGAAAAACCTCTGGGCGGTTGTCAGTCGTGAAGTGAGTGCTACAACAAAATCTTATTTAACATAACAATCGATATTCTGAATTGTACTTAACATAACAATAAATATTAAGTGCCGTATTTAACATAACTTGAAATATCGCATTGTTAGGGAAGTAAATTCGCACTTAATATCTCTTCACCAAATTGCAGCAGTAGTTGACCTCGATGAGTGTCGCAGAATTGCCCTTGCCAAAGCTGCCGGCGAGCAAGACCACCTTGTCGTCAATCTCCGCAAACTGCTTGTTCAAGACGAATGACACGGAGCTCTGGATGAAATCGTCGGCGGAACGGTTGAGCCTTACGCTGTGAGCCACAACGCCATACGAAAGCGCAAGTTCGCGAACTACGTTTTCATTGTAACACATGGCGTAAATAGGCTTTGCGCCACGGTAGGCGGCGAGATTGCGGATGGTGGTGCCGGAGAACGAATCGGCGATGATGCAACGTGCGTCCAATTCCACGGAGGCATGGACGGCGTTTTTGCAGAGAAACTCGCTTATCTCGCTCTTTACGTGTACAGGATGGGTGTCTTCCTTGAGTTTTTCCTTGATAGCCTCCACTTCGATAGCGATTTTGCTCATGGTCTTGACAGCTTCCACGGGGTATTGTCCCGAAGCTGTCTCGCCCGAAAGCATCACAGCATCCGCGCCATCGTAGATTGCATTGGCAACGTCCGAAACCTCGGCACGTGTCGGACGGGGATTATTAATCATCGTGTGGAGCATCTGTGTAGCCACAATTACGGGCTTCAGATGGTCGATTGCCTTCTTATTGAGCTCCTTCTGAATCGCCGGAATGCGCTCTGCCTCAATCTCGATGCCAAGGTCGCCACGGGCTATCATAATGCCGTATGCGTGGTCGAGGATTTCGTCGATATTGTCCACACCCTGCTGATTTTCAATCTTTGCGATGATCTTTATCTTAGATTTTGCCTCGTCGAGAATTTGCTGTATGCAAATCACATCTTCTTTGCATCGTACAAACGAATGTGCGATGAATGTTATGTCCTCCTCGATGGCGAGCTGGATGAATTTTTTGTCTTTTTCGCTCAATGACGGCAACTTGATAGGCACGCCCGGCACATTCACCGATTTGCGCGACTTCACAACGCCCGAATTGAGCACTTTGCATTTGAGACCGTTTTCATCGCGATCCACAGTCTCAAAAGCAATGTCGCCATCGTCGATGAGGATTCGTTTGCCAAAGGGAACGTCGTTTTCAAAACCGATGCGGTTGACGTAGATATGACCGTCGCCGCACTCCTTGTCGAGGCTTCCGGCAAAATACACGGTGTCGCCCTCGTTGACAGCAAATCCGTCGCCCGCCTGCGTGGTGCGTATTTCTGGACCCTTGGTGTCGATGAGTATCGCAATCGAATTGGATACACTCCTGATGTTGGCTATCATCTGCCGCGTCGCGTCAAAATCGGCGTGGGCGGTATTGATGCGGGCCACATTCATGCCGGCATCATAGAGGCTGCGGATAAAATCCACATCACAGCGGCGGTCTGAAATCGTCGCAACAATCTTCGTAAGTTTCTGAACTTTCATATTGTTTTTACAAATAATTATTTCCTATTTATCTCATATCGCCAATCACATTGACAGCCTCGGAGATGTACAAATCCTTCTCCAATGCCTCAAACCAAGTGGTGAACTTTTTGGTCTTGATGGTGTCGCCTGCTACGGCAGCCTTGTCGATGGCGAGGAAGGAGGACGTTACGCCGGTCTTTTCGTCGCCAATCTTGCCTATCCTTTCGGATTCGTCTTGAATCTCCTTCTGATGCTTCCTGTACGCCTCGAGATTGAGCGGGTACGACGACTCGTCGCTGCGAACCTTGAGACGGCGTGCGTTGTCGTCTATCTGCTTGAACACCGGATTGCTGGCTATGCGGGCGCGGCTTGCATTTACGACCTTTTTCTTGTCGTATGGGTGCATCCAAAGTTGGTACGAAGCATTGGGAATCTCGTCGAATGGGAGCGCGTTGTGCGACTCCTTCTCCCCTACATTCATGTATGCGTATGAATCGGGCAGCACAATGTCGGGTATTACGCCCTTGAGCTGCGTGGTGCCGCCGTTGATGCGGTAGAATTTTTGGATTGTGAGCTTGATTGCCCCAAGCGGCTTTATCGACTGGTTGCCCTGCACATAGCGGTCGAAGTCGATGACGCTCTGCACCGTTCCCTTGCCAAACGACGACTGGCTGCCCATAATGATGGCACGGTCGTAATCCTGCAATGCCGCCGCGAGAATCTCCGATGCCGACGCACTGAAATTGTTGACCATCACCACCATCGGGCCTTTGTAAGATATTTCGGGGTCGGGGTCGTCGTAGTGGCGGATTGCGCCGTCGCGGGTCTTCACCTGCACTATCGGGCCGTTGCCAATGAACAATCCCGACATATCCACAACGTCGCTCAGGCTGCCGCCGCCATTGTTGCGGAGGTCGAGCACAACGCCGTCCACGTGTTCGCCCGCGAGTTTTTCGAGCTCCTTCTTCACGTCCTTGCTGCAGAAGCGTCCGGTCTTGTCGTTGAAGTCGGCGTAGAATTTGGGCAGGTAGATGTAGCCCACACGGGTCTTGCCGTCTTTGGATGTCAATATCGACGATTTGGCGTATGTCTCCTCGATGATTACCACATCACGCTCTATCGGTATTATCTTGATGGTGCCGTCTATCTTCTTGACAGTGAGTTTTACGATGGTGCCCTTCTTGCCACGGATGAGTTTTACGGCGTCGTCGAGCTCCATATTGGAGATGTCCACAGGCTCGGCATCGCCCTGCCCCACCTTTAATATAATGTCGTTGACCTGCAACTCGCCCTGCCTCCAACTTGCGCTGCCCGGTATGATGTCCGTTACCTTGGTCTGACCGTTGCGGTTTTGGAGGGTTGCGCCAATGCCCTCAAACTTGCCCGACATCGAAATATCGAAGTTGGTCTTCTCCTCCGGCGGAAAATACTCGGAGTGTGGGTCGCAGGCGGCTATTATCGAATTGAGAAACATCGACATCCAATCTACGTCCTTGATGCCTGCAAGGCGTTTCATCCATGCGTCGTAGCTCTCCTTTACCCTCTTTACCGCATTGGCCTGGATGGTGTCCATCGTCTTTACTTTATAAGAGGTGTCCTTGTCCTTGATGGCCTTCTCCTGCGCCGTGAGTTCGTCAGATATTTTTTCGAGTACGGCGAGTTTGGTTATCTTGCGCCAATTGTCGCGGAGAGCGGCATCATCTACGGCGTAGTCGGCAGAATCGGGATTGGTCTGTATAAACTCATTCACGGAAAAATCGAATGAGCCGCTTATCGCCTCCCTGTAATACTCCGCAGCCTGCTCCTGACGCTTCTTAATGATTTCGGTGGCTATATTGTAGAGATTAAATTCGGCGTTCTTGATTTCGTCATCGATTGCATAGCGGTACTTGGACAGAAGCTCCACGTCCGATTTCAGGAGAAACCTCTTGGAATAATCGAGCTTCGACAGGTATTCGTCAAAGACCTTCGACGAAAACTTGTCGTCAAACACAATACGTTCGTAATGCGCCGCTTCGAGCGACTGCTTGATGACGGTGAGTATCACCTTGTCACGGTTGTCTGTCTTGATAATGAATGGCTTGAAAGCCATAAACATCAAGGCTAACACCAAGAAGATGGTGCTGATTCTGATAATTGTCTTCATTATATTTTTACGTTTGTTGTCAATGGGTTCCAAATTTGTGTCCATCGTAATACAGGTTATAATTAATGATGACACAAAGATACACAAAAAGTAATTGCAAACACCACAAAGACAAACTTTTTTTCAACAAAAAAAGCCTCACACCTTTCGGCATGAGACCCGACTAAAAACCCAAAAGTGATCCGGGAGCGATTCGAACGCTCGACCCACAGCTTAGAAGGCTGTTGCTCTATCCAGCTGAGCTACCGGACCTGCCACTAAATTTTCACGGCGCAAAGGTACACATTATTTATATATGTACCAAATTTTTTGTGGATTTTTTTTTCACATTGTTTTCGGTTTCCGGGCGTTTACACTCCCGGCTTAGAGATTTCTCCCCTTTGGGGCTATGTGTTGTTTTATTTGATTACGGCTTTATAAGTTTGTCGTTGAAATTGACCAAATACACCTTCTGCGTAGCACGTGTCAACGCCGTGTAGAGCCAGCGGAGATATTCGCGGTCGAGCATATCGTCGGTGAGGTAGCCATTGTCGATAAAAACATTCTTCCACTGCCCGCCCTGCGACTTGTGGCACGTGACGGCGTAGGCAAATTTTATCTGCAAGGCGTTGAAATACTCGTTGCCGCGCAATTCCTTGTACATCTCGCTCTTGGTCATGCCGGCGTAATCCTCGCACACATTCTTATATAAGGTGTCCGCCTCATTCTGAGTGAGCGACGGGCCTTCGCTCTGCAACGATTCCTGTATCACCTTCACAGACAGCTCGAGGTTGTCATAATCCGTGAAACGCAAATCGACATTGATGAAATGAAACCCGTACAGCTCCTCGTGCCGCCCTATGCGCACCACCTCGGCGGTGTCGCCATTGGCAATGAAATCGAGATGCTCTATGTTCTTGGCGTAGAAGTAGTTGTTTTTTACAACCATAACAATGTCGCCCACCGTCAACGCCTCCTCCCGCCAGAATATGCGGCTGCGGATGCCGTTGTTGTAAATATTGGCGTACTTGTTGGAACGGGTAACGACAAGAGTATCCGCAACGCCCACAGTGTCGTAAGAATGTTCGAGGGCTTCAAGCAGCTCCGCGCCAGATATGCGCATTATGTCGTTGAATCCGCCAACCATCAACTGCGGTGCCACACGCTGCCCGGGCAAAGCATTTTCCACAAGGCGGCGCAGCATCGTGGCGTTGCTCAGGATTCCGCTGCCCTCCGCCTGCCTTACCACCTCGCCGAGCGACGCCTCCCCCCCCCCGAAGCCGTAGCATCCAAGCTCGCCGGCATCGAGCGCGGGCGACAATGCACTGCCCACGGGCGGCAACTGTCCCGCGTCGCCCACAAGCACCAGACGGCAGTCGGTGCCCGAAAAGACATACTGCACAAGGTCGTCGAGAAGCCTGCCAGACCCAAACGCCGACATCTCGCCCGGCGACTGCGAAATCATAGACGCCTCGTCCACAATAAAAAAGGCGTCCTTAAACAGATTGGGCGCAATGGAAAACGCCGCGCCGTAGCCCGACCTCTGCCGATAGATGGTGCGGTGTATGGTGTAGGCGGGCATCCCCGAATACGACGAGAGCACCTTGGCGGCGCGTCCCGTAGGAGCCATAAGCACCGTGCGGATATTGAGCGACGCGAGCACCCTGACCAACGCCGCTACAAGGGTGGTCTTGCCAGTGCCGGCATAGCCGCGAAGCACAAAAATACCGTCGCCGCCATCGCCGCACACAAACCGCGACAGCCCTTCTATGGCGGCGGATTGATCGCCAGTGGGCTCAAAAACCATCTTGACGCGCAGAGCATTGCTAAAAAAATCGTTTACCATCTTTGCTTTCTACTTTATAAAACACAAAGATAATCAATATGTTTGAAACAATGAAACAACGGCTGAAAAACTTTTTTGAAAAAAATGTCAAATTATTTTTTAGCGAATGTTTATTTTTTATTAAATTTGCGTCAAGAAATAAAACAAAAAAACATACTATAAATAATCATGAAAATAATAATCCATGTAGTATTGGTTGCTGTGATTGCTCTCTTAGCTTACTTGCTCTGGGACAGCATAATGCAGCCTATCCGTTTCCAAAAAAAAGCTGAGTGGCGTTACGGTCTCACAGTACAGAAACTTAAAGACATCCGCGACGCACAAGTGGCTTACAAAAGTGTGTATGGTGCATACACCGGAAGTTTCGACTCCCTCGAAAACTTCATCCAGAACGGCAGCCTCAAGATCGTGAAGGCTATCGGCAACATTCCCGACAGCTTCTACGACAAGTATCCCCGCAAGCTCGCCGAAACCAAGGCCATCGAAGCCGGCATCGTAAAACGTGACACCGTGGAGGTGCGCTGCTACGATTCGCTCTGCAAAGGCAATTACAATGTTTCTGAACTCAGGTTGGTGCCCATCGTAAACGTCCCCTTCGAGATGGCAAGCGACACCATCGAGACATCCTCAAAGGCTAAGATTTCCGTATTTGAGGCTAAGACCCCCAACGACGTATATCTCCAGGGTCTCGACCGTCAGGAAATCGTCAATATGAACGACGAAGCCAAGACCATCGGCAAATACCCGGGCCTCAAAGTTGGCTCTCTCGTAGAGTTCAACAACAACGCAGGCAACTGGGAATAGTCGCAGTAACGACTTAAGGACAAAAGTTTTAGCCACTAAAACAATAAAAATAAAAGGGAAAACCGAAAATATTTTTTGGTTTTCTCTTTTTTTTATAAATTAGCACCGTAATTAACGAGACGGCCTCGCAGGGGCGCAAACTTGAAAAATCACATACAATGAAAGACATATCAAACTTCACATCATCGTTCAACATCAACAAGACAAGCACTTACAGCCTGTCGATACAGATTAGCCAGATGGGCTACACGTACTGCATACTCGATTCGTTTTCAAAGGAGTACGTCGCCATCAAGCACGTGGGCTACGGCACGGAGGTCAACGACGCCGACCTCTACGACAAGATAAAGGACAACCTCGCCGCCGACGCATTCCTGAGCAAGAGCTACAAATCGGTGGACATGATATACGTAACGAGGAAGTCGATTATCGTGCCAAACCCAATGTTTGACAAGACAAAGCTCAAAGACCTCGTAAGTGCCAACTTCCCAATCACCGACAAGGAGGAGATACAATTCAACAAGCTCAAATCCATCTCCGCCTGCAATGTTTTCGTGATTCCGTCGTACATCACCACGCTGATGGTCAATACTTTCCCGGAAATCAACTTCTACCACGAGGCAACCCCGCTCATCGAAAACCTCATCAAGAATTGCAGCGAGGAGCTCACACTGTCAGCCAATTTCTACTACGACTTCATGGACATCGTAGTAACGGAAAAGGGCAAAGTGCAACTCTACAACACATTCTCATACCAATCGCCCACCGACGCACTATTCGCGGTAACATCTGTGGCAGACAAGCTCAAGCTCGACAAGAAGTCTCCAATTGTGCTTTCGGGATACATCGACAAGGATTCTGAAGCATACAAGCTGATATACAAGTACCACGCCAACGTGAGGTTTGCGCAACTCTCGCAAAACATCACGTTCCCATTCTCAGACATACCAGAACACACATTTTATAATATGATGACATTGCCATGCGTATTATAACAGGAATATACCGCAGCAAGGTGATACACCTGCCATCGTTTTTCACCGACAGGCCCACTACCGACATGGCGAAGGAGTCGCTGTTTAATCTTATCAGCAACAATTTCGACTATGAGGACGTGCGCTTCCTCGACCTGTTCTCCGGCAGCGGCAGTATCAGCTACGAAATGGCTTCACGTGGCTGCACCGACATCACATGCGTGGATGCCAACAAGAAATATTGCGACTTCATCAACAAGAATTTTGCGCAGATGTTTCCCAAAAAATCACCTGCAAGGGTGATTACGGCCGATGCGTTCAAATTTTTGGAGCGCAATCCGCTCAATTATGACCTCATCTTCGCCGACCCGCCATACGACATGGAGGGCATAGAAAATATCCCGCAGATGATTATGGACAATCCAACCCTGAAACCTGGCGCAATGCTCATAATGGAACACAGCGCAAAGACAAGGTTCACGGATTTGACGCATATCTTCGACCAAAGGCACTATGGAAAGGTGAATTTTAGCTTCTACACTAAGGAGAGGAACGAAGAATAATAATCCGGGAATATAAAAGAACCCCGCCGCGAAATTGGATTATTTCACGGCGGGGTTTCGTTTTTGAAACAACGTATCGTACTGATACGGACGTTGACAAGCAACGCCCCTACCTCACGACCTTGCCGCCTGACGTACTTGAAGAACCAGACTTGCCTGTCGAAGTAGAACCATTGCGACTATTGTTGTTGTTCGTGTTATTGGAATTGTTGTTGGAATTGTTGTTGGTGGTTGTCGTGGCGAGCAGAATGTCACACGACGAAAACATTGAAATTCCAACAAGCAATGCCGCTGCAAAAATCAATTTTTTCATGATATTATTTTTTAAAAACTGTAATACAATCGGTTACTTGCCTATCATCTTGGGACCAACCTCCACACGCTGCACCACAGCCGACTTAGAAAGTGTCTGCGTCATATCGGCAAGACGACCCGCCTTCTTGTGCGCCTTTATCATAGCAGCAATTTCGTCCGATGTGTAGGCATTGAGGTTGTTCTCGTTCCTAACATCCTGACAACGGTTCTTGGAGTTCTGTTTTGGGCATGTGGCAGTCTTGGAAAGCACAAACTTCTTGGATACGTTTTGAGGCTCGCCATTGGTAATTTTAATCGGGTCACCGTTGTCGTCGCCAAAGAACAGATAGTTGTTTTCCTCATCGGTCTCCTTAATGCCGTCGAAAGCATCCGCCACAAGCACTATGTAATAAGAGCCGGTAAGATTAGTGGGCAAGGTGAATTTCCACATGGAACTAACGCCCTTGGTGCCGCCACACGCCTCGTTGCTACTCTGTCCGCTCTTAAGGTCAACGTGATTCCATGCGAAGCCACTGATATTAGCGTTGTTGCTGAAACCGAAGTGGTTGTAGGCATCGTCGATGTCCCACAGTCCCTCCATATCGCCTTTGGAGCCAAAATCATCGGTGTAATAGTCCAAGAGTACGATGCCGTAATCGTTGGCGTTGTAGGCGTTGTAATAGAGAAGGCAAATCGCCCAATCCTGAGACGCCGTTACAGTCTGCGAACCCGCATTGTAAACGTCGTACTCGCAGGCCCAACACGGACGTCCGTTTGTAAACGTAGAGCGGTAAAAATTGAAATTGTCGGCGGCAATCAAATCGTATCCGCTGGCGATTTGGTCGTCCACAACAGTATTGTCCTCGTCCACTACCACAGTGTTGCTGCTGCTGCCGTCGTTGGCAACGAATGCACAGTAAGCAAACTTGCCGCCTACGAAGTAATTCTGGTCAACCCAGATGTAGCCATTGTCGCCCCAGCTTGTACCCCACGAATTGACCACGAGGAATGCACCGTTGGCACCCTTGGTGTCGTCGTAGCCAGCGCATACCATGGCGTGGTAGGCATGTTGTCCGGTGGCATTGAAGGAGGTCTGCTGCGAGAGGACATACGAGCCGTCGGCATACATAAACTCGTCGCCAAGTGCCGCGCCAAATACGATGAGCTCGCCCTGAGCGAGATACTGCTTGAGAGCGTCTTTGGTAAGGGGCGTGATTTCGCGGAACGACTTTATCTTGTAATTGCCGGCGTTGGATGTCCACGACGACGAGGGGCTGCTGTTGCAACTAAGGCTCGAATAAGGTGCTGTGCTCATCGTAGCCACGCCACGGCTAATCATCTTGTTGAAAGCAGCCTCGAAGTAGCTGCCGCCGCAGTTGGCACCCTTGTCGTTAGAGCCTATCGACATAAAAATGTCGGCAGGGCTGAAGGTGTTGCTGCTATTGAGCGACGAGGTGGTAAGTCCGTGGCTCTTGGCGTAGAGGTAGGTGCGGCAGTTGTAGGCGGTAGCCCACGCCACGCACGTGCCATACTGTCCTTGGCTGCCAATCTGGGGGAGCCATTTGCGGTTGTCCACCCTGGAGGGCAGTCCGCTGCCATCGCCGAGCAATGCGGCTGTATTGATGTCGTCCTGGATGTTTTTGGGATCCTCGTCGAGGCCAAACCATCCAAAATAGTTGTCGCCAGAATTGGAGGCGTACTCGTTGCCGTTGTAGGTGAGCACATCCACCACATTCTGGAGAATGTCGTCCCATATCTTGCCGTCGCCATCTTCATCGCACGACTGCATGGTCATCGACCCCAACAACAGACCCGACATAATGGCGATTCTGTTCATTTTTCGTGTTTTCATAGTATTGTCATTTTTTATTGAAACAATCAATTTTAGCTTTTTGCAACATGAAGTTGTCGGTGGCATTGACGCCCGCCTCTGGCAACTGCGCGCCTGCCACATTAGGCTGCTCGGCAAGGGTATTGCCAATGAACTCCAAGTTACTCTTAAAAACGCAATTGGCAAACTTAATATTGCCCATATACAGCGACCTGGCCATCACAAGCCTATCCACAAACTGCGAATTGGTGAAATCGATGTCGCACATAGCCGTCACTTTGGAAAATTCGGTGTAGCCATAGAAATGCGAATCGGCAAACATGACCATATCTTCCATTCTACATCGTTGAAAAATCACCGACTTCCTGAAAAAACTTTTCATAAAATTGGTTCTACAGCCAAACACGCTGCTCACGAATGAAGCCTCGCCGTTGAAATTGGCCATCGCAAACGACGAGCCGCCACGGAATTTGCAGCCGTCAAAAGCTGCATTGCCAGCCACCTTGCTTATATCAAAATCAAAACGCCCACGGAAATCCGACTGCGTGAAATTGACCCCGCGCTTGAAATCGCACTCCATAAACACAACGTTTTTATCAAACACCGTGTAAAGTTTTTGCGAATTGCCGCGCTCGGAGAATGAAGTAACGCTGTCTTCAAAGACGCAATTGGCAAATACGATGTCGGAATACACATACGACGGTGCCACAGCCACGTAACCACTGCCACCGCTCACTTCGGTAAAATCGAGCGTACCCTTGATTGTACAGCCTTTGAGATATACAGGCCATCCAAGGCGCAACATATCCACAATCTGCTGCGATGTAAGCGAATCGCCTTCTTTGGGCGGCTGATATTGTTTGCCGCCACAGCCCTGAAATACCACAAGGGCCAGCAACACCGCCAAGAAAACATTGAGTTTTTTCATATTTCGCCGTTCTTTTTCAAATCGAAGATAATTTTCAAATTTCTGTGGGTGCGTTTGGTAACATTGTCTATCATGTCGTCGTCCATCCAGATACAAGACGTGATGCCCTCCTCGGTTTGAGGCTTTGTAGCCTGATTGCCGAGCAGCGTCATCAAGTACCAGTGGGTCTTCTTGATCGTTACTTCCTTCTCGTCGCCCCAACGGTAAAAATGGTAGGTGTCAATCAACTTACGGTCGATTTTTGGCGACACGCCTGTCTCCTCGTTTACCTCGCGCACGGCGGCGGTTTCAGGATCTTCGCCCGGCTCTATCTTTCCTTTTGGCAGGTCATAAAGCCCATTGCGAACAATTACAAGGCTCTGCCCCAAGGCATTGAGCACATATCCACCGGCGGCCTCCACGTATTTGCAATCGCCCTTGATTATCTCAAACAACTGCTCTGCGTCGCCACGAATCAAAAGCCTGCCACGCACCAGACCGTCAAGACAGTCGGCGGCAAGCCCGTCGTAATATTCCACTTCCCGATACTCGCCGTCGGTCTCCCTGCCGAGAATTATCAGCGCGTAACCGCAATAGAGATTTATCGTGTTTTCCATAAATATAATTAGTTAATTTTGCCCAAAGGTATAAAAAATCCTAAATACTGCAATAAAGAAAGGCTTGTTTTTTTCTAAAAAACAAACTTAATTTTTGCGCCCACCCAATCCCAAGGCACGGGGCCTAATGTGCGCGAATCCGAATGATCGGCACGGTTGTCATTGACGAGAAAAACATAATCGCGCCTAAATGTGTACGACTCAGCGGCTTTGCCATCTACGGTGCAGATGCTATCGCGCCACTCTAACCTGGCATTTTCATATTTCATAACCAAATCCCTGTATATCATATAATTGGCATAATCGAGACGAACCTTCATCCCACTTCGCGGCACTACGGCAGGGCCATAGATGTGCGCAGATTGCAATCGTATTATAGAATCACCCGGCATACAGACACAGCGTTTCAAATCGGGATTAGAAGCTTTATTTTTAGGTGTTAACGGATTGATTACCAACACAATATCATTGCGCCTTATCACGCCGCCATACTCCACCCACACCTTCTGTCCGCGCATCAAAGTGGGCGACATAGAATCGCCGCCCACCTCATAAATCCTGTCGCGAAACATATACCACGCCGCCAACGCAATCACAATCGCAATTATCAACGGCAATATCCAACTAACGCAGAGTTTCCGCACTTTTCAACTAATTCAATCAATGCCCTTGAAAATGCGGCTCCAACGTATCGACGATGGGAACGACTTGTCCTTGTCGGTACTGAACCAAATAAACAACGCCTTGCCAACTACGTGATCCTCAGGTACAAAACCCCAGAAACGCGAATCGGCGGAGTTGTGGCGCGAATCGCCCATCATGAAGAAATAGTCCATCCTGAACGTATAGGAATCGGCGGGCTGATTGTTGATGAAAATCTGGTCGTCCTTCACATACAGAGAATTGCCCTCGTATGCCTCTATGCAACGACGATAAAGTGGCAGATTGTCAACTGTCAACTTGATGACGTCGCCCTTCTTGGGAACATACAACGGTCCAAAATTGTCTTCGTTCCAATTGAACTTCGGGTCGTGCGGGAAGATGTAATCCTCACGATAACCTTTTGGACGCATAATCCTTGTAACAGACTTCACAAAAGGCATCGCACGAAGTTTTTCGACATTCTCCTCCACGAGCGGGAAGATGAAGATATTGTTTGCATTGACGTCCTTCAACCCTTCCACATAATCGAGCAAACTTGGGTCGATGTAGCGCGATGACTTGCGGTCTTCCTCAGATATGCCAAGTTCGTCTAATTTGGTAGGATTGAAACTTGAGCCATCGGTTACAATGATGTATTTGTACTGGCGGTCGCCGATGTTTTCCTGCGGATTGCCATTTACATATACCTGACCATCAATTACTTGTATCGAATCGCCTGCAATGGCGACGCAACGCTTGATGTAATTTTCGCGGCGATCTACGGGACGGCTTTGCACCTTGCCAAAATATCCTCGGAGTGGCTGACCGTTTTTGTCGTATGCCAAATCGTTGTGGATAGCATCGCGCCCGCAATCCCTGAGCAAACGATAATAGCTCAGTGCCTGCTGATTGAGGCACACCGTGTCGCCCTCTGGGAAGTTGAACACCACCACATCGTTGCGCTCCACTTTGCCAAGACCAGCAAGACGGCGGTAAGGCCATTGCAGCCATTCGGCATACGACTTGGTATCCGTAGTAAAAGGCATTGTATTATGCGCAAAAGGCACTGCAATCGGCGTATTGGGCATCCTGGGACCATAGCTCAACTTGCTGACAAACAGGTAGTCGCCCACAAGCAACGACTTCTCCATCGAGGACGTCGGTATGGTGAAAGCCTCAATGAAAAACAGCCTGATAATCGTGGCGGCAATCACCGCAAATATCAGAGCATCAATCCATTCTACGGTTTTTGTCTGTTTTTCGGCATCTTTTTTCTTCCAAAAAGCCCAATGGACTTTCTGTGATATATACAAGTCATAGATGATGACAAATCCCAAGAGAAGCCACCAATTTTGCACCCAAATTACGAAAAGCAGGTACAGAAAGGCAACCACGCCAAACTTCACCCACTTGTTGGCAAAGAGTTTTTTCATGTTTGAAAATCAGTTATTAGAATTTGAGCATATCGTCCATACCATAGATGCCGGCGGGCTTGCCACAGAGGAACTCAGCCGCGAGAACCGCTCCAAGCGCAAAGCCTTTCCTCGAATGTGCAGTGTGCGTCATCTCGATGTCGTCAATGTCTGAAAAATACTTCACGGTGTGAGTGCCCGGCACATCGGGAAGGCGGAGACATTCGATGTTGATTTCGCCATCTTTGGGCTGACCGTCGATAATCCATGAAGACTTGCGGTCGAGAGCCTTCACGAGGTCGTCAGCAAGGGTCTTTGCAGTGCCGGAGGGCTTGTCGAGTTTTGTGGTGTGATGGATTTCCTGCATCTTCACGTCATAATCAGTGAAGCCGTTCATGATGTTGGCGAGATACTTATTGAGACGGAAGAAGATATTGACGCCGATGGAGAAATTTGAGGCGTAGAAGAAAGTCTTGCCCTGCTCCTTACAAATCTTCTCTATCTGAGGCATCTTGTCGAGCCAACCTGTTGTGCCAGAAACGACAGGGATGCCAGCCTCAAAACACTTTATATAATTGTCGAAAGCGGCGTCAGGGCGCGTGAACTCTATCGCGACGTCCGCCTTATGGAGATTCTCAGCGGTGAAATCCTGCGGATTGATGAGAGCGTCGATGATTACGGGAACCTCGTTGCCGCGCTCCTTGGCTATTTTCTCTATTTCATGGCCCATCTTGCCATATCCGATAAGTGCAATTTTCATTTTTTACAGATGTTTGATTAACTCTGCAAAGGTAACACTTATAAGTGATATAACAAAACAAAAAAATGTAAAATTTGTTGTTTTGATTACAGATATATGTACTGCTTTTTATCCATGATAACCCGTTGCAGCCATATAGCAAATTACCCATAAAAATCCAAGACACGCCCCAGCTGCAGCCAGAGGAATAAGAATGGCTACAAACCTCAGAACAGCAAAAAGATAATCATCTTCTCGAGTTACAGATACATCCCTAATTGAGGCACGTTGTTTAAACGCTTTGCACGCCTCAATCAAACTATATATAATCAGGAAAATCGACAAAACTAGATAAAAAATGACATAAAAAGATGCATCAATTCTAAAGGACCATAACAGAACGCATAAAAGCAAGCATGACAGGTTCACCAAAAACACCCGCCCGAATGTCTTCCAAAAATCTTTTCTATGTAAATCTATACTTATAGTATTGTGATTCAGTTAGTTAAGATTGTAGATTTCAGATTCGGTGAGTCCGGTGAGTTCGGCAATTATTTCGGCAGGGTAGCCTTTGGAGCGCATCTTGCGGGCAGTGGCGAGGTTGGCTTGTTTCTCGCCCTCGGCACGTCCTTTTTCAAGTCCTTTTGCTTCGCCTTCCGCCAAACTCATTTCTCTTACAGTCTTGTCCCTGTCGTTGCGAAGAAACTCCATGCCCCAAAAGCCGTCATAATAGCCGCGCTCCTCTTCCGTCAGGTCGAGGCAGAGGTCAAGAGCCTCCTTGACTTCAGTGTTTTCCAAAAGTTCATCAGTGATTTCCTCCTTGCCCGTCTTGGCGTTGATGGACGTGAGAAACTCCTGCCACAATTTCAGCATCTTCCTTTGGGCGTAATCTTCGGGGCGAAACTTCGGCAATTCGATGCAGAGAATTTCGATGCCTTCTATTACACTATTGGGATTACCGACCTCCGACATCTTGAAACAGTGGTAGTTATTGCCTGTCTTGTTGTCATAAACGTCGTTGAGAATGTTGACGGAAAACACTCTCTTGACCTTGTAATGTTCCTCGCCTTTGTTATAAAGCGTCGCATAGACTTTGGCACAGTTGTAGAGTACACGGCGCAAAAAGTCTGACGACCAATACATCTGCATCTCCACGATGAAATAGTCGCCAAGAGAATCCTGACAACGGACATCCACCGCGCTGCTGCGCTTGCCGCCCATCACGGGCAGTATCTCGGACGGAAGGTATTCCAAATCCTTAATCTGGTTCTTTCCTTCCAACTGCAAGACGGCATTCAACAGGCTCATTGCCAAGTTTTTATGTTCGCCGAACACTTTTTTGAACACAACGTCGGTCTTTGGGTCATAGTATCGCATCGTTTTGTAGCGTTTTGAGTTACAATTTCGACGGCAAATATAGCATATAGAATTGGAATGGACAATTTTTTTGTTGGATTTTTAAGGAAAATTAAACAAAAAAAATCCCCGCACCTTTGCTGATGCAGGGATTGTATCGTAAAAAATTTCGTGCGAATCGGGGACTTGCTCCCTTGATTAATCTAAAAAACTTGAAAGCGTAAACCCGCGACTATTTCACGGAATTTACAACAGCCTCGAAAGCCTTGGGGTTGTTCATCGCCAGGTCGGCAAGCACCTTGCGGTTGAGCTTGATGTCCTTCTTGGCAATTTTGCCGATGAATTCCGAGTACGACATGTTGAAGCCGCGTACTGCTGCATTGATACGTGCGATCCAAAGTGCACGGAAGTTGCGCTTTTTCATCTTCCTCTGGATGTAGGCGTGCAACAGGCCCTTCTCATACGTGTTCTTCGCAATGGTGTAAACGTTAGCCCTTGCTCCGAAGTTACCTCTTGTGAGTTTGAGGATTTTTTTGCGTCGTCTGCGTGAAGCAACGACATTCACTGATCTTGGCATTTTTTGTTGAATTTGTGTTTTTTGGACGTAAGGCGGCAATCGCGGCATCGTCGTCGCAAACTGCGCTTAAATATGCCCACGTCCGGGTTAAACGTGATTGTTAAGCCGTTTTTTGTCACAAAAAGCCGGCTAAAAAACCTCTGTGGTCGGGAACTACCTCATTCCGAGCAATTCCTTGATAGTGCCTTCGTTGGCACCCGATACAAGACCAAACTGAGTAAGATTTCTCTTCCTCTTGGTGGCCTTCTTAGTCAGGATGTGGCTGTGGAAGGCGTGTCTTCTCTTGATCTTGCCTGACGCCGTCAATTTGAATCTCTTCTTTGCAGCGCAGTTGGTTTTTACTTTTGGCATTTTCTTCTACAATTAATGTGTTACGGTTGCTTGTCCTGTCAACGCACGAAAATTATTTTGTCTTACGCTTTTTTCTTAATCGGGGAGATGAGCATAATCATCTTTTTGCCCTCCAACGCCGGCATACGGTCAACCTTGCCGATGCCTTCGAGTTGTGTGGCAAATTTCAAAAGCAAAATCTCGCCCTGCTCTTTATAGACGATGGAACGTCCCTTGAAGAACACATACGCCCTCACCATATCGCCGTCAGCGAGGAAACGCTTGGCGTGGTTGAGTTTGAACTCGAAGTCGTGGTCGTCGGTCTGAGGTCCAAACCTGATTTCCTTGACCTCGGTCTTCTTAGTGTTGGCCTTCTGCTCCTTGAGCTTCTTTTTGAGCTGATACAGGAACTTTGAATAGTCCACGATTTTACATACAGGCGGATTGGCGTCCGCTGTAATCATTACCAAATCGAGCCCCTGCTCCTCGGCAAGCCTCAGTGCTTCCCGCGTCGAGACAACCTTGTTGTTGTCCTCGATGTTTTCGCCCACCAATCGCACTTCACGAGCCTTGATGCTCTCGTTGATGAAATGCTTGGGCTGTTCATTCTGCTTTGCGATAATTGTGTCCTCCCAAAATTAAGTTGATAATAGTATTTAGTCCTCCGGGTTGAGTTCTTTCTCAATCTCGGCGGCTATGAGTTTCTTGAAGTCGTCCACGGACATCGTGCCGAGGTCGGTCTTGCCCTGCTTGCGGACTGATACCTGACCTTCCGCAGCCTCTTTCTCGCCCACGATGAGCATAAAGGGGATGTGCTTGGTCTCGTTGTCGCGGATTTTGCGGCCAATCTTCTCGTTGCGACCGTCAACCTCTGTGCGGTATTCGGCGTCGTTGAGAGCCTCGGCAACTTTCTCGGCATATTCGTTGTACTTGTCGCTGATGGGCAGTACAACCACCTGAGTAGGCGTGAGCCACAGCGGGAACTGTCCGGCGGTGTTTTCGATAAGCACTGCCACAAACCTCTCCAACGAACCAAATGGTGCGCGGTGAATCATCACGGGACGGTACTTCTTGTCGTCTGCACCAGTAAACTCAAGTTCAAAACGCTCCGGCAGATTGTAATCCACTTGGATTGTGCCGAGCTGCCATTTGCGGCCGATGGCGTCCTTTACCATGAAGTCGAGTTTAGGACCGTAGAAGGCAGCCTCGCCGGTCTCAACAGTTGTGTTGAGTCCTTTTTCCTTGGCGGCTTCGATGATTGCACTCTCAGCCATAGCCCAGTGCTCGTCGGTGCCGATGTATTTTTCCTTGTTGTTGGGGTCACGGAGCGAAATCTGCGCAGTATATTCCTTGAAGTGCAATATCTTGAATATGTACAAGATAATGTCGATTACGTTGCAAAACTCCTGCTTGATTTGGTCGGGGCGTACAAAAAGGTGCGCGTCGTCCTGTGTGAAACTCCTCACGCGGGTCAAGCCGTGCAACTCGCCGCTCTGCTCGTAACGATATACAGTGCCAAATTCTGCAATCCTCAACGGCAAATCCTTGTAACTCCTTGGTTTCAAGCGGTAAATCTCGCAGTGGTGCGGGCAGTTCATCGGTTTCAAGAGGAACTCCTCGTCCTCGTTCGGCGTGTGAATGGGTTGGAACGAATCCTTGCCGTACTTGGCGTAGTGTCCTGATGTTACGTACAAATCCTTGTTGCCGATATGCGGAGTTATCACCTGCTGATAACCATATTTCCTCTGAATTTTTGCAAGGAACTTGGTCAAGGTCTCCCTTACCAATGTGCCTTTGGGCAGCCACAACGGAAGTCCCTGCCCTACCCTCGCGGAGAATGCAAAGAGTTCCATATCCTTGCCAATCTTGCGGTGGTCGCGTTTCTTGGCCTCTTCGAGAAGCACGAGATACTCGTCGAGCATCTTCTGCTTGGGGAAGGCAACGCCATATACACGGGTGAGCATCTTGTTGTTTTCGTTGCCGCGCCAATATGCACCGGCAATGCTCGTTATCTTCACAGCCTTGATGTAGCCTGTGCTCGGCAGGTGAGGACCACGGCAAAGGTCGGTGTATCCGCCCTGCGTGTATTCAGTGATTGTGCCGTCTTCGAGTTCGGAGATGAGCTCACACTTGTAGTTGTCGCCCTTCTTGGTGAAGTCTGCCAAAGCCTCTGCCTTGCTCACTTCCTTGCGGATGTAGGGATTGTTTTGACGGGCAATCTCCATCATCTTCTTCTCGATGGCGGGGAAGTCCTCGTCGGTAATCACCTTGCCGTCAGGGAGTTCCACATCGTAGTAGAACCCGTTTTCGAGCGCGGGGCCAATGCCAAACTTTGTGCCGGGATACAACTGCTCCAACGCCTCTGCCATCAAGTGCGCGGCAGAATGGCGGAAGGTGTGCTTGCCCTCGTCGTCGTCCCACTTGTGGAACACCAACGTACCATCCTCGTTGATCGGCCTTGTGGCATCCCACGGAGTGCCATTGAATGTAGCCGACAATACTTCCTTTGCAAGGCTGTTGCTCAGAGCCTTTGCTATGTCCAACGGAGTGCTTCCGCCTTCAAATTCCTTGACGGATTGGTCCGGAAAAGTTATTTTGATCATTTGCTTGTTAACGTCTTAAAAATCGTGCGCAAATTTAGTATAAATCTACGATATACAAAAAAAATTGTAGATTTTTTTATGAAAAAAATTACCGCCAACCTTTCCGCGCAGGTTTTCAGAAACAACTGACAGATAAATTGACGGCAAATATTGTTAAATCTTCGCGATTTCGTCGGAAGTGAGTCCGGAATATTTTGCAACGAGGTCGATGGGCATACCGTCGGAGAGCATCTTTTTCGCCATTTCAAGGGCTTTTTGATATTCGCCTTCCGCACGACCTTCTGCACGGCCTTCTGCACGACCTTCCTCACGACCAGCGATATGTCCGTCAACATATCCCTCGTAACGGCTCGAATCGTCAAGGCTCAATGCCAATCTTACATTTTCCAAATACCGTTTGTACACCTTGCGGTCTTCTTCGCTAAGGGCATCAACACGGAGTATGTCTCGCGCCTCTTTCAATCCTTGGGCGGTAAACGCATCGGGAATTTCACCGGTTTTCAGGAATGAAATCCATTCTTGCAACGGTTGGCGGATTTCGTCATCAAACTTATTGACACGCAGAATATAATACTCGGGGAAGATGCCGTGAACCTCATCTACTCCAAACTTCGACTTTTGTGCGGGCGTAAGTTTGAGTTCGTCCTCGTCGTTGAACATATTTTTGAAAACAGTCGTACCGTGATAGGCGTAGCCTTTGCCTTGTCCTAAACTGAAATACACGATGTTGACAGAATAAACTTTTGGTAACGCCGCGTAAGGTTCGCCCTTTTTCATATAGTCGGCAATGATCTTTGACGCTCCAAAAGCCATACGCTGAAAGAAATCCAACTCGTGGTCGTTCTGTACCTCGACGAGGATTTTTTCTTTTTTCTCATCCTCAACAAGCAAATCAACCCGGTTGAACTTTTGATCTTCGGTCTCCTGATTGCCTTCGCTTTCAAGGACTTGAGTTATCTTTATCTGACGGCCAAATAACACACTCAGGAAGCCATCCAACACGACAAAATTCCTCTTGTCGCGCAGAAGGCGTTTTATCATCCAGTCAAATCGTATATAATTTCCCATAGCGTAATTTTTTTGTGTTGGATTTCGTTTGCAAAGATAAATCATCTTTGCGGAAAAAACAAAAAAATTACCGCCAACCTCCTATCGGATAATAGGAAATTGACGGTAATTAATGAAAAAATTGACGGTAATGTTCGTTAAAAAACAAAAAACTACCTTACTGCGAACTCAAACTCCTGCAAATCCTTGTCCAACGAGGACGAGCCGTAGAGGATTTTGTAACGGCCGGGGAATACGGAGAGTTCGTCGATGAGCTCGTCATAATACTCGAATGATTCGCCGTTCAAGGTGATTGTGGCGGTCTTGGTCTCGCCGGGCTTCAATGAAAGTTTTGCAAAGCCTTGGAGCGACTTGATGGGCGCGTCCTTGTAGTCGAGGGCTTTTACATAAACCTGAACGATTTCCTCGCCTGCAACCTTGCCGGTATTCTTGACGGGAACGCTTACGGTAACTGTGCCGTTCTTGTCCATCGAGGATGCAGAAATTGAGCCTTTGCCGTACTCAAATGTCGTGTATGAAAGTCCGTAACCAAATGGATACAAGGCCTCGCCACGGAAATATTTGTAAGTACGGTTTTCCATAGAGTAATCAAGGAAGTCGGGCAGGTCGCTGTTTTTGCCGTAGAATGTAACGGGAAGTTTGCCCGAAGGATTGAAGTCGCCAAAGATGACGTCCGCCAACGCCTTTGCGCCGCCCTGACCGGGATACCACGCTTGGAGTATTGCGTTGCAATTGTCTTTGATGGCATCAAAAGCAATGCAAGAGCCTGAGCAATTGACATATACGATGGGCTTGCCGGTTTCAGACATTGCCTTAATCATACGGCGTTGAACGTTGGGGAGTTCGATGTCCGCCTTGTCGCCGCCTTCGCCTTCCATCTGCGCCGAAATGCCACCTATTATAATAATAGCGTCGGCATTCTTGACAGCCTCCTTGGTGTCAACGAAATCGGCGTATTTCCTTTCGCAAATGTCCGCACGGAGCATTGCAAAGGGGCCTGCACCGCGTTTGTATTCAATCTGAATCTTGCAGGGCTTGCCTTTCTCGACGTCAAATGTCTTGTACTCAGGAGCGCGGCGGAAAAATCCTCCACGTTGTGCGCCCGGCTTTGCGTCTTCGATTACCTTGCCATTGACGGTAAAAATGTAGCCATTGTCGGACATTATCGTATAACTCATCTTGCCGGTGAAAGTGGGGGTGTATTCGCCCGTAATCCTCACTGAAATCTTGTCGGTGGGGATGCCCTCGGCAAATCCGTATGCGCCGAATGTGTTGAAGTTCAAGGTGTTGTAATAACCCGTAACCTTGGGCGAGCCTGAAAGGTCGTTGTTGTCAAAAAACTCCACAAACACACCTTTATTATTATTGAAATCGCCGAGGTGGTAGGTGGTGTTGTACTCGTCGTTGAGTTCGCAACCCTTCACGTAGATGACGTTGGAATTGGGTACAGCCTTCCTGATGCCTTCGAGGAGCGAGTGCTTGTGGTTGTCGGTGGGAGTGCCGCCGTAATTGCCGTTGAGGAGTTCGGTGTCGTCGGCGTTGGGACCAACCACGAGGATGTTTTTGAGGTTTTTCTGCAAGGGGAGCACGCCGTTGTTTTTAAGCAACACCATCGACTCGCGGGCAGCCTGCGTTGCAAGTTCGTCAAACTTTTCGCAACTGATGACGTCTTCCTTGATGTTTGCCCACGGAAGCATCTCCGGCGGGTCAAACATTCCGAGTTCAAAGCGTCCCTTCAAGGTCTTGCGCAGGTGTCCGTCGAGGTCAGCCTCCGAGATGAGACCTTTTTTGAGGCCTTCGGTCAGGCACATAAACACCTTGCCACATTCGAGGTCTGTGCCGTTGAGAACAGCATCTACAGATGCGTCCAATGGGTTTTCGTGGGTCTCATGCTGACCTTTGGTGTAGAAGTTGTTGATGGCGTCGCAGTCGGTGAGCACAATGGCGTCATATCCCCATTTGCGGCGCAGGATGTCCTGCAAAAGTCGGTCGCTGCCGCAGCATGGGATGCCCTCATAACGGTTGTAGGCGCACATCACCTCGCGCACGTTGCCTTCCTTGACGAGTTTTTTGAAGGCGGGGAGGTAGGTCTCCCAAAGGTCGCGCATCGAAACTCGCGCGTCGTATGTGTGACGGAGCGGTTCGGGGCCGCTGTGAACGGCGTAGTGCTTGGCGCAGGCGTGGGTCTTGTAGTATTTCTTGTCGTTGCCCTGCATACCTTTCACGGTCTCCACGCCGAGAACGCCGGAAAGATACGGGTCTTCGCCGCAGGTCTCCTGTCCCCTGCCCCATCGCGGGTCGCGGAAGATGTTCACATTGGGACACCAGAATGTCAATTCAGGGTTGCCGGGGTAATAGGTAACGCCCATCGGCACATTGAAAACGTTGTGGTCGGAGCGGTTCCAATTGGCGCGCGCCTCATCGCTCACCGCCGAGAACACGTCGTAAAACATCTGCGCGTCAAATGCCGCCGCCATTCCTATCGGCTGCGGAAACACCGTGTAGCCGCCCTGCCTAACACCGTGGCACGCCTCGCTCCACCAATTGTAGGACGGGATGCCGAGGCGGTCGATGGACACTGACTTATTCATCATCAGCCCGACTTTTTCCTCGGGCGTGAGTAGCGAAATGAGATTTTCGACCCTTTGCTCGATTGGCAGGCTTGGGTCTTGAAACGGGTAGTCGTACTTGGGCTTACTACTCGTGAGCATCACGGCAGCGGCGCCAATCACCGCAGCCGAAGCAAATAGTTTTGTAATAGTCTTCATCTTCTCATAATGTTTGGTAAAAATATCGAGACAAAGGTAAAGAGAATTTGGGTAATGAGCAAAAAATTTCGACGCAAGTATTTTCAAATACTTGCGGGAAACACAGAAAAAAATATTACCTTTGCCATCAAAATATTAAACTTGCGATTATGGGCATTTTCATCGACAAGGGCAACTTAGCCTTCCAAAGCATAAAAAACTCCGACTTCATTGACAAGTCGGGTTTGATAGAAATATTAAACGACAACATCGACACACAGCACCGCTATATTTGCGTGTCGCGTCCACGGCGTTTCGGCAAGTCCATCGCCGCAAAGATGATTTATGCCTATTACGACAGGAAGTCTGATTCCGCCAACTTGTTCGACGACTTAGAAATCTCAAAATCAGAAAGTTACAAAAAGCATTTGAACAAATATCCAACGATTTATATCGATTGGAACAGGTTTTCATTAATGGATAACAAAACCGTAGTGGAAGATTCTCAAAAAGAAATCATTAAAGACATAAAAGAGTCGTATCCGTTTCTAAAAGAAAAAAATATTTTGATGACGGCTCTTGAAGAAATCCACAAGGAGACAGGCGACAGATTTGTCCTCATCATTGACGAATGGGACAAGTTGGTGAGGGATATTGATGAAAAAACAAAGAACAAATACGTCAAACTCCTGCGCTCGATGTTCAAGTCCAATACCGCCGACGATGTTTTCTTGTTGGTTTATTTGACGGGAATCCTGCCAATTATCAAAGTGGAATCGCAGTCGGCGCTCAACAATTTTGACGAATACAGCGTAATCCGCCCTGCCAAAACCGCCAAATATTACGGATTTACGCCCGACGAAGTTGTCAAGATTTGCAACAACCACAATTTGAACATCGAATTGATGAAACACGCCTACGACGGCTACATCATCGGCAGCGAAAAGTCGATTTTCAATCCCAACTCGGTGATGTTGGCGGCGGAAGACGGCGAATACAACAGCCATTGGTCGAAGTCCGCTGCATACACTACCATCGAGCACTATATCGGAATCGACCACGACAAAGTGCAGCAAAAAATCATCAAAATGCTTAACGGCGAGAGCGTTACGGTAGAAGTAACGAGTTTTCGCAACGATATGAAACATATCGACACAAGCGACGATGTATTGACGTTGCTCGCCCATCTTGGCTACCTCTCTTTCAATCCCGAAGACAGCACTGTAAGGATACCAAACACAGAAGTCGCGGGAGAATTCCGTCTCTCAATCGCCCGCGCAGGTTGGGGCGAGGTTTCCAAAGCATTGGAAGATTCTTTGACGCTGATTAACAAGACGATAGAACAGGACGTTGACTACATTTCTGAGGCGTTTGACAAGTACCGTTTTGAGGCGTCGTCCATTATAAAATACAAGGACGAAAACTCGATGGCGTGTGCCATCACTTTGGCGTATTTTGCCGCCAAGAGGTATTACAAAATTTTCCGCGAACAGCCTGCGGGAAAGGGTTTTGCAGATATGATTTTCTTGCCGCTGCCCAATTCCACACGCCCCGCAATAGTCATAGAACTCAAAAGCAAAAAATCCGCCCAAGGCGCAATCGACCAAATCAAAAACAAAAACTACCCACAAGCATTGCAGGGCTTGTCAAATAAGATTTTGCTTGTCGGCATTGGTTGGAGCAAAAGGAAGGCTCGGCACGATGTGAAAATCGAAGTAGTGGAGGGGTGAAAATCCTCGCTCCTTGCTGACATTCTGCGAAAACTGTCCCGAATAAAAATTGTACGCATCTTCCTCAGCCTTAGCGCGTTCAGGAGTTCCCTGTTTGCCAAAGGTCTCGTCAATAATGAGGTCGTAATTACGGATTTTGTGGTCGTTTGGCTGCATAATTTTATGTCAATTATGTTTTGTGAATTTCAAATATTTAAAACGGTAAATCATCTCCTCCTTGTGATTCTACCTCTTGTAATTCTGCGTATTGCGGATCTACCGCTTTTTTCAGATAATACAATTTGTCCCATAAGTCTTTCGGCAACATTTGTTTAAAATGTTCCTCGCTTCCTTCGGGGATTATGATTTGTTGCAATAAATCACACCAAATAAAAGCATCTCTTTTAATACTTACGACTGAATTTAGTATAGTAACTTGTTGTAAAGATTTACAACTACAAAAAACCCAACCTACAATACTCGTTACCGAATTGGGAATAGTAATCTGTTGTAAAGATTCACAACCACTAAAAGCCATTTCACCAATACTCGTTACCGAATTGGGAAGAATAATTTGTTGTAATGATTCACAATCCCCAAAAGCCATATAACCAATACTTGTTACCGAATTGGGAATAATTATTTGTTGTAATGATTTACAACCCCAAAAAGAATATTTTTCTATGCTCGTTATCGAATTGGGAATAGTTATTTGTTGTAAAGATGAACATCCACTAAAAGCCGACTCGCCAATACTCGTTACCGAATTGGGAATGGTAATCTCTTTATTATTACCAACATAGGAAATTATAATCTGTTCTTGTTTATCTATTAATAAACCATTTTCAACAATAAAACGAAATGACTGACTTTCCAATGTAAGCAACGAACATCCTTCAAATGGATTAATCCCAATACTCGTTACCGAATTTGGAATAGTGATTTGATGTAAAGATGAACATCCTCTAAAAGCCGACTCGCCAATACTCGTGACCGAATTAGGGATAACAATTTGTTGTAATGATGAACAATCCTCAAAAGCCGACACCTCAATACTCGTTACCGAATTTGGAATAGTAATTTGTTGCAAAGATTCACACATCCAAAAAGCCAAATTTCCAATGCTCGTTACCGAATTTGGAATAGAAATCTGTTGTAAAGAACTACACATCTCAAAAGCCGAATTTCCAATACTCGTTACTGAATTGGAAATAGTAATTTGTTGTAAAGATCTACACATATCAAAAGCCCTATCTCCAATACTTGTTACAGAATTTGGAATAGTAATTTCTTGTAAAGACAAACAACCTTCAAAAGCCGAATCACCAATACTCGTTACCGAATTAGGAAGAACAATTTCTTCATTATCACCAATATAAGAAATTAAAGTCCCTACTTTTCTATCTATTAATAACCCATTGTCAACAACAAAACGAAATGACTGACTTTCCAATGCAAGCAATGAACATCCTTTAAAAGGATTATTTCCAATACTCGTTACCGAATTTGGAATAATAATTTGTTGTAAAGAATAACAACCCTGAAAAGCGAAATAACCAATACTCGTAACCGAATTTGGAATAGTTATTTGTTGTAAAGATGCACAAACACGAAATGCCTCATCACAAATCACTTTTGTGCCATTCTTAACAATATAACTTTTCAATTCAGAATTGCCAGTCAACAACCTATTCCCATCCCTACTATAATTCACACCGAATTCATCTTTAACCCCATTTTCAATATCTTCTTTCGTTACTTTCGTTGACAACTCCTCCTCCAATTCTCCTACCGAAAAACATCTGATTTGCGCTGTCCACGGTCTATTGGGATTGAGTTCAAATTTATCAAAAGACTCACTGTAATTTTCTTCTCCACTTAGAAGTGCGCGAAACTCTCCCATCCGCTTGTCTTTGTCCGAAAAACCGAAATACGGCCCGACACAAACAAACTGATTATACCCTTTTAAATTATCGCTTATCAACTCCGCAAATCTATCCAAATCAAACTCCAAATCCAACACATTCGACAAAATATGTAGCGTCGGGATTTCTTCTTCGCAAACAATATCGGCGGCGTTGAGGTCATCAAACTCTTTATTAACAGTTACAATATCTGCATCGGGACAAAAAGCGGAAACGTGTAACGCGGCACGTTTTAGGCAGATTTCAGATGGTTCAATCAATGTAACTCGTTTAACTTTCTGCGAAACACCTTTTTGTCTTATAAAATCTACATAACACATCGTACCAATGGCTTGTCCGCAGCCGTAGTCGATGATGTTGATTTCGGGTTGGTCAAACAAAATTTCAGGGATATTTTCAAAAGCCTTGTTGAGTTTTGCTTGGTGCATATTGCCAAACGAATACAGATACACCAACATCTGCGGCTCAGAATCTATCTGAACCACACCACGGTCAAGTTGCGAATAAAGTTCGTCAACGAGTTCTTTTGGCAAATCGTCAATGAAACTTTTCGCAAAGCCGCGTACCTTGTCAAACGTCGGATTTTCAAGGTATTTGAGTTTGTATGAGTATGTTGTTTTCTGTTCTATTAACATAATTTTCCCGTTATTGTTTCTGAAATTAAACCTAATTGTTTTGCTTGCTTATAATTTTCCACCGCCAACTCCTTACTCGTATTCGCATAGCAATATTCGCACAGGTGCGGACAAGTGTTGTATTCGCCGATGTCTTTGCTGATTATGCAGCCGCAAAATTGACGTTGACCTTTGTCGCGGTTGTCTTTTTTCTTGATGATTTTTTCACCTTCAAAAAGCGAGTTAACTATCTCAACTCCAAGATAATCCATCAAAACTTTGTCATTTTTTGCAAACCGTATCATCAAATCGTCGTCGATACATTTGTTGTGTTGGATGCCGAATTGAGAAATATCAATTTTTTCGCCGCAAGTGGCAAGTTGAAAATGCCATTTTTGGTTGAGTTCAGATAGACTTTTTGCAAATTCAAACATCTGATTTTCTGTCCATTCAGAATAATTGATATTGTTTTTTTCGAGATTGGATTTCACCTTTTTGTAAAGAGCGATGTCGGCAAAACTAAATACAAGTTTTTCGGTGTAGTTTTTTAGTTGGTCACCGATGTTTTCAACCTTGCGCAACAAATCGTCAATGGTGATTTTATCGGTCAAAATCAGAGGGTCAAAACGCCAAATTACCCTACCTTTGCCAAAGGTTTTTACCAATTGTTTGAAGGTTTCGATTCTATCTTCAAGCGACGGCACACCTTTTTCTAAACCTTCTGAAACATAATCGTTTAATGTGAATTGAATATAAAAATTCATTTTCTTCAATTCGTCAATATGGTCTAAAAGCGGTTTGGGATTTTTTGACCAAAAAACAAAGAATCGGGCGTTTTTATATGACACATAACTCTTTACGCCGTTGAAAGGATTAGTCCACGCCGAATAACCTTGTTTGAGCCGATGGAAAAACCAATCGGCATAAAACGCTGGAATGTCGGTGCTGCGGCTCGCCGAAATGATTATCGGGGCTTGTGCATCAACTGTTTCACCGTTTTCGCGGGTGATTTTTATCTTTTGCCACTGTGCCATAATGTTGCAAATTTACAATCCGCAATACTCCAATTTCGCCAAATCTACCAATCTTGAACGCACTTCCAACAACACTTCATCGGCGGAAATATTTTCGTCAAGAGATTTGATATAAAGAGTATCGCCAGTTTTTACATTGCGGTTTTCGTGGCGGGTGAAAATGCCAGCGTGAGATTTTGTAAAAACATCACGTGGCTCCACTTCCACATTAATATTCAACGTGATACCTGAAAATGAAACTTTGGTAGCCCGTATTTCGCCGACATTGAGCAAGGCACGAGAATACTTTGTTTTGCTTTCATCGGCATAAAAATCAGGATGCGTTTCCACAAAATTCCTTACATCAGAATCGTATGACGCAACCGCCGGACGGTTGACAGAAATATAGGTTTCCTTATCACGCAGGGTGAACGCCATTTGAAGAATTATGCCATTGACAATCCAATTCTTGGCTAATATTCTTGCAACCTTTTCTGTATTTGGAATCAATAAACTCATTTTTACATTATCTTGTGCATCGTTTCCAAAAAAACTTCCGGCGTAAAATCCACATGGCTTGCCGCAATTCGTTCACCGTTTTTCCTGACATAATACGAGAATTCTGTTGTGCCAAGACTCATTAACGCACGGTTAGTTTTTGACTGCAAACCTATCGTCGCATTGACATCAGGACCTATCATCCATTCCGTCCAATCACTGTTTTTGGATATAAAAAGGACTCTTTTTATATTGTCCAAAACTTTTGGCGATATTGGCAAAGTACCTTCGCCCGCCCAATTGGATTCAAGCCGACTAAGTTCTTCAATCTTGTCGTATGCCCCTTTCAATGCAGGTTCAGAAGTCTCTTCTATGAGACGCAAGCCAATATCCTTCTTTTCCTCCCACGTAATCGGGGCGGAATGTATATATGCCATCACGTCAAGATACGACGGCGAATATTCCGTTATGTTGCCAGTGTATGCCATAGTCTTGTTTATTAAAACGTTCTCCGCAAATATAATCAATATCCTTGATTCCACAAAAAAATTTTAATGCAAAAAATGCATAATCCACAACCCCTCCCTGCCACCGCCGGACGGCAATTATGAATTATGCATTATGAATTATGCATTATAAACTCCTACTGCACTCCCTTCATCATCCTTTTCAGCAACGGACAGAGCGCAAACAGCACAACTGACGCAACGCCTGCCATTATTGCAAACAGCATAAAGAACTCTGTGAGATTGGTGATTTGAAATCCGAGAAACGACTTTGCCTGACCGTCGGTGCCGGGCAACAGCGTCGCCAAATTGCCTGCCAAAATGTTTGAGGCGGCATTGCTCATAAACCAAACGCCCATCAACAGCGACGCAAGACGCGCCGGCGACAATTTGTTGACCATCGAGAGTCCAATCGGCGAGAGTGAGAGTTCGCCAATCGTATGAATGAAATACAGCGCAAACAGCCACCACATCGAGACCTTGGTATTGTTGTCAACGCCGTCAGTTGCAAAAGCAATCACCACATAACCAATCGCCAAAAGCATCAAGCCTATCGCCTGTTTTGCGGGTGAAAACGGCTCCATTTTCCTCTTGCCGAGCCATTGCCAAAGCATAGCCATAATCGGCGCAAAACATACAACCACAATCGGGTTGATGGATTGGAACCACGTCGTGGGCATAGTCCAATCGCCAATGGTGCGATCCACCTGATTTTCAGCAAATAGCGTCAACGACGAACCCGCCTGTTCAAACGCCGACCAGAAGAAAATCACAAACACCGCAATGATGTAAATAACACCGATACGGCTCTTTTCGTCGCGAGAGAGACCTCGGTCGGTGATGATGAACACCGGCAACGCCAACGAAATCGCATAAATCGCCGCCGAGATATAGTCATTGAAACTTTCAGAGCCCAACGAGAACACGACGAACAACGCTACAGCACCCAAAATGCAGCCCCAAAGCCTCAATGGTGAGTTCTTAACCTCCTCACCTTCAACGTGATGCTCCTTCTCATCCTTCTCGTGGCGGAGTTCGCTGATAGACGGTGGAAGACCGATTGCAAGACCGTCAGGAGTATTCAAAAACCTGTTTTTCAACAGCCAGAACACAAACACCGAAAGCACCATCGCAACGCCCGCGCAGAAAAATCCCCACTTAAAATTAGCGGGGTTAGCCCAGTTGCCATCGCCCAAATAACCGCAAATGAGCGGCGCAATGAACGCACCAACATTGATGCCCATATAGAAAATCGTGAACGCGGAATCCTTGCGGCTGTCGGTCTTTTCATAGAGGTCGCCCACCATTGTTGAGATGTTGGGCTTGAAAAAACCATTGCCAAAAATCAGGAATCCCAATCCCGCAAACATCAGAAACAATGAAAAACCATTATCGACATTCGCATCAATCGCGCCGCCCTCCTGCATTATCGACTGTTTGACAAAACAAGCCGAAAAAAACATCAGAAACTGACCAATCGCCATCAAAATACCGCCGGCGATGATTGACTTGCGGTTGCCCCAGTAACGGTCGGCGATATAACCGCCCAAAAGCGGCGTCAGATACACCAGACCCGTGTAAGAGCCATAAATCTGAGATGCGTATTCATTGCTGAAAAATGCCGATACCATATACAGCACAAACAACGCCCTCATTCCATAATAACTAAACCTCTCGGCCATCTCCGTCACAAACAAGAGATAAAGACCCGCAGGATGTCCTTTTTGATTTGCCATTTTTTTTTATTTTAATGCAATTACTTGTTATTCTTTCATTTAACCACGGAACACACGGAAATCACGATAAAATTTTCAATTTCTGTTTGGGTCAAACACCATTCCTGTGCAAAGGCAGTTGAACCGCTTGGTGCGCTGCAAGATGTCGAAATTTGCACACGTCTCGCAACCCTTCCAAAACTCCTCGTCCGTAGTCAATTCGGGGAATGTAACGGGCACATAACCGAGTTCAGTGTTGATGCGCATAACGGCGGGACTTGTCGTGAGGCCAAAAATCTTCGCCTTCGGATACTTGTCGCGACTGAGGAGAAAACACTCCTTCTTGATGGCTGTTGCGAGCCCCCTGCCACGGAATTTTGGAGAGACGATAAGCCCAGAGTGCGACACAAACTCGCCGCCCTGCCACGTCGCAATATAACAGAAACCCGCCACCTCGCCGTTGACAAAAGCAATCACAGCCTTGCCCTCGCGGATTTTTTGACGGATGTATTCAGGCGTGCGGTGCGCGAGACCCGAATTTTTTGACTTTGCAGCCTCGTCAATCATCGCCGAAACATCGTCGGCATATTTGAGCGCGTCCTCTCCGGCGCGTATGATGCGTATTATATCAAGCATTTTTTATGTCTTTATAATTTTGATTCTATTTCGGACGACAAAAATATAACATTTTGTTAACAAATAGAACTTTGCAGCCAATAATTTTCAAAAAAATCAGATTTTCCACAAAACATAATCCTGCCAGTCGGTCAGGATATGAAGCGTCAACCCAATCCCAACAGCCCTCAGCCACCATTTCCAGCCCAATTTTTCGTATGGCAACACGCACATCACAGCATACAACGCCGCCAACCACCACGAGTGCAACGGATGGAAGCCGACACTCATCCTGTCGGGGTCGAAAATCGGCGTCGCCAACAAATGGTCCAAGTCAATCGCCATCGTCGCCAACATCACCAAATAAGCCTTCCGCCGCCGACCCTTCCCAAACGCCAACGCAATCACCCCCGGTGCCAACAAATGCAACGAATAATGTACAACTGTCCTCAACATATTAGAAGAAATTTGTAAAATTTGTAAAGATTTGTAAGATTTCCGCGAAGCGTCCCATAAAACAAAAAAGGCAGATGAACCAAATCACCTGCCCTCAAACCTTGGTAGCCGAGCGGGGAATCGAACCCTGATTTGCGGTTTAGGAAACCGTCGTTCTATCCATTGAACTACTCAGCCATCTGATTTCGGGTGCAAAATTACATACAATTTTTGAAATACCAAATCTTTTTGCAAAAAATTTCGCTACTTCAACAAAAATTTTTACATTTGCACTGCCAAAACAGCAACGACCACCGCCTTACGGCGGCATTTTGGTAAACGAAAATTAAAACGAATTTCAACGAATTAAAACGAATTATCTTTTTATTAAAATTCGTTTTAATTCATTATAATTCGCCAAAATTTTTGTTTAGAAAAGATGCCGCAAGGCATCCATAACACAGATTAAACGTTTATAATCAGATAAAATGAAAGTAGAAAAAAACAAAGTAGTGTCCGTCAACTACTCTCTCAGGACGGAGGAAGGCGGTCCCATCGTGGAACAGACCAAGGGCGACCACCTTTTGGAGTTCCTCTTTGGACGCGGTATGATGCTCCAAAAATTTGAGGACAACCTCGCCAACCTCGAAGAAGGTCAGACTGTAAGTTTCCACCTGACGCCCGAAGAAGGCTACGGCGAATACCACAAGGAGATGGTTGTCAACATTCCACGGCAGACGTTCGCAAACTTCCCCCAGGAAATGATGAAGGTGGGCACACGCGTCCCGATGCAGGACAACCACGGCAACCACATGGTCGGTCACATCGTTGAAATCAACGACGATTCAGTCAAGATGGACTTCAACCACGACATGGCGGGCAAAGACCTGTATTTCACCGTTGAAATCAAGAAAATCCGCGACGCCGAACCCGAAGAAATCGAGCACGGCCACGTCCACCACGAGGGTCATTGCTGCCACGGCGAAGGCAAATGCCACAAACACGACGGCGAAGACGGCGAGCATCATTGCTGCCACGAGCACGACGGTGAAGAAGGCGAGCATCATTGCTGCCACGACCACGACGGCGAAGACAAGTAATTTTGATTAAGGCTTTATACTAAATGAGGCAACCGTCCAGATTTGGGCGATTGCCTCATTTTTATGTGTAAATTTGCCAAAATTTGGTTCCAGAAAATGGCAAAAAATCACATTTTCGGAAGATAATTGTATCCCGCCTATTTCGCTACTTTCAATTTCAACGCAGCGGCATTTTGACCGATTTCTGACATTTTGTGGACGTTTGATGCGCCGAAACTCAGGGCGTCGTAGCCGGTGAGAATCGGATGGATGTAGATGTCGGCGTTTTGTTTGTTGGCCTCGTATTTCGGAAGGTCGGGACGGTTGGCGAAATAGTCGGTGGCGAGGTCGGTGGCTTCGCCGAAAAATGCTCGTGCAAGGGCTTCAGATTTGAGAGCGGCTTGCACCAATGGCTCCAACGATGCCGGCACAAAAGATTCATCGCCCTGACGGAGGTCAATCACAATCGTGTATTCCGCGCCCATTGCCTGCGCAACATCTACGGGAAGATTGTTGTAAAATCCGCCGTCAACAAGGATTTGACCGTCGATTTCCACATTGTCGTAAATATACGGAATTGCCGACGACGCCATAACAGATTCAAGCACAGAACCTTCCGAAAGGACAACCTCCTTGAGTTCCTTGGTGTCGGCAGCCACGCAACGGAACGGAATTTTGAGGTCGGCAAATGTTGTAACGCCCTTGTCTTCAAGCAATTTACCGACTACCTCACGGATTACGGAACTTTTTTTGGCATTATCCTTGTCCAACGACGCAAAAAAATCCTCCAACTCGTCGGCAGTGTAGCCTGCGGAATAGAGCGCACCAACAATAGAGCCGATGCTCGTGCCCGAAATGTAGTCAACCTTGATGTTGTTTTGCTCAATCACTTTGAGCGCACCGATTTCAGCCGCGCCCTTAGCACCGCCGCCGCTGAGCACGAGGCCAACTTTCTTGTCGCCCGGATTGAAGAAACTTTCGGTAATGTCTTCTGGCTCATCCTCCTTTTCAGGGTCGCACGCGGTCGCCAAAAGGAGAAGAAGTAATAATAAATGTGTAAGTCTTTTCATTGTATTAATTGTTTATAATTGTCAAAATCAATTTGTTACGAGATTTTCGTGTTTACAATAATTCAATAAATCCTCTGCACTCGCCCCATACTGTTTCTCGCACAAATACTTGATTATCTTGCGAAGTTTCACAAAATTAGTCGCATTGCGCAAATCTTTGAAAAGACGTGCAAAAACCTCGCTTTCTTTGGCGTTAACCGATTTGGTCAAACGTTTCAAGGCGTTAATGTCAGAAGGAATATTATAATCTGATAATGAGACATTTAACTCATTGACAGCGTTCAAAATGAAAGTTTCAATTGCAGGATTAATCTCTATCAAAAAATGGGGACGGGTCTTATGTTTCAAAACAACAAGCCCATCAGATTCCATCAAAAGAGAAAAATTAGCAACTTGTTTGGGTTCTCGCTTGTCCTTGTCTATAACTGCAATGGCAAACCGTTCTGAGAACTCATTATCAATTGATTTACAGACTGTTGCGCAACCTTTTTTATGATTGCACATACCGTCCACCAACACGTTGATGAGGTTGGTGTCCACATAACATTCGGGCAATATGTAATTGATGCGGTTCATCTACAAAAAAGCCTCAGTATTGAAAAACAAATCAATTCCATAATTATAAACTTCATCTATCTCACTGTCGGACAAAGTTTTAACAATAGTACAACCCTCCTTGAAATCCACCAAATGTATGGCGACATCAAGTGTGGTGTCTTCCAAAAACTCATTGACTACATACGGGCTATGTGTAGTGATAAAATACTGATTATCAGAATTATCAATAATTTCGCGAGCAATTTTGGAAATGTACGGAGGATACGCATGTGCTTCGAGTTCTTCAAACATCAACACGGAATCGCAGTTGCTGTTGATAGCCGCCTTATAAAACATCAGCCGCTTAATTGAATCAGCCAACGAATTGTACGGCAATATACACGAAGAATTATTGGAAAGTGGCTTCAAAACCCTGATTTCCTGATACGTCATATCAAATGTCAACTGCAAGTCAAACTCTTTGAGAAGTACAGCGAAATAGTCTTTCAAAATGACGTTATTTTGCACCACTTGCATCATATTGTTGCCATCCCACGGACATAAAAATGGAAGTTCCAAATGATTTTTTTTGTTGGCAACTATATGAAAATCATAATTATACGGCTTAAAAACTGGATAATCGTCCGGAAGTTTTTTGGTTTTCAAGTCCGCAATCTCATAATCGTATTTTTGAGTTTTGGTTTCGTATTTCAATTTGAGCCTGCCAGGAGCAATGCTTTCTGCGGTCATTTTATAATCTCCCGCGCTTACAGAAATCGGTGTCGATGTATTGCCATCATAAAACATCGACGGAGTTTGCTCAATGCGCAAAAAATCTCCTATATTCCTCCTCATCCTCGCCGCGTAAGGTATTGAAAACAAAGATAATGCCTCAATAATATTACTTTTGCCAACATTAGGCCGCCCGATAAAAAGGTTAAAAGTTTTACATCCCCGAATGGTTACATCATTCAAGGACTTAAAATTTTTAATCGTTATGTTGTCAATCCTTTCCATTTAATCAAAAATTTGCAACAAAGATAAATGATTTTGTGCTATAAAACAAAACTTTTTTCACAGCCTAAACATCTCATACTCACCGTCTGCCGCCGATTGGAGCATCTTTTCCAAATCGTCGGGCGATGTGTGCGTGATGAAAATCTGCCCAAATGTGGAGTCCCTCAAAACAATTTCCAAAATTGCGTTGACCCTCGCGGGGTCGAGTTTGTCAAAAATGTCGTCGAGGAGCAAGACCGGCTTTTTGCCGACGCGGTTGAGAAACGAAAATTGCGCAAGTTTCAGGGCGGTGAGGAATGTCTTTTGCTGCCCCTGCGAACCGCAATTTTTCAATGACAGGCCGCCCACCTCAAAAATCAAATCGTCCTTATGTACGCCGCAAGTGGTGTGTTGGAGGATTTGGTCGCGTTGAAGGCTGTTTTTCAGAAGGTTGGCTATGCTGTCGTCGTCGAGTTGCGATTGATACGTGAGCGTCGGGATTTCGCTGTCGGAGGACACCAACGAATAATATTTCTGAAATTCGGGCACAAAATCGGCGACAAATTTTTTGCGGTTTTCATACAAAATCTCGCCGTTCTGTATCAACTGACGATCCCACATTTCCAACAAAATCGGGTCGGCGACGCCGTTGCAGGTTTTGAGGAATTTGTTGCGCTGCATCAGGGCGCGATTGTAATTTTGCAACGCCGTGAGATGCCCCGCGTCAAACTGCGACAATGCCGAATCGAGGAATTTGCGGCGTTCCGCGCTGCCGTCAAAAATCAAGGTGATGTCTTGCGGACTTGATATCACGAGCGGCAAAAGTCCGATGTGAGCACTGATGCGCTCGTAGGCTTTGTCGTTGCGTTTCAGGGTTTTACCTTTGGTCTTATGAAACGACAACAATACAACTTCCTCCACGCCCTCCACGTCATAAACCCCTCGCAACGAAAAAAATTCTTCGCCCGTGGTGATATTCTGAACGTCGACGGCGTTGATGAAACTTTTGCTGAACGACAGGTAATACAGAGCGTCCAAGACGTTGGTCTTGCCAACGCCGTTGCTGCCCACAAAACAATTGATTTTGCTGCCGAATCTAAACTCGCGTTCGGTGTGGTTCTTGAAGTTGACTATGTTGAGTTTTTTGACAAACATTTTTTACATTAAAAATCGAGATCCAAATCCCTTTTCAAGACGTTGAGATTGTCGTTTTGTTGGCTAAGGTACTTGAACTTGTCGCTGTCGGTGTATGGAATCGCCGACGCCTGAGTGGTGTCTATCTTTGTAATGACCTCAATCTTGCCGTTGTGGAGTTGCTGTCTAATATAATTGACAAATCCTGTCTTCACCTCGTTGATTGCGTCGTTTTGGAGCGAGTTTTGGAGCGTCATTTCGAGGACGTAATTTTCCTTGATTTCCGGCACCGACGATGCAAAAATTGCGTGAAGCCTCGGCTTTTTGGTCTTGTAAATCTCCGCCAATTTAGCCCATAACTGTGCCACCTGTTCCTTTGTAAAATCCTGACATTCAGCAACTGTCTGCACAGATACCGTCGTCGATTCCTGAGCGCGTTTTTGCTCCTCTTGCTGCGCTACGTCATTTTTATGTTTGAGGTAATCTTTGATTGAAACGCTCGTCCTCACAGTTGACGACGCCTGCGCCGCTGGTTGTGCAACGTGCTGTTGAACAGGTTGTTGCAAAGGTTGCGTGGTGGGTTGGACAGTGGGTTGTACTGTCGGCTGTGCTGCCGGCTGTGCAATGGGTTGTGATGCAGGTTGGGCGGCAGTTGGTTGGGCGGCAGGCTGTGCAATTGGCTGTGCTGCAACAGGTTGGGCGGCTGTGGCTTGCGCCGTTATTTTGCCGCCAATGTTACACAATTGCATCAACATCAATTCCACCAAAAGCCTCTTGCTCTTGCTCTCGCGGTAATCGAGGTCGCAACGGTTGGTGATGTTAAGGGCTGTATAAAGAAACGGCAGGGAACATTCCTGAGCCTGTTTTTTGTAACGGTCGCGAATGTCGGCGCCAACTTCGAGGAGTTGCAATGTGGCGGCATCACGGCTCACCATTATGTCCCTGATGTGCTGCGAAAGTCCCGATACAAAGTGGTGCGCATCAAAACCTTTGTTCAAAATTTCGTTGAAGGCGAGTAAAGCATTATTGACATCACCCGCCCTGAAATAATCGATTAACTTAAAATAATATTCGTAATCGAGGACGTTGAGATTGTTGATAACATCCTGATACGTAAACTTTTTGCCCGAAAAACTTACAATTTGGTCGAAGAACGAAAGCGCGTCCCTCATGCCGCCGTCCGCCTTCTGCGCAATGACATTGAGACCGTTTGGGTCGGCGTCGATGCCCTCCTTCTGCGCAAGGTTTTGAAGGTGTTTCACAATGTCGTCCACCTTCATACGGTTGAAGTCAAATATCTGACAACGAGAGAGAATGGTGGGCAGAATCTTGTGTTTTTCGGTGGTTGCAAGGATAAATTTGGCGTGCGCGGGCGGCTCCTCCAATGTCTTCAAAAACGCATTGAACGCCGCCGCCGAGAGCATGTGGACCTCATCGACGATATACACGCTGTAACGCCCAATCTGCGGCGGAATGCGCACTTTGTCAATGAGTTGGCGGATGTCGTCAACAGAGTTGTTGGACGCGGCGTCGAGTTCGTGGATGTTGTAAGAACGGTTTTCATTGAAAGCGCGGCACGACTCGCACTCGTTGCAAGCCTCCATGTCCTCGGTGAGGTTGAGGCAGTTGATTGTCTTGGCAAAAATACGGCTACACGTAGTCTTGCCCACGCCACGCGGCCCGCAAAAGAGGTAAGCCTGCGCGAGTTGGTTGTTCTTGATGGCGTTTTTGAGGGTCGCCGTGATGCTCCCCTGCCCTACCACGGTGTCAAAAGTCACCGGGCGGTATTTACGAGCCGATACGATGAAGTTTTCCATATTGATGCCTTGAAAAAGTTTCCGCAAACATACGGATTTTTTGTGGCATTTCAAAAAAAAGTTTTATCTTTGCAAAAAACAATTTTACTATGTGGAAGCCAAAGGCAGACAAAATTATTTTTACCTTTGCGATCGAAACAAAACATTATATTATGGGCAAATTTTTGGACTATGGCAACTCGGATTTTGCGAGCGTAAGAAATACCGACTTCGTGGATAAGTCTGGGCTTATCAATGTGTTAAACAGCAAGATAGACAGCGAAAAACGTTTTATATGCATTTCGCGTCCACGGCGGTTTGGCAAGTCGGTGGCGGCAAAAATGCTGTATGCATACTATGACCGCTCCTGCGATTCGCATTGCCTTTTCGACGATTTGGAGATTGCAAAATTGCCCGATTACGAACAGCATCTCAACAAGTATCCCACCATATATTTGGATTGGAACAGGTTTTCTGATACCGACACCAAAAATGTTGTAAAGACCGCACAAAAGGCAGTCATAGAAGATCTTAGGACAAAATATCCGTTCATTAAAGCGGACGAAGACAAGTTGATGAACGCTTTGGTGGAAATCAACGAACAAACCGGCGACCGTTTTATTTTTATCATTGACGAATGGGATCGACTTGTCCGCGAGGTTGAAAAACCGGTGCAGGAAGAATACGTCAATTTGCTTCGTGCGATGTTCAAATCCAACGCCGCCAACAAAGTTTTCCTCTTGGTCTATATGACAGGAATACTGCCAATTATAAAAGTGGAGGCGCAGTCGGCGTTGAACAATTTTGACGAATTCAGCGTCATCCGCCCCGTCAAAACTGCCAAATACTACGGTTTTACGCCCGACGAGGTACGCACCATCTGCGAAAAGTACGGCTTGAATTTTGAACTGATGAAACACGCTTACGATGGCTACATAATCGGCAGCGAAAAATCAATCTTCAACCCCTTTTCGGTGATGCTTGCGGCAGAAGACGGCGAATACAACAGCCATTGGTCTAAGTCCGCATCTTACACAACGATAGAGCATTACATCGAAATAGACCACGACACCGTTCAGCAAAAGATAATCCGTATGCTCAACGGCGAAAGCGTTATGATAAAGACTACAAGTTTCCGCAACGATATGAAAAACATCGACAACAGCGACGATGTTTTGACGCTTTTGACGCATCTCGGCTACTTGTCTTACGACCCTGAAACTCTTACAGTTAAAATTCCAAACAACGAAATAGCCCAAGAATTTGAATTGTCAGTTTCACGAGTGGGCTGGGGCGAGGTGTCGGCGGCATTGACAGATTCTTTGACATTGGTTAATAAGACGATAGAGATGGATGCCGACTACATCGCCGAGGCTTTCGACAAATACCGTTTTGAGAGTTCGTCCATCATCAAATACAAGGACGAAAACTCCATGTCGTGCGCCATCACGTTGGCATATTATGCAGCCAAGAGATTCTACAAAATTTATCGCGAACTGCCTGCGGGCAAGGGTTTTGCAGATATGGTTTTCGTGCCGCTGCCCGGCTCCACGCGCCCCGCGATTGTCATAGAATTGAAGCACAACAAATCCGCCATTGGCGCAATCGACCAAATCAAAAACAAGAACTATCCGGCGGCTTTGAAAGGATTTTCAAAGCGCATAATCCTCGTCGGCATCAATTGGAGCAAGCGCAAGGCAAAGCACGATGTCAAGATTGAAGTGGTGGACGATGTGGAATAATCATTTCTTCCGCATCATACCCCTCAAAAATACCACCGCCTCTTTCAGCACCGTTGCACGTGCCGCCCACAGCACGCCCAAATACACCACCGCCGTCACTATAATCTTGACCGCAATCCTCACAAAATCGCCGTCAAAAAACGACGCCGCAAAATATCCCGCCGTCACCGACAGCGCAGCGACAATTACAAACGGGAAAACTGCACGTAAAAACATCCACAGCGACACGCCGTTGATGCGCCTCACAAAACAATGAACCACCAAAATCGACAGCACATTTGCCGCCGTGCCGGACGCCACCATCGTGAAAATTCCATACCTAAAAGTCAACGCCACGACTGCAATCTGCAACGCGCAACGCGCAACAACGCAAAACATCATCTCGCCCGACCTGCCCGCGCTAAGTAGTTGTTTTTGATAGACTTGACAAATCGGGAAAAACGCGCCCCATACGCACAATACCATCATAATCTCCGCGCTTGGAAGCCATTTGTCGCCGATGGTGATGGAAATAAATTCGGGCGCAATCAACGCCAATCCAATCATACAAGGCATTGAAATAAAAGCCGTTACCTCCAACAATTTGCAGAAAATCCTCAGCCTGTCGCCGTCGCCCGCCTTTGACATCACGGGCTGCATCACATTCTCGATGGCGAGCGAAATGGTCTGCGTGCCGGTGTTGGTCCATTTATAGCCGTTGTAATAATAACCAACGTCCTTTTTCGTGAAAAAATGCCCCAACAATGTCGTGAAAAAGTTTTCGTTTAATAGGTGGAAAATGGTGGTAATCAAGAGTTTGCTACTAAAAGGCAACATTTCCTTGACGGGCTGCAAGGAGAATTTTAAATTTGGTCTGAATCCCGAATACCGCCAAAACATCATCGTGGAAACCGTGATGTAAACCACATTTTGCGCCGCAATGCCCCAATACGCCATACCGCTAAGAGCCATCACAAGCGCCACGCAACCGCTCACCACCGACGCCGAAAGCGTTGCCTTCGACATCTCCTTAACTTTCAGATTTTTAAACAAATAGGCATTGTGCGCCGTTCCAGTTGACGAAATCAAAAATCCAAGAAACAGAAACCTTCCCAACGGCACCAACTCCGGCGTATGGAAAAAATCGGCTATCAATGGCACCGAGAGAAACAATATTATGTAAAGTACAACACCAAGCCCAAGGCTCACCCAAAACACAGAATTGTAGTCGGCGTGGGTGATGTTTTTGCGGTTGGTGATTGCGGAGCGGAAGCCCGATTCTTGGATGGCGTTGGCGAGTGCGGCAAAGATGGCGAGCATACCCACCATTCCATAATCTTCCTCCGACAATATCCGCGCAAGGAAAATGCCAAAGCCAAGGTTCAGCAATTGCTGCACCCCATTGCTCACGCCGCCCCAAAACAGCCCCTTCGCCGCCTGTTCCTTCAACTCCTCCGCCATAAACGTGAATTATCGTAATGCCGCCTTGCGGCGGCGGGTTTAGTGTGTCAAGATTTCGACGCCGGTTTCGGTCATTACCAACGTGTGCTCCCACTGCGCGGAGGGTTTTTCGTCCTCGGTAACGACAGTCCAATTGTTTTCCTCGTCGATAAACACCTGCCACTTGCCCATATTAATCATAGGCTCGATGGTGAACACCATGCCCGGCACGAGCAACATTCCCGTACCTTTCTTGCCGTAATGCTCCACCTCCGGGTCATCGTGAAATTTGAGGCCAACGCCGTGTCCGCAGAGGTCGCGCACCACAGTATAACCGTTTTTGTGGGCGTGCTCCTGGATTGCGTTGCCGATGTCGCCAACAAAACAATAAGGCTTGCAGGCGGCTATGCCCACCTCGAGGCACTCCTTGGCGACACGCACAAGACGTTCCTTTGCGGGCGTGGTCTTGCCGATGATGTACATGCGCGACGCGTCGGCGTAATAGCCGTTGAGGATGGTAGTAACGTCCACATTCACGATGTCGCCCTCCTCCAAAACAACGTCGTCGCTCGGTATTCCGTGGCAGACTTCCTCGTTGATGGAGACGCAACAACTCTTCGGGAAGCCCTCAAAACCAAGCGTTGCGGGCGTTGCTCCGTGCGAAATTGTGTATTCGTGGACGAGTTTGTCGATTTCGTTGGTGGTCATGCCGGCGTGGATGTTTTCGGCAACGAGGTCGAGGAGCGCGGTATTGATGACGCCACTCTTGCGGATGCCATCTATCTGCCCGGGCGTGAGTATGAGACCGCGCCTCGGCACGAGTTTGCCCTTGTCCTGCCAATAAAGTATCTTCTTGTCCATCTCAGTAAGTGGCTGACCCTTAGGCACAAACCAATTACCTTTTTTCTTGAATAAACCCATTTTTATTGTTATCGATTATTATTGTCCAATTTAAGTCTGCAAAATTGATAATTTTTTTGGAAAAAATCAACAATTAATGCAGAAAATATGCGCAATTATTTGCAAAAAAATCTAAATAAGTGTATTCGCTACGAAAAATATTTATTAAATTTGCACCTTGACCAAATATGCGTAGTATATGAAACCGCAACAACACATATTGCTGGCAATCCTGACAATACTGTCCGCCCTGATATTGACGGCGGGCGGCGGGACGTCATACGCGCAAAACTCTCAGCAACAGAACTCCATAGACGAAAAAGACTACATCCTGCTCATCACTTCATACGCCCACGATTCAAGGCAGGTGTCGGAGTTTATGGAGCAGTTTGAATCCGCCAACGACGATGCCATCTCGCCCCTCGAAGTAAAGATAGAGAGCCTCGGCATCATCACCCTCGACGACTGCAACAAATGGCACAAAGACCTCCTCACAATCCTCCGCCGCCAAAACTCCAAATACCTCAAAGCCGTCATCGTCATAGGTCAGGAGGCGTGGGCTACATATATGGGACTTGGCGAACTGCGTCCCAAAATCCCATTTTTTGGAATGAGCATAAGCGTAATGGGACTTGAAATCCCCGACACTCTCCAAAGCCCCGCAGACTGGGAGCCGCTGAGCATCAGCAACAAGCAAAAGATTGAGGCGATAGGATATGGCGGTGCGTTTTTCTACAATTTTGACATTGCCGCCAATGTAAGGCTCATCAAACAAATGTACCCCGATATACAAAACATCGCGCTACTCACCGACAATACATACGGCGGCATCTCGATACACGCCAACTTCCGCAAGGTGATGCACGAGGAATTTTGCGACCTCAACCCCATACTCATCGACGGACGCAAAATGCCCGTCAAGGACATACAAAAGACAATTTTGCAGCTGCCGCCAAACACCGCACTTCTGCTCGGCACCTGGAGGGTGGATTCCAAAGGCACTTTTTTCACAGCAAAAGTGCTCTCGGAACTCGTGTCGTCACGCCAGGACCTGCCAATATTCACGCTCACCGGCATCGGCATACGCGACATCGCAATCGCGGGAATACTGCCCGAATACAATACGCCGCTCAAAAATTTTCTATCAAGGATATTCTACAACATCGACCACAACGTCAATGTACCTCTCATAATGGAGACACCCAACGCGCTGAATGTCAACATGGGAAACTTCCGCAAAATGAAGCTCAACCCCAACAAACTGCCGTCCTCATACAAAGTGGTGGATTCTGACAGCGAGGAGGTGATACGCTACCGCCACTATCTCACTATCGTGGCGATTTTATCTGCCGTAATGCTCGCAATATTGGTGTACGCATTGTCGCTTACATCGGCGGTAAAAGCCAAAAACAAGGCTCTCAAGCAAAAGGCTCTGGAACTCAAGGCCGCCAAAGAACAGGCGGAAGTTTCAGACAAACTCAAGAGCGCGTTTCTCGCCAATATCAGCCACGAAATACGCACCCCGCTCAATGCAATAGACGGATTCTCGTCCCTAATACAAAAATCCAACACGATAGACAATATAAAAGAGTACCTCCGCTACATCACCGACAATACAAGCAAACTGCTCAAACTGCTCACCATGATAGTTGACTTTGCCAAAGTGGATTCGGGCATCATAGAATTCAACATTTCGGAAATAGACATGCAGGCTCTGCTCAACAAAATCAAAGAACGTTATAAAACCGAAATCACCGGCGACATCCGATTCGATTGCGTAGCCCCATACGACTGCACAATCCTGTACGACCCCGAAAAAATAGAACAGATAATCACAATACTCCTCGACAACGCCATCAAGTTCACACGATGCGGAGTGATAACGGCTGGATATTTCGCGACGCCAAGCAGCATCAAGATATACGTAACCGACACAGGAATAGGCATACAGGAAACCAACATCCCCAAGCTATTCAACAAGTTTGAAAAACTCGGCAGCCTATCGGAAGGCACGGGCATAGGCCTTGCATTCGTAAAGACGCTCTTGGACAAGTCGGGCGGCAATATTCAGATAGTATCGCGCCCTGAGGCGGGAAGCCGTTTCTTAGTGGAGATACCATGCCAAACAAACGCCAAGACCGACCACCTTGCAGCATACGACCGCACCGCCGAACTCCTCGACGCCGACACCCTCATCGTGGACAAGCAGCTCGAAAAACCGCTCAAAATACTTGTCGCCGAAGACAACATGACTAACTTCATCCTGCTAAAATCTATACTCAAAACACACAACATCACGCACGTAGCAGACGGCGACGAAGCCGTAAAAGCTCTCAAAAACGACTGGTACGACATCGTGCTGATGGACATACGAATGCCAAAGATGGACGGACTCACGGCGACATCCGAAATCCGAAAATTCGACCTCGCAACGCCAATCATAGCCGTTACATCATTCTCGCACGACAAGTATATGTCGCAGGCTACAAAAGCCGGCTGCGACTACTTCATCGAAAAACCATTCACCCGGAGCAAGCTCTACACGGCGATACTGGGATTGATGAATAAGTAATTGAAGTGATTGAAGTAATTGAAGTAATTGAAGTGATTGAAGTGATTGAAGTAATTGAAGTAATTGAAGTAATTGAAGTAATTGAAGTAATTGAAAAAAGAATATAAACTATACAAAACAACAAAACAAATGAAAACCACTTTGGACTACACGCAGATAGCTGAACTTATCAGCAAGGCGAAATACCCGATAGCTTTCACGGGCGCAGGAATCAGCGTTGAAAGCGGCATTCCACCTTTCAGGGGTCAGGGCGGACTTTGGAACAAGTACGACCCGGAATTCTTGACTCTCAGCACATTCCACCGCCAACCCGAAAAATCGTGGGCAATCATCAAGGAAATTTTCTACGACCACTGGGGAGAGGCTGCCCCAAATCCGGCTCACTACGCCCTCGCCGAACTCGAAAAGATGGGCATGATGAAAGCAATCATCACAATGAACATCGACAACCTCCACCAAAAGGCGGGCAGCTCCAAGGTAATTGAATACCACGGCACCATCGGCAGGATGATTTGTGAAAAATGCCACAAGACCTACCCCACCGAGACCGTAAACCTCGACAAAATACCGCCGAGATGCAGCTGCGGCGCGGTATTGAAACCCGACTTCATCTTCTTTGGGGAAGGAATACCAAACGACGCCTTCAATGAATCGCTGGACCTCGCGCAGAAGACCGACCTGATGCTCGTAATAGGCACCACGGGAGAAGTGATGCCTGCATGCCACGTGCCAATCATCGCAGAGGAGAGAGGCGCCACCATCATCGAAATCAACCCGTCGGAATCCACCTACACGCACAGCACCACCGACATCTACATCCCACAAAAGGCGGGCATCGCCCTTGCCGAAATAGCAAAGGAGGCGAAAAAATTCAGTAAATGAAAACAAAGCTAATACTCATAACAGCTGCAATGCTGTTAGCAATCTCTGGCACAAGGGCTCAAAGCGACCTGTCCACGGGCCTCGACAAATTTGATGAAGTAATGAGAATTGTCACAGAGACATACCCCGACACCATCAATCAGGAGCGTCTCATCGACAACGCCATCAAAATGCTCTTCAGACAGCTGGACCCGCACACCACCTACAAGACGTCCGCAGAAGCGGAAGAGGAGCAGCGGCAGCAAAGCTACGAAAAAATAGGCATAGGAGCAGCTTGCCGCTACTTTGACGACACTCTCACCATAATATCCGTATCGCCCAAAAGTCCCGCTCGCAAGGCGGGATTGCGGGTGGGCATGCAGGTAGATAGCATCAACAACCAGCCAGTAACACACCGCATACTCACCAACGAGGAAATTCTCGGAATCATCAATTCGCGCAAAGACACGCTAACAATCAGCGTGATACGCGGCAAGGGCACCAAAAGGTACATCATTCCCACGAGCAAGACGCCTCGTTCCACCATCGATGCTCTATACTCACCAAACGACAGCACCACCTACATCAGGATAAGCACATTCACCAAATTCACCGGCGACGAATTTGACAAGGCTCTCTCCTCCTGCGGTCGCAAGAGGCTCCGCAACGTAATCATGGACCTGCGCGACAATCCGGGCGGCACGCTCAACCCCTGCGTACAAATCTGCAACCACATCATCCCGGAAAACTGCACCATATTCACCACATACGCCGCCGACGACGAATCCAAGGCAGAATTTGCCGACAAGACCGGACTGCTCAAAAACAGCCGCATCTACATCCTCGTCAATGAAAACAGCGCATCGGCAAGCGAAGTAGTGGCAAGCTCCGTGCAGGACAACGACCGTGGCGTGGTCATAGGACGCCGAAGCTACGGCAAGGCTCTCACACAGCAGATAATATGGCTTAAAGACGGCTCCAAACTGAGCATCACCAACGGCAGGATATATTCGCCGTCGGGACGCTGCATCCAAAAGCCATACATACGGGGCAATTTCGACAGCTATTACAACGAGACATCCACACGCAAATACCGCAAGGAACACCTCGTCCGCGACAGCATATCTACAGCCGGCAAGCCTATGTACAAGACCGTGATGAAACACCGCACCGTTTACGGCGAGATGGGCGTAATCCCCGACATATTCGTGCCGGAAGATTCCACCAACATACCAAAACAAGTGCATGACAGCCTCTACGCATTCAATGTGGAAAATTTTGCATACGAATACGTAAATACACACCGAGCAAGGCTCTCGACAAAATACGGGAGTTTCAATAGGTTTTACAACAATTTCAAAATATCTGACTTAATGGTGGAAGCGTTTCGCAGATACCTAAAAGACAATGCATACAAGCTGCAAAACGTAATGGAGGAATTCAACACACCCACCAACAAGGACTACCGCCTCAAGGTAGAAATCAAGGCGTGCATAGCCCTTGTATTATACGGTAACAATGAATACAGGCAAATCCTCAATGACTACGACAGCGACTACAAAGCCGCAATGAGTCTCATAGCCGATCCGCAGTCATATTGGAAACATTTTGAGTAGGTGTGCGCGATAAGACGACGGCAGGTTTTAATACCTGCTGTCATAATCGTCGTAAAAACCGCCATCCTCATTCTGGATGTACGTATCGAGGTCGTCGTCGAAATCTGAGATGGTGGTATAATTGTCAAAATCCTTAAACTCGTCGTTGTAGAACGCGCTGTCGTCGATTTCGTCTTCATCGTAGATGTCATCGTCGTCATCGTCCTTGTGGCGACGCTTGCCAGAACGAGGCGAATCGTCGTCGTCAAAATCGTCGTCGAAGTCGTCTTCTTCGTCATCGTCGTCGCCAAACTCGCCGGCAAAATCTTCGAGGTCGAGGTCAGAAAGATCCACCCCCTCGATGTCGTCGTCAAACTGGTCGAGCAGGGAATCGGTGTCGAGGTCGTCGTCGCCGTCGCCGTCGCCATCCACATAATCATCGTCCAACACCATGTCGTCTTCTTCCACATGGCTCTTCCTTTTGCCTGCACAGCTCATGGCATTGCCACGAGAGCTGGCTACATCGATGCAATCAGCATCGAATTTTCCTTTGAATTTCATTTTGGGTTAATAAATTGTCTTTACTTTTATCTTTGATTGTTGATATTAATTTTTAAGTCCATTACAGACCAGCAAGCTCACTAATTGGAGAATCCAACGAGTATGCCGAGGCATCCTTCGAGTTTGGCACCGCCGCCGCCTTCAAAGGGCACTATCTTCACCTTTATGAGCAGCTCCATGGTATGGTCGGGGGTAAACTCATAGAAGGTCAATCCATTGAGCGGCAACGATTCGCCGTTGGAGGTGGTGATTATCTGGTCTTCGGTGTTCTTGCCGAAGTTTTTGAACAGCACATTTTTGACAATGCGCTTGCCGTTGTCCTTCTTCTCCACTTCCGAAATCGTTATCTCCTTGAAGAACATCTCCATGCCGCAGACATCAATCTTGTAATTGAGACCCGACATAAACGTCCTATAATACTCCACAGATTCGCCTTCCGACAAAATGGGGCTCTCAAAATTGCCATCAAGCACGTATGGCTCGAGCTCCGATTCGGCTATCGCCTCGATGTACTCACGGCATTGCGCCTTGGCAACGCCAAGCCCCGCAAGCCACATCATAAGAGAGAATAATATTACTTTCTTCATATCTTAACTGTTGCTATGTTGTTACACACTTAGATCCGAAAAAATTGCTAAAACAGCTCCGTCAATTCCGTCCTTACCGCCTTGACATCGTCGCAGATGCGCTTGAACGCCGCCTCGTCTATCGTCAAATGCTCGCCTGTAAATACGAATGTACCGCCGAGCGTGCTTTTGATTTTGTCATAATCCTTGCCGATAATCTCTATCTTGCTCTTGATGTAGGCTACGTCATCATTGCCCGGCACCGACGACAACATTCCCAACAGGTCGTCGAACACCAAACCCTGCTCCACGATGCACCGTGCAAGCGACGGATTGGAATCGGGATTGCCGCCCGACAGCTGCGTGGCTATATACAGGCTTTCTATCCACATGCCCGCCACTATCATTATGGCAGTGGGACGACGGCTGTTTTCTTTAAGTAACGCATCAGAATGGAAAAAAGTCTGAGCTACTATCTTTTTTAACTTTTCTTTGTCGTGAATATTTTCCTCCATTGCGCGGAGCTTCTTGATAGATGTGGTATCAAACACATCGAGACCCGCACTCAAATCCTTGATGCAATCGAGGTATTTGAGCGCAACCTGCTGCTGATTGAAGAGTATGGAGTAGCTGAGGTCGGAGCCGTAGATGCCTAAGTTGACAGCCTGCGATCTTGTGGTAGAGTATCTCACACCAAGCTCTGTCTTGTGGAGCACGCCCGGCTCGTAGTTGATGCCAGAATTTTCCACAATGTACGCCACTTCGAGCGGCGAAGGCAGCGAATAGTAAACCATCGCACCTTCGTATGCTGATGCCTTCACCTTCGCGCTGTCGCGAAGCTCCTGCTTGGTCTGTGTACCAGTCTGCGGCGCGCCACCGCACCCAGATACCAGCACGGCAGCCAACGTCAATGCCCAACATGCTTGCTGTATTCCTTTCATATCTTATTGTATTTCAATGTTTGTTTATAATGGCGGCGGTCATACGCCCCCTACCATTATCAAACGACAAATATATAACTAATTGTTGCTATAAAGAAACTTTTTTTGAAAAAAAATTCTACAAAAATAATGCTAAATTCAATGCATAATTCATAATGCATAATGCATAATTCATAATACATAATGCATAATTAAAACATTGTTATGTAGTATGCCATTCTTTGTAGGGATGCTTCGACAGCTCCGAATTGAAATAGCGCGGGTCTTCGGTAACGTCTTCGCCGAGGAAGTCGGGCTTTTCAAACACTTGATGCTCGTAGGCAAGCTCTATCTCGGCTATCACGAGGCCTTCGTTGTCGCCGTAAAATTCGTCCACCTCCACCAAAAGGTTCTTGTATTGAACCAAATAGCGAGTCTTTTCGATGATGTCCGATCCACAGATGCGCAACATTTCGTTGACCTGCGGCGCGGGTATCTCATACTCCCACTCGTTGCGGGTGATGGTAGAGGTATCTATCGTCGATTTGATTGTGATGTAGCCCTTGTCGCCACGGAGACGCACCCGTATGGATTTGCTTTTGTCGGCAAACAAGTAACCTTGCACTATGTATGTACTACTTAGCGCAAGGTGCTTGAACTCTCCCTTTACAAGGAATTTCCTTTCTATCTCAAAAGCCATTTTATTTTGAAATTATTTCCGATGAATGTTTGCAATACCTTAATTGTTTAATCAGACCCTCACGCCAATCACGATGATGTCGTCGAGCTGGTCGTATTCGAGGCCGCGCCACTTGTCGTGTGTGTCGATTACTATCTTCTCCTGCTCAGCCATCGGCTTGTCGTTGATGTCCATGAGGAGCTTTATGAAATTGCGTGAGAGAAACTTGCGACCGTACTTGCCGCCAAACTGGTCCACGTATCCATCGGAGGAGAGGTAGAACGAGTCGCCCGGATGGAGCTGGTACGATGTCATGGAGAAGCTCTCCTTTTCGCGGAGATACACGCCGATAGGCATCGGGTCTGCCGGCATGAGGGTGAGCTTCAATAGCTGACCGTTGCCAAGGTCGCGGAGGTGTTCGGGTTTTGCAAGGTCTTTGCTAATCTCCTCGCGCTGCGATTCGTCGAAGTGCTGGAGGAGGTATCCGGTGTTGTTGGCGGCGGAGAAGTGCATCATCATCGTATCGAGGTCTATGCGCACGAGCGAGAGGTCCATGCCGTCCTTCTGCGAGGAGTTGATGGAATCCTGATGCAAGGCGAGCTTCACCTCGTTGCGCATCTCGTTGAGGATGAGGTTTGGCTGCGAAATCTGACGCTCCGCCACAATCTTGTTGAAGAGCGATACACCGAGCATACTCATGAACGCGCCCGGCACGCCATGACCCGTACAGTCGGCAGCCACAATGAAAAGGTGGTTTTGCTTGTCGGCGTAGAACCAGTAATAGTCGCCACTTACAATGTCTCTCGGACGGAAAAACATGAAGTAGTCAAAATGGTACTTCGACAAGAACGCCGGATTGGGCGAAACGGCTGTCTGAATACGTTTTGCGTACACGATACTGTCGGTCATCTGCTTGTTGGCCTCCTCGATGACGTTCTTCTGCTTTGAGATTTCCTCGTTGATGGAGATGATTTCGTCGTTCTTGAGCTGGAGGGTTTCGTTCTGCGCCTCGATTTCTTTCTGCTGGGCTTTGAGACGGCTGTTTTTCTTCCTTACCACGAGAATGAAGGCAAGTGCGCCAAGTATCGCAACCGCTGCAAGCCACAATCCCAATTGCAAAATTTTGGCATCTTGTCGCTGCGCTTCGAGCTGTTGCGCTTGTCTTTCTTGATCCCTTAGAAGCTCCGCATTTTTCTGGGCTTCTTCTGCACGTTGACGCTCTTTCTCGGCAAGATCAAGTTGCTGCTGTTGGATTTGATATTCTTTTTCTCGCTTATCGCGCTCGTGACGCTCCATTTCCAATTTGTTTTGCATTTCCAGCTCGCGACGGCGAGCCTCAAACTCCATACGCTGCTTTTCTTGCTCAAGAAGTTGCCTCCTATTCTCGAGTTCTCTCTCATACGCCTCAAGCTCCATGCGATTACGCTCTTCATTAAGTTCCCTGATGGCCTGATCGCTTATGCCCTGCTCGTATTGAGCGGCGGCATCTGTGAGATTTTTGAGGTCTTCTGCCATGCTCCTTTCGTCGAGCACCTTTTTGGTTTCTGCAGAATCTCTAAGCGACAAGTATTTCTGATAATACGACAATGCGTTTTCGTAGTCGCCCATATCCCTGAGTACATCATTATAAGTCTGGTACGCAGCTTGCATCGTCCTGGCGTCGCCCGATGTCTCTGCATAATTTACAGCACTCTTTGCTCTCTCTTCGGCATTGTGCAAATCTTTCTTATTCAAATAGATGCGGGCGATGATGTTTTCTACGGCCGAACATTCACGCCACTGCGAATAATTTTTGCGGATGTCGGCAGCCTTTCTAAGGCAGGTGATTGCATTGTCCACATCGCCAATGTTTTGGTAGCAGAGTCCGAGGTTGGTGTAGTTGCCAGCCATCAAACGCTCGTCGTCAAATACTTTCGGGTCGGTGTCTATGAGCTGCTGGTAATACTTGATTGCCTTGTCGTTTTCTCCGAGACATCCGTATGCGTATGCCACGTTGCTGAGCGCGTTGAGCGATTCGCGCACGTTGTTGTGTGCGATACACTCGTTGTACAAAGCCCTATTGTATGCGAGGGCTTTGTCATAATCGTGCATTGCAATGGAAATGTCGTTGAGCCTCTGGTACACCATCCTTTCGCTCTCCCAGTCGCCTTTGTTTTTGTACACTTCGAGCAAATCAGCATAATATTCGAGGGAGCTTTCGTAGTCACGACGCATAAAGTAAGAGATGGCGAGGTGTCGCTTCATATCGATGGCTTTTTCGTCTGCCCCAATAGATTCGTATGAAATGAGAGCATCGCTAAAATCGTCGATAGAGTGGATGTAGTGGCCTTTTCTGAAATATACCATGCCTATCTTAACAACGATGTCGGCATCTATTTCCTTGTCTGCTGGCGATGGTTCGATGTCTTTGATTTCATTCTCCTTGACCCCCATCTTAGTCTGCTTATCTCTGTAAGCCCTCTTTTCCTCGTCGAATTTCTTGTCTAGCGCACTACGGGCGGAGAGGTATCTCTGGATGGCGCTTACGGCGTCGTCTGCCATCAGGTAGCACTCGCCCACCAGCAAGTGCGACTTGTAGAGCGTCGTGTAATCTTTGCACTGACTGTTGGAGGAATACGATATTGCCTTGTCGGCGGCGTCCATTAGCCTTGGATATTGTCTAAGTGCGCCGTACTTTTCAGCAAGCTGGTAATAAAGCACGGCGAGCCTACATTCTGACGTCTCGCGCGAGATGAGATTGATAAGGCTGTCGCGCTCACGCGCAGCACCCGACCCCGCCTGAGCCTCCGCCATCACGGGTATCGAGATCAACGCCACTGCGAGCAATGCCATCCTGCAATATGTTACCAAAGTTCTCATCAAATTTAATAATTCCTTGTTTTAACTTGTACAAATTGAGTTCCAAAAAAATGCCACTTGGCTAAAAATTCTCAAATTCTTTAAAAATCGTATGTCGCACCAAAACTGAATGTCCTAAGTTGCTGAGGATTATAAGGCAAATCCACGTCCATCGCCTTTACGTCTATTCCAGCGTAGAGTGTGTTGGTAATGTTGGACAATTTCAATACCAAGGTCAAGTGTTTGCCGATTTTGCCTGTAACAGTGCAGTCGAGGGTGTAATAGCTCGGCGACCAGAAGTATGGGTTGTCGGTGGCTTGATAGTACATCCTCGCAAATTTTGAGCAATACATGTTGTCAAATCGAATGTGGAACAGATTCCTCTTGCCCAAGTAGCTTTCCAGAGCCACCTGCGCCGAATATTTGGGCGTGCCCCTGATGTAATCGACCTCGATAAATCGCTCTGCACCAGCATCGTTGTTGGAAAGGTTTTCTTTTCCCAACGTGTAGGTGAGCGCGGCGCTCACATTGAGGTGAATTACTTTGTTAATATCCTTGAATACGCCTATCAACTGCAATCCATAGAGCTTGGTCTTGGCGTTGGTTTCGTTTTTGTAGGCGCGGGTCCAGTCGCGACCCTTGGTAGAGCTAAACATGTCGGTAACGCCTACATACGGTTTTCCCTGATTGTAATACACGCTCTTGGGGTCTTTTGGATTGGGGACAAACACATAAGTGCCTTTGGTATCTATAGGATACTTCATAAAGCCGCAGTCTTCCATCTTGACCCATGCACGCACAAGGGGATCCCTTACGATGTTGGTGTATCCCACAGCCTCGAGATACGAATCCTTATTATAAAGCCTGTACCTGATGCCAAACTCCGTGGAGCTGATGCGCTCCGCCTTGAGATTGTCGATGTCAGACGGCACATGGTGGAGGGCGGTGATTAAAGATCCGTTTACATTCATCGCCACAGCGACACTATAATAATATTGTCCGGGCGAGGGAATCTTGTAGGCATACGCCTGAGAGCCACGCACCTTGAGTCGGTCCGAAATCTTGAACTGCGCCGCAAAACGCGGATTGATGGACTTGCCCCACTGCGAGTTGTAGTCGTAACGCACGCCGCCGGTGAGGGCAATGCGCTCCCAGTCAAAATCTACGAGAGCATACGCACCCGCCTGCCAAAAATTGTATGGATAGATGCCAAACTTGCCATAAACCGAGTCGGTATAATTGACCTCTGTAGCAAACATCTTGTAGGAATCGAAGTCAAACTTGCGCTCGCACTCCAACGTGGGCGGCAATACGCCCGAATACTGGTACGACGCACCGGCATGGACATACAAATTAGTAATAGGATTCCAGGTCAAGTTTTCTTCCGCTGCCACATCGTCGCTCGCACCATATATATATTGCGGCAGGGTGTTCCAATTGACGCCACGGCTCGAATTTTTGTCAACACGGTAGCGGATGTACCTCACCATCGTGTTGGTCTCCAAGTTGCCAATAGAATAATCTGCCTTGATGGCGGCACGACGGATAAATTCGCCCTGCATATTGCCCGGGTCATAATATGCGTATGCCATCGAACTCTGCCCAAAGTCGGTGAAGTCCATACGGTGTAGCATATTGTATGCGAATGTAAGTCCACGGTAATTGATTTCTGCACCTACCTGCGTGGCGGTTTGGGGCATGTCGTTGATTTCTGGCATATAGAAGTCGCCACGGTAATTAATAAAGTAATACGACATACCGCTGAAAAGGCTCGTGTAATACTTATTGAACATTTCCTCGTTGATCATGCTCCTGTCGATGGTGTACTTATTGCCGTCGCTCGCACTCATTTCAAGCTCGTCGCCGTTTTGCAGGAAGTAATTCCAACGGTTGTACAAATCCCTGTCTCGCGACACATTGAGGTCGTCCACATTGAGGTTGCTGCCGTAGATGGAGAGCATGGTAACATTCTTGCCGTGCCCCACCTTGGCGCCCGCATGGAAGTCGAGGTAATACTTCGAGCCGGTGCCGCAATAGAGGTCGGCAGTGGTAAACGACTTTTCTATCGGCTCGCGGGTTACAATATTCACAATGCCCACACAAGCATCGTTACCGTATTCAGCCGACGCCGGACCATAGATAATCTCTACCCTCTCTGCCTGACGGATTGGGATATTGGCTCCCAAGGTCATTCCGTATGTACCCGAAGGCTTGATGTCGATGCCGTTGATGAGAATCTTGGTGTAAGTATTGCCCATCATGCCACGCTGCATGAACGCCTCGCCAAGCTCGCCCGACTGAGGCTGCGACACACGGAAGCCCGGCACACTCTTAAGCACATCACACAGAGTGATATAGCAGTTGTTGACAATATCGGCATGATCTACGACGTATGCAGTAAGTGGCAATTCTTCCACCTCCTTGGAAGAACGCGCAGCACCTATGAAACGACGCTTATCTTCCTCAAGCTCCTTCATATTGTCAACTCCCAAGATGTCCCTTTCGATCATATCGAAGGCATCAACATCCACTTGCGCCATCGCCCTCGACGACGCAACTATCAATAAAATAAGTATATAGACTTTCTTCATCATCTAAACTTGGTTTAAAGATGTCAGAGACAAAGGTAAAAACAATTTTTCAATTAAAAAAAACTTAAATCACATATTTTGCGCTACGCAGAAAGTTTTTTTTCAGGAAATTGCAACAAACATTCCAAATTTAAGGGCAACAGCGCAATTTTTGTTAAAATATGGTTTATTTTTTGCATAATTTTTGGCGGCGAAAGGATTTTTGCTTATCTTTGGGACGTTAAATTTACGAAAATGAGCACATCAATAATCGCAATAAGCAACCACAAGGGCGGCGTAGGCAAGACGACCTCCACCGTCAATATCGGCGCAGGGCTGGCTCTCACGGGCCACAAGGTGCTGCTGATAGACATGGACCCTCAGTCAAACATGACACAGAGCTACGGCATCAGCAAGGCAGACGTGTCGGTATATGAAGTGCTGAAAGGCGAAGCGGAGGCACGCACAGTGGAGGCATTCCCCAATCTCGACATTCTCCCATCGTCGCTCGACCTATCGGGCGCAGAGATGGAGCTAATCAACGAGGCTGGGCGCGAATACCTCCTCAAAGACGCCATTGCCGGCATCAAGGACAAGTACGACTACATCCTCATCGACTGCCCGCCGTCGCTCGGTCTTCTTACCATCAACGCCCTGACCGCCGCCACAGAGGTCTATATACCCTTGCAGGCGCATTACCTCGCCATCAAGGGACTCACCAAGATAATCGAGGTAATCAGCAAGGTAAAAAAACGCCTCAACAAGGACATAGAAATCACGGGCGTGTTCGTGACGCAGTATGACAAGCGCAAAGTCCTCCACCGCGACGTTGTGGAGACAATATACACCTATTTTCAGGAAAAACTGTTTGACACCCGCATCCGCGACAACATCGCCCTCGCCGAAGCACCGAGCCAAGGCATGGACATCTTCCACTACGACAATACTTGCAAAGGCGCGGAAGACTACAAAAACCTCGTCCAGGAGATTATGGACAGGCACGGCGAATTTGACGACGACAATGAAGAAGACGAGCAGGACAACAACGCACAAGTAACTGAAAATCAGAATTAACAAAAAAAGAAAAAAATTAGTTTGTTATGGCAAAGAAGAATTTTAAAGGAGGCCTCGACAGCCTGATAGAAAACTCTCTCGGTATCAAGAAGTCCCGCAAAGGCGAGATGAAAGGCAATCCTGTGGACTTAATCAAGCCCGAACAAACTGACGACAACGACGAGGTGCTCGCCAAACCGCGCACCCCAAAACAGCCTGCACCGGTGGTGGAACAAAACAATCCCGCCCCCGCCGCCACTCCTTCCATGCCCTCTACGCCCAACAACGCCACCGCAACACCCGCTGTCAATACTACTGAAAATCAAGCAGTTGAGAATAAGACTACAGAGAATAAAGTTGTTGAAAATAAGGCTGCTGAGAATAAGGTTGCAGAGAATAAGACTGTCGAAAATAATCAACCCGTTCCTGCCCCTGACTACAATGAGGCACTTTCCTTTGAAGACACGCCTGATGATTATGATGACGACGATAGCGATGAAATTGTTGTGAACAACGCGCCGCGCCAAGTAGTAACGATGAACCTTGACGCTACCGACGACGACAATACAAAAGTTGCTTATCTCAAAGAAGTAATCGCCGACCTCCGCCACGAACTTTTCCTATGGCGCAACGGCACTATCAACGTGCAGACTTTCAACGCAACACTGCACACCCACGGCCTCAAATACAATCCCGAAAACAACGAGATAGAAGAATTTGACACAATATAAAAAACAATGCATAATGCATAATTATCTTGGAATTATGCCAATGGTGCGACGCTCGTCCTGGATATTCTCCATACGTTTTTTCATTCGTTCATAATACTGTTGGGTTTCGCGAGTGGTGCGGGGCTTGGTCTGCCTTACTATCGAGACCAACAATGCATTGCTGATGTCGCTATTGGTGCGCGAAGCCTCCAACGCCGCCTTGTTGCATACGTATGCTATCTCACTGGCGATATAGTTTTTGGTAAGTAATGCCAATTGACGGTAATCGATGTCATTGGCGCAAGGGCGATTGGTCAAGTGAATCTTAAAAAGCCCAATACGCGCCGCGTCGTCTGGCATCGGCACGTATATAATATGATCCATACGCCCAACACGCAGTATGGCGGGGTCGATGAGGTCGGGCTGGTTGGTGGTGGCAATTACAAACACACGGTCTTTGCCGCAATTATTGAGCTGACTGAGCAATTCATTTACTTCGCCCGAAATATTGGCATTGTGATGGTCGGTACGTCGGGAAGCCATCGCCTCAAATTCATCGAAACACAGCACCGTAGGAGCTTTGGAACGCGCCTCATCAAACAAATTGCCAATAAGTCCCTGTGTACCGTGTATATAGATGCTCGCCAAATCAGATGTTTTTACAAACTTATAATTGAATCCCGCCTCCTCCGCAAAACGCTCCGCAATGAAGGTTTTGCCACAGCCGGGAGGCCCATAAAGCAACATTCCGTTGGGTATGCCAAGATTGTAACGCTTGGCACGCTCCTGATCCCGAAGTACATAAAGGACGCTCTCGTTGAGGAGTTTTTTGAGGTCTTCCATACCGGCTACATCGGCAAAGCCATTGCCTTTGGGTTTTGCATCCTGTTGAGTAGCAGTGCGTTCCGAGGGTTTTGCAATCTCAATCGTCCCCAACATCGCTTTCATCATCTCGTCGGCACTACCAAAACCATTGCCGTCCAACGCTTTTGCAATCACACTCAATAGCTGCGCGTCCATACCCGAAGGCGTAACATTGGGCATACGGGGCGGCAGCTGCGCTTCCTGTCCAAAACACAGCCTATACAGCAGCCTCCCCACGTCACGCAAATCCGCCTTAATGTCTGATTCTGTAGCGGGTTGGCATTGCAGGCTAAAATCAGAGAGCTTGATGTCGGAGATGTTGCCGGTAAGGTCGAGCAAAACGCTTTTTTTGGAAATCCGTCCGTGCACCACGGGCTGTGGTTGCGTGTGCAGATGACGAAGCAGCCGAAGAATAGATAGCACTATCTGACGCACATCGGCAATCTTAATCTCTGGACTGCGCTGCAAGCGGTCTGCCAAAGTTTCGCTGCTTACAAACTGCGTCACCATATAGCTAAACCGCTGTCCTCCCCTTTCAATGACGCCCGAATCCTCGTATGCACACAAATTCGGGTGGGAGACGCTGCGGCGCATAGCTACTACCTTGACCTCGCCACGCTCGTTGAAAGCATCGGCGGGGAGCATATCACAATTATAAAGCGTAAGAAAATGCAACTGACGCTGCCCATCGCGCACACGATATACCTCCGTGCCGCTTTCCTGCAACAACGGAAACACCACCAAATAGCGGCTGTCGATATATTCTCCTTTTTCAAATGTTGCCATTTCCAATACGATTTAGCTCAAAAGACCATTGCAATTGTTAGCCTTTACATCTTGGTTGGCGGAATTGCCGCGAGTACCAGAACTGCTGCCGGACGTATTCCAATCCCTGATGCACAAGTCAAAAATCATGTCGAGCCAAGGATCAAGTTTGGGTATGGACGGCTTGTCGTGAGCAATCTCCAACGCCTTGTCGATGGCGGTGCGCGCCTTCGCTGCATCACGCCATTGATACACTTCGTAGAGATTATCAAAATGATAAACCCAGCTCAAATAGTTGCGCAGGATTTCCAATGAACGCTTGAATTGTTTTAGTTGTCCAATCAAGAGGTTTGCCATTCTGACATCAGCATAGCCCGCCACCTCCTCCACCTGCAATAGCAACTGATGGAGGTTGAGTTTGGAATTTTCGTCGCCATAGGTGTCCTGCAAAGCCTTCGCCTCACGGCTCAACTTGTCCAACATATATTGAGTGCGCTGCCATTCGGTGCTGCCGTCCAATGCCTCTATCTTTCGGAGCACTTCCTTCAAATGTTGGAGCACAGCCTTCTTCTCGTTGCTGTTGCGGTTTTCCAATTCCACCTCCTGCAACTCACGTTCAAGTGGCTCAATGTCGGCGAGTCCGTCCTCGCTCAAATGATACAGGCTCTTGTAGCCGTTTGCAATGTCTGTAACAATGCGGCTTGCCGCCTCATCCACCGACTGTTTCTTGTTGGTGGGCAATGTTTTGGTGATTGTAATGTCGATGTCGGGCAGATATATCTCCAATGACATCTGCTCGGAGAGATCCACCTTGGTAGTTACCTCCACCATACTGCCCTCCGGCACCATCCGTGGCACATCGTCGCCGGTAATCACCACATCGGCAACCCATTCGTACAGATACGACCTTACGCCTTTCTGATACTCGTCAGCCTGATATACAGGAATGGTCATTATGTCGGTATCGACGCCCGGACGCAGTACATTGGTGGTGCGACGGTTGCGAATGACGCCCACAGCGGGCAGGGGACGATTTTTTTCCAAGCCAATGAGCGGCAGGAAAACGCCGTCACGTTTTTGCTCGCTCCATACCGAAATGCCTATGTGATACGGCAACACCGCGCTGCCTACCTTAGTGCCTTGCTGCACCACAAACTGCTCTGGAATACATTTGACGCTGTTGCCCTTAGAATCGAAGGCGCGTACATTAAAGGTATTTGAACGCCCTTTTTCGAGCTGAATGGTAGTTACTTTGCCTTGCGACGACACGCTGATGCGTCCGCTGCTCCACGCGCCGTCGCCACGGCTAAGCTCCACTTCCAACGCCATACCCTCTGGCGCACGAAGGCTCACCCATTCGGTCAATTCTACTGTAGTGGGTTCATAGCCAATATCTATCATAATGGCATCCGCCGTCTGCTCATTGCTGGCTACCATCTCTGCCGGGATGTCAAGCGTGGAAGCGTAGAGAGCCGCGCCCTTTGCCACCACGGTCATTGGGTCGATGTCGGTATTGCCTACATGCGCCACCTGCTGTTCGAGCATCTGACGGATGAGCGGCAGACGTGTAGGCCCGCCCACCAATACTATCTGGTCGAGTTTGTCGCCGGTCAAATTATTGCGGCTCAACAATGTAAGGCAAATATCAACCGCCTTCTGAAATATCGGACGCATCACTTCAAATGCCTGTTGCTGCGTGATGGTGAGGTCTATCTCCATCTCCTCGCCGTCGTCGTCTTCGCCAAGGTCGCCAAGATTTGACAATACATCATCGCTCTGCTTGTGCGAAAGGTGAATCTTGGCCTCTTCGGCGTATGTTTTCAGTGCGTCGCGCAGTTGCTCGTGCTTCTGAGGGTCAGACAATATGTTGGACAATGCGAAACGCGAGCCCAAATGCGGGAGTATTATATTATCGACAATGGCATAATCAAGATTCTTGCCGCCAAGGTAATTGTCGCCTTCGGTATCAACCACCTGCACAATGCCATCTTCCGCCTTCAATAGTGCGGCGTCAAAAGTGCCTCCGCCAAAGTCAAATACAAGCCACAATCCGTTTTCTTGCTTGCTGCTCATTCCGTATGCAATGGCGGCAGCCACAGGCTCTTGCAATAGTTGGCAATGTTCAAAACCAGCCAAACGCGCCGCCTCCAAGGTCGCAGTCTTCTGATTGACAGTGAATTTTGCCGGCACGGTAATCACCACGGCGCGGGGCGTATCGTCTTCCACAAAAGAGCGCAACGTCTGCAACACCATCGACGAAAGCTCCTCAGAGGTGTAGTCGCGCTGCATATTGTTGCTGTGATACACAGTGTCGGTGCCCATCGTGCGCTTAAACTCCACGTAAGTATTTGACGATTGCGGTCGCCAACCGTGAGTAACATGCCGCTTGTCTTGCTTCATATCGTTATACGCGCTGTCGCCCACCTTCACGCTTTTCTTGCGGGTAAACGACACGCACGACGGCATCACCTCGCGCAACGTATCGGTACGAAAGATGGATGGCTCGCCATTCTCCATCCGGCAGATAGTAGAATTGGTGGTTCCTAAGTCTATTCCGTAGTCAATTTTTAGCCTGATCATCTTTATTGGATTATAGTCTCGTAATTTTTTAATGTTAATTAAAGCGGCTGACTCACAGTAACCTGCGCCACCTGAATCATCCGCCCCTGATAATTGACCTGGGGACGGCTTACATTGGTGATGCGCGGGGCTTCGTCGGACTGCATCTGCTCGTCAATCACAAAATTTGCCATCACCTTCATACCGTCGGTATATGCCTGACCAAGAAGGTGAACCACCTCGTAGCCGTATGCCTGCAACGCGGTTTCCATACGCTCCACACTGCGGCAAAGCTGCTTGTAACCGCGCACATCGGCGGGCATGTGGCTGAGGTTTACCGTCATGCGGTTGAGTTCGTCAGCTATCGCCAAAGGCAAGTCGTGGCTAATATTATCGGTCATTTCATTCATTTTTGGGTTATAATTATTTATATTCAATGACAGTAGGTAATGTCTCTAATAATTTCTTCAAAGAATCAGCATTTTTGAGAGCATCAGCATTTGTCTTTAATGAATCAACCTTTTTGACAGCCTCTGACGATTTTTGCGTCAATGAATCCGCTGATTGTTGCACTCTCTTTCTGTATGATTCTGAATATTGCATCAACTGCCTCTGCGCAATCATTTTACTCACTTCGTTTATATCATAATGCATATCGCCGGTTATATATCGATTGGCTATACTATCGATAAACTTATTCATATCGTAGTCCTGTGGTATTTGAGGCATTTGGATGGACTGTGGCACTGAAAAATTGTACCTGCTCATATTATTCCGATTGTAATCGTAAGTCTTTGCTTTTTTGGAGCCGCCGCCGCTGCTAAATGCAAAAATAAATATCAAGAAAGCAATAATTACAGCCGGAATAGTGCAGCCATCGTTATCTTTACCATCGATATTGATTGTCGGTGTTACCCTATCGTCGTTGCTGCGGCTCCCGCCACCATATCGAGGCAACACACTATTGATGTATGTATGCATCGACCGCAGACTTGGATAATCCGGGTCATCTTCTTTTACAAAAATCCACCACGTCAAAAACTCGGCGCAAATCCATCTCAACTCGTGCGCATGGTATGGCTGCAACGTTGCGTACCTGTATAACGTAATGCACAGCATTTTGCCAAATTCACAGAGATAAAACTGATGTATCAGAGATTCTTCCCCATTGAGGTTGCAAATAGCTATCAGATGTTTTCTGTCAACCATTGCCTTGTCGTATGCTCTTTTCAGGAGTTTTGCGTTGTCGGCAGGCACGTGTTTAAGATGTTCCAAGAGACCTTCCATCAATTGCTTATGATTGTTGGTAAGGACTTTCAACATCTCTGCCCTCCAAGATTCGTCGTTGAAATAGTCAAGCAGTTGATTGGAATCTTCACCATTAGCCCTATCGGAAGCCTTGACCACCGCATCCATAAAAAGGCGAAATTCCATCAAATCGCCCTCAAAACATTTAGATGCGCAATCGGCAATCTGAGTCCAATCGTCCTTCAAAACGGACAGGAGCAGAAGGTTTTTCAACGCCGCGTGATCCGTGCGCTGCTGCAAGAGTTGACAAGCCTCGTCCACCTGATTGTTGCAGAGCAGAGAGAATACCTGTTCGTCTTCCTTAGCCAAACTCTCGTTATGCTCAAACCAAAAACGCGCATAATTGTCGCGGTCGTCCTGCAACGAAATCTGCGACTGAGCTTGCGTCACCATTTCTTCGGTAACATTGGGCATAGGCGGCAGAAGAGTCAATCCCCTTAGCCACAATGGCAACTCGACCTTCTGCCCAACACGGGCAAAGGCTCGCAGCTGCGCCTTGTTCTGCTCTATCTCTCGCAGAGTGGAATTGGCATACACTCCTAAGACGCGCAGCGGATTGATATCTATCTGCGGTATCCTCATAGTGTGGCTTTTTAATTACGATTGGACTATTGTCCCCTATCCTACTGCCTCTGTATCAGGGTCGTTGGCATCTACGCCGTCAGAGATTTCCCTCTTGACAAACTGCTCCGACGTATGTTTTTCGCCAGAGGGTTCGCCGTCCTCAACATCTTCCGAAACTATTTCAGTAAATTCGATGTCGGGCTTGAAACCAGCATTCTCCTGCTGTTGCTTGGCGATTTCACGCATTTCCTGCTCGGTGTAGATTTTCACGATTTTGGGCAGGTCGTCATCCTCGCCGCCTTCAGTCGTCGTGGTGGTAGTTGTTGTGGTGGTAGTAGTTGTTGTCGTTGTGGTAACGGTAGTTACCATATCATCGTCGTCCTCTACATCGAGAGAAACAGCCGAGCCAAGCGACTCGTCAACATCTTCAATATCAACTACTTCCACCTCGTGAGTAGTTTTAGTGGAATTTTCGGTGGAAGATTCGTCGGTATCTGTTTTGTCGGATTCGGTGTCGGCAGATTCGGTGTCATAATACTGCGCGAGCATCCCCTCATCTTCCATATCGTCGGGATCTTCCTCCTTTTCTTCAAATTCAAGCAATTCTTCCTCGGTGTTCAATTCTGCGAGATTGCTCGAAGTGTCGCCCTGTTGGTCGTTGGAGTAGAATTGCTCCAACGTTTCAACATCAGGGTCGTCAGGTTCGGGAACGTCGTTGTCTGTTTCAGTTTCTAATACAGTTTCCTTTTCAGGTTCGGGTTCTGCTACTATTTGAATATCCTTTTCAAGTTCTGGTTCCGCTGCAATTTCTGATTCTGATTCAGATTTCTTGGCATCCTCGCCATCATTGTATTCAAGCACAACTTTTGAGAATGTGTCGCCTTCCTCATTGAGCGTTACAGTCTTTACAACAGTGGATTTAGTGGTTTGGGTGGTTTCCTCTGTTACTGGGTCGGTGGTCTGAGTGGTTACTGTGGTAGTAGTTACAGTAACTTTCTGAGGATCACCATCATCACCAACCACTTCTTTGGCGGGTTCTTCCGTCGTGGTTGTTACAGTAATTTTCAATGGCGATGCATCAACCTCATCTGTTTTCTCTTTTTCCGTTTCCTCTGTATTATCTGTGATAACTACCTCTGCATTAGCATCCTCCGTGCTCTCCGTGTCCTCCGTGAGGGTTTCCTCCGTGTTAGAATCCTGGTCATTGGCGTAGAATTGTGCCAAAGTCTCCTGGTCTATTTCATCGGTTTCGGGTTCGGGGACAGCTTCGGCGGCATCTTCATTAGTGTAATCCTCAACAACCCTCGTAAAAGTGTCGCCATCATCATTAAGTACAACTGTCTCTGTAACAGTGGTTTTCGTTGTAGTTGTGGTTACATTTTCCTCGTCGTTGTCGGAATTATTATTATCCTCAAACTGAACAACCGTTTCCTCTGGGTCATTCTCCGTTTCATCCGTAGAAACCTCCTCAACAACCTTCTCCGTGCCTTCCGTGTCCTCCGTGAGAGTTTCATCAGTATTAACCTCAACCACTACCCTATCCACATTAGCGTTTTCATCGTTTTCTACAACGGCAATTTTGGAAATATTGGTATAATCGTCATCGTCGGAAGTTACTGTGGTAGTGGTAGTTGTAGTAGTTGTGGTAGAAATAACCCTCGATGTCTCCAAATCAAATGAAATCTCCTTTACGTAATCATCGGCAAACAACTCAAATTGGCTCGACAGCGACCAAACCCTAAACCAAACACGCAAGATGATAAACAATTGCTGAATCAGGAACATCGCCACGATGCCAAACACCGTTCCCATACCAATCTTGTCGAAAGTCAACTTGTAAAGTATCAACGTCAAAATTGGAACTACAAGCAACAATGCGTAAAGGAAATACGTCTTCAAAAAGTTTCTGAAAACGAACTTAGTGGCGTTCCAAATCGCCTTCAATACGCGGCTCGTGCGCTCCATCTCCATATAGAATTTGGCGTAGTCGCTTATCATCAAAAACAAAACTATCGCGCATCCGAATATGAACGCCGCGATGCCATACGCCCAAAATAGCGGCGTCTCCGTAACAATTGTATTGAACAACGACAGCACAAACGACGCTATTATAAACAGCACCGCCGCCGTAACTACCATCAACGCTATCATTATAACGTCGCAGAGCAGGAATCGGAAGAAGTTGACACCCGCACCGGCAAAGAATGTCGATACCGAATAATCTTCCTTGTTGAAGGTGCGGACGATGCCGCCAACAAAGAATATCATCACAAGCCAAAATATCAGCACCATATACTTGCCCTGGCTCAGCAACGACTCCAAATTCCACGAGTGAGAGTTGACCAACTCCCTGTACAGCGTGTAGTCCATCGACTTGGAGACAATACTCGACCCGACAGCCGTATTGAATGAGAAGAAGAACGGCAACGCGAGCGAAAGCCCAAGCAACAGCGTGATGCCAAATATCAGAAGTATCATCTTGGGACGGCGCAACGAGTTTTTGAATCCCCGTCCGTATGCTTTTATAATATTCATCTGCGTATTTAGATTAAGTTGTAGTTCAATATGTTAGGCGAAAAACGCAACGTTCTGGAATATGTTTTCGAGCCAGAATAGGAACTTGACTGCATATTTCCAAATCGGGTTTTGCGTAGATTCGTTGGTGACGGAATTGTTCACTTGGTCGATGTCGCAAGCCACCTTGTTGTCGGGGTCTATCTGTGCCGATACCACGCGGCTCGTGCCTGTAAGCACAAACTCCTTGCAACGCTCCTTGCCGCTCCATTTGAGGAGTTGAGTGTTGCCGTTTTCAAAGGTTACAAGCACCTCCACGGGCATCACCATAGTGCCCATCCTCTGCACGTATATCGAGGAAACTATCTCCGAAGTGGTGTCCTCGTCCACAAAGAGTTTTTCCAATCCAGTATCAAAAAATCCGTGCTTGGTGTTGTTTTGGCGGCGGTTCACTATCTTGGTGAGCTTGTAATCGCAGACCTCGTCGGTGCGCAACATCGAATTGAAAAACCAATCCAAATTAGGACCGAGGTCGGGATTGTTCATCTTGGCGACTTCCTCGTTGATGACGGCTGCAAAATCGCGCCCCGACGGATGCTTAAATTGATATTTGGAGTAATAATTCTTCATAGCATTGTCGAAATTATCCTCGCCCATCAAGCCTTTCAAGGTCTGCATCATTGTGCTGGTCTTGTCGTAAACCATTGTGCCGTAGGTATATGACGGATATTTCCACGAATAATTGTCGATGGTGGAGATGGCGGGATTGTAGCTCTGCGTGTATGACAACCGGTCTTTCTCACTGTCATTAATCTTGACACCAAAGAAATTGACAAGCGAACCCTCGCCGTAATATTCGTCCATTATCTGACTCTCGTAAAACTGCGTAATGCCCTCGTCGAGCCAAGCCTCCTCAAATTCGTTGGTGGCAACAACAGCCATAAAATAATTGTGCACAAACTCGTGAATTACAGAGGATTCCATATACCTTACACCCGACGGCATACACTTGAAAGTTTCCGTAGTGATAAACATAGGATACTCCATACTGCCCGCGTCGGAGGCGTAATACGGAACGTCAACCACCGTAATCTGCGGGTAAGGATACTCGCCGACGTGCTTTTCCATATACTCCATCGCATTCTTGACGGCGGCGAGGTAACGGTCGGTAAGTCCGCCGTGCTCAGGCATATAGACGAGTTTGATGCCCTTGTTGTTGAAGGTGTCGCTGATGACATTGTAACGCGGCGAGGCTGTCCACGCAAAGTCAACAACATCGTTTGCGTAAAATTTATATACCTTGGTGCCGTCGCCAACTGTAGCCTCGTAGGTCTCGACGCCGGTGGCGCCCACCTTGTATTTTTCGGGTACGGTAATTGCAACGTCATACGTGCCAAAATCGGCGTAAAACTCTGAATTATAATGAAATTGATGACAATTCCAACCGCCCTTGGCGCGTTGCCTCATACCTTTGGGCTCATAAACGCCAATCTTTGGAAACCATTGGGCAACCATAAAATAATCGCCCCTCTCGTAGCCGGTGCGAGAGATTATCTTGGGAAGTTTGGAGAGGAAATTGATCTGAATCTTCAACTCTTCGCCGGGATTGACGGCCTTGGGAAGGCGCACCGCAAATACGGTTTGGTCGTCGGCATTGCCATCGTCGGGCTGCACATACCTAATATCTTGCGTAAGTGGCTCACCATCAACGATTACTATCCTATTGATGTCGATGTAGCCCATCTCGCTCTCGTCGAGGTAGTTGCCGAGGTTGTAACCCGTATTAAACTCGCTCTCCTTGAAATAAGTGCTGCCGGAGTTCTTGAAGGCGTTCAAGTAGGCGTGAAACATCAATTCGCGGATGGTGTCGTTTGAAGTGTTTTTCCACGTCAAGACCTCCAAGCCCGAAACCATTTTGGCGTCGGTGTCGAGTTTTGCCTCGATGTTGTAAGATGCCACCTGAGTGGTTCTCAAAGGCTGATACGCCTCCTTCGCCGTCGTACAGAGCGCGGCGGCGGCTATCAAGGCGGTCAATAATATCTTTTTCATAACCGATGATGTGTTGTCCATAGTTAGGTGAAAATTATTGTGGTAAAAATAATGCTTTTATCCAAAACCACAAAAATTTTTTTTAACTTTTTTTCAAATTTTTATGTCAATTGTTGCCATCAGAACGGCAGTGTAAGCGTAATGCCGCGTTCCCAATCGTCTAACCCATTCTTTTTCAGACCTTTGGCGATGGTGATGCCCGCCGTGATATTGTAATTGAGCCTCAGCACACAAAAATCTGCCATCAGCTTAATTCCTGCCGAAGCAAAGTCGTAATCATTGTGGAATATCGTACCGTGAGCCAAGTCGCCGATAATGCCGCCCCTAAAACGCTTGACCCAAATCACACTCGGTATGCCAAAATCGGGATAGCCCAAGGGAAACGAATATTCGGCACTCACCCGCGCAAAATTCTGCATCCTCATCGACTCGTAGCCCCGCAGGTCAAACGCCGCGTGGTCAAAGAGATACAGATTGTAATCATTGCCCCTCTGACACTGCCTTATGACATTGCCGCTCACCGAAAAATAATTTTGCCTGAAAAATCCCGGCACAGTAACCGACGCTGCAGCCGACACCATCGACGCATCGGTATCAGACGCAAAAGAATTGCGCACACTCGCCGACGCAGAGAACGACAACGGATTCTTGAAATCCCTGTAAGCCGTCTGACGCGCCCACGAATATGACACCGAGCCGCTCCATACCGCAAATCCATCGTTAGGAATCTCCTCGTAGTTGACAACAGGCTTGTCCTTGATGTCGTACCAACTAACGCCCACGCCAAAGCTCAAATGCTGCGAGTACCACAGCCGCGACAGATTGAGCGGCAGCGACACGGAGGCGGAATACAGGTTTTCCTTCCAAGTGATTTTGGCGATGTCATATTTCAACGTCCAAAAATCTTTAGGCACCATCACATTGCTGCCGCTCTTGCCCAACGACGCACTGAAACTCAACACAGGATAAAACCCCGAATACTGCACCGACATCGCCGTGCGCCAGGTTTCAAACTCGCTGTCGTAGGTCTCCATAACGCCCACGTCCAAGGTTTCGAGATTGTTGGCAGTGTAGAATGTCGCGCTGTAAATGCCGTCGGCAGCGTCGGGCATCCATCCAAGGAATCTGAACGGGTCGGAATATTGATGGTATTTCTTTGATTTTGAGAGGATTGTAGTATCAGGCATCTCGGTAGCAATCGGATCGAGAGTGGCGGCGGGTTCCTGTTCAAGCAGGGGTTTATAATAATTGAGACCGCTCGGAAGTTTGCTGTCAACTACTTCATCAGCAGCGCAATACGCCACATTGTAGCCCTTCTCGGTATAGTTGCTGAAATAAATCTTGTCATCATCAACGAAAACATCCGCAAGTCCGTACTTGACGCTCGTTACCTGCGACGATTTGCCGCCGACAGTAGGCACACGGTAAATATTGTCGATGCCGCACACGTCAGACACATAATATAAGGTGTTGCCGTCGGCGGAGGGACACACCTCGGAGATGTTTTCGGGGGAATAATCGGTAACATCGCTCACATTCATAGTGCCGAGGTCGAGGATACGGATGGAATTTTTGTTGTCATAATTAGAGATAAAAACAATCCTATCATCGTCCAAAAACTGCGGACATCTGAAAAATTCCATCGGACGGCTGTAATACGATTTTTTGACCTGCACCTCGTATTCTGAGCCGTTTTTGTTAATCGTCAACACCACCAACTTGCAGACCCTATTTTCGCTAAAATCCACTGCCACAAGCATATTGCCATCGCCGGAGATAGCCACGGAGCTGTATTTTTGTTTGTTGGTAACTATCTGACATTGTTTGGTGGCGATGTCGTAAACCGCAATGTCAGAAAAACTGCGCTCCGACCACCTAACGTCCGGCACCTCAGTAGCATATACTATGATATTGCCGTCAGAATCCACAGCGTCAGCCTCCGTATGGCCAATCACATCAACGATGCGCCCTTCATGGTCCATCACCACAAGCCGCGCCGATTTTGCCATCGACGAATGTACGCACAAAATCCTATCGTCGCCTATCACAACGGGCGAGTAATAGCCAGTATAGAATCGTTTTTTTGTATTGTTGACTACTTGATAATCGCGCACTTCAAGCGTCTTGGAACGTTGCGTATAAAAATCCTTCAATTCCGTGAACGTCGTCCTGTAACTCTTGCCAAGCCGCTCGCCGGTATAATAATTGAATCCGCATCCAAAAGCATAGGGCCAAAATGCGTACCACGACTGACGGCGCGCCACCTTACTGAAAACATCCGCACCAAACCGCCTCTTAGCACCCGTAACCATCATATAACCAAACGGATAATGATTGGGAATCATATCGCGGTACGAGCGGTGAATCATCTTGTCGTAAGGGTACAGCCGCCCGCGCTCCTGCAAAATCGCCGAAATTGGACGGTCGAAATTTGCCACTCGTCCCCTACCCTGACTCGACAAAACCGTCTCCGCATACACAGCGTCGCCCTCATAAAACCACTGCGGCACAGAGTACATCATCGCGCTCCATCCCATATAGCCAAACACATTGTGCGCAAACCGAATAAAGCCCTGGTCAAACATATTGTACTGCACAATATGCCTGTATTCGTGAGTCAACAGTGTTTGAAACCACTCCGCCGAGCCAAGCTCTGTGCCGTCCATCGGGCGTGTATAAAGCACCATCTTGTAAGGCGACAGCGTGGTGTAGCCGTTGGAAGTGTTGGACGGTGCCGACACCAATATTGGAAAACGTCTCGGCTTCACGCCCACATTGGCGGTATCAGCAGACATCACACGGTCGATGCTATTGGCAAGCCGCGCCGCGTCAAATCCAAGATAAGACGGGTAAATAAATTTGGCGTTAGGAGTTTTCAACACTCGCCAATCCAACGAAAACGGATGCTGCGCCGCCGCACCTACCGACAGCAATGTCAATATTACAAAAATTAATTTTCTACACATTATAATATAGTATCCATTAATTAATATAAAGTCCGCCGACGGCGAATTTTTTTACCACAAATTAAAAGAATGAAAAATAATTAAAAGAATTATTTTATAATCAAATTCAACATCCCCCTTATTATTTTGGAAATGTATATTCTTTTCATTTTTGGCAATTCTTTCAATTTTCGTTTTTCCCCGCCGCCGTAGGCGGTAGCTTGCAGGATTTTCGGCAACTATTGTTCCCGAATAGTGCCGTTGTCAATTCGGAGCGTCCTGTGTGTGAATTGGTTGAAAATATTTTCGTCGTGAGTAGCTACCACCACGCCCGCGCCTTCCTGCGAAAGCGAATACAACAGCTCGGCGATATGCAGAGCGGACGCTTCGTCGAGATTGCCCGTAGGCTCGTCGGCGATTATCAATTCGGGCTTGCAGACAATGGCACGCGCAATGGCGACGCTCTGTTTTTCGCCGCCGGAGAGCATGTGCGGGAATGTGCCGCTCTTGCCCGGTATGCCCACACGGTCGAGCACCTGAGCGATATATTCCTTCTTGTCGCACGGCGGCTTGTATCCAAGCGAATCTATCACAAACAGCAGATTGTCTTCAACGGTCTTATTGTCAAATAGTTGGTAATCTTGGAACACAATGCCCATACGTCGTCTGAGCTTAGAAACCTTGCGGTTTGGCAGACCATTTAGGTCAAAATCGAGCCCCCTTGCCTTGCCGCCCGCCAATGGCAAATCGGCGTACAAAGTCTTAAACAGCGACGATTTGCCGGTGCCGATAGCCCCTTCAATCGTTACCATCTCGCCCGACCTAATCGAAAAACTAACGTCTTCCAAAATCCTCGTCCCGCCGCGCTCAATCGCCACGCCGGAATATTCCACCAAAGTAATTATATTTTTCATTTCAAATGCTTACCTATTTATTAAAGTGCAAATGTAATAAAAAATTGCAAAATAAAAAGAATTTTTGGAAAAAGAAATTTCAAAAAAAACATTTGTTTTTTCCGCAAATAATCATTATCTTTGTTGCTTGAAACAAAAATACATTTTTGACTAAATAAATGGAAGAAAACACAACAAATCCGGCGCAAGAAGCCGCCGAGGCATACGATGCCGACAGCATACAAGTGCTCGAAGGTCTTGAAGCCGTCAGGAAAAGGCCCGCGATGTACATCGGCGACACCGGTGAGAGAGGTCTCCATCACCTTGTATATGAGGTAGTTGACAACTCCATCGACGAGGCACTCGCAGGTTTCTGCAACAATATTGACGTATATATCAATTGGGACGAATCCATCACCGTAAAGGACAACGGCCGTGGCATCCCTACCGACTACCACGAGAAGGAAGGCAAGTCGGCGTTGGAGGTTGTTTTGACGATTCTCCACGCGGGCGGCAAGTTCAACAAAAACTCCTACAAGGTTTCCGGCGGTCTTCACGGCGTGGGCGTATCGTGCGTCAACGCGCTTTCTACATATTTTAAAGCCACAGTCAAGCGTGGCGGCAAAATCTATCAGCAGGAATACTCCATCGGCAAGCCGACTACGGAAGTTGTGGTTGTAGGCGAATGTGCGCCCGAGGACACCGGCACAGAAATCACATTCAAGCCCGACGACAGCATTTTCACCTGCCATGTTTATCAGTGGGACATCCTCTCGGCGCGTCTCCGCGAATTGGCATTCCTTAATAAAGGTGTACACCTCGAACTCCACGATATGCGCCCCGACGAGAACGGCAACACCCGCCACGATGTGTTCTATTCCGAAAATGGTTTGAAGGATTTCATTGACTACCTGGAAGTTAGCAAGGACGAACTCTGCCAAATCATCTACCTCAACACCGAGAAAAACGGCATTCCAATCGAGGTGGCTATGCAGTACAACAACACCTATCGCGAAAACATCCACAGTTACGTAAACAATATCAACACTCACGAGGGCGGCACACATTTGACCGGTTTCCGTCGCGGTCTCACCCGCACGTTGAAGCAGTACGCCGAAAAATCCAACCTCTTGGACAAGAAGATAGAAATCAACGGCGACGACTTCCGCGAGGGTCTCACGGCGATAATTTCCGTAAAAGTACAGGAGCCGCAGTTTGAAGGTCAGACCAAGACCAAACTCGGCAACAACGAAGTTGCGCCCGCAGTGGACGCAGCAATCGCCGAATCGCTCACAAACTATTTGGAGGAAAACCCCGCCGACGCCAAGATGATTGTCAACAAGGTGTTGCTCGCCGCTCGCGCACGTCTTGCCGCCGCAAACGCGAGAAAACTCGTTCAGTCGCAGCAAAACGTCCTCAAAGGCGCAGGCCTCCCCGGCAAACTCGCCGACTGTTCGTCCCGTGACCACACAAAGACCGAGATTTTCATAGTCGAGGGTGATTCCGCAGGTGGTACGGCAAAGCAGGGTCGCGACCGTATGTATCAGGCAATCTTGCCGTTGCGAGGCAAAATCCTCAACGTTGAGAAGGCAATGCAGTTCAAGACCCTCGAAAACGAAGAAATCAAAAACATCTACACAGCCCTTGGCATCACCATCGGTACTGAGGAAGATTCGCAGGCCGCCAACCTCAAAGACATCCGCTACGACAAGATTATTATAATGACCGATGCCGATGTCGATGGCGCACATATTCAGACACTTGCGATGACGTTATTCTTCCGTTATATGAAGGAAGTAATCGAACGCGGACACCTCTACCTCGCCAACCCACCGCTCTATTTGGTGAAGAAGGGCAAGCAGCAGCGTTATTGTTGGACCGAGGAGCAGCGCAAACAAGCCATCGCCGACTTTGCAAACGGTCAGGAGGACGCTTGTTCGGTTCAGCGTTACAAAGGTCTTGGTGAAATGAACGCCGAACAGCTCTGGGAGACCACCATGAACCCCGAGACCCGCACCTTGAAACTCGTAACCATCGAGAACGCCGCCGAAGCCGACCGCACCTTTGCGATGCTCATGGGCGACGACGTGCCGCCCCGCCGCGAGTTCATCGAGCAGAATGCAGTGTACGCAAATATTGACGCATAACGAAATATTTTTCATCATAAACAAGTGCCGCTTACAAAAGTGGCACTTGTTTTTTTTATCTTCTACAACAGTTTAATTCGTTGTTAAGTACAAAAAAGTGAAAAATTACGTAAAATCACCTATTGCAAACACCGACAAAACTTAATACATTTGCAATCAAGTAAAAAAGACGAATATGATTGCAGAAAAGATACAGAACTATATCGACACGTTGCAGGCGGATGAGCGCGGCAACTTGTTGAATATCATCAATATAATTGAGGCTAACAACCCCATCGAAAGCAGCGACGCCGATGAACTTCTCGACATCGCCGCCAACGAAATCAATGCCGATTCCACAACGTTGGCAAGCATTGCCGCATACGCTTACATCAGCCGTGAAAATCTTGTCAACTTATTGGAAACCAACACTTTTGGCGACGAAATTGGCGGCATACTCAAAGGCGTTTTGAAAATTCCAGATTTCAATATCGACAAGCTCAAAGAGCAGACCGAAAACCACATAAAACTCCTCGTAACTCTCTCAGGCGACGTGAGGGCGATTATCATACTATTGGCGCTTTACCTCCAAAAAATCAGGCACATAACCACGCTCGATGACCCCGAAAGCGTCCGCACGGCAAGCCTTGTGCAATACCTCTACGGGCCTATTGCGCACCGCATCGGTCTCTACAAAATAAAAACCGAAATGGAGGAGACCTGTCTCAAATTTTTTGAGTACGACACCTACCGCTCCATCGCCGATAAGTTGCAGATTACCAAGACTGAACGCGACCGATACATCGAGGAATTTATTGAGCCGTTGAAGAAAAAATTTGAGAAATCCAACCTCAAAGTCCACATCAAGGGCCGTCCAAAATCCATCTCGTCGATATACGCCAAAATGAAAAAACAGGGCGTGGACGTTGACGGCATCTACGACCTATTTGCAATCCGCGTCATCATCGACTCCAAACCCGAAGACGAAAAGTCCGACTGTTGGAAGGTGTATTCGATAATCACAGAAAAATACAAGCCAAATCCGTACCGTCTCCGCGATTGGATAAGTGTGCCAAAATCAAGCGGTTACGAATCGTTGCACACCACGCTCATCGGCCCGCAAGGACGTTGGGTGGAGGTTCAGATACGCACTGAGCGTATGGACGAAGTGGCTGAAAAAGGCCTCGCCGCGCATTGGAAATACAAGAACGGAACCGACGGCCAGGCGGGTACAAATATCTTCACCAAAATCCGCGAAGCCATTGAAAATCCCGACACCGCACAGCAATCGTCAGCGGAAAAAAAGGCTCTGTACAGCGATGAAATTTATATTTTCACGCCCAAAGGCGACCTCAAAAAAATGCACAAGGGCGACACGGTGCTCGATTTTGCGTTTGCCATTCATTCCGATGTCGGCAGCAAGTGCATAGGTGCGCACGTCAACGGCAAGTTTGTGTCGTTCAAGCACTTACTATCCAATGGCGACACCGTGAGCGTACTCACCGCCGCCAATCAAAAGCCCGCCGCAGAGTGGATTAAAATCGCCAACAACACCCGCACCAAGACCCGCATCCGCCGCATTGTGGAAGCGCAAAACAACCGCCTTGCCGAAATTGGCCGCGACATCGTGCGCCAAAAATTTCAGCAAATGGGGCTCGATTTCAATGTTACAAACGTGCAGCCACTACTCCGCGCCTATAACATCGAAAGCCCGATAGAACTGTACCAAAGCCTTGGCGAGGGCAAACTCGACCTCCGCAAAATCAAACAGGCGTACAATGCAGAAAGCACCGAACCCGCCACACCGCCCGTACCGGCGCAAGAGGAGAAAAAACACCGCGAAGCCATAGCCGGCGATGATTCCGACTACCTGACTATCAGCAATATGGACACTATTAACTACACTTTTGCCAAGTGTTGCAACCCGCTGCCGGGCGACAGGATTTTTGCGTTTGTAACGGCTACAAGCGGCACCAAAATCCACCGCTACGACTGTCCAAATGCCAAAAACATCCTCCAAAAATATCCTTACCGCGTGGTGAACGCAGTTTGGAAAAAGGAAGCGTCCAAAGACCTGATGAACGCCACGATACACATCTCCGGCGTTTATGACATATCAATGAGCGCAGCCATCAACAATGTGATTATCAACGATTTTCACGTCCACATCCGCTCATTCAGCATCACAGAAGAGGCGGGCGGCAAATTCTCCGCCACCCTCTCCGTCAACCTCCTCGGCGAAAACCAACTCAACGCCATCGTCGAGCACCTCAAACGATTGAAAAACGTGGAAAAAGTGATGGCGTAAAATTATTTTCCAAAAAAAACTCAATTATTTTTTGACAATATTGCAGTTAGTAATATATTTGCAAAAATAATTGACAGAATATGAACAGAATTGAAATCAACAACACGGGAATAGAGGCAGAACTTTCTCTATTTATGTTCAAGGACAATGATGTGTATCACGCATATTGTCCCGAACTTGATTTGGTTGGATACGACTACACGGAGGACGGTGCAAAAAAATCGTTTGAACAGGTTTTGAAAGATTACCTCGATTACACCATTGACCACAAAACATTGGAACAAGACTTATTGAACCACGGTTGGAAGATAGCGAAATCAGGCAAAGTTTCAGAACCTACGCCCTCGTACCTGTTGAAAATCAGTCAGATGAAAGAAGTCTTTGGCAAAAAAGAATTTCATAAATATTCTGTTCCCGTTACGCTATGAACCGTCAAAAACTCTCAAATATCCCCCTCGCCGACTTCCGACGATTCCTCTTTGAAAAAGGTTGCTCACGTGCTGAAACAGGCACAAAGGGACGCGGCGGACACGAAAAATGGGAAAAAGAAGGCTTGCTACGTCCGATAACATTGCAGACGCACGTAGATCCTGTGCCTGAATTAGTAGTCAGAAACGCACTTGCAAATTTGGGTATGACTAAACAGGATTTTTTCGATTGGTATTACAAAAAAAATAAAAAAAGAGACAATAAAGAATAGTTATGAAACATCTTTTAATCGCATTATCCTTACTCCTAAGCACCGCTGCCGCCGCGCAGACACGCTATGCAATCCCTGTGAAAATTTGGGCGTATGGCGTGCAGAACGCGCCGTCTTACGACGACATCAAAAACACTCTCCAAAACCTCAACCGTCTCAACGCGCAGACCGAAACCGGGTTTTCGTATTACCTTGTCGATTTGGAGTTTGTCAGGAAAAAGAAATTCGACAATATGGGCTTCGGCATTCAGATGCCTTGGCAGTCGATAACGCGCCACGAGAAACATCTCCTCAACATCGCCCTCGTCGGCGGCCTTCACAAGTCGGGCGACAAGCAAAAAGGTCAGGGCAGGACGGGCGTATGTTTCAGTCCGACAGGCAGCGTCACGGTCACAAAAGGCGAGGATATGTCTGTGGTAACGCACGAGGTTGGGCATTTCCTTGGATTGAAGCATCAATTTGACCTTCAAGACAACATTATGTCCTACAATCCCGACAAATCCAAACGCCGCGTCTTCACCCCCGAACAGAAAAAACAGATGCTCGACGAAGCCGCCAAAATGAAAAATTCAAAACTTTGGCAACTCCCTGATGGCGAACCTGTTGCAGACGAACAAGAACCCGATTCTCAATACGAACTCGCCACACCAATCCGCAGCGGCAAAACTCAACAGCACACTTTCCACCGCATCGTCAACAACGACGGCGAAACTTCCTACGATTCAGAGGATTGGCTGAGGTTTTCGTTCTCCAAAAAGACCACCCTCGACAACCCAAAAATCACTGTGGAATCCGCTCAGACCGTCAAAATTGAACTTCTCAACAGCAACCGCAATTCCATCGCCTCCAACGACAAGGACAACGCTCTGAGCCTCAATGGAGTAGCCCCGGGTTCATATTTCATCAAGATTACAAATTTACAAAAATCCACCGCCGCGTATTCAATTACGCTCCGCCTAAACAACGATTAATTATGAGCCTTGTAGAAGCAATTGTTTATTTGATAGCTTCGGGCGGACACGGTATGCGAGTTGACCAAATCGCCGATCAAATCAACGCCCAAAAACTCCACGAACGCAAAGACGGTCAGCCTGTTACGTTGCAACAAGTATATGCCGTCATAATGCGCCACCCCGAAACCTTCGTCAAAGAAGACGGACGGATTAGGCTGATAATGTAGGAGAGAGGAAAGTGTAAAGATTAAAGTAACCATTAATTATTTGGAATTATGAAAAAAATCCTTTTTACATTTGCGCTGACAGCCTTAGTGATGACAGCGGGCGCACAGGTTAAGGAATTGGAACCGAACAACATTTCAGAATGGATTGACCCAGCGACAATCGTTCAGGAGGAATGTGATGACTGCCCCGAAGATGGCGAAGGCGACACCGAACAGGATTGTTTCCCTGTCACAAACATCAAAGCCACAAGCCGCCTTGCATCACAGGGCAAAAACAATTATGACGAGAAAAACCTCTATGACTACAACAATTACACACCGTGGGTAGAGGGCGTAAAAGGCTATGGCATAGGCGAAAAGATTACTTTCACGCTCAAAGATGCAACCGCAGCCTTTACAGGAATCTCAATCGTAAACGGCTACTCCAAGAGCAAAACCGCGTGGAAAAACAATTCGCGCGTCAAGAAACTGAAACTCACATACAACGGCACTCCAATGTATGTACTCAACCTCAAAGACCAAATGGGCGGACAGTATTTTGACTTTGGTATGGCACTCAACGCGGATATGGACAATTTGGATGGCGATTTCACCGTAACACTCGAAATCTTAGACGTTTACAAGGGCGACAAGTGGGACGACACCGCAATTTCGGAAGTAACATTCGGCGGTTGCTACTAAATAATGAGAAAACAGTAAAAAAAAATGGAGTCGGTTGCGAAATAATTATTATTTTTGCAACCGATTTCATTTTTCACTAACCTTAAATACTATTATGAGAAAGTCATTATTATTTGCAGCGGCGGCAATGGTGCTTGCATCTTGCGGCGGCAACGCACAAAAAACTAACACAGACCAACCCGCTGAAAACACAGCGCAATTGCCTGCATCTCAGCGCGTTCTCGAAAACGGCGGTCAGGGCGACTTCAAGGCGGTGATGTTGGAAGACCCGTCGCTCAAAGCCCACACAATCTTCTGCCCAAAGGATCTCTCCAAGTTCAACAAGGACAATCCTCTGCCCGTACTCGTATGGGGCAACGGCGCGTGCAACAACTCCCCACACGAGCACGTCAATTTCCTCAACGAAATTGCATCCCACGGCTACCTCGTAGTTGCAACCGGCTATATGCCGCAGGACACCGGATTCTACAAAGGCCCGATGTCAACCACGCAGCAACAGATTGAGTCCATCGATTGGGCAATCGCGCAAAACGGCGACCAAAAGAGTTACCTCTACGGCAAGATCAACACCAACGCAATCGCCGCCGCCGGTATGTCGTGCGGCGGTTTGCAGACGCTCTTCAACTGCGGCGACCCGCGCATCAAGACTATTATGATTTGCAACAGCGGACTCTTCATCAACCCGATGGGCGCAATTCCAAATATGCCGATGCCCGCAAAGACCAAACTCGACACCATCCATTCGCCCATCATCTACATCCTCGGCGGCAAGGAAGACATCGCCTACGAAAACGGTATGGACGACTTCCACCGCATCAAGCACGTTCCCGCCTTTGCCGCCAACTATCCCGTAGGACACGGCGGCACATACGCTCAGCCCTTCGGCGGCGAATTTTCGGTGGTGGCTCTCGCTTGGCTCGATTGGCAACTCAAAGGCGACGCCAAAGCCGCCGAAATGTTCAAGGGCGACAAACCCGCAATCGCCAACCGTGAAAAATGGGTTTACGAAAAGAACGACCTCATCGACAAATAAACGTCAATTTTCCATCCGCTTACGGCGGCTGAAATTTTTTTAAACGAAAATTACCGAAAATTTTTTCGTCAATTACCGTCAATTTTTTCTTTTTCAAGGGAGGAAATTGACGGTAATTTTTTTGCACCACTACACCATCTCAATCTTAACATCGTGCCGTGCCTTGCGCTTGCTCCAACCGATGCCGACAAGCAAAAATGAGAATTTATGCTATCTTATACAGTTCTTTTAAACTTTCGGCAGTTTCGCGATTTGGAATTTTTGCAACATTATATTCTCTATCGTAAGTCAAGTAGCCAATTATAACCAACAAAGTCAAAACGTCTTTGTAATTATTGATTTCGTCAAGTGATAGACAAAAATACCCATCATCCACAGTAACGCTCTCGCCGTTGAGCATTCTGATGATTTTTTGCTGCACGGCGTCGTGGTCGATTCCTATATAATGCTCGATGGTTGTGTATGCTGCGGACTTAGACCAATGGCTGTTGTATTCGCCGTCTTCCGCCGCCAACATCACCGAGTTTGGGTTGAAAATCGACTTTTCGCTGCCGATGATGTAACCGTCGTAGGCGTGTTTCATCAATTCTATGTTCAAATTGTGGTTGTCGCAAATCCTGACAACCTCGTCGGGCGTAAAACCATAATACTTGGCGGTTTTTGCGGGACGGATTACGCTGTATTCGTCAAAATTGTTGAGTGCCGACTGTGACTCCACTTTGATAATCGGCAGTATTCCCGTCATATAAACCAACAAAAAAACATCGTCGGCGATGTTGGATTTGAACATCGAGCGCAAGAAATTAACGTATTTGTTCTTTGTTTTTTCGTCAATTTCCCTCACCAACTTGTCCCATTCGTCGATGACCACCACAAAGCGGTCGCCTGTCTTTTGGTTGATTTCACGCAGTGCAATGCTCAGATATTCAGATTCTTTCAGGAACGGATACGACATCTTCAAATCTTCAATGACTTGTTTTTGCAACAATGCGACGACATCATCATTGTCAAATTCCGCAAAGGTGTTGAGATCGATATAAATCGTCGGATATTTGTTCAAATGGTTTTTGTAACTTTCTGACTTTGAGATTTCCAAGTCGTCGAACAACGCCGCAGAATCGGACTTCCTATCATAATAGGCATAAATCATCTTTGCGGCGACTGACTTGCCGAACCGCCGTGGACGCGACACACAGATATAGCGGTGCTGTGTGTTGATGTTGCCGTTCAATATCTCTATCAAACCCGACTTGTCAATGAAGTCGGAGTTCTTTATGCTTTTGAAGGCCAAGTTGCCCTTGTCGATGAATATGCCCATAATCGTTGAGTTTTTGTTTCGATTGCAAAGGTAATATTTTTTCTGTGTTTTGCGCAAGGTTTTGAAAAAAGATTGTTATATTTGTGCGCAGAAAACGGAAGAAACGCTTCGACAAAACCACTTTCAGAAACCTCAACGACACGTCGAGGAAGTATATTGCTTTTGCGTTTCAGAGAAGGTTGAAAGTGGGGTAATAATGTACTAAAATGATAGAACAGACAACAACATATTCATACAAACTCAAATACCTTGACAATCCGACATTTGACAAGGTGCGAGATTATGCGGAAAAGTTCATAGACGATTTGCCGAAAGAACTTGTTGACGGCTTGTACGAGGAAATCAACCGTGGCGTTGACCAACTGACAACCGAGCCGCAAATGTTGGTGTATCTGTACTCTTTTGGTAAAATGCATCAAGCAAAACTCGATGTTGCATTTGGTCATATCCCCGCAGTTTTCTTTGACCAACCCAAAATCAACATCATTGATTACGGTTGTGGGCAAGGCATCGGCACAATGTGTTACGCCGATTTCCTTTCACAAAAAGGCATCACCCAAAACATCAAATCCGTATCCCTAATTGAACCATCAGAAATCTGTCTCAAACGTGCGGCTCTGCACGTGTCAAAGTTTTTTCCCGATGCAGAGATTTCGACAATCAACAAAACTTTCGACGAACTTTCGGACGATGACATTAATTGCGAGGAAGACGTTCCAACATTGCATATAATGTCGAATGTTTTGGACTTGTTGGATTTTGATTTGGAGAGATTTGCAGAATTAATCAATGACAGAATGAAAGGTTACAATCAATTCGTCTGTGTTGGACCATATTTCGGCTTTCAGGAAAAAGACAAACGAATGGAAGATTTGTATTTGCTCTTGAACGGCGATGAGAATTTCTGCAAGTTTTATGAAAAATACGAACTGAATGCAAATAAAGCGTGGACGGCACAGATTAGGTGTTTTTCAAATGGTGAATTGGAGGAGGAGTTGTCAACGGAGGTAACGGATGAGGAGATTAGAAATGGAGTTGAAGATGAGTTTGGTGTGGTGTATAGTAGGGATGGGAAAAGGTTGTTGAAATGTACCAACAAGAAAATAAAATTCTATACAATTAAAAAAGAAACAATTATCATTGGTGATTCAGCATTTTTCGCGTGTGTAAATCTTGAATATGTAACGATTCCCAATTTCGTTACTACTATTGGCGAATTTGCTTTTGAAAACTGTGTAAAATTACAATACATTGATCTGACAGAAAACGTTGCCACAGTTAAAGATGGTGTTTTTTCGGGTTGCACCTTTTTGAGGAGTATTATTGTTCGAAATCCAATTGTTAATATAAAACCGCATTCCTTTGGTTTCACTCGTATACTTCAAATTTCAAATCCTTGGGACATTCAAAATTCCAAAAAATGTTTTACACTAGAAATGTTTAATGGGTTAGGATTTGAGCCTGCAACTCTTTTACAACAAATTATTATCCCGGAAGGGAGCGTGATGCATTTCAAACAAATGCTACCAAAAAAATTATGGGACAAATTGTACTATCTGAAAAAAGCGGTTGTGCCACAAGATTAAGATTTGTTGTAAAAAAATGAAAAAAAATGTTGCACGATATTGCTGTTTGTGTTACTTTTGCACTAAGAAATGTTCACTATGAGTAGATGAGTAATATTATGAACCCACTTTTGCTAACATACCTTATCGGCGTACTAATATCCTTTGCTGCGCTGTTTCTCTTTTTAAAATCGTGCAAAGATTTGTACTACGAGCAAGACAAAGACGAAATGGATTTGCCTTTCGGCAGTGACGACGACAAACCAAGGAAAGTCAACAAGCGAAACGTCTTGTTTACAATCATTGGCGCGATTCTGTGGCCGTTGACATTGCTGATAGTAATTTTTGGTGTCATCATACAATTAATTGTCGAAAAGCGTCAGACCAAAAAGTATGAAGTCAAAGCCCGCCAAAAAGCATTGGAAGCCAAAAAGAAAGAACAACAAAGGATGGATGCTTTCAACAACTCCATCCCTTCTGACAATCCGACAGACATTGACGAATGTGTTGCCCTTTGGAAACAAATCGTTGCATTGACTGATGCTGAACAATACGCCAAATTGACTGAATGTCTGAATGAAATAAACGTTGCCGACGGCTATACTCTGAATGTAAGTCTCTGCAAAACGCCACAGGACGACGAGGATTTTAATGGTATTGGAAGCGATTCTTATCTATATGTCGCCGACAAAGATGGCAAACAAGAATGGGACATTTTCAAGTTTATCAAAGTAACCAATTCTGTGAAAGGTGCTTGGCAGGCATTTGTACTGCACGAACTTTGGCATATTCTGCCACATTATTGGCACGGTCTGTACAATTACAGGCAATTTATTTTCGACAAACAAGATTTTCAGAATGTTCATTCGTTTGGACAGGGTAGATTTTGGATAATGCCAATAGACGCATCAAAATATGATGTCCAACTCAAAATAACCCAAAATGGAAATGATTATTACGTTTCCTATTGTTATTGGAACGATTGGGAGGGACTTGTCCGTGAAGTTGTTGAAATAACAATCATTGACGGCAAAGTCACAGAAACCAACAATCTGTCAAAAAAGGTTGAATTTCAGTATGATTGCGGAATAGTGTTTTAAAATATAACATTGTTCATCCTTTAACAGAGGATGATACAAGCAACATTAACAAACATAGAGCATTTGTTAATAATGCAAAATTTGAAAAATATATTCAACAAAGCATAGATATTATGCGAAATGCAATAATTAACAATCCAAACGTTTTTAAATAAAAAAATCAATATATTACCATCAGAAACTGACACCGAATACACTCAGTTTACTTGGCGTTTCCAAAATGTGAGACAGTGTCTCACTTTTTAACGTGGAGTCATTATTTTGGCGGTAATTTTTCTATATAATCCCCCGCAAACTTCCCTTCCTTCATTGAAAAAAAATAAAAAAAATCTTCATTCAACATTAAACCAACATTAAAATAGGTTGTCAAATATAAATGAAGACACTACTATTTCTAACCTCAAATTTTAATAATAAGTTAAGTATGAGAAGCAATTTGAAAGTTTCGATTGTAATCGCGATGCTTGTAGGTCAAGCATTTACACTTTCGGCGCAGAACAGGAACGCACAGCCGCAACAGCAAGTGCCGCCCTCGCCGAGCATCGACAACTATTTTGTACCGGCGTCCCAAACGCCCGCCCGCCCCAACGAAGACGGCTTCATCGGACGTTGGCTGTTACTCGACCCCATCGGACGTCCAAACCGTGGCAACACAGTGTTTGTGGACAGTTACATCCGCGAACAACTCACCAAGGAGTACTACCCCAACCAATTCAAGACAATCCCCAAAAACGGCGAGAAAGTGAAGGCGACAGTCCTCAAAGAGCCGGAGGTAAAATTTGACGGTCAACGTCCGCCGATGGGTTTCAAATTCCCCGACCCCGTACCCGCCAAGGAGACCCTCGTATGGCACGCCTACGACAGCAAACTCTTCAATGTAAAACTCTACCGTTTTGCAACCGGCAACAACAAGACCCGCTACGGCATTATCTTCCACGCAGTTACGGTCATCAATTGTGAACAAGACATCCCCAACGTGCGCCTTGCAGTGGGCTCCAACTCGGCTTCGATGTGGTGGCTCAACGACGAGGAAGCGGTAATCCTTTCGGGCGACCGCCGTATGGTGATGGACGATTGCGTATCTAAGCGCATCACCCTCAAAAAAGGCAAAAACATCCTTCGCGGTGCAGTAATCAACGGCCCCGGTATGAGCGACTTCTGTGTAAGGTTCATCGACGAAAACGGCAAGCCCGTCAAGAACATCACTGTAACCTGCAACTAATTTTTTCGAATGTCCTTTGGACAGAAATCTTTCAAATAAATACAAATTTTATAAATACTAATTGTCTGAATGATAGAGATTTGTAAGATTTTTAAAAGATTTGTAGGATTTCTCGCGAAGCGACATCCAAATACAATATTAATAACAAAATTTTCAGCAAACAATGAAAACAAGACATATACTTGCAGGCGCATTGTGCGTGGCGTCGGCGGCATTTGTACAAAACTCCAACGCACAGATTGGCACACCGTTCATCCACGACCCCTCCACAATTATGGAGTGCGACGGCAAATATTACACCTTCGGCACGGGCGGCGGCGGTCTTATTTCTGAGGACGGATGGACTTGGAACGGCGGCGCGGAACGTCCCGGCGGCGGCGCGGCTCCCGATGCAATCAAGATTGGCGACCGTTATCTCGTGGCATACAGCACCACAGGCGGCGGTCTCGGCGGCGGTCACGCGGGCAAAGTTGTTACAATGTGGAACAAGACCCTCGACCCCAAATCTCCCGATTTCAAATTCACCGAACCTATCGAAGTGGCGGGTTCTGAATATGACGAGGATTGCGACGCCATAGATGCAGGCCTCCTCCTCGACCCGACTGACGGTCGCCTGTGGCTCACTTACGGTACTTATTTTGGCTTCATTCGCCTTGTGGAACTCGACCCCAAGACCGGCAAGCGCGTGGAGGGCAACAAGGCAATCGACGTTGCAATCGACTGCGAGGCTACCGACCTCATCTACCGCAACGGTTGGTACTATCTCCTTGGTACTCACGGCACTTGCTGCGACGGCGCCAACTCCACCTACAACATCGTCTGCGGTCGCTCGCGCAAGGTTACAGGCCCGTATGTTGACAATGTTGGTCGTGATATGATTCACGGCGGCGGCAAGATGGTGGTTGACGCGGAAGACCGTCGTTTTGGCGCGGGACACTTCGGACGTGAAATTATCACCGACGGCATCGAAAAAATGTCGTTCCACTTTGAAGCCGATCTCGATATGAGCGGTTACAGCACATTGGCAATACGTCCGATTGTTTGGAAAAACGATTGGCCCACCGTCGGCGAAAACATCGAGGACGGCGTTTATGAAATTTCGTCCGAGCGTCGCGGCTACGCACTCGAACTCAGCGTCGATTTCACACGCGCAGAAGGCGGTATGCGTTGGTTTAACCGCAATCAGGAACGCCCCATCGAAAAGGTTAAGAATCAGACGTTTGCAGACGTAGAAAAGACCTTCCCCTCGGGCGTCAACCCCGTCAGGATGAACGAATGGATGAACCGTCCGCATCAGCGTTGGCAGGTGGTTGCAGTACCCGAAAAGGGCGGCTACCTCGGCGGTCCTTACTTCAAGATTGTCGTAGAAGGCACCAACCGCGCCCTCGCAGCAACAGCCGAGGCAGAGGTGGTAACAGTGCCCGAATACACCGGCGCAGACGAGCAACTTTGGCGCATCGACCAATGCATCGACGGCACATACCGCATAATGCCCAAGAGCGTCCCAGGGCACAACGGCGAAAATTTTGTGCTCTACTCCATCGGCGACAGCACCCCGACCCTCGCCAAGTTCGACTTCAACAATGACAATTCAAAATGGAATTTCAGAAAAAAATAGTGTGTTGAATCATAGTAAGTTGATAATTAAAGGGAACGGAGAATTATTTTCCGTTCCCTTTTTTTTATTTTTTGACAACGAATTAAACGAATGTAACGAATAATCATTTACGAAGAAAAAATATTTACAATATTTTTTGCGAATTAAACAAATTGCAAATTTGTATTCGTTACATTCGTTTTAGAGACATCATATTATGGTGTCTCTAAATAAAATGCAAAATAACAATTCGTTTTATTCGTTTAATTAGTTGTTAAAAAACAATTACAACACTTCGGCGAAATAATGTTTCCTCAGCGGCATCGTAACAGCCTCGCCGGTGAGTTTCACGTTTGCGGACTGACGGATGTCGGCGGATGAAGCACCGATTTTGATGTTGAATTTGCCCGGGGCGATGTTCCATTGATTGTTGGCAAAATAACCCAACTGCGACGGCGCAACGGCAAATTTCACGGTCTTCTTTTCACCCGGATTGAGCGACACGCGGGCAAATCCCTGCAATTGTATCGGTCTGATATTCTGATTGTTGTCTGTGGGCGATACGTACAACTGCACAATTTCGTCGGCAGCAAATTTGCCTGTGTTTTCCACATCGACGCTCACATTGAACCTCTCCGCATTGGTGGGCACTTGCGAATCGACATTAAGGTCAGAATACTTGAACGTCGTGTATGACATTCCATAGCCAAACGGATAGGCGATGCGATTGTCGGGTTCGTTATTATAATTGTAACAAATAGGCTCGTGCAGTTCCTCGGCGGGGTACGAAACGGAGAGTTTTCCCGAAGGGCTGATGTTTCCAAAAATGATGTCAGCCAATGCGTTGCCGCCTTCCTCGCCCGGATACCAAGCCTGAATGACAGCGGCACATTTTTCGGCGAGACCGCTGATTACCTGCGCCCTGCCGCCAAAGATGACAAGCACGACGGGCTTGCCGGTTGCAATGAGTTTTTGCACAAATTCTTCCTGACGTCCGGGCAGACGGAGGTGTTTGCGGTCGCGGTTTTCGCCACAAAGGATGGCATTTTCACCGACTGCGGTAATTATAACGTCGCTCTGTTTTGCCATTGCGAGAGCCGCCTTTTCGTCAGCCTCCTCGCCGCTGTCAATCTTGCGGTTTTGGATTTCTTTCAGGTACGCAACACGCGGGTCGCCGCTCTGGTCAACTACGGTTTCCACTTCTTCCGTCCAATCGCAACCGCGCTGATAATCAAGCGAAAATCCGCGCGGCAACTTGTTGGAAAGTCCGTCCTTCAATCCGACGATTTTTGGGTGCAGACCGTCCTCAATCGTTCCTTTCCAAAAGAACCTCATCGACTGATAGGTGTAGTCGCCGAGCATCGCCCACATCGAATTGGCGTTAGGACCCGTGAGGGCGATTTGGGTTTTCTTGGTTTTGAGCGGAAGTACGCCATTATTTTTGAGCATCACAACCGACTGAGTTGCAAGTTGATAGGCAGTGTTGCGCTCAACGGGTGTGTCGTATTGGATGTGTCCCTCGTCGTAGAGTTTCACATTGTCGCCGAGCGTGCCAACCATATATTTGAATTTCAGGACACGCTTGACAGCCGCCTCAAAAGTCTGTTCCGTTACGAGGCCTTTCTCGATTGCTTCGGGAATGAGTTTGTAATTGTCGCCATTCGGGAAATCAACATCATTTCCGGCGTTGATGGCTGCGGCGGCACGTTGGAGCGGCGTCATATTGTCGTCCACCTGATCTATTGAGCCATAATCACTTACCATAATGCCGTCATAATGGAGATAATCACGGAGGATGTCTTGCTGAATGTTGCGGTTTGCGACGCATTTGGTGCCGTCCACAGCGTGATAGCCGGTCATTACCACCTTGCTGCCCTCCTGACGGATGCAGGCCTCGTGCGGCAGGAGAATTTCTTCCATAAGTTCCTTCTTGTCGGCATTGCCGCCGCCACCATAACCGAGAAAATGTTTTGTGCAGGCAGCCACACCTTTCTTCAAATCGCCGTGCTGCAATCCGCGCACAAACGCCGTTGCCATCACAGCCGAGAGGTAAGCGTCCTCGCCATACGACTCTTCAAGGCGGTTGAACGACGGGTCGCGCACCACGTCAATCATCGGCGAGAGCGACAAGAAACCGCCCGCCTTCCTCAACGCCGCCGCCGTCTCGTAGGTCTTCTTCTCGGCGAACGCAGGATTGAAGGAGCAAGCCAAACCGATTTGCTGCGGATACACAGTGGCTTCCATCGCGTTGACACCGCTCAAAACCTCCTCGTGCATCAGCGCGGGGATGCCGCTCGGCGTATTGTGGATGAGCCAATCCTGCATCTGCGCCACCATATCGCGCACCTTGTCGGGCGGGAGTTGGGTGTTGAGCATAAACTGAGAACAATGTCCCACGCCGTTTGGGATGATTTCGGCGCATTTTTCGGGCATCAACTTATTGTCCTCGTCAAAAAACTGCGTCATATAAATGCCACACAACTGCGCCACGCGCTCCTCCTTGGTCATTTTTGCGTACAACGAATCGACCTTTGCGTCGATGTCTGCGCACTGTTGCGGCATCTGCGAGTTGCAACCCGCAATAGTTCCTGCAAGTGTCATAATTGCTGCGTATTTTGTGATGGGTTTCATAAATGCTTTAATTAATTGTCTTTGCAATTTGTTTGTTTTCAATTGCAAATATAGAGAATAATTTTTATGCAGCAAAGAATATTATGTAACAAAAAAATGCGCACGATGGAAACAGTTGATAATCAAGGTACGACAACAAATTCTCAAAAAAAACGCAAAAAGATTTGGTAGATACAAAAAAGTATTATACATTTGTGATGATAAATCTCCTCACTAAAGGAAGAGATTCGGCATACACCCACCGATAATGGGTGAGGTTAAAAAAATAAGTTAAAAAAATAAATTTATGGCGACACCACAGGTACTACCTCCTAATCCGACACTTCTTGTAAACAATTATAGAGAAGTTGCAGTTAAACATTATGAGGCAATAAGGATGATGTATGGTCAACTAAATATTACAAGTGGTGCTAATTCCCCAAAATACAGGAATCTTTTATATGATGCCTATTATTTGTCAGGGTATGTTCTTGAAGCGGCATCTGTATATAAGATTTTCAAAAATATTAATTGGAAAGATTCGAAAGAAATTCCAGCAAAAGGAACAAGGTTTTCTCCTTTGTTAGATGCTCATAATTATAATAATGGGGTTGTTCATTTTACTCGTTCTGATGCTGAATCTTTCCAACAAAACTTGAGGAGTCATAATTTTATGAAATACACAATGACAAGACATACAGGATGCTCTACCGAACCATTCTTTTGTGGAGATTGTGATCCAGATTTAAGCAACACCAATCCAATATGTCCTGAACTGCTTAAGATTTGGAATGCGGATAAACGATATTATTGTGAAAGTTTGTTTAATACCCCAGGTGGTGCAACAATCAATGGAGAGATGCTCCTAAATATAATTAATTTTTTTAAAGATTACATTATAAAAATAATTTAAAGGAATATGATACAGACAATAGTCATAGCGCAAAACATTAACAAAATATTATCCGATAAGGATTATATACATAAAATAATTATCGAGTCAAATTTCTCGGTAAGAGTTCATTATGTCCGTAAGGGGACAGAAAAAAATATTAACAATCAAGATAAAAAATCTCAGCAAAATGAACTTCTCGCTAGATTCAATAATGGAGTGATTACCATTGACGAGTTTACCGAACAATTCAAACAAATAGGAAACACATCAGAAGATATTGAAATAAATATTGAGGAATACATTTATAATAAACTTGGCATAGACAGAAATGATTATCGAATTGAATTTTGCGCTTACGAGCAGGAAGATTTTGATGACCCTGATTCATATGTTACAACAATCTTCAAAGGTGATAATCCAATAGTATATATGTCGCGCACGCGCTTTAATGGATTTTTTGATGAAAATCCTCAAAAAATAAGCGGCGACATACCTCCTGTTATTACGTTTTATAGTTACAAAGGAGGTATGGCACGTACGACTACAATGGTTGCGTATGCCATCAAGAAAGCGTCGCAAGGAAAGCGTGTATTCATAATTGATTGTGATTTAGAAGCACCAGGTTACCTAAATTTCTTTAATCTATCGGAGCATAATGCTTTGAAACAAGGCGACACTAACGGTCTTGTGGAAATGATAAGCGATATTGAGTTTTCAAAATCGTTCAATCCTACGAAATTTGAATATTCAAAATACTTCATAAACACCTATTATGGTTTTTATGGAGAAGGTAATGTAGAACAAGGAAATGCTCTATATGATGATTTGCTCAAAAAAAAATATGGAGATTTACTCTCTAATATCTTTGTGATGCCGGCAGGCAACTTGAACGATACAGAAACCTACAAAGCGTCCACGAAGGAGTCTGTCTATATTCCAAATAGAGAACACTATTTGGAAGGACTCTCCCGTATTAATTTAAGTAACCCTAACGTCATCAAACATATATTTGCTAACTTGTTTGAATATTTAAAAAATGAGTTGCACATAGATGTCATACTGATAGACTCTCGTACAGGTTTTTCTGACATTATTTTCGATTCCGTCAAGTATTATTCAAACCAAATTGTTGCATTTTTCAATAGTAACGCACAGTCAATTCCAGGACTACTAAACCTTTTGGATGAGTATTACGATGCCAATAGTACTTTCGGATTAACTTTGGTCCATTCAATACTTCCTCAGAACAACAAGGATTCTGAAATACGAGAAAAATATTTCAGCAAAGTATTCAATGAATACAGAAATAATCTATCAGAATATGAAGAAAAAGATGAGATAAACATATTGCCTCTTCATAGGGTCACAGACCTTGAAAAATTAGGTATTAAAGGCGAATCATTCAACACAATTCAATTAATAGAATACGTATTAGAGGACAAAAATGATGATTATGTAAAAATATTCCGTAGTCAGTTTGATACCAAAATCTTTGGTGACGATGAAATAATGTCCGAAAGTGATTCAGAAACAGCAATACAAACAAAAGATGATGTAGAATTGAACGAGGAGGTTAATAAAAAACCTAATAATACCATAGACTCAAACTATATCAAATCCCTCAAAACAATCAATTTGAAAAACAATATTTTGCAAAACTTGAAGCGCAAATTAGCCAATATTTCATCTTTTGCCGAAACCACAGATATGGATGAACAATTATTCTTCTATCGGGAGTGTATGTACGATTTGTTCAAACAAGACAAATTCCTGATTAAAGGATACAAAGGAACAGGTAAAACCTATCTGTATCGCGCATTGGAACAACCGGGAATACTTGATAATCTGAAAAAGAAGGCAGGTGAAAAGTTCGGCGACAAATCAATTAGTAAGATTGGTTATATTCCAATTCAAGTAATCGATACAGATGCAACGGTGCCCAAAAGGAAATCTTTTAATTTCCGTAGTTTTATCACTCCACAGACCTTGACCGTATATAATTTCCAACGTTTTTGGAAACTTCATACTTGGAACTCAATATTGTTAGAAACTGAATATGAGTTCATAAAAAATATTCGTGAACAGAGTAGATATAAACAATACATCAAAGATATATTCGGAGATGCTTCTATTGAACTGTATAAGAAGTGCCTTCTTCAAGACGATTTGGATTTGTTTGTCGCAATAGACGAAGATTTGGCCAAGGTTAATAGCGAACTCCAAAAAAGGGACAAAAAAATGTTCCTTTTATACGACCAATTGGATACAATGATTAATCCTAAGGATTGGAAATATGCAGTATCTCCATTGATTGAATATTGGAGATATTACCGCACTTCTTATTCTTGTATTATGCCCAAGATATTTGTGCGTACTGACTTGATTCAGAAAATTCAAGGAACAAATACTCTAAGGTTGGAACAAGAAAACGTTATTAGTATTGAGTGGCATATCAATGAAATATTCAATTATTTTTTCAAGTTGACATTAGTGGACGATTTGGCAAGGAATTGCCTCAAAGAAATAATGTACGAAAGAATGCCCAGAAAATACGATAAAGATAAGGCTAAGACAATTTTCCCCAGCGACAAAAAACTAAAAGAAAATCTATACCAATTGGCGAATGACAAAGAATCAAGTCTTACTCCATTTGTCAATGCATTTTTTGGCACTAAGGTAGTTGTCGGCGATAGATTCTTAGGAAACGCATATAAGTATTTTAAGGACAATTTGTGCAACGCAGATAGAAATAGCATCAGTCTTAGACCGTTTATCAATACTTTGAACAACAATGCCATATCAGCGGAACTCGACCCTCGTAATTCATACAAACCAATCACTGCAATTATATCCAGTGAATCGTATGCAAACAAAGAAGTAAGGGATAGGGCGACAAGAGAATATTTTAAAGACTTGACGCGCGATGAATTCAGCGAGGACTTAATTAAGTTCAGAGAATTTTTGGATTACAAAGATGGAGATCCGTACAGATTTAAGTCATTGAACCAATCTTTGTATGAACAATTGTTGACAGAAATATGTGAAAAATATCAGCAAGAATTAAAAATAGCAAAAACACCAAGCGACTTGAATTCTATGCTCGAAGCCAACGGTATTATTGCTGAAAAAATAACAAGGGAAGGCAAATTTTACCAGTTTGCTCCATTGTATTATTACATTTGGGCACTGAAAAATTCAAAGTTCGATGAAACAGAACAAAGAAAGAATTCCCGAATAGGTAAATTTGTCAGTGGCGTTTTAGCAAACGGTAAGCCGGCTAATTTTGTAATTACGTTTGACCAAAGGTTTTTAATAAAATACGACGATTCCAAGTTTGAAGAGAATCAACTTGTTCAATTTGATCTCAAAAGCGAGCCTAATAAGTTCGACAGGAATACACCATATAATTATGCAACTAACTTGAAGCCATATAAAGACGAAGTTGACAGGATTGAGGGATAAACAGTGGATTTATGACTACACAATCAACCATACAAGCACAGTTTACGGCGTTGGCAATCGGGGCGACGGCTAAGGATATGGGCATTACGACCACCGAATTGTACAACCGTCTGAAACGTGTCGGCTTGATAAAACGGCTTCTTATTGATTGCTACGACGTGTTACACGCCGAAAGCATCAGCGGCGTAGTATGGAACGTGAAAGAGGCTCTCAAAAATTGGGAGGCAAAACTTGCTGACCCAAAGGAGGTTCACGATGAAAGATCAAGTTTTATGGCGTAAGACGGGGCGAATCGCCGCAATACTTGCCGACCGTCTTGGAATTGATATAGAACGCGCTTTTGACATTCTGTACAATTCTCACGAATACGAATTGCTATCCAACCCCGAAAGCGGTCTCCAATTGCTTAGCGACGAGTATATCATTACCGATTTGATGAGGGAGTTGGAGATGTCAATTCCGCCTCAATCTTCGCCCTGTAATATTCCACGCCCTTGCTACCTGTATGGAAATCCTTCACCAAGCCATCTTTGCCGATGAGTACAAATGATGGGATGCCGGACAGTCGCCATTTGTCTGTCAATGTCAGAAACTGATTGGACGACAGACGGTAATGATGACCTTTAATCGTGGGTATTACATTTTCCCATTCGTTGAGCGGTGAGGTCTCTTCGGTGATAAACAAAAATATTACATCCTGATTTTCAAAACTTTCTTCCATTGGTTTCAAATCTTTTATCGCATTGCGGCAAGGAACGCACCAAGTAGCCCAAAAATCTATCAAAACCACTTTCCCCTTAAAATCCTGCAAAATCTCCACCAACAACGAATCGCCCTCGCTGTCGCTTGCCTTGTGCGTGTAGAGGTCGCCACGATTTTTGTCTTCGGCGATTTTTGCGGCTACGGCGGCGTTATACTTTTTTACGTAGTCAGCATAAAATGGAAAACGCATTTTTTCTATCTCAACGACCGCATAATCCGGCACAAGTTCCTTTTTGTTAAGACATTTGCAATATTCCTGCAATTTCATAAAATCCCTGAAATAACTTTCGCCCGTACCAAGTATTTCCTCCAAAAATTGTTTGCCTTCACGAACACGATTTTCGGTGGTTTCCGTCTTGAAAATTTCGTTGACTTGACTGCCGTATTTCGCAACAAAAGCCTTTTCTGCCGATGTGCGCGATGGGTCAGAAAGCCTGTATTTTTGTGCTATCGACATCAGTATTTTTTTCTCCTTTTTGGTAAGGGGTGCCGTCGTGGAAAATTTTTCATACGACTGTGCGATGATGTCGTTCAGAATTTGACGCGACAGATTAGTTGTGCCAAAATCCTTTTTGAATTTTTTATGCAATAATGCGTATTCCCATCCAAAATTATCAACATAAAGCATCATAATGTCATCAAGATGAAGGCTTTGGACAAAATCGTAATACTTCACATCCAAAACGGGCTTTAAATTTTCAGGCAACGTCGTATCATACGGCGCATTGTTGATTGCACGGTAGCATTGCTCTTTCAATAATTCTATATCAAACAGCATAAACGAAACATTGTCCGCAAGACGTAGATTCAACAGTTGTTTCGCACGTTTTGTAACCGGCTCTTTGTCAATCCGTTGACAAAATTCTTTATAAAAACCCATACAATATTTTTTGTATTGCTCCACAGAAAACGACAAAATGTTTTCTACTGCATTGTCGTTGTACATTGCGGTGTGCGTAAACTCCCTAATCAACTTTGAAGAAAGGGCATAATTCAAATCGACATTAACACCTGAATAGTAAGGAGTTAGTCTCTTACTGCCACTGAATTTGTCAGGAACCAACTTTTCGTTCATATCGAAAAAGACCGAAACCGTCTCGCCCGCCGTTGCTACCAAAGAACTGTAAATCATCGGTTGCATTATCAAATAAACAATCTGATGCTTCACCGTCATCGGCACTTTGATTTCAAAACATCCGTCATCGTCAATCGCCGACAAATAACTTTCTTGGTCGTCGGTGAACGGATTGTAGATAATGACAGAAATCCTGTCGCTGTTGTCGTATTTTTCGGAATCCCAACCGTACAGTCTGCCGTTGACTATGGCGGTATCCATTGTAAAATACTCTTGTTCAAGGTCTTGACCGTTGTCAACAATTCTTGAAGCATAGTTTTTTATGCTGTCAGGGATGGCGATTTCAGTTGTAAGAAATCTGCCGTTTCTTTCGTGCTTTTTGTCGCCCTTCTGTGCCTCCACAGTCAGAGCCAAGAGGAGCAAAATGATTGTCAGAATCTGTTTCATTTTTGTATTGTTTTTGTTTGTTGTCATTGTATAGACAACCGAATTACAAAAATATTACAGATTTTTTGAAAAAAAATTATATCGAAGCAATTCCACGCTATGTAATTACCTTATAATCAGTTCGTTTGAACATATCAAAAATTTTTACTCAGTGCATTTAGTAAAATTACTCAGTGCATTGAGTAAAGATTGAAAGTTTTTTCTGCGACAAAATCATCGGCGATGTAAAGGTCGCTATATAAATACAAACCTGTCGCCTTATTATGGAGATTTTCGCAGGTCTTGCTCTCATAGAATAATTCGAGTGCTTTAATAGGTTCTATATCAAGACGTTTGGCAAGTTCCACCGCAATCGAGCCGATGCGATTTGCCATTATAATCTCCTGAATGACAGGCGATTTCACAGGGTCGTTATATATTTCTTGTTCCATTGTACGTAAGGTAATTGTCGATAATTGTTTGATTCAAAATGCAAATTTGGTTGTTTGGCTGATGCTCCGACAACCGTTTTAAAGCCTTGTCGTAATCCATAAGCCCTGCAATATAGAGATTTATGGTGTCGATGATACGGTCGTTGGCGACGCCGCCTTCCACGTAGTCAAAATCTTTTGCCACATTGTGTCCCGTCCTATTCGCAACAATAAAATCCAACCATTCAGCATCGTATGCCGTAAAAATTTTACAGCGAAATTTTTGCAATACTTCCTCTTTATCAAGGTCATAAACATTCAAAACCGGTTTTTCGCCACGTTTGAGGGCAATATTTTGCGCCCACGAAACCGCTTGACTTCGCATATTGGTAACGTAAAAGCCCTGCCCAAAATCCAAGTTTTTGCGCCCAACCTTGCACAAAGGTTTTTCGATAACATCCGTTCCGCCGTGAAAAACAACCAATCCACTCATTGCCTTGCCTCCCAATTTTTAAGACATTCCACCATATCCTCGGCGATATATTCGCGGCTCTGAGTGTGAAGAGTGTCATAATTCTTAAAAATATATTTTTCTATCATTCCAACCTTTTTCATACGGTCGTAGATTTCCCTGTACGAAACATTCAGGAATCTCGCCGTCGTCTCGATGCAAGTCGCCACAAACGCCATAACAATCTGCGTCTTAGGTATTTTGATAACGTGGTCTTTGGTCATAATGAGCAATTAATTTGTTTGTTTTCAATTGCAAAAGTAAAAAAATATTTTCAGGCAGCAATATCACCGATTAGAATTTTTTTCATTCGCATTTTAATACGACTGCCTAATTGTACAACCCGAAGTCCTTTATTTTCCCCCCTCCAATTTCCCATACAAATCCATTGTGGCAGTTTCGTCAGCAAAGTTGATGTAGATAACGTCGGATTTGGTTTTGATGCGAATGCATTTGCCGGAGCCGGAGAGAAAGAGGAGGCAGTTGCCATCGTTTTGAACGTTAAAATGTCCTTTTTTGATTTTGCCCATAGCAAATCCATTGTTTTTAAAGGTGGTAACAGGACATTCGTCTTGGAGCGTAACACTCTCAATATCAGAAAGATTATAATCGTTGCCATAGATTCCTGAAATCTGCATTTGTTGGTCGGTGACGGTGATTTCGGGTTCTTGGTTGCCGACAATTAACAACGGTATTATCGCACACACCACCAACACAATTACCGCAATAGCAATTGTGCCTGCAACTCCTTTATATGCTCCCAACTTGATGAATTTCACCATATAAACGAGCATTACTACAAGGGCAAGAATCCAAGGAATTCCGCTCCAAATTCCTGTCAATCCCGCCAACTGTACCACCAACGTAAGCAAAGCCACACTGATACCAACAATCAGCAACGTACTGACAGTCAGACGTTTGGCTTGTGGTTTGTTTTCCTCTGATATGTTTTTGTATCCGTTAATTATTTGCGGATACTTACTCGCCACAAGGGCAACGATAATCAATAATGCTGATAAAATGTAGTTTACGAGTTCCAATTTTTATTATGTTTTAGTTTCATATTATAGCGGTTTAGAATTTGAGGCAAAGGTAAACGATTTTTTTCTAATTGACAACAATCGTCAAGAAAACTTTTTGAATTATTTTTTGCCACTTTTCCAAATTTTTCCTGTATATTTGTGCCCAATTAAAATTTTTGAAAATATTTAAATTGATCGGTCAAATTGAAATGATTACTCAACTAATTTATAACACTACAAAAATGAGAAGACTACTTTTATTTGCAGTGCTGATGCTTATGTCAGCAATAGGTGCAATAGCTCAACCACCTGATTTTCACGCTGGTTTTGGCAATATGCAGCCGCCCGTGGAGCCCGATTTCAAGGATGTCAACTATGCCGGCGACGACATGGAGGCTCACCGTCTCGACATCTACCTGCCCAAAAAAGGCAAAGCACCCTACAAGGCTATCATTGCCATCTACGGCTCCGCATGGTTTTCCAACAACATGAAGGCCATCACCTATTTCTCATTCGGCAAGCCGCTCTTAGACGCAGGATTTGCCGTGGTGTGCATCAATCACAGGTCGAGCGGCGACGAAAAGTTTCCCGCACAAATCCACGACGTGAAGGGCGCAATCCGTTTCATCAAGGCGCACGCCGAGGATTATAAAATTGACGAATCGTTCATCGGCATCACCGGTTTTTCGTCGGGCGGACATTTGGCGTCGATGGCTGGAGTCACCGGCACAATGAAGACATGGACGAAAAACATTACAGAGACTAATTATCTATATGCCAAAGACAATGCTACAAAATTCGGCGAGCAAACGGTAACTAACGGATTGACGCTCGACATCGAGGGCAACATTGGCGGCAACACAGAGTATTCGAGCGCGGTGGATGCCGTTGTGGATTGGTTTGGACCTGTCGATATGACCCGCATGAGCGCAAATTGCGAGGGCGTCAACGACGGCAAATCGCCCGAGGCCGCGCTCATCGGCGGTGCGCCTGCCGACAATCCGTTGATGGTGGACGCCATAAGCCCGCTCAGGTACGTTGCACAATGCACCAATCTGCCCCGCTTCCTCGTCATCCACGGCGACGCCGACAATGTGGTGCCTTACTGCCAGAGCAAATATTTTTCCGAAGAATTGCAGAAAAAAGGCGCGCTCGAAGAGTTCATCACAGTGCCGGGCGGTCAACATGGTCCCGTTACTTTCAATGACAACACGTTCAAGAAGATGACCGACTTTTTCTTGAATGAAGCGAAGAAGAAGAAATAAAAATTTCACGACCAAGCAAACAAGAATCCCCATAAGTGGCTATGCTGCGTATGGGGAATTTTGTTGTAAGATTTTCATAATCACAATATCGGCATTAAATTTTGACCGCGTATTAAACTATTTTTGCCGCGAATAGTCAAAAATCACATACTACTAAACACTAATACTTTATTAACAATACATAATGAGAAGACTGCTACTAATTACCGCACTCCTGCCGACGGTACTTTACGCGCAAAACCCTGTAATCAGGGACATTTACAGCGCAGACCCGACGGCAAGGGTTTTCAACGGGAAGGTGTATCTCTTTCCGTCGCATGACATTTTGCAACCCGACCCATTGCCACAGGGTCAACGCCCAAACTGGTTTTGCATGGAGGACTACCATGTATTCTCCTCCGACAACCTCACCGAATGGACAGACCACGGCGTAATCCTCAAACAGGAAGACGTGCCATGGGGCAATCCGACGGCTTACAGCATGTGGGCTCCTGACTGCGTATATCGCAATGGCAAGTATTATTTCTACTTCCCCGACGCGCCCAAGGGCGGAATGGGATTTGGCGTTGGTGTTGCCATTGCAGACAAGCCCGAAGGCCCCTACACTCCCGTCAAGGAAAACATCAAGGGCATCAACGGCATCGACCCCTGCGTGCTCCAAGCATCCGACGGCAACGCCTACATTTTCTGGGGCGCAGGACGATGTGCAAAACTCAAAGAAAACATGATTGAACTCGCCGACGACACCCCGAAAGAGAAGGTGAAATGGGGCGAGCGCGAATTTGAGATGGTTGGCGTCAACTGCCTCCAAGGTCTGCCAAACCGTCAGGCGGAAGGCCCGTTTGCTTTTGAGTACAATGGCAACTATTACCTCACATACCCCTACGTGCGCACAAACACAGAGGTGCTCGGCTATGCAATGAGCAAGAATCCCATGGGGCCTTACGAATACAAGGGTCTCATCATGGCTGAACACGCCGACAGTTGCTGGACAAACCACCATTCAATCATCAACTTCAAGGGTCAGTGGTACTTGTTCTATCACCACAACGACTTCTCCCCCAACGACGACAAGAGGCGCAGCGTCCGCATTGAAAAACTCTATTTCAACCCCGACGGCACAATCCAGGAAGTGAAGCCGACAATGCGCGGCGTGGGCATCAACGACGCTTTGAGCGTTGTGAATGTTGACCGCTACAACGAGGCTTCCAAGGACGTAACGACTGGATTTGTGGACACCGCCGACACTTTCAAGGGCTGGTACGCAGGTCTCAAACAGAAGGGCAGTTACATCATCTACAAGGATGTTGACTTCTCAAAAGTGAAAAACCGCGCATACGCCATCGCCGCCGTCCGCGCCAACAAGAACACCAAGTTTACCATTCATGAAAAATCGCCCAAAGGTAAGGTGATTGCCGACTTCACAGTAACAGTGGTTACCGAAGGACGATTCCGCAGGGATTACAGCGGGCATTGGCTTGCTGTAACATCAACACTCAAATACATCCCCAACGGCGTTACAGACATCTGTGTTGTTGCAGACGCCGACGGTTTCGACATTGACAATGTTGAGTTCAAAAACCGCCTCGATTATTACGACAACGCCACCGGCGAATCCTCCAAGCCCGACGCTGACGGCTTCATCCACCGCTGGAACGTCCTCGAACCCATTGGACTCGACATCAACACCAACATCCTCTTCACCGACAGTTATCTGGCTACCACGATGGGCGACCCCAAAGTTCAGGCTCTCATCAAAAACGTTCCCGCTGCCAATCAGAAGGTTAAATACGACACACAAACCCTCACATGGCACAAGATTGAGAGCAATTATTACAATGTGAAACTCTTCCGCTTCGCCGAGCAATACGGCAAGAAGATTTACGGCGTATTGTTCCCCGTGACCACAGTCATCGAATGTGACGAGGACATGCCAAATGTAAGGCTCATGGCAGGCAGCAACTCCGCCTCCAAGTGGTATCTCAACGGCGAGGAAATCCTCACAATGTCCGGCGACCGCCGCATGGTGAAAGACGACTGCGCTTCGAAGGCGGTAACACTCAAAAAAGGCACAAACGTACTCTCCGGCCTCATCATCAACGGCCCCGGCATGAGCGACTTCTGCACACGTTTCATCGACCAGAACGGCAAAACTGTTAAAAACTTCAAGGTAAAATAAAATGACGAAAAAGTTTATATTCCCGATATTTGCTGCGCTGACGGTTACGACTGCATCGGCGCAGGTAGGCGCACCCTACATCCACGACCCATCGACATTGGCGGAATGTGATGGCAAATATTACACATTTGGCACTGGCGGCGGCGGATTGATTTCCGACGACGGCGGCTGGACATGGCACGGCGGCGCAGAGCGTCCCGGCGGCGGCGCGGCTCCCGACGTTTTGAAGATTGGCGACCGTTACTTGGTGGCGTACAGCGCAACAGGCGGCGGTCTCGGCGGCGGTCATTACGGCAAAATCCTCACAATGTGGAATAAGACCCTCGACCCCAAGTCGCCCGACTTCAAATACTCTGTAGCAAAGGAAGTTGCGGCTTCCGACGGCGTTGAAGACTGCGACGCAATCGATGCTGGTCTCCTCTATGTGAAGGAACAAAACAGGCTGTTTGTAAGCTACGGCACGTATTTCGGCAATATCCGCATCATCGAGCTCGACCCCGAAACTGCAGGCCGCAAGTCTGGCGCAAAACCCGTGGACGTTGCCATCGACTGCGAAGCGTCCGACATTCTCTACGTTGACGGCTGGTACTACTTGCTCGGCACTCACGGCACTTGTTGTGATGGTGTCAATTCTACCTACAACATCGTCGTTGGCCGTTCCAAAGACATCTATGGCCCCTACCTCGACAATACCGGTCGCGATATGAAACAGGGCGGCGGCAAGATGGTTGTCAATACCTACGGCAAGGCTGTGGGCGCAGGACACTTCGGACGTTTTGTTGTTGACGACGGCGTGGAGGTGATGTCGTTGCACTTTGAGGCAGATTTTGAGCGCAGCGGCAGGAGCGTGCTTTCCATTCTTCCAATTGTTTGGAAAGACGGCTGGCCAAAGGCGGGCAAGAAGATGAGCGAAGGCGTGTATTCTATTCAGTCGGAGCGTCGCGGCTACGCTTTGGAACTCGCCACCGATTTTGTCCGCATCCAGCAAGACCGTCAAGGATGGTTCCGCGCCAACAACGATGAACCCGTAAAACCCATCGCCACTCAGCAACTTGCCGACGTCCAAAATACTTGGCCAAAAGGCACTGCACCGGCGCGTCTGAGCGACTACATGCTCCGTCCAAACCAGTATGGGAACATTGAACCCGCCGAGGGCAAGGGCGGCTATCCTGGCAATCCTTACTTTAAGATTACCATCAATGGCACCACCCGCGCACTCGCTGCCGGCAATGGCATGGACGTAGTTGTTAACGACAATTTCACCGGCGACGACACACAACTCTGGCGCATCGAGCAATGCACCGACGGCACTTACCGCATTATGCCCAAGCGCATCCCCGGTCAATCCTCCGACAACACTAAATTTGTACTCTACTCCATCGCCGACTCCACCCCAATCCTCAAAGAATGGGACAACGGCGACAATGCAAAGTGGAATCTTGTGGCGGAAGAGAAATAAGACGACAACTACAATCATTTGAAAACGATATTTATGTAACCCCGTACATCACAGCGTATTAGCACACGATGTACGGGGTTATTATGTAAGGGTGGTTCTTATAAGGTATATAAGAAAAAATTTATATGTTATATACAGAAGTTTTGTATGTTGTTGCAAGTCTCAAAAAAGCCGCATAACTTTGCGGTGAAATTATAAACAGGCATAAGTCAAAAACTTAATCAATATAAGGAAAAGACTAATACGTGTTGGGAAATAGAAAAATGCTGCATATATTTGCAGAAAATTTAAAAAATTATGATACATTTAAAATTAATAGTCGTGGTTCTGATAGGCGGAATGCCTAATACCACGAAGGAAGCAGCAGAAAGTCAGAATAGAGGAAATAATAGTTTATCAACCAATAAAATAGGAGGTGATTATGTATAATGATCCATTTAACCGCTGTCAAATAGTGCAGCCAAAGACTTGGGATTCCATAATGGATGCGGCTGAGGCAGACATCAAATCCAATCCCCGATTAATTTTTACGCCCAAGCATAAAGATTGGAGGGATATTTTGAAATGGGTATCGTCCCAAGGTGTCTCCCGTCTGTTTGAATCGTTGCCATACGAGGTTCAAAACGATATATACGTTAATGATAATGAGGTATTTGCAGAATTGTCAGAAGATGCAAAGAAAAGGTTCAACGAAGCACGCCAAAAATATTATCCTGATGGTGGGCAAATCAATCCGCCAAACGGCGAGACTTCAATAACAGCGAGAAATACCAAACAATATGACTTTCCTCCTGTTCCTTCAAGATTTGACGAAGGTGCAAAGGCAAGTAATAACACAGCCGAAGTCGCTAATTATGACGATTATTTGTTGTCAGATTTTCTGCCGAGACCTATCCAAATGCCTTATGATCCGCCAAAGCGCAAAAATTGGTTGACACCCACGCATATTAGTATCGATCCAAAAATCGTTGACCAAAGAGAAACAACATATGCAAACTTAGACGAAGAACCAATTTTTGACGGTGGTATGTTGCCAGAAGTGTCAATTATTTCAGATGCAATGCCCTGGTATGAAAAAACAGCAAGAAAAACAGCAAGGGCATTTCGGTACGTAGATATGCTGTTGAGAAAACAATTATATAAAAACGGAACAACGACAAGTAATCCTAACAATGCGTTTGAAATGGAACGTCCTTATGAACCTCGTTATTGTGAACCAAGTGCCGCCGACATTTTATATCAAAACCCTGATATAAACGCTTGGGATTATCGAACAACCTTATCGTTTCAAAAGGCGACAGGACTCAAACAGAATGGCATTGTTGGGGCAGAAACCATCAGCGAATTCAATCGGCTTAAAAACACAGTTTATCATATTACGCCGACAAATTCTACTGAAAGGTTTGAAGTGTATGCACAGAAGCATCATCCCGAAAATCTTGAAAAAATCGAATATGATTGGACGCAAATGCCTGAATATAATATTTCAGATGGATGCAGCCAATGGGTAAGAAAAAAATACGACAAAATCGTTGGCGACGCCTCCGAGGTTGGATTTTACGCCAATGCTTGGCAATTGATAAAAAAAATTGAAAGAGCGGGAGGGGATATGCTTTTTAACATTTACGACGATTGTTCTTTTGAAAACATTAAGACAACAGGAGGTGTAGTAAGAGCAATTAATTCGTATTTGGATACACACGAAATGGATTACGATATGTTGGAGGCAGGTGATGTAGTCGGTATGATGTACCCTAATTCTCCGTATTTTAAAGAAGCCTTGGACGCAGGTACAACATTCAATACACACGTCGGAATCGTTGTTGGCAAAGACGAAAAAAACGGAGAACCTATAATTTAACATAAAGTCGGACCACAAATTTTCACTGATCGAATCAACAACATTTTTGGAAACGCAAAAGTCACGTGCGCAATCAGACCTACCAACTTCCGCAACTTGGAAATAAAATGGGAAACAGGCAACAGTAAGTATAAATTGTCAGACCCGAATAATAAGGGGTACAACAATCCCCAAATGACAGCCTATATGGATGCATTAGATGGAGCAAAATCGGTATTATCTGAAATTTTTCCAAATGTTGACATTGATGAATTAGAACGACGTGCAATAGGCATTATGAAACGTGAAACCGATTTTATGACAAGAACGGTGAATGACGTAAGAAAGGATTGGAAAAATCCGTTGGATGCACTATTGGCAAACGCAAGGGAAATTGCGAAAGACATGCAGGGTGTGTCGGCAAAACGTAGGTCATCAAATTTAACAAAGACCAAAATGGGATCATTTTCACCCAAAGAAAGGAATTTTTTGGGCGTACACACGCCTTCTGATTTAGAAAAACCGGAAGTGGCTGCACGTGCTGTTTTATTTCTTTTGGCGAGAAATGCGGATTATTTTAACAATCTGTCCAATACGTATCCATCGTTAGGCTTGACAAATGCAGACATTAATAATGCAGCCACTTTGTCATATAATCAAGGTATGACAAAATTGCAATCTTTGGGTTTTGACAAGGATGGGAAATATGCCCCAAACGAAATTGAATCATTGCGGAATATGTCTTATTTAGATGCCAATAAAATAAAAGATTATAACTCAACCAATTACAAATATGTTCCCTTATTCGGAAAAAAATTATTCGATATGTTTGGTGGAGATGGAAATTACCCTTACATTTCGTCGGCAAGAAATGCAATAAACAATTATCTTATAGAAAAATGATAAAATCCTTAATTTGCATATTAATTATTATTTTTGCAATCGGATGCGGAAACAAATTAGATGTCAGTACCAAGGGCTATTTGAAATCAACAGAAATAGCCCCAAAGTACTGTGGAATAGATGTATCGCACTATCAAGGGAGCATAGATTGGAATCTCGTAGCACAAGACACCAACATTCAATTTGTCTATATCAAGGCAACCGAGGGCAAATCGTATCTTGACGACAAATACAAACAGAACATTGAACAAGCCCGCAATGTAGGTCTATCGGTTGGTAGTTATCATTTTTTTAGAATGACAAGTTCGCCCCAAGAGCAATTTGAAAACATCACTAACAATATCGATAAAAACCAACAAGATTTAATCCCAATGATTGATGTGGAAACCACCGACGGCAAATCTGTGGACGAGGTGCGAAACGCCTTGAAGAAACTTACTAACCTGATGGAAAAACATTACGGCGAAAAGCCATTGATATACGGCACAATGCGCAGTTACAACACAATTTGTGCACCCGATTTCAACGACCATCTTCTTTATATTGGACGATTTAGCGATACTCTACCTCCCAAAATTAAAGGTGGAGGCAAAGCCGCTGTTTGGCAATTCAGTGAAAAAGGGGAAATAAAAGGCATACCCAAACCTGTGGACTTATGCCGTTTGACAGATGGTATAAAGATTGATGATTTAAAATTGGGTAATTGATTTTTTTTTCGTCGAACTCACGTTAAAAATTAGGGACGCAGTTTTGCCGCGTCCCTACATATTTCATTCAAAAAAATCAATTCGTTATCCTTTCGTCAATTCCTCCACAGCCTTATCCACTTTCTCAAAATTGAACTGGCTGTACACTTCATTGAACAACGCCGCAATCTTGTCGTTGCAGAGATTGCCGATGCTGCCGATGTGGGTGTGATTGAGGGGCTTGTCCCAATGGAATTTGCCCTCAAAGACTTGATGTCCAACTTCCTTGTATGCGTCGCGGAATGGAACGCCGGCTACAACCATTTCATTCAAAGCCTCAACGGTGAAGATTGGCTGGTACATTTCGTTTTTGAGGATGTCTTCGCGGGGCTGGATTTTCGGGAGTATAAACTCCATAAAATCCAAACACATCTGCATCCTTTCAAATACGGGCAGGTAACTCTCCTTCAAAAGTTGAAGGTCGCGGAAATATCCACAAGTCAGGTTGCCGGTGATGCGGTTGAGTTCAAAGGGCAGGACGCTGATTTTGTTGCAGTAGCCGCGCATCAATTCAAAAACATCGGGGTTTGCCTTGTGAGGCATTATCGACGAACCAGTGGTGTATTCCTTGGGCAAGGAAATGAATTTGAAATTCTGACTCATAAAAAGGCAACAGTCGGCGGCGAATTTTGCCAATGTCTGCGAGAGTTGCGCAAGAGCCGACGCCACAACGGTCTCCACTTTGCCGCGTGTCATTTGTGCATAGACGGAGTTGTAGTCAGGACTGTCAAATCCAAGAAGGTCGCTTGTGCGCTGCCTGTCAATCGGGAACGACGAACCATATCCCGCCGCGCTGCCGAGCGGGTTGCGGTTGTTGATTTTCCACGCCGAAAGGAGTGTTTGGAGGTCGTCGGCAAGACTCTCGGCGTAGCATCCAAACCACAATCCAAAACTTGACGGCATGGCTATTTGCAGGTGAGTGTAGCCGGGCAGGAGGATGTCCTTGTATTTTTCGCTGAGTTCCACGAAGGTTTCAAAAACTCCCTTGACGGTCTCAATGATTTTTTGGAGTTTGGCGCGAGTGAAGAGCCTTACAGCCGTTACAACCTGATCGTTGCGGCTGCGGGCGGTGTGTATGCGTTTGCCCGGGTCGCCAAGCCGCTCGGTGAGCATAAATTCTATCTGCGAGTGCACGTCCTCCACGTCGGGCGCAATCTCAAATTTGCCGTCCACGGCAATAGCGTGGATTTTGCGGAGTTCCTGTTGGAGTTTGTCGTTGTCGTCCTTGCCGAGAAGCCCACATTCGGAGAGCATCTGCGCGTGAGCCATGCAGCCAAGCGCATCATATTCAGCAAGATACAAATCCATTTCGCGGTCTCTGCCTACCGTAAAACGTGTTACAAATTCCGAGGTGTCAAAACCTTTGTCCCAAAGTTTCATTTTAGTTTTTGTTGAGTTTGATTATTTTGGGGCAAAGGTAAGTAATAATTTTAAGAATAGGAAATGAAAAAAAAATTTCAATACATCATCCCAAACAACCATATCGGAATTTTGTTGCCATAGCCGATTTCGATGTTGTCGCTCACGACAAAACTGCCTTCTACATCTTTGATTTGCGAAAATTTCTTCTTCTTGCCTCCTACTTCAAAGAGCCACTTGTCGTCCACCTGCAAATCGCCTTGCTGCGGCATTGCAATACGATGGAAGGCAGCGAGTTGCGACGCCAAAAAAGTTTCGCGCACCGTGCCCGCATCGGCTTTGGGCGAGAGGGCAAACATCAGGTTGGTGTTTGCAAAAAGGATTTTTTCGGGTTTGACGAGCATTTTCATGCCCGAACTTTCGGCATATAGACGACGAATCAATGCGGCGCGATCCATCAAGTCTATGAGTTTCAGTGCGTTGTTGCGCGAGGTTTGCATCACGTTGCACATCGACGAAATGTTGAGGGTATAGGGCGTTGTTTCCGCCAAGATGCCGAGAAATTGTTTTGCCTTATAAACAGAATCGTATTCGATGTTGCCGACTGATGGAATCTCGTCGCCAACAATATTTTCTATGGTCTGTTGGAGACGGTCGCTGAAACCGTCGCCCTCCTCGCGGTAAAAAGGATAAAAACCCGTCCTGAGATAACGCTCAAAATGTTGCAAAACTTTCACTTTGAACGTTATCTGCGAGGCTATCGAAAAATGATTTTGCAAAATGTCTTCGAGGGAGACCACATCAAGATTTGCAACGCCTTCCAATTGCAGATACTCCCTGAACGACAGACCTTCCATTGTATATCCACGGTAGCGGCGCGAAAGGTCGGCGGTGAGATGTTCGTTGATTTTGAGCATCGACGAGCCGGTAAGCACCACGTGAAAGTCGGGATACGAATCGTAAATATTTTTTACTTCTTGTTGCCAATTCTTGTACTTGTGAACCTCGTCCATAAATAGATGCGTACCACCGTGGGTGTAATGATATTCAACGAGTTCCGTTATCGTATGGTTGGCAAACCAAATATTGTCGAGCGAGACGTAGAGCGCGGCTTCGGGGTTTGGAAAGGTGCGTTTGATGTGCTGCAAAATCATAGTAGTCTTGCCCACACCTTTTGCTCCTTTGATTACAATTAAGCGGTTGTCCCAATTGATTGTTGGGTAAAGGTATCGCATAAAACCCATGTCTGTCGCTGCCAAAAGTCGTCCGTATGTCCTGTAAAGATTGTCCATCGTATTGAAGTTTTTAACGGCGCAAATATAGATTTTTTACTTTTGAAAAACAAATTTTATAGCATTTTTTTACTTTCAAAAGTTAATTTTTGCCCAAATTTTTTACTTTCAAAAGTTAAAAATAAGTTTCCATTTTTCTTTTATCATTAATTGAAAAAAATATCGTATCTTTGCGGCGTTACAAACATTAAAACGTAAAGACAATGGCATCAAACCTCAAAAACCTTTCCGACTTCGGGTCGGCGGAGATTCCAAACGGCATCGATATGAAAATAGGCATCGTCGTTGCGCAGTGGAACAAGGAAATCACAGACGCGCTCCTCAAAGGTGCGCACGACACCCTCGTAAAACACAATGTGAAGGAAGAAAACATCGTAACTGTAAGCGTGCCAGGCACATTTGAACTCACGCTCGGCGCGCAGAGCCTCCTAGAATACACCGACGTGGACGCCGTAATCGTCCTTGGCTGCGTCATTCAGGGCGACACAAGGCATTTTGATTTTATCTGCAACGGCGTTACGCAGGGCATCACCGATCTCAACATCAAGTACAATCAGCCCGTCATCTTCGGCGTGCTCACCACCAACAACCTCCAACAGGCCAAAGACCGCTCCGGCGGCTCGCTCGGCAACAAGGGCGACGAGGCTGCGGCTACCGCCCTCCAAATGGTAGCCCTACACAATCAACTCCGCGACAACTACCTCTCCAACTACGAGGAATCGGCGTTGTAAACGGGAATCGTCGCCTACGGCGACGGTTTTTAAACAAAAATTACCGTCAATTTAGCCGTCAATTACCATGAATTTCTAAAATAAATTTTCGATAATTGACGATTAAATTGACGGTAATTCACGTTAAAAAATAACTGATTTTTTGTCGAAGGCAAAAATTCACGTTTTTACTTCTTGAAGTACCTGTTGAAAAGTCCCTGGAAACCTGCGCCATGACGGGCTTCGTCCTTAGCCATTTCGTGAACGGAATCATGGATGGCGTCGAGATTGAGCTGTTTGGCAACCTTGGCGATGTCCATCTTGCCCTTGCAAGCGCCTTCCTCGGCGAGCATACGCTTCTCCACGTTGGTCTTGGTGTCCCAAACAACTTCGCCGAGCATCTCCGCAAAACGTGCGGCGTGGTCAGCCTCCTCAAATGCGTAACGCTTGAACGCCTCAGCAATTTCGGGATAACCTTCGCGGTCTGCCTGACGGCTCATTGCAAGGTACATACCCACCTCGGAGCATTCGCCGTTGAAGTGGTCTTTCAAGCCCTGCAACACAAACTTGCCGTCCTCTGTGTCGGGAATATCCTTAGCGATGCCGATTACGTGTTCGGTTACAAACTGCAAAGCGGCGTTCTCCTCCATCTTCTTGAACTTAGAGCCGGGCACCTTGCACTGCGGGCAACGCTCTGGCGGCTCCTCTCCTTCGTGTACATAGCCGCACACGGGGCAAATCCATTTTGTCATAATCTAATTGTTTTGATTGTTTGTTTGTAATTGTTGTTGATTTTACGATGCCAAATGTAGGGTGAGATTTTGGAATAAACAAATTTTGGATAGTTAAAAAGGCTTAAAAGTTTGGCGGGGATTTTTTTTCTACAACGTCCTTGCTCATTCTCAAAAATTTTCCTATTTTTACACCGAAAAAAATAATCGTGACAGAATCAAACCTAATCCAATGGCAATATCAAAACACATCAAAAACCTCATAGACCTCGCCCTACAAGACCGTGTGCTGACCTACAAAGAGCGGCAGACAATTATTGAGGAAGCGAAAAAAACAGGTGTTAATGTTAATGAAACTGAGGAATACCTCAACGATGCGCTGCACGAGCGACTCAAAAGCTACACCAAAGAGGAACTCACTCACTGTCCGGCGTGCGGAGCGTTAGTACCACTAATATCCGACGACTGTCTATTCTGCGGCACACACCTCTATAAAGGAGAGGCTAAGCGTCAGGTAATCAAGGTGTCTGGCACGGCGGCAGACATAATCCGCGAAGAAAACCGACAGACCGACATCCAACAGCAAAACCCCAATCAGTGCCAATGCGGTGCACCGTTTCCGCTCGTAAGCAATATATGTTCGTATTGCGGACGTGTGCTGCACAAGAATCAGGATTCGGAGCAAAACATCAAAAAACTCATTATGAACATCCAAGCAAGCCTCGCCCGGCTCCGCGACACAATGCGCCCGTCGTTTTGGATGGTTCTAAAACACAGAATGAACCTGATATGCTTCTATATGGCGGCGGCATTTTTGGTGCTGTACACGATATTCGACGATGCCGCTTACATAGCGATTTCGTGCTGTTGCTTTCTGCCGTTTGCCTTCATATTTATGATATTTGCCAACCGTGGCAGCGCGCGCAAATCCGCTCCCCCATTCAATTTCACCCCGGCGTCATGCGTGGACCAGTTCTATTATTATGTGTTTGACGTTGAGGAAGCCGATTCGCCCGTCCAAAGAGCCGACAACGAGTATTATGACGCCCTCCACACATACGAAAACTATCAGCGTCAGACAGCAACCATCTACGGCGCAAACCCAGAAGCGCAACAAATACTCGCCGACTTTGCCACAGAAATCAGCGGCTTCAAAAAGTCGCGCAACCGCAACCGCAACATCATCGCCTTGCTGATGATTGCCGTAATGTCAATACCTGCAATATTATACATGTACCTGCCGTCTGCCGCCCAACAGTATCGCGCAGACATCGCGTCAAAGCCCACGATAGGCGAGATGCAGTCGTATTCCAAAAAAATCATCCCGATGCCAGAACACGCCGTGTTTCGCACATACGCCGACTACATCACCGTGGAGGGCGACGTCACGTTGACTTTTGACGCGCTCTACGAACGTCAAGCAGACACAATCTACGCAAACGCCATCCAGTACCAACTGATGGCAGATTACCTGAAAATTGTCTCCACCGGCAAAAAGACCGAAAGACCCGACACATGCGTCTTGCATCTTTGGCTCAGCGACAAGGACGGCAAACAGGTCGGCAAAGATTTGAGACCCATTGTGATATGGTGTTGGAGCGACGACTCCTACGAAGATATGCTCAGCAGCGGCAAGGGCAGCATCTACGCCCAATTCACTTCAAAAAAAGCATCCCGCAAAAGAATCAAGGAAGTGGCTGACAGCGCGTATTATTTTACAATTTACTAATCCAAAGGTCATTCTATGAAACAGATTAAGACAACATTTCACAATAATTTGAGCAAATGGGAACATATTTTGGCGGAATACAAAAAGTCGTACCCAAAAAACTTCGGCGCGTTGACAAGGGACTACCTGCCAGGCTTTATGATGCTTTTTGGCGTGATGATGTTCATAAACTCTTTTACCGACTCGGTGGCGCTCTTGCAGCAAGCCCCGTGCTTCATTTCGCCAGTGCTGTTTATATTCGGACTATTATTGTACATCAAAGAATACAAAAACACCGATACGTCCCAAACCACTGAGTCCGAAATGCAACAATGTATTGCCGAGGCAGAGGCTACATATTCCAAGTACCCAGACGTAATGGAGTACCTCCGTCAGTACCGCGCATCGGTAGCCGCCGTTACCAAACGCAAAAAAAACATCAAAAGGTATTTTCTGATAGCGTTTTGGGGATTTTTCGTTGTTTATGGAGGGATAATCGCATTCCAAATCGTGCATAACTACGACAACAAACTGCGCAATGTGGCTACCCAGGACAACATTTGCCGCATCCTCGAATTGGAGGACGATGTTCCGTTTCTCACACTAACACCTTATACAACAGATATTGCTGACGGCATCAAATTGGAAACCAAATCCCTTGACCTTTTCCTGTATTCACAATATGAGGATCAACCAAGCGGCGGCTTCGATTTGAGGGCATTTACCGCAAGAAAACCAAAGATTTCGGGCGGCAGCGGCAAATTTAGATTGATTATCACCGATGAAAATGGCAATTTCATCAACAGATGCCCTTATTTCGTCTTCGACACCACCGATGACAACAAGGTTATACAATCTGGCTTTTTGCAATACTACTCCGAGGTTTTACGCCAAAACAGTTTGCAGACCATCGAAACACTTCGTTATCTGAAAGACAATCAGGAGCATCTGCGGTTTATTGTAGAAAAAAAGTAATAATAATCAAATACCAATACTAAAAATGAAAAAAAATCTGTTATCCCTAATCTTTTTTTTGATGGTCTTGACGCTCAATGCGCAGACCTCCACCGAGCAACTGTTGCTTGGCGGATGGAAATTCCAAAAAGGCGCACAATCGGGCGCGGAAAATCCTAATTTTGACGATTCCAAATGGCAATCTGTAACAATCCCGCACGACTGGGCAATCTCTGGTCCTTTCGACAAAGACATTGACAAACAGGTAGTTGCAATCGAGCAAAATGGCGAACTCGAAGCCACCGAAAAGACCGGACGCACCGGCTCTCTGCCGTGGATTGGCGAAGGTTGGTACAGGCGTATGATAGAAATTCCCGACGGATACAGCCACGCCGAACTCATTTTTGACGGCGCGATGGCAGAGCCGAAAGTTTATGTGGAAGGCAAATTTGCGGGCTATTGGGCGTATGGCTACACCACTTTTGCCCTCGACATCACGCCCTATCTCCCCAAAAACGGCGGCAAAATCACGCCTGGCAAATACTCCGTTGCCGTCCACCTCAAAAACCGCGACGAATCACACCGCTGGTATCCAGGCGCGGGATTGTATCGTCCTGTAAGACTGTCGCTTTCGCAAGATGTGGCGGTCAAGACTTTCGGTATTTTTGCAAGGACAACGGGCATTGAGGGCATCAATTCTGACGGCACTTCGGCTCAATCGGCAAGGATTACCGTAACAACCGCATTGCGCACCTCCAACCGTCAAAAAATCAAAGTGTTGCACACGTTAATTGGCAACGGTTCGGAAGTGGCGCATACTGAGACCGATTTGTCGGGCGACGAAACCACACAGATTTTTACAGTCAACAATCCCAAACTTTGGTCGCCTGAACATCCGGTGCTTTATGTGCTTGAAACGTCGATTATTTGCAATGGCAAACTCATTGACCAACAGCGCACTAACATTGGCATCCGCACCGTGGAATATGGCGGAGAGGGATTCAAACTCAACGGCAAACTCACCAAATTTCGCGGCGTGTGTCTGCATCATGATTTGGGACCGCTCGGCTCGGCTTTCAATAAGGCAGCATTCCGCCGTCAAGTGCGTTTGTTGAAGGAAATCGGCTGCAATGCAATCCGCACCGCCCACAACATTCCCGCGCCGTGGCAGATGGACATTTGCGACGAAATGGGCATTCTCGTAATGGCTGAATCGTGCGATATGTGGGTGTATCCAAAATGCAAAAACGGCTATTCAATTTTCTTTGAACAAATTGACAATCAGTCACCTAACGCTGACGGTCGCCCGTGGTGGCAGCGCGATTTTGAGAATCTCGTTGTCGTCAATAGAAACCATCCATCAATCGTGATGTGGAGCATTGGCAACGAAATCCCCGACCAAGGCAGCGCAGTGGGATTGAAATATACACGCCTGATACAGAACCTGATACACTCACTCGACAACACGCGACTGTGCACACAAGGTCTCGACCGTGGAGAGCAATGCATTGAATCGGGAGTTTTTCAAAATACCGACGTACCTGGCTACAATTACCGTCTGCACGTCTATGACAAGGGGCATGAAAATTCGCCTTCCGGACTTGTCCTCGGCACGGAGACCGCTTCCACGATTTCGAGTCGTGGCGTGTATAAATTTCCAGTCGAGGAAAACCACGGCGACGCCTACGACGACGGACAGATTTCGAGTTACGACCTCGAAAGTTGTATTTGGAGCAATTTGCCCGACGACGACTGGATTTGGCAGGACAAAGCACCGTGGGTAACAGGCGAATTTGTTTGGACCGGTTTCGACTATCTCGGCGAGCCTACTCCATACGACGATTATTGGCCGTCGAGGAGCAGTTATTTTGGAATTTTTGACCTTGCAGGACTGCCCAAAGACCGCGCATTTTTGTATAGGACACATTGGGCTCCCGAAGAAAAAACGCTCCACGTACTCCCCCACTGGACTTTCCCCGGTCGCAAGGGACAAGTAACGCCAGTGTTTGTATATACATCATACCCCGAAGCTGAACTGTTCATAAATGGCAAGTCGCAGGGCAAAAAACGCCACATTGATATGACGCTCGACGACTACCGCAACAACCGCATCGACGTCAGGATGCCGTGGGGCGACATGTCAAAATTTGCCGACCCCAACGCACCCGAAGGCAAAAACCGCCTCGACCGCTACCGTTTGCGCTGGATGAATGTCAAATACGAGCCGGGCGAAATCAAGGTGGTTGCCTACGACAAAAACGGCAACAAGGCGGAAGAAAAAATCATCAAAACCGCCGGCAAGCCGCATCATTTGGTTTTGGAAGCCGACCGTAATACGCTGACCGCCACGCCGTTAATTAACGGTATGCCGCAAGATTCGCCAGATTTGAGTTTTGTGACGGTTTCAGTGGTTGACAAAGACGGCAACCTCTGCCCCGACGCCGCCAACCAACTGATTTTCAGCGTCTCCGGCTCTGCAAAATTCAATTCAGTATGCAGCGGCGATGCCACGTCAACCGAAGTTTTCACGAAACCGACAATGAAAGCCTTCCATGGCAAAGTTGTGGTTGTGGTGGAGGCAACTTCAACGGCGGGAAAGGCGACATTGAAGGTTGAAGGCAAAGGACTTAAAGCCGCAGTGATGACATTGGACGTGAAATAGTTTTTTTTCGTTATCAGAAAAATAATTATTACCTTTGCCACAAAATATTAAACACAAAACAATATGAAAGGAATCGTTTTAGCAGGTGGATCCGGCACAAGGCTGTATCCCATCACAAAGGCAATCTCCAAGCAATTGATGCCTATCTATGACAAGCCAATGGTATATTATCCGATAAGCGCGTTGATGCTTGCCGGAATACGCGACATACTCATCATCTCCACGCCATTTGACCTTCCCGGATTCAAGCGTCTGCTCGGCGATGGCAGCGATTACGGTGTACACTTTGAATACGCCGAACAGCCATCGCCCGACGGACTTGCACAGGCGTTCACGATTGGCGCCGACTTCATCGGCAACGACAGCGCGTGCCTCGTGCTCGGCGACAACATATTCCACGGCGCAGGATTCACGGGCATGTTGAAAAAAGCAGTGGAGACCGCCGAAAAGGAAAAAAAGGCGACCGTATTTGGCTACTGGGTAAACGACCCCGAGCGTTACGGCGTGGCAGAGTTCGACAAGGACGGCAACTGCCTCTCCATCGAGGAAAAACCCGCCAAGCCCAAGAGCAACTACGCCGTTGTTGGTCTGTATTTCTACCCCAACAAGGTGGTGGAAGTAGCCAAAAACATCAAGCCATCGGCTCGCGGCGAATACGAAATCACAACTGTCAACCAAAAATTCCTCGACGACGGCGAATTGAAGGTTCAGAAACTCCCCCGTGGCTTTGCTTGGCTCGATACCGGCACACACGATTCGCTCTCCGAGGCGTCCACCTACATCGAAGTATTGGAAAAACGTCAGGGTCTCAAAATCGCATGTCTCGAAGGCATCGCCTACCGCAAGGGCTGGATTGACGAAGCTCGTATGCGCGAACTCGCCAAACCAATGCTCAAAAATCAATACGGACAATACCTATTGAAGGTAATCGACGAAATCAACGAAACCGGCAACCCAAACTTAGACTAACCAAATGTCAGAAACGAAAATCGCTTTGATAACGGGCGTCACAGGGCAAGACGGCTCATATCTGTCGGAATTTCTGCTCGCCAAAGGCTACATAGTACACGGCGTAATACGCAGAAGTTCAGTGGATTACCGCGAAAGAATAGCGCATCTCGAAGGCATCAAAAATTTCCACATCCACTACGCCGACATGACCGACTCGATGTCGCTCGTCAAGCTGCTCGGCATCGTGAAGCCCGACGAGATATACAACCTCGCGGCGCAGAGCCACGTGCAGGTGTCGTTTGACTCACCCGAATACACCGCCGACGTGGATGCTGTGGGCGTATTGAGGATATTGGAGGCTGTACGCACCAACCATCTCGAAGAGCACTGCCGCATTTATCAGGCGTCAACATCCGAACTATACGGCAAAGTGGAGCAAGTGCCACAAAACGAGGAAACGCCATTCCACCCCTACTCGCCATACGCCATAGCCAAACTCTACGGCTATTGGATTATAAAGGAGTACAGGGAGGCATACAATATGTTTTGCTGCTCGGGCATCTTGTTCAACCACGAGAGCGAGCGCAGGGGTGAGACCTTTGTAACGCGCAAGATAACCCTCGCCGCCGCCCGCATCGCACAAGGCAAACAGGAAAAACTCTACCTCGGCAACCTCTCCTCTCTCCGCGACTGGGGATATGCCAAGGATTACGTGGAGTGCATGTGGCTGATTTTGCAACAGGACAAGCCCGATGATTTTGTAA
>ODAI010073295.1_pt1 | contig 136287 bp, 117 predicted proteins | sample 1539321 | NCBI WGS metagenome assembly ODAI01 (sample SAMN02144231, study PRJEB22623) | gut metagenome | biome: sheep rumen | host: Ovis aries | place: New Zealand
ACATTAAAGAGTACAACGGTAGACGGAGCAGCCGGAACCGAAGCAACGAAGACACTGGCAAACGGTGGAAAGATTACCTTCGCGTTTGTAAATACCTATGATAAGGTAGTCGAAAAAGGCTCCTTACAGATTAAGAAGACGGTAACGTCCAATGACGGCAATCAGGCAAGTCTTGCAGGAAAGAAGATTAAGGTTACGATTTCCAAGGATGGAAACGGATTCCTTCAGCCGAACACGAGTGCTGCAGATCCGGCGTATATCATCGGAGAGAATGCACATGAATGGGAAGTACCTGTAGATACAGGATTGCTGATTCCGGATATTCCGGTTGGTAAATATACGGTTAATGAAGTAACAACCACCGCCGATGTCATTGAAGGATATACCTTTACCATGACCGGTTCCACGACTGAGGGAACCAAGGATGTAACAAACGGTGCAACGGCTGAGGTTACGCTGGTTAACAACTACACCAAGAACATTGTCACACCGGATACCGGATCGTTAAAGCTTGTTAAGAAACTGATTAAAGATGGCACTGATGTGATCGCATTGGAAGGACTTACCACTGTTAAGGTTACGATTAAGAACAGTGAGAATAAGTATCTGCAGGAAACCACGGATGAAACCGGTGTGAAGCAGTTATCCGATTCGGAACATGTATTCCTTGTACCTGTAGAAGGTGGAGTAACGATTACCAATGTTCCTCTCGGAACTTATACGATTACGGAAGTATCCACCGATGCGGAACTTGCCGTAGAAAATCTGGCAATTGATGCTGACAATTCCAAGAAGAGCGAGACTATGACAGCAGCTCTTGTTAAGGGCGCTACAGCAACCCTTACCGTGACCAATGCTTATAAGACTGTAGTTCAGAAGGGTACCATTTCCATCAAGAAGACAGTCAGTGCAGATCACGGAACACCGAGTCTTGATTCGGTTACGGTAGAAGTGAAGACCAAAGACGGAACGAAGTGGGTGAAAGAAGATGCAGGAACGTTTAGCCTTGTTGGTTCCAAGACCACGATTACAGTTCCTGCTGACGGAACCGAGAAGGTTCTTACCGGAATCCCTGTAGGAGATTACGTAGTAAGCGAAGAATTGGATACTGCCGGAGAAATCAAGATTAACGGATACAAGTTTGATCATACTTCGACAACTTCCGGCAACGTAAGCGTAGCTTCCGAAACCGTAAGAAAGGTTGAACTGAAGAACAAGTATCTGTACCTGACCGAGATTCAGATTTCCAAGGTAGATGCATTTGGATTTGCCGGTATTGGTGGTGCAAACCTGACACTTTACAAAGTTGTCGGAGGCACAAATGAATACATTGACAGCTGGGTTTCCGATGAGAAGAATGTAAAGAGCTTTACCTTGACGGACGGTGAGTACCTCATTGAGGAAACCAATGCACCTAAGGGATATATCAGGTCTAAGGTAAATGTAACATTTAAGGTAAATAACGGAACCGTATACGATGTAGGCGGAGACGGAAGACAGGTTGGAAACTTGATTGACTTTAAGAACGACCCGATTACCGTTAAGATCAGCAAGGTTGATGCAACATCCATCGCTGAGATCTCCGGTGCAAAGATGCAGTTAACCGGACCGAACGGATACTCCCAGACTTGGACTTCCGATGGTAAGCCGAAGGAGTTCAAGGCACTTGAACCCGGTGATTATGTACTGAAAGAAACGGCTGCACCGAGCGGTTACAAGAAAGACTCTACCGAAGTGAAGTTCACCATTGCAGCGGACGGTACCATCAGCATTACGAGTGGTGCAGGAGCAGTTAATGCTTCCGGTACGGAGATTAAGTTTAAGAACGTGAAGGCAACGCCGACACCGGGACCTACCCCCGGACCTACTCCGGGACCGACACCGACGCCGACACCGACTCCTACTCCGACTCCGACGCCGACTCCGACCCCGAGCAATACGACGACTCTTTCTACCAATAAGAGTAAGAAGGTAAGCTCCGCGAAGACCGGAGAAAACAAAGCACCGGCATTCGCATTCGGCGGATCCATGCTGGCTCTTCTTGCAGGCGCTGCAGCATATGTAGGCATCACCAAGAAGAAAAGAGAAGAGGAAGAAGATTACCACAACATTTCTCTCAAATAATTGAATTTGTAGTATAATATTAGGCGGGCCCGAATGGACCCGCCTGATTTTTATTGAGGATAAAGATGAACGATAACGAAATTGCAGCACAAAAGAAATATATCATGATGACCGAAACGCCGGTGCCGAAGCTGATTACCAAGCTTGCGATTCCGACGATTCTAAGCATGCTGGTAACCGGCTTTTATAACCTGGCCGATACCTATTTTGTGGGTAAAATCACCACCGAAGATACAGCTGCTGTTGGCCTGGTATTTACTCTGATGGCCATAATCCAGGCGGTCGGATTTTTCTGCGGACAGGGTTCCGGAACATTTCTTTCGCGTATGCTTGGTGCCGGAGAGAAGCAAAAAGCCGAGGAAATGGCCGCAACAGGTTTTTTACTGGCTGCAATTCTGGGCGTTTTGATTACCGTATTCGGGAACATTTATGCACATCCGCTTGCATATATACTGGGCGCGGATGCAATCAGCGTGGAGAAAACGGTTCAGTACATGCGTATAATCCTGATTGGCGCACCTTTTATGACCTGTCAGTTTGTAATAAATAATCAGCTTCGATTCCAGGGTAGTGCCATCTATGCGATGGTTGGACTCTTCTGCGGCGCAGCGGCCAATGTGGTTCTCGATCCCATTATGATTTTCGGCTTTCGCATGGGCATCTCCGGTGCGGCTGTGGCAACGGTCTCCGGACAGCTGATCAGTTTTATTGTGTTGATGGTCGGCACGACGAAGGGAGCGAACCTTCGCCTTCATGTAAAAAATATCCGGCTTAACTTTTACTATCTGGGACAAATTGCGAACGGCGGTCTGGCTTCGCTTCTGAGACAGGGGCTGGCGGCTGTCGCAACGCTTCTGATGAACAATGAAGCGCAGGAACTCGGCGGCAATGCGGCGGTTGCGGCAATGTCAATTGTGACCAGAATCGTTATGATGATCGGTTCCGCCATGATCGGTTTCGGGCAGGGCTTTCAGCCGGTGTGCTCGTTTAACTACGGAGCAGGAAAGAAGGATCGCGTGCGCGAGGGATTTTTCTTCTGCTTTAAATACGGTACGGTCTTCTTAACATTCGGAGCGGCGATTCTGATTATTCTTGCGGACTCGATTGTGTACGGACTTCGCCATGATCCGGCCGTTGTGGAGGTGGGCAAGGTTGCCCTTCGTTGGCAGGCGGCGACTCTTCCGTTCCTTGCTTTTACATCGATGGCAAATATGATGCTGCAGTCCACGGGAAAAGGCGTCAAAGCTTCCATAGCATCTTCCTGCAGAAGCGGACTTTGCTTCATCCCCTGCCTGTATATTTTGGTCTATTTCTTTGGAATCAGGGGCCTTGAAGCCACACAGGCCGTGGCGGATTTCTTCTCGCTGTTAATAGCGATTCCGCTTGCCGTGTCGGAACTTTCGAAGATGAAGAAGGAGTAGGAGTAGGAGTAGGTGTCGGACGACAGGTAGTGCTATTTTACAATAAAACGATAATATGCTATCATCGTTATAGAATTTATAAATTATTTATAATTTATGTGTAAAGGGATTTTGATTTAGGAGGTTTTTGAAATGAAGAGAAAAACAGTTTATTCGATACTTACGGCTCTTATGATGGCTGCTTTGGTAATGACGATTATCGGTTGCAAGAAAAATACTCCGACCGAGACCGCTTCAGCTGAGCCGGTTGTGATTGATATAAACGGCGGAACAAGTGATGTTGTTTCGAGTGAGGTTGCAACGGCTGATCCTGTCGGTGGTGAGAGTAAAACAGGCAGAGCGGACGGTGAGCGTTTTGACGGAACCATTATGCTGGAGGGTGCGGAAGAAACCGTTCATTATGAGCATATTGTGAATAATGATCTTGGATTTGAGATGGATTATGAGTATGAGCAACTCAACAGAAAGACTTTAGCTGATCGTGAGATTTTTATTTCCGTTTATGATGATGAAAACGATCCTTCGAACTATCTTGAGGTAAGCCAGTCGGATTTACCCGTGGATACGGTAATTACAAATCTCAGGATAGAGCTTTCGCAAAAGGCCGATATTGAGACCGAAACACGTACCCTTGAAAATGCGGGCGAGGTCACCTATATTGAAGCATCTTCCAAAGACGGTAATATGCTGAATCAGATGCAGAGTGTATATGTGATTCCCGCAGGAAACGGAACTATCGTGGTAAGATACCATTTTTCCATTGAGCAGGCTGAAGGATTCGCAGGCAGATTCCGCCAGATGCTGGATACCCTTGTATTAACAAAGTAAGAAGTTCAGAATAAAGAGAATGTAAAACGGCACCGTACAAGTGTATGGTGCCGTTTTTTTTATAAATAATAGTTGTTATTTGAGTTATGGCATACTATAATCATTATAATGATAAGATAATGATAAGATTATGCAAGGAGGGGAATATGTTACAGATTAGGCCGGTTTCAGATTTGAGAAATAAATTTACCGAGATTGAGAAGTGTGTTCAGAAAGGTGATCCTGTTTATCTGACGAAAAACGGATATGGGACCATGGTAGTTCTTAGTATTGAGTCATATTCGCGCCTTACGGAACCCGAGGAATATGTCATGGATGTTGCTGATATGGCGGCGGAATCCACGGCTGAAAGACTTTCTCATTATCAGGTGTTTAATGGACTGAGGAGGAAAATAAATGATAAAAACGACTTATGAGATTCGATATCTTCCTTTGTTTTACCGGGAGTTGGAACGAGATATCTCTCATATAGCTTTTAAACTGTTAAATCCTGATGCGGCGAATAAACTTTTGGATGATGTGGAATCGGCTATTATAAAACGATTGGAAGATGGACCCGAGGCATTTGAAAAGATTCCGACTAAGAAGAAACGAAGGATTCCATATTATCGAATTTATGTTAATAGATTTCTCCGCACGATTCCCGCTTGATCAGTTTGCAGGGGATTTTGACCTTCAGTGGTGTGTGAATCTGAAGGTTTGAGGAGACGTAGACCAAGTTGGCGCCGTGCGCGCCCATGTCGTAGGCAGGGGCGTGGATGGTGGTCAGTGCCGGCGTTGTATATTTGCAGGCTTCCACATCGTTAAAACCGATTAAGGAGAAGTCCTTTGGAATGGACAGTCCTGCTTCGGAGATCGCGCGCATCGCTCCGATGGCAATGGCATCGGATGCCGCAAAAACTGCCGTCGGACGGTTTGCCATCTGAAGGATTTCTTTCATCATTTCATAGCCGGAGGCGGAGGTAAAGGAACCTTCCATAAGCCAGGTTTCGCCGTCTAAGTTATGGCGTTTCGTATAATGCTGATACTGTCTTTTGCGGTAATCCGGAATGGGCTCGTGATTGCCGACATATTCCAAGCCGCCCAAATAGGCGATTTTGGAATGCCCGAGCGTTTCCAGATAATGCAGCGCATCCCTGACGGACTGGTCGAAGTCCATGGTGATCGATGTGATCGGATATTTATCAACAGGCATGTCGAGGAAAACGATATTGGGGCAGATTCCGATGAAAGTCTTGATCTCGCGATTGGAGAATTTACCGATGCAGACAAGCCCGTCCACATCTTTTAAAACTTCCGCAGCATCGTCATCCGAGGGAAAGAGCCTCGTGATGGCGATGTTATTTTTACCGCAGAAATCTTCCACACCCTGTCTGGCAGTAAGATAGTAGGTGTCGGAGAGTTCCTCTTCCGCTGAGAACCACTGTACGATTCCGATCGTAAAATTGTGTTTCTTCGCCTGTGCGGAACGAAGCGGTTTCGTGTAACCGACGCGGGTGGCGATTTTTAAAACACGTTCCCTTGTGGCATCGGATACACTTAAACTCTCATCCTGGTTTAATATTCTTGAAACGGCGCCGGCAGAAATGCCGGCTTCTTTAGCAATATCCCTGATTGTAGCCATAAAATAACCTCAAATCATTGTTTACTTTTGTTTACCAATGAAAATTATATATAATTTCAGAAAATAAAACAAGTAAACATTTGGTAAACAAATTGACGGTTTAGTAAACGGTTGGTACACTTAAAATACAGACAGGAAAAGTGCCGGGAGGGTAAACAAATGATGGGAACAAGCATTAAATCAATCATAACGAAAATCAACTCCGGAAAGGAAGATGCACACTTCCTCGATATTTATGCAGACGAAACCGTACTTGCATACCAGAAAGAGAGGTATGTAAAGGCGCTTGAGAAATTTAAATCCATCTACGGCGATGAGAAAGTCTTTGTATTCTCCGCACCCGGAAGAAGCGAAGTCATGGGAAACCATACGGATCATCAGCAGGGTAAAATCTTAGCCGCAAGCGTTAACCTGGATGCCATCGCTATCGTGCATCCATTAAGAGAGCGCGTGGTTAAGATCACTTCCGACGGCTTCAAGGAAATCAGCATTAAGCTGGATGATAATTTAAAGTGCGTGAACGCAGAGAAGGGCACGACGAAATCGCTGATCAAAGGTGTCCTGAAAGGTTTTGATTACAAGAATTATAAAATCGGCGGGTTCGAGGCATACATTACCTCCGATGTACTGATCGGAGCCGGGCTCTCCTCCTCGGCTGCTTTCGAAACACTGATTGGAACCATACTTTCATCCCTTTACAACAAATCCTCGGTTTCCGCAAAGGAAATCGCCATCATCGGTCAGTTCGCGGAGAATGTTTTCTTCGGAAAGCCCTGCGGACTGATGGATCAGATGGCCTGCTCCGTCGGCAATCTCGTATACGTGGACTTTGCTGATCCGGACGATGCGAAAGTGGAGAAAATGGAATTTGATTTATCCGCACACGGATACAGCTTATGTATCACGGATACGAAAGGCTCCCATGCGGATCTGACCGATGAGTACGCAGCCATCCCCAGAGAGATGAAGGCGGTTGCGGGATTTTTCGGAAAGAAAGTTTTGCTTGGTGTAACGGCGGACGATATTCTGGAGAACATCGTACAGCTGCGTGCCAAATTCGGTGACAGGGCAGTGCTTCGTTCCCTTCACCTGGTAAATGAAAATGCCCGCGTCGAGAAAGGTGTGAAGGCACTTACGGAAGGAAAGATCAACAAGTTTCTGGAAGATGTGAATGCCTCCGGTAATTCCTCTTTTAAGTACCTGCAGAATGTATACACCTCATCCGATGTAAAGCACCAGAACGTTTCCCTTGCGCTGGAGGTCAGCGAAATGGTTTTGGACCCCGCGAAGGAAGCGTGCAGAGTGCACGGCGGCGGTTTTGCCGGAACGATTCAGGCATTCGTTAAAGACGGAAATGTAGAGAAGTACCGTAAGGCAATGGACGGCCTCTTCGGAAAAGGAAGCTGTCATGTACTTAAGATCCGCAAGTACGGCGGAATGCAGGTATTTTAAGGAGAAAATAATGGAAACATTAATCTATGAACTAATTTCATACGGAGAAAGAAACGGACTGATTCCCGCGGATGATATTAACTACCGCATCAATGTTCTTGCAGAAATGCTTGGTGTCAGCGATTTTACGATTTCCTACAGCGAATATTTAAACGGCAGAAGAGGGGACCGAAAGGTATCCGAAATCCTTTCCGATATTTGCGATTTGGCCGTAAAACATGGTATGATAAAAGAAGATAGTATCACCTACAGAGATCTCTTTGACACGAAAATCATGGGAGCGATCACACCGCCCCCGAGTGAAGTAAGGCAGCTATTCCGGGAAGCATATTCCCGTTCTCCGAAACAGGCAACGGACTGGTATTACGACTTTAGCATAAAGACCAATTATATCCGTTCGGACCGTATTGCAAAAGACGAAAAATGGAACACCGACACCGAGTACGGTCCCATTGAAATCAGCATCAATTTATCCAAACCCGAGAAAGACCCAAAAGCCATCGCGGCTGCGGGACAAATGAAAAAAAGCGGATACCCTGCATGTTTACTTTGCGCAGAGAATGAGGGATATGCCGGACATTTAAACCATCCGGCCAGACAGAATCACCGTCTGATCCCGATCGAACTTAACGGGCTCGATTATTTCCTTCAGTATTCGCCATATGTATACTACAACGAACATTGCATCGTACTGAATAAAGAGCATGTACCGATGAAGATCGACAGAGAGGTATTTACGAAACTCTTCGATTTCGTGGATCTTTTCCCGCACTATATTGTGGGATCCAATGCGGATCTGCCGATCGTGGGAGGCTCGATTCTAAGCCACGATCACTTCCAGGGAGGAAACCATATCTTCCCCATGGCAAGAGCGGAATATGAGTACAATTTCGAACTGAAGGATTATCCGAAGGTAAAGGCCGGAATAATAAAATGGCCGATGTCCGTTATCCGCTTAAGAGGCGGGGACAGAAAGCAGATTGAGGATGCGTCCTTTGAAATTCTCACCAAGTGGAGAGCCTATTCCGATGAAAGCGTCGGAATTTACGCATACAGCGAAACCGGCGAGGGCAGGACTCCTCACAATACGATTACTCCGATCGCAAGAATGCATGACGGAGAATACGAGATCGATCTGGTGCTTCGAAACAACCGCACGGACGAGGAACACCCCTGGGGAATCTTCCATCCCGGCGTCAATCTGCACCACATCAAGAAAGAAAACATCGGCTTAATCGAGGTAATGGGGCTGGCAATTTTACCGGCCAGACTGAAAGCCGAAATGGCAGAACTTAAGCGAAGAATTCTTGCAAAAGAAAATTTACGGGAAAACGAACTGACCGCAAAGCATGCCGAGTGGGCAGAAGAGTGGATGGCTGAATATAAGGACTTGGATGAAGGCAACATTCACGAAGCGGTACAGAACGAAATCGGAAAAGTTTTTACAAAGGTACTGGAATGTGCCGGAGTATATAAAAGAGATCAGGAAGGAATCGAAGCTTTTAAGAAGTTTACAGAAACACTGTAATGGCACCAAGGGGGGATGACCATGGACAAACGTATTTACTTAAACAACGGCTGGTATTTCAACGACACCTACACCGAAGGCATGGAGAAGGTGGGCTACAATTACGGAGACGACGAGCAGATCCGTATTCCGCACACCATCAAGGAAGTGCCGCTTCACTATTTTGACGAGCATGAGTACCAGAAGATCGCGGCTTATTTCAAGCCTTTCAATGTACCTGCCGCATGGATGGATAAGGACGTATTTCTTACGCTTGACGGCGTCGGTCATTCCTGCGTGGTTTATATCAACGGAAAAGCAGCAGGCGAGCATTTCTGCGGCTATACGGCGCTGACACTGAATATCAAGGATCTTCTCGACTACGGTCACGATAATCTGATCATGGTAAAAGTCAACAGCCGCGAAGACCAGAATATTCCGCCCTTTGGTTTTGTAATCGATTACATGACTTTCGGCGGAATCTACAGAGACGTGTATATCGAGGTAAAAGAGCCGGCGCACATTGAAGATGCTTATGTTGCAGCGGATAAGGACGGCGGAATCCGCCTGGAACTGACGGCAACGAAGGAAGCACTCGGAAAGAAAATGACCGTCAGTGTCGGCGGCGTTAACATCGGCAAGGAGACCGTCGAAGAAGAGCATAAGATCTATCAGTACATCGTAAAGAATCCCCTTCAGTGGTCACCGGAGGTACCGAATCTGTATACGATGAAGATTACACTCGAAGATGAATTCGGTGTTGTATCGGATGAGAAGGAAATCCGTTTCGGTTTCCGGAATGCGGAATTCAGGGCAGACGGTTTCTATTTAAACGGAGAGAAGTACAAGATCCGCGGACTGAACCGCCATCAGAGTTTCCCGTATGTCGGATATGCGATGCCGAAAAATCCGCAGAGAAACGATGCATATATTCTGAAAAACGAACTCGGACTGAACGCGGTAAGAACCTCCCACTATCCGCAGTCGCATCACTTCCTTCAGGCATGCGACGAGATGGGCCTTTTGGTTTTCACCGAAATGCCCGGATGGCAGCATATCGGCGATGAAAGCTGGAAGTTAAAGGCGATCAAGAATACCGAGGACATGGTAAAGCAGTACAGAAACCATCCTTCCATCATCCTCTGGGGCGTTCGAATCAACGAGTCCGTTGACGATGACGAATTCTACAAACAGACCAACGAAGTCGCAAGAAAACTGGATCCGATGCGCCAAACCGGCGGTGTAAGATGCTATAAGAAGATGAGCTTCTTAGAGGATGTGTACACATATAACGACTTTGTTCATACCGGTGACAACCAGGGTGTGGATAAGAAGAGCGATGTCACTCCGGATACTTCCCGCGGCTATCTGGTAAGCGAGTACATGGGTCATATGTTCCCGACCAAGCCTTTCGACTGGGAGGAGAAACGACTGGAAGATGCAATGCGTCATGCCAAAGTTTTAAATGATGTTGCGAAGAATACCGATATTGCGGGATCGTTTGGCTGGTGCATGTTTGACTACAATACACATAAGGATTTCGGAAGCGGCGACAGAGTATGCTACCACGGTGTGACGGATATGTTCCGTAATCCGAAAATGGCAGCTTATGTATATGCCGAGATGCAGGACGATACACCGTTTCTGCAGATCTCTTCCTCGATGGATATCGGAGAGCATCCGGGCTGCAACCGCAACGAGACATATATCTTTACGAATGCGGACTCGGTAAAAATGTATAAGAACGACCGCTTCATCAAGGAATACAAGCATGAGAACAAGGATCTTCCGTTCCTGAAAAACGCACCGATCAAGATCGACGATTATATCGGAGATGCCTTAAAAGACGAGAAGATGACACCTTCGCAGGAGAAGGACGTAAAGATCATTCTAAACGAAGTAGCCAAGTTCGGACTCTATCAGATGACTACGGGTTCAAAATTAAAAGCGGCCAAACTGATGGCATTCCATCATATGAAGATGACCGATGCCGTGGAACTGTATAACAAATACATCGGTGACTGGGGCGGAGAGAGTGTTACCTACCGCTTCGAAGCCATCAAGGGCGGCAAGGTGGTAAAAGAACTCAAGATTGCACCGATGACGCAGGTTCGTTTCGAAGCGGAATGCGACAGAAGCGTATTGAAAGAAATCGAATCCTACGATGTGGCCTGCGTAAGGATCCGCGCCGTGGATGAGAACGGAAACATCCTGTATTACTACAATGATCCGATCCTCTTAAAACTGGAGGGCGACGCCGAACTCATCGGACCGAAGGTGATCGGTTTATCCGGCGGAATGGGCGGAACCTATGTAAAGAGTATCGGCAAGGCAGGCAAAGCGACACTTACGGTTTGCGATGCAAACGGAACAGAACTTTGCGAGTTGGATTTTAAGATTCAGTTAGAACCGTAAGGGTACAGACTATAACGTGTGGGGACACGTTTTCGGAGAAAAGAAAAAGTGAAAACGGAGGGTTACTTATGAAACTGGGATTTAAAGAAAAAGCGGCATACGGTATCGGCGCCGTCGGAAAAGACATGGTCTACATGCTTTCCGCAAGTTATATCCTGTATTACTATCAGGATATTATGGGTGTATCCGCATGGGTAATGGGTATCATCCTGATGATCGCCCGTGTGTTTGATGCATTTAACGACCCGTTAATGGGCGTGATCGTTGCCAAGACCAAAACAAAATGGGGCAAATTCCGCCCCTGGCTGTTCATCGGAACCTTAACCAATGCTCTGGTTCTGGGTGCAATGTTTGCGGCTCCTCCCGCACTGAGCGGAAAAGGACTTGCGGCTTATGCGGCAGCGACTTACATTCTCTGGGGCGTAACCTACACCATGATGGACATTCCCTATTGGTCAATGGTTCCCGCATTTACCGAAGGCGGTAAGGACAGAGAAGCCATGAGTGCACTCGGCCGTACCTGCGCAGGTGTCGGTTCCGCACTGGTTACCGTATTTACCATGATGGTAGTTGTGGCACTCGGTACTTTCATTCTCGGCAAGAGTCCCAATATGGTTACCAACAATTTGGCAGCAGTGGAAGCATGGGTTCTGGAACTGAATGAAACCGGTGAAGCAACGGGAAACATGATTACGCTCAATGCTCCCGCAACGCTTGACATATCGGCGGATAAGAGCGAGTGGGAAAAGGAGATGTCCTTCGTAAGCAACCGCGATAAGGCAAACTGCAAATATGAATTATCACTGGGCGATATGAAGTTGGGTGAAAATTCCGAAATTTCTTCCTCGCTGGATTTTGCATCCGATGATCCGCAAAGCGGAGAAGCGCTTTTGGTGGTTTATTTAAATGCCGAAGACTATGCAAAGGTCAGTGCGGACAGCATGCTTTCCGGAAGCATTTCTTCCAACAAGAATGTGGAACGTCTCGGATTTAAGTATTATGCATTCATTATCGCATTCTTATTCTTCGCATTTATCTTAATTACCTGCATTTTCATCAAGGAGAAATCCACGGTGGATGTAAAGAGCGCAAAGCTTTCCGATATGCTTAAGGCTTTATTGCAGAACGATCAGGCCATGACCATGGTTATTACGATTGTTTTGATCAACTGCGCAATCTACATCACGAGCAACCTGGTCATTTACTTCTTTAAATATGACCTGGGTGGCCCGACCTGGCAGGTGGACTACACCTACTTTAACATGTTCGGCGGAGCAATGCAGATCTTTGCAATGTGTATTTTCTTCCCGATTTTGCGTAAGTTCTTCAATACCAGAAAAATGTTCTACATTGCGGTGAATGCAGCGGTTCTCGGATACTTTATCCTCCTTGCGTTCTCCATTTTCGGAATCAACAATGTATTTGCATTCTTTGTACCGGCATTCTTCATCTTCGGTGCAACGGGTATTCTGAACGTACTGGTTACCGTTTTCCTTGCCAATACCGTAGACTACGGCGAGATCAAGAATAACCGCCGTGACGAGTCGGTCATCTTCTCGATGCAGACTTTCGTTGTAAAACTGGCATCCGGTATTGCAGCACTGATCGCAGCTATTTCTCTTTCCGTATTCCATATCAGCAGCTCCGATTCCACATATGAGGCGGTAAACGGAAGCATTACGGAAGGTTTGAGAGAATATATTCAGGGTCTTACAAAGGCTGGAACCACGGTACTTTCGAATTATTCCGTCATCGGACTGAGACTTGTTATGGCAGCCCTGCCGGTAGCATTGCTCTTCTTCGGAACCCTCCGTTTCCGCAGAAAATACATCTTAACCGATGAAAAGCTTGCTGAGATCTCCGCAGAACTTAAGGAGCGCAGAGCCACGGCCGAAAGATGATCCATAGGGCAAACTCTAAAGAACAGGGTTTTCGGGGTAGTGGTTCAAAACTGGTTATATAAAAATATTCGAAATTGGTAGTTTTTATAAGTTCAAATTTGTGATATAGTCCTTCCATACGAAACATTATGGAAGGACTATTTTATGAGCGGACAGGCAAAACCAACAAGTACATCATTTCACTCGATCAATAAAACCAGATGGATTGCCGTTACCGGGCTATTCATGGCATTGAATATTGCCATGTCGTCATTCGGTGTTCCGGTTCCCGGCGGACATCTGTATCTTTGCGATATCATAATCTGTACGGCGGCCCTTCTTCTGGATCCCGTATCGGCATTTCTGGTAGGAGGTGTGGGCTCGTTCCTGGGCGATCTGATCTTTTACCCGGCTCCCATGTTTGTATCACTGGTAACGCACGGCCTTCAGGCAGCGGTGATCTCATTGATCGCAAGAAGAGGAGCGAAGCTTGGCGGAAAGAAATATTTTGTATTCAGTCTGATCGGTACCCTGATTGGTGCGGTTATTATGGTGACCGGATATACCCTTGGAAAGATTTATGTCTATGCGACCTATGAATACGCGATGGTGAAGCTTCCCTTCGAGATCGCACAGGGCTTACTCGGTGTTGTCGGCTCGCTTCTTCTGGTATTCCGGCTTGGCCTTGCCAAATTGCTTAAACGGTTCGGACCCTATTGATTTACGCGAAAAGTGAACTATAATAGGGGTAGTTAAACTCTCTTTCGACGAAAGGAACGGATCATGGATCAGAATGAAATTACGAAACAGAGTGCACAGGCAGTTACGGAGATTATCGAAGCGGCCAAATTAAAGGCGGGAGACCTCTTTGTCATCGGTTGTTCTTCCAGCGAGATCATCGGAAGCCGTATCGGAACGGCAACCAGTACGGATGTTGCGAAACTTGTGTATGACGGAATTTTACCCGTATTAAAAGAAAAAGGCATTCACGCGGCCGCGCAGTGCTGCGAGCATTTAAACCGTGCTCTGGTAGTGGAGCGCCAAACGATGGAGCGTTTCGGTTTCGAACAGGTCAATGCCATTCCGCAGCCGAATCATGCGGGCGGCGCTTTTGCAACCGTATGCTATCAGAATTTTGACGATCCCGTTTTGGTGGAAACCGTGAAGGGACGCGGCGATGCGGGAATCGATATCGGAGGAACCATGATCGGGATGCACTTAAAATATGTTGCGGTTCCTTTACGGATCTCGCTTCGTAAAATCGGCGAAGCCCCGATTCTGTGTGCCAGAGTCCGTCCGAAATATGTCGGCGGAGCAAGAGCCGTATATGATGAAAATTTAATGTAACTGTATTTGATGATACAGTCTGAAAGATCAGGATATTCTTGAAAAAGAATATCCTTTTTTATTCGGTAAAAGAAGCTTTTATGGTATAATGTTTACAGTACTTTGCGGTGAATGGATTTGTCGCAATGCATCAGGGAAAGAATACGTTACCTTTTATGTTTGAGCATGACGAAATTACAATCGAGGAACTTGCGGATCTACACCCGTCCACATATAAACTGATCGATGTCAGAGACGATATTTCGTTTCAGTACGGAACCATTCCGGGAGCAATGCAGATTCCGGATCTTATGCAGAAAGCCGGGGACGGAACTTTGGATAAAAATGCATCCTATGTTCTGTTTTGCATGCACGGCACCCAGAGTGCCGGCATGACGGAAATCTTAAGAGCGGACGGTTACGACTGCGCGAATTTAAAGGGCGGCTACGGACAGTGGATCATGTCCGGCTACAAGGAAGACTATGCCGAGAAGCAGCAGGAAGTCGAACTATCCATCCGCAAGAAATTCCATAAGGAACTCTTCTCCGCCTTTGCGAAAGGAATCAACGCATATGATCTTCTGCAACCCGGAGACAAGGTTGCGGTCTGCATATCGGGCGGCAAAGATTCGATGCTGATGGCGAAACTTTTCCAGGAATTGAAGCGCCATCGCAAGTTTGAATTTGAACTGGTTTTCCTGGTGATGGATCCCGGTTACAGTGAGCTAAACCGCCTCTTAATCGAGAAAAACGCCAAAATGCTCGGCGTTCCGATCACCGTTTTTGAATCGGATATCTTCGATGTGGTGGACAATATCGAAAAGTCGCCCTGCTATTTGTGCGCAAGAATGCGAAGAGGGCATTTGTACAGTAAGGCAAAGGAACTCGGATGCAATAAAATCGCCCTGGGGCACCATTACGATGATGTTATCGAGACCATTCTGATGGGAATGATATACGGCGGCCAGGTACAGACCATGATGCCGAAACTGCACAGCACGAACTTCGAAGGAATGGAGCTGATCCGGCCCATGTATTTTATCCGGGAAGAGGATATCAAGCGCTGGAGGGATTACAACAAACTTCATTTCATCCAGTGCGCGTGTCACTTCACGGACACCTGCTCTTCGTGCAGGGACGACGGCGTTTCCGTATCCATGCGCATGGAGACCAAGAAACTGATCGCCAGATTAAAGGAGCACAATCCGTTCGTGGAAAGCAATATTTTCCACAGCGTGGAGAATGTCAATCTGAGCACGGTTATCGCCTACAAAAAGGACGGCGTCGTGCATCGTTTTACGGACGATTACTAGAAAAGGTGCGGGGGCACCGACAATGGGGGGGAACATATGATACTGGCAAAAGACGGCAAATTTGTATTGCAGACGGCAAATACGACCTACGCTTTTGAGGTTCTTGCCACGGGGCATCTGCAGCATCTGTATTACGGAAAGAAACTCCGTTTCGGGGAGGAGATGGAGGAGTTTTCCGCGCTTCGTCAAAAGAGGGAATTCCCGCTCGGAAATTCCATTTCCTATGATCAGGAGAATATGGCAATTACCATGGAGGATACCCTTCTGGAAGTTTCCGGAACGGGCAAGGGTGATCTGCGCTCGCCCATGGTTGAGGTGACGTTTGCGGACGGCTCCAAGAGTCTGGATTTTATCTATAAATCGTTTGAACTGTTAAAAGAGATACCGAAAAGAGAGACACTTCCCGGTTCTTATACGGAAGGCGCCGCTGCACTCGGCGATGCAAATGTGCTTCGCATCACCCTGATGGAAAGGGAAGGTATCGTAGAAAAAAGCTACCGCCTCCGTCTGGTGTTAACCTATATCGTGTATGAAGAAGAGGATGTGATCACGCGTTTCGCGGATCTGATCAATGACGGGGAAGATGATATCCTTGTAAACCGTCTGCTTTCGATGCAACTGGATCTGCCCGACAAAGGCTATGAGGGAGTTTTCTTCGACGGAGCATGGGCAAGGGAGATGCATTTATATCATGTTCCCTTGGGACACGGTATGCATGTAAGCCGCTCCAACTGCGGTTCCAGTTCGAGCCGCGCCAATCCGTTCTTTATGGTGGCGGAAGCCGATGCAAACGAGGATCGTGGCGGAGTTTACGGTTTTAATTTGATCTACAGCGGCAATCATATGGAAGTCTGTGATTCCAATGCCTACGGTAAAATCCGTATCCAGACGGGAATCAATGATGAAGGTTTTCTGTATAAACTGACGCCCGGACAGACCTTCGAGGCGCCAGAAGCCATTATGAGTTTCTCACAGAAAGGCTTCAATGCGCTTTCCCAGAACATGCATGCGTTCGTGCGCGAACACATTATCCGCGGAGAGTGGAAGGGTAAGGATAAGCCGATTTTACTGAACAGCTGGGAGGCATCGTATTTTAAATTCGACGAATCCAAACTTTTAAAACTGGCAAAGCGGGCAGCAGACGCCGGCATTGAACTGTTTGTTATGGATGACGGATGGTTCGGTGAGAGAAACGATGATACCAAGAGCCTCGGCGACTGGGAAGTAAATACATCCAAACTTCCGAAGGGTGTAAAAGGTCTTTCGGATAAAATTCATAAGCTGGGATTAAGCTTCGGTATCTGGGTGGAGCCCGAGATGGTCAACGTGGATTCGAACCTTTATAAGGCACATCCGGACTGGTGTCTGGTAAACCCGAGGCGCGAGCATTCCGAGGGACGTAACCAAAGAGTCCTGGATTTAAGCCGCAGCGAAGTGCGTGAATTTATTACGGACGCGATGAGAAAGGTTTTCTCTTCGGCGCAGATCGAATATGTGAAATGGGATTATAACAGAGTCTTTTCGGATGTCTTTTCCAATCGTACGGATGTGGGTGAAATTTCACACCGTTACATTCTGGGACTCTATGAGATCATGGATACTTTAACGAAGGAGTTTCCGCATATCCTGTTCGAAGGATGTGCATCGGGCGGCAACCGTTTTGACTTAGGAATCCTTTCCTACTTCCCCCAGATCTGGGCATCGGATGATACGGATCCGATCTGCAGGGCGGAGATCCAGCAGGGATACAGCTACGGCTATCCGATGGAATGCATGGGCGCACATGTTTCCGCAAGCCCCAACCATCAGACACTTCGCCGCACTCCGATGAAAACAAGATTTGCGATCGCAAGTTTCGGAACTTTGGGATATGAATGTAATTTCAGCGATTTTTCCAAGGAAGCGATGGAAGAGGTACAGACGGAGATCGCTCTGTATAAAGAGTACAGAGGGCTGATGCAGCACGGCAGATTCTATCGTGGAGGTATCGGACCGCTTTCGGACAAGTTTATCGGAAGGGATGTTTCTTCCGCATTATACAATGCGACCGGAGAGGGAAATATCATGACCTGGACGATGACCAGCAAGTACGGAACGAAGGCTGTCGGCATGATGTTAAAGAAAACCGTTCTGCCCAATACGCAGAATATCGTCTACTTTGCGAAGGGGCTTGATGAGGATACGCTATATCATTTTACCAACCGTGAGTTAAGTTATGATATCCGCGACTTCGGAGATCTGGTAAATACCGTTGCGCCGATCCATGTAAAACAGGATTCGAGACTTCTGGATTTCCTTGCCAAGCGGATCAAACTGCCTTCGGAGAAGGAAGACTATATGGCATACGGAAGCCTTCTGATGGGCGCGGGAATTGCGTTAAAGCAGGATTATTCCGGTACCGGATACAATGAAAATGTCCGTTACGTGCAGGACTATTCCGCGAAGCTCTTTCTGATGGAGGCCGTGGATGAAGAGGAGAGTGCTTCAAAGGAAAGTACTTCTGAGGAAACGATTAAGGAAGGTGTGACGACAGCGGAAGCGGTATCGGACGAAAAGGTAACCGAAGAAAAAGCAACAGACGGGGAATAAGCATATGAGCGAAAGTGCGAAGAATGAAAAAGAAATGACGGGACGACAGAAGGAGACCAGGGTGCTGCATATTATGGGAATCATCCTGATGGTGATTCTGGTGATCGCACTGGCCGGCGCCGTGGGGATTCTGACCAGGACCATCATCATGGCCAAAATGCAGACGAGCGGAATTCTTTCAAACGGCAGGGAACTGGCTTCGACCTTTAACGAGTATGGCATGCTGGGCTCGGCAAACGGTTTTATCGACTTAAGTTTTGTCGGTGTGATCTGGAAGGTCATAAGTGTTCTGGGCTATGTCATAACGATCGGTGCACTTGCGGCGGCGATTGTAGTGCTTATTCTGATGCGAAAAAGAGTGGAGAATATTCTTTCCGATCCGACGGCACTTGAGAATACGATTACCGTATCCAAGGCAAAATATGTGTGGCTCGGATTTTTGCTCGGCGGCTACGGAGCGCATTTGTTTGTTCTCGGCAAGAAGAAAAAAGGCTGGATTTTCCTGGGACTCGGACTGATCGGTGCAACGATTCCGCTTGCATTTATATATACCTCCGGTATCAGTTTTGCGGATGCTTATCTGGCTGCGTTCATTCCGAAGGACAGCATGGGCGAGATTGATATCGAGGATTACCCGTATTGGATCTGAAAGTGTTAATATAGTGTTATTATGAACAAAACAAAATAGCATATTTATTGTATTTTAGGGTAAATTATGTTAATATATATAAGATTATACAAATGCTTCGTAAAGTCGGGGGGCTGGCATGAACAACAAAGTGATATGCTATATATGCGCTGACCTTAGCGCAGATTCCTCCTTACGCAAACTGCGTAAGTTTACGATTTGTGCGACAAGACGCGGATATTCGGTTACGGCTATCTGGCCCGGATGCTTCTGGCAGAATTCCGATAACGCATGGAGACTGAATTTCTTTAAGGTTTTTAATCATAACGATTTTTGTGCTATCGTTCTGGATGGTGAATATTTCCACGATGAAAATTGTATAAATGAGCAGCTTGAGGCAATGTATGCACTGGACATTCCGTTAATTGCCATGGATATCAATCTTCCCGGTTTTGTCAGTGTTTCTTTTGATATGCCAGGCGCTTTAGAAGCGGTTATCGCGCATGTTGTCAGGGAACATGAGTGCAGGAATGTGCTCTTTTTCGGTGATTCCACGAGAGAACATATGGCAGCGGAGTATTCCGAAGTTTTCCGCAAATACCTGGAGAAAGAAAATGTTGAAGATATCGATGAGAGAATCTTCAGTTTCGGATGCCAGATCGGATGCGGATCTGAGGAAGCGGTTGAGGTTATACGACAGAAAAAACCCGATGCGATTATCTGCTCTGATAATACGGTAGCCAATATGGCATCTTCCGCAGCACGTACCTGCGGGCTCTCCATTCCGGATGATATCATAATCACAGGACTCAACGGAATTGCCGGTGTCAGAGCAGGTATTCCGGATTTGACCGGATGTAACCGAAACCTGACACTGATGGTGGATAAGTGCATGGAGCTGATCGAGAAGTCGCTTCGCGAAGAAAAGATTGAAAATGTCGTTCTTCCCACGGAACTTCTGTATTCCGAATCCTGCGGATGTAAAAAGCCTGAAGAGGATCCGAATGTCGGTGTTTTGATTCGTCATCTGACATTGCAGAGGGAAATGACGGCGACACAGCAAAGACGCCAGATCAATATGGTGGCAAGACTGATCAAGACGACGGACAAGGCTGTTATGTTTGAAATTTTCCGTGATATTCTTCCCGCGAATACCTATTTTTGCTTAAGAGGTAATCTCGTGGATGATCTTTCCGGACAGGCAGCACTCAAAGAACTTTCCGCAACGGAGAAATTTCTCGTGGTATCCGCAGTTGACCGTTCTCTGGAAGGCAAGTTCTTCGATCATGACTTTTTGCGGGAACACGCCGTTTCCCAGGGTAAAAATGCCGCACCGCTCATTCTGTATCCCGTGTATGCAAGGGGAGAGTATTACGGATTCGTGGCCGGCGAGAATCCGACTTTCTACGATCTGCAGATGATGATGCAGACTGTACTGATTTCATTAAATAATGCAATTTCCTATGTGGTAAGAGACCTGGAAGTGCGGCAGAGAAACGAAGAAATCCGCGACATGAACGATTATCTCGATAATATTCATTATCGTGATGCGATGACGGGTATGTTAAATGCCCATGGTCTTGCGATTGAACTTCAAAACTGCAAAGCCGACTGCGTGGCCAAGCGCCAGACAATGCACATTGTCTGCGTTGATTTGGACCATTTGGGAAACATCAACGATGTATACGGCCACTCCGAAGGCGATTATGCCATTCTGGAGCTGTCCAAGATCATCAACGAAAGTGCATCCAGAGGAGATCTGACGGCACATATCGGAAGCGACGAATTTATTGTGGTGATCCGTACCGCGGAAAGCAAAAACTCCGATATTGACTATTTTATCAACCATTTGCGTAGCCTTGTTACCGACTACAACAAGGAGTCCACCAAAGAATACACCTTAAACGTCAATGTCAGTACAACCATGATTCTTCCGTTCGAAGATACCGACATGGTGAAAGTAATCGATGAGGCGCTTCTCAATAAACGAATTACGAAGAATAACCGAAAGGCCAATGTTACCGAGACGGAAGAGATGACCGAATCGGAGATTAAGCAGAGCGGACTGATCAAGGAGATCATAGATGACAACCGCTTCCGTTATGCATTCCAGCCAATCGTTGATGCGAAGACCGGAAAGATCTTTGCATACGAGGCATTAATGCGGACCGATGCCGACGAGAAGATTTCTCCGCTTACCATCTTGAAATATGCAACCGTAAACCGGCGCCTTTATGATATCGAACGCGCGACGTTTTTCAATGTCATGAAATCGGTGGAAGAGAATCAGGGCCGGATAAAGGATCGCAAAGTATTCTTAAACAGCATCCCCGGCTGCCAGCTTGACCGCTATGATTATGAGCGCCTGAAGACGCAGTATCCCGATCATTTGCAGAAATTCTTCATTGAGATTACGGAGCAGGCGGAGCAGGACGATGAGGAACTTCGTGTTCTGATGGAACGAAGCAATAAGGACGGTTTCAGCATCGCCATCGATGACTACGGCGTAGGATATGCGAATACGACTTCGCTTCTTCGTTATACACCCAACTGTGTCAAAATAGACCGCCTTCTGATCCAGAATCTGCAGGACGATCCGAGAAAACAGCATTTTGTAAAGAATATTATTGAATTCGCACACGACAACCATTTCTATGCACTTGCGGAAGGTGTGGAAACAACGGGTGAACTGAAAGCATCCATCATGCTGGGTGTGGATCTGATCCAGGGATTCTATACGGCAAGACCGAGTTTTGATATCGAAGACAGTATTCCGGAGGCCATTCAGGATGAGATCCTTGAATGCAACAGAGCTCCGGCGGAACAGCGTTTTACCAAGTTATATGTTGTCAGCCGCGAGAAGGAACTGATCTTAACGCGTATCGCGCTTGAAATGTATACGGATATTCTGATTTCCGGACAGGAAGTGATTTTAAACGGTAATGCGGACTATCCGGCTGCGGTAAAGATCAGGATTAAGGAAAATACCGACTCCACGCTGACTATCCGCAATATCATTCTGGACAACGAAAAAGACGACGTCGGTATCGAGATCGGCGAAAATGCAACGCTGAATCTGATCCTGGACGGCGACAATTACATTAATTCCAACGGTATACGCGTACCGGCTACTTCATCTCTTAAGATTACCGGAAACGGAAATCTGCATATCCGTTCCAGGGCGCAGGAGGCGTTCGGAATCGGAAACGATCTGCAGCATCCGTTCGGAAGCATTATTACGGATATCTCCGGCAATCTGGAAATTGACTTAAACGGTGAGAAAGCAGTCGCAATCGGCGGTTGCGTTCCCGGACCGAATGCGCAGATTCTCATGCGCGGCGGCGATAACCTGATCAAGGCCAAATCTGCAGCATTTGTCGGAATCGGTGCTTTCTCTGGTATGGTAAAAGGCTCCATGACCGAGATGCACCTTGCAATCAATTTCAATGTTGTTAACGGCATAGCCGTCGGAAGTCCTTCCGGCACCTGCAATCTGCACTTCGGCAGCCTGCTCCTTGAGATCAAGGGCGGCGGTAAGAACATTACGGGACTTGGCTGTGCCGCAAAGGGAGAGAATCAGATTGAGATTGTAAATGCGGAAGCGATCTTTAACATGAATGCGCCCAGAGTAATTGTCATCGGTTGTGCGCTCGGACACTCCAAATTCTATTCCAAGCATTCGAGGCTTGAGATTAACGGTTCCGGCGGACAGGTTCTTGGTATCGGTACTACGGATATGGGTGGAGAGATTATTCTCGAGAGCGTCGGATGTACAATCAAACTTTCCTCCGACCGTCCGCTTGCGATCGGTGCTGAGAAAGAAAAATGCGACTTCGGAGCCAGCGATCCGGAGATTTCCATCATCAATTACAGCGCGCACACAGATGAGAAATTTGAAATTCCGGTCGGACCTCCCGGAGAGGGCGGATCGCCGGCTTAAGAGAGCGGCGTAACGGAAATGACGGTAAGCGTCTTATCCGAAACTTTAAACTGAACATTGAACCCGGCAAAGGAAACACCATAGATTCTTTCCGGGTCATCCTGATAAGAAGGGCGGGGATCGTCGGAGAGTACGGCAAAGATTCCCGCTCTTTTTTCTTCGGGAAATCTTTGTAAAAGTTCATCCGGGAATGTTACATGCAGGGCGTAGTCCTTGTATTCCTCGGCAAAACTGCCGACAGCATCCTCTCTAAGATCGGTATAGGGAATGTATGGTTTGATGTCTAAGATTTCGGTTCCGTTTGCCATGTCGATTCCGGACACATAGATATAAGGCCTGCCGTCTTCGACAGCGATACGCTCCAATTTTACGCAGGATAAACCGATATGGTTGGGACGAAACGGGGATCTTGTGGCGAATACGCCGACCCTGGTATTTCCGCCGAGTCTTGGCGGACGGACGGTTGCACGGAAAGGAAGGTCTTTGGAGATGTCGAATTTCCAAAGAAGCCAAAGATAGTTATATTTTTCCAACCCTTTCACCGCATCGGGAGTGGCAAATTTGGGCTCGAAAACAATTTTACCCTTCAGAGCTTCGATACGTCCGCTCTGTCTGGGAATGCCGAATTTTTCCGGGAAATCGGTAAGAATGGTGGCTATTTTTTCCATGACGGTAGTCCTTTTTACTGATAGTCGACCGCGATAAGACAAAGTCCGCAGGCGGGAGCCGTGGATCCGGCCAATTTGCGGTCCTTGTTTTCCAAAAGGGTCAGGATGCTTTCCGGAGAACGTTTTCCGAATCCGACTTCCAGCAGGGTTCCGGTTAAAATGCGCACCATGTGTTGCAGAAAACCGTTTCCGTGGAAGGTAAAGATCAGGTAATCTCCGTTTGCAAGAATATCAATACGGTCCACGGTTCGAACCGTGGATTTTTTCATTTTCGGGTTGGAACAAAAGGCGGCAAAATCATGCTCGCCCATTAAGTAAGAAGCGGCGGATTTCATTTTATCCAGATTGGGACGACCTTCCAATACATAGACATACTTGCGGTCAAAGACCGGTTTCGTCTTGCCGATGTAACAGGTGTAACGATAGGTTTTGCCCGTGGCGTTGTATCTGGAATGAAAACGCATTCCGGCTTCGGAAACATTGGTTATCGCAATGTCTTCGGGAAGATAGCGGTTTAAATAATCGCGGATTTCTTCGACGGATTTGTCGGTTTCGAGGAAGCAGTTTGCGGTCATGGCTTCCGCATGAACGCCTGCATCGGTGCGGCCTGCGCCAAGGACTTCCACATCGGTGCCCGTCATTTTGGAGAGGACGGTTTCGATTTTGCCCTGGATGGTCAAGTCAATTCCGGGCTGGTGTTCCCAGCCGTAGAAACGGCTTCCGTCGTATGAAATTGTCAGCCGGTAATTTTTCTTCATGACAAAATCATACCATAAGTTTGGCACTCGTACAAACGGCTTTCGGAAATGTCGCATTTTTGCTGGTAAATCGGGGAGTTTTATGATAAACTATAATGGATTATTACCATAGGCGTAAAATGCCTGTGCAAAATCTGTATTTCTCATGTATTGAGGAGGGTTAAAATGGCTAAATTCAAGTGTTTTGTTTGCGGTTACATCTTTGATGAAGAGCAGGCAGGCATTCCGTTCAGTGAGATTACCGAATGCCCTATCTGCGCGGAATCCAGAGATATCTTCAGACGCATGGACGAGGAAGAGCCTGCGAAGGAGGAAGAATCTGCGAAAGAGGAAGAGTCTGTCAAGGCAGAAGACGGCGCACCCAAGGAAGCAGATTCCGAGAAGAAGGACTCTGAAGTAGCAAAGGCTGATTCTGCAAAGGAAGAAAAGGCAGAGGAACCGAAAGAAGAAGCCAAAGAAAACGAAGGCGCCAAGGAAGAGGCAAAGGAAGAGCCGAAGTCCGAAAACGGCGGTTTTGTGATAGAGAAACGTCAGGAATTCTGGCTGAATGAGAAAGACAAAGAGCCGGAGAAACCTGTGGATACGAGCAATATCCAGACATATTACAGTGGCGGAATTCCGGTGAAATCTCCGGAAGAACTGGAACGCGAAGCCAAGAAACTCGAAGAAGAAAACAGACCGAGGCTGGATCCGATTGACGGTTCCGGCAGCGTTCATACGGTTATCGACGGAGGTGACCGCTCAAGTGACGGGAGTGATTCGGAAGTGGTGGTGGTAGAGAATAATGAAGCTACTTCCGACGTCGACGCGGGCGACGACGATTTTGTATTTGAGGAAGCAGTGATTGAATCGGATGTTCCCCTTCAGACAGAGGAAGTTCCTGCAGCTGTCAGCGCGGGAATCCGTGACGAAGGAGATTTCTTTACGGGATTTGATTCCAATCCGGATTTCGGAGATTCCGTTATGATCGAGGAATTCATCTTTGATGATGAAGAACCGGTCGGCGAAGTGGTTGAACTGACGGAGGAAGAAGCCGCAGAAGAGATCGCAGAAGAGGCAGTTGAGGAAGTCGCCGAAGAAACTGCGGAAGAGGCAGTTGAAGAAGTTGCCGAAGAAACTGCGGAAGAGGCAGTTGAAGAAGTTGCAGAAGAAACTGCGGAAGAGGCAGTTGAAGAAGTGGCCGAAGAAACTGCGGAAGAGGCAGTTGAAGAAGTTGCAATCGAAGAAGAAGTGATCGAAGAGCCGGTAGTAGAAGAAACCGTGGAAGAAACTGCAGAAGAACCGGTTGAAGAAGATGTAATCGAAGAAGAAGTGATTGAAGAGCCGGTAGTGGAAGAAACCGTGGAAGAAACTGCAGAAGAACCGGTTGAAGAAGATGTAATCGAAGAAGAAGTGATTGAAAAGCCGACAGAGGAAGAAAGCGAAGAAGAAGACTTAATTCTCGACGCATCCTTAGAGGATACATTGATTGAAGAATTGCTCTTAGGCAGAATTTTCGGTGACTTCGAAGAAGACGATACCGATGATGATTTTGATGCACTCAGGGCATTCCTTTCCGGCGCAGAGGATGAAGCGGAAAGCGAATTTATGGAAGACGAAGACCTGTCGCAGCCCGAGGAACATATAATCGGAACAGCGGTTATCAAGGGCGGAAACAGCGATCTGATTACCGAAGATATGGCAAAACAGCACTCCTACGAACAGTATGCACACGCATCCGTTCAGAACGGACTGGAAGAGATCATTCTCCTTCCGGCGCAGCTTGATCCTTTGCCGTTTGCTGCGGATGAAGAGATTCAGACCCAGACAACCATCGGTAAATTTGCATTGTTCCCGGTTACCATGCCGGAACCGTTCGGTGCAAGCAGTGCGCTGTCCTGGGGAGAATATATTCCGCATGAATCCGCTTCGACGGATTATTCCAAAGCAGAGCTGATCCTGGTTAAAGGACAGTACAGCCATATTCCTTCCGTATCCGGAAAGGAAGAATTAAGAAGAGAAGTGGCAAGAGCCAAGGAAATTTCCGGTGGAAAGCCTGTCGGAATCAGCCTGATGATCGGAAGGATCGAGCAGGATCTGGCAACATGTGTATTTGCGGATGTTGATTTTGTGGTTCTCAATGATGCTTCAACGGGAATGCTTCCGTATGCGCTTCGACGTGCAAAGAAGTATTTAAGCCGAGTAAACTCCGGCCTGGAACTTTTAATCGGAATCGAAGACGTGAACGATACCAAGGAAATCGCCAAAATGATCGCACTTGGCGCAGATTACATTCTGCTGAACCGTGAATATGATTCGGTTCGGTGCGATTGCATGAAGAAAGAATTAAAGGAAATCGCAAGAAATACAGGACACGGAAGCGTGCAGGAATTCAATATGTATGACATCTGCACCATTTCCGCGGATCTTGCGGCAAATACGGATATTTCCCATTTCTAGGAAATGACGGTTTGCCAAGTAGTGTGTAGAAGGAGTAGGAATTTTGGACGAGAATTTTATGCCGGCTGCCGGCGTAGAAACGGTGGAAGCACCCACAGTGGAAAATGTAGTGGTTGATGCACCTATGGCTGTTACGGCAGAACGTACGGTAGTTGATTTTAATGATATCCCGATGGCATCCGGTGCCGGAATGACGCAGCCGGAAATGCCTGTTCCCGAGCAGGTTGCGCCGCAGCCTGAGGTTACCGTGTCGCAGAGTGTGACTACGGATCAGGGATTTGCGCAGGGACAGAACTTTACCGCAAGCCAGGACTTTACCGCAAATCAGAGTTTTGCGCAGAATCAGGACTTTACACAGAATCAGGACTTTACACAGAATCAGGGCTTTGCACAGAATCAGGGCTTTGCACAGAATCAGGGCTTTGTACAGAATCAGGGCTTTGCACAGAATCAGAGCTTCGCACCGAATCAGGGTTATATGCCAAATCCCGGAAATAATGCGGCTCCCGGATATATGAACAATGCGGGTATCGGATACGATTACGGATACAACAAGGATATTCTGGAATACGGCGAAGCGAGTGCGATGCCGGAAGGTTATTATTCCAATGATCCGTTTTCTTCGTATTATTATGAAGACGAAGATGACATGCCCAAGATGCAGTCTAACGGAAAAGCGATTGCGTCCATGATTTTGGGAATCTCTTCCCTGCTGATGTTCTTTAGCTGTGTTGGATGGATCCCGGGTATCATCGCCATTCCGCTGGGAATATCCGGTCTTTCCACCTGCCGCAGCAAGGGTATGTCACGCGCGGGTATGATCACCGGTATTCTGGGAACCGTGGGCGGACTTTCTTACCTGATGTATTTTATCCTGAATGAGATTATTTAGTGGAAGAAATTGAGTAAAGAAAGAAACTTTAAAGATAATATGACAATGATATGGTACCGGATCGGATTGGTTCTGATTCCGGTACTTTTAATCTTAATTGTACTCCTGTATGTGAGGGGAGACAGAATTCTGTCCGGAAAAAGCATTTGTGTCTTTCACAATCTGACCGGACTATACTGCCCGGGCTGCGGAATGACAAGGTCACTGCATCAGGTGTTGCATGGAAGGGTTTGGGAAAGTCTTATACTGAATCCGGCCGTGATAACTGCTCTTGTATCGTATCTTTTCTTTATGGTGAATACCACGCTTTGCCGTTTTACGAAGAAACTGGGATTTACGAAGTTTCCGGTCACGGCGGTGATCTTCGCAAATCTGATTTTTATGGTGCTGCAATGTATCGTGCGGAATATCATACACTTTATATAAGAAAAAAGAGCCAACCGGCTCTTTTTGTTTGCAGATCATATTGTCTCGTATCGGCTATTTGATCCAGCGTCCGCTGGCACCGCAGGGAAGAACGAGTCCGTCTTCTTTGACGGGAAGTCCGATTTCGGAGCTTTCGACGCTTCCACCGAAATTCGGAACAATGGCGCTTTCGATCATATAAGTTAAAACAGCCGGCTGAAGTCCCGTGGTATAGGAGTTGATCAGCAAGAAGGAGGAGTCCTTCGTCAGAAGTTTAGCGGTAAGCTCGATGAAGGGATAAATGCTTTCCTCGATCTTCCAAATTTCACCCTTGGGGCCGCGTCCGTAAGAGGGAGGATCCATGATGATACCGTCATAGGTGTTCCCACGGCGGATTTCCCGTTCCACGAATTTGACACAGTCATCCACTAGCCAGCGGATCGGTGCTTCGGAAAGCCCAGAAACTGCTGCATTTTCTTTGGCCCACTGTACCATGCCCTTGGAGGCATCCACATGTGTTACGTGAGCGCCTGCTTTGGCAGCAGAGAGGGTGGCACCACCGGTATAAGCAAATAAGTTCAGCACCTTGAAAGGCTCATTCGGTCGTTTTTCGATTTTCTTCTTTATTATAGAAGAAAACCAGTCCCAGTTGACCGCCTGCTCCGGAAACAAACCCGTATGCTTGAAACTGAAAGGCTTCAAACGGAAGATGAGGTCCTTATAGCCGATTTCCCATTCCTCCGGAAGTTTATGGAATTCCCATTCACCACCGCCTTTTGCACTTCTGTGGTAATGGCCGTTCGGTTTCTTCCAGGCAGGATTTTTCTTCGGTGTATTCCAGATCACCTGCGGATCCGGACGTACCAGCATGTAATCGCCCCAGCGCTCCAGTTTTTCTCCGCCGGAGGTGGCGATTACTTCGTATTCTTTCCAATTATCTGCAATCCACATGATTTATCCTTTCAAAATAATACAATATTTATATATTGGCTCGCACGTTCGCATCACGCATTCCTCGAGGATCGGTTAGACTCCGGGTTGCGTTGGCACAATTCACTTAGTGGCACAACTCCCTCCGCTTAAAACTCACCTCTCGGAACACTACATGCTCACGGCTCGACGCTATCTATGTAAGATGTATGATACAAGAACTGCCTCTTTGCAGGAGCCGAGAGATTCGTATTTTTCCCTGAGGTGGCTTGCGGAGGCGTCGGTACTTAATGAGCGCGTTGTACTGTACGTGCGAATTTAGTTCCGCTACGCCGGAGGATAGAGGCGCGAGCCGTCCCCGAGGGGGAATGTACGAATCTAGGCGGCTCCCCATAGAATGTGCAAATCTAGGCGGCTCCCCACAGAATGTGCAAATCCAGGCGGCTCCCCCGAGGGTTGATGAATATGCAAATCTAGGCGGCTCCCTCCGAGTCTCTTAGAACTATAATATATGAATCTTTTCCGCTTCGCAAGTGAGGCACAAGATATTGTGCCTCGTCAATATGAACAACGCAATGCTGAAAATTTTATATAATTTTACGAAAAAAACTCTTGCAAAGATTTCCACGTTGCGATAGAATATCAATTGCTGTGGCATGATAGCGTAGATCCGCAAGGTTGCTTCAGGCTCACCCTGAGGGTTTTTGCGGGGAGTGAATGTCAAGTCAAGATACTGGCGACAAGTCACTGTACAAAACATTTAGTCTACAGGAAGTAGAAACGACGTGTTGGAATAAACGATACGAAGTCGGATTAATTCTTAAGTTGCGTATCGATTTAGGACACACACGGGAGAGTGTACAGTCACCGCTTGTCTCACTTGAATTTTAAAAGTGCGAAAAGGAGGCGACTTTTTTTATGGCAAATCAGGTTATGAGAATCACACTCAAGGCTTATGATCACACAACGGTAGATGCATCTGCAAAGAAGATCATCGACACTGCAAAGAAGAACGGAGCAAAGGTTAGCGGACCGGTTCCCCTTCCTACCAAGAAGGAAGTAGTTACCATCATCCGTGCCGTACATAAGTACAAAGACTCCAGAGAACAGTTCGAGCAGAGAACTCACAAGAGACTGATCGATATCCTTGAGCCCAACGGCAACATCATCGAAGCTATGCAGAGCATGGAGATGCCGGCCGGTGTTTACATCAACATTAAAATGATGTAATGACGATGCGCGAAAGTGCATTTCATCTATAGAAACCAAAAACATTTTACCTTCTACAACTAGTATGCATCCGACCAACTTAAGATGCCGCTGTAGTAGAAACAAAGGAGGAAAAAAATGAAGAAAGCGATTTTAGCGAAAAAGGTTGGAATGACCCAGATCTTCGCAGAAGACGGAACCCTCATTCCGGTAACCGTACTTGAAGCAGGCCCCTGCGTAGTTACTCAGGTAAAGACCGTTGAGAACGACGGATACGAAGCAGTTCAGGTTGGCTTCATTGACAAGAAAGACAAAATCATCAACAAAGATGCCAAAGGCAAAGCAGAAGTAGTTCATGCACATGGCGTAACCAAGCCGATGCAGGGACATTTCGCTAAGGCAGGAACGAAATCCAAAAGATATGTTCGCGAGTTCAGATTTGAAAACAGCTCCGAATATGCTCTTGCCCAGGAAATTAAGGCAGACATCTTCGCAGAAGGCGATAAGATTGATGCAACCGCAATCACCAAAGGTAAAGGATTCCAGGGTGCGATCAAGAGACTTGGTCAGCACAGAGGACCGATGAAGCATGGTTCCAAATTCCATCGTCATCAGGGTTCCAACGGTGCATGTTCCTCACCCAGCCGTGTATTCAAGGGAAAAGGAATGCCCGGTCAGATGGGTGGCAAGCAGGCAACCGTTAGAAATCTCGAAGTGGTAAAAGTGGATGCCGAGAAGAACCTTCTCTTAGTAAAGGGAGCAGTTCCCGGATCGAAGAAAGCCTTAGTTACCATCAAAGAAACCACTAAGGCAGAAGCATAATCGTAAGGAAGGAGGAACATACAGATGGCACAGGTATCTGTTTATAATATGGAAGGCAAGGAAGTTGGCAAGCTTGATTTAAACGATTCCATCTTCGGCGTAGAAATCAATGAGCACCTTGTTCACTTGGCTGTAGTACAGCACCTTGCAAATATGCGTCAGGGCACTCAGAAAGCAAAAACCAGAGCAGAGGTGTCCGGTGGCGGAAGAAAACCTTGGAGACAGAAGGGAACCGGTCATGCAAGACAGGGTTCAACGAGATCTCCTCAGTGGACTCACGGCGGAGTTGTTTTTGCTCCGGTACCGAGAGATTATTCCTTCAAGCTTAACAAGAAGGAAAAGAGAATCGCTCTTAAGTCCGCACTTACCAGCAAAGTTGCAGACGGCAGCTTAAAGGTAATCGAAGAGCTTAAGTTCGACGAAATCAAAACCAAGAAGTTTGCTGAGGTAATGAACAACCTCGAAGCAAAGAACGCATTGGTTATCATCAACGAGAACGATAAGAACGTTGTTCTTTCCGCTAGAAACCTTGCTGATGCGAAGACGATCCTTACCGGAAACATGAACGTATACGACATCATGAAAGCCGGAACGGTAGTTCTTACGAAGGATGCGGTTTCCACTATCGAGGAGGTGTACGCATAATGGCAGACATTCAATACTATGACGTAATCTTAAAGCCGGTAGTTACCGAAAAGAGCATGGCCGGCATGGGCGAGAAGAAATATACCTTCCTGGTAAGCAAACAGTCTACCAAGACCCAGATTAAGGATGCAGTTGAGAAGATGTTCCCCGGAACCATCGTAAAGAAAGTAAACACCATGAACTGCGAAGGCAAGAATAAGCGCCGCGGAAATGTTTACGGTAAAACTGCAGAGACCAAAAAGGCAATCGTAAGCCTTGCAGAAGACAGCAAAGACATCGAGCTGTTCTCCGGAATCTAAATCGATTCCAACTATATGCAATGAAGCATGATGATAAATAACGAAAAGGAGATAAAACAATGGGTATTAAAACATATAATCCCTACACACCGTCCCGCAGAAATATGACGGGTTCCGATTTCTCTGAAATCACCAAGAAGACTCCCGAGAAATCCTTACTTGTTTCTCTTTCCAAGAACGCAGGACGTAACAATCAGGGTAAAATCACCGTAAGACACAGAGGCGGCGGAAACAGAAAGAAATACAGAGTCGTAGACTTCAAGAGATTAAAGGACGGCATTCCCGCAGTAGTAACCGGTATCGAATACGATCCCAACAGAACCGCAAACATCGCATTGATCACTTACGCAGACGGTGAGAAGGCATACATCCTCGCACCCGAAGGTTTAAAGGACGGCATGAAGATCATGAACGGACCGGAAGCCGAAGTAAGAATCGGTAACTGCCTCCCTCTTGATATGATTCCTGTTGGTACTCAGGTACACAACATCGAACTCCTTCCCGGAAAGGGCGGCCAGCTGGTTCGTTCCGCAGGAAACAGCGCACAGCTGATGGCGAAAGAAGGAAAGTACGCAACACTTCGTCTTCCTTCCGGCGAAATGAGAATGGTTCCCATCGGATGCAGAGCTACGGTTGGTGTTGTAGGAAACGTTGATCACAACCTTGTCAATATTGGTAAAGCAGGTCGTAAGCGCCATATGGGTATCAGACCTACTGTCCGCGGTTCCGTAATGAACCCCAACGACCATCCTCACGGTGGTGGTGAAGGTAAGGCAGGTATCGGACGTCCCGGTCCTTGCACACCTTGGGGCAAACCGGCGTTGGGCTTAAAGACCAGAAAGAAGAACAAGCAGTCTAACAAGCTCATCGTAAGAAGAAGAGACGGACGCGGTATTAAGTAGTTTAGACTGATAAGGAGGAAACACACAAATGGCTAGATCATTGAAAAAAGGACCTTTTGCAGACGCTTCTTTACTGAAGAAAGTAGATGAAATGAATGCAGCAGGAAATAAGCAGGTTATCAAGACTTGGTCCCGTCGCTCCACAATCTTCCCTTCATTCGTAGGACACACGATTGCGGTTCATGACGGAAGAAAGCATGTGCCTGTATATGTAACAGAAGACATGGTTGGACACAAACTCGGCGAGTTCGTTGCTACGAGAACCTTCAGAGGTCACGGCAAGGACGAGAAGAAGTCCAAAGTGAAATAAGATAACTTGAAAGGAGGTTTTCCAAATGGAAGTAAATGAAAAGCAGTTAAGCAGATCCAAATACAAACGTGAAAGAAATGCAAGCCAGAAGGAAACGAGACCCAGCGCTAAGTTATCTTATGCAAGAGTTTCCGTAACAAAGGCATGCTTTGTATTGGATGCAATCAGAGGAAAAGATGTGCAGACCGCACTTGCAATCCTTGAGTATAATCCCAGATACGCATCAAGCATTATCAAAAAATTGTTGAAGTCCGCAATTGCCAACGCAGAGAACAACAACGGTATGAACGCTGACAAGCTTTACGTTGCAGCCTGCTATGCAGACAAGGGACCTACAATGAAGAGAATCAGACCGAGGGCACAGGGTAGAGCTTACAGAATCGAGAAGAGAATGAGCAACATTACCATCGTGCTTGACGAGAGATAGGAGGAATAGAATGGGACAGAAAGTTAATCCTCATGGAGTCAGAGTTGGTGTAATCAAGGATTGGAGCTCCACCTGGTATGCAGATTCCGAGTTCGCAGATAATCTGGTAGAAGATTACAACATCAGAAAATTCTTAAAGAAGAAATTATATCAGGCAGGCGTAAGCGATATCAAAATCGAAAGAGCCGGCGGTAAAGTAAAGGTTACCGTTTTTGCCGCAAAGCCCGGTCTTGCAATCGGTAAGGGCGGTGCTGATATCGACGCTACCAAGGCTCAGCTTCAGAAGATGACCAAGAAGAGCGTTAATGTAGATATCAAAGAAATCAAGAAACCGGATAACGATGCACAGCTCGTTGCAGAGAACATCGCAGCACAGCTTGAAAATCGTGTATCCTTCCGTAGAGCAATGAAGTCCTGCATGGGTAGAACCATGAAGAGCGGCGCACTTGGAATCAAGACCAGCGTTGCAGGTCGTCTTGGCGGAGCTGATATGGCTCGTACCGAAACCTACAGCGACGGAACCATTCCTCTTCAGACACTTCGTGCAGACATCGATTACGGTTTTGCAGAAGCAGACACCACCTATGGAAAACTTGGTGTTAAGGTATGGATCTACAAGGGAGAAATCCTTCCCACCAAGGAGAATAAGGAAGGGGGAGAAAAATAATGTTAATGCCGAAAAGAGTAAAGCGTCGTAAACAGTTCCGTGGCAATATGTCCGGTAAGGCGCTCAGAGGAAATACCATCAGCTATGGCGACTTCGGTCTTGTAGCAACCGAACCCTGCTGGATCAAATCCAACCAGATTGAGGCAGCCCGTGTTGCAATGACCCGTTACATCAAGCGTGGTGGTCAGGTATGGATCAAGATCTTCCCTGACAAGCCCATCACAACCAAACCTCTTGGAACTCGTATGGGATCCGGTAAAGGTGCCGTTGAATACTGGGTAGCAGTAGTTAAACCGGGACGTGTAATGTTCGAAATCGCCGGCGTAGCCGAAGATGTTGCAAAAGAAGCATTACGTCTCGCATCCCACAAACTTCCTTGCAAGTGCAAGATTGTTTCTAAGGCAGATTTGGAAGGCGGTGTATCAAATGAAAACGAATAAGTATGTAGAAGATTTAAAGGCAAAATCCCCTGCAGATTTAACTCAGGCACTGATCGATGCCAAGAAAGAACTTTTCAATTTGAGATTCCAGAATGCGACCAATCAGTTGGACAACACTTCCCGTATTAAGGAAGTAAGAAAGAATATCGCAAGAATTCAGACAGTCATCACTGAAAAGTCCAAAGAAGTTGAAGCATAAGAATTGCTCAGATTGAGAAAGGAGTAAAACTGTGGAAAGAAATTTAAGAAAAGTACGTACCGGTAAGGTCGTAAGCAATAAAATGGATAAAACGATCGTTGTTGCGGTAGAAAACCATGTAAAGCATCCTCTCTACGGTAAGATTGTAAAGAGAACTTACAAGCTGAAAGCTCATGACGAGAAGAACGAATGCAACATCGGCGACACCGTAAGAGTAGTAGAAACCAGACCGTTGTCTAAGGACAAGAGATGGAGACTTACAGAAATCATTGAAAGAGCAAAATAATTTTTGTTCTAAGATTGGAAGGAGATTACCATGGTTCAACAGGAAACTAGGTTGAAGGTCGCAGACAATACCGGTGCAAAAGAACTTCTCTGCATTCGTGTTGTAGGCGGATCTACAAGAAGATATGCAAATATTGGTGACGTAATCATCGCTTCTGTTAAAGATGCAACACCCGGTGGTGTTGTAAAGAAGGGTGACGTCGTAAAGGCCGTTGTGGTTCGTACCGTAAAGGGCGCTCGTCGTAAAGACGGTTCTTACATCAAATTCGATGAGAACGCAGCAGTTATCATCAAAGATGACAAGACCCCTAAGGGAACCCGTATTTTTGGGCCTGTAGCAAGAGAGCTTCGTGAGAAACAGTACATGAAGATTGTTTCTCTGGCTCCCGAAGTATTATAGGAGGTACCGGAACATGTCTATGTTAAAGATTAAAAAAGGCGATACCGTTAAGGTGATCGCAGGTGCCGATAACGGCAAACAGGGCAAGGTGCTTGAAGTTAACCACAAAGACGGCAGAGTAAAAGTGGAAGGCGTAAACATCGTTAAAAAGCACTCCAAACCCTCAGCAGGTAACCCCAACGGCGGAATTATCGAGAAGGAAGGCTTCATTGATGCATCCAACGTAATGCTGGTATTCAAGGGTAAAGCCACCAGAGTCGGATTCCGTATGGAAGGTGACAAAAAGGTTCGCTTCGCAAAAGCAACCGGAGATAAGATTGATTAAGGGTGAAGGAGGAAAAATACGTTGAGTAGACTTAAAGATTTATACAAAGACGAAATCGCTGATGCTATGCAGAAGAAATTCGGTTACAAGAACGTAATGGAAATTCCTAAGCTCGATAAGATCGTAGTTAACATGGGTGTTGGCGAAGCAAAAGATAATGCGAAGGCTTTAGAGTCTGCAGTTAAGGATCTTGAGACCATTACCGGTCAGAAGGCAGTTCTTACCAAGGCTAAGAATTCCATCGCAAACTTCAAAATCAGAGAAGGAATGAACATCGGCTGCAAGGTTACCCTTCGTGGCGGCAAGATGTATGAGTTCCTTGATCGTCTCGTAAACCTGGCATTGCCCCGTGTACGTGACTTCAGAGGCGTAAATCCCAACGCATTCGACGGAAGAGGAAACTATGCTCTCGGTATCAAAGAGCAGCTCATTTTCCCGGAAATCGAGTATGATAAGGTTGACAAAGTCAGAGGTATGGATGTTATCTTCGTAACCACCGCGAAAACCGATGAGGAAGCACGTGAGTTACTGAAACTTTTCAACATGCCGTTTGCAAAGTAATTGTGGTTAAACTAAAGGAGGTAATATTTCATGGCTAAAACGTCTATGAAGATGAAACAGAAACGCACGCCGAAGTTCTCCGTAAGAGAATACAATCGCTGCAAGATCTGCGGTCGTCCTCACGCTTACTTAAGAAAATACGGTATCTGCCGTATCTGCTTTAGAGAGCTTGCATACAAGGGCGAGATTCCCGGCGTTAAGAAATCCAGTTGGTAAAGTCGTAACACTGTTTTACGTAGAATTTTAAGGAGGCAAAATCAATGACAATGAGCGATCCTATTGCAGATATGCTTACAAGAATCCGTAATGCAAATTCTGCAAAGCATGATACAGTAGATGTGTCCTCTTCCAAAATGAAACTTGCGATTGCCAAGATTCTTCTGGATGAAGGATATATCAAATCTTATGAATTACTTGACAACGGCAACTTCAAGGATATTCACATCACCTTAAAGTATGGCGCTGACAAGAACGAGAAGATCATCACCGGTTTAAAGAGAATCTCCAAACCCGGACTTCGTGTATACGCAAGCAAGGATGAACTTCCCAAAGTATTAGGTGGCTTAGGTGTAGCTATCATCTCCACCAACCAGGGCGTTATCACCGACAAAGAAGCAAGAAAGCTTAACGTTGGCGGCGAAGTTCTGGCATTTGTATGGTAATTACCGCAAGGCGGTTTTCACTTAAGGAACATTAAACTTCACAATAAAGTTAGGAGGTACGGGCATGTCACGTATAGGAAGAATGCCAATCGCGATTCCCGCAGGTGTAACTGTAGAAGTCGCAGAAAATAACAAAGTGACGGTAAAAGGTCCTAAGGGAACATTAGAAAGAGTTCTCCCTTCCGAGATGGAAATCAAGGTTGAAGGTGCAGAAGTAGTTGTTTCCAGACCCAATGATTTGAAGAAGATGAAATCCCTTCACGGATTGACCAGAACCTTAATCCACAACATGGTTGTAGGTGTTACCGAAGGTTTTGAGAAGAAGCTTGAAGTAAACGGTGTTGGTTACAGAGCTTCCAAGTCCGGCAAGAAGTTAACACTGAACTTGGGATATTCCCATCCCGTAGAGATGGAAGATCCCGAAGGTATCGAAAGTGTTGTTGACGGTAATAACATTACCATCAAGGGTATCGACAAAGAAAAGGTTGGACAGTACGCCGCAGAAATCAGAGACAAGAGAAGACCTGAACCTTATAAGGGCAAGGGTATCAAGTATGCTGATGAGACAATCAGACGTAAAGTCGGTAAGACCGGTAAGAAGTAAGATAAGGAGAGTGTAAAAAATGGTTAGTAAAGAGTCCAGACAGGAAATTCGTGCAAAAAAGCACAGAAAAATTCGTAACCGTTTTCACGGTACACCCGAAAGACCCCGCTTGGCAGTTTTTCGCAGCAATAATCATATGTATGCTCAGATTATCGACGATACCGTTGGAAATACTTTAGTTGCAGCATCTACTCTGGATAAGGATGTAAAGGCTGAACTTGAGAAAACCAATAACGTTGACGCAGCAGCATATCTTGGAAAAGTAATTGCCAAGAAAGCAATTGATGCGGGAATTACCGCTGTTGTATTTGACAGAGGCGGCTTCATATATCAGGGAAAGATCGCAGCTTTGGCTGAAGCAGCCAGAGAAGCCGGTCTTGAGTTTTAAGGAAAGGGAGGAAAATAATAATGCAGCGTAACATTATCGATCCTTCAAGTTTAGGAGAATTACAGGATAGAGTCGTTACCATCAAACGTGTAACCAAGACCGTTAAGGGTGGTCGTAATATGAGATTTACCGCACTTGTTGTAGTAGGTGACGGAAACGGCCATGTTGGTGCCGGCTTGGGAAAAGCTGTTGAAATTCCCGAAGCAATCCGCAAGGGTAAAGAAGACGCATTAAAGCATCTCGTACCCATCGCACTTGATGAGAACAATTCTGTAACTCATGACTATATCGGAAAATACGGTTCTGCGAACGTGCTTTTAAAGAAAGCTCCCGAAGGTACCGGTATCATCGCCGGCGGCCCCGCTCGTATCGTTTGCGAGCTTGCCGGAATTAAGAATATCCGTACCAAATCTTTGGGATCCAACAATAAGCAGAATGTCGTAATGGCTACCATCGACGGACTTTCTCAGATGAAGAGCCCTGAAGAAGTAGCAAGAAACCGCGGCAAATCCGTAGAAGAGATTCTGGCATAAGATATGCCGGTTAACCCGAGAAAGGAGTCATAAAATGGCAGACAAGACATTAAAGATTACTTTGGTAAAGTCTCCCATCGGTGCCGTTCCGAAGCACAAAAAGACTTTGGAAGCAATGGGACTGACCAAATTGCATAAAACCGTTGAGTTGCCGGATAACGCAGCAACCAAGGGACAGATTCAGCAGGTAGGTTACATGCTGAAGGTGGAAGAATAATTATCGGTTACCGATAAACATGCGAGTCGTGAAAGTCACGGCGATTAACAGCAACGATTGAAAGGAGATTCCACAATGGATTTATCTAATTTAAGACCCGCTGATGGGTCCAAACACAGCGATAACTTTAGACGCGGCCGTGGACACGGTTCAGGAAACGGTAAGACCGCAGGTAAGGGACACAAAGGTCAGAAGGCACGTTCCGGTGCACCGAGACCCGGTTTCGAAGGTGGTCAGATGCCTTTATACAGAAGAATCCCCAAGAGAGGATTCAAGAACAGAAACACCAAGGAAATCATTGCAATCAATGTTTCCGTACTGGAGAAGAGTTTTGAGAACGGTGATACCGTTACGATTGAGAGCCTGATCGAAAAGGGCATCATCAAGAACATCAATTCCGGTATCCAGACAACTGATGGCGTTAAGATTTTAGGAAAGGGCGAACTTACCAAAAAACTTACGGTTTCTGTTAACGCTTTCAGCGAATCTGCAAAGGAGAAGATTGAAGCCGTAGGTGGAACTGCAGAGGTGATCTAGTGTTCAAGACATTTATCAATGCGTTTAAAATCAAAGATATCCGCAAGAAATTGTTCTATACTTTGATGATTTTGGTGGTTATCCGGATTGGTAGCCAGATTCCCCTTCCGGGAATTGACGGCGCATATGTGCAGGAAATCATGAAGAGCCTTCTCGGTGAAGGCGGCGGCGGAATCATTTCCGCCATTACCGGTGGTTCCTTGGAGAGAATGTCCATTCTTGCTCTTGGTATTACACCGTACATTACTTCATCCATCGTTATGCAGCTTTTGACCATTGCCATCCCGGCATTGGAAGAAATGCAAAGAGACGGCGATGACGGTCGTAAAAAGATCGCAGCCATTACCCGTTACTTAACGGTTGCACTTGCACTCATCGAGTCCGGTGCCATGGCGATTTCCTATAAGGGAATCTTAATGGAGCCGTTCAGAAATGCTCTCGGTATCATCTGCGTTATCGTAGCAATGACCGCAGGTAGTGCATTCTTAATGTGGTTAGGTGAAAGAGTTACGGAAAACGGTGTCGGAAACGGTATTTCCATCGTTCTCGTCATCAACATTATTTCGACCTTCCCGCAGGATGCGGTTGCCATTTATGAAAGAGTAGTTACGGGCGAAGGAGGAAAAGCTTCTTCCATCCCGTCCATCATTTTGAAATCCGCAGTCGCTTTGATTGTGGTAATCCTTATGATTATTGCGGTAATCGTATTGAACGATGCGGTCCGCAAGATTCCCATTCAGTATGCCAAGAGAATTCAGGGCAACCGAATGATGGGTGGAAATTCCACTTCCATTCCCGTAAAGGTTAATACGGCCGGAGTTATCCCCGTCATCTTTGCGGCGAGCTTAATGCAGTTCCCGGGTCTGATTACCAACATGGTAACGAACGGACAGGGTACCAAGAATCATGTATGGGGCGAGATTTTAAAATACATCGGACCTCATAACTGGTTCAAGAGCGGAAGCATGATCTACACCCTCGGAATTTTTATCTATGTATTACTGGTTGTATTCTTTGCTTATTTCTACACATCGATTACCTTTAATCCGGTAGAGATTGCGAACAACTTAAAGAAAGCGGGCGGTTTTGTTCCCGGTATTCGTCCCGGTAAGCCGACCAGCGAGTATTTAAACACTGCATTGAATTACATCATTTTTATCGGTGCTGTGGGTCTGACGATCGTAGCGGTTATTCCGTACATCATCACCGGTCTGACCGGCGTTGCATTATCCTTCGGCGGAACCAGTATCATCATCGTAGTCAGCGTAGTTATTGAAACCGCTCAGCAGGTGGAATCCCAGATGCTGGTTCGTAACTACAAGGGCTTCTTAAACGAATAAAGTAAAGTGTAGTGCATACATTGGGGGCACACAGTCATTTTGGCTGTGTGTCCTTGAGCGCTTAATTGCAGGAGAGGGTTACTGATGAAAATTATTATGCTTGGAGCGCCCGGTGCCGGCAAAGGTACCCAGGCCAAAATGATTGCTGAAAAATACGGAGTTCCTCATATTTCCACAGGAGATATCTTTCGTGCAAATATCAAGAACCAGACCGAACTTGGCATGGAAGCCAAGAAATATATGGACGAGGGCAAACTCGTTCCCGATGAACTTACGGTTAAGATTTTACTTGACCGTGTAGCCAAAGAGGATTGTGCGAACGGATATGTTCTGGACGGATTTCCCAGAACGATTCCCCAGGCGGAAGTTCTGACCGAAGCTTTGGAGAAATTAAACGATGCGGTTGATTATGCGATCGACGTAGACGTTCCCGATGAGAACATCGTAAAAAGAATGTCCGGAAGACGTGCATGCGTAAACTGCGGTGCAACCTATCACATCGTGCACATTCCGCCCAAGACGGAGAATATTTGCGACAAATGCGGTTCGGAGTTGATCTTAAGAGACGACGACAAGCCCGAAACCGTATTAAACCGCTTGAAAGTATATCATGATCAGACGCAGCCGCTTATCGATTACTACACACAGAAGGGCATCCTTCGTACGGTAGACGGCACGAAAGACATGAAAGATGTGTTTGAAGATATTGTTAAAATTTTAGGATAGACTTTTCAAAGCGCATGGCGCAGTCTTTGCGGGGAAACCGCAAACAGACAGAAAGGAAGCGAAGAAATGTCGGTATCGGTAAAATCATCAAAGGAAATCGAATTGATGCGTACATCCTGCAAGATTCTTGCAGAGGTACACGAGAAACTGAAGGAAAATTTAAAGCCCGGAATGAGCACCCTGGAGGTGGATATCCTGGCAGAACGCTTCATCAGAGAGCAGGACTGTGTTCCGAATTTCCTTCATTACAACGGCTTTCCCGGATCCGTATGTGTATCCATTAATGAAGAAGTTGTTCACGGTATTCCGAAGAAGAGCAGAATTATTAAGGAAGGCGACATCGTAAGCCTGGACTGCGGATGTATTTACAAAGGATACCATTCCGATGCGGCAAGAACTTATGCGGTCGGCAAAGTCGCTCCGGAACTGGAGAAGTTAATGGAAGTAACCAAAGAATCCTTCTTTGCGGGAATTAAAATGGCAAAGGCCGGAAATCACTTAAACGATATCTGTACTGCCATTGAGGAATATATCAAACCGTTCGGCTACGGAATCGTAAGAGAACTGACCGGACACGGAATCGGAACGCATCTGCATGAAGATCCTTCGATCCCGAACTTCTCGATGAACCGGAAAGGAATTTTACTTGCACCGGGAATGACACTGGCAATCGAGCCGATGGTGAACTTGGGAAGAGCGGATGTCATTTTCCATGACGACGGATGGACCTGCACCACAGCGGACGGACTTCCTTCCGCACACTACGAAAACACGATTCTGATCACGGAAGGTGAGCCGGAGATTTTAACTTTACTATAGTGGAAACGAACACATTGCAACACAGTTTAAATGAGGTGAAAGAATGTCGAAATCAGATGTAATTGAAATTGAAGGAACCGTTACCGAGAAATTACCGAACACAATGTTCAAGGTACAGCTGGAGAACGGACATGAAGTTCTGGCACATATCAGCGGAAAGCTTCGCCAGAATTTTATCCGTATTCTTCCCGGAGACAAGGTAACACTGGAACTTTCTCCCTATGATTTAACGAAGGGCAGAATTATCTGGAGAGACAAATAAGATCCAACGGATTTCAATATGGAAAGGTGCTGAATTTTTTTGTGAAACCCGACAAAATTTATCTTGCATCTTGAAATGTGAAATGATATAATGGCAAATGGTCACTTTTTGAAAGGAGGTTTCACATGAAAGTAAGATCATCTGTAAAACCGATTTGCGAGAAATGCAAAATCATCAAAAGAAAAGGGAAAATCATGGTAATCTGTGAGAATCCCAAGCACAAACAGAGACAGGGATAATTAAGGAATTCACTGTCTTATTTGCGCGACTTTTGCGGCTGAGATATAAGCGATCCCGTCAAATCGTTTGTATCGAAAATAAATGTGAGGGAGTGTGGATTGCCCGCCAGACTCACCGTGCATTTACTTCTTGATACCGAGAAATATGCTTTTGAAGTATCGGAAAGACCGGAGTTTTCCGGTTGGGTTTTATTCAAAACCCCAATCAACTAGTATCTGTTAATTATGTGCAAAGGATCATCGTTTGGGTATACGATAGTTTTATCCGGCGCCAAAAAGAAAGGAAGGAAATTAAACATGGCTCGTATTGCTGGTGTTGATTTACCAAGAGACAAGCGTGTAGAGATTGGTTTGACCAGTATCTACGGAATCGGAAGAGTAAGTTCCGGCAAGATTTTGGAGGCAGCAGGAGTTAATCCTGATACCCGTTGCAGAGACTTAACGGACGATGAAGTTAAGAAGATCGGTGAAGTGATTGCCGATACTTACGTAGTGGAAGGTGATTTAAAGAGAGAAGTTGCTCTTAACATTAAGAGACTTCAGGAAATCGGCTGCTATCGTGGTATCCGTCACAGAAAAGGACTTCCTGTTCGCGGACAGAAGACCAAAACCAATGCAAGAACACGTAAAGGCCCCAAGAGAACTGTTGCAAATAAGAAGAAATAATAGATTGTCAGTTCGATTATTCGCAACGTATGATTCAGTTTTGAATCTGTACATTATTGATAATAAGAAAGTAGGTTAGTTTTTATGGCAAAACAAGCGACTAAGAAAGTAGTAAAAAAGCGTGTCAAGAAAAACGTTGAACATGGACAGGCACATATCCAGTCTTCCTTTAACAACACCATCGTTACTTTAACCGATGCTGAAGGAAACGCATTAAGCTGGGCATCTGCCGGTGGTCTTGGATTCAGAGGTTCAAAGAAATCTACTCCGTATGCAGCTCAGATGGCTGCAGAAACCGCAACGAAAGCTGCACTGATTCACGGTTTAAAAACGGTAGATGTCTTTGTAAAAGGACCCGGATCAGGACGTGAAGCAGCAATCCGTGCACTCGCAGCAAACGGACTTCAGGTAACCAGTATTACCGATGTAACACCCGTTCCTCATAACGGATGCCGTCCGCCGAAGCGCAGAAGAGTGTGATGTTTAGTATTGATTAGGAGGATATCGAAATGGCAATAAACAGAGTGCCTGTACTGAAAAGATGCAGAGCTCTTGGCATTGAACCCGCTGTAATGGGTTATGACAAGAAGTCTAATAGAAAATCCGCTCGTGAAGGCAAGAAAGTCAGCGAATATGGCCTTCAGCTTCGCGAGAAACAGAAAGCAAAATTCATCTATGGCGTATTAGAGAAACCTTTCCGTAACTATTACGAGAAAGCTGACCGCATGAAAGGCATGACCGGTGCAAACTTAATGATCATGCTCGAAAGCAGACTTGACAATGTTGTTTTCCGTGCAGGTTTCGCCAGAACCAGAAGAGAAGCAAGACAGATGGTAGATCATAAATTCTTTACCGTAAACGGAAAGAAGATCAACATTCCTTCTTATCTTCTCAAAGCAGGAGATGTAATTGAAGTTTGCGAAGGTGTTCGTTCTACTCAGAGAATGAAAGACGTATTTGAAGTAACCGGCGGAAGATTGGTTCCCGGATGGTTAGAGGCTGATGCAGAAGCATTCAAGATTTCTGTAAAGAACCTTCCTACCAGAGAAGAAATTGACGTTCCGGTTAACGAGATGTTAATCGTCGAGTTGTATTCCAAGTAATTAGCGGAAACATTAGCCAGACATTAAGGAGGAACCCAAGATGTTAGCATTTGATTTTGACAGCCCGAATATTGAAATCGCCGAATTGTCCGCTGATGGAAAATACGGCAAATTCGTAGTAGAACCCCTTGAGAGAGGATACGGAATCACCCTGGGAAATTCCCTTCGCCGTATCATGCTTGCATCCTTACCCGGTGCAGCAGTAAGCCAGATTAAAATCGAAGGTGTACTTCATGAGTTCTCTTCCATCCCCGGAGTAAAAGAGGATGTGACCGAGATCGTGATGAACATCAAGAATCTTGCAATCAAGGATAACAGCGACTCCAACGAACCCAAGAAGGCATATATCGAATTCGAGGGTGAGGGCGTTGTAAAAGCATCCGATATTCATGTTGACTCCGACATCGAGATCATGAATCCGGATCAGGTTATTGCCACCTTAAGCGGCGGCAAGTCCACCAGATTATACATGGAAATGTTAATCACCAAGGGCAGAGGATATGTAAGCTCCGATAAGAATAAGGGAGAGAACTTCCCCGTGGGCAATATTGCGGTTGATTCCATTTACACTCCGGTTGAGCGTGTAAACATGACCGTTGAGAACACCCGTGTTGGTCAGATGACCGATTATGACAAACTTACTTTGGAAGTTTACACCAATGCAACCATCAGCCCTGAAGAGGCAGTCAGCCTTGCAGCTAAGGTGTTAAGCGAGCACTTGAAACTTTTCATCAACCTTTCCGAGAACGGCAAGGAAGCCATCGTTATGAACGAGAAGGAAGATGACGAGAAGGAGAAAGTTCTTGTTATGAACATCGACGAACTGGAATTATCCGTTCGTTCTTACAACTGCTTAAAGAGAGCAAATATCAACACGGTCGAGGAGTTAATCTCCAGAACCCAGGATGATATGATGAAAGTACGTAACCTTGGACGCAAGTCTTTGGATGAAGTTGTAGCGAAGTTAAACGAGCTGGGACTTTCCTTCAGAGCAAGCGATGAAGTATAAGAGTCGCTGACGCGAACCCAAAATGCGGTAAGTCCGAATGGCACGCAATTACCTTCACATTTACTTGTTATGTGAGGTGTAATGATACCCCAAATTACATGCCTATGACGGTGAATAAGACCAAAGGCGTCATCGTCAGAATAAGAATCGAGGAGGGAAAGAAAAATGGCAATGTACAGAAAGTTAGGAAGAACATCCAGCCAGAGAAAGGCACTGCTTCGTAATCAGATTACTGCATTACTTTACAGAGGCAGAATCGTAACGACCGAAGCAAAGGCTAAGGAAATCCGTAAGGGTGCCGAGGCGCTGATTACTTTGGCAAAGAAAGAAAAAGATAACTACGAAACCGTTACCGTAACCGCTAAGGTTGCCCGCAAAGACAAAGACGGCAAGAGAGTAAAAGAGGTTAAGGACGGCAAGAAGGTTACCGTATACGACGAAGTGCAGAAAGAGATCAAGAAGGATCTTCCTTCCAGACTTCATGCAAGACGTCAGATGTTAAAAGTGTTAAATCCCGTTACCGAAGTTCCCACTGCTCCTGCAGGAAAGAAGCGTGGGACCAAGGAAGTGGATATGTGCGCAAAGCTTTTCGATGAGATCGCTCCCAAGTATGCAGAGCGTAACGGTGGTTACACCAGAATCATCAAAGTTGGTCCCCGTAAGGGCGATGCAGCCATGATGGTAGTCATCGAACTCGTGTAGTTTGTGATTTTTCAACAAAACAATAAGCGCTCGTATAGCACTTTTGTATATTCTTAAAAAAGTTTTAAAAAAATACTCCTATTTTCGATTAAAATAGATTATAATCGAGGATAGGAGTTTTTTATTATACCAACAAAGGGGAGGACTTATAATGAATTTTGAAGAGTTGGTTGCTTATGCCAAAGAGAGAAGTTGTTCCGATATTCATATTACCGTCGGAACCAACGTAGCAATCAGACGTTACGGTACATTGGAAATCCTTGATCCCGCACCTACTGCAGAAGAATCCAGAAACATGATTTTCTCCGTTCTTGAGCAGGATGAAGTGGATGAAGTTTTATCCGGTAAGGATATCGACGTCGGTGTTATGCTTCGTGATGAGACCCGTATCCGTGTAAACGTATATCATCAGAGAAATAATATCGCAGCTTCCATTCGTATCCTGAATCAGTATATTCCCACATTTGAGGAACTTGGTCTTCCTCCCGTTATTGAGGATATCGCGATGAAGCCCCGTGGACTTGTTCTCGTTACCGGTCCTACCGGTTCCGGTAAGTCTACCACATTGGCTTCCATGGTAGAATATATCAACAACAAATATCCGTGCCACATCATGACCATCGAGGATCCTATCGAGTACGTATATCCTCATAAGAAAGCCATGATTCATCAGCGTGAAGTAGGACGTGACGTAGAAAGCTTCCATGCAGCTCTTCGTTCCGTACTTCGTGAAGACCCGGATATCATTCTCGTAGGAGAAATGAGAGACTATGAGACCATTTCCGCAGCAATCACCGCAGCAGAAACCGGTCACTTGGTTCTTTCCACTCTTCATACAACGAGTGCAGCTCAGACCGTTGAACGTATCATCGATGCCTGCCCTGCAGATGCACAGGAACAGATTCGTGCACAGTTCGTTAACGTTATCCAGGCTGTATTCTCCCAGCAGCTGCTTCCCTTGGCAGATGGCCAGGGCCGTGTAGTTGCAACCGAGACCATGATCGCAAACTATGCAATCAAGAACCTGATCGCAGAGCAGAAGACCAACCAGATCAACTCCGCAATCCAGTCCGGACGTGCTCAGGGTATGAAGACCATGAATGACGACCTTGCTTCCCTGGTAAGAAGAGGATTGATCGAAAGAGCAGATGCTCTGGCAGTATCTCCCGATCCGGTTTCCTTATCCAAGGCACTGTAATTATTATCATAACGAATCCAAAGAGGTTCTCCGTAAGGAGGACCTCTTTTTTATGCATTAATACAATTGCGGGCCGGACGGCAAATCATGTCGTGCTTGCACGAGGACGCATTTGACGGGCGACGCGACAGCCAAGCATGCACCTAACTTGCAATTTCAAGTCTCTAAGCGTATGATAAAATAGATTTCGAATGGGCATTTATCAACGGAAAGGCGGCAGCGTGAAAGAAGTTAACCGCAGCACAGTTAAATGGATCGCGATCATTACGATGTTCATCGACCATACCCGGCTTACGCTTTTTACCGCGAATACGCAGACCATGGCGATTGTAAGGCAGATTATTTACGGAATCGGACGCCTTGCATTCCCGTTGTTTGTATATTTACTGGTGGACGGCTTCTACCGCACAAGGTCGAGGGAGAAATTTTTCGTGCGTCTCTTTATCTTTGCCGCGTTGTCGGAGGTGCCTTTTGATTTGATGCGCTTCCACAAACTGCTTTCGTTTGACAAGCAGAATGTCATGTGGACGCTTTTATTCGGCTTCGGAGCCATGTGGGTTTTAGAAGGCGTTCGTAAGAATTTCAAGGAAAAGAAAAGGCTCTGTCTGCTTATGCAGGTGCTGGTTTCCCTTGTTGCCATCGTATTCGGTTATATGGCGCACTCGGACTACGGCTATGTGGGCGTGGCCTGCGTTTTAACCGTGTATTTCTGCCGCAAAGCGGAGAACATGTTTCCCGCCGGCTATCCGATCCGTGCGGATATGATGGGATATATAGCGGCCGTGATGCTACTTTTAATTGTCAATGAAATGGAGATCGTGGCGCTTCTCGGAATGCTTTTGATCTGGAATTATCACGGAAAACCGGGACAGAGGATCCCGATGTTGATCAGTTACGGATTCTATCCGTTGCATATACTGTTGTTATTAACCGCCGGGGGGTTAATTCACCCGCAGGCGAATATTATATCCATGCTGCATTTCTAGGCAGGGAGCGGATTATTAATGGACAATTCGATCATTCAGACCAATCAAATATCGTATGACTATGTCCGGACGGATGAAAACGGCGAGGTGGAGAGCGTTCACCGCGCCTTAACTGCCGTGGATCTAAAAGTATCGGCCGGAGATTTCATCACCATCCTCGGGCATAACGGCTCCGGCAAATCCACGCTTGCCAAGCATTTAAATGCTCTTTTGGTGCCCACGGAGGGAACCGTTATCGTGGATGGCAAAGATACGGCGGATGAAGAGAAGATCCTCGAGATCCGTCAGTGCGCGGGAATGATCTTTCAAAACCCCGACAATCAGATCATCGGAACCGTGGTGGAAGAGGATGTGGCTTTCGGACCCGAGAACATGGGTGTTCCGCCGAAAGAGATCGCAGAGCGTGTCAAGGAAAGCCTGATTACGGTCGGTATGGCCGACTATGCCGAGGCGTCCCCGAATAAACTCTCGGGCGGTCAGAAGCAGCGTGTCTCCATCGCAGGTGTTCTTGCAATGCATCCGAAATGCATCATTATGGACGAGCCGACGGCAATGCTCGATCCGCAGGGACGAAAGGAAGTTATCCGCGCGGCAAGGGCGTTAAACGACGTAGAGAAGATTACGATTATTTTGATCACCCACTATATGGAAGAGGCGATTTATTCCGACCGGATCTTTGTGATGGACCGGGGAAAAATCGTCATGCAGGGTACACCGAAGGAAATCTTTTCCAGACCCGAAGAACTGAAGAAATACCGCATGAGCCTTCCGCAGGCAACGGAGGTGGCATATCGCTTAAAGAAAGAGGGTATCGACCTTCCGGACGGTATTTTGGAGAAAAAAGAGCTGGCGAAGGCATGCGTCGAATACCTTGCAAAGAAGAAGCAGGAAGTATAAATGGAATTAAAATGCGAAAAACTGACATATGAATATGATGCGGGTACATCCATGGCCAAGAGGGCAGTGGATGAGATCAGCCTGACCATTCCGTCGGGACAGTTCGTCGGCATCGTCGGTCACACGGGAAGCGGCAAAACGACATTCGTCCAGCTTCTGGACGGGCTGTTAAAACCGACAGCGGGCGTTGTGTCTTTGGACGGCGTGGATATCGCATCCAAAGGATTTGACCGAAGGAGCATGCGAAGCAGCGTGGGAATCGTTTTTCAGTATCCCGAGTACCAGCTCTTTGAATCGACGGTTTTAAAGGATGTATCCTTCGGACCGAAAAATCAGGGTCTTACGGACGAGGAGGCCGCCAAAGCGGCAGCCGAAGCACTGAGGAAAGTCGGAATTGAGGAGGAGGTCTTTCCTTCTTCTCCGTTTGAACTCTCCGGCGGGCAGAGAAGAAGGGTCGCCATCGCGGGTGTAATCGCAATGGAACCGAAGATTCTGATCCTGGATGAGCCGACGGCAGGTCTGGATCCGGCCGGCAGAGAGGAAATCCTGGGACTTCTTTCGAATCTTTGGAAGGACGGAATGACCGTAATCCTGGTATCCCACAGCATGGAAGATGTGGCACGCTATGTGGAGCGTATCTTAGTGATGGATCGAGGCAAAATCTTTCTGGACGGTGCGCCGAGAGAGGTATTTTCGCATAGCGAAGAACTCGAAGCCATCGGTTTGGCCGCACCGGAAGTATCGTATATATTAAAAGCACTGAAAGATGCGGGAATTGATGTGGATCCGACGATCACGACCGTGGAAGAGGCAGTTAAGGAGATTAAGCGTAAACTATGTTAAAAGATATCACCCTGGGACAATATTACCGGGCGAACTCCGTCATTCACAGCCTTGACCCAAGGATCAAGCTGGTGGGTTCCCTGGTATACATGGTTTCCCTCTTTCTTTTTAACAATCTCATCAGTTATACGGCTGCGGCTTTGTTTTTGTTCTTTATCATCGGACTTTCGAAGGTTCCGCTTTCGTTTATGTTGCGCGGTATGAAGACGGTTATTTTTATCATGGTCTTTACCGTGATCTACAATGTCTTTATGGGAACGGGTACCGTGATCGCGGAATTCTGGTATTTCAGGATCACGTACGAAGGCATATTAAACGCCGCCTGCATGTTTGTCCGGCTTTTCCTTCTGATCGTGGGCTCGTCGCTTCTGACACTGACGACAACGCCCAATCAGTTAACGGATGGCCTGGAGAGCCTGTTTTCACCCTTGAAGATCTTCCGCGTGCCGGTGCATGAAATGGCAATGATGATGTCGATTGCGCTTCGTTTTATCCCGATCCTCATGGAAGAAACGGATAAAATCATGAAGGCACAGATCGCACGTGGTGCGGATCTCGAAAGTAAAAATATCTTCGTTCGCGTAAAAGGGCTGCTCCCGATCCTGGTGCCGCTATTTATCTCGGCCTTTCGAAGAGCCGGAGATCTGGCGCTGGCGATGGAGGCAAGGTGCTATCACGGAGGCAAAGGAAGGACACGCATGCGCGTCATGCGCCTTATGATCCGCGACTACATATCAATCCTTATTCTGGCGGCATATCTTGCAGGGATGATCCTGCTCGGAATCCGCTGCAAGGGATTCATGGAGTATCTCGTACCCGAGCTGCAATGCGCAGCACATGTTGTGAAGAATTGGGTGATTAATTTGTTCTAAAGCTTTGGGGGAGCCGCCTAGATTTGTACATTCCATGGCCCTTGGGGGAGCCGCCTAGATTCGTACATTCCCTGGCCCTTGGGGGGAGCCGCCTAGATTCGCATTCACGTCTTCGGGGCGCGGCTCTCGCCTTATTTCACTACGTAGCGGTACATAAGACGCTACAGAACAGCGTCTAAGTACCGACGTAGTTCAAAAGCCCGCTCAGACGTAAATACAAATCTCTCGGCTCCTGCAAAGAGGAAGTTCATTTATCATGTGTGATAATCGAGCCGTACGCATGTAGGCTTCGTAAAGGGTGAGTTTAAATCGAGGGTATTGTGCCGTTGAATAGATTTAGCCGGTGCACCCCCGAAGATTTACCGAATCCCTGTCGAAGGCGTGATGCGTACGTGCGAGCCAACATCCATTAATGAGTAATAGGAAACGATATGAAACGAATTAAACTTACGGTTGCGTATGACGGGACGGATTTCCATGGGTGGCAGATCCAGCCGGGAGTTCGGACCGTGGAAGGAGAACTGAATACGGCCTTGTCGGAGCTGACGAAGGAAGAGATAACGGTTATCGGAGCGAGCCGGACGGATGCGGGCGTGCATGCGAACGGAAATGTTGCCGTTTTTGATACGGAGTCGACGATCCCGCCCGAGCGTTTTATGCAGGCGCTCAATACGTATCTGCCGCAGGATGTAAAGGTTGTTTCATCCTGTGAGGTCGCAGGGGATTTTCACCCGCGCAAATGCGACTGCGTTAAGACATACGAGTACCGGATCCATAATTCGCAGATTCCGGATCCGTTAAGAGTGCGCTATACTTGGGACTATCAAAGACCGCTTGATGAGAAAAGGATGAGGGAAGCTGCGCAGTATCTTGTCGGAACACATGATTTTGCGGGCTATGCAAGCGTTCATACGCAGGCGGAAACAACGGTCCGGACCGTGTATTCGATAGAGGTACAAAGAGACGGCGAAGAAATTTCCGTTCTTGTGAAAGGGAGCGGATTCCTATATAATATGGTTCGGATAATTGCAGGCACACTGACGGAGGTCGGGTGCGGCAATCACGAGCCGGAATGGGTGAAACTTGCACTCGATGCGTGCGACAGAACGCTCTCGGGTCCGACGGCACCGCCGCAGGGACTTACGTTAAAAGAGATCAAATATGCGGATTAGCAAATCCGATTCGAAAGGACGAAACCAATGGAAACAGAACTGTTACAGTCGATGTTTGCCGGAATGGTACAGGCAGTACAAACAATCGGCGAGTATAAATATACTTTTGTCGACCTACTTACGGATGTCAATGACATAATCAATACCGTAATCTGGGTGCGGATCGGACTTTGGCTTTTGATCGGTACGGGCATTATCTTGACCTGCTTAACCGGTTTCTTCCAGGTTACCCATGTCGGCCACTGGATGAAAAAAACCATCGGCGGAGTATTCCAAAAATCCGCTCATAATAAAAAGGAAAAAGCCAGCGTTTCCCAGTTCCAGGCGCTCTGTACGGCGCTGGCCGCAACGATCGGTACCGGAAATATTGCCGGCGTGGCGGCAGCAATCACCATCGGCGGACCGGGTGCCGTTTTCTGGATGTGGGTTGCCGCATTCTTCGGCATGATGACCAATTTCTCCGAAAACATTCTCGGAATTTTCTTCCGTCGCAAGAATAAAAACGGCGAATGGTCCGGTGGTGCAATGTACTATCTGCAGGACGGCCTCGGCGGCAAGGATAAACCTAAATTTTTCCGGGTGATCGGCAGGGTGCTGGCGATACTTTTTGCCATTTGTGCCATTCTGGCTGCATTCGGTATCGGAAACATGGGACAGATTAACAAAATAACCCTGAACATGCAATCTGCGTTCTTCGACAAGGTGGAATTACAACCGCTTTTCGGTGTTTTGCCAACCGTTCCCACAATTATCGGTGTAATCATCATGGCAGTGGGTGCCGTGATTATTATCGGCGGCGTAAAAAGAATCGCAGCGGTAGCGGAGAAGGTTGTTCCTTTTATGGCAATTCTGTATATCCTCGGAGCCCTGGTGATTATCTTAAACCATATTTCGAGTGTGGGTCCCGCATTTGCTTCCATCTTTAAGCTGGCATTCGGAATGAAGGCAGTGGCCGGCGGTACGGCAGGATATCTTTTTAAACAGGCCGTGGTTCAGGGATGCAAACGAGGCGTCTTCTCCAATGAAGCAGGTCTCGGTTCCTCTGTTATGGTACATTCGAATTCCGATGTAAAAGAACCGGTAAAACAGGGTCTTTGGGGTATTTTCGAAGTGTTTGCGGATACCATCGTGGTCTGCTCCATGACTGCACTGGTGGTCCTCACCTCCGGATACATCAATCTGGAAACCGGAGCGTTTGTTGCACCGAAAGGGATTTCGGACGCAAACCTTGTAGCCAAAGCATTCGGAAATGTCTTCGGTGCTCCCGGCGAGTGGTTCATTGCGATCGCGGTTTTCCTCTTTGCATTTACCACCGTGCTTGGCTGGTCGCATTACGGCAGCAAGGCCGTTGAATATCTGATCAATGAAAAAGCGGTAATTGCCTTCCGCATTATCTTCGTGGGCTTTATGATTGTGGGTGCAATCTCCACATCGAGCCTTGCATGGGATGTTTCCGATACCTTTAACGGAATGATGATGATCCCGAACTTGATCGGCGTACTGAGTCTCTCACCGCTGGTATTCAAACTTACGAAGAATTATACGGACCGCAGGATTAAGGGAAAGAAGGATGTAAAACCCATGCTTTCCTATGATCCCGAGATCCAGAAAGAGCATGAGGCTTTGGTGGAAGCGGGCGCGGAATAAATTTCCTGCAACCGTTGGCAGGCAGGACGAGTATTATAATTGGTTTGGAATGAAACAATGGCTAGAAGAAAAGAAAAAGAACAGCGCAATAAAATAGAGAACTCCTTAGCAAGAACGGGAGAGGTGATCAAACAGACTGCAGGGAAAATTAAGCATATCAGTGTCGGAAAACTGATCGGCTGGGGCATTGCCATGGTCTTTATCTTTTTCATCATGAATCCCGGGCTGATTCCTTTTCTTCCCGCAGATATCAAGGAATCACTGCAGGAGATCTGGAAGGATATGTCCGGCGATGTGGACAAATTGTCGGATTCCTTTTCAATCACACCCTATGCGGTGATCCGTGTCATTGCCATCATTATCGTGATGACGTTTATTGCGACACTTTTAAAATTCATCTTTGAAAGAATCCGTCCCAAGACACCGAAGACAAAGAGTATTCTGTCTTTGGCTTACAGCGCAACCAATTACCTGATCATTTTTATCACCGTTTTCTTTTGCCTTGCGGCCATCGGTATTAATTTAACGACGGTGTTTGCCGGTGTCGGAGTGTTGGCGTTGATCATCGGTTTCGGTGCACAGAGCATGGTATCCGACCTTGTGACAGGTGTATTTGTTGTTTTGGAAGGACAGTTTAATGTCGGTGACATTATCGAAGTCGGCGGCTACCGCGGCATGGTGGAAAGCATCGGTATCCGTACCACCACCGTCCGTGATATCGGAAACAATGTAAAAATCATCAACAATTCCGATCTTCGCAATGTCCTGAACCGTTCGCTTTCGGTAAGTGTGGCATCCACAACCGTCAGTGTTTCGTATGATACCGATCTTGAGAAAGCGGAAGCAATCATTGCGGACCTTCTTCCGAAAGTGAAAGAAAAATATCCGGAAATCTTTTCCGCCGTACCGGAATATATCGGCGTGGACAATCTCGGCGAGAGCGGAGTGGAGTTGAAATTTATTGCCAAGGTAAGCGAGCAGAATATCTATACGGCACCGCGTCTTTTAAACCGTGAGATCAAAATCTGTTTTGATAAAGAGGGAATTGAAATTCCGTTTAACCAAATTGTGGTACATGAAGCAAAGAATGATTCCGCCAAAACCGACGAAATCGCAAAGTGAGGTAAATGCATATGATTACGTTTTGTATCGGTCTGATTCTTCTTGTTGTGGGAGGAGCTGTCTACGGCAGGATTACGGAGAAAGTCATGAAGCCGACGGACAATCCGACCCCTGCGACTACAATGTATGACGGGGTGGACTATGTCCCGATGAAAAAATGGAAAAACAGCCTCATTGAGCTCTTGAATATTGCGGGCACCGGACCGATTTTGGGACCCATTCAGGGAATCCTTTTCGGACCGATCGCTTTTCTGACCATCCCGATCGGCTGCGTTCTGGGCGGAGCGGTTCACGATTATATGTGCGGAATGATTTCCGTTCGTAACGAAGGAAAGCAGATGCCCGGTCTGATCCGTCAGTTTTTCGGCAAATACATGCATGTCATATACAATGTATTTGTTGTTTTGATCATGTTGCTTGTGGCAACGGTGTTTATCTATACACCGGGAGATCTGTTTATCACACAGATTGTGAAAGGCGAAAGCACATTTGATCATCCGGTTACCTGGATCGTATATGGTGTAATCTTTGTTTATTACATTGTGGCAACCCTTCTTCCGATCGATAAGATCATCGGAAAGATCTATCCGCTTTTCGGCGGAATCCTGCTTCTTTCCGCAGTCGGTATCTTTATCGGATTATTTACCAAAGGCTATCGGCTTACGGAAATCTGGGAGAGCGGACTTACCTTCTTAAATCCGTATGGGGAAAACTTTATTCCGATCTTCTTTGTGACTGTTGCATGCGGTATCGTATCAGGCTTTCATTCTACGCAGGCAACCATTGTTTCGCGTACGATCGAGCATGAAAAAGAAGGCCGTATGACGTTTTATAACATGATGATCCTGGAAGGATTCATCGCGATGGTATGGGCAGCAGCCGCCATGGGTGCGGTCAATATGGGCTTCGCAACGAATGACCTTCTGCATGATAAGCCGACAGAGGTTGTCGGACTGGTTGCGCAGAATATGCTTGGACCCGTCGGAGGCCTGATCGCCGTTATCGGTGTCATTGTCCTGCCGATCACATCGGGTGATACGGCGCTTCGTTCGATCCGTATGATGATCATGGAAACATTCCACATGAATTCCGAGAAAAAGAGAAACAACCTCTTTGTGGCACTGATTCTCTTTACGGTTACGGCGGGAATCCTCTTTTTTGCCAAATCCAATGCCAGCGGATTTAATATCCTTTGGAGATATTTCGCATGGGGCAACGGATGCATTACGGTATTCACTTTTGCCCTGGCCACGGTTTATATGGTGGAAAACAAAATGCCTGCCCTGATGGTTCTGATTCCGGGAATGTTCTATACATTTGTGGTTACAAGCTATATCTTCCATGCCAAGATCGGTTTCAACTTAGCCTGGGAGATAGCGTATGCCATCGGAGGTGTCCTGACCTTAGCGTATGCGGTAGCGTTGGTGATCTACGGCAGGAAGATCAGAAAGCGGATGGAATTGAAAGGGTAACGAAAGAAACGGATACCGGGCAGCGGAAACGCTTAACCCGGTATCTTAATGAGAACATATGAGTAAAGAACAGGGAAGAGAAAAATTCGGAAGACTCGGTTTTATCTTAGTCAGCGCCGGTTGTGCCATCGGTATCGGAAATGTCTGGAAATTTCCGTATGTTGCGGGGCAGAACGGCGGTGCTGTTTTTTTGTTGTTCTATTTATTCTTCCTTGTGATCATGGGAATTCCCGTATTGCTGATGGAACTGTCCATGGGACGCGCTTCCCGCAAATCCATTGTGCAGAGCTATAAAACCCTGGAAAAGAAGGGGGCAAAATGGCATATCCACGGGTGGTTCTGTGTCGCGGGATCGTATCTTCTGATGATGTATTATACCGTGGTCAGCGGATGGATGCTTGCCTACTTCTGGAAATTTGCCTCCGGAGAGTTTGAGGGACTCAAAGGGGAAGAAGTAGGAGCGGTATTTGACAATTTATTAAGTAACCCGGCTCAAATGGGCATTTTTACGGGCATCATGGTCCTCGGCGGATTCCTGGTTCTGAGTTTCGGCGTGAAAAAGGGGCTGGAGCGAGTGAATAAGTTCATGATGACAGGCCTGCTTTTGCTGATCGCGGTGCTGGCCATTAAATGTGTAACGCTGCCGAATGCTTCCGAAGGGTTAAAGTTTTATCTGCTTCCGGATTTAAACCGGGTCAGGGCCGGCGGTTTTGACAAAATGGTCGTCGCCGCCATGAGCCAGGCATTCTTTACACTCAGCATCGGAATCGGTTCGATGGAGATCATGGGAAGCTATATGGCGAAAGATTACACTCTGGCCGGAGAAGCGGTGAAAATCACGGCCCTGGATACCATGGTTGCGTTTATTTCCGGCCTGATCATTTTTCCGGCATGCTTTTCTTTCGGAGTGACACCGGCGGAGGGACCGTCTTTGATCTTTGTTGCCCTTCCGCATGTATTTACCGATATGAGCGGCGGAAGAATCTGGGGAGCATTGTTCTTTTTGTTCATGACATTTGCAAGTTTCTCCACGGTAACGGCCGTGTTTGAAAATATCGTCGGCTCCACAATGGAGAATTTTAAATTATCCCGTACCAAAACAATCCTTCTGAATGCCGTACTGCTTTTGGTATTGAGCCTTCCCTGCATTCTGGGATTCAATCTCTGGCAGAACTTCCGTCCGATCGCCGGAAGGTCGGTTCTGGAAAGCGAGGATTTTATCGTAAGCAATATTCTGCTTCCGGTCGGCTCCCTGCTCTTTGTCATTTTCTGCATGTATAAATTCGGCTGGGGAGCGGACAAGTTTTTTGCGGAAGCGAACGAGGGAGCGGGACTTAAGATCAGCCCGAAACTGATCCTGTATTTCAAGTTTGTTCTGCCGGCATTGATTTTATTGATTCTGATCAGCGGATTCATCTCATAAACGAAAAAATCGGTTGACACGGCGATTAAGCTATAATATACTATTATCTGCGGCTAAAGCGTCGTTAGCCCCGACGAAAAAGCTGCGAAACCGCTAAAACCGTTGAATGGAGAACGGTTTGGCATTGTGAAACCTGGTTTTCCAAACAGGGCGGCCCGGACATCCGCGTTGGGAAGAAAATCGTATCACTTGACATTTTTGGAGGAAGAAAAATGAAATCTTATATGGCAAATCCGGATACCATTGAAAGAAAATGGTACGTGGTAGATGCAAACGGACAGACATTAGGTCGTCTTGCATCCGAAGTTGCAAAAGTATTAAGAGGAAAAAATAAACCTGAGTTTACCCCTCACGAAGATACCGGCGATTATGTAATCGTTATCAACGCCGAGAAGATCAAAGTAACCGGAAAGAAAATGGAACAGAAGACTTACTTCTCCCATTCCGATTATGTAGGCGGAAGCAAAGAGATTACCTTGAAAGAGAAGCTTGCTAAGCATCCCGAAGAAGTAATCGAGCATGCAGTGAAGGGTATGCTTCCCAAGGGACCTTTAGGAAATAAGATGTACAAGAAACTGTTTGTATATGCAGGACCTGAGCATAAGCAGGCAGCACAGAAACCTGAAGTTTTGACATTTTAATTCGAAAGGACCAGTAAGGAGGATAGTTTAGAATGGCTAAGAAAGCAGCAGAAGCGTTCTACGGAACAGGAAGAAGAAAATCATCCATCGCCAGAGTTTATGTGAAACCCGGCAAAGGAAATATTACCGTTAACAAAAGAGATTTAAACGACTATTTCGGTCTTGAGACCTTAAAGGTAGTTGTTCGTCAGCCCCTTGTAGCACTTGATGCGGTTGAGAAATACGACATCAACGTTACCGTTAAGGGCGGCGGAACCACCGGCCAGGCTGGTGCAATCCGTCATGGTATTGCAAGAGCACTTTGCAAGGCTGATGAAGAGTTCAGACCCGTACTTAAGAAAGCAGGCTTCTTAACGAGAGACCCTCGTATGAAGGAAAGAAAGAAGTATGGTTTAAAGGCAGCACGTCGTGCACCTCAGTTCAGCAAGAGATAATCGTTTCACAACGTATTACATCTTTGGACAATCATATACGACTTATTGCACCTCAGGACAACAGTCCTGGGGTGTTTTTTTATCATATTATGGTAATCACTAAAAATGTAGAATTCTACAACTTTGTTGATTAAGACAATGCGATGTGATAAGATGTAATAGACAAAAATGTAGAATTCTACAATTTAGGAGATTATATGATAAAAAGAGATAAATATCTGACTCAGTTAATCAGTGCAAAGAACAATGGATTTCCGAAGGTAATAACAGGTGTGAGAAGATGTGGAAAGTCATTTCTTCTTAAAGAAATATATAGAGAATACCTGCTTTCAGATAATGTTCCGGAGAATAGAATAATTATCTTGGAATTGGATGATGATAAAAACAGTAATTATCGTGATCCTTTGGAACTAGGAGCATATATAAGGGGAAAATGCAAAGATAAAGAGAATTACTATGTGTTTATTGATGAGATACAAAAGGTATATTCGATAATTAATCCTAACCTTACCGATGGCAAGCATGTTTTGGCAAATTCTGATGACATTGAAGTAATATCATTCGTAGACGTTGTACTCGGACTATCAAGAGAAAAGAATATAGATTTATATGTGACGGGATCAAATTCTAAAATGTTGTCTTCAGATATAGTTACTGAATTTAGAGATAAGGCAACAAATATAAAACTTTCTCCGCTTTCATTTGAAGAGTACTATGGATATGTAGGAGGTTCAGCAACAGAGGCAATATATTCATATATGCAATACGGTGGAATGCCTCTGGCTGTATTAAAAAGTGACGAAGAGAGAAAAGAATATCTAAAGAGCTTGTTTACTACAACATACTTTGCTGATATTGTAGAAAGGAATCAGCTGAAAAAAGGAGAGGCACTAGATGAACTGTGTAATATCATAAGTTCTTCAACAGGCTCACTGCTTAATTCAGAAAAAATTGCTAATACATTTGAGAGTGTTCGACATGAAAATATTGATAAACAGACTGTTGAAAACTATATAGGTTATTTTAAAGATGCATTCCTTTTGCGCGAGGCTAAACGCTATGACTTAAAAGGAAGAAAAGAAATAGGTGCTCTTAGAAAGTATTATTTTATTGATACTGGTCTACGAAATGCTCGCCTGAATTTCGCTTTCCCAGATGAAGGTCAAATGCTTGAAAACATTGTATATAATGAGCTTTGTTATAATGGATATTCTGTTAATGTTGGTGCATTTGATACTGTTGAAAAAGATAAAAATGGAAAATCAATAAGGAAAAATAATGAAGTGGATTTCTATGCAACAAAAGGGATTAGATCTCTTTATATACAGGTGACTGCTGATATCTCTAATGCAGAAACAAGAGAAAGAGAAGTACGCCCTTATTTTAAGCTGAATGATCAAGTACAAAAGATACTCGTTGTAAATAAACCAATTAATGAATCCATGGATGAAAATGGGTTTACTATTATAGGGATTAATGATTTTTTGTTGAGATTTATATAGTGTTAAATGGATTATTTGATATGTGAGGCGGATATGCAGAAAATGACTTTAAAGCACACAAAGGAATTGGATATTTTTTTTAATGAGCATAGGAGAAATTGTACAAATTGTGGAAAGACATTTGTGGAAGGAGATACGGCGCATTTGGGGTACATGAAGGGAAGAGACGCTGCTCTTTTGTGTGATGATTGTGCACCTATGCTTGAAGAAACGGTTGTACGATACTATTGGCAAGAACTTGAATATGAGGAACCGCTTCCAGATGATAAATTGTGGAGATATATGGATTTAGCGAAGTTTGTTTCACTGATAAGTCGGAATGAATTATTTTTTTGTGCTGCGAGTTCTTTCGAAGATATTTTCGAAGGTGCAAAAGGAGTTGAAAAGAATAAAGAGAAATGGGATGCTTTCTATTTGGATTTTTTTAAGCATGCTGTATCCACCGCACCTGGACGAAATCCTTGCGATAATACACATGAAAAAATAATTGAAGAAGCGAATTGCTTGTTAAATCAAATTGAAAAAGTAGGACAGAAATCGAGAGAATATACCTATATCAGCTGTTGGCACTTAAATAGCTATGAATCGGAGGCGATGTGGAAGCTTTATTCAAAAGATGCTGCTAATGCAATTGCCATCCAGACAACGACTAAAAGGTTGTATGAAGCTTTTGATAAAGATCCTACTATAAGCATCGGAAAAATAAAATATATTGATTTTGATAAAAACTTTGCACCTATAAATGGAGCTTTTTGGTATAAGCGAAAATCATTTGAGTATGAAAACGAAGTAAGGGCAGTCATAAGTAAAATCCATTCAAGTGGAAAGGGTGTATTCATCCCTATTAGTATAGACAAGTTGATAGAAAAAATATATATTTCGCCTTATGCATCAGAGTGGTTTGTAGATGTTGTAAAAAGTTTGGTAGAGAAATATTGTGTGAAGGCAGACGTAACCTACTCTATGATGAAAGCTAGACCATTTTATTAAATATTCCAGATTATATAGCAAATATGGTAGAAAAAGTATCAGAGATTGATTTTTGGATTGCAAATAATAAAAATTGCCATCAGCTGCATACAGTAGCCCTGAGCTTTCTACCGTACGCAGCAGGTAAACAGCAACTTATCCTACAAATGCCGAAAACAAGACATTTAAGGCAGTGAGAAAGTTCTCAAAGAGATAATCACTGCTTCGGCAGATTTCAAAAGACTCGGTACAATGTACCGGGTCTTTTTTGTGAGCCGAAAGCCTTTAAAACATTCTAATCTTAATAGGAATAATCTAAGACCTGAGAGATGAATAACTGATAGTGCAATAGGCAGGGGCGTGAAAACGCACTTGTTTTATGTGGGTACATTGGATAAAATAAGGGACAGCGATTCCATTTTTTGTGATTCATACCATCAACGGGATTATGAATTTTGCTGTTAAGAGATAATATCTTTTTATATAATGCAGCAGGTTAGGAGTTATATATTTCATGAAAACTATCATTTTCACAATGGGAACAAGAGGAGATATCCAACCGTACATATATCTTGCAAGGGCTCTTAAGAAAAACGGACATGATGTTAAACTCGGTTCTCATCCCTGTTGGAGAAAACTTATTGAAGAATCGGGTATTTCTTTTCTTCCCGTCGGACCTGATATTGATATAGAGATGGAAGCAGCTGTTATCAGAGGTAAAAGTTCAAATGCTGCCCTTAGCATGCTTAAGACAATGAATTTCATATTTAAGATCATTCAGAATTCAACGAATGAAATATATGAGGCATGCAAAGGAAATGATCTTATCATAGTAAGTCACAGTCAGATGGGAGCAGTAGAAGCAGAGGCCTTGAATATTCCCACAGTAAACGTGACTTTGCAGATTGAAATGATCCCCGAAAAGAATAAGCCGCAGACATTTATTAATAAGCTTATCGGGGGCTTGATCGGTAAACAGATAAACAAGCCATATAACAAGATCAGAAAGGTTTATGGTCTTAAAGCGATGAGAGTCGGTGATTCCCTGATGTCTCAAAAACTCGACCTGATTCCCATAAGTAAATTTGTTGTGACAAGAAGCCCGTATTGGGAAGATCAGCATATTTTGACAGGCTATTGGTTTGAAGAAGAGGAGGTATATTCGCCAAGTGAGGAATTAACAGCCTTTCTTAAAAGTGGTGAAAAGCCTGTTCTGCTCGCACTCGGCGCAATGTCATTCGAAGATAAAGCAGAAACGGATAAACTGGATATGTTTGTCAAAGCATTTCAAAAGGCGGGATGCAGGGCAATCATACAAGGGTTTCAAAAATCACTTGAAGAGTATAAACTTCCGGAAACAATGATGTCTGTTGGGAGTGTTCCTCACAGCTGGCTCTTCAAACAGTGCAGCTTCGTGATTCATCACTGTGGTTTTGGAACATCTGCTGCAACCATGATCTATGGAATACCGTCTATACCGGTTCCTCATGTGCTGGACCAGATGGGATTTGCAATGCAGCTTAGAAATTTAAATGTGGCCACGGAACCATTGAAAGCAAAGGAGCTGACTGAAGAAAATATCTATAATTCCATTGTTCAAATGCAAGATACGTATGATGAAAAAAGCAAAAATGCAATGGAAATATCTGATAAGATCAGGACTGAGGGTGGATTGTCTGAAGCAGTACAATTAATTGAAAGTGTTATATGATTTATGATAAAGCGCAAGTTAAAGCGCAAAGTGGTGCTTTATCTGATAGAGACTATTTATTGCTCCTGATTAAGGAGAATCCAACCATAACACAAGAAGAATTGGCAAATATTATGGGGAAGTCACGAAGATCAGTACAGATGCTGATGAAGCAGATGATAGAGGATGATGCTATTGAAAGACTTGGATCTAAGAAACAGGGGACATGGATTTAAAAAAAATAATTCTATGAAATTGGATTAGGTAAGAACAGTTCAAACCCCGAAGGCAAATTGCTTTCGGGGTTTTTTGTGGTCTTTTTTCTTCGGATGTGTTATAATAATATTCCACTATTCTGCAACAAACATCCGAGGGTATACAGCCTATGAGTGATGAACGTAAAAATAAATCAAATAAAAGAAGCATAGCGGGTGCACTTGCAGCCATTTATTCCGTGAAAAGAACTGAGCCCTGGTTTGGCTTTGTTCTTCTGATTGTCATTTATCTGGTCAGTACGGTATTTACGGTCAGAACTTCTGTTGCAGAAGGAGTTTTTGAGATCGGCCGGGCAATGATCCCCAAGGCGGCTCTTACAGGCGTTATTTCGACCATATCCAATATGTGTCTGATCATTCTGGTAGTTCTGTATCGGGATATCGGCTTCTGCAGTGCAATGGGAATCCTTGCAACCCAGGTTCCTTTCATTTGCGTGAATATCTTTATTTTGCACAGTTTCACCAGTATCCCCGGATTATTTACCAATCTGCTTACCATGATCGCGTGCATCCTGATCTATACCAATCAGAGGAAGGCAATAGCGTACCAGCAACGTATTGTGGAACAGGCCGTGACGGATGTGCTCACCGGTCTGCCGAACCGTTTTGCGGGCAGAGAATATTTCAGCGGACTGATTAAAACAGGCACAAAGTTTGTTTATGTTGCCACCGATATCAACAATTTCAAGAGCATTAACGATACCATGGGATACGAAGTCGGAAACAAGATCCTGATTGAGATCGCTAACCGTTGGAGAGACCTTGCCGACAGCGGCAGGACGGGTACCTATAACCTGGTGGCACATGTTTCCGGTGATGAGTTCGGAATCAGTATCCAGGAATACAGAAACGAAGAAGATATCTTAAAGACCATTCAGGCCTATAAAGCGGAACTGGAACGCAAGATCACGATTGACGATTATGATTACTATGTGACTGCAAGTTTCGGTTATGCGGAGTATCCGGATGATACCACCGTTTTGGAAGATTTGATTGCAAAGGCATCCCTTACCCTGCATGATGCCAAGCGTAAATACAGTGAAAGCGTGATCGTGCGCTATACCGATGCACTCCTTGAATCGGAGAAAACCCTCAAGGTTGAACGCAAGATCCGTGAGGCACTGGAGTCGGATTGCGTCTTTTTCCACCTGCAGCCGCAGTATAATATTAACCATAAACTGCGCGGCTTCGAGGCACTGGCGCGCATGAAGGATACGGACGGATCGTTTATCAGTCCCATGGATTTCATTCCCGTTGCAGAGGAAACGGGTCTGGTCGACCGGGTTGATATGCGTGTATTCCACAGAGCGGCGAAGTTTCTGGAAGATGCGGTCAAGAAAGGCAGAACGGATATTACCATCAGTGTGAATATCTCCGTTAAGCATCTTTTGAAAAATAATTTCCTGGAGGATATCAAGAGCGTTCTGGAAACGTATGCGATTTCCCCTTCGCAACTGGAGATTGAGATTACCGAATCCGTCATGGTGGAATCCGTGGAACGTGCAAAGGCTGTAATTGAAGAGGTAAAAGGACTGGGCATTCAGGTTGCAATCGACGATTTCGGTACCGGCTATTCCTCCTTAAGTTATTTGCATAATTTCCCGGCTAATCTTCTGAAAATCGATAAATCCTTCATTGACGCGATGAGCGAAGGCAAATCGTCCCAGAAGTATGTCGAATCCATTATTTCGATCGGTCATGTCCTTGGACTGGAAGTGATTTCGGAAGGTGTGGAAAGCGAAGAGCAACTTGAAATATTAAAGAGAATCGGCTGCGACCTGATACAGGGTTATATCTGGGGACGACCGCTCCCGCCGGATGAAGCCGAGAAACTGTTATAGAGCATAAAGGTGACGATGATTCGTCACCTTTTTTAGGAGAGAGAAATGAATCAGATTCAGATTACCGATTTGGAACATCCGGATTTATATGCATACGCCCATGCGTCCGAGGCGGAACTTTTTCACATGAATGAACCAAACGACGGTGTGTTTATCGCAGAGACCGCAAATGTGGTCCTGCGCGCGCTCGAAGCGGGGTATGAGCTTGAGTCCATGCTGGTCGAAGAAGAGCGCATGCACCTGGAAGGAAAGCCGGTTTTTGATTATATTAAGTCCAATCTCGGGAAGGATGTATTGGAGCAAATTCCTGTTTATGTGGCACCCCATGAGGTTGTGACAAAACTTACCGGATATAATCTGGTACGCGGACTGTGGGCGGTCATGAAGCGCAAAGCCCTGCCGTCTTTGGAAGAATTTTGTAAAGGGAAAAACCGCATTGCGGTACTTTTCGATGTCGTAAATCCGACCAATGTGGGCGCCATCATCCGTTCCGCGGCGGCTCTCGGCATGGACGGGGCACTTCTGAGTGCGCACTCGGTCAATCCGTTAACCCGCCGTTCTTCGAGAGTCAGCATGGGTACGGTGTTCGCACTTCCCTGGACGGTCCTTCCGGATGCCGATACGGACTCGATGATTTCGTTATTGCATCGGAACGGTTTTAAAAGTGTTGCCATGGCATTGACCGACAATGCCGTCAATGTGGACTATCCGCCGTTAAAAGAGGAGGAGAAACTGGCCGTCATATTGGGTACGGAAGGGACCGGTCTTCCGAAGGAAGTGATCGAATCCTCGGACTGGCGCGTCTGCATTCCCATGCATCACGGAGTGGATTCGTTAAACGTCGCCGCGGCGAGCGCGGTAATCTTTTGGGAACTGCAGAAAAAGACCGGAAAATAAACGCCTGTTTCCATGCTCCAAAAGGTCATTTTTGGTTGTGAAATCGGCAAAAATGCGGTAAAATAATAAGATAAGTTACCGTATATTCTGAATGTGTAAGGAGGGGGAAAGTATGAGCAGAATCGCAATCATCACCGCCAGAGGCGGAAGCAAGAGAATACCGAAGAAAAACATCCGTGAATTCCTGGGTAAGCCGATTCTGGCCTACTCCATCGAAGCTGCCTTGGGCAGCGGACTTTTCGATGAAGTCATGGTTTCCACCGACAGTACGGAAATTGCGGAAATCGCAGAGAAATTCGGTGCGAAGATTCCGTTTTACCGAAGCGATGCGACATCCAACGACTATGCGACCACGAACGATGTGTTGCTGGAAGTACTGGATAAATATGAACGCAGAGGCCTCCATTTTGATACGGCAGTCTGCATTTATCCCACGGCGCCCTTTGTTACGGCAGCCAAGATTCGCAAAGCCGTAGCGGAATTCGAAGCATCCGATGCGGATACGCTGATCCCCGTGGTACAGTTTTCCTATCCGCCGCAGAGAGCACTGATCATCGATCAGGGAAGTCTGCGTTTCATGTATCCCGAGTATCTCGACAGCCGCTCGCAGGATCTGATGCCGCATTATCATGATGTCGGCCAGTTCTATGTGATCCGTCCCGAGGCTTTCAAGGTGAATAAAAAGCTGATGATCGGCAACATCCTGCCGTTCATCGTGGATGAGCGCGAAGTGCAGGATATCGACAACGAATCCGACTGGGCCATCGCCGAAATGAAATATAAACTGATGAACTAAGGACCCGAAATCATGCGCTGGTTTAAAACGAAAGAAGAAAAAGAACTCGACGCGCTCCTTGTGAAGGTGGACAACAATATGTCCAACAACTACAAGGATGCGGCACAGGGGAATTATAAAGATTTTTTAAAACGATACGCCGAGCTTGATTCGCAGGGAAAACTCTCCGCGAAGGTGAAAGCTTACTATGAGCCGGTGATAGCGGACTATGCCGCGCGCCTTTCCAAATTTACGCATAAAGACCAGCCGACCAAATGGGGCGACTGGGAGAAGAAATAGTTTTTGAAAGTTCTGTGAAAAATAAGATTTTTGGAGCAAATACGGATATGATGGAAAAAGATGCAAAGATTTATGTTGCGGGTCACCGCGGAATGGTGGGCTCCGCGATTGTAAGAGAATTACAAAAGCAGGGATATACCAATATCATAACCAGAACCCATGCAGAGTTGGATCTAAAAAGACAGGACGCGGTGGAAGCGTTCTTCGAAGAAGAGAAGCCGGAATATGTTTTTCTTGCCGCAGCCAAGGTGGGCGGTATCGTAGCCAACGAAAGCGCACTGGCGGACTTTATGTACGATAACATGGTTCTGGAAATGAACGTGATCCATTCCGCCTGGCAGAACGGATGCAAGAAACTGGAATTCTTAGGTTCTTCCTGTATCTATCCGCGAATGGCGCCGCAGCCGATGAAAGAGGATTGCCTCCTTACAAGCGAGCTCGAGAAGACCAACGAAGCCTACGCGCTGGCCAAAATCTCCGGCCTTAAGTATTGTGAATTTTTAAACCGTCAGTACGGTACGGACTATATCTCTGTGATGCCGACCAACCTGTACGGACCGAACGATAATTATCACCCGACGCATTCCCATGTGCTTCCCGCGCTGATCCGCAGATTCCATGAAGCCAAGGAAGCGGGGGCAAAGAGCGTTACCTGCTGGGGCGACGGAAGTCCGTTGCGAGAGTTCCTCTATGTGGACGATCTGGCAAACCTCTGTGTCTTCTTAATGAACCATTATTCCGGAAATGAGACCGTCAATGCGGGAACCGGAAAGGAAATCACGATCAAAGAATTAACCGAGCTCGTGGCAAAGGTGATCGGTTACGAAGGGGAAATCCTTTGGGATACCACGAAACCGAACGGTACACCGAGGAAACTTTTGGATGTATCGAAAGCGGCAAACTTAGGCTGGACCTATAAGACCGAGCTGGAAGAAGGAATTAAGCTTGCATATGAGGACTTTTTAAACAATCCCATGCGGGCAGAAAGATAGTACAAAGGATTTAAAGTAATGTTTCGTTTAGTCAAAAGTATCAGAAAATACTGGATGCCCAGTATCCTGACCGTCTTTTTCATGATCTGTGAGGCGGCGCTGGAAACCATCGTCCCGTATATCACGGCGAATCTGGTAAACAGTTTAAGAACCGGCGTCGTGGATATGGATTATTTGTGGAAAACAGGCGCCCTTTTAGGCGGCATTGCCCTGACGTCCTTGTTCTGCGGCGGTATGGGCGGTTATACCGCATCCATGGCAAGTACCGGATTTGCGAAAAATGTCCGCGGCGACATGATGCGTAAGATCCAGACTTTTACCTTCCATAACATCGACAAATTTTCAACGGCTTCCCTGGTTACCCGTTTGACCACGGACGTATCCAATGTGCAGATGGCGTATATGATGATTATCCGAATCGCCATCCGCGCACCTTTAATGCTGGCATTCTCCATCTTTATGGCGATTTATATGGGCGGAAGACTGGCACTGGCATTTGTTGTCGTGGTACCCGTTCTGGCATTCGGACTGATCTTAATTGCAGTTAATGCAATGCCTTCCTTCAGAAGAGTCTTCAAACGATATGACAAATTAAACGAATCCGTGGAAGAAAACATCCGCGGAATGCGCGTCGTTAAAGGCTTCTCCCGTGAGGAATACGAGAAAGAGAAATTCTTCAATGCATCCGACAGCATCCGCAAGGACTTTACGAGAGCGGAACGTATCGTGGGACTTAATATGCCCCTGATGCAGTTTTGCATGAACTTCAACATGATCTTTGTGCTCTTCATCGGTTCGAAACTGGCGATTACCTCGGGCGGACAGACCATTGACGTCGGACAGGTTTCCGCAATGCTGACCTACGGTGTACAGGTTCTGCTGAACTTAATGATGCTTTCCATGATTTTCGTTATGTTGATGATGTCCGCGGAAAGCGCAAGACGTATCGGCGAAGTTTATGCCGAAGTACCGGATATGAAAGAAAAGGATGATCCGGTCAAAGAAGTTGCGGACGGATCCATTGTATTTCAGGATGTGAATTTCAAATATTCCGACGAAGCCAAGCGGTATGCACTTTTTGATATCGATTTAAAGATTCCTTCGGGCGCAACGGTCGGAATCTTAGGAAGCACGGGTTCATCGAAATCCTCGCTCGTACAGCTGATCCCGCGTCTTTACGACGTACAGGAAGGATATGTCAAAGTCGGTGGCGTGGATGTCAGGGACTATGACTTAACCGTTCTTCGCGACAATGTTGCAATGGTCCTTCAAAAGAACGTTCTTTTCTCCGGAACCATCAAGGAAAACCTCCGTTGGGGCAATCCGGATGCGACGGACGAAGAGATGATCGAAGCCTGCAAAATGGCCTGCGCGGACGAGTTCATCGAGCGTATGCCGGATAAATACGATACCTTCATCGAGCAGGGCGGAAGCAATGTTTCCGGCGGTCAGAAGCAGAGACTCTGTATCGCCAGAGCCCTTTTAAAGAAACCGAAAATTCTAATCCTCGACGATTCCACATCGGCGGTCGATACGAAAACCGACGCACAGATTCGCGAGGCTTTTGCAAACTACATTCCCGATACGACCAAGATCATCATTGCACAGCGTGTTGCCAGCGTGGAAAACGCGGACATCATTATTGTCATGAACAACGGAAGTATCGAATGTACCGGTACGCATAAGGAACTGATGGAAAATAGTGAGATTTACAGAGAAATCTATGAATCACAGACGATGGGAGGTGAGAAATAATGCCACGTCCTGTCAAAGGTAATGTAAACGCAGAATATAAGAAACCGGATTTTTCCGTTCTCGGAAGAATCATCAAATCCGTTTTTCAAGATTATCCGGCCGGCATGATCGTCATTATCGCAACGATCTTTATTGCCGGTGCGGCAGCGGTAATTCCGGATCTTTTCATCCAGAAGATTATCGCATTGATCAATACGTTCTTAAATCCCGCAAATCCGGATTACGGCAACTGGGCGGCAGCACGTCCCGAAGCCATCAAGAACGTCATCTTCCTGGTGGTGGTTTATTCGATCGCCATCATCGGTGTAATCGTGCAGTCACAGCTCGGAGCATATGTTACGCAGGGATTTTTGAATAAAATGCGTAACCGCATGTTCCGCAAAATGCAGGATCTGCCGATTAAGTATTTCGATACGCACAAAACCGGCGATATCATGAGTAATTACACCAACGATATCGATACCCTTCGCCAGCTTGTATCGCAGGGCTTACCCACGATCATCCGCTGCGGAATCATAGTCATCGGTGTCTTCTTTATCATGCTGTATTTCAGCCTCTGGATGACCCTCGTCGTTGTCGGCGGCATCATTCTGATGTTTGTCATCACCAGAGTATTAAGCGGCGGAAGTGCGAAATATTTCACTCTGCAGCAGAGGGCTCTCGGTAAGGAAGAGGGCTTCATTCAGGAGCATATGAACGGCCAGAAAGTGGTGAAGGTATTCAACCACGAGAAGGAAACCATAAGTGAATTCGATGAATTAAACGAGCAGCTTTACAAAGACAGCTTTAAGGCAAATGCTTATGCCAACGCGCTCGGTCCGATCATCGGAAACATCGGAAACATTCTCTATGTCGTTGTTGCCATCGCAGGCGGCGCCATGCTGATTTCCGGCGTGAAAAACGTCTCCCTCTCCGATTTGCTGCTTCCGTTATTCACCGGTAAGCCGGGTGGACTTGCCCTGGATATTTCCACGGTCATTCCGTTCCTTAACATGACCCGTCAGTTTACGGGTAATTTAAACCAGTTTACACAGCAGATTAACATGATCGTCATGGCATTGGCCGGCGGTCAGAGAATTTACGAACTGATGGATGAGAAACCCGAGCCCGATGACGGATACGTAACGCTTGTTAACGCAAAGATCGACGGGGACGGAAACATTACCGAGACAAGGGAACATACCGGCGTCTGGGCGTGGAAGCATCCGCACGGTGACGGTACACTGACCTATACCAAGCTCGAAGGCGATGTGCGTCTGTTTGATGTGGACTTTGAGTATGAAAAAGGTCATCAGGTACTTTACGATGTATCCGTTTATGCGAAGCCAGGTCAAAAGGTTGCTTTCGTAGGTGCAACCGGTGCGGGCAAAACAACCATTACGAACCTGATTAACCGTTTCTATGACATTGCGGACGGTAAAATCCGCTATGACGGAATCAATATCAATAAGATCAAAAAATCGGATTTGAGAAGGTCCCTGGGTATCGTTTTACAGGAGACCAATCTCTTTACCGGAACGGTAATGGAGAATATCCGCTACGGAAACTTGGATGCCACGGATGAGGAATGCCGCAGGGCGGCAGCGCTGGCCGGCGCCGATGATTTTATCCGCCGTCTGCCGGAAGGATACGATACACAGCTTACGAATAACGGTGCAAACTTATCTCAGGGACAGAGACAGCTGATCGCCATCGCGCGTGCAGCGGTAGCCGATCCGCCGGTTATGATCCTCGATGAGGCAACGTCCTCCATCGATACGCATACCGAGGCAATCGTACAGAAAGGTATGGACAAACTGATGGAAGGCAGAACGGTATTTGTAATCGCTCACCGTCTTTCCACGGTTAAAAATTCCAACGTGATCATGGTTCTCGATCATGGTCACATTATAGAGAGAGGCTCGCACAAAGAGCTGATCGAAGCAAAGGGTACATATTACCAGCTTTATACAGGCGCATTTGAATTAGAATAAATCCATGGGGGAATTTTGGTATGGCAAAATGGATTATGGTCGTTGATGACGATGTGGCGAACCTGCAGATGGCGGGTACGATTTTAAGCAAGCACAATATGCGTGTTACGGCATTGAAATCCGGACAGGCATTGCTTACGTATGTGAAGGAAAACGGAGCACCCGATCTGATCCTTCTGGATATTATGATGCCCGAAATGGACGGTTTCGAAACCTTAAGCGCATTAAGAGTTCTGGAAAAAGAGAAGGGCCTGGGTGAAACGCCCGTCATTTTCCTGACCGCGGACGAAAGTACCGGAACGGAAAGCAAGGGCTTTGAAGTCGGCGTATCCGACTTTATCCGGAAACCCTTTAATCCCGAAGTTTTGCTTCGAAGAATCGATAATGTCATTTCCATGCAGAAGGAAATGAACAGCTTAAAGAACGAAGCAAGTATCGATAAACTGACCGGCTTTTTAAACAAAGCGGCCACCAATTCCAAATTATCGCAGGTATGCTTAATGGGCCTGGGTGCCCTTATGATGATCGACCTGGATTCTTTTAAACTGGTAAACGACCTTTACGGCCATGAAATGGGTGATAAGGTCCTGATCAGTTTTGCCAATATTGTCCGCGAGACACTGCCGAAGGGCAGTTCGTTCGGCCGGATCGGCGGTGACGAATTCGTTGCATTTTCCGCCGGTACGCAGGAGGAGAGTGAAGTTGCCGAACTGACTCAGCGTATGAATGTCAAACTCGTGGAATCCGCAAAGGAAATGATGGGCGAGGATATGAATATTCCGCTCGGATGTTCCGTCGGTGCCATTTTTATTCCCAAACACGGAAATGATTACACCACACTTCTTAAGCAGGCGGATAAGTGCCTTTACGTTGTCAAAAAGAACGGAAAGCACGGCTATTCCGTATATTCCTCGGATCTCATTACGGATGCGGATGCGGCACAGGAGATGAATCTGCGCTCGATTTCCGAAATCCTTTCGGAGAGAAACATCACCGATGTCGCCCTGCAGCTTGACATGGAAGCGTTTACGCATGTGTACCGCTTTGCCAACCGCTTCTTTATCAGAAACAACATCAATTCCTGCAAGGTGCTCTTTACCTTGGCCAAGCCTCTGGGGCTTCCGGAAGAGGATTACCGCAATTCCTGCGATGATTTCGGCAACCAGATTCGTGAGAATTTAAGAAAATCCGATATGTTAACGAGAACCAGATACAATCAGTATTATGTGATCATTACCGATATCCGTGAAGAGTTTGTGGACAAGGTGCTTCACAATATCATGGATTCTTGGGAAAACAACCGGCCGGTTTCGCCGATTATTACGTACGAGAAAGAGTATGTCAGAAACGACGGGGATCTTTTCCTGGAAAGATCGATTGCAACGATTGCCGTTGTGGATGACGATGAAATGGTTCTGACCGCCGCCAAGGCAGCACTTGCCGAATACGGGGTTAAGGTCGAGACCTTCCTGGGCGGCGAGAAATTCATGGAATATGTCAATACCGTGGAGCGCGTACCCGATTTGATCCTTTTGGATGTGAAAATGACCGGCATGAGCGGATTCGATGTACTGCGGTCGATCAAAGAAATCGGCGGAGATATCGCAAGGGTTCCGGTAATCTTTTTAACGGGGGAAACGGATGACGGAACCGAAATCGAAGGATTGCAGATGGGTGCGCTGGACTTTATCAAGAAGCCTTTGATCGCGGAAGTGCTCAGGGTTCGTGTCAATCATATCCTGGAGCTTTCCGTTCTGCGCAAACGCTACAGAGGAAAGCAAAAATAAAGCAGTGAGCTTATGGGGGGATTCATATGGATTTAAAATCCGGTAAGAACGAATTGTTTCAGAATTCACAGGTTGTGCTTCTGATCTTTTATACCATCTTTGTCGGAATGCATATTGCCATCACATTCATGTTCGAATGGGATAAATGGATCCTGCTCCCGATTCTGGTGGGAGTAGCGGTTTCCTGGGCACTCTATATCGGTTCGGTTTTCAAACCGACGCAGCGTATCTGGCTGATTGCCGGTTTTATGATGGTGACGTATTTTATTTACGGTACGCATCTAACCAGCACATATGATCTGGCGATCGTTATCGCCTCTTTGATGATCCTTTTCATCACAACGGGTGTAAAAGGAACCATCATTCTTTGTCAAATCACATTCTACATTACAATGACATATGACGTTGTCATGCTGATCATTCAGGGAGAAACCACATTTGATTCCATTATGATCGCACGTACCATCATGCATTATCTCGTTGTAACGATGATTGCATGGTTTTCGCAGAATACGATCAACAAATGGAATCTTGTTATGGATGCTTCCAAGGAAGAGATTGATGATCTGCAGGATTCTACGGAGCGTTTGAACGATTTTCTTGCCAATGTTTCGCATGAGATCAGAACACCCGTAAATGCAATCATTGGTCTTTCCGGAATCTGCATCGATAAGGAGACCAATCCGGAAATCGAGAAAGACTTAATTGCCGTGCGTTCATCGGGCAGAAGAGTGGCGGACCAGATCAGCGACATTCTGGATTTCTCCGAGATCGACCGCGGCAAAGCCGTGAAAAACTGTGAAGATTATATGCTTTCTTCCATGATGAACGATCTGGTGAACGATCTTCGGGAAATCATGAAAGAGGAAGTGGAACTGGTCATCGATATCGATCACAGAATACCGGCTGTCATGAATTCGGATGTCGGTAAGATCAAAAAGATCATCAAAGCACTTGTTTCCAACGGAATCAAATATACGACGGAGGGTGGCGTTTTCTTAAAGATCGGTTATGAGCAGCAGGCCTATGGCATCAATCTTTTGATTGAAGTAACCGATACCGGTTCGGGTATGACCGAAGAGGAACTGGAGCGGATCAGGGAACGTTACTATCAGGCGGATTCCGGCAGAGCCAGAAATGCCGGCGGACTGGGACTCGGAATTCCGATCGTTTCCGGTTTCGTTGATCTTCTGGGCGGATTTATGACCATTGACAGTAAACTGGGTGTCGGAACCACGGTGCGTGTCAGCATTCCGCAGACCGTAGTGGACGAGACAAACTGCATTTCCATCCGTTCATCCAAACAGCCGGTCCTCGGATCATTCTTCCATTTTGACCGTCTGACGAACCCTGTGATCCGTGAATGCTACAGCGTTCAGGCAATCAGCCTTTCCAAGGGTCTCGGAATGGAGATCAATATCATTGAAAACAGAGAGCATTTGCTGAAGATTACCAAGGAAAAAGAGCTCACGCACCTGTTTGTGGGACCCGATGTATACGAAGAGGAGAAGGATCTTCTGGAACAGATGGCGACGAAGATGAAGGTGATCTACCTTGCCGGAGCGAACGACAAGCTTCCCGAAGGATCCAGACTTCATACCATGGAAAGACCGTTCTACTCCATCCCCGTGGTATCGATCATCAATGCCGATGCCGATCTGGATGCGCATGAGAGGGGCACCATGAAATTATACGGTGTACGTGCTCTGGTTGTGGACGATGAGCCGATGAACCTGGTTGTTGCAAAGAGTATTTTCAAGCGTTACGAAATGGTTGTCGACACGGCCAATTCCGGACGGGAAGCCGTGGAATGCTGCAGGGTGAAAGGATATGATATCATTTTCATGGATCATATGATGGGCGGCATGGACGGTGTCGAAGCGATGAAAAAGATCCGCACGGACGTAAAGGGTGTCAACCACGAAACCGCCATGGTGGCACTTACCGCAAACGCCATGAGTTCGGCAAGACAGATGTTTTTATCCGAGGGATTTGACGGATTCGTCAGCAAACCCATTGTAGTGGAAGAACTGGAGCGTACATTACGGAAAGTACTTCCGAAGAATCTGATTTCCTACGAAGAATCCACCGAGGATGCCGTGAAAGAAGAAAGCATCGAAGCGGGAAACGAAGCAGAGGTTTCCGCAGATAAAGCGCGGAGCGATAATCCTGTCGAAGGAAAAGAAGAAGCGGACGTTAAGGAAGCAGTGCCGGAAGTCGGTTTTAACGAAGTGATGGATAAACTGAAAGCCTGTGGCGTGAATGTGGATGAGGCAATGACCTATGCATCCGGTGATACGGATCTGTATGAGCAACTTCTTATGCAGTTTGCGCAGGGCGTATCCGACCGTGTTTCCAAACTGTGTGCATACCATGATAATAAAGAGTTCAAAAACTATGAAGTTTTGATTCACTCCACCAAGAGTAACTCCAAAATGATCGGATTTACGGAACTGTCCGAGGAGGCAAGACTTCTGGAGGTCGCAGCGCATGAACAGGATGAAGCATATCTGGATGCGCATCATAAGCATGCCATGGAATCGATCGAAGCGGCCGGCCGAACCATTTTGGAATGCATGGGTAAAGATTCGGAGGATACCATAGCTTCGGAGGAATCGGAAGTGCTGGAATTCGGCGCGGAAGACGTAATGGAATTCGACGCCGAAGATGTATTGGAATTTACTCCTTCCGAAGGAGGTGATTGCTGATGCTGAAGAAAATCAACCGGTATCTTTACAACGATGAAGTGGATATCCGTTTAAGACTTTATGTATTAAGTGCCGCCATGACACTCAGTATGTTATTTGTGTTATCCATTGAAGTGCTGGCATTCTCCGGACGTTGGGAGCGGTTCGGCGTAATCTGGGCTTTCATCGCACTGCTTGTTGTGATCGGATTTGTCAATATCAGGACGAAAAGACTTAGGATCGGTGCCATTCTTACAAACTTACTGATCTCGTTTGTTTTATATCCGATGATCTTCATTAAAGGCGGCGGAGTGGAAGGCAGCGGCCCCATCTGGTTCGTTTTTAATATTTTCATGATCAACCTGGTTTTGGAGGGAGGAATCCGAGTTGTATTATCCGTTCTGGAAATCCTTCTGACGATCGCTGCATATGTAATTTCTTACCTTCATCCCGAGTGGATTGAGCCTGTGGAAGGCCTTACTTATTATGTGATCGATATCACAACACTTTTGATGGTGGCAGCAAATATCGCGGTTGCCATCAGCGTACAGAACAAACTCTATGCCCAGCAGATTGCCAAAAGTAAAGCACAGAGTGAGGAAATCAAAGGCCTTGTGGCTTCACAGAACCGTTTCTTCTCCAGTATGAGCCATGAAATCCGTACACCGATTAATACGATCATCGGCTTGAACGAGATGATTCTGCGGGAGAATGTCAGTGATGAAATCGCGGAGGATGCCATCAATATCCGGTCCGCGGGCAAGATACTTTTAAATACCATCAACGATATTCTGGACATGTCCAAGTTCCAGTCCGGAGAGATGCGCCTTCTGGTGGAAGAATACGAAACCGGAAGCATGTTCTCCGATATTGTCGGCATGACCTGGCTGCGTGCCAAGGAAAAAGGATTAGAGTTTCACATTAATATCGCACACGATGTTCCGGCTAAATTACGCGGTGATGAAGTCAGGATTAAGCAGATTCTGATGAATATCCTAAACAACGCGGTGAAGTATACCAAAACCGGATATGTGAATCTGAACGTGGAATGCGAGAAACTGGAAGACGATAATGTGAAGATGATCTACACCGTGGAAGATTCCGGTATGGGTATCAAGAAAGAGGATATTCCGTATCTTTTCACCGCTTTCAAACGTGTGGATGAAAGCAATACCAAGCATATCGAGGGAACGGGGCTCGGCCTTTCCATCGTAAAACAGTTTGTGGATTTAATGGACGGTAAAGTTACCGTAAACAGCGTATATACCAAGGGAACCACATTCATCGTCGAGATTCCGCAAAAGGCTGCATCGACGGAAGAGATCGGTGAATACAACTACGAGAAACGCCATCATATTTCCAAGCGTACGGAGTATAAGAAACGTTTTGAAGCACCCGGGGCAAAGATTCTCGTGGTGGATGACAATGAATCCAACCTGCTTGTGGTTACGAAGCTTCTGCGCGAAACCAAGATCCAGATTGATACGGCGTTAAACGGCAAAACGGCTCTGGAGAAAACACTCGATACGGCATATGATCTGATCTTTATGGATCATTTGATGCCCGAGATGGACGGTATCGAATGCTTCCATGCCATCCGTAACCAAATCGGCGGTAAAAACAAAGATACCAAGATCGTCATTCTGACGGCGAATGCCGGAGCGGAAAACCGTAAACTTTACGCTACGGCGGGATTTAACGGTTATCTGATCAAACCGGTTACCGGAAACGAGCTCGAAGAAGAAGTTTACAGACAGATTCCGAGGAATCTGATCCGTGTCTTCGATCAAAGCGGTATCGAAAGTTCGGAGACCATTTCCTGGCTGAATGAAACGCATAAGAGAAGAAGGATCGCGGTTACGACGGAAAGCACCTGCGACCTGCCGCCGGTTCTTTTGGATAAATACAATATCACGGTATTTGCACATAAGATCCGGACCAAAGAGGGTGTATTCCGTGACGGTATCGAAATCGATACACCGGGCCTGATGCGCTATATGGAGGATGAAAGCCGCGAAGTACAGGTTGTATCCCCGTCTGCGGCCGAATACGAAAGCTTCTTTGCGCAGGTTCTGGCATCTGCCAACAATATCATCCATCTGTCCTTATCGGCAGCGATGGACTCCGGCTCCTTTGAACTGGCAACGGAAGCCGCAGGTTCCTTTGAAAACGTTACTGTGGTGGATTCCAAGAGCATATCCTGCGGACAGGGCCTTCTGGCACTTATGACGGTTCGTATGGTGGAGGCGGGTATGGGACTGGATGAAATTCTTCCTTTCCTGGACAGACTGTCCAAGAGGATCCATACCAGCTTTATGGTGGACAATCTGAATTTCCTGGCACGTAACAGGCAGGCAAGCAAAGGCTATGCCCGTTTCATGAATGCATTGATGATGCACCCGGTTTCGTATGTAAGAAATGGTGTCATTTCCTCCAAGGGAATGCTTGCCGGCTCCCGTGAAAAAGTCTGGAGAAAATACATCGCTCTTTGCTTAAGCGGCTTAAAACTCGATCAGACCGTTATTTTCATTTCCCATGTCGGCTTAAGCAAGAAGGAAATGGAATGGATTCGTGCGGAAATTGCCAAGAGACATAACTTTAATGCCATCTACTTCCAGCAGACCTCTCCGGCCGTGGCAATGAGCCTCGGACCCGGTTCATTCGGAATTTCCGTGGTCGAAAAAGGATAATCGGCAAAACGGCATTGCAAAAGTAACCCAAAACGGATAAAATAGTACATGTGGATCGTTCCATACTCTGTGTAGAGTAACGGAAGTACAAAGGAGCGATAAAGGGGAGATGTACAATGGTTTTTACCTATGAACTTCGTATGGTAATGAAACGTTTGCTGGCAGGCGATGTGGATGCTTTTCAGGGCTTCTATATCAACACCGTAAACGATATGTATTTCCATGTTAAACTGGTGATCGGAAATGAAGAAGAAACGGCCCGTATGATGGTTAAAATCTACAAGGCCATGTTTATTCGTTTAGGTCGCCTGGAGAAACCGGAAGATACGACCAAATGGTACAACGAAATACTGTATCAGCACTTGGTAGACTGGGTCAGCGTAAACTGCGCCAACCAGTTGATCGGTGAAGAGAACGGCGAATACGACGAGTATCCCGGTATGGAAGAATACATTCGCGGTAACAACACCCTTCTGGAATCGGAAGTGGCGAACCTTGCGGCAAGTTATATCAATACGCTCGATCCCGTGCATGCATTAACCGGCCTTGCTTATTTCTACGACGGATTCGACGATGCGGATTTGGAGAAATACCTGATGGTGGACATCGATGTGATCCGTACCCGTGTCAAATATGCGAGAAAGCAGATCAGTATTTATTCCATTGAGTTCTGCAGAGCCAATGATTATGAGAGTGCACAGGTTGACAACAACCTTCTTTTGCTTGCCTATGTCTTAATCTTCAACGAAGTGAAACTCAGCAATATCGAAGGTCTGTATGCGGCGATCTGCGAAGCATTGCAGTAATCCTACATCAAGAAATTTTCATGACTGCTTCCAAAAGGGGGCAGTCATTTTTCATATCAGTACCTTTTAACGGACGTATTTTGTATAAAATAAAATTATGAGCTTACAATTTGTCTTCGGCCCGAGCGGCTACGGAAAAAGTACATATGTGCAGAACCTTGCAACCTCTGAGGCCCGTGCAGACCGGAACGTGAATTACTGGATGATCGTACCGGATCAGTTCACGATGCAGACCCAGATGGATATGGCACGGATCAATCCAAACGGCGGTATTCTGAATATCGACGTTTTAAGTTTCGGCCGTCTGACCCACCGTATCTTCGAAGAGGTTGGAAAGCCGGAGCGTGTGATGCTCGACGATCTGGGCAAATGCCTGATTTTACGCCGTGTCATCCATGCCAATGAAGAGAACCTGAAAGTTTTAAGAAAGGGAATTCATACCCCGGGCTATGTGCAGGAAGTAAAATCCGTGCTTTCGGAATTTATGCAGTACGGGATCCGGCCGGAGGACCTTTCCAAGAAAATCGATTCCATGAATGTTAATCCCGGTTTAAAATATAAGCTCGGTGATTTCCAAACTTTGTATGAAGCCTTCCTTAAGGAGCTTAAGAAGCAGTACACCACGAAGGAAGATACGCTTTATTGTCTTTGCGAACGCATTCCCCTCTCGAAGCAGATTCCGAAATCCGTTCTGATCTTTGACGGATTTACCGGTTTTACACCGATCCAGATTTCCGTTATTATGACACTTCTTAACTGTGCGAAGAAAGTGATCGTGACATTGCCTTTGGGAAGTGCGGAATGCTGCGAAGAAGAGCTTTACAACGAAAAGGGCTTATCCGATTTATTCCGCCTAACCAAGAAAACCGTTGCGGATATTACAAAGGCTTCGAAAGAAGCCGGTATTGCGATCGAGGCCCCCGTCTTTTTACGTGACGGTGCGAACCGTTTCGGCCAAGTTCCCGCAATTTCATTCCTGGAAAAGAATCTGTATCGCACCAAGGAAGCACAGTATTCGGAGATTCCGGAAGAGATCACGATCGCAAAGGCGGCGGATGAAACACATGAGTGCATGCTTTTATGCCGTACCATGACGGAACTGATCCGGCAAAAAGGCTATCGCTACCGTGATATGGCTGTCATCTGCGGAGATCTTCCGAGTTATTCCCGGGGCTTAAAACTGCAGTTTGAAAAATACGGCATTCCCTATTTCATGGATGCCACGACCGAACTGATCCGGCACCCCTTCGTTTCGTATATCCGTACCATTCTTTCGGCGATTACGCAGGGCTATGATTACCGCGAAATGAACGGGATTATCCGCTCGGCTTTTACGGATTTAACGAAAGAAGAAGCGGACATTCTCGACAATTACTGTGTGGCCAAAAATATCCGCGGATATTCCGCATGGAAGAAGGATTTTACGGCAAGCACCGATGAAATGCGACGAAAAACCAAAGGCCTCGACAAGGCTTTGAAAGAGGAGAAGATCCGCTCGGAACTTGAGATCGTCAATGCCGCAAGGGAAAAGGTCATCCGCATTTTTGAACCGTTCGTGGAGTTGCCCAAAGATACACAGATTACAGCCAAAGACTATCTGACGGCACTGTACAAACTGCTTTGTAAGCAGGGCGCCGCAGCACGTCTAAATCGTATGGCAGAGGAGTACGAAGAAGAAGGAAAGCCGGAGAAGGCACTGGAGTATTCCCAGGTTTATAAAACCGTCATGAAACTCTTTGACCAGGTGGTTTCCTTAATCGGAGACGAAGCGGTTACACTGGAGGATCTGATCGAGGTACTGGATGTCGGATTCGGTGAGATCCGCATCGGCATTATTCCGAAGAGCGTGGATGTCCTGCCGGTCTGCGACTTGATCAGAAGCCGTTTCGGCAAGGTGAAGGCATTATTCTTCATCGGCGTAAACGACGGTAATATTCCGGCCGTGGGAGCGGGCGGCGGCCTGATCTCCGATATGGAACGAAGCATGCTGATCGAGCAGGGACTCGAGCTTGCGCCGAGCCGTGCCATGGAAAGCTTCACCGAACAGTTATACCTGTACCAGATTCTGACGAAGCCCGAAGAGAAACTGTATTTATCTTTCCTAAGCGTTGACGGCGCCGGGGAGAGCAGGAAAGCCTCGGTTCTGATAGATGAGTTATGTAAACTATTTCCGAAACTGAGCATACAGGATGAAGCACTGAAGAATAGCCTTATCGATGCCGAAAATATGGCTGAAACCCTGCGTTTCCACAATATACTTTCGACGAAAGACCTAAAGGCGGAATTCGCCACACGGCTCGGAGAGTATGCAAGGGGTGCGCAGGATGAAAATGCCACGGCATATTTAAAGCAACTCTATGCCCTTTTAAAGGCGGATGAAGAGAATGCCGAATGGCTGGAGCAAACCGTCGAGGATGCCTTTTTAAGTTACCGCCCGAAGAACTTAAGCGAGGGACTTCTAAAGAAGATCTACGGCGATATCATGGAGTGCTCCGTAAGCTCCCTGGAGAAATTCGCAGGCTGTGCCTATGCGCATTTTCTGCGCTACGGCCTGATGTTAAGGGAGAGGGAAGATGCGGACATTTACTCCGCCGACCTTGGTAATATCACACATGCGGCTTTGGAAGTATTCGGCAAATACCTTAAGGAAAACGGCGAAGAATTCGCCAAAGTCTCCGAAGAACGCTGTGCCACGATTCTTGATGAGATAACCGATGAGCTGATGAAGCGCTACGACGAGGGGCTTTTTGTGGAAGCCGAAGGAAGCGAATATCTCTCCCATCAGGTGAAGCGTGTCTTAAAGCGTTCCGTTTCGGCACTCAAAACACAGCTTCTGAAAGGAAGTTTTGCCCCGGTATCCTATGAACAGGAATTCAAGCGCTTAATCCACGAAGCCGATACAATGCTGGTCGGTAAAATCGACAGAATCGACGCCTGCTTGGAAGACGATAAAGCATTTGTGAAAATTGTGGATTACAAATCCGGCAGCAAGGATTTTGAGGAAGAACTGTTTGCGCAGGGTGTGCAGTTGCAGACCGCCGTATATTTAAGCGAAGCACTGAAACGCTTTGCCCAAGAATACCCCGATAAAGAGATTATACCGAGTGCCATGTTCTATTTCCGCATGCAGGATCCGTATTTGGAAGTTGCCACGGAGAGTGAAGAAGAGCAGGAGAAAAACCGCAATATCCTGCTTCGTCCCACCGGAATCATGGTCGGAGATTCTGCGGTTTTGGATCGCTTGGAAGCGGAGCGCACAAACGGTAAAAGCGAAGCAATCCCGGTCAGCTTCGGAAAGGACGGAGCACTTTCCTCAAGAGGATGTAAGGCTGCCAAAACGGCGCAGGAGATGAAAGAAATCCTACAGTCCGCCGACGATAAGGTGGTATCGCTTGCCGGCGAGATCTCGCAGGGAAAGATTGATGTATCGCCGTTGATTTTTGATAAATACGATGCCTGCAAATACTGTGCTTACAAGACCGCCTGCGGTTTTGACGAAAGAATCTCCGGATACGCACGCCGTGTTCCGGAAGGCGCGCAGGATGCAGCGGAGGAGGACGAGTAATGGGTAAATTTAATCCGACTCCACAACAGAAGAGAGTGATCGATGAAAGGGGCAGAAACATCCTGGTTTCCGCAGCGGCGGGAAGCGGGAAAACAGCCGTGCTCACGGGCAGGATCATTGCCCGCATTCTGGACAAAGAACACCCGGTTTCAATCGACAGACTCTTAATCGTAACCTTTACCGAGGCGGCCGCCGCAGAGATGCGCAAGCGTATTTCCGAGGCGATCACGGAGAAATTACGGGAATTTCCGGACAACGAAGAACTCCGCAAGCAGAAGACCCTCGTACATTCGGCGCTGATCATGACGGTGCACGGATTCTGTCTGTATTTGATCCGCAACCATTTTGATTCCATCGGACTCGACCCTTCGTTTCGCGTAGCGGCGGAGGAAGAGACCAGACTGTTAATGGAGGATGTGGCGGAGGAGATTTTATCCGATCTGATGCAAACGGATGAAAAGAAATACGCTGATCTCGAGGAGCACTTTGCGAGGGGATTCCTTGACAATAAATGCAAGGATCTGATCAAGGATATCCACTATACGGCCATGGCACAGCCCTTCCCCGAGGACTGGTATGACGATATGGAGCGTAAACTGGATGCGTTTATCGAAGATCCGGAGCATACTCCGCTCATTTCCTACGGCATGGACTACGAAGATAAGATCTTAAAGGACTGCCTTGATGATCTTAAGACGGCTATCAGCCTTGCAGGGCAGGAAGGCGGACCGGCCAAATATCTGCCGGCGCTTCTGGATGACGAAGCCTTCGTAGAGGCCCTTACGGATGCAAACGATCTGCGCCGAAGAACCGTCCTTTTCCAGACACATGAATTTCCGAATATCGGCAGGGAGGCATCTTCCGAGTTAAAAGAGATCGTCAAGGGACTGCGTGATTCGGTCAAAGACACACTCGATAAACTGAACAAGAAATTCCACAATCTGGACTTCGATACGGCAATTTCGGATGATACGAAAACGGCGTCACTTTTAAAGGAGCTGCTTTCCTTAGCGCGCGAATTAAGCCTTCGTTTTGCCGAAAAGAAAAAAGAAAGAGGCTTCATCGATTTCTCCGACATGGAACATTTCGCACTGGAGATTTTACTCCGTAAGGAAAACGGCGAACGAATTCCGTCCGATGTGGCCAAATCATACCGTGCCTTCTTTGACGAAGTCATGGTGGATGAATACCAGGATTCCAATGCCATCCAGGAAAGCCTTTTAAATGCGGTATCCAAGGATGAACCGGCTGTCGGAAACCGCTTTATGGTCGGCGATGTGAAGCAGAGCATCTACCGTTTCCGTCTGGCGGAGCCTGAGATCTTCCGTGAGAAATACGATACCTATCCGACCGAAGAGGCCGGAAAGAATATCCGTCTGGATTTATCCAGCAATTTCCGTTCGCGTACGGAGGTGCTGGATGCGGTAAACTGCGTCTTCGAAGACAGTATGCATACTTCCGTCGGTGAGATCGAATACGACGAATCCGCAAGACTCTACTACGGAGCCACGTCCTACGGCGGGCCGAAGAAAGATGCGAAAGCGGAGCTTCTTGTCCTTCCCGAAGAAAACTGGAAGGAGACCGGAATACGAAATAAAACGGCATGGGAAGCCCTTGCCGTGGGTAAGCGTATCAAAGAACTTCTGGACAGCGATTATCAGGTGCTGGACCATTTTGAAGAGGATAAGGCCGTTCTTCGGAAAGTGCGCTTCAGTGATATCATGATTCTGGTGCGCAAGGTCAAAAACCGTGCCGCACAGATCAAGTCCGTACTGGATGAGATGGGCATTCCGACCATGGTGATTTCCAAAGAGGGATATTTCATGGCACCGGAGGTGATCCTGGTTTTAAACTTAATCTCCGTAATCAATAACCCGCGTCAGGATATTCCCTTAATCGGCGTTTTGCATTCCTTCCTCGGAGGCTTCGAGGAAGCGGACTTTGCGGAAATCCGCGGCATCAACAAAAACGAACTGTTCTACGATTCCATGATGCGCTATCGAAAGATGGGAACGGATCGTAAGATCATCGATAAGATTAAGGCATTTGATGAGAAATTAAACGCCTACCGCAGTCTTGCGGACAGAGAAAGCGTCTATGATCTGCTTTTGACCGTATTTGAGCGGGAAGGCATTATGGAGCATTTCCGTCTTTTGCGCTTGGGAGAGCAAAGAGTGGCAAATTTACGGATCCTTCTTCAGAAGGCAGAGGAATTTGCGGCAACCGGTTTCGTCGGTTTATCCGAATTCGTCCGCTACATCGAGAATGTGAAAAACCGGGAAATTGACTTCGGGGAAGCCAATATTCTGGACGAAAACGCGAATGTGGTGCGTATTTATACGATGCATAAAAGCAAAGGACTCGAGTTCCCGGTCTGCTTTATACTGGGATGCGGGGAGAAACTCTCCACGAAACTGGATTCCAAGGAAGTGCCCACGGACAAAAAACTCGGCATGGCAGCGGATTATACGGATCCCGTTGCACGTATTAAGAGAAAATCGCTAAGCCGAGCCATCCTTCTTAGCAAAGATGCACTGGAGCGAAGAGGTGAGGATCTGCGCCTTCTGTATGTGGCCATGACGAGAGCCAGGGAGAAACTGATCATGGTCGGCACGGCTCCGAAGAAACTGCTGGAAGCAGACGGAAGTTTCGGAAAGAAGCGTAGCTTTACCACATCGGAAATTCTCGGAGCTGCCTCGTACATAAGCCTCTTATTCCCGGAAGCGCAGAGAAATCCGGACTGTTTTGATATCGGATACTGTACGGTGGAGCAGACGGAAGAAGCGAAACTTACGGATGCACTGGATACCGTGAAATTAAAGAATGATTTAAAAGCCGTATCCGCGGCTCGCGAGCCGTTTGTCCCATACACATATCCGCATGAAAGTCTTGGAAATGTCTTTACGAAGACCACGGTTTCGGACTTAAAGAAAGCCGCCTATATGGAAGAAAACGAAGGTGCGGATGAACTGTTCCGCGATGCCGAAGGCTACAAAGAGGACGGAGGAGAGGAATATGTTCCGGCCTTTATGCGCCCGGAGGAGAAGAAAATCTCCGGATCCCTTTATGGTACAGCACATCACCGGGTGATGGAACTGCTTAATCTCGGCGCTTTTACCGAAGAAGAAATGGCGGCGGGCAGCAATTCGGCATCGTTAATGGCGAAACTGAACGAACAAAGGGCGGCCCTTGTGGATTCCTATGCCCTTCCATCGGAAGAGAATAAGCTGGTCAGAAACGAAAGCGTGGCGGCGTTCCTTGCAGACGGCGTGGCAAAGCGAATGCGTACTGCCGAAGAGGCGGGAAAGCTTTACCGTGAGCAGCCTTTCGTGTTATCCCTTCCGGCGAATGAAGTAGGCGAAGAACTTCCCTCGACCGAGCATGTGCTTTTGCAGGGCGTAATCGATGTTTATTTTGAAGAGGACGGCGAGCTTGTTTTGCTGGATTACAAGACCGATTCGAAGGTCGATGAGGAGGAACTTATTAAAAGATACCGCGCACAGCTTAAATATTATGCCAAAGCATTGGAAAAACTGGAAAAAAGGAAGGTCAAAGAAGTCCTGATTTACTCGTTTTTCCTGGGTAAAACGATAGAATTAACAAACTGATGCAATTTTTTGATATAATAATGGGTATTATAGGTGAAACAACTTAAAACAAAATGGGGGAAAAGTTATGGATAACAACAATTTATTTAACGAAAAAGAATTAGATCAGACTTTTCGAATTGACGATTACTTCAAAAACAATGACAATAACAGTCTGTTTCCCAATGAGGATACGTCCGCTAAGGAAAACGGTGATTCATTAAAGGCCGAAAGCAAAGAGGAAAACCAGCTCAAAGCCCGGTTTGAAACCGTTTCCGATTTCTATGAGTTGAATTTGCCTTCATATCGCTTCGATATGGCGATCAGCGAGGACGGAAAAGAAAGATATAACAACGAAATCACGCTTCGCGATGCATTGTCAAAACCCGAAAATGTCGGCAAAAAATATTTTGTATTCGACAACGAAGGAAATCATCCGCAGTGTGTCGAAGTTCTTAAGAACGGCCGCTTTGCCATTGCTTCCGGAATCAGTTCCGGGCAGCAGGTCGGCAAGTCAACCTTCGAACCCAAGAAATCCTTAAAACTTGCGGATGTAGGCGAGATTGATTCTTATGAAAACAAAGTGGAACTTGAGAGAAAGCTCAAAGAAGCGGAGAATATCAAAAAACATCCCGGGGATTATCTGAAAAAATACAGACTCGAATTCAGTGCGTTCAAAGCAAAAGAAAACGAATTCAGAATGAGAATCGCGGACGAACTTGCTACCGAAGAAGGCGTATCGTACGAAGATTATATACGTAAACCCAAGGGACCCGTAAACAAAGCACCGCAGCTTACCACGGGAAACAAAATTTCGAGAGTTTTATATAAAATCATTACCCTGGGATTCGGTGAGACGAATGCTTACTTAAGACATAAGGAAGCACTCAGAAGATATCAGGAGGAGAATAAACCGTATTTCGATGCGTTAAAGGTATACAAAGAACGCAAGAAGAAATTTGACGAAAGATTCAAAAAAGAATATAAGGATGAACTCGAGAAGCGTTCCGAAAAGTTTCACGAAGCATCGGAAAGACTGGATTTCATTGATACCGAGATTCAGGAAATCAAGGATTCCATGGGATTAAGTGCGAAGGAGGTTGCAACCAAAATTGACGAAGTAAACGCCTATCACGGCAAAACCGAAGTTATCATGGAAGGTATCGCCGATCTTAAGAAAGAAGGTCTTGTCACCCAGGATAACATCTTTGCCAACACCTGGATGCACAAAACGGCTTTGGAAGGAAAGAATCCCGCACAGTACAACGCTGATGATGTTGACCATCTTGCCCAATATGTGGTATCGGAAATCGCTGAAAGGAAATTAACCGAGAATTACTTAAACAATCCCAAGTATGCCGAAGGTCAGCAGAATCGTATGATTCTTGCCGGAATCAATAACGGTTCCGCAGTGGAGTCAATGAAGAAAGATGCCGTATTTAAGGGACTTCTGGATCAGGCAAAGGCCGCAAACAAGCCGATGAATCTCAAATCTTTCAGTATGGCTGTTGAGAAGGGAATGAAGATGGAAATCGCCAAGGCGACCAATCCTTTAAATAAAGTAAAGGAAGCACAGAAAGCCCTGGTGCAGAGCTTCGGACAGAAACCGTTATCCGAAAACAGCCTGCTTGATGTGGCGAAATACAAATATCTGAGCAATACGATCAAAGAACTTGAGAATAACTATAAAGAGAATAAGAAGTGGACACCCACTGATGTCAATAAGGCCAATAACGCCCTTATTTACACATTGGGCAAGGGAAGAATAAACATTGGAATCAACAATTATCTGGGAGCCAAGGACAAAGGCGCACTCAAGAGACTTTGCAGCAATCCCAAAATAAACGCTGCCGGAAAGACATATAGTCTGGACAAGTTGTCCGAAATGGTGACCAAAGAAAAAAACAATCCGAGCAAAGCACCCAAGGTGAACAATCCCGTAATAAATTAAGGATGCCCATATGAATGAGCGGTAAGCCGAATCAAAAGTTCAAAACCGTTTTCGCAGACGTACTGAATTTGGTACGTCTGCTTGCTATGTATTTCGGTCTGTATATTCTCTCCTATCTTGCCCTTAGTTCCACGGCACTTAAGGATACCTTCGCGCCGGTCGGACTCATTGTGGCAATTCTTTCCCTTATTGCGGGACTGATTCTCCTCCTTTCCGGGAAAAAGGAGAGCCCGAAATGACGCGCATTTGTGTTTCCGTACGACAACTGGTGGAGTTTCTTTTAAGGTCCGGTGATATCGACAATACCTCTTCCGGGAGGGCTTCCTTGGATTCCATGCAGGCCGGAAGCCGCATTCACAAGAAACTCCAAAAAGCGGCAGGCAGTGCATATGAAGCCGAAGTGCGCATGTCGGTAACCGTGCCGTATAAGGATTTCGAAGTCTGCGTGGAGGGCAGAGCCGACGGTGTCATTACAAAGAAATCCGGGATTACGATTGATGAGATCAAAGGAACCTGGAGAAATCTGGATACCTTAAAAGGCCCGAATCCGGTGCATCTTGCCCAGGCAAAATGCTACGCATACATGGTGCTTACAAAAGAAGATTTGGACGAGATTTCCGTTCAGATTACCTATGCCAATTTAGAGACGGAGGCAGTACGCCGTTTTATTCAGGTATATTCCGCCGAAGAGATTACGGACTGGTTTAAATCCCTGATGGAAGAATACGGAAAATGGGCCGAAATGGAAGTAAACTGGCAGCAGGTCCGCACGGAAAGCATCGCGGGAATGGAGTTTCCGTTTCCGTACCGGGAAGGCCAGAAGGAACTGGTCGAAGAATGCAGGAGTGCATATGATGAAGGGAAATTTCTGTTTCTCGAAGCGCCGACCGGTTGCGGCAAAACGATTACCACCCTGTATCCTGCCATTCAAACGCTGGGAGAGGGAAAGGTTCGCCGGATCTTTTATTTGACGGCCAAAACGATCACTCGCACGGTGGCTGCGGATACATTGAATCTCTTAAGACGCAATGCGCTTCGGATCAAAAGTATCGTCCTTACGGCCAAAGAAAAGATCTGTCTTTTGAAAGAACCGGACTGCAATCCGAAAGCATGCAAGGCGGCGGGCGGACATTATGACAGGATCAATGACGCGCTCTACGACTGCCTTACGTCCAATGAAGAATTAAGCCGCGGGATCATTGAGGAGTATGCAAGAAAACACAATGTCTGTCCGTTCGAGTTTTCACTGGATTTAAGTCTTTTTGCCGATGTGATTATCGGCGATTACAACTATGTCTACGACCCGCATGTCTATCTTCGCAGATTCTTTGCGGAGGGATCAGCCGAGAAATATCTGTTTCTGACCGATGAGGCGCATAATCTGGTGGACCGTGCCAGGGAAATGTATTCCGCAAGCCTCGTTAAGGAAGACATGCAGGCTTTGGCGGGAGTCATCCGCGATGAGTGTATCGGAAAGGCACATCCGCAGATTCCCGAAAAACACGCCAAACGGATGGCGGAAGCGCTCGAAGAGGCGGCAACGGCTTTTCTTTTGGTGAAGCGTCGTTGCGATGACGGAAGCTTTGTCTATGAAAACGAGGACGAGTTTGCTCCGCAGTTAAAGGCACTGACCCGCTTTACTTCGGTGGTGCGCAAATATCTGGAGGAAGAGGAAAAGAAAAAATCGCACGGCACAGTTCATAAGGCGGTTTTAAACATGTATTTCGAAGTCGGTCATTTCCAGGAAATGTGGGAACTTAGAGGCGATGAATACAAATTATATGCAAGGATTACCGAAGAGGAGAAACTTGAAGTCAAACTTCTTTGCAGAAATCCGGGCAGACTTCTTCGGGCCTGCCATCAAAGGGCCGTGGGCGGCGTATTGTTCTCGGCGACGCTTTTCCCGATGGAGTATTATAAAGAGCTTCTCGGAGCATCCGAGCACGATACGCAGGTGCTGGCAAAGTCCATTTTCCCGAAAGAAAACCGCCGGATCATGGTGGCGAAGGATGTGACGAGCCGTTTTGACGACCGCACCGATGAAATGTATGAAAGAATCGCCGGATATATTTACCGGACGGTAAAGACGAAAAACGGCAACTATATGGTTTTCTTCCCGTCGTTTGAGTTCGCGGACAGGGTGTATACGGTATTAAACCGCAAATACGCCCCCGTGGTATTCGATATCCTGCGCCAGAGCGAAAATATGTCGGAACTCGAAAGAGAGGCTTTCCTTGCCAGATTTCGCCAAAATCCGGCGCCTTTGAAAGAAGAAAACGACGCACAGCTAAGCCTGATCGGAATATCCGGGCCGTCGGATAAGGGCAAAACGGCGGGACTGAAGCGCGGGTTTGGACAATTTAGGAGAAGTGTGGTAGGATTCTGCGTGTTGGGTGGAATTTTTGCCGAAGGAATCGATCTTGTCGGCGAAGATTTGATCGGCGCCGTGATCGTGGGCGGAGGAATTCCGTTTATTACGAAGGATCGAGAGCTGATCCGGGAGTATTTCGATGAAAAAGAGGGCAAAGGATATGAATTTGCCTATCAGATTCCGGGCATGAACAAAGTTTTACAGGCTGCGGGAAGAGTTATTCGCAACCAAACCGACAAAGGAACGGTATTATACTTAGAGAGGCGTTTTCTGAAACCGGAATACGAAGGAGTATTTCCGCCCCATATGAAGGCAGACGAGGAAGTGAATCTGAAGACTCTGCCGAACTTTATGACGGCTTTTTGGAAATCGGTTGAATAACCGAAGAAACTGCCGGCAGGAAAACGCTGCTCAATTATAGGAAAATCGGAGGATTAGTAACATGTGGGCTTATGAAAGTGTGTTTTATCAGATTTACCCTTTGGGATTCTGCGGGGCACCGTTTGAAAACGACGGAAAACTCGAGCACAGAATTTTAAAGGTGATCGACTGGATTCCGCACATCAAAAAGATGGGCATGAACGCTATCTATTTTTCACCGGTATTCGAGTCCGATACGCACGGATACAACACGAGAGATTACACGAAGATCGATTGCAGACTCGGTACGAACGAGGATTTCGCAAAGGTCTGCAAGGCACTTCATAAAGAAGGCATCAAGGTCGTATTGGACGGCGTATTCAATCACGTCGGACGCGGCTTCTGGGCTTTCCAGGATGTATTGAAAAACCGAGAGTCTTCGCCTTATGTAGGTTGGTTTAACCGTATTGCATTCGACGGCAATTCCAACTATAACGACGGCCTTTGGTATGAAGGCTGGGAAGGCAATTACGATCTGGTTAAATTAAATCTTCACAACGAAGATGTCATCCAGCATATTTTTCATGCCGTGGAAGGCTGGATCAATGAATTCGATATCGACGGAATCCGTCTGGACGTGGCATACTGTCTGGATTACGGATTTTTAAACCGTTTAAGAGGTTTCTGCGATTCCAAGAAGGAGGACTTTTTCTTACTCGGAGAAGTGCTTCACGGCGAGTACGGCAGAATGCTTCGCGAGATGAATATCCATTCCGTAACCAATTATCAGTGCTACAAGGGAATTCATTCCGCGTTCAATTCCGCGAACATGTTTGAGATCGTGCATTCCCTGCTTCGTCTGTTCGAAGACCAGCCGTGGGCTGTGGCACGCGGAGCACATTTGTTAAGCTTTGCGGATAACCATGATGTTTCCCGAATCGCAAGCATCATCCAGGATCCGAACTGCTTACCGCTTGTGTATGCAATGGTTTTCGGTATGCCGGGTATTCCCTGCGTTTACTATGGTTCCGAGTGGGGCGAAAAAGCAGACAAGTCACAGGGTGACCCTGCATTGCGCGCATGTTTCGACAAACCGCAGTGGAACGAACTGACGGACTTTATTGCAAAGCTTACCAAGGCCAAGGAAGGAAGCGAAGCGCTCAACTACGGCGGATTCCGGAGTGTTGTCCTAACCAATAAGCAATGCATCTTCGAAAGAAAGAGCGAGAACGAAAGAGTCCTGGTTGCCATCAATATGGACAGTAACGACTTTACCGCTCATTTCGACGCCGGTTGCGGCCAGGCGGTGGATCTGATCACCGGTCAGATGCACGACTTCGGAGGTGGCAGCTTAATGCCCGCATATTCCGCGGCATTCTGGAAATGTGAAAGATAGCAACTTGCTTGCTAAAAAACCTTAAAGTTTGACCCGTTTCGCGTTTTGCGTATGATTGACAAATGATTGATTATTCAATATATTTAAGAGTGCGGCATTGTGAGATTCCGCACTCTTAATATTTGATTTCAGGGAGTACAGAAATGAGTAAAGAACTTGCCAAAACCTACGATCCTCACGGACTTGAGGACAGATTATATCAGAAGTGGCTGGATAAGAAATATTTCCATGCCGAAGTGGACGAAACCAAAACTCCGTTTACTATCGTGATCCCGCCTCCCAACATTACGGGACAGCTTCATATGGGACATGCGCTTGATAATACCATGCAGGATATCCTGATTCGTTTCAAGAGAATGCAGGGTTTTAATACACTGTGGCAGCCAGGAACCGACCATGCTTCGATCGCAACCGAAGTAAAGATCATCGAAACTTTGAAGAAGCAGGGAATCGATAAGCATGATTTAGGCCGCGAGAAATTTTTGGAGCGTGCATGGGACTGGAAGAAGGAATACGGCGGACGTATCATCTCCCAGCTTAAGAAAATGGGCTCTTCCTGCGACTGGGACAGAGAGCGTTTCACCATGGACGAAGGCTGCAACAAGGCCGTAACCGAAGTATTCTGCAAGATGCATGAAAAAGGCTGGATTTACAAGGGCGCAAGAATCATCAACTGGTGCCCGGTCTGCAATACTTCCATTTCCGATGCGGAAGTGGAATATGAAGAGCAGGCAGGTCATTTCTGGCATATCAAATATAAAATCGTCGGAGAGGACAATTACCTTGAATTTGCGACCACCCGTCCCGAGACCATGCTCGGTGATACCGCGGTAGCCGTAAACCCGGACGATGAAAGATACAAAGACCTCGTAGGCAAGAAAGTATTCTTACCGTTCGTGGACCGTGAGATTCCGATTATCGCAGACCCTTACGTTGATATGGAATTCGGTACCGGTGTTGTTAAGATCACACCCGCTCATGACCCGAACGACTTCCTTGTAGGACAGAGAAACAATCTTCCTGTCATCAATATCATGAACGATGATGCCACCATCAATGAAAACGGCGGCAAATTCGCAGGCATGGACCGCTATGCTGCAAGAGAGCAGATCGTAAAAGAACTGGATGAAATGGGTCTCTTGGTACGTATCGAGGAGTATTCGCATAACGTAGGAACCCATGACCGTTGCAAGACGACCGTAGAGCCCTTGGTTAAGCAGCAGTGGTTCGTTAAAATGGATGAACTGATCAAGCCCGCCGTAAAGGCAGTGAAAGAGGGCGAGATCAAACTGGTTCCGGAAAGAATGGAGAAGACCTATTTTAACTGGACCGATAATATCAAAGACTGGTGTATTTCCCGTCAGCTTTGGTGGGGACACAGAATCCCTGCATATTACTGCGACGAATGCGGCGAAATCACCGTAGCCAAGGCAATGCCCGAGAAATGTCCGAAGTGCGGATGCACCCATTTGACACAGGATCCGGATACGTTGGACACCTGGTTTTCTTCCGCATTATGGCCGTTCTCCACATTGGGCTGGCCCGAGAAAACGAAAGACCTTGAATATTTCTATCCGACCGATGTGCTGGTTACCGGATATGACATTATTTTCTTCTGGGTTATCCGTATGATCTTCTCCGGATACGAGCAGATGGGCGAGAAGCCTTTCAAGACCGTATTGTTCCACGGTCTGGTTCGTGACTCCCAGGGACGTAAGATGAGTAAGTCTTTGGGCAACGGTATCGATCCTTTGGAGATCATCGATCAGTACGGAGCGGATGCACTGCGTCTTACCCTGATCACCGGAAACGCTCCCGGAAACGATATGCGTTTCTATTATGAAAGAGTGGAAGCAAACCGTAACTTCTGCAATAAGATCTGGAACGCTTCCAGATTCATTATGATGAACATGGAAGGCAAGGAAGTGACCACTCCGGCAGCAGGCGATCTGGAGCCGGTTGATAAGTGGATCCTTTCCAAATTAAACCGTGTCATCAAAGAAGTAACCGACAATATGGAAAATTATGAACTCGGTATCGCTGTTCAGAAAGTATACGATTTCATTTGGGACGAGCTTTGCGACTGGTATATCGAGATGGTAAAACCCAGACTCTGGGCCAAGGATGAAAGTGCAAAGACTTCCCAGAATGCTGCTCTTTGGACTTTAAAGACAACGCTGATCGATGCACTGAAACTTCTGCATCCTTACATGCCTTTCATTACCGAGGAAATCTTCTGCACCCTGCAGGATGAAGAAGAATCCATTATGATCTCGAACTGGCCGAAGTATTCCGAGGAAAGATATTTCGCCAAAGAGGAAAAAGAGATTGAGATCATGAAGGAAGCCGTAAGAGGCATCCGTAATGCCCGCACCGGCATGAATGTTCCGCCTTCAAAGAAGGCTGCGGTTTATGTTGTCAGCGAGAAGGAAGAGATGAGAAACATCTTCGAGAAAGGCAAACTCTTCTTCGCAACCCTGGCATCCGCTTCCGAAGTCAATGTACAGGCAGACAAGTCCGGTATCGGTGATGATGCGGTATCCGTAGTGATTGCAAATGCCAATATCTACATTCCTCTTGCCGAACTCGTTGACCTTGCGGCTGAGAAGGAAAGACTCTTAAAAGAGCAGAAGCGCTTAGAGGGCGAGCTTGCTAGAGTAAACGGTATGTTGAACAACGAACGCTTTATTTCCAAGGCTCCCGAAGCTAAAATTGCCGAGGAGAAGGCGAAACTTGAGAAGTATACGCAGATGATGGAGCAGGTTAAGGAACGTCTTGCAACATTATCTTAAAAACTGTATAATATCTATTTGCTTATCAGTTGATTTGATGGATTTACAGGGGTAGAATCGTGATTGATTTTGAGAACGAACTGAAAAAATTTCATCCCAGTCTCGAAGTGCAGGATGCCGAAGAAGCGATTGCACAGCATGACCTTGCGGACATGATCGATTTGATCGTTAAAACCGTTAAGGAAGGCGAAGAGACGACAGCGGACTATACCGTACAGTAGAGGATAAACGCGTGAACTGTTACAAATGTGGCTGCGCTTTGTCCGAGAAAGACTTCTGTACCGCCTGCGGTGCGGATGTCGGAACCTATAAGAAACTCATTTATCTGTCCAACCAGTACTATAACGAGGGACTGGAAAGGGCACAGGTAAGGGATTTAACCGGTTCCAAAGAAAAGTTGCGGCAATGTCTGAAATTGAATAAAGTCAATACACAGGCCAGAAACCTTTTGGGACTGGTGTATTTCGAGTTGGGCGAACTGGTGGAAGCGCTGACGGAGTGGGTTATTTCCACGACTTATCAGCCGGAGAAGAACATTGCGTCCGACTATATCGAAATGGTACAGTCCAATCCCGCGGCTTTGGACGGTATCAACAGCACAATTCACAAATACAATCTGGCATTGAATTATTGCAAACAGGGCAGTGTTGACATGGCGAAAATCCAGCTTCGTAAAATCGTCAACCTAAATCCCAAACTTTTAAAAGCAAGACAGCTTCTGGCACTCTTATATATCCGTGAAGAGGACTGGGAGAAGGCAAAGCGTGAGCTCGAACCCTGTCGTAAGATTGATATCGGCAATGTGTTGACCAACCATTACTTACGGGAAGTTAACGAAATGCTGGGTCTGGACGAGAGCCGGAACTTCAAGAAAAAAGAAAACAACAATGCCGTTTATATGCAAAGCGGCAACGATGTGATCATCCAGCCGAAGACTTCGAACGAGCCGAAGGGCTTGGGACTTCTTTTGAATATCGCAGTGGGCTTACTGATCGGTCTTGCCATCGGATGGTTTTTACTCGGACCGATCCGTGTGCGCATGAGCGACAGCGGCCTGGAGCAGGAACTGAACCAGGCAAGGGAAGAGTTGGCAACCAAGAGCGCCGAGAAAGAGGAACTGACACAGAATTACAATTCCTTATCCAAGCAGCTGGAGGAAACCTCGGAGAGACTTGAGTCCTACGAGAGCAGCGAAGGCGAGAACGGCGCCTTAAAGAACCTGATGCTTGCACAGATCGAATATGACAAGGGGGAATCCCGTGATACCATGGTGATCGCAGGATACCTTTCCAATATTGATGAAACCTACGTGGAACAGAAGGCTACGGAAGAATTTAAGCAGATGTACGAACTGATGATGTCTTCCGTCGGCGGGACCGTGGGCGGACAGTACTATGAAGCCGGAAACGAAGCATTCCGCATCATGGATTACAGTTCGGCAATCGAGAATTATAAGAAAGCTGTTTTGTTTGATTCGGAGAATTCCGACGCTTTATTTGCTCTGGCGGATGCTTATCGTCAGAACGGAGATAAGGCGAAGGCCAAAGAAACCTATACGCTTGTAACCGAGCGTTTCCCCGAAACGGAGAACGCATCCAGAGCGCTCGGCTTCATCGCAGAACTCGGGGAATAGAATCTTAAGGACAGTATGGAAAAATAGTTGTTGACACAGACAGCGTATTTATCATATAATGTCTATCGTTGACGACGTTTTTTGTTACTTTCCCGTTCGTTTCACTTCCGTGAAAGTAACAGCAATTTTTCCATCTGTGTCCGTAGCTCAGCTGGATAGAGCAACGGCCTTCTAAGCCGTGGGTCGGGGGTTCGAATCCCTTCGGGCACGCTCCACATTGAAATGTGGGACAAGTCCAAATTGCTATGGTGGGTGTGGCGCAGTTGGCTAGCGCGCCAGATTGTGGCTCTGGAGGCCGAGGGTTCAAGTCCCTTCACCCACCCTATTAATGGGCCGTCGCCAAGCGGTAAGGCACAGGACTTTGACTCCTGCATTCGCTGGTTCAAATCCAGCCGGTCCAGCTCAAATGCAGGAAATATAATCGTATATGGGCCATTAGCTCAGGTGGTAGAGCACTTGACTTTTAATCAAGTTGTCCGGGGTTCGAGTCCCCGATGGCTCACGAGAAAGAGGAAACTGAAGAGTTTCCTTTTTTTATTCGGATTTCTATGGTGAAAAGCTCCTTTATGTGTTATAATTTATAGGAATTTGCGCCTGTGGCGGAATTGGCAGACGCGCCAGATTTAGGTTCTGGTGGGAGACCGTGCAGGTTCAAGTCCTGTCAGGCGCATAAAAGGCGGGAAAATGGGTTTTCGCCTTAGTGTTTAAGGAGGAGTGGGAATGAAGAATTTAGGGAAAAAGATTACCGTTTTATTTGCATTTGCATGCGTACTTGCACTGCTTGTCGGCTGTGCCGGATTTGGCAAGAAGAAAGCATTTGCCGAGTACGGAGCAAGCTTAAACGAGGACAGTGTTTACTGGAATGAATTAACGGATGCATCCGGTCAGGTAAACAGTAACACGGATATGAATACCATGAAGGCAGTAATCCAGGCAAGGATCATTCCGTCCCTGAAAGTGATAAGCCAGAACGCAAAGACCAGAAATGCCGGAATTACGGACAGTGAGATCAAGGCGCTTGATAACCACTATGTAGCATGCACGGATAAACTGCTCGAAGGATTTACCTATATGCTGGACGGCTTAAACAACAGCGATATGGACAAAATGAACAAGGGAAATGCTGCCATAAACGCAGCCAATGTAGAACTCATCGATTGGGTTAACGGTGTTGATACCTTTATGAAGAATAACAATATTAAAGATGACGGAAGCATCGCAAGCGTTAAGCAGATGATTCAGTAATAACGGAGAGTGACGAAGATGGAAGAAGCGGTTGCAAAGAAAAAAAGTCCGGTTGGCAAGATTATTTTCCTGCTTGTTGTTTTCGCGGCAGGCTTATGTTGCTATATCGCAAGCGGTAAGCTTACTACGGAAAGCCTCCTGCCGGCAATTTTATTCTTTATTGCGGGTCTTGCCTGCCTGATTAAAGGCGGAGACTGGTTTGTGGACGGCGCCACGGCGATTGCGAAGAAATTTAAGATCCCCGAGATTTTGATCGGTGCCACGGTTGTATCCATCGGAACCACGCTTCCCGAAGTTATGGTATCCGCACAGGCGGCAGCCAAGGGAAGTGCTTCAATCTCCTACGGCAATGCGATCGGATCCATCATCTGCAATTCGGCGCTGATCGCGGCCATTACCTTAGCCGTAAAGCCTGCCAAAGTGGATAAGAAACCGCTCAGACTGCCGGTAATCTTTTTCTTCATTGCCGCAGCATTCTATGCATTTAATGCCTATTATTTCGGAAGTTTCTCCAGAACGACCGGTATTCTTTTACTGGTTACATTCTTAGTTTATATGTTCTTCGTTATCCGTCAGGCGATTACGAAGATGAAAAAAGGCGAAGTCGAAGAAAAGCCGGAGGAAGAAGAGGAGGAAGCACCCGAATCCATTCCGGTTGCACTTCTTTTACTTGTTTTCGGCGCTGCCATCATCGCATTCGGCGCCAACCTTTTGGTGGATAACGGAATCATCATCGCACATAAGATCGGTATTCCGGAGTCCGTCATTGCCCTGACATTTGTTGCCCTCGGAACATCGCTTCCGGAGCTTGTTACCGCAATCACATCGTTGGTAAAAGGACACGGCGCACTGTCGCTCGGAAATATCATCGGTGCGAATATTTTCAATCTGGTTTTGGTATCCGGTCTTGCGATTACCATCAATCCGTTTGATGTACCGAATGACAAAGCTCCGATCGCGGGCATGAATCCGTCCCTTTTGATCGATGTACCGCTGGTATTCATCGTAATGATGATCCTGACACTGCCTGCCGTATTTAAGGGAAAACTGTATCGCCTTCAGGGAATTTTGCTCTTACTTTTGTATTTTGCATACCTGGCGTTCCAGTTTTTGATCGCATTTCATGTTATTTCTTTCTAAAAGTCGCAGGCTGTGCTACAATATTAACGTTGTTTTCGGAACCAAAAAATTTTACATATAAAGGAGTATTGCTATGAATCTTTCACCACTTCAAAAAGCAAGATATGAGTATTCCCCGAAGCTTCCCGGAATGCTCAGAAACGGAGTTGCAGAGATCTGCGTTAAGGAAGGTGCACAAACCGCATCCGTTGCAGACCAGGACAAAATCAAAGAACTCTTCCCGAATACCTACGGTAAGAAGGAAATCACCTTTGTAAAAGGCACAAACAACGCACCCGCAAAGAAATGGGTAGTAGGCGTTATTCTTTCCGGCGGACAGGCACCCGGAGGACACAATGTTATTTCCGGTCTTTATGATGCATTAAAGGCAGCTGACAAGGACAATGTTTTACTTGGTTTCAAGGGCGGCCCGAGCGGACTTTTGGAAGATGACTATGTAGAATTCACCGACGAATTCATCAACGCATACAGAAATACCGGCGGTTTCGATATCATTGGATCCGGCCGTACCAAATTAGAGACCAAAGAGCAGTTTGCAATCGTGGAAGAAGTTGCAAAGAAGCATGGTCTTAATGCAATCGTTATCATCGGTGGTGACGATTCCAACACCAACGCAGCCGTACTTGCAGAGTACATGGCAGCAAAGAACACCGGAATCCAGGTAATCGGATGCCCGAAGACCATCGACGGTGACTTAAAGAACGAAGATATCGAAGCATCCTTCGGTTTCGATACCGCTACCAAGACTTATTCCGAATTGATCGGTAACATTGAAAGAGATGCAAACTCCGCTAAGAAGTACTGGCATTTCATCAAGGTTATGGGCCGCAGCGCTTCCCACGTTGCACTTGAGTGTGCACTTGAAACCCAGCCCAACATCTGCTTAATCGGTGAAGAAGTAGCCGCTAAGAAGATGAGCCTTGCTCAGATCACCAATTACATCGCAGATTCCGTAGAGAAGAGAGGAAATGCCGGAAACAACTTCGGTGTTGCCATCATTCCCGAAGGTATCGTAGAATTCGTTCCCGAGTTCTCCGCACTGATCAAAGAGATCAACGAGCTTCTTGCAGGCAGCAAGACCGATGAATTCAATGCACTTCCCGATTGGACTGCAAAGTACAATTTCATCAAAGCAGGTCTTAGCGCAGAAGCATTTGCAGTATTTGATATCCTTCCCGCAGGCATCCAGCAGCAGCTCTTCTTAGAGAGAGACCCTCACGGAAACGTACAGGTATCTTTAATCGAGTCCGAGAAACTCTTCTCCGAAATGGTTAAGAGCGAACTGGCCAAGAGAAAAGCAGCAGGAACTTATAAGGGCAAATTTGCTCCTCTTCATCACTTCTTCGGTTATGAAGGAAGATGCGCATTCCCTTCCAACTTCGATGCAGATTACTGCTACAGCTTAGGATACAATGCATTCATGTTAATTTCTTACGGCTACACCGGATACCTTTCCAAGGTTTCCAACATCTCCAAGCCTGCTGAAGAGTGGGTTGCAGGCGGTATGCCGATCACCAAGATGATGAACATCGAAAGAAGAAACGGTGAGGACAAGCCCGTTATCCGTAAGGCTCTTGTAGAACTTGACGGAAAGCCGTTCAAATTCTTCGAAGCACACAGAGACGAGTGGGCAGTGGAAACCTGCTTCACCTTCCCCGGTGCAATTCAGTACTACGGACCGAGTGAGGTTTGTGATTTAACAACCAGAACTCTTGCTCTTGAGAAGGGCTGATTAAATTATTAAAAAGACAAGCGAAACGATTAAGCGGTTGCGGCGGATATGTCGCAGCCGCTTTTTTGCGCGATAAGGCTGTCAAGTGTGCACCTCGCTTGCTGTATAAATCTATACAGTTTACACGAAAAGAAGGAAGGAAAATATGATTTGTTGTCAGTTTATTTGTTGAAACAATTGCCAAAATACGGTAAAATATTATGACGTTGTCAAACGTTTATTTGTATGCAACCAAATTCGGATAACAGGGGTTTTAAAAGTGTATGCCCATACCCGGATTGTATTTTAAGGAATGGTGGAGAAGTAGAAATGGCATCAGAGAAAAGAGGACAGTGGGCATCGAGTTTTACGTTTATTTTAGCGTCCGTAGGCTCGGCGGTAGGACTCGGTAACGCTTGGCGTTTCCCGGGACTGGCGGCGAAATACGGCGGAGGAACATTCATTTTTATTTATATGCTGATGATGATTGTTCTGGGCATTCCCCTTCTGATGATGGAAATTGCCATCGGACGCAGAACGAAATCCGGTGCGACATTAGCATTGGGATCTATGAACAAGAAATTCCAGTGGATCGGCTGGTCCTCCACGGTAAACGCCTTTGTAATCGTAACGTATTATGCGGTTGTTTTCGGCTGGGTTATTTTAATGGCTTTAAATTCTTACCAGTTTGCCGGCCTTACCGGTAATTCGGAAGCTGCCGGCAAAGTATGGATGAACGCTATTCAGACGACGGGAACCACGGACGGATTCGGTACGATTTCCACGTTCGCTTTGGTGTCACTGTTTATCGCATGGATTTTTATCTATGTCTGCATCAGAAACGGTGCAAGTTCGGTCAGCAAAGTTGTTAAATTTACTGTTTTTGCCCCGGTAGTCTGCCTGATCATCATGGCGGTAAAGGGAATGTTCATGCAGGGCGGAATGGAAGGTCTTGCAAGGATGATTTCTTTAAACCCGGAACAGGTCTTCAGCCCGGATATCTGGATTGATGCGGTGGGACAGGTATTTTATTCTTTATCCATCATGATGGCGATCATGTTTGCATACGGATCCTACCTGCCGAAGACTTCGAACATCGCAAGGGATGCGGTGATTATTGCGCTTTCCGATCTGGGAGTGAGTCTGCTTTCCAGTGTCGTAATGTTTACCACCATGGGTGGTGTAGGCATGCTTGACAATATGTCCGCGTCCGGTGTGGCAACGGCATTTATCATTTATCCGCAGGCAATGGTGAACCTTTCATCGAGCGGATTATTCAATGCATTTTTCGCATTTGTATTTTACTTCTGCTTATGTACGCTTGCCATCGATTCCGCATTTTCCATCGTGGAAGGTGTATCGGCATCTCTTTCGGATAAGTTTAAATGGACTGCCAAAAAGACCACGCTTTTCATTTGCATTCTCGCAAGCCTGATCTCACTGATCTTCGTTACGGGCGCGGGACTTGCGTTCCTTGATATCGTGGATTATTATGCCAACAACATCAATCTGGTATTTATCGGAATCGTGGAGACGATTGCGGTGGGATGGTTCTTCAAAACCGGCAAGGTTTTGGAGGAGATTAACCTCAATGCAAAACGTTTCCGTATGCCGAAATGGTGGTTTTATGCATCCATTAAAGTGATTGCACCGCTTTTGCTCATCGTCTTTTTCGGCTGGAACATGAGCACTTTGATCGGAGCAAATAAGGGCATCTACGGATCTGCGGACGGCTATTCGTTGACAGCGAATGTAATTCTCGGATGGTGTGTATCCGCTGCGGTCATCCTTTTCGGTATCGTATTCTCGATCATCGAAGCGGTTAAATTCAAAGACGGAAGATATGACCCGGTTCCCTGGGATAAATGCGGGGAAGCCGAAGAGGTCGTAGAAGACGCGGATAGTAAGGAGAAAAAAGAAGAAGCTTAGAACGTTCGGATTCGGAACGATTAGTTTGAAAGAGAGTAGAGGTAGTTATATGTCATTACAGGAAGAAATGATTGAGAAGGAATTGTTTGAAGCGCGTATGGAAACGGAACTCGAAGACACCGCAAAGCGCATCTATTCGAAAGGTTTAAAGGAGTTAAACAATAACGAAGCTTATTATGTTTTACTTTCCTTCGTTAAGGATTATGCCAGAGTGACCGAGGAGATTACCGGCGAGAAAAAGATTTATTATATCTCCGCGGAATTCCTGATCGGTAAACTTTTATCCAATAACTTAATCAACCTCGGAGCATACGACAAAGTGAAAGAAATCCTTGCAAAGAACGGACTTGATCTTGCCGAGATCGAAGAGGTTGAACCCGAACCTTCTTTGGGTAACGGCGGACTCGGAAGACTGGCTGCATGCTTCCTTGATTCCATTGCAACGCTCGGACTTCCCGGTGACGGTATCGGTCTGAATTATCATTTCGGACTTTTCAAGCAGGAGTTTCATGACAATCTGCAGAAAGCCGAGAAAAACGACTGGATTGAACAGCAGTCCTGGTTAAACAAAACGGATATTTCGTTTGAAATTCCGTTTAAGGATTTCTCCGTGAAATCCCGCCTTTACGATATTGATGTCATCGGTTATGAAAACGGTGTCAACAAATTGCATTTATTCGATGTGGAGACCGTCGATGAAAGCCTTGTAAAGAAAGGCATCGATTTTGACAAGACCAAGATTGCAAAGAATTTAACACTTTTCTTATATCCCGATGATTCCGATGAGGCAGGAAACCTGCTTCGTATCTATCAGCAGTATTTCATGGTCAGCAATGCGGCACAGTACATTATCCGCGATATGCACAATCATAAATACGATTTAAGAAAGATGTATGATTTCGCAGTCATCCAGATCAACGATACCCATCCGACTCTCGTAATTCCGGAACTGATCCGTATCATGACGGAAGAGAAGGCAATTTCTTTGGATGAGGCAATTGAGATCGTATCCAAGACCTGTGCATATACGAACCATACCATCCTTGCGGAAGCATTGGAGAAATGGCCGCTTCACTATCTTGAGAAAGTTGTTCCGAATCTTGTTCCGATCATTCAGGAACTCGACAGAAGAGTCAAAGAGAAATACGACGATGAGCGTGTATGGATCATTGATAACGAAAACCGTGTTCACATGGCACATATCGATATTCACTACGGTTTCTCCATCAATGGCGTGGCTGCGCTTCATACCGAGATCTTAAAGAATACCGAGCTGAATGCTTTTTATAAGATTTATCCCGAGAAATTCAACAATAAGACCAACGGTATTACGTTCAGAAGATGGCTCTTATCCTGCAACCGCGACTTATCCGCTTTCCTTTCCGAGAAGATCGGAAACGGTTACAAGAAGGATGCAACCGAGCTTGAGAAACTTCTGGCATTCAAGGATGATGCGGAAGTTCTTAAGAAACTCGAAGAGATCAAGAAGGGTAAAAAAGCCGAACTGGCAGCTTACATCAAAGAAAAAGAAGGCATCGATATCGATCCGGATTCGATTTTTGATATCCAGGCGAAGAGACTGCATGAGTACAAGCGTCAGCAGATGAATGTTCTTTACATCATCCACAAATACCTGGAAGTCAAAGCAGGAAAGAAACCGGCTAGACCGATCACCTTTATCTTCGGCGCTAAGGCTGCACCCGCATATATCATTGCGCAGGATATCATTCACTTAATCCTTGTGATGAGCAAGATCATCAATAACGATCCGGAAGTATCTCCCTACCTTCGTGTCGTTATGGTGGAGAATTACAATGTATCTTACGCAGAACGCATTATTCCCGCCTGCGATATTTCCGAGCAGATTTCCCTTGCAAGTAAGGAAGCAAGCGGTACCGGAAACATGAAGTTTATGTTAAACGGTGCGGTAACATTGGGAACCGTGGACGGTGCGAATATGGAGATCGCCGAGCTTGTCGGAGACGATAATATCTATACATTCGGAGCATCTTCCGAAACCGTTATCGAGCATTATGCAAAGGCGGATTATGTTTCGAGAAAATTCTATGAGGAATCTCCTGTGATCAAAGAGGCTGTGGACTTCATCGTTTCCACGCTTTGCATGCAGGTCGGAAGAAGAGAAAACCTGGAGCGCCTTTACAACGAACTTTTAAACAAGGACTGGTTTATGACGCTTCTGGATCTGGAAGAATATATCAAAGTGAAAGACCAAATGATCTCCGATTACGACGACCGTGCAAAATGGAGAAAGATGATGCTTGTCAATATTGCCAAAGCCGGATTCTTCTCATCGGATCGTACGATTGAAGAGTACAACAGGGATATCTGGAAATTATCATAAACATAAAAGGGGAAAGAAAATGAAAAAGAACGTCTTGAAAATGGCAGCGGTTCTTTTGGGCATTGCAATCCTGGGAGCTTCCTTTGCCGGATGTTTTAAAAAGCCGGCGCAGACGATTGCGACAAGTGAAGCGCCTGTTACCGAAGCGTCAAGCGGTGTAGCGGAAATTCCGGAGAGCCCGGATACACCGCGACCTGTCAGCGAAGACGAGCTGCTTGCATTTATCAATAACGGAGAAAGCGTAGAGGTTGAGGGAGAGACGATTGCAGGCCTCACCAAAGGATCGAGCTATACGCTGATGGAAATGAAGCGTTCCATCGAGGAGCACTACCTGGATACATTCGGGGATTCCAATCGCAAAACCGTGGTGGAGATTGATTATGCCATCATTGACTGCGGTAATGACGGAATTCCGGAACTTGCGGTTCGCGTGTCCGGCAATAATGCGGAACGCATGGACGGTGTCGATGATTATTATATTATCAAAAAGAGGGGCGATAAACTGTACGTGGTAGATCAGTATGAATCCTATTACCGCGCCTGGGGAGAACTGAATAAATACGGAGTCTTCTTTATGTCCGGAAGCGGCGGAGCTTCCATTATGGTGGAAACCTATGATCGTGTCAATGCGGAAGGCCACCATGAATTTATCTACAGTGCCGAGTATGAACTGGCGATGGGTACTCCGATGATTTATGGATATGAACTTCCTTCGGACGCGGATCTTCCGGAAGATTATCCGCAGTTTGCCTCGGATTACGGCACCAACGAACGCGTTAAATACAGCTTTGTACCGTATGATTATTCATTCCAGGACGGATCCAAAGAGTATGATGATTACCTTCGCAAGATGGTATATATTTTCCATGACGAAAACGGAAATCTGATTGTGCCCAGTGATGAGTATCAAAAGCTCTATTCCGATATCGGAGTTGTAATTACCGACGATGACAATTTAAATCAGCTGATCACCGAAAGACTGCATGAGCTTAATATTTCCGATGAGGAAATGAAGAATCCCGAGCAGAATCCCGAGGCGGCAGCAGACTGGAAAGTGGCATGGGATGGCTTGGAGGCACAGCCCTAAAGTCACTAAGAGAAGAGAACATAGATGAGAAAAAGCGGCATATTATTGGCAATCAGCAGTTTGCCCGGAAAATACGGGATTGGAAGCTTCGGCAGGGAAGCTTATGATTTTGTGGACTTTTTATGCGCATCGGGCCAGCATTACTGGCAGATCCTTCCGCTCGGTCCGACGGGATACGGAGATTCCCCGTACCAGTCGTTTTCAACGTATGCCGGCAATCCGTACTATATCGATTTGGAGGAACTGATCCGCCTGAAACTTTTAACCCGTAAAGAGTGCGACAGCGCAGATCTTTGCGATACGGTGAAAGAAAAGGGCGCAAAGAATGCCGTACGGATCCTGGATAAAGTCAATTACGAGAAAGTGTATTTCGGGAAACTGGCGCTTTTGAAAAAAGCATTCAAACGCTTTGATTGTAACGACAGGGAATTTAAAAAATTCGTGCGCACGGAAAGTGCCTGGCTTACGGATTATGCCCTTTTTATGGCTTTGAAAGATGAAGAAGAGGGTGCAAGTTTTATCGGCTGGGATCCGGCTCTTCGTCTGCGTAAGAAAAAAGCATTGTCGGATGCAAAGAAACGTCTGGCAAATGAGATTGCTTATTATGAATTTCTGCAGTTTTTCTTTTTTAAACAGTGGGAGAAACTGAAAGGATATGCCAACGAAAAAGGCATAGAGATCATCGGAGACATTCCGATTTATGTGGCTGCGGACAGCGCGGATACATGGGCACATCCGGAATTGTTCCTGCTGGATAAGGCCGGCAATCCGACCGGTGTGGCAGGATGCCCGCCCGATTATTTCTCCGCAACGGGCCAGCTTTGGGGAAATCCTCTGTATGATTGGGAGTATCATCGAAAGACCGGTTACCGCTGGTGGATTGACCGTATGCAGCACTGCTTCAGATTGTATGACCGTGTCAGAATCGATCATTTCAGGGCATTTGACGAATATTATTTCATTCCGTACGGCGATCCGACGGCGGAATTCGGACATTGGGAGAAAGGTCCCGGCGTGGATCTGTTCCGCAAGATGGAGGAAGAACTCGGAGATAAGCCGTTAATTGCGGAAGATCTGGGATTCTTAACCGATTCCGTTTTTGAATTGATGCGTGCATGCGGATATCCCGGAATGAAAGTGCTCCAGTTTGCTTTTGATTCCAAGGAAGACAATGATTATTTGCCGCACAATTACACGAGAAACTGTGTGGTTTATACAGGAACGCACGATAATGATACGGTGGTCGGATGGTATCCGACGTTAAGCCGTGCAGACCGCAAATTCGTCAAAGAATATCTCGGGATTAAGAATACGAAGTATCTTCACTGGGATATGATTCGCACAGCCTGGGCATCCGTGGCGGATACGGCGATTGTTCCGATGCAGGATCTGCTCGGACTGGATCAAAGCGCCAGAATGAATATTCCTTCCACGATGGGAATCAACTGGATGTGGAGACTTAAAGAAGGACAGTATACGAAAGAGCTTGCTGACAAACTTTTGCGTCTGACCGAAATCTACGGAAGAAAATAAGCCAAGAAACAAATAACCCGGCACATCTGTGCCGGGGATTTTTCTATTATTTCTGGCTTAAATAGGAATTGGAGTAGTGATAATCTCCCGTAACGTCTTTTGCGAACCATTCGGGCGGTGTAAATGCCTTGGCTTCTTCCAGTGTCGGGAATTCGACTTCGGCGATGATAAGAGGTGCAAACGGCTTATCAAAGACGTCCAGTTCGATTGTATACGGATCGCAGGGGATCAGATAGCGTTTCTTGGAAATGATATTTCCGTCGGCTTTCGGTAGCAGGTGAAGGAATGCATCTTCGTTCAGGGGAAGATTGTATTCCTCTTTTTCGATGAACCCTTTTCCTTTATAGGTCAGATAGTAGGTATCATCCTCTTTGCGCACACGTACGACCGGGTCTGTATTCAGATAGCCCTGTGTCAGTTCGCGGAAAGGGTATTCGCTTAGGTTTGCGGGAAGCTCCTTAATTAGGAATTTCCGTTCGATTTCTTTGCCCATAACATTCCTCTAGAAAAGTGAAGTGCTGAAGTATCTCTCTGCACGGTCGGGAAGGACGGTAGCGATGACTTTGTCCTTTCCGTATTTCTCGGCCATCTTTTTGGCTGCCCAGATGTTGGCGCCGGAGGAGGTTCCGACCAAAAGGCCGTGATCCTTGGCTAATTCCCTGGCTGTATTGATGGCGTCGTCATCGGAGACGGTTACAATATCGGTAATGATGGAAGTATCGAGTACATCCGGAATAAATCCGTCGCCGATTCCCTGAATCTGATGAAGGCCCGGTTCGTCGCCTAAGAGTGCGGATACTCCCTTGGGTTCTACCGCAACGATTTTACAATCCGGATTGTTGTGATCCAGAATATAGCGGGCGATGCCCTGAAGCGTTCCTCCGGAACCGATACCGGATACATAGATGTCAATTTTCTTTCCGATCTGGTCACAAAGTTCAGGCGCCGTACCGTTATAGTGTGCAGCCGGATTGGCGGGATTCGTAAACTGCTGCGGCATAAAATAATTATCGGAAGAAGAAGCGATGCGTTCTGCCTCTTTTACCGCGCCGTCCACGGAAAGTTCCGCAGGGGTCAAAACGAGTTTGGCTCCGAATGCACGGATGACTTTCTTACGTTCCTCACTCATATTCTCGGGCATTACGATGATGACATCATAGCCTTTTCTGGTGCCGCAGAAAGCCAGGCCGATACCGGTATTTCCGCTTGTGGGTTCCACAATTGTCATGCCGGGTTTTAATATGCCGTCTTTTTCCGCCTGCTCGATCATATTCTTGGCAATGCGGTCTTTGATGCTTCCGCCGGGATTTAAAAATTCCGCTTTGGCATAAATCGGACATCCGCAGGTCTTCTCTAAGGAGACCAAAGGGGTATTTCCGATCAGATCAATTACGTTCTCAATGTACATTTTTTCGTCCTTCTTAATCATTCATTGTGCTTTTGCAAATATCGTCCGTATGTAGTCATAACCGGATCGCTTTATGCAATAATAGTCACACTCGGTTATTATATCATAAAAGTCTGCACAAAAAAACAGTTCCGGATATTCCTGGAACTGTTTTTTATGTTTGATGTGTAATTATCCTAAAGTTACAACTACGTTGTATTCAGCTTTGCCGTCCACATAAGGGATAACGCAGCCGTCAACCTTTGCACCGTCAACTTCGAGAGAAGCAACACCCTTGCATACGTGGTTCGGGTTCTTTACGGTGATGTTGTATTTAGCACCACGGAACTGACGGGTAGCGGTGAATCCGTCCCATTCGTGAGGAATGGAAGGATCGATCTTTAAACCGTCGAAGTCGGGCTGTACACCGAGGATGTACTGGGAAATGGCTACCATGTTCCAAGCAGCGGTACCGGTTAGCCAGGAGTTCTTGCCCTGTCCGAAGTGATTTCCGGTTCTGCCGATATCGGAACCTGCATCCTTACCACCGATCATCTGACCGTATACATAGGGCTCGGTCTTGTGGATATCGGAAGTCTCTTCGGTGAATGCCGGAGCGATTTCGGAATAATATTTGAATGCCTGATCGCCTTCACCTGCGTAAGCAGCGGCACAGATGATCCATGCATTGTTATGCGTAAAGATACCTGCGTTCTCTTTGTATCCGCCGGGATAAGTGGAAATCTCACCGTACTGAATGTAGTACTTGGTGAATGCGGGGTTGTTAAGAACAAGACCGAACTTGGTATTGAGTCTTTCATCAATAGCTGCAAGGGTCTTCTTATCAGCGCCCTGATCCTTTCCGATTTCGGACATGATTGCGAATCCCTGAGGCTCGATGAAGATCTGGCCTTCTTCGCATTCCTTGGAGCCCATCTTCTCACCGTTTGCATCATATGCACGTAAGAACCAGTCGCCGTCCCATGCGGATTCCATAACGTTCTTCTTCATCTTGTCGATCTCAGCCTGTGCAGCAGCAGCTTCGTCATCTTTTCCAAGATGTTTTAAAATAGCCACATAGTTCGGACCTGCGTAGGTGAAGAGGGTAGCTACCATTACGGATTCAGCAATCTTGGAGTAGCCGCCTTCTGCAGCAAACTTCGGATTGGTATAGGTCTGGAAGCTTTCACCCGGTGTATCGGAGAAGCAGGAGAGGTTGATGCAGTCGTTCCAGTCGGCACGCATTGCCAGAGGAAGTCCGTGAGGTCCCAGATTGTTAACAATATGATAGAAGGAAACCTTAAGGTGCTCGAGCATGGGCTGCGCAATGGACATATCGTTATCATAAGGAATCATTTCATCAAGCAGGCTCCAGTCGCCGGTTTCCTTGATGTATGCGGAAACGGAGAGAATCAGCCATAAAGGATCGTCGGAGAAATCGCCGCCGATATCTGCATTTCCCTTCTTGGTAAGGGGCTGATACTGATGATAGCATCCGCCGTCCGGGAACTGGGTGGAAGCGATGTCGATGATTCTTTCTCTTGCACGGTCCGGAATCTGATGAACGAAACCGAGAATGTCCTGGTTGGAATCTCTGAAGCCCATACCACGGCCGATACCGGATTCGAAATAAGAAGCGGAACGGGAAAGGTTGAAGGTAACCATACACTGATACTGGTTCCAGATATTAACCATACGGTCAACCTTGTCGTCCGGAGTGCTTACATTCAGGATGCCAAGAAGCTTATCCCAGGAAGCCTTGAGTTCTGCAAGTCCTGCAGCAACCTTCTCGGGAGTGTCGAATTTCTCGATCATTGCTTTGGCTTTCACTTTGTTAATGGTTTTGCCGTCTGCTTCGAATTTCTGATCTACAGGCATCTCAACATAACCGAGGATGAATACAAGTGTTTTGCTTTCGCCCGGTGCAAGAGTAATTTCCTTATAATGAGAAGCGATGGGAGACCAGCCGTCAGCAAAGGAATCGCATGCTTTGCCGGCAAGAACGGCTTCGGGATTGTTGAATCCGTTGTAAAGACCGATGAATGCATCACGATCGGTATCATATCCGTCGATGGAATCGTTTACGGAATAGAATGCGTAGTGATCACGTCTGTCTCTGTACTCGGTTTTGTGATAGATTACGGATCCGTCAACTTCAACACGACCGGTGGAGAAGTTTCTCTGGAAGTTGGTGCAGTCATCCTGTGCGTCCCACAGACACCATTCTGCAAAGGAGAACAGCTTAAAGGTTTTAGCTGCGCTTCCTTCGTTGGAAAGAACAACCTGCTGAACTTCGCCGTCATAATTGTTCGGTACGAAGAAGGTTACTTCTGCCTTTAAATCGTTTTTCTTACCTTTAATAATGGTATAGCCCATTCCGTGACGGCACTCATAAGCATCAAGTTCCGTCTTGACGGGAGACCAGCCGGGATTCCATACGGTTCCGCCGTCATTAATATAGAAATAACGTCCGCCCATATCGATGGGAACGTTGTTGTAACGGTAACGTGTGATACGTCTTAAGCGGGCGTCCTTATAAAAGCTGTAGCCGCCGGCTGTGTTTGAAATCAGTGAGAAAAATCCCTGGGTTCCGAGATAGTTGATCCACGGATAGGGAGTTTTCGGGGAATTGATGACGTATTCTTTGTTAGCGTCGTCGAAAAATCCAAATTTCATACGTGTTTCTCCTTATACATTATAGATTTTTGGCGAAGTCCCGATGAGATTCGCCTAGGCAAAATTATACAATATTTAATATGGTAAAAGCAACCGATTCCCCCTTTCTTAATAAAATAGAAAGAAAAACTTTTTTTGGATAAATTATGAACGCGTCATGAAGTAAATGTGAACAAAAAATGAACAAAGGAATGAACAAATGTGCCAAAAGTATAAAAAATGGTCAAAAATAACAGAAAATCTATTGTCAATATGGATATTCTGATATATAATGACCTTGCTGAGGTGAAAAAGGGCATAAACTCTTGGATCCGAGGCGGAAACTATTCACTACACTAAATAATAGAGGAGGAAAACTAAAAGTGAAAAAGAAATTATTAAGTGTATTGTTATCCACAGCTATGGTTGCAGCTTTACTTGCTGGCTGTAACAAAACTACACCTACTTCCGAGACCACCCCTGCTGGTTCTGAAGTAGTTACCTCTCAGGTACCCGGCGGTGCTGGAGATGTTGTTGACGTTGAGACCCTTGAGGATACCGGCGACACTCTTACCATCTATGTATGGAACGAAGAGTGGCTTGGCTTCTTTGAGAAGTACATGCCTAACTACACCCGTGACAACGATGCTGATCCTTTAGCAGGTCATCTTGGTGATCTCCCTGTAGTATGGGTAGAGAACGCTTCTACTGATAACGTATATCAGACCAAACTTGATGAAGCTCTTAAAGATCCTAACGCTGACGTAGATATCTTCTTAGTAGAAGCTGACTACGCTGGAAAGTACACCGTTCCTGGTGTTGCTAAGCCTCTTGGCGAACTTGGTATTACCGATGCTGACCTTGCTGATCAGTTCGCTTACACTCAGCAGGTTGTTACTACTGATGGTGTTCTTTATGGTTCTTCTTGGCAGACCTGCGGTGCTGGTATGATTTACAACCGTGAGATCGCTAAGGAAGTTCTTGGAACCGATGATCCCGACGAAGTTCAGGCTAAGGTTTCCACTTGGGAAGATTATCAGAAGGTTGCTGCTGATATGAAGGCTAAGGGATATCTCATGACTCCGCGTGCATCTTCCACTTACCGTGTATTCTCCAACAACGTATCTTCTCCTTGGATTAAGGATGGCGAGATCAACCTTGATCCCAGCATTAAGAAATGGGTAGATATGTCCAAGGAAATGGTTGAAGCTGGTGAGACCAAGACCGGTGACCTTTGGGATGCTGGTGATACTTACACCAAGAACACCACCTTCTGCGTATTCGGACCTGCATGGTTCTTCAACTTCTGCATGGGTGTTGATGATCCTGCTTCCATCGCAGCTAAGGGCGGCTGGGGACTTTGCGCTGGACCTCAGGCTCATTACTGGGGCGGTACTTGGGTATGCGTAGCAGACAAGTCCGATAACCTTGCAACCGCAGCTGACATCGTTAAGACCATGACTCTTGACAAAGACGTTCTTACCAAGCTCGTTGAGAACGAGAACCAGGATTGCAACAGCAAGGAACTTGCTGACAAGTATGCTAATGACGCTACCTTCGGTAACGACATCCTTGGCGGACAGAACCCTTACACCATCTTCTCCAAGGCAATCGGTGGCATCGATGTTTCCAACATGTCTCAGTATGATCAGCAGTTCAACGAGACCTTCCAGACCTACATGGATGACTACTTCGATGGAAAGCTTACCTATGATGAAGCTTATGAGAAGTTCGAAACTGCAGTTAAGGAAAAAGTTCCTGTATTAAACAACTAATTTGAATGAATTAGCTCGTTAAGTAACACAAAGATGGGCATGCCTGCCGGATAAGGCAGGCATGCTTATCGATTTTCTTATTTACGGGAGCATCTCCCGATAAACGGTGCGAATGAGAAGTAAGCACGAAATGGAGGATAGTATTTTATGAAGCAGACCAAAAACGGGAAGGCAGTCAGCTTTAATAAATGGGGTTATATTTTTTTGATTCCCTTTGTTCTTACCTATTTGTTTTTTCAATTAGTTCCCTTGGTTTTAACAATTTATTACAGTTTCATCACTTATTATGAAGATGGTTTGACTACCGTCAGATCCGGATGGAACACATTTGCCAATTATGCGTATTTCTTTAAGGATACGAGATTGGTTACTTATGGTTTAAATACGATTATTATGTGGATTATCGGATTCATTCCGCAGATTCTGGTATCCTTACTTTTGGGAGCATGGTTCTCCGACGCAAGACTTCGTCTGAAAGCAGCTTCCTTCTATAAAGTTGTAATTTACTTGCCGAACCTGATTATGGCTTCCGCATTTTCACTCTTATTCTTCTCCCTGTTAAAGGATACCGGCCCGATTCACGGTTTACTTGCAAACATGGGAATTATTAAGCCGACGGAAGACTTATTCAAAAATGTATGGTTCGCAAGATGTATTGTTGGTTTCATGAACTTCTTAATGTGGTTTGGTAATACAACCATTCTGTTGATGGCAGGTATGCTCGGTATCGATCAGTCCCTGTACGAAGCAGCAGAAGTGGACGGCGCAACACCTACCCAGGTATTCTGGAGAATTACGTTGCCCTTGCTTCGTCCCATTCTTGTATATGTACTCCTTACCTCTTTAATCGGTGGTTTACAGATGTTCGACGTACCTCAGGTATTAACCCAGGGTAAAGGTGGACCGAACGAAACGACATTTACCGTTATTATGTGGCTGAACAGATTTAGTAGTGGTGACAAAGACTTTGGTAAAGGTGGAGCATTATCCGTTGTCCTGTTCATCATTACCGGTATTTTAAGTATGATCGTTTATAAGGTTTCGGCCGGAAAACAGGAAGAGTAGGAGGATAACAAAATATGGCAAACAATAATACCGTACAGCTCCAGATGGATAAAGAAAAAGTTACCGGTGGAATCCGTGTAAGACGTGTAGTTGCCAACGTCGTTCTTGTTTTCCTCTGTGTGCTTTGTTTAATCTGGTTTTACATGCTTTTCGTTAACGCGACTCTGAATCATGGTCAGTTAACATCCGGTATCCTTCGTATGTATCCGGGTACCAATTTTGGCGAGAACTTCAGACTTTTGATGGGTGGTAAGCAGATCGCTCTTACCGAGATTACCCCTGAGATGCGTGCTGAGTTAAGCGAAGCTGATATCGCAAAGATTGAAGCTAAGAACGCTGATCTCCAGAAGCAGATCGATGAAGCAAACAAGACTCCGTTTATCAAATTGATCGCACATTCCAAGGTTTGGAAGGGTCTTTTGAACTCGGTTATTATCGCAGTCGGCAGTGCAGTTCTTTGTACATATTTCTCAACAATGACCGCATATGCAATCCACTGCTATAACTTTAGAGCAAAGAAATTTATCTTTACATTTATCTTAATGATTATGACCATTCCTACGCAGGTTACCGCAGTTGGATTCGTAAGATTGATGAGATCCATTCATTTACACGATACCTTCTTACCGCTGATTATTCCTGCAATTGCAGCACCGGTTACTTTCTTCTATATGAAGCAGTACATGGATTCTACATTACCTATTCAGATTGTGGAAGCAGCTCGTATCGATGGTTCCGGAGAATTCAGAACCTTCAATACCATCGTACTTCCGATGATGAAGCCGGCTATCGCTGTACAGGCAATCTTCACCTTCGTAGGTAGCTGGAACAACTACTTCGTTCCTTCCCTTATTTTGGACTCCGCAAAGAACAAGACTTTGCCCATCCTCATTTGGGAACAGAGAAACACCGACTGGAAGAACTTCAACATGGGTACAGTTTATATGATGATTTTGCTTTCCATCTTCCCGGTAATCGTCGTATACTTCTTACTTTCCAAGTACATCGTTGGTGGTGTAGCACTCGGATCCGTAAAAGGTTAACTTTCAGTATTTCAAAGAATTATTCAAAGGTCGCGGGTTTATCCTGCGACCTTTTTCTATTGATTTCTTTCATGAAAATGTGGCATTCTGACTCAAAATTAGGTAGAATAAACAGGTAAGGATTAACTTACGGAAGGTGGCATAATGAATTTGATGAAACTGATTGTTCCATGTCATTTCGGACTGGAAGCTGTATTGAAAAAAGAAATCCTGGACCTTGGCTATGAAATAGATGAGGTTACGGATGGCCGTGTTACTTTTATCGGTGATGCGGAAGCAATTTGTTATGCCAATATTTTTCTGCATACGGCAGAAAGAGTATTGCTTAAGGTCGGAGAGTTTAAGGCAGAAACCTTTGAAGACCTCTTCCAGGGAACACTTGCCATTCCCTGGGAAGAATATCTTCCGAAAGACGCAAAGTTCTGGGTTACGAAGGCTGCCAGTGTAAAGAGTAAGCTCTTTTCACCTTCGGATATTCAATCCATAATGAAGAAGGCCATGGTAGAACGCCTGAAAAAGCACTATGGGATTTCCTGGTTTGATGAAACGGGTGATGATTATCCGGTCAGAGTTTTTATTAAGAATGATATTGTAACCGTAGGCCTCGATACCACGGGAGAATCCCTGCATAAAAGAGGATACCGAAAGCTTACGGCCAAAGCGCCGATCGCAGAGAACCTTGCCTGTGCCTTGATCATGTTAACGCCCTGGAAAAAGGACAGGATTCTGGTTGACCCGTTCTGCGGAAGCGGAACGATTCCGATAGAAGCTGCGAGAATGGCTGCCGGAATTGCGCCCGGAATGGAGAGAAGCTTCACGGCGGAGAAATGGAAGCAGATTATTCCGACGAAAAACTGGTACAGCTGCATTGAAGATGCAAATGATCGCATAGATCGCAATTTAAAACCCGGAGATTTGGATATTCAGGGATATGATTTGGATCCGGAGATGATTCGTATTGCCAGAGAGAACGCCAAACTGGCGGGAGTGGATTCGCTGATTCATTTTCAGGTCAGGGATGTGGCAAATTTGTCCCATCCGAAGAAGTATGGATTTATTATTACCAACCCTCCTTACGGAGAACGATTGGAGGATAAGAAAGATTTACCGGTTCTTTACCGGACCATCGGGGAGAGATATCGTGCCCTCGACAGCTGGTCGATGTACCTGATCACGTCCTATGAAAATGCCGAAAATGACCTCGGAAGAAAGGCGGATAAGAACCGAAAAATCTATAACGGCATGATGAAAACCTATTTTCTGCAATACAACGGACCGAAACCGCCCAGGAAAGAAAAACCGATATCATAAATGCCGCCAAAGCCTTATCCCAGGCGGGAAAACGGCTAAAATGACCGAAAAAGTCAAATTATTTCAGAATATTAAATTACAATTTAACTTTCGATATGTTGTGGTTTCGCAATTTTTCGAAAGAGTGGGAGCAAAGATGAAAAAAATAATTGTCGCAACCAAAAACATGGGGAAGGTCAGAGAGATCGAATCCATCATTCAGGATGAAAATTATCAGATCATTACCATGAAAGAAGCCGGCATCGATGTCGATATTGTGGAAGACGGAACAACCTTTGAGGAGAATGCTCTGATCAAGGCAAGGGCGGTTGCCGAGCTTTGTGATGTTCCGGTTCTGGCAGACGACTCCGGACTGGAAGTGGATTATTTAAACAAAGAGCCCGGAATCTATTCTGCAAGATACCTGGGAGAAGATACCTCCTATACCATCAAAAATGCCGCAATTATCGAAAGACTTACAGGCGTTCCCGATGAGAAACGCACCGCACGATTTGTCTGTGCCGTAGCCTGTGTTTTTCCGAACAAGGAAGAAATCGTGGTTCGTAAGACCATGGAAGGCAGAATCGGATATGAAGAGCGCGGCGAGAACGGTTTCGGATATGATCCGATTTTCAGGCCGGACGGATATGATGTCAGCTCCGGAGAACTCCCGATGGAAGAAAAGAACGAAATTTCCCATCGCGGCAAAGCGTTTCGTAAAATGTGGCAAATTCTCACCGAAGAGAGGAAGAGTAACGGATGAAAATCCTGGTTGTCAGCGATACCCACGGAAGGGATCGTTTATTTGTCAATTTATACAGACAGGTGAAACCTGTTGATATGGTCATTCACTGCGGCGATATCCAGGGTGCGGAAGAAGAGTTTTCCCGCCTGGTTGAATGTCCTTTTGCGGCTGTTGCGGGAAATAATGATTTTTTTTCGATGCTGCCCAAAGAACGTGAATTCAGCTACGGGGGTAAAAAGTTCTTCGTGACGCACGGACATTATTACAGCGTGGCTTCCGGTTACCACAGAATCTTAGACGAAGCAAAGAGCAGAGGCTGCGATTTTGCCATTTACGGTCATACGCATGTGCCCGAATATCACTTCAGGGACGGTGTACATGTCATCAATCCGGGAAGCCTCGGATTTCCGCGCCAGTTCGGCAGGAAAAATACCTATGCCATCATCAACATTGATACGGCGGGAGATGTGAAAGTCGAGATAAAAGAAACGGAGGAATAATCTTTTATTTTTCCGTGGAAAATAGAGAACAAAAAAGTTATACTATAAGAGTATTGGTGTGAAATCAGACCCATGACGAAGGCGTGGGAATTTCATGATAAGGGGGTTTCAAATGTTAAACGACAACAAGATCTGGTTCGCCAAATCCGGCGACGAAAAAATCAGCATTTTACCGAAAATGGCCAATCGCCACGGTATGATTGCCGGTGCTACCGGTACCGGTAAGACCGTAACGTTAAAAGTTCTGGCTGAGTCTTTCTCTTCCTGCGGAGTTCCCGTATTCTTAGCCGACGTAAAGGGTGACCTTGCGGGTATGTGCAATCCCGGTATTGAGACGGAAGATATGGCAAAACGTATCGAACGTTTCGGACTTGCTTCCGAGGGATTCCAATTTACGGAGTATCCGACGATTTTCTGGGATGTATACGGAGAAAAAGGACTTCCTCTTCGTACGACCATCAGCGAGATGGGACCGATTCTTTTATCCAGAATTCTTGGATTGAACGAAATCCAGTCCGCTATTCTCAGTGTTATTTTCAAAATTGCAGATGACGAAGGATTGCTTTTGATCGATACGAAGGACCTTCGTTCCATGCTGACCTATGTTGGTGAAAATGCCAAGGATTACAGCTTAAAATACGGCAATATGTCTTCACAGAGTTTAGGATCCATCATCCGTTCCGTAATCGCTTTGGAATCCGAAGGCGGAGATTTATTCTTCGGCGAGCCCGCACTGGATATCCGCGACTGGATCAGCTGCGATTATACAGGCAAAGGAAACATCAATGTTTTGGACTGCCAGAAACTAATCAATAACCCGACAATGTATTCCACTTTCTTACTTTGGATGCTTTCGGAATTATATGAAACCCTTCCCGAAGCAGGCGATCTGGAAAGACCCAGAATCGTATTCTTCTTTGATGAAGCACATATGCTCTTTGATTCCGCTCCCAAGGCACTTCTGGATAAGATTGAGCAAATTGTGAAATTGATCCGTTCCAAGGGCGTTGGAGTATTCTTCATTACACAGAATCCCAAGGATATTCCGAACGGCGTATTAAGCCAGCTCGGAACCAAGATCCAGCATGCACTCCGTGCATATACGCCGGCAGAATTAAAATCGGCCAAGGCAGCGGCAGAATCCTTCCGTGAGAACCCTGCATTCAATACATTTGATACCTTAACCGAACTCGGAATCGGTGAAGCACTGGTTTCCGTTCTGGATGAAAAAGGTATTCCCACCGTCGTTGAGCGTTGCAATATTCTGCCTCCTCAGAGCCAGATGGGTGCAATCGATGATGCGGTAAGAGATTCCAAAATCAAATCCGCAATGTTATATATCAAATATGTCGAGACGGTGGACCGTGATTCCGCATACGAATTCTTAAACCGTAAAGCCATTTCCGATGCGGAGGAGAAGAAAAGAGCGGAAGAAGTAGCAAGACTGGAGAAACAGCGTGCGGCAGAAGAAGCTGCAGCATTAAAGGAAGCACAGCGTCAGGCAGAAGCCGAAAGAAAGGCAGCCGAGAGAGCTGAGATCGCAGCCGAAAAGGAAGCACAGCGTCAGGCGGAAGCCGAAAGAAAGGCAGCCGAGAAAGCTGAACTTGCTGCACAGAAAGCGGCAGAAAAAGAAGCTCTTGCGAAGCTGAAAGAAGAAGAGAAAAAGAAAGCGGCACAGCAGCGTGCAGTGAAAAATGCAGGAAAGTCGGTAGCAAGTTCCGTAGCCGGAACGCTCGGAAGAGAGGCAGGAAAGAGCCTCGGTAAATCCGTCGGAGGAACCTTCGGAAAGACCCTCGGCGGAAACGTCGGAGCATCCCTGGGACGCGGAATTATCGGCACACTTTTCAGCAGAAGATAGTCAGTATAAACAGTTCAATACAACGTAAAAAGTCAATCGAAAATTCGGTTGACTTTTTACTTTTCGCCCATTATAATACAAACACATCTATAGATTTTCGGGAGCGATCGTCTCCCTCAAAGGGCAGTTCGCCCGATTTTTTCCGGAAGAAATATCTTCAGTTATTCAGCCTGTTTCAGGCATCGTTTCATGTTGTTTTTTTAATTTTACACACAAAGGAGAAGTTTAAGTATGAGAAGTAAAAGAACCCGTTTGGGGCGGTGTCTTTCGTTGGCATTGCCTTTGTTTGCTATGATGTTTGTCTTTTGGCTCAATCCGTTTTGTGCCGTGAAAAGTCTGGCTGCGGAAGTGGTAAAAGGCGACAATATTCCCTATAACCGGTATCTTCCGGGTGCGACATATTCGACGCATATGTATTCGGTGGACGGCAGAATTGCGTATTGTATCGAATCCGAGAAACAGGCTGTTCCGAGCGGAACCGTCGGAGACGGAAGACGGCTGGAATACGGGAATGCACCGATGCTGGTTCTGGCATTGCATTACGGTTACGGCGGGGAAGGCGCCTGGCAGATGAAACGCTTTTTCTCGGAGAGATACGGTATTAATTTATCCGATGAACAGCAGTATTTGTATACGCATATCGTTGCAAATTACGCGTATGTCGGAGCGAATATGTCATCCACTCCGGGGCAGTTTTACAAAGGTCTTTCCGCGGAAATCGCAGAAGCGTCCGGTATCAATGAATGGATCCGTTTCTTAGGAAGAGTACTGGACGGAAGTGAGGATTATACCGGTAAAAAAGTAAGCACCGGGTATATCACTGCATTTGACACATCCACTCAGACCATAGCTGTGATCGGTTCCGTGGAATATCGCTCGGACACACCGCCGACACCACCCGTGGAAGAGAAAGAAAATGTCGGAAAGATTACGGTTACCAAAAGCGGAGAATCCTTAACGGACTATGTAAACGGACAATTTATCTATGAAGAGAAGGGTTTACAGGGCGCAAAATTTAAGGTCTGTGCAGCGAACGACATCGTATCCAAAGGGGAAGTGATTTATGCCAAAGATGCCGAAGTGGGCAGCTTTACAACAAATGAAAACGGAATCGGAAGTCTGGAAAATCTCTATCCCGGAGACTATCTTCTGACCGAGGAAGAGGCACCTTTAGGGTATCGAAAGAGCACGGAAGAAATTGCATTTACGCTTTCGAAAGAAGGTGGTGATTTGTCTTTGATGACGAAAAACGTAACGGTTTTCAATGAGCGCATGAAACTTCATCTGAATCTGTCCAAAAAGGACGGAACTACAAATAATGCACTTCCCGGAGCTAAATTCGCAATCTATACAAAACAGGAGATCAAAGCATATGACGGCAGGGTACTTGCAGCTGCCGGAGATCTTTTGAAAGAAGCGGTATCGGATGGAAGCGGAATCATTGATTTCAATCTGGATTGTCCCGTCGGAGAGTATGAGGTGAAAGAGATTGAGGCGCCGTTCGGATATGTTTTATCGGGGGAGTCTTTCAACATTTCTTTCACAGCTGAAGAGAATTCGGACAGTAAGATCAGTCATTCGTTTCAGAATACCGAGGCACGTGGAAAACTGGTAATTATCAAAGAAGGCGAGAGCCTGGCCGGATTTGTGGACGGACAGTTTGTATATGAGTCAATGTCACTTGCGGGAGCGGAATTTGATCTGTATGCCAAAGATGCCAATGAACCACTCTGTCATTTGATCACAGATGAAGAAGGCAGGGCAACGGCAGACAATCTTTCGCTCGGTGGCTATACACTTGTGGAAACCAAAGCGCCGTACGGAATGATTTTGCCGGAGGAACCTGTTGAAATAGAGATCGGTTATGTTAATCAAACTACTCCTGTAGTATTAAAAGAGATTTCAATTCATAACGAAAGAGAGCGCATCGACTTAAAGGTTGAGAAGAAAGAAACCGGCTCCGGGAAAGCACTTTCGGGAGGAATGTTCGAACTTCGAAACAAGGAAGATCTCGTAAATGCCAAGGGAGAAGTAATTGTCCCTGCGGATACTTTGCTTGCAAAGGCCGCTTCCAAAGAAGGTAATATTGCATTTGATCTGGATCTTCCGCATGGTGTGTATGTCGTGAAAGAAACCGAAGGAATTCCGGGTTATCTGCTAAACGAGAGCGCGTACGAAATCCAAGCCCTGTATGAAACGGTACCCAAGGAGGGTATTCGTTGCACGATTCTTAATTCTAAGAAACCTGAGGAACATCCCGTACCGGAGCCTGAAAATCCGACGAAAGTGTTGGGAACTTCCAAGAATAATTACGTAACGGAAGATGAAGGCAAGGGCGGATTTTCGGTATTGATCCGGGAAAGGAATAAAAGCGAAGAGAATGAAAACGCTCCAAAGAAGGCGGGCTTTCAAATTGCGTACGGAGTATTGCTTGTGCTCACCGGCGGAGGCATTTTCATCGGCAAGAAGATACATTCAGGGAAAGACAGGGACGAAGAATGAAAAAAGGAATTCTAATATCCCTGATCGGACTGGTTTTGCTTTTGGCGGGAGGAGGGCTTCTTCTCCTGCCAAAGAAGGCAGAAGAGAGGAAAACGAAACCGGAAAGCGTAAGATCGAATGTGACGCTTTCCAACGATTCGAAAGAGGAGCACAATGAGTTCCTTCAGCCAAACGATGAAGTTTTGGCGGCCTTTGAGACCCGGGATGAAACAAAGATCCAAATGGCCTGTCTGAAACAGTACCGTGAAATCAATCCGGAAACGGTTGGGATCATTACCATTCCGGGAACCGTGCTTTGCCATCCCCTGATGCGCTCAGAGTCCCGGGAGGGATTTTATTTAAATCACGATCTGTTTGGGAAAAGCAATCCGAACGGCATTCCTTTTATGACAAGGAATTCTTCTTTAGGGAAGGCAGGATCAAACGCCATCATCTACGGACATAATATCCGTTACGGGCAAAAGGATGTATTCTATCCGTTAAGCGGATATGAGAAACTGTCGTATTATAAAGAGCATCCGGTGATTGAAATCTATACCGAAGAAGGCAAGTGCGAATATTTGGTTTTTGCATATTATCTTGTGGATACGGCTGATGAAGATGCTTTTGTTTACTGGGAAAAGACTGCCTTTTCCGGGACGGACTTTGAGGCATATTTCGGGGAGGTGGAGAAACGAAACTGGCTAAAGACCAATCTCCCGGCGGATGAAACGGATTCATTTATCACGCTTTCTTCCTGCAGCATGGAACTGGCGCATTCCGGAACGAACCGTATGGTGGTGATGGCAAGAGCATGCAGGGAAGGCGAATCGTATGAGGAATACATATCAAATGCCGTAATGAGAACCAATCCGTACCTTCCGAAGAAACTTCGTACGAAGTAAGTCCCCCATTTTGGACACACAAAAATCACGCTTTCCGGGCACATGAAGAATTGCCTGTTTGCCCTGCGCATGCTATAATATTATCGATTTTGTATGGGTATGACCATAAAGGGGATATCGGTATGGATGTGAACAAAGTTAGAATGAACCGGGTATTGAAAATGCTGCTTTTGTGTGTAGCAGGAATCGGCATGAATGTACTTTTGAATCGTGCTGCCGTTTATTTTGAGTGGCCGATCTACATGGACTCGCTCGGAACCCTCCTGATTTCCGCATTAAGCGGATACCTCCCCGGTGTAATTGTCGGTCTTGCGACTAATCTCATCAAAGGTCTTTTTACGACCACGTCCATCTATTATGCGGTGGTGAACGTTCTGTTTGCCATTATTACCTCCTGGTTTGTAAGAAAAGGAATGCTGCGTAAGTTTTACGGCCCCATCCTTCTCATAATCGTGCTTTCCATTTTGGGAGGCGGACACGGAACGGTCTTAAACTGGCTGATTAATGATGCATGGATCGGCAAACCGTTCTTCCATGAAGGTCTGACCAAATTGTTCCTTTGGGATATTCTCGATAAGACACTCTGCGTTGTGATCACGCTGATGGTATATCAGTTCCTGCCGGAAAGAGTGATGCAGCTGATGCGATTCGAAGGATGGCAGCAGACTCCGCTTTCGAAAGAGCAGGAAATCAAAGTCAAGAAATCCAGGAACAGAAGATTTTCCTTACGAACCAAGATCCTTTGGTTATTAATCATGGCGGGGCTCTCCGTTGGCGTTGCAGCCATGATCATCAGTGTTTTACTGTACAAGGATTACACCATTAAAGAACATTACCGTCTGGCAGGCGGAACGGCGAGGCTTGCTGCCAAAGCCATAGATCCTGAACTGGTGGACGAGTTTATGCAAAAAGGCGATTCCATGACGGAATACCGCCAAACGGAGAAACGTCTGTATGATATCAGGGAGAGTTCTCCGGATATCCTTTATGTTTATGTTTATCAGATTCGGGAAGACGGATGCCATGTGGTTTTCGACCTGGATACGGATGAACTGCAGGGCGAGGAACCCGGAACGCTGGTACCGTTTGACGAATCCTTCTCGGAATACATTCCCGTACTGTTGGAAGGCGGGCAAATCGAACCGATCATTTCGGATGATACCTACGGTTATCTGATTACGGTTTACGAACCGGTTTATAACGAGGACGGAGACTGCGTCTGCTATGCGGCCGCAGATATTTCCATGGGATTGATCCGAAACAACGAGATTAGTTTCATGGCTAAACTGGTTTCCTTATTTGCCGCATTCTTTATTCTGATGTTGGCCGTCGGTTTCTGGATCTCGGAGTACAATATCGTACTTCCCATCAACACCATGTCCCAGAGCGCATCGGCCTTCGTATACGACAACGAAGAAGACCTCGAATCCAACTTGGAGCGCATCAACAAACTGGATATTCATACGGGTGATGAGATTGAGAACATGTATCATGCCTTCTCCGTCACCACGGAAAACAACTTACATTATGCCGCCGATCTGCAGGCAAAGAACGAGACGATTTCACAGATGCAGAATGCCCTCATTCTGGTTCTGGCAGACATGGTTGAAAACCGTGACGAGGAAACCGGTGACCATGTCCGCAAGACGGCTGCCTACACCAGAATCATCATGGATAAGATGCGTGAGCTTGGTTATTATACAACGCAGCTGACGAATGAATTCATTTATAACGTGGAGAACTCCGCGCCGCTTCATGACATCGGTAAAATTGCCGTATCCGACCGTATCTTGAATAAGCCAGACCGACTGACGGACGAAGAGTTTAAGGAAATGCAAAGACATACGGTTGCGGGAGCCGCAATCCTGGAGCAGGTTATCGAGACCGTTCCCGATTCCGGATATTTAAGAGAAGCCAAAAACCTTGCGGAATTCCATCATGAGAAATGGAACGGCAAAGGGTATCCGCACGGTCTTAAAGGAGAAGAGATTCCGCTTTCCGCAAGAATCATGGCCGTTGCCGATGTGTTTGACGCACTGGTTTCCGAACGCTGCTACAAGAAGGCATTTCCGTTTGAGAAAGCCTTAAGCATTATCGAGGAAGATGCCGGTACGCATTTCGATCCGCTGGTAGCCAAAGCCTTTGTTCTGTCCAAAGAAAGAGTGTATGACGTGGCTACACATTACGGCAATCGTAAAAAATAATACTCATTTTACCGAAGATATGCTATAATAAATGCGTGATTATTGTTTTCCTTTCAGGGGGAAAGGATACGATTTAAGCCAAATGGCTAAAGGAGGGTTTTTATGGGTAAGTTTGTAGTATCGGAAGCAAAGAACGGTTACAAGTTCAATCTTGTTGCAGGAAACGGCGAAGTGATCGCATCCAGCCAGGTTTACAAGAGCCTTGCAACTGCAAAGAAGGGCGTTGCCAGCGTAGCAGCCAACGCACCGGTAGCAGCATTGGAGAATCAGACCGAGAAGGATTTCAAGGCTGTTTCCAATCCGAAGTTCGAAGTTTACAAGGATAAGAAAGGTGAATTCCGTTTCCGCCTGAAAGCAAAGAACGGACAGATCATTGCAACAGGTGAAGGATATTCCAAACTTGACAGCTGCTTAAAGGGAGTTGAATCCGTTCGCAAGAATGCAAAAGACGGAAAGATCGTTGAGAAATAAAAGTGAATGTGTTGGGCCTGCTTAGGCAGGCCCATTTTTTTAAGGTTTTATGAAGATACTGATTTTTATTATCACCAATATTGCCCTGGGCGTGGGACTGGCTATTGATGCCGGTTCCGTTTCTTTGGCAAACGGCCTTTCGGAGCCGAATATGTCGCGCAAAAAGACATTCGCAATTGCGGCTGTTTTCTCCGTCTTTCAAGGTCTGATGCCGTTGATCGGATGGTGCATGGTACGTCTGGTTTCGACTTTTTTCAAGAAATTCGTACTCTGTGTTCCCTTCATTGCACTGGTGCTTTTGGTCTTCATCGGTGTGCACATGATCATCGAAGCATGCAAAAAGAATGAAGAGGAGAAAAGCATCAAGCACCTTACGGTTCCCGGGCTTTTATTACAGGCGGTTGCGACCAGCATTGACGCGCTGAGCGTCGGCTTTGTCATTGCGGAATATGATTTTACCTATGTGGTTTTATCGGTTTTGATCATTGCCGCCGTGACTTATATCGTCTGCCGGCTTTTCCTGATCATCGGTAAAAAAATCGGCGCGAAACACATGAAAAAAGCCGCCATTGTCGGTGGAATCATATTGATCGTCATTGGCCTTGAAATCTTTATCCGCGGGGTTTTCTTCGGATAATTGTAAAGGGTGACGAATTCGGAAAATTGTGATATAATAATTGGGTATTATTTATCCCGGTAAACGGGCCTGAACAAATCAAGAGACAGGAGAGAAATACATGAAGACAGAGAAAATTTTCATCAGCAACAACGACATTCGATATGACGAAGTAATGGATCGCGTGGAAATGCTTTCGGATGATCTGCTTCTGGACAAGAAAGATGCCTTAAAGTGCCGTCTTTTGGTAGAAGAAACACTTGGAATGGTCAAAGCGATGACTGAAGAATTTATCGCATACCTTCACTTCGAAGGAGACGACAAAGAATTCAGAGTGGAGCTTACCGCAAAGACCAAGATGAACGCTGAGAAGAAGGAGGATCTTTTATCCGTATCCTCTTCCGGAAAGAACATCGCCGTTAAAGGTCTTATGGGTAAGATTTCCGAGATCATCGAGAACGGTGTATTAAACTTCGGTGACCTGATGAATTTAAATGATATTTACTCCGCAGGTGTAATTCCTTACGGTGACATGGGTATGGTTAACCAGGTAGAGAGCCCGCTGGATGCATATTTTGTTTGGTCCCTGCATCAGTACAGAAACAACTTAAGTGATGCCAAGGATGAGAACAATGCTGCAGCGGAAGCTTGGGACGAACTGGAGAAATCCATTGTTGCAAGCATCGCCGATGATGTTTTGGTAGGCGTTAGGAAAGATCATGTGACAATGACTATCATTAAGAAGTTGGAAGCATAATCTTTGGGAGGTATAGGGGTTACAATGAAAAAAACGATTGTTATCGGTCTGGCAGCAGGTCTTATTCTGACCATGCTCTTGGCCGGTTGCAAAAAGAAACAGCAAACAAGTGATGTGCCCATCACCATTGATCCTTCCTCCATAGAAGAAATGAGTGATGCACAGCCGACCAGTGAGATCGTCGGAGGTTGGGAAACCAATTCCGAATTTTCATCGGTCTTAACGGATGAAGAATCCGGGATTTACGAAGAAGGTGTCAAAGGCCTGGACGGCCTTTCCTACGAACCGGTTACGGTATTGGCAACCCAGGTGGTTTCCGGAATGAATTATGCATTCCTCGTATACGGAAACGATACCGAAGCCAAAGCATCCGGAGAAAGCGATCTGTATGCAATCGCAATTGTTTGGAAGGATTCCAAAGGCACCTCGACTTTAATGAATTTAACCAAGATCAATCCTGCGGATCTGCATGTCAAGGAAATGGGCGATGATCTTGTGGGCGGATGGAGCGTTGTTGCAGGCGCAGAGCCCGGAGTGCTTCCTACGGAGGATGCACAGTCTTCCTTTGATGCGGTTACGGCGGATCTTGGTAAAACATTTAATCCCGTCGCACTGATTGCATCCCAGCTGGTATCCGGCAATAATTACGTTGCCATTTCCAAGGGCAGTGACGGACAGCTTTATTTATCACAGTGGTATCGTGATCTACAGGGAAATGCACAGATGAGTGTACACGGTGTGCTCGATTGGGAATACTACAACCCTTAATGAGAACAGAAAGAATAAAACCGGCTCAGGTGAGCCGGTTTTTTATTTGCTTTTTTACGGTGATATATGCAATGCCTGCCACAACGGTTTGCAGTGCATCCGCAACGATCTGCGACCAGATAAATCCGGTAAGACCGAAGAAATGATTGAACAGCAGGATAATGGGTGTCAGCAGGATCACATGTCGTATGAAGGCTAAAAGAAAGGATATGCTTCCTTTGCCGACGGCATTCATATAGTTGGTTACGTGATGTCCGAAGACCATAAACGGAAGGGCGAAACAGCGTCCCATTAAAAAGACGGCACCGATGCTTATGGTTGCTTCATCATCGATAAAAAGTCCAACCAAAGGTTTGGAGAGAAACCAAAAGATCAGACTGCAAAGCAGGGAAAAGATCAAATTGATACGTAATGCCAAAGAGGAAACCTGCTCCATACGTTTTTGATTCTTCGCACCGAAATTAAAAGCAACGAGCGGTACCATTCCCAGGCAGATTCCAAGTCCCGTATTGATGGGGATTCGCTCCAGTTTCAGCACAATACCCATTGCGGCAAGAGGTTTTACACCGTCTCCGTATCCGACCGAAAGACGGTTTATGATGATATTTACCATATCAAACAAAAAGACACCGATGGCGGCCGGAATACCGACATTGTATAAAGATCTCGCATTTACTTTTCCAATCGGTCCTGCCTTAAATGAAACGCTTAGAACTGATTCTTTTCTTACCTTCCAAAACAGAAAGACAAAGTATGCAAACGAGCAGATATTGGAGATTAAAGTAGCAATACCGGCACCTAAAACCTCTTTGCCGGGAGGAAGAATGACGAACATAAAAAGCGGATCCAAGAGGATGTTTAAAATGCTTCCGAGACCCACGCCGATTCCGGCTTCCTTGGAGTATCCTGCATTTCGAAGGAACATGGGAAGCGCAATGGAAAAGACGGTCGGAAGTCCGCCAATGACGATGGTTGTAAGCAGATACTGTCTGGCATACGTTAACGTTGTTCCTTTTGCACCCATCAAAGTCAAAACCGGAGTCATAAAGACTGCGGTCAGAAGACTGAAGACGAGAGCGCAGATGCCTGCCGTGATAATGCTGTAGGATACGACTCTTTTGGCTTCGTCCGTCTTCTTTTCACCAATCAGACGTGCCATCAGGGAACCGCCGCCGACACCGAAAACATTGGCAATCGATGCGGTCACCAAGAACACGGTCAGCGCAAGATTCGATGCACCGACCATGGCAGGATCGTTCGTTCTTCCGATAAACCAGGTATCGGCCAAATTGTATATCAGCAAAATCAGCTGGCTGGCCACAGCCGGCAATGCCATAACGGCAAGCGCCCGGGCGGGATGCGCGGATGCAAACAGCTCTGTTTTGTTCATTTCTTTTTTCATAATACAATCCCTTTTTTTATTACTAAAAGGAAGTATAGTCGGTTGAGGAAAAATGTCAAATTTCCACGCAAAAAACCGATTTTTCTGTTTATGAAAAACCTCGGATAAGGTATAATTAATATTATTCTTTTACTAATTGGGGAGTATTAAAAATATGTTTGAGATCAGAGAAAAATCAGGGGAAACACTGGAAATGTTGATCCATGGGGAGAGCGTATTTCACGATGCCCTAAAAGACGGCAAAAAGAAGTATCATGTTACGAATCAAAACGGAATCGACTATGACATCGTTTATACGAAGAATTTTGATTACGTTTTACCCATGATGCCCGAAGCCTACCGCTTTATTGAGGTTTATTGGGATTTCTTAACTTATGATGAGAATCGAAACGGGTACATTGTACTGGATCAGTTTGACGGCCGTGAAGCTGTTGTATTCGACGAAGTAAACGAGTATACGGTTGTTATCGGCAAAGTCTTACTCCGTGAGCGCAAAGACCTGGATTTGTACTACAGAGACGAGAAGATTCTTTGGTTCCTTCACGCAGCAGATAAGCTACATGTGGGAGGTGAACTTCCCAAAGATACCGAGAAAGTTCTTTATGTTACGAAACCTCTCGGCCATTCCTATCAAAGCACGGTCGGCAATAAGATCGGTGTTTTGGCTGTATTCCAGAGTATGTTCTATCTGCAGGCAATTACGGATAAGGATTTATCGAAAGTAAAATATATTCGCGTGCAGTTTGACTCCGGTCTGACCGGAATCGGCGCCATCATGTCCACGGCGGCACGTTTTGAGAGTATTTTTAAAAGCGCGGGATGGAAGGCATACGTGGAAGGCGAATATCTCGGCAAATATTCCAGGGAGATGCTAAGCAAATATTTAGACATCCCTCCGAAGCCTGCGGATGCAAACGATGAGAATACACTGTTCCTCGATCAGATTACCATTTCGAGACTGACGATTACCTATTCCGGCATTCATGCAAACCGTGTTCCGGACATTGGATGGTTTAAGCAAAGTTTTCTTGACGAAATGGAAGAGTATGCACAAAGCGTTGTCGGAGGCAAAAAGATGCTCGGCGTATACATCCGCGGTACGGATTATATTGCCTCGAATATACTAGGGGCCAATAAGCAGGCTTCTGTGAAAGAAATGGTTCCTCTGATTCGCGAATGGCTGGTTGCAAACGACTATGAGAAGATTTTCCTGGCAACGGAAGATGAGGGAATCTTAAAACAGATGCGCGAAGAGTTTGGCAATCTGATTCGGATTGTATCACAGGAGCGCTTCAATCTGGATGAGTTTAAAACCGCAAAACTGATCGCGGAGCTGGAGAATGAGAAATACGATCCGGCGGAAAAAGAAGAACATATCGAGGATATGTCCGTCAATTATTTCTACGCGATGTATACGCTCTCCAAATGCGACAGTCTGATCGCTTCGGGAATGAGCAACGGAGTGGATCTGATCCGATGCTTTAACGGCGGCAATTTCCAGAATGACTATCAGTTCAGTGTCGGCGTCAAACAGTAAATACAATCATACATTATAATCTAATCTATGGAGGAACGTATGGAGAAATCTAAAGTATATTTCACAGACTTCAGAACGGTACTCGGTGTAAGCCTGACCGCCAAATTGCAGAAACTGATCCGAAAAGCCGGCATCGGAGATATTGATATGAACGGCAAATTCGTTGCCATTAAGATGCACTTCGGAGAACTCGGAAATCTTGCATATCTTCGCCCGAATTATGCGAAGGCGGTTGCCGATGTGGTAAAAGAGCAGGGCGGACTTCCGTTCCTTACGGATTGCAATACGCTTTATCCGGGAAGCAGAAAGCATGCGCTGGAGCATATGGATTGTGCCAATATAAACGGTTTTAATACGGTTACCACAGGCTGTCAGATTATCATTGCGGACGGTCTTCGCGGAACGGACGATATTGCGGTTCCGGTTCCGAACGGGGAATACTGTAAGGAAGCATATATCGGTCGTGCGGTCATGGATGCGGATATTCTGATCTCGTTAAATCATTTTAAGGGCCATGAGCAGGCCGGATTCGGCGGAGCAATTAAGAATATCGGGATGGGCTGCGGAAGCCGTGCGGGAAAGATGCAGCAGCATAACAGCGGTCATCCGCATGTGATCGAAAGCCTCTGCAGAGGATGTAAGAGATGCGCCAAGGAATGCGGTTCCGATGCCATCAGCTATAACGACAGAAAAGCATGGATCGATCCCGAGAAATGTAAGGGTTGCGGACGCTGCATCGGCGCCTGTGCTTTTGATGCGATCGAAAACGACAACTGGGATGCACCCGCCATGCTGGGCCGCAGAATGGCAGAGTATACGGCAGCCGTTGTAAGCGGCAGACCGACTTTCCATATCAGTCTGATCACCGACGTTTCTCCGAACTGCGACTGTCACGGAGAGAATGATGCACCGATCCTTCCGGATATCGGAATGCTTGCATCGTTCGACCCGGTTGCACTGGATCAGGCATGTGTGGATCTGTGTCAGAAAGCGGAGCCGATCAGAAACAGCCAGCTTGGTGACAACATGGCAAGTGAGCATTTCCATGATCACGGCGATGTATGGCATAACAGCAATCCGAATGTTTCCTGGAAAGAGACTTTGGAGCATGCCGAGAAGATCGGAATCGGCAGCAGGGAGTATGAACTTATTGTGATGAAATAAATTTGTGTATGGGAGGTTAAAGGGATGTTAAAAGATTATGAGTTTTGGTTTGTAGTGGGATCACAGTTTCTGTACGGACCGGAAGTTTTGGAAACGGTTGCAAAGAGGGCGCAGGAGATGACGGATAAGTTAAATGCATCCGGAAACCTTCCCTGCAAACTTGTATACAAGGCAACAATTAAAACGAATCAAGAAGTTACGGATGTGGTTCGCGAGGCAAATTACGATACGCGCTGTGCGGGTGTGATTACCTGGTGCCATACATTTTCTCCGAGCAAAATGTGGATCAACGGTTTTGTGGATTTGCAGAAGCCGTATTGCCATTTTGCAACGCAGTATAACCGTTCGATTCCGAACGAAGAAATCGATATGGATTTCATGAACTTAAATCAGGCGGCACACGGTGACCGTGAACATGGTTTCCTGGCAGCCAGACTGCGTATGCCGAGAAAAGTAATCGCAGGTTTCTGGGAAGATGAAGATGTGCAGAAGCGCATCGGAAGCTGGATGCGTTCCGCTGTCGGTGTGATGTTTTCCCGTTCCTTGAAAGTCATGCGTTTCGGCGATAATATGCGTGAAGTGGCCGTTACCGAAGGCGATAAGGTCGAAACACAGATCAAACTCGGCTGGCAGGTTAACACTTGGCCGGTAGGCAAACTGGTGGAAGAAATGAACGCGGTTACGGATGCCGAGATAGAGGAACTGATGGCAACGTACCGTGCACAATATGATTTTGCAACGGATGATCTGGAAACCGTGAAATACCAGGCAAGAGAAGAAATCGCCATGAAGAAGATGATGGATGCCGAAGGATGCAGGGCATTTTCGAATACCTTCCAGGATCTTTACGGAATGAAGCAGCTTCCGGGCCTCGCAAGCCAGCATCTGATGGCACAGGGCTACGGTTACGGCGGAGAAGGCGACTGGAAAGTGGCAGCCATGACGGCGATTTTAAAAGCCATGAGCGAAGGTCAGAACGGCGGTACGGCCTTTATGGAAGATTATACCTATAATTTGGATCCGGATGCGGAATACAGCCTTGGTGCGCACATGCTTGAAGTATGTCCTTCCGTTGCGGCCGGGAAACCCCGCATTGAAGTACATCCTCTCGGAATCGGCGGCAGAGAAGCACCGGCCAGACTGGTCTTTGAAGGACATGCAGGCAAAGCCATTGTTGTAAGTCTGATTGACATGGGCGGCAGAATGCGCCTGATCGTGCAGGATATCGAGGCTGTGAAACCGATTTTACCGATGCCGAACCTTCCGGTTGCCAGGGTTATGTGGAAGGCTATGCCAGATCTGACTACAGGTGTAGAATGTTGGATCGCAGCAGGCGGTGCACACCATACGGTTTTAAGTTATGATGTGACGGCCGAGCAGATGAAAGACTGGGCAAGAATGATGGATATTGAGTTCGTTCATATCTCCAAAGACAGTACACCGGAGAAGATCGAAGAGCAGTTATTCATAAATGATCTTGCATGGAAACTGAAATAATTACAAACTGTCACCCTTTACAACTGTCTAAGTTGACAATTTAAGAGTCAAAAACTATAATTACAGCGATATTGTTTCGATATCGCTGTTTTTTTGTGCTTATGTCGGAATGATGATTTCAAATGAAAACAAAGGATTATGAAAAATGACTGATTACAATATTTCACTTCTTGTCGATGAGATTATCGACGGACGCCGTCTTGGAAAGAACGATGATCTTCAATTTCTTTTAGACTGTGATTTGGAGGAATTGGGAAAGGGCGCGGATCGTCTCAGACAGCATTTTAACGGTGACAGAGTCGATCTTTGTACCATCATTAACGGTAAAAGCGGCAGATGCAGTGAAAACTGCAAGTTCTGTGCACAGTCTGCTCACCATCATACTTCCTGCGATAATTATCCGCTGCTTTCCGAAGATGAATTTGTTAAAGCGGCCAAAGCAAATGAAGACGAAGGCGTTGCGCGCTTTGCAATCGTTACCTCAGGCAGGGGTCCTTCGGATGAGGATTTTGAGAAGATCATTTCCATCTATACAAAGATGCAAAGCGAACTTAAATTCGGTCTCTGCGCTTCTTTGGGGTTTTTAACCGAAGAGCAGTTTAAGCGCCTTTATGCGGCAGGTGTCAGGAATTATCATAACAACATAGAAACTTCGCGAAGATATTTTCCTTCGATTTGTACATCACACAGCTTTGACGATAAGATCGCCAATATCAAAAGAGCACAGAGCGCCGGATTGTCTGTTTGTTCCGGAGGAATTATCGGAATGGGAGAGAACTGGGAGGACCGAATCGACATGGCACTGACACTGTCGACGCTTGGAATCGGCTCCATTCCCATTAACGCGCTGATGCCGATTCCGGGTACGCCTTTTGCGGGAAACAAACAGTTGACGGAAGAGGAGATCCTTCGTACGGTTGCAATTTTTAAATTCATTAATCCGACCTCGAATATAAGGATTGCAGCAGGACGTGCGCTCCTTGGAGATAACGGACGAAAGGCCTTTTGCTTCGGTGCCAGTGCCACCATTACCGGTAATATGCTGACAACAACCGGTTCTACGATAGAGGGCGACAAGAAGATGTTAACACAGCTCGGTCGCTTGTATTAATCATAGAATGACAATCTACAATTATTTACGGACAAAAGCGGTAATTTTCCCGGAACTTTTATATAATATGATGATAGGGTCTAAAGGTCAAAAGTCGTTCGTGTTTACACGAAAACGACTTTGACCTTGGGACCCGCCGAACACGAGGAAGTAGCTGTTTACGCAGTAAGCATGCGGATTCCGAGTGTTCACAGAATTGCGAGAATTGCGTAGCAATGAAGCAATTCGTCATCATGTTGGGGGCAAAAGACCTTTTGACCCCAACATCATTTATATAATATAATTGATATACAGCAAAAAACAATTTTAGG